>QFCF01000003.1_pt1 | contig 373698 bp, 310 predicted proteins | sample 5346961 | NCBI WGS metagenome assembly QFCF01 (sample SAMN09062253, study PRJNA434731) | Human gut metagenome, whole genome shotgun sequencing project. | reverse complement strand
CTAGTGTGTCCGGCTGTACCCGGGCTCCAGCGGCTCCGGCGGAACCGGGAGCGTCATAAGCGCCGCCGGGGGCGGAGCCTTCGTTTCCGGCGCTATGATAGGAACCATAGAGGGCTTCGTTGTAGAGGCGCACCCAGCCAGCAGGCAGGCCAGCGCAATCACGGCGAGCCTTTTCTGAAACATCCCTGATCCTCCTGTTTACGGACGCGCGTTCGGCGTCAAGTTCGGCGGTTTTCGTGGCGAGTTCGCGGGCGAGCTCCTCACCCCGCGCCGTGGCCGCCACAAGAGCCTCATGGGCTTGTCTTTCGGCGGCGGCCACGGCCTCGGCACGGGCGCGTTCCTCTTCGGCGCGGACGGCGTTCATGACGGCGATCTTGGCCTCGTACTCTTCCGTCACGACGTCGAGCCCCCGCCAGACGCCCGCACCGTAAATGACCACGCAGACGAGGACGGCCCAGAGCCACGAAGGAATCTTACTCAGCACAGCTCACCCCCGGCCCCCAGCCCGCCCGGATGTAAGCGTGCTGGTATTCCATGATGCGCGAGACGTACCTGCGGTTTTCCCGGATCGCGCTTGTCCTGCGGCCAGCGTTTACGGTTTCGACGTGTCTGAACCAGCGATCCGGATCGAGCCCCTTCTTTGCGGCGAGGTTCCGGTCACGGTTCACCCAGCCCGCACCGCCGTTATACCCCGAGAGGGTGAAAGCCATTCGGTCACAGGGGGCAAGGCTTTTCCCGGCGCTCATGGCGCTCATGCGATCCCAAAGGTATTTGTCATAGACGACGCACGCTCGGAGCGACCACGCCGGATTGAACGGCTGCGGCTTGCCGACTTCCGGCGCAACGGTGGGAAGCCACCGGGCCGTCGACGGGATAAACTGCGCCAGCCCTTGCGCGTTCGCCGCCGACACAGTGTCATTCCGCCACCACGACTCGGTGTGTATCTGAGCGGCGAAGACAGACACCGGGGCATTCAATCCCCACGCGGCGCGGGCTTCGCGGATCAGCGTCGCCCGGTGCTGGAGCGCGGCGCGGGGTATCTGGATTTCGGCGGCCTCGGCGTCGCCAGCGAAGAAGGCGATCAGGCCGAACAGCACCGATACGACGATGGCCGCGCCAACGGCGAACGCGACTCCCACGCAAAACGCCTCGGTGCAGGAGGAAAGGAGCTTTTGCGGATCGATACGCATAATCACAGCCCCAGACACATGCCGAGGATCACCATGCCCACCATGATCCCGCGCCGGATGGTGGCAATGGCAAAGACGCGGAAATACCCGGGGCATATCTCGAAATCGACCTCTTCGTCCCCGCCGTCGGCGTCGGGATTGCGGAGCCAGTCGGTTTTCAGATACCCCGACGGTCGGGCATAAGGAAAAATGGCCCGGTCGATCCACACGCCGATACACGCGGCGAAAGACACCAGTGCGGTTTTATACGCGATGACCGGGAGCTGCTGGGGAGAAATGACCGCGAGAAAGGCGAGGAACAGGACGGTGACGAGGCCGCACAGGGCGAGCCAGCGACGGGCGGAAAACAGTTTCTTGAACATACAAAGACTCCTTTTGTGCCGTTATACGGGGCGGCACGAAAGGAGTCTTTGAAAGGGCTTTAGGAAAACGGGTTACAAACCGGGAAAGCGTAGCTGCCCGCTTCCCCGGCGGGCGCGTTCGGCCTTCAGAATGGCATACACTCGTTGTTGGGTGAGTCCGTATTTCTGGGCAAGCTCAAGAATGTTGTTCCCGGAAAACTCCCGGTAGAGCATGGCGTCGCGCTTGCGGAACCGCGCGGCGAGGTTCTTGGGGATATAGATCGACGAACCGCCCCAGTCTTCGGCGAGCATGTCGGCAACCCGCCGCCCGAACTCGCGGGCCTCCTCGTCATTAACGGCGGGAAGGCCGGAACGGGCCATGCCCGCAACCCGCGCGGCGACGCCGTCGAGAAGCTCGGCGTACATCTCGGCCATATGCATATCCTCCACGGTGATAAGGGGTTCCGAGGAGAACATACACAAAAATTTCAATCTTAGGGAAAAATTACACTTTTTGCCCGATCCGCCGCGAAATGTGTAATTGGAAAGCCGGAAAATCCACGAAAAAGCCGCCCGAAGGCGGCTCATTATTTTGTAACATATCCTGATTCGACGCAACTGAACAAGACGTTAGGAAGCTGGAATATTCCCTCAAGTGGAATAAAAACAGAATAACGCGATTTGCTATGCAGCCTCTGGCCTGTTGTAAGAGAGAACTTTAAGAATGACGCGGTTAGTCCGTTTGCGCTGATTAACGAATCGTTTAGTTTCACTTAGTTTTGCTCTAATCCTATCCCCATTTTGAAAGCTATAGCGCTTTTCCATGACGTCAGATAAGAAATGTTCGTCCCCTATACTTGCCGTAAATTCAACATCATCTTCGAGATCGTAGAATCGCCAACCTAAGGCTTTTCCGTCGTTTTGAGAAGCAAGTATCTCCAGCTCCCTTTCTGATACCTGCTCTTCGATTTGATCTTCAACTGCCGGAGTTAACATAGACTTTTCTTCGGTCTCTACGGCGACGAAAGAGGTAGGGATTCCTGCCTCGTTTGAGGTTGAAATACCAATGGAATCCACTCCGTCACCCAATGGATCAAAGAGTTTTCCTAATGCGGTGTTTACAGGTCCAGAATTATTTAGATTAACAACGACTTGATTAATTGTTATCTGACTTCCTTGATTGTTTGATATCTGCACAAGGCCCCCCTCATCAGCAGGCCGAACTTCTTTTGGAGGTTCACCATTTAAAAATTTTTTAAATGTTATTAGCTCCTTGACACAATTGATGACATCCGGAACTACGGGGACAAATGCTCCGATATATTCAACAATGATATTAGTCTCTAAAGAACCCTCTGTAAATCCACCTTTTATTTTTACAGAAATAAGGGTTCGCTTGCCATTTAAAGCTGAATTTGCCTGCTCAATAGTGTGCTGGAAAGCCAAGAGTCCGTTGGCGAGTGCAGTTATGTCCATCTCGTGGTTTCTGATGGCAGGCCCTTCGAATTTAAGGGTGCATTCCTCGCGCAACACACTTACATCCTCCATTCTCCTGTCCTCCTTATCTAATATATTTCTTTAAACAAAAAGACTGACACCTGTCAGCTCCCCGCCTCGATGCCTTTCTCAACTCTCCCATTCCCATGCCCGCATCACGTCAACCGGCGTCCCGCCCGTATTGAGAGCGTAAATCGGAAGACCCCTTGCGCATCTTTCGTAGTTCCTCGTTTTCGCGCTCAAGCTCACGGATACGGGATAGCTGGCGTTCGGCTTGCACCCTGAGATCGGCGTTTTCCCGGATCAAGGCATTGTTTTCGTCTACTGCCCTCAAATATCGGTCAAGGATGTCCGTATCCCCTGTTTGTCCGACACGTCGGACATTTTTGTTTTCTTGTAAATTAATATTTTCAGTATGTTGTATTTTTTTCTCTTCTTCATTTGTCCGACCGTCGGACATTTTCCCCTCTGGTAAATTCTTTTTTAAGCCTGCCTGAAATTGGGGAGAAACCTTTCCTAAATCATGTATGGAAGCTAATAATTGTGCGCTATTACTAGATATATCGTTAGCATCGCACGATTGTTCGTCTCGGTACATCGGGCCTGTGCCATTTAACAGCCAGTCACGGCATAATTTTTGATCCAATATCAACCTTTCAAGGAAAACGGGATCTGCTTCGCGTAGTCCATCTTCATACCTCTTCAGGGTAACAGGACTTATGCCTAGCCGTTTAGAAAAGACTGCACGAGAGATGCCTTGCCGGATCATTTTTATTCGTTGACCTAAATTTTTCATAGCCTGCTCGTATGTTTTTTTGATCCGCTGGTTGACTTTTTGATCCTGTGGATCTATTTTTGATCCAACGAACCACGAAAAACCACAACTTCCAAAACCACCCCTACACGGAACCGAGAAGGGGCGCAAGAAAGGGAAGGGTTATGAACCAGACAAACACTCGAAGGACGGACATTCCACTGACGCTCCGGGAAAGCGTAAAGGACGCCTTTGCCGAGCGCGGACTCAGCATTTCCGAGTGGGCGCGAAAGCACAATCTTGCCCCGCAGTACGTCTATGATCTGTTGAACGGCCGGACGAACGGGGCGCGGGGCGAATCGCACCGCGCCGCAGTACTCCTCGGCCTCAAGGAAGGCGTCATCGAAGAGCGGGCGGCGTCATGATGCACCCCGTCAGCCGGAACATGGCGAGACCCATGCGGCGCATCAGGCGCAGGGACATGAAGATCGGAAAACTGAAACGGGAGCTTCGCAAGCTCCGGAGGAGACAACGCAAGATGGAAGAGGAACGCAAGGCCGTCATCACCGTAGCGGAAAACGGAGGGATAGACGTAGAGATCGAGTTTTTCCCTGACGCCGGACGTGTAGGCATCTGCGGAGAACTCGCCGCGATCGGATTTGGGGCCATCGTACAGGCATACGGTCGGTTTAAAGACGAAGAACAGACCGAAGATTAAGGAGAAAAACGCATGACTCATAAAGACGGCTATGCATCCTGCAACTTCTGCGGACGCCATGAATCTCAGGCAATCATTCTAGTTGCCGGACAAAACGACTCGCACATCTGCGACTGCTGCGCATGGGATTGTACGGTGATGATCTACGAAGAAGTAAAGGATCGGTATCGGGGGGAGGAGCCCAAGGGCCTCATTGAAAAACCGACCCGGCCCGATGTGTACACCTTTGCCGATACCCCGGACGACACCACCGAGAACGAGGAGAACAGATCATGAGTACCCTCAGCACAACCACCCTCGCGGCTCATTTCCCCGCCGTGGCTCCGGAAATCTTCCGGGCGCTCGAAAACGAAAAGCCCCTCACCGCTGGCACGGTGAAGGGCAATGAAGGAAAAAACGAAAACACTGTTCATTCCTTTTGGCCTGTTACCATACTCGACACCCCGGTGCAACTCCCGCCATTGGCGGCGAGGATCGACGGCTTGGCCTCCCAGATTGTGCAGATCGTCGACGGGACCGTCAGCATGTACGTGGAAATGCAGCTCATCATTCTCGCCTTCAACCTCGCTGCGGTCGCCGAACAGGTGGGCTACATGGAAAATAATCTGGAGGTGCCCGCATGACCGAAAAGAAGAAGTTCACGCAGCTCGGACGGGCTTTTCTGCTCATTGAGACGCTGGCCCCGCACGTCGTGACCGGGCTTTCCGTAACCGATCTTTCTGTGGCCACCGGCATTACGGCCCCGAACGTCTGCCGGGACATGGACGCCCTCGCCGCCGAGGGCATGGCGCAAAAGCTCGAAAGCGGGCGCTGGGCGCTTACGTCAAGACCGCTCAAAGCCTACCGAGCCTACGACATAGCCCTCCGCAACCAGCAGCAGCGGCAGGACGACTTCAAACGCAACATCGAAACCGGGGCCTACAGGCTTCTCGGATAGGAGGCACTTCTATGACCGACACCGTTATTTCCACCCCCGCCGTCTCCAAACAGCCCGATCCGGAAAAAGAGCTTCAAGACGTCCGGAGCAGCACCGTCTCCGTCCGTGCGGAAGACTACGTTCTCGATCTTAGATTTCAGCAGCAAGTTGGGCGCGTACAAGGGTTTCGAGCGGCTGCCTCCGGCCTTAATCTCGGAGTCATTCAATGGTTTTCTACCATGAAAGCCAGTGGTGATTACAAAGGCCGAACCTTTGAAATAAACGGAGAAATCCATTCCCCGAAAACATTTGATGAGTTGTGCGACGCAATGGGTTTCTCCCGCCAGAGTATCTATGAAGCCCTCCAAAACTACGCGACCTTTGGCGAGGAACGCCTGACGGAAATCCGCAACCTTGGCCTCACGGTTCGGGACACCCGCAAAATCCGCAAGGCCATCAAAGATGTGGATGAGGACACGAAAAAGGAAATCTTCCGGGAGCTTAAGAGTTCCACGCCGGAAGACCTTCGCGTCACCATCGACGTCATCTGCGCCCAGCACGCCAAGGCGCAGGCCGACAACAAGAAGCTCGAAAAGGAAGCCGAAAAGCTCAAGGAAAAGGTCGAAGCGCTTGAAAAAGATAAGGAAGCCCAGCAAAAGGTGGCGCAGGAGCGAAACGACCAGATCGCGGCGCTGAAAGAAGAGCTCATCGTGGCCACATCTTCGGCCATTGCTGACGTTGAAGTCAAAAAGATGAAGAAGAACGCGAAGAACCGGGAGATCATCGACGAAAAGTGCAGAGACGCCGTTTTCGCCGTGGCGAACCTTGCGGCGTTCGGTTCGTCGGTTCTCGACGACGATGAAAATTCGGAAGAGACGGCGGCCTATGTCCACGAGCGGATTTCTTCCGCCGTGCGGGGCATGGCCGCGCATATTCTCTCCGCCGGGATCGACGTGGATCTTACGGCGGAGCTTGTGCCGGACTTCGGCCCGGATGTGGATGGGGAACCGTTCCCCGAAGCGGACAATCAGGAAACGACCGACTAGGGGTTTGCCATGCCTTCCACACCTTCAACCGAACAGCTTCGCCTCATAAGCGACGCGGCCCGTGCGCTCGAAAAGGCGGACCCGTGCAATGGGGATCGCAGGCGCATCGTGGCACGGCTTGCCGAAACGCTGAATCGCTCCCTGAACACCACCTACAACTATCTGAAAAAGTACGGCGGGTGGGAGAGCGGCAAAAAGCCACGTAAGGACAAGGGCGAGACGTGCGTTCCCGAGGCGCTTTGCCGGAAGATCGCGGGACTCGTCATCTGCGGCGACCGCGCCAACGGCAAAAGGCCCATGTGCATCAAGGACGCCGTGAAGCGCTGGGAGGCGAACGGGGAAGGCATCGCGGACCAGGAAACAGGAGAAGTCACCATGCCGTCGGTTGAAACCATCAGCCGCGCCATGCGGCGCTACGGGTGCCACCCGGATCAGCTCAGGGTGGCGAGCCCGTCCGTCCGTATGCGGACGGAGTACCCCAACAGGCTCTGGCAGGCCGACGCCTCGGTATGCGTCCTGTACCGCATCCGGGGCACCGGAAATATCGGGCTCATGAAGGAAGAGAGCTACAACGAAAAGAAGCCCGAAAACCTCATCAAGATCAGGAATACGCGCATCGTGCGCTATATTGTGGTTGATCACTGTTCCGGCAACTTCTACCTGCGCTATGAGCAGGCCGCCGGAGAAGACGCCAAGGGGTTTCTCGATACGCTGATTGATGCCATTACCGACCGGGGGCCGCAGGACGTCATGCACGGCGTCCCGGAAATCCTCTACACCGATCCCGGCCCCGGCCCGGCCTCTTCGCTGGTCACGGGCTTTTGCGGGCAAATGGGGATCACTCCGGCGCAGCATGTGCCGGGAAGAGCCCGCGCCACCGGTTCGGTCGAAAAGTGTCAGGACATCGTTGAATGCAAGTTCGAGAGCCGCCTGCGCTTTCTGGAAGTGCCTGACGTCGCGCAGTTGCAGGTGCTTGCGGATCGCTGGCGCAGGTATTTTTGCGCCACGGCGATCCACACCCGGACGAAAAAGACCCGCAACGACGTGTGGCTTTCCATTCCTGCGGAGAAGCTCCGCACGGCTGAGGCCGACGTCATGCACTCCATTGCGGCGTGGGGCGAGGTACGGTGTCAGGTGAAGGACGACTTCACGATAAGCGCCGACACCCGGACGCATTACGGCGTCCGGCGCTACGATCTGCGTGAACTCGGCTACCACGGGCTGCAAGTCAGGGACTCCGTATCCGTCCGCCTCAATCCCTACAAGGCCCCGAGCATCATTGCCGTCATCGAAAAGCCCGACGGGGAAAAGGTTTCCTTTGAGGTGCCTCCCATGCAGTTCGACGGCGCGGGGTTCGATCTCGGCGCTCCGGCCTTCGGGGAGGGCTTCAAGGCAATGCCGAAGACGCGCGCGGAAAAAAAACTCGAAGCGATCAAAAAGGAAGCCTACGGCGTCCAGTCCGTGGAGGAGGCCGACAAGATGCGCCGGGCCGGAAAGCCCGCCTACGCCGGGATCGACATTATGGCCGACGTGAAGGAAGCGCCCACATATTTGAAGAAGGCCGGGACACCTTTGCAGGTAGAGGAACAAAAGGCCGACGTGCCGCCGATGAAGCGCCTTTCCTTCGCTTTGATGATGCGCCGGGATCACCCGGACGTCTGGCGCGACGAGAACACCGATGAATGCGCGGAATGGCTGCGGACCCGGTATCCCGACATCGTACCCGGAAACGAGATCGAGGCCGTGGTCGAACGTATGCGCGAGAAATTCGCGCCGAAGCGTGCCCGGCGGCTTGAGTTCCGGCCAAATGAAGGGAGGGCGGCATGTGCCGGATAATCCCCTACGATCCAACCGTAAAAGATCTCTTTGAAGAGGCGGAGCTCAGTCAGCGCGAGGCCGCCGCAAAGCTCGGTGTCTCCCCGGCGCTCGTCAATCAGCTTTTGAACCGGGGAACCCTCCCAAAAACGGGATGGGCCGGACTCAAAAAAGGGCTCGCCTCTTTGCTTGAAGAGCGCGGCGCACAGGCCGCCCTTGTCGACTATGCCCTCGGCAAACTGGAAAAACTTGCCGGGGATGAAGATACCCCCGCCGGGGATACGGCGGAAAGCGAGGAACCCATGATCTTGAAGAAGCAAACGCTCACGATGAAGACACGGCAAGCCTTCGGCATCGTCAAAAACCCCTTTGCCGATCCGCAGGACGCCGCCGACGTCTATCTTTCGCCTGAAATCCGGTATGTCCGGGAGATGATGTATGACGCCGCGACGAACGGCGGTTTCCTCGCCGTGGTGGGCGAGTCCGGTTCCGGGAAGTCCACGCTCCGGGAAGAGCTCATTGACCGCGTGAAGAACGAAAACGGCAAGACCGTCATCATCGAACCGTACACGCTGGCAATGGCCGAGAACGAATCGAACGGCAAGCCCATGCGCTCCCAGCACATCGCCGAGGCCATCATCAGCACCATCGCCCCCGGAACTTCGGTCCCGTCGTCTCCGGAAATGCGCTTTCGCAGGCTCCACCAGCTCTTGAAGAGCGCCCACGGTGCCGGGACGCATCATTGCGTCATCATCGAAGAGGCTCACGACTTGCACAGGCATACTCTGAAAAGCCTCAAGCGGTTCTGGGAATTGAAGGACGGGTTGCACCGGCTCCTTTCCATCATCCTGATCGGACAGACGGAGCTCGGGGAAAAATTGAAGCCCGCCGACGCGGGGGTGCGCGAAGTTGTGCAGCGGTGCGACGTGCTGCATATCACCCCGATCGAAGACGTAGCGGATTTTCTCCGTTTTCGGTTTGCCCGTGCCGGGCTCGACTTCACCAAAGTGTTTACCGCCGACGGAGTCGCCGAGATTGGAGAGAGCCTCACCGTGGCGCAGGACCGTTCCGGCAATGGCGTGTACATGGGCTATCCCCTCATGATCGCCAACATGACCATCGCCGCCCTGAACCTCGCGGCGAGCGCCGGAGAAAAGCAGGTCACGGCGGACGTGGTACGGATGGTGCGGCCGTAATCATCTTTTAGGAGCATATCATGGAAAAGCATTTCTACATCGGAGAAGGCCCCGAAGCCGACGCGCTCGTCGCCGAAGTTCTCGAAAGAGAGAAAGTGACCCATGAGGCACGTAAGGCGCTTATCTCGGAATACGAGGCCGACGGCCTTATCCTGAGCGTCTGGAACGACGGAAAGGTAACGGGGCTCGCCTTCAATAAGCTGACGAGCCGCCCGTACCTGAAAGGCGAAACCCGAACCTCGGGGGAAGAAGGCTACGGGTACTATCCGAAACTCAGCACAAAAGAAGGAAAACGGCTTGCTCAAAAGCTCGAAGCCGAAGAACTGACCTTTAGCGCATCCAAGTTCATACTCGACAGGCTCCAGCTTCACAGAATCGCTACAGGTCCACACTCCGCATCCCGAACGGGGCACGCTGTGTACTACTCAGTCGCAGGCATCGCTTCCGGGAAAATCCTTGTCAAAATTCCCGGCAGTAAAAATCCTGAGCACGACGGAACCCAATCTTTCCCTTCAATTCCTTCATGGCTGCGTGAAGTGAAGGAAAGCGAATGGCTCGCCGTACAGGGGCGGTAATATGCCGTTACTTATGACACTCGCGGCGCTCTATCTCATATGGGCAATATTGGTGCATCCCGAGCAAGTCCAAGAGCGCATTATTATGGAAGCCCTCAAAACATACCAAATGGAATTGCAGGCTGGGGTCACCGAAAGCAAAGTATCCGGCATGATTCCCGCACAACAGGAGAAAAACAATGGCAAAACGTGTGAAACCCATTCTGAACATCCCAGCGGTGACGACTCTTGAGGAAGCGGACGCGACGCTGGCGCAGATCGCGGCGAGGAAGCGGGAACTTGCGCTTATTGAGCTCGGACTGAAAGAGGATGTCGACGCCCTGAAACTCAAATGCGCAGAGGCTTCCGAACCGATCAAGCAAGACATTGAAGTTCTGGAACAGGCGCTGATCAGGTTCGGGGAGTCCAAAAAATCCGAGCTGTTCGTCAAAAGCGCTCCCGGGAGCTCACGTTCGGCATTATCGGCTTTCGGGCAAGCTCCGCCGTCAAGACAATGCGGAAAACGACATGGGAACAGATGCTCGGCCTTATCCGCGACGCGGGGATGCCCGAGTGCATCAGGACAAAGTAGGAAGTGGATAAGGAAGCGCTCCGCCAGCTTCCCCCGGAACGCCTCGCCGCCGTGGGGTGCAGGCTCGAACAATCCGATCTCTTTTTCTACGAACTGAACGAGACGGAACTCGCGGGAGCTGAATCCGCATAATGACAAACCGGGCGGAGCAATCCGCCCGGCTCCATATGGAGAGATACCAATGCGTACCCCAACCGATCCCAAGAAGCTCATCAAGGCCCTCCAGACGGGACGCCGCAAGCTCGGCATGAAGGATGAAGAGTATCGCGTGCTCCTTTCCAGCGTCACGAGTGGCCGAACGACTTCCAGCAAGGAGCTTTCCGGCGAGGAACTGGTCCGGGCGCTGGCGGCGCTCAGAAAGGCGGGCTTTCGCACGACGGCGGACCCGCAGATCAGGAAGATCAAAAGCCTCTGGTATGAAATGCACGATCTCGGAATCGTCAGAAACCGGAGCGATCAGGCTATCGAGACGTACATCCGGCGCATCACGCGGGCGCAAAAAATCGAATGGTGCTCCGTGGAACAGCTCCAGCTCGTCATCGAGACCCTGAAAAACTGGATAGACAGAATCGAGGAACCGGCGGCACGGGAACACCTGCAACACTTTTTCTCAGAACAACAACCCGCCACGGCGGTGATGCAATAGGGAAAAGATGCCTAGATTTATTTCCGTCGTATCCGGTTCTGGTATTCCGTCTATAAAGGATACACGGGACGGCTCGCTCGTATGTTGTTTCTTTGCCGACAAAAAGGAGCCTGAGAAACGTCTGGCCATGATGAAAGTTTGCATAGACGCCTTGAATGCGGCATCAGTCCGATATGCCGGGGAAGGAGGCACCAATGGACGGACAACGCGATGAGTACAGCCACCTCCCTATAGTGGACGGCAAGATAGGGCAAGGCGTCAAATTTGAAAGAATACGCCGGATTTCCGGCTATCTCGTCGGCACCACGGACAGATGGAATAACGCCAAACGCGCGGAACTAAGGGATCGCGTGAAGCATATCAAAATAAACGGAGAATCACATGAACAAGTATGACCTCGTAAAGCGGTTGAGGAAGGAATGCAGTCTAACGGAAGTCGAAGCGGAAAAGCTCATCAAGGCCGCGATCGACACATTCACGGAAGCGCTGGCGGAAGGGGAACGGGTTTTCCTCCCCGGTTTCGGGACGTTCGCGCCTGTGGCACGCGCCGCTCGAAAAGGACGTAACCCAAAGACAGGGGAAGAACTCTCCCTTCCCGCCTGTAACGCAATCAAGTTCACGGCGGCGAAGCGGCTTAAAGACGCTATGAACCGATAAAGATACAGCTTATCCGCCAACAAAAAAGGAGGGTTGATTCCCCTCCTTTTTTGTTGCAGATTCTGCAATAGAATTACACCCCCGCCTAAAACTCTTCCCGATACTTCCCAAGTTATCTCGTTTTTTCCCACTAGTTTTCATGCCATTGATCAAACAGCACCGCTGCGCCGGGGGGAGGCCCTTCGCATGTCTTCAAGAGCGGAACCGGGCCTCCATCGCCTGCTCTTGAAGGGGCTCCGCCGTTTCCGCCCTCCCCCTGCAAAAGGGCCGCATCGGGTTGCGGGCGATACCCATCCCCAGATGCGCCCGTGGCTGTCCGCGGGAAAAACGGCTGCCGGGCGTTTCGGCATACGGACGCCTCCCGCGCCCCGGCGAAAACCGCCAAGCGGAAGGGAGGCCCCCCTTGACGCCGCCCGTGCTGGCCCCAAACAAAAAAGCCGCCCCTGAGGACGGCTTCCTGACGAAGGGCTTGCCTTTACTTCTTTTCGGCTTCCTTAGCCTTGCGGATAGGCTCCTCAAAGAGCTTGTAGTACCCTTCGATGACCTTGCCGAATTCGTCGGCGGGGAGGTAGTTGGTGGTCATGTTGACCTTGGCGAACTTGGCCTGCACGTCGGGATCGCTGAGGGCTTCCTTGATCAGGCTCTGGAGGCGTTCGATGCGATCCTTGGGAGTCTTGAGCGGGGCCACGATGCCGTACACGGAGTCGAACACGAAACCGTCGCCGAACATTTCCTTGAACGTGGGCGCGTCGGGATAGTTGGGATCGCGCTGGGCGCCGCACACGGCGATGACGCGGATGTCCTTGTGTGGCTTGAAGTTCACCACGGGCGTGAACCCTGCGGAGATGTGGTTGCCGAGGAGCGCCGTCACGATTTCCGCGCCGCCGTTGTAGGCCACATAGGGGAGGTCGGATTCGGGGAACAGCTTCATCACGTTGGCGTGGTAGAAGCGCTGGGCCGTAAACGCGCCGGGGCTGGCGAGGCTGTACTTGCCGCGTTCGGCCTTGGCCTTGTCCATGAGATCCTGCACGCTGGCGATGCCGGAATCGGCGCGGACGCCCCAGCCCATCGTGAAGACGTTGACCTGCGCCACCGGGGCCAGATCCTTATAGGTGAAGCCGCACTTCTTGTATTGCGGGACGACGGTCAGCACGTTGGCCGAGGTGAGGCTGATGGTATAGCCGTCGGGACGGGCGCGGACGGTTTCGAGCGTGGCGGGGATGCCGCTGCCGCCGGGCTTGCTGGTGATGAGCAGCGTGATGTTGTGCTTGCGCTGCAGGTAGTCGCCGATAATACGGGCGGCGGTGTCGGGGGCGTTGCCCGCGCCGAAAGGCATGATCAGGGTGATCGGGCGGCTCGGGTAGTCTTCTGCCGCAGCTTGGAACGGCATGGCGCAGAGCAGGGCCGCGGCTGCGGCAACGCCGGTGCGGAACATCCGGGACAGATTCCTCTTCATGAAGGCTCCTCCTGAAAAAAGTGTGGATGGATCAGACCGCCTCGCGCTTGCATCCCCTGTATTCGTCCCAAATGGTTTTGAGGACGACGCAGGCGCTGACGGCCAATATGGCGCAGGATATGGGGCTGGTGAAAAAGGTGCTGAAGTCGTCGCGGGAGAGGGACAGCGCCCGGCGGAAGTTGGATTCCGCGAGCGGGCCGAGGATCATGGCGAGCAGCATGGGCGGCTGTGGGAACCCCGCCTTGAGCATCAGGTAGCCAAGCAGCCCGAAGGCGGCCATTACGCCGATGTCGAACGTGGAGTTGTTGGCCGCAAAACTGCCTATGGCGCACAGCGTGAGCACGATGGACATGAGGATCGCCGTAGGCACGAGGACGACCTTGCCGAGGATGCGCACGGCGATGAGCCCGACCACAAGGATGAGGATGTTGGAGACGAAGAAGCTCGCGAAGATGCCGTTGACCGTGGCGCCGTGCTCCTGAAAAAGCAGCGGGCCGGGCGTCAGGCCTTGGATCATCAGCGCGCCGAGCAGGATGGCGGTGAGCACGTCGCCGGGGACGCCCAGCGTCATCAGGGGGATGAGCGCCCCGCCGGTCACGCCGTTGTTGGAACTTTCCGTCGCGACCACGCCTTCCAGCGTCCCCTTGCCGAACGCTTCGGGATGCTTCGAGAAGCGCTTGGCTTCGCCGTAGGCGATGAAAGTCGCGGCGCTGGCCCCCGTAGCCGGGATGATGCCGATGAGCGTGCCGAGGAGCGAGGAACGCAGCAGGTTGAACTTGTTCGTCCAGATTTCCCTGAGCGTCAGCCCCTGATTGGACAGCTTGCCCTCCTTGACGATCCCGCTCTTGCCGAGGAAGACATCCTCAAGGGACAGGAGCACCTGCGATACCGCGAAAAGCCCGACGAGCGCGGGCACCAGCGAGATGCCGTTGAACAGTTCCGGCACATCGAACGTATTGCGGAAATCGCCGGAAACCGGATCGATCCCCACCGTGGAAAGGAAAAGGCCCACGAATGCGGCGGCAAGCCCCTTGCACATGGCCCCTGAAGACAGGGTCGCCACCACCGTGAGCGCGAAAACGGCCAGTGCGAAATATTCGGCCGGGCCGAACGACATGGCGGCGGTCGCCAGCAGCGGCGCGCAGGTCACCAGAGCGACCGCGCTGAAGATGCCCCCGAAAAACGAGGCGAACGTGGCCATTTCCAGCGCCTTGCGCGATTGCCCCTTGGCGGTCAGCTTCGGGCCCTCGAGCAGGGTCGCGGCGGCGGCCACCGTGCCCGGCGTGCCGACGAGGATGGCCGTGATCGATCCCCCGTAAATGGCCCCGGCGTACATGCCGAGCAGCATGGAAAAAGCCTCCACGGGCGGCATCCCGAAGGAAAGCGGGATGAGCAGGGCTACGCCCATCGCCGCCGTCAGGCCCGGCATGGCCCCGAACAGGATGCCCAAAGAAACCCCGGTGACGTTGGCTATCAGCGAACCGAAACTCAAGGCCGCTTCTATCCCAGCAAAAACCTCGGACATCGTGTCCTCCTACGGCAACATGATCTGAAAGAAGTATCCGAAGGCATACAGCAGCGCTCCCGTGGTCAGCGCCGCCACTCCCATGATTTCAACGGGATTCCGGCGTCCCAGAAGGGGCAGGGAGAACAGCAGGAACAGGAACGTGGAGATCGTAAACCCGCCGTTGTGCGGCCACGGGAACCAGCTCTGCTCCACGAGCCGGTCGCCGAGCCAGATCATGCCGGACAGGTACATGACGAAGAAACCGAAAAAGAGAAGGGTTTTGATGACGGCGGATCGGTTTCCCCAACTACGGCCGGGCCGGTTCCTCAGCAGCCCTTGGAGGATGAGGAAAACCCCGCACAGCGCCATGCCGCCGAGGGCCAGCGTGGGCAGCGCGTCCGCCCCGACAACCTCCCCATCGGACGGGGCGATGGAGGCCGACACTTCGTAAGCCCCCACCGCGCAAAGGCATAGAAGAACCGCGCCGGAAAAAATATCGTTGAGGTTTTTCATGGAATTCCTTTGTGTTGTTGAGGCCCCGCCCCCCGGAAAGCGGGAGCGTATGCCCTCCGTTTTCCGGGGAGTCGGGCGATCAGGCGAAAAAGCCCGCCGTCCCGGTCAATCCTTCTTCTTTTTCCACAGCACGACGCGGCAGAAGGGGTCGCCCTTGCCGAGGCGTTCCACGATATCGCACGGGATGCCGTGCTCCTTGGCGCGGTTGCGATCCAGTTCCATAGCCACGTCACAGAAAAGATCCTGATCTTCAGGAGAAAGCCCCATTTTTTTCCATTCTTCGAGGAGGGGGCAGTAGTGCATCTTCATTTCGCAGTATTCTTCGGTGTCGGAAATTTCCGTCTCGAATACGCCGCCCATCATGGTGTAGTGTTCGTTCATCCAGTCTTCGGGAGCCAGCTTGCGCCCGTCGCGCCCGGCACGGATGCGGCCGTATTCGGCAATCCCCTCACGGGCGAGGGCTTCGGCCTGTTCGCGGGTCATTACTGAGGAAAACGCCTTGAACAGACAGGCCTGAGAGCGGGCCCTGTCCTGCATGGCCCCACGAACACGGCGTACAACTTCGGGATTCCATTCCATGAAACTTCTCCTGTTATCATAAAAGGTTTCACATCTTCTCCGTGTAACCGGACATTTTTTCTAATGCGATTTTTGTGCCATACGGCGCATACTCCGCATCTCACTATTGTTACAGATTTTTTATCATTGCAGGCACATTATTCTCATCCTGAAATTCTCTTTTCGCATCTCATTGAGAAAAAATTCTCACCACATGAAAATACAGTGCCCTTTATGCCGTTCTCTTTATTTTCAGTCAGGTATGCCGCACAGTTACGGCAGCGCAGTTTCCGGACTCCTTTGTCGACAGGCATTCAGGGCACGAAAACACACCGCCAGGATCCCAAGATGGGACCGCAACCTGCCCGCGCAAGGAAACGGATGCGGAACGGAAAAAGGAAGATTGACAGGATGGCGCGCTGTGAAAGGCGAAAGAAAAAGCCGGAAAAAATGCCGAGGGGGAAGGACAACGGAAGCCTCTGCTCACCCGCCTGTTTTTCCGGCGAAACAGGAGAGGGGGACAAGCGCCTCCGTGTGGGATAGCACGCCGCCCCTTCGAGCGTGGAAAAGACTGGGGGGCGCGAATGCTATTCCAACAGATGCGGTAGATTACGGACGGAAAAGATGGGCAACCGTGTGACGCATTCCGAACGGATACGGCGGAGAGGAAATACCCCAACGGGCGGAGCGCCGACGGGTTCCAGACCGTATCCCTGAAAAGTATCTAGCGGGGATGATGGGATAGCCAGAAAAAGGAAAGCCCGCTGGAGTTCAGCGGGCTGCCTTCATGCGGCGGGAGGGCCGAATCCATGCTTCCCCCTCCACATCCTATTGACTGTATTCCATTCTTGGTTACGTCCGCGGTACGCGCCGTATCCATAAAACGGAGGCTTGGCGAGCCTTCGAAACAGCACCGGGGCTCAAAAAACTTCTGGCGAACGTAAAGAGGCCCCCGAACAACGCCGGGCATCCTCCCTTTTCCGTCTTGACGCGCTCCCTCACGGGTGGCTTCAAGTTCGGGAACGGCATTCCCCGAAGGCAATCCATACCCCGCCCTTTCCCTATCTGGCGATAAAACGGGCTGAAGACGCCGACAGCCAGCATCGCCGCCACATCCGATTACTCCCCAAGTTACAGCGGCCACCTCCCCAGCCCCAAGCGTCACCGCATCTTCCCTTCTTTCTCCAATTCCTTCACTTTTCTGAAAATCGTACTGCGGTCGACCTGAAAGTGCCTGGCGACCTCGGTGATGCTGCCGTAACGTTCCATCGCGGCTGAAAGGACCTTGTTCTCAAGGTCCTTCATGATCTCCTTGTATGTCTTGCCGTCGAGTTCAAAATCGAGGCCGTCCCTGCGCGCCGATGCGGCAGGCTTCGCCACGCCCGAAATGGGGACATCCGAGGCCCGGATCACGCTGTCCTTGCTGGTCACGGCCAGCCCCTGCACAAGGTTTTCCAGCTCGCGGATATTGCCCGGCCACTTGTAGTCGAGGAGCAGCGATTCGGCTTCTTCGGAAAACGTCAGCTGTCGATGGTACTTGCTGCCGTAAAACCGCAGGAACATGCGTGCGAGGGGCAGAATGTCCGCCTGGCGGTCGCGCAACGGCGGAATGGCGATCACCGCCACCTTGAGCCGGTAATAGAGATCACTGCGGAATTCCCCGCGCGCGATGGCGCGTTCGAGATTCTTGTTGGTGGCGGCGACGATGCGGACGTCGATCTGCTTCGGCGTGGTGGAACCCACGCGCATGATCTCCCAGTCCTGAAGGAACCGGAGCAGCCGCGTCTGCATGGGCATGGGCAGCTCCCCGATTTCGTCGAGGAACAGCGTGCCGCCCGCCGCCGCTTCGATGAGGCCGATCTTGCCCGTCTTGCTCGCGCCGGAAAACGTGCCCGCCGCATAGCCGAACAGCTCGGTTTCAATAAGGTTTTCGGGAATGCTTCCGCAGTCCACCTTGATGAAGGTCTTGTTCTTGCGCAGGCTCAGGGCGTGGATGCGGCGGGCAATGACGTCCTTGCCCACGCCCGTCTCACCGAGCAGCAGGACCGTGGCGTCCGTCTCCGCAATGGTGTTCACCTCGCCGTAGAGCTTGATCATGGCACTGCTGGTGAACAGCTTCGGCGTCTTGCGGGAAAGCTCCTGCGCGTCCCCGGCGGTACTGAGCTGCTGGAACGCTTCGAGCAGCTCCTTCTGGACGCTCATCTGCTCCCGCATCTCGGAGAGCATGGTCACGTCGCGGAGGAAGGTGATGCACAGCACCAGCTTGCCCTGCGCGTCGAAAACCGGATTGGCTTCGAGGATCAGCTTCCGCCCGTCGGAGACGGTCTGCACGCGCGTGGCGGGCTGCCCCGTCCGCATGACCTCCGGGTTCAGCACCACGTCGAGCCTGCCGCGCTTGACGAACTCCATCACGGAATGCCCCAGCATCTCTTCGCGGGGGATGCCCGTGATTTCGGCATGGCGCCTGTTCAAATGCACGACGGTCCCTTCCACGTCGGAGATGCAGATCCCCTCTTTGAAGGCGTCAAAAAGCTGATCAAGATACTCTTGCAACATTACATGTCCGTTCTTAGTTTGTGAATCGTTTCTCGAAGCATCTTCTCCTTATGCCCCATCATATGCCGAAAAGCAAGAAATCATAAGTTGTTACTATAATGGAAAAGAATCCGCCCGGCGGAGAAGCCGGGCGGAACCGTAAAGAAACGCCTCCGCCGGGGCTACTGCCCGTACCCCATAAGGCTGGGCAGCCATGTGCTGATCGCCGGGACGTAGGTGAACAGCAGGATACACAGGGTCAGCGCGATCAGGTAGGGGATGACCGCGACGGAGATGCGCTCCACCGAGATGCCCGCTATCCGCGACGCCACGAAAAGGTTGACTCCAAGCGGCGGCGTCAGCATGGCGACGTTGTTGGTCACCACAAGGACTATGCCGAAATGGATCGGGTCGATGCCGAGCTGGAGGATCATGGGCAGGAGCACCGGTACGAGGATGATGATGGTCGCCAGCGTTTCCATGAACATGCCGAGGACATACAGCACGCCGATGATCATGAGCAGCACGAGATGGGGATCGTCGGAAATGCCGAGCACGATGGACGCAAGGCGCTGCGGGGCCTCCTCAAAGGTAAGGATCTTGCCGAACAGGGTGGACGCGCCCACGATGAGCAGCACCGCGCCGCAGGTCATCGCGCCTTCCAGCAGGGCCCGGTAGATGTGCCGGGGTCTGAGCACCCGGTTGATCACGATGCCCACGAACAGCGCCCACACGATGGCGACCACGGACGCTTCCACGGGCGTCGCCCAGCCGGTATAGATCGAGCCGAGGATGATGAACGGCGTCGCCAGCGCGAACCCGGCGTTGCCGCAGCTCCTGAGGAAAAACTTCATGTTGAAGGGCGCGGCGTTCTCGTCGCCCTTGAAGCCGTTCCTCTTCGCCAGCAGGTAGGCGGTCATGATCATCGCGAAGGCCACGATGAACCCGGGGATGAACCCTGCGGTGAACATGGCGGTCACCGACAGGTTCCCGAGGATCGCATAGATGATCATCGGGTTGGACGGCGGGATCAGGATGCCGATGGTGCCTCCGGAAGAAGCCGCCGCCGAAGCGTAATCCTTGGAATAGCCGTTGCGGACCATCGCCGGGACGAGGATGGTGCCCACGGCGGCGACGGTCCCCGGCCCGGAGCCGGAAATGGCCGCGAAGAACGTGCAGGCGAGGATGGTGGTGATGCCGAGGCCGCCGTAGACGCGGCCCACAAGCTGCTTCACCACGTCGACGATCTGCTGCGTGATGTTCCCGAACTCCATGAGCGTGCCCGCGACCACAAAACAGGGGATGGCGAGCAGCGGGAACAGGTTCAGGCCGTCAAAAAGCGAGTTGTGGATGACCGACAGGGGCAGGATGTCCCCGCCCGCGAGGATCGCCACCACGGAAGAGATGATCAGGGACATGAAGATCGGCAGCCCCAGCAGGAACATGGCGACAAGGACAATGAGGGCAATGGCTAGGGGCGTCATCAGGCTGCCTCCTCGTAACGAACCAGTTCTCCGAGGGTGCCGTTCCGCCAGCGCACGACGTATTCCTCAACGATGCGCCAGCTCACCAGCACGAAGCTGAACGGGATAATGCATTCCACCCACGCCTTCACAACGCCGAGGGTAGGCGACACTTCGGGGTAATACAGGCCCTCTTCGATGCAGGCGAGCCCGATCCACGCCACATAAAGGGAGAAGCCGATCCAGATGATGTCCCCGACGGCGCGGAACACGAGCCGCCAGCGGGTCGGAAGGAACATGAACTGTGCGGTGATGCGGACATGCCCGCCGCGCTTCACGGCAAGGGCGGCCCCGACATACACGGCCCAGAGGAAACTGTAGCGGGAAAGCTCCTCCGTCCACGCCAGCGACGACCCCACGGCGATGCGCATGGCCACCTGAAGGAAGAGGCAGAGAACCATGACCGCGACGAACAGAGCACAGGCCCCCTCTTCGAAGTTGTCGTAGAGCTGCTTGAAAAAAGACATACGTCCTCCAAGGAATGAAGACGGCGCGCGGAGCCGAAACCCGCGCGCCGGGCGTCCGTTTACTGCTGCATGATGGCGAGGGCTTCATCCACCACGGCCTTGCCGCCGACCTTGTCGTAGAACTGCGGCCACACGGAGCGGGCGGCCTCCGTCCAGGCGGGTTCGTCGGACACGTCATTGATGACCATGCCGCGAGCAAGGCATTCCTTGAGGGCGATTTCATCCTGTTCCGCGGACCACTTCCATTCGTAGGCGGCGGCTTCCTTGGCGGCCTTTTCCACGAGGGCCTTGGTCTGCGGGTCGAGCTTGCGGAACCACGGGTCGCTCACGAGCATCGGGCCGACCCAGAGCATATAATGGATGTTGGTGATGTACTTCTGGACTTCCCAGAACTTCTGGTCGCGGTTGATGGCGTGGGGGTTTTCCTGCCCGTCGACCACGCCCTGCTGAAGCCCGTTGAAGGTTTCGGACCACGCCAGCGGATGGGGTTCGACGCCCCACGAGCGGAAGGCGGCAAGCTGGAGCTCCACGGCGGGAACGCGGATCTTCAGGCCCTTGAGGTCGGCCATCGTGTTGATGGGCTTCTTGGAGTTGGTGATGATGCGGTAGCCGCCCACAAGCCACGACAGGGGCCGGGTACGGCTCTGCTTGGCGATGGCGTCGGCGGTCTTGTTCATGAACGCTTCATTGCCGAACAGCTTTTCGGCGTCGGAAATCTTCGGGAACATGTACGGCAGGATAAACACCCCGGCCTGCGGCGCGAAGGGCGTCAGGTTCCCGTCCGCCAGCACCGCGAGATGGATCTCGGCGTTGCGGAGCTGTTTGACGTTGGCCTGTTCGTCGCCGAGCGAGCCGCCATAGAAGGTCTGTACGGTGATCGCGCCGTTGGATTCCTTCTCGACGATCTCCTTGAACTTGTCGATGGCGACCACATGCAGGCTGCCCTGCGGGTTCGCGGTAGCGGCACGGATGGTCATCTTCTTGTATTCCGCCGCGTCGGCGGTGCCAAGCGAAAGCATCAGGACAGCCGCGGCGAAGGCCGTAAGAAAACGTCTCATGCAATTCCTCCTCTTTTTTCCCCCGAAATGGAGATGATGCTGCAAACCGGGACAAAGCCCGTCTCCCCCTGTGGGAGATTCCTCTGTTTCGTTCCCGCGCCGGACGGCCCCCCGACCTTCCGGCACGGGGGCGGCCCTGTACCGCCCCCTCTCCCAAAATCAGCTTTCCAATGCGGCGTTGGCCAGCACCGTGACGGGCTCTTCCCCGGCAGAACGGGAAGGCGGTTCAACGGTTCTCAAGATACGAGGGAACCTGCCCGCTGGCCACCGTCAAAGGCCAAGGAGCCTTGCGGCGTTGTTGTAAAAAATGTTTTCAAGCGCCTGCGGGCTGAAAGGCAGTTTCCTGTACAGCGCGATCTGCCCCTTGAAATCGAGGAACGGATGGGCGCTGGCGAAGATCACCTTGTCGCCGATCATGGTGTTCGCGGCCTGAATGTAGCCTTCGGAGAACGGCGACTGCTCGTACTCGGAAAGCTCCAGATAGACGTTGCGGTTGCGCTGAACGACCATGATGATCTCGTTCACCCACGGGTAGCACCCGTGGCTCACTACGATCTTGAGCTTGGGGAAGTCCCGGGCCACCGCGTCGATATACCGGGGGTGGCAATGCTCGGGGTCGGCCCCGTCCACCAGGGTCGCCATGCCCGTACTGATCACGACGGGAATGTCGAATTCACAGCACTTGGCATAGATCGGATAATATTTTGCGTGGTTGGCCGGAATCTTGGCGAGGAACGGGTCGATGGCCGCGCCACGGAAACCGTGGGTTTCGACCATGAGCCCCAGCTCGTCGATGGCGTCCATTCCCTTGTGCGGGTCAAGCCCGGCCATGCCGATGAAACGGTCGGGATACTGTTCGAGGAAGGGGATAACCCCCTTGTTGCCGGAAGCGATGCCGTAGGTGGTTTCCGCGTCGCGGCTGGTGATGACGCCCTTGACCACGTTCTGCGCTTCCATGTCGCGCACGATGTCTTCAATGGGCTGGGAGCGGGCGCGCTCATGGAATTTGAACAGCGCGTGCATCTCGCCGAAGACGGGATGGTCGATCATCCCCTGTACGGTGGAAGGGATGTTCGGACGGAAACGAAAGTCGATGATCTTCACGATGGTCCCCTTTGCATGAATGTCTGGCGTGACGCCTTGGCGACGATCTTTGCTTTCCCTAAAGCAAGAGGCGGACCATTTGTGAAACAAAAAACATTTAACAAGACTCCTTACTGCTATGAAACGGATAAAATTACCTAACAGACTCTTTTTTCATCTTTTTTGTTTTCATCTTTTCCGTAGGTTCGGCTTCCGTCTTGCTGTTTTTCAGCCTCTGCCATGCGAATAACCGTCCTTCCGTTCCCGTCCGCAGGAATATTGTCCTCCATCCATTCTTTTGAGGCTTATAATACACTTAAATAACATGTTCTTTTTTCATCACAGGAAGCGCTTCAAATCCATGATGCGAATACGCACCTTCCGCATTGCAAAAAAACACACTCCTCTTTTCCTTCCTAATACAGCCATATTACAGCAAATCAAAGGTTTGAAACCATCAATATGTGCATTTTTGCACAGTTCATTATTCCATGAATGCAAAAAAACACAGCTTCCAGCCCCTTTTTCCTTCTCTCCTGCAGTTCCCCGAGGTACAAAAAGCCCCTGAACCCAGTACAATCAGGGGTCAGGGGCAACGGTACAGACGCTTCAATACGACCTAAAGAAAAATGAAGGTTCTTATTTCTCGTAGGATTTCAACATAATGTTCAACCGTTTCATGAAGGCTTCATCGGCCTTCACGCCCTCCAGCTCATAGCGCCGCCCAAGGTAGCCGTATTTGGGCTGCCCCATGCGGTGGTAGGTCAGCGCTTCATAGCGGATATTGGCCTTCCTGGGAATCATTTCACGAATACCGAGAATATCCTCTTCCGTATCGTTGAAACCGGGGATGACCGGCGTGCGGATCAGCACCGGAAGCTCCGGGAAGTGCTCGAATACGTGCCCGATGTTCTTGAGGATCAGTTCGCTGCCCACCCCCGTGGCCTTCTTGTGGCGGGCTGAATCGAGGCACTTGATGTCAAAAATCAGGGCATCAAGCACCCGGCAGGCCTGATCCAGAACGTCGGTCGGGTAGTGCCCACAGGTTTCGATGGTCGTATGGATATGGCGTTTCTTCGCCTCGCGCAGCAGGGCCAGCGCGAAATCCGGCTGCGCCAGCGCCTCGCCCCCGGACAGGGTGAGCCCGCCGCCCGATCGCGTATAGAACACGCCGTCCTCTTCCACGCGGCTCAGGATTTGATCCACGCTCTGCGTTTCGCCGTACACCGTCTGCGCCCCGCTCGGGCAGGCGCGCACGCAGGCGTTGCAGCCCGTACACTTCGAGCGGTCAAAGCAAACCAGCCCGCCGACAATGCTCACGGCCCCGGTCGGACAAGCTTTGGCGCACCGCCCGCATACGGTGGCGGTCAGGCAGCGCGTGGGGTTGTAGGCGCGCTCCGGCTCGCGGCGCTGCGACTCCGGATTGCTGCACCACAGGCAATGCAGCGGGCATCCCTTCAAGAACACCAGCGTACGGATGCCTTCGCCGTCGTGGACGCTGAATTTCTGCACATTGAACACGATACCCGTTTGTTGCCTGTCCAGCATGATGGTTGCTCCTAACGTAGAAAACTGGGGGAAGGGAGGGAAAACCTTTCTGGAGAAAGGTTTTCCCTCCCTTCCCCCAGCCCCCCATCCCTCCTTTTCCCAAGACTTTTGACTTTATCGAATCCCTGCTCGCGGATTTCCCGCTTTCCGTGAAGGCGTTTTTCATTTCAAGGAAAAGCAACATGTGGTGGGTCGGTTCAATACCAACCCTACTCCTTTTTCCCATTTCACCAGGGGACGAAAGCCGTGCCGAACTTGTCTTGTCTCCCCCACCCGCCATAAACCCATACGAAAGTCTTTGAAGAGGAAGGGGGGAGGTTTGGAGGGGGGAAGGAGATACTTCCTTCAGAAAGTATCTCCTTCCCCCCTCCAATTTTTTACAGATCCGCGTGTTCGGTGCGGTCGATGATGTCGTTCTGCAGGTCGGGGGACATGTCGCAGAAGTACGCACTGTACCCGGCCACACGGACGATCAGGTTGCGATAGCTGTTCGGGTCCTTCTGGGCGGCGAGCAGGGTGTCGCGGTTGACGATGTTGAACTGGAGATGCCACAGCTTCAGGTCGCACCACGTGCGGATGATGCTCATGATTTTCTTCGCGCCCTGCTCGCCCGCCACGCACTTAGGCGACAGCTTGATGTTCAGAAGACGAGAGGCGCGGTTGATCATGCCGTAGTTTTTGGAATGGTAGTTCGACAGCAGAACGGCGGTCGGGCCGTTGTGGTCGGCGCCGTGCGACGCGGAGGAACCGTCAGCCAAGGGGAACCCGGCAACGCGGCCGTTCGGGGTGGCGGCGATGATCTTGCCGAAAGGCACGTGCGAGGTGATCGGCACATAGCGGACGTCGACGTGAATGCCGCGATCCCGGCTGCTCTTTTCGGCTTCGACCTGCGTAAACCGGTCGACGTCCTTGGCGATGCTGTCGGCATAGGGATCATTGTTGCCGTAGCAGGGCGCGTTCTTCAGCATTTCCTGAATCGGCTCATACCCCACGAAGTTGGCGTTCATCGCGTCGAGCACTTCACGCATGGTCAGCCGCTTTTCCTCAAAGACGAGTTTCTTGATCGCGGCGAGGGAGTCCACCACGGTCGCATAGCCAAGGAATTCGAAGTACGAATAATCGACGCCGCCTTCGATCTTCTCGGAATGCAGATCCTGCATGTTCTTCATGCAGAGGTTGTGCAGCACGGAGGACAGCGGAGCCGCGAAATGCTGCGGGCGCAGACGGTCGACGATGTGCTGCTGCTGGAAAGCCTTCTGCAACAGATTGACGTGCTGCGCCTTGTAGGCATCGTAGAATTCCTCCCACGTCTGGAAGCGGGTCGGATCGCCGGTTTCAAGGCCGATAAGCTCGTCGCCGTAGTAGTGCAGGCGACCGTTGTTCATCAGCATTTCCAGCGCGGTAGCGAAGTTGATGTACACGCAGCCGGAGGTGTAGGTATCGCGGTTGGGCATACGGGTTTCGGTACAGCCCGAAATGGCATAGTCCAGCGCCTCGTTGATCGGGCAGCCCTTGATGGCGTTCAGGGGCACCACTTCCTCGTCGTTGATGAGCTTCGGGAACCCGGAGCCATCCTGAACGGTCAGGGCGATCTCATACAGGAAACGGTCGGGCGTGCGCGAATGGATGCGGACCGCGAGGTCGGGGTAGGTCATCGGGAATTCGCGCTTGGACTCGAGGAACAGATACGACAGCTCGTTGGTGGCGTCCTCTCCCTCGGGCGTCTGGCCGCCGACGGTGACGGCTTCCCAGTGGGCATAGCCTTCCTGGAATTCATTGCCCGTGGGGTTGATGTACAGGTCGATGAACTGGGCCATGTCGACCCACATGCATTCGAGCAGTTCCTTGGCTTCCTCGGAGGTCAGCGTGCCTTCTTCAATATCCTTCTTGTAGTAAGGATAGAGGTACTGGTCCATACGGCCGTTGGAAATGATGGCGCTGGCCTTCTGTTCGATGCGCGAGAACATCTGCACGAACCACTGGCACTGGACGGCTTCGCGGAAGTTGCGGGCCGGATAAGCGGGCACATGCTCGCAAATGTCGGCCATGCGGAGCAGTTCCTGTTTGCGGACCGGATCGGACGTCGCGGCGGCGGTGTCGCGGGCAAGCTGCGCATGGCGCTTCGCCCAGATCATGATGGCGTCGCACACGATGATCATGGCTTCGAGGAACGGTTTCTTTTCCCATATGTCCACGGAATTGGTCAGGTCGAGGCCCGCCAGCTTGGCCTTGGCTTCGTTCTGGATGTCGATGAAGCCGCGCTTCATGGCCTTTTCATAGTCCGGGACCCACTGGAGCGCGGAACGGTAGGAAGAGGTTTCGCTCACCACGAACTTGGACTTCAGGCCGCGTTCGTCGTGATAGGTCACGCCGCGGATTTCGGCGGGCAGCACCTTGTTGAGGTGCTCATGGTAGGTCTTGCCTTCCCAGTAGGGGGCGATTTCTTCCATGAGGATCTGCATGTCGGTGGGATCGATCTGGAAGGGGCTCTTTTCGCGGTTGGGAAGATCCTTCATGACTTCAATGTAGAAGTCGCCGTCGATTTCCGGATACAGGATGCCGTAGCGTCCGAGCTGCCCTACACGGCCCGCGAGAAGCTGGTCGGGCGTGATGTATACGGTAATCTTTTCAGCCACATTCTTGAGCGCCTTGGCCCAGCGCAGGGTCAGCAGCTCACCTTCGGTCTGGCGCATGGATTCCGTGAAGTACCGGGCGCGTTCGATGTCCACGTGGGGAACGGTGAACTGGATGCGGTCGAGAATCTTATAGACGCGTTCGCGGCCTTGGCGGTTGACTTTCTTGGTACCCTGAAGACGTTCTTCCTGCGGGGACAGGCAGCAGCACTGGGACATGGGGAGCCTCCTAACAAAATGTTTATCTTGACGGTTCGTTTTTTCATCAAGTGGTTGCCCCGTTTAAAGCATCATGCGTGCCATCATGCATATCCTGCCTGAATAGAAAGAAAAATCAGCAACGCACCCCATACGGTTGTACGTTGCTCCCCGGAAAGCCTGGTGTGCATTTTTGCAATGGGCTCTCCGGCAACCGACCCAATTCACAGCGTTTCGACATCATGTGTGCATTTTTGCAATACGAAAAAATACACATGCAAGATGACGTTTTCCGTTTCCGCTCTCCCTTCCGATATCGCCCCATACCCGCTCATGCCAGATGAACATGTTGATATTACATCATAAAAAATTCCGTGTACATCATATGTTCTGTCGCCACCCCCTTTTTCCTTCCCTATGAGCGGCATCAATCTTGCTTTTTTGCACACATCAGGACAGTTAGACGTGGTTCCTTTCCGTTCACACACGACGCCGGCACGCGGCGCCAGCATACAAGGAGTTCTTTGTCATGAAAGCCATCGATTTCCGTTTCCGCCCCAACACGCCCGACGCCGTGGACGGGCTCATCCACAGCCCCTTCTTTGGGGACATGTGCGCCTTCTTCAACTATCCGGATCGCGCGTGGTCGGCTTCGCTCGACAAAATCGTCGAGATCATGGACGAGCATGAAATCACCGGGGTCATCACCGGGCGCGACGTCGAAACGACCTATGGCTGCCCCTGTTCCAACATGGGCGTCGTGGAAATGATGAGGGCCTACCCCCACAAATTCTATGGCATGGCCGGGCTCGATCCACACAAGGGTATGCAGGCCATCGACGAGCTTTCCCGCATGGTCAACGAATTCGGCATGAAAGGCGCGTCCATCGATCCCTACCTCGCCAAGCTCCCGGCAGATCACCGCAAGTTTTATCCTATCTATGCAAAATGCTGTGAATTGAAGGTTCCGGTGGTCATCAGCACCGGACCTGGTACCCGCGTTCCCGGCGCGATCATGGGCGACGCCTCCCCCGCCCGCGTCGACGAAGTGGCCCGCGACTTCCCGGATCTCACCATCGTCATGAGCCACGGCGGGTATCCCTACGTGCAGGAAGCCTGTATGGTCTGCCACCGCAACGCCAACGTCTATATGGAATGGTCCGAGTATGAGACGTGGCCCTTCGCGGACGGCTACGTCAAGGCGGGCAACGAGCTCATCCCCGACAAGCTCATTTTCGCCAGCGCCCACCCCTTCTATGACAGCTGGGAGCGCGCCAAGCTGTACGAGACTCTCGGCTTCAGGCCCGACGTGCTCGAGAACGTCCTGTACAACAACGCCGCCCGCATATTGGGGATTGCGTAGAATAATAAGCCGGGGGAGGGGAGAGGGAAACTTTCTACAGAAAGTTTCCCTCTCCCCTCCCCCGTACCCCCTCCTCTCTCCCTTCAAAGACTTTCGACTTTATCGAATCCCTGTTCGCCGCATTCCCTGTTTATCCTGTCGGCAATTTCGAAAAATCCGTTCTTTTTGGCACGGGTCCGTTCCGACGGCTTGACAGAAGGGGCGAATCTGCATAGAGACAGAACCGGATTCAATGTCACCATCGTCTATCCGGTTAGGACGGCGGCCTCTCACGTCGCTAAGAGGGGTTCAAATCCCCTTGGTGACGCCAGCGAATGCAAGAAGGCCACATCGCAATGATGTGGCCTTTTTTGCGTCCTGACATACAGCGAAAGGCCCCAGGAGAACGGGAGGTTGTGTTTCCGGTGCCACCCGGCGGCGGGAACAGGTGAGATTTGAAAGAGGAGAGGATTCGGGAAAGAGGAACTTCTCTGAAAAAAATCCTTCCCTCGCCAAACCTGTGAGGCTCGCGCCCATCCCTCCCCCAGAGATATTTATACTTCCGAATCCCCGGTCCGCTGTCTTTTCCGGCAATTGCCTTTGGAAAAGACTCGTTGCGACGTGGAACGGCTCTAACGCCCAAATAAAAAGGCCCCGCAACCTTTCGGATGCGGGGCCTTTATTATGAACGTCGATTAATAGCGGGAGTAGGAGGGACGAGCTTCGCGCGGGCGGGCTTCGTTCACCTTGAGATTACGACCGCTGAAGCTGAAGTTGTCCAGCGCTTCGACAGCGGCCTGAACGCCTTCGCTAGCCATCTCCACAAAACCAAAACCGCGGGCGCGGCCGGTTTCACGATCAGAAACGAGCTTCACGGAAGTCACTTCGCCGTAAGGGGCAAAAAGATCGCGAACATCATCTTCGGTAGCGGACCAGGGGAGATTGCCGACATAAAGAGACTTAGTCATAAAAAAAGAGACCTTGTGTAAAAAAAGAAAAACATGATGCCTACGCATGGACTCCATCAGTCCTCTGCACGGCGTGAAAACACAATGCCCTGTTTCCTGAGGAAGTCAAGCTTTTTTTCTTATTTTTAAAAAAGTTAGGAAAAAATAACGTCCCACTTCCACAAGACTCGAACAAAACCGCCCTATTGCCTGCCCCCATGACCTCCATGCGCGAACGGCGTTTCAGCCGCCCGCACAACCGGATCCGCCCCCTTCTGAGGTTCCCGCCCCACTACCGCAGAAATTCCGTGAGATCCGATTGCAGGATGGTATCCAGTTCCTCAGTCCGTTCCGCGTCGCTCTCCGTGAAGGCGAATCCGAAAACGGGCAGTTCGGGCACATCCACCTTGCGCAGTTCGAGCACCTTCGCAAAGTGTGCGGCCAGCCGATCGTAATCGAAGGCCGAAGACGGCGGCAGGGATTTCGGCTTGTCCAGAATGACCATGCTGTAGATTTTCCCCTCCCGGCCCCGCAGGATGGCGTCGAAATCCGGCTTCCGGTCATTCAGGTAGCAGCCCACCGTATTGATCCCAAAGGCGAAGTAGGCCATATCGGTCGTACACAGGCCCGCGAAACGCATCGCATTGAACTCGATGGGCAAAATCCGATCGCCCTCGACCCGCAATTCGACGTGGGCGGGAAAGTCCCGGATGCCCATCAGCGCGTTGACCTTCCTGAAAAACGCCTCAAAACGCGCCTTGTTCGCTTCGATAACGTCCTTACCCGTATAATACAGCCGGTCGCTCACGTCGCTCAGCGACGCGAAACGGTGTGTGAAAATATTCAGGATGACCGGTTCGCCCTCGCCGTCGAAATACACGTCCACGGCGAACTCTTCCCCGGTGATGTATTCCTCCACCAGGAACGACGACTGGTCGACCACGCTTTCGGGGAAGCGGTCCCGGCTCTCGCGCAGGTTGCGTTCAATGTCAGCCACCGCCGCCGTCCAATCGTCATCGGACGTGATCGTGTACACGCCGAGGCTGAAAAATCCCACGGACGGCTTGAGGATGAAAGGCTTTTTCCAGCCACTCACGTCGGTCTTCCCGAGTTCGCCCACCGGGATCTCGCGAAAGAAGAAATCCGGGTACATTCCGGCCAGCAGGCGGCGCAGCGCGGCCTTGTCCTTCATGGCGTCGATATGGCGGGCCACAGGCATGTCGCCCAGATGCGCATGAATCCATTCCAGCGCGTTCTCGGAAGACGTATACAAACGCTCCCCGTTCCGGCAGCGCTTCTCAGCCTCAGCGTCGTCCACAAGGTTCAGGCCGTAGTCGCGGGCCAGTCCCGCCGTAAACGGGGTTTCCAGTACGGGCTGCCCGCTCCGTTCAAGATAATTGAGGAAGTGCTTCGAGACATACGGCCTGTCGAGCAGGATCATGGAAACCTCCGGTGGTAAGTGTGATCATGGGGTTAGGGAAGATTGGGGAAGGGGGGAAGAACCTTTCTGGAGAAAGGTTCTTCCCCCCTTCCCCCACCCCCATCCCCCTTTCTCCAAAGACTTTCATCCTTATCGAATCCCTCCCCTCAGCCTTACCTTGAGGCAACAGTCCAAGGCACCCTCTTTTTTCTTCAAAAAGAAAAGACAAAGAAGAGGAAAACCTCCCAACAGGGATTCGATAAAGACGAAAGTTTTAGGGGGATGGGGGTGGGGTTTGGGGAGGGGGAAGGGCCCCTTTTCCAAAAGGGGCCCTTCCCCCTCCCCAAGTCAACTTACGCCTTCGCCAAAGCCTGTTCCAGATCGGCGAGGATGTCCTTGATATTCTCGATGCCGACGGAGAGCCGCACCATGCCGGGGGTGATCCCGGCGCTGACAAGCTGCTCGTCGGTGAGCTGGCGGTGCGTGGAGCTGGCGGGATGCAGCACGCAGGTACGGATGTCCGCAACATGCACGAGCAGGGAGGCCATCTTGAGGCTGTCGATGAACCGGGCCCCGGCTTCGCGCCCGCCCTTGAGCGAGAAGGAAATCACGCCGCTGCACCCGTTGGGCAGGTATTTGGCGGCCCGCTCCTTGTAAGGGTTACCCTCCAGCGTGGGGTAGCTTACGGACTCGATCTTGTCGTGCTTCTCGAGCCAGTGGGCGACGGCATCGGCATTCTGGCTATGGCGCTCAATGCGCAGGGGCAGGGTTTCAAGCCCCTGATTGATCAGAAAGGCCCCGAACGGCGTCTGACAGGCACCCATATCCCGCATGATCTGCGTACGCGCCTTGACAATATAGGCAGCCTTGCCGAAGGCCTGCGTATAGATGGTCCCGTGATAGGAGTCGTCGGGCTCGGTGAATTCCGGGAACTTGCCGTTCGTCCAGTCGAAGGTGCCGCCGTCCACAATCACCCCGCCCATTTGCAGGGCGTGCCCGTCCATGTATTTGGTGGTCGAATGCACCACGATGTCCGCCCCAAATTCAATGGGGCGGCACAGAACCGGCGTGGCGAACGTGTTGTCCACGATCAGCGGCACGCCGTTCCTATGGGCGATGCGGGCGAACTTTTCGATATCCAGCACTTCAATGCTCGGGTTGGCGATGGTCTCGCCGAACAGCGCCTTGGTGTTGGGGCGGAACGCGGCCTGAATCTCGTCTTCGGAGGCTTCCGGCGACACGAAAGTCACTTCAATGCCAAGCCGCTTGAGCGTCACGGCGAACAGGTTCAGCGAGCCGCCGTAGATGGCGGAGGAACTGACGATATGATCCCCGGCGGCGGCAAGGGTCAGGATGGAAAACGTGGTCGCGGCCTGCCCGGAAGCGGTGCACAACGCCCCTACCCCGCCTTCCAGCATGGCGATCTTCTGCTCGACGGCGTCCACGGTGGGATTGCCGAGACGGGTATAGAAGAACCCTGCTTCCTCAAGGTCGAACAGCTTGCTGACCTGCTCGGTGGACTCGTATTTGAACGTCGTGCTCTGACAGATGGGCAAGGTCTGCGGCTCGCCGTTTTTCGGGGAATACCCGGCATACAGGCATTGCGTTTCGATTTCCATTGTTCTCTCCGTTCAAGATGTTTCCCTCCGCAACCTGCGGACGGGGGCGCTTCGCATTCCCGGCGGCGTTTCCCGTGGGCATCCGTCCTTTCCGGACGGCGGGGCATCTCCGCCAAGGGGCCGTAAATGAAGCGTGTTGCCGCGTGAAGTGGAGGCTATATCACTATACCTTGATATGTCAATTTAAAAACCGCCTCTTCCGCCCGGATTCGACAATGCGGGCCGGGCGGAGTATGCTTTGCTCGCTTTTTGTGCGGGATTTCCTTCTGTTGCGCCCCCCTTCCCCGCACAGCCCAAAGAGATCGGAGAAAGACGTGGATCAGAAACGAAACCGCAAGACGCCAAGCTGGTGCGGAAGCCGCAAACGCAAGGCCGCACGCACGCCATACGACGCCCGGATCACCGAATACGCCCATCAGGGGCACCTTGTCCCGCCCAGAAGCATCCTCAAAACGCCCGAACAAATCGTGGGCATCCGCGAAAGCGGCAAGATCAACATCGCCGTGCTTGACCATGTGGCGGCGCACATCAAGGCGGGCATGACCACCGCCGAAATCGACAGGCTGGTTTTTGAAAAGACCAAGGAGCTTGGCGGCGTCCCCGCCCCGCTCGGCTACCGCGGGTTCCCCAAAAGCACCTGCACCTCCATCAATGAGGAAGTCTGCCACGGCATCCCCGCCGACGATGTGGCGCTCAAGGACGGCGACATCGTCAATGTGGACGTTTCGACCATCTACAACAGCTACTTTTCCGACTCCTCGCGGATGTTCTGCATCGGCGCGGTCAGCAAGGAAAAGCGCCGGCTCGTGGACGTGGCCCGCGAATGCGTGGAGCTGGGATTGCAGGAAGTGAAGCCGTGGGGCTTCCTCGGCGACATGGGGCAGGCCGTGCACGACAACGCGAAAAAGCACGGCTACAGCGTGGTCCGCGAAGTGGGCGGGCACGGCGTGGGCATCCGGTTCCATGAGGAGCCCTTCGTCAGCTACGTCACCAAGCGCGGCACGGACATGCTGCTGGTTCCGGGCATGATCTTTACCATCGAGCCGATGATCAACATGGGCAAGGATGCCATTGTCCTGGACAAGGCGAACGGCTGGACGATCCGCACGGCGGACGGCGCGCCCTCCGCGCAGTGGGAAATCATGGTGCTGGTCACGGAAGACGGGCACGAAGTGCTGGCGTACTGAACTTTCATGGAGGCCGCCGTCCCGATCCGGGCGAAGGCGGCCGTCCCCAGCATCTCTTGCACCGTATCCGATACCGGCAGGCCCCCGCCTTTCATTGAGAAGGACAGGGAGTCCTTGCCGTACCACTGCCGCTCTGATACTGAGAGGCATACTGTCTTATGAAAGAGAGCCTGTTATGGAAACATCTGCCACCACGATTGTTGTCCCCCCGACGGCTGAGGAGCAACGCATCGCATCCATCGCCGATTCGATAAACCTCGCCGATCCCTCCCTGACCGTCACGTATGGGACGGAGGCCATGCAGGGCATCTCCCGGTTCGCGGACGATCTCCTTTCCCGCGTGCAGGCCAAGGATTCCGGGGAACTCGGCGAATCGCTCACCAACCTTATGCTCAAAGTGAAGGATGTGAACGTCTCGGAAGTCATGGGCTCGCCGGGGTTCCTCCAGTCGCTGCCGCTTGTGGGCTCGCTGTTCTCTTCCGCCAAGCGCACGGTGGCGAAGTTCAACACCCTTTCGGAACAGATCGAAATCATCGTCGACAAGCTGGACGAGGCCATGATCGGCCTGCTCCGCGACATCGAGACGCTTGAGATGCTCTATGAGCACAATGCGCGGTTCCACGCGGAATTGACGGCGTACATTGAAGCGGGCAAGCGCAAATTGGAAGAGGCGCGTACTGTGGAACTGCCGCGCCTCAAGGCGCAGGCGGATGCGTCCGGCGATCTCATGGAAGCGCAGCAAGTCCGCGACCTTTCGGAGCAGATCAACCGTTTCGAGCGGCGGTTGCACGATTTGCAGCTTTCGCGGACCATCACGGTGCAGACCGCGCCGCAGATACGCATCATCCAGAGCAACAACAGGACGCTGGCGGAAAAAATCCAGACCAGCATACTCGCCACCATCCCCATCTGGAAAAGCCAGATGGTCCTCGCCCTTTCCCTGCACGGTCAGAAGAACGCGGCGGCGCTTCAGAAGACCGTCTCCGACACGACCAACGACATGTTGCGCAGCAACGCGGAACTGCTCGAACAGGCCGCCGTCGATACGGCCCGCGAGGTGGAGCGTTCCGTGGTGGATATTGAAACGTTGCGCGAGGTGCATGAAAAGCTCATCGGCACCATAGAGGAAACCCTGCGTATCGCGCAGGAAGGCCGGGAACGGCGGGCGGCGGCTGAAAAAGAGCTGGCCGTCATGGAAACGGAACTCAAGGACAGGCTTACCTCGTTGGCCGCACGCAAAAGCCGGGAAGAAATCGCCGCCGCATCCGGAACGGAAACGCGGCAGAGCGCCCCCGGACAGGGCGGCACCGGCTCCGGGGTGTAACCCATGCACGAAGGCGAAAAGGAACATATGGTGGTCGGACCGAAGGCCGAGGAACCGAAGGGTTCGTTTTGGGATGCGATACGTCGGTTCTTCAAGCGTATCCTCTTTCATATCAGCGCGTTCATCATTGGGGCGATTCTGTCTACCCATGTTCCGCAAATACATCCGGGCGAGGCCGCTCTTGGCGTCTACCTTGGCCTTATCTGCATCGTCGCGCGCGGCGCATCCCGGAAACCGTCGTGGATCGTCCCCGCCGTATCCGGCGCGGGGCTGGCCGTCTTGCTGATCCTTTTCGGTATGCCGTTCCCGTATGCGCTGTTCTGGGGAGGCTTGCAGTCATGGGTACAGCGCCTTCTGGTGAAATCCTTTCGCATGGGCACGGAATGGGTTCCGTTTTCTCTGTTGCTCATCATGGCCTTCTCAGTGAGGCAAACCCTTTCCCTGCCTCTTGCCATGCTGTTTTGCGCCCTCCTCGCCGGGGGACAGGGCATCCTCTGGGCCTTGGCCCGCAATCGTGCGGCGGAACTGGCACCCAAGCCCAAACCGGAACCGAAGCCAGAACCAGCCCCCTCCCCGGATGAACCGGCGTCCATGAAGGCATCCCGTACTTCCCTCGCGGAACTTGAATGCAAGCTGCCCGGCCTCCCTGCGGAGACGCAAGCCTCCGTGCGCGCCATCATGCAATCCGCCAACAACATTCTGGGCTGCATGGCTACTGATCCGCGAGATGTGGATCACGGCGCGCGTTTCCTCAAGCGCTACCTCGCCGCCACCCACGGCATCGTGGATACGCACCTGCGTTTCGCCCACGACAAAGACATATCCCCGGATGTCGCCAGCGCCCTTGCCCGGAGCAACGACATGCTCGCCCGGTTGAAGGTCGCCTTTGCCAAGGAGCACGCCCTGCTCCTGCAAAACGACGTCACCGATTTCTCCGCCGACCTCAAGACGCTCGACACGCTGCTCAAAATGGACGGCAACTAGAAGACTAACCGGAATATCCGCTGCAAACGGAACAAAACGAAGCGGGCCGATGAGAATATTCATCGGCCCGCTTTATTTTGCACGGAACGGCGCCACGGAAAAGGCTCTCACTCCTGCGGGGAGACATGATTTGATAAGGCTTGTTCTGTCCGCAACAAAAGTGTGGAGGCGGGAACCCCATACATTTCACCCAACAAAATGAGCACGTTTATTGAGGGAAGAATGATGCCCCTCTCCATGCGAGATACGTAGGATCGCTCTGTCCCAAGAGCTATGGCTACTTGCTCTTGAGAAAGCTTGAGAATGGATTTCCGGGCTTTCTTCAGTTGCTCACCAAGAGCGGCTTTGAGGTAGGGAACTTTTTTCACTGTGCTGTCGATTTTCCAAAGCTATTCAGTCAAGGCTGCTCCCTACCCCCCTCAGGCTCTTCTATCACGGGGATGGAGGGCATCAGCTCAACTGTTTTACGGAATAATATACAAGGATCTATCTCAAGAGCATGGGCGATCACCACAATTGTGGAAAGTACAGGCTCGTTTTCACCTTTTTCCAGCTTGGCCAACTGCTGTGGGGTGCGCCCGATCAATTTTGCCAAACGATACCGTGAAACACCTTGCTCTATCCGGGCAGCAAGAACAACTTCTCCAAAAGGGCATGGCGTTCTTTCAGTTTTCTCACTCAACAGGCACCATCGGCTCTTGTTGGGCACTCATGGCTTTTGCCGCCTCATTCACCAAAGTTCCCGGCTCCATGCCCAGCGCGTGGGCGAGCAAAATCAGCGCTGAAAGTTTGGGTTCCCTTTCACCGCGTTCAATTTGGCTGATCTGCTGAATGGAACGCCCTGCCAGCCGTGCAAGCCGGTATTGCGTGATACCACGCTCTTCACGGGCGGTTACGAGAATTTTTCCAAACGGGCATGGAGAAGATTTCTTACTCATCTTCTTCCAAGCGCATCAGCCGATCCATTTCGTTCAGCAAGTCACCGGGAGAAACGCCAAGCCCCGTCCAAGACGAATGATCATCCGGGCTTTGGGCTCTCGCTTGGAGTTTTCAAGCTTATTCAGGTATTCCTCAGCGATACCTGTTCTTTTGGCAAGCTGGTATTGCGATATCTGGAGAGACTCCCGGATATTGACAAGTGCAGATCCGAACAGACATTGCTTTACAGTTCCTGCTCTCATATTCTTTTTTTTACTTTTATTGTCTCCAGCTTCTCACTAAAAATATCAAAAAAGACTCCAGCATCAACACCTGTAGCCATAACCAACTTTACAGCGTTGATAATACCAGGCAATTGCGTTCCTTTTTCCACCTTCTGGAGACTTCTATGATCATACTTTGCTATGGAAGAAATATAATTTTGCGAAAGTTTTGTAACAGCTCTACATTGCGAAAGGAGCATTCCAAAAATTTCCGCTTCTTCGAGTGGTGTCAGAACGGAATTCAACTGCTCCTGAAATTCTTTTTGGGATAGCGATGGAATTTTTGATACATCGATACAATGAGATAAAAGAGAGGCTAGCTCCATAAAGAAGCTTTGTATGTCGGCATTTACGGCAAGAAGCATTTTTACGGCAAGGATAACGTTAGGCTCTTGATTTCCCGCTTCTACTTGATTCACATTACTGAGATGTGTCCCTGCTCTGACGGAAATCTCCCACTGCGAAAGAGCGGTTTGAGAACGAGCCTCCTGAAAAAGGCTACCGAATATGCATACTTTCTTAGTCATGCCATAGCAGATGCCTCAAAATTTTAAATCATACCAGATGGCTAAAATCATACTTGGTATTCACCCAATTCGAGACAAAAAAAACCATAACTGCTCAAAAAACTGTCCCGGCGGTACATCGATCGCAGCAACCAATTTCACCGCAGTCGTTACCAGAGGCTCTTGTTCTCCCTTCTCAACACGTTGCAGGCTTCTTAAATCATAATGGATATTCTTTGCTATGCGCTTTTGAGACACTCCTCTCTGTAATCGACAGTACCGCAGCAACTCCCCATAACCGGAAACCTCATGAGGTTCGGGAGTGCGGGAAAACATGTCCTCCTTTAGAGATTCGAAAAGGTACGGGGCTATTCGCTCAGAAGATGTGCACAGCTTCATTTCTTCAGTTAATTTCGAAAAAAAAGAGTTTAAATCTACATCACATGCGGCAACAAGCCGTACCGCCACATGGACGCGTGGCTCTTGATGGCCTGCTTCAATTTGGTTGACATTGCTCAGATGAGTTCCGGCTTTAACAGAGACAATCCACTGTGAAAGTCCACTGTTCATCCGAACATCTCGAAATAACTTACTAAAAATATACGCTTTTTTACTCATTAAAAATAATTGCCAGAAAATATCGAATCAGGCTAGACTGTCTAAATCACGCTTTGAATTAACCCAACAACATTATATTTTCTGAACTAAGGATGAATTATTTAAACTCTTTTTATCAACGGAGAGAGCAAGTTGAATCTTCTTTATGAAGAGACGATGGCTCGGATTAAAATCGTGTCGCGCACCCAGACACAGACCGAACTAGCCAAGTTACTTGAAGTCAGCCAATCCAGCGTAGCCGAAGCCAAGAGACGGCAATCCATCCCGGCGGACTGGTACTTGAAATTGTTTGAAAAACTGGGAGTGAATCCCGATTGGCTCAAGAAAGGCAACGGCCCGGTATACCTGCGCACAGAGGCCGGATACGTCCCGAGCGACGGGGACGGGCCGCCCATAGATCCCGGCTTGTTGGGATCGCCTCTGGCGCAATCGGCGCTTGCCCCGGTGTACGCCATGTGCGGCGACAGCACGAAAACCGGCTCACCAGCGGCGGCGCTTCAACCGATAGGAAAGATCGCCCTCCCCAAGCCATACGCCCGAGAAGGGATCATCGTTCTGGAAATGGACAACGAATCAGCCGCCCCCACAGCGCGCTGCGGCGCTTATGTCGGCATCGACACAGCCGCAAGCAGTCCCGCAAGCGGTGAACTGTTCGCGGTACTGCTTTCCTATGAAGGGATCATCTTGAGAAGGCTGGCTTGGGATCGGAAGGAAAAATGCTTTGTGCTGCGGGCGGAAAACCCCGCTTACCCGGAAATTCGGATTCAGGAAGACCTGACGGGCCGGATTCTTGGACGGCTGGCGTGGGTCATGCAGAAAGTCTAGGCGGGGAATTGCTGAAGTCAGGGCTTATCCGAAAAGCATAGGGACAGGATACGTGCAGCCTTTATATACTGCGTCTGACACCTAGTCCTCATCAAACAAGTCCTTGATGTTGACATCCAAGACCTTAGCCAATGCGTCAAGCGTGGACAGTTTGCATTCATAAATCAAGGTTCCCCGAGCCCTGTTTATCGTCTCCCCCGCGACGCCGGAAAGCTCCGCAAGACGCCGATACGTCAGTTTTTTCTCTTTCATCAGTTTGGCAAGATTGCTTTTCACCATCCCTGTATCCCCCTGCGCGAGCGGCTTGCCGTGTTTTTCGAGTGCTCTTGGCAATAAAAAAATCCATAACCGCTTTATTTCAAGCTGTTATGGACTACTTTGAAAAATATGGAAAGAGTTTTGGCGGAAGGGGAGGGATTTGAACCCCCGGACGCCTCACGACGTCAACGGTTTTCAAGACCGCCGCATTAAGCCGCTCTGCCACCCTTCCGCTCATGCCGCTCGTCAAGCGAACGACAAGTACTGAACGTCATAAAGCGGAGCGGCCCGTGGGTCAAGTGGAAACAGAGGCGCCTCCCCGCCGCCGGACCGCCTTGTTTTTCCCTTCCTTCCCTTGCTGTTCCCGTGGAAGCTTTCGATTTCATAAAAATCTCATACCGTTTTTTTACATTTTTTTAGCCTTTCCAACACGGGTGATATATTGTACGGTATGACGATTTTGACAGAATTCGCATACTTCGAGAAAAAAAGCACATTTCGGACCCACCCAGAATCTCCTGAAAAAGGAATGTGTTCCGCAAGAACGCTTTTCAGGAACCACATGCTTTTTTGATCGGACGTTTTTTGTCAGGACGGCATGTTCGGCCGACGGCGGCCGACCGGGGCCACATGTTGCCAAGCGCTTGCCATGCCTTGCGTCTTGACACGTGTTTGCCCGGTCGCCTACACCATGATGACGGTGAAAAAGCGCGTCCGTTCCCCTGTGGGAAGAGGCGCCAAGGACGGTTTTCCTGTCTCATGACGTGTCGCGGCCAAGAGGCGAATGGTTTTCAGCAACACAACCATTTCAAGAGGCGAAGGGTATGGAGGATAGGCAGAACAACGCGCCTTCCCACGAGAAGGCCCGCAGTCTGGCAAAACGACTTGAATTCGGTCCCGCACCGTTCATCGTCGGTCTTGTCGTTGCGCTCGTGTTTGGCTGGTGGATTTTCCCGGAACTTTTGTTCAGCAGACAGGATCAACCCGTGCAGTTCAGCCATGAGACGCATCTCAAGGATGCTTCTCTGGACTGCTCGGTCTGTCACCATCTCCGTGCGGACGGGACGTTCGACGCCCTGCCCTCTACAAAGGACTGTGCTGTCTGCCATTCGCAGATGCTCGGCAAAAGCGAGGCCGAACGGGTCTTCTTCAACGAATACGTCAAGAAGGGCAAGGAAGTGGACTGGAAAGTCTACCAGAAGCAGCCTGACAACGTGTTCTTCAGCCATGCCGTGCACTCGCTGGCAACCTGTAACAACTGTCATGAGTTCTCCGAGCGGGAGCTTTGCTCCACGTGCCATCTCGACATGGCTTCCAGCAAAAAGCCGCCCGTGTTCCGCGAGAACAGGATCTCCGGCTACAGCCAGAACACCATGAAGATGTGGCAGTGCGAAGCATGTCATGCCAATCCCAATCACCTTGGCAGCACCAATGCCAGCAACGCATGCTTTGTCTGCCACAAGTAAGGAGACGCCAATGCTTGACAGACGAGGCTTTCTGAAATTCATCGGCGGGGCCGCCGTGGGTACGCTGGCGACTCCTGTGGTCTGGAAGGGTTTGGACGACATCTCCATCTGGTCGCAAAACTGGCCGTGGATCCCTTCCCTGCAATACGGCAATCACGAAAACACCTATGTCCGCACGGTCAGCAAGCTCTGTCCCGCCGCCGGAGCCACCAAAATCCGCCTCGTGGGCGGACGTCCCGTGCGCGTCCTCAGCGATCCCGAGAGCCCGCTTGGCGGCGGCGTCTCCGCGCTGGCCGTCACCGAAGTCCAGATGCGCTACAGCCCGGCCCGCCTCAAACGGCCCCTGCTCCGCAACTCGGACGGCGGCTACAGGGAAATCACCTGGGAAGAGGCTGAAAAGCTGCTGCTCGAAAAACTCGCCGCAGCCAAGAAACAGACCGAGCACGACAGCGTGGTCTGCATTTCCGGCGACGAAAACGGCACCATGAATGAACTGCTCGCGGGCTTCGCCGCCCAGACCGGTTCGGGCCGCTTCTTTGCCATGCCCAGTGACGCACAGGCCACCGCGCAGGCGTGGAAGCTCATGGGCGGACGTGGGCGCGTCGGCTTCGACATCCCCAACAGCGACTACGTGTTCGCCGTCGGCGCGAACGTGCTGGAAACGTGGGGCTCGGTGGTCGTCAACCGCCACGCGTGGGGACAGGCACGTCCCGCGGGCGCCGAACCCGCCATGCGTCTGGCCTATGCCGGGCCCGTGCAGAACAACACGGCCGCGGGCGCCGATCTCTGGCTGCCCATCAAGCCCGGCACGGAGCTGTTCCTGCTCCTCGGCGTCGCCCGCCAGCTCATCAAGGACGGCGTGGCCGCCCCCGCCGGAGGGCTGGATGACTTCGCGGCGCTGGTCGCCAAGTGGACCCCGGAAAAAGTCTGCGAAATCACGGGCCTCATGCCCGAACGTTTCACCGCCGTCGTCGACGGGCTCAAAAAGGCCAAGAAGCCTCTCGTGGTCGTCGGTTCCGACATGGATCAGGGCGGCGGCACCGGCCCTGTCCGCATCGGCATGGCGATCAACATGCTCCTCGACCGCGTGAATAAGGAAGGCGGGATGCGCATGATCCCGCTGGCCCCCCCGGCGGTCAACGGCGCGGCGTCCTACGATGTGCTCATGCAGGGCGATCTCGTCCGCTACGCCGCCGACATGGCGCAGGGGAACATGCCCGAAGTGGGCGTGCTCATGGTCTACGAGGCCAACCCCGTCTATGCCCTGCCCGGCAAGGACATTGAAGCCGTCTTCAAGAAAAGCGACTTCTCGGTGGCCTTCACCTGCTTCTTCGACGAAACCGCCCGCCGCTGCGATCTCGTGCTGCCCAACGCCCTCGGCCTCGAACGCTACGACGACGTGGCCGAGCCCTTCAGCTACGGCAAGTTCGTGTACGCGCTGGTCCGCCCGGTGGCCGAGCCGCTCTATCAGGCCCGCCCCGCCGGCGACGTGGTCATCGACATGGCCTACAAGCTCGGCATCAACCTCGGCGTTTCCGACGTCGTGACCATGCTCAAGGCCAAAGCCTTCAACATCGGCGCCGACTGGGGTTCCCTGAGCGACGGCAACGTCTACGTCAGCGACATTGTGGTCCCCAACAAGACGTTGGCCTACCGCTTCAGTCCCGACGACCTCGCTCTCGTCGAGAAGGCCGAAGCCGCCGCTGCCTCCTCCGGCAAGGAGCTGGCCGTGGCCTTCGTGAGCAAGCTGGGCCTCGGTACGCCCGAAACCGCCATTCCGCCCTTCAACACCAAGCTCATCACTGACGATGAGCTGGACAAGAACATGCTCGTCGCCGCCGTCAACGGGGCCACGCTCAAGAAGCTCGGCCTGTACGAGGGCAACCGCATCGTCCTGACCAGCAAGGCCGGGAAGGTTATGGCGAAGATCCGCGTCTTCGAAGGCGTGACCAACGATACCGTAGCTTTGACCATGGGCTTCGGGCATACGGCTTTCGGAGAGTTCAACGACGGCAAGGGCATGGATGTTATGGCCCTCGTCACGCCCTCTTCCGAACCCGGCTCCGGCCTCTCCGTCTGGAACGATACCCGCGTGAACGTCGCCCAAGCATAAGGATTCGTAATCATGTCCGAAGTGAAAGAATTCGACATCAAATGGACGATGGTCGTCGATCTTGACAAGTGCACGGGCTGCGGCGCCTGCATGGTGGCCTGTCAGGCCGAAAACAATGTCGCCCCCAACCCCGACGGCACGAACAAGGTCCGCTCCATCAACTGGATGAAGGTGTATCGCCTCTCCAACCACAAACCGTTCCCGGAACACGACACGGCCTACCTGCCCCGCCCCTGTATGCAGTGCGGGAAGCCCTCCTGCGTGTCCGTCTGCCCCGTCGTCGCCACCGACAAGAACGAGGACGGCGGCATCGTCAGCCAGATCTATCCCCGCTGCATCGGCTGCCGGTACTGCATGGCCTCATGCCCTTACCATGCCCGTTATTTCAACTGGTATGATCCGATCTGGCCGGAAGGCATGGAAAAGACCCTCACCCCGGACGTTTCCGTGCGTCCCCGCGGCGTGGTGGAAAAATGCACCTTCTGCCATCACCGTTGGATGAAGGCCAAGGACAAGGCCATCGCCGAGGGACGCAACCCCTATGAGCTGGCCGACGGGGAGTATGTGACTTCCTGCACCGAGGTATGCCCCAACGGCGCGATCTCCTTCGGCGATTCCAAGAATCCCGAACACAAGGTGTACGAGCTGATCCGAAGCCCCCACGCCTTCCGCCTTCTGGAGCGCCTGGGGACCGACCCGCAGGTGTACTACCTGAGCAAGCGCGAATGGGTGCGCCGTCAGGGCGACAACTACCTGGAAAACGAAAAGACCAAGGGGTAGGTCAATGGAAGTGAAAAACTACAACCAGCCCGTCGACGCCTCCCTCTTCCCTGAAGGGTGCCCGCGTTGTTCGCTGCTGAAATTCCTGCTGCATCTTGTTCCCGTGGCCGCGGTCGGCCTGTGGGGCGCTTATGCCGCCTTCCGCGTCCTGGCCCACGGCCTCGGCGAGACCGGCCTTGACGACTACTTCGGGTTCGGCCTCTGGATCACCTTCGACCTCGCCGTCATCGCCCTCGGCGCGGGCGCGTTCTTCACCGGCGCGCTGCGCTACCTGCTGAACATCGACGCCTTGAAGAACATCATCAACCTGACGGTCGTGGTGGGCTTCCTGTGCTACTCCGGCGCCATGCTGGTGCTCGTTCTCGATATCGGCCAGCCGCTCCGCGCATGGTTCGGCTACTGGCATCCGAACGTCCACTCCATGCTGACCGAAGTCATCTTCTGCATCACCTGCTACTGCACCGTGCTCATCATCGAGTACGTGCCTCTGGCACTGGAAAACCGGCAGCTGGCGAAGAACAAGCTCGCCCACGCCATCGCCCACAACTTCCACCTGATCATGCCCCTGTTCGCGGGCATCGGCGCCTTCCTGTCCACGTTCCACCAGGGCTCCCTCGGCGGCATGTACGGCGTGCTCTTCGGCCGTCCCTACATCCTGCGCGACGGGTTCTTCATCTGGCCGTGGACGTTCTTCCTGTACATCCTCTCCGCCGTGGGTTCCGGCCCCATGTTCACCGTGCTCGTCTGCACGTTCATGGAAAAGCTCACCGGCCGCAAGCTCGTCTCCTGGGACGTGAAGCAGCTCATGGGCAAAATCGCCGGGACGATGTTCACCATCTACATGGTGTTCAAGCTGGTCGACACCGCCGGTTGGGTCATGGACATCCTGCCCCGCTCCGGCATGACCTTCGATCAGATGTTCCACGGCTGGATCTACGGCAAGTGGCTCCTCTTCGCCGAACTCGTGGTCTGCGGCGTCCTGCCCGCATACCTCCTCTTCTCGAAGAAGTGCCGCTCCAACCCGGCGCTGTTCTACCTTGGCGGCATCCTCGCCTGCGTCGGCGTGACCATCAACCGTTACGTCATGACCGTTCAGGCCCTCGCCATCCCGGTCATGCCCTTCGACACGTGGGAATTCTACAATCCCAACTGGGCCGAATGGGGCGCGTCCTTCATGGTCATCGCCTACTCGTGGCTTTGCCTTGCCATCTCTTACCGCTATCTTCCCATGTTCCCGCAGGAACGTGAGCTGAACAAGTAGCAAAACTGGGGAGGGGAGAGGGAACCCTTCTGAAGAAGGGCTTCCCTCTCCCCTCCCCAGACCCCACCCCTCTCCCTCCTAAGACTTTCGTATTTTGGATCGGGGAGGCTCAAAGCGTGTTCCGCATGATGACGCTGTGATCCGCCGGATTGCAGCGTTTGCCGTACCTGCCCCTAAGCGGGAAGACCCTCAACCCCTTTTTTCTATGACGCTTCCTTACGACCTGAATATACTGGATGTCGTGCTGCTTTCGGTCATCGCCCTGTTCACCCTGCGCGGCGCGTTGCGCGGCTTTCTCGACGAAGTGGCGGGGCTTGTGGGCATCCTCGGCGGCGTCTGGCTCGCCGGGCGCTATTATGGCGAGCTGGGCCGCATCTTTTCCCAGTACACGACGTCCCAATGGGTCTACATCGTCGCCTATGTGCTGATCCTCTGCATGGTGATGTTCGTCATCAGCATGATCTCCCGCGCCCTCCATTCGTTTCTCAAGATGGCCTATGCCGACTGGATCAACCACCTCGCCGGGGCGGCCGTGGGCGGGCTCAAGGGGTTCCTCATCTGCGCCGTCATGGTCACCCTGCTCACCTACTTCATCAACGACGCCGATTTCATTAAAAAATCCCGTATGATCCAGCCGATCAAAGAAACAATCGTCGGCTTCAAGCAGTTCCTCCCCGAACAATATCGGAAATAAGATATATATAGAGAGAGACTTCCACGAAACAGATAAACCTGGGTAAAAGAGTGAGCCATCTCTTTCAGATGGTTTTCTTCTTTCCGTCGGAACGAACTCCCTCCGCGCAGCCTCCCCACCAGTCGAAAATCTTTGGATGATGAGGAGGACGGGGTGTGGGGGAGGGGAGAAGGAACCTTTCTTGAGAAAGGTTCCTTCTCCCCTCCCCCACACGCTTTCCCCTTCCGGCTTGAACTCCCCGTTCTTCCGGGATATGTCTGTTGACGGCCCACATTTTCCAACTGCGAACCGAAAAGGGAAACCTCATGTCCGATACCACCACCGCGCCCGCCGCTGCCGACGCCGCCACGCAAGCCGCGCTCGAACGCCTCAATACCGTCATCGACCGCCTCATCGCACCGGACGGCTGTCCGTGGGACAGCACGCAGACGCCGGAATCGCTGACCGAATATGTCATTGAAGAGTGCCACGAACTCGTGGACGCCATCCGCTCCGGCAAGACCGCCGATATGGTCGAAGAACTGGGCGACGTGGCCTTCCTGATCCTGATGATCGGCAAGCTCATGGCCCGCGCGGGCGGCCCGTCCCTCGCCGACGCGCTCGAAGTCGAAGCCGCCAAGATGGTACGCCGCCATCCCCACGTTTTCAGCGACACGACCTATGAAAACCAGTCCGAACAGCTCAAGGACTGGGACCGCATCAAACGCGAGGAAAAGGCCGCTGCGGACGCCGAAGGCCCCAAGGGGACCTATGACAGCCTGCCGCGCGGCCTGCCGCCTCTGACAAAGGCCTACCGCATCCATTCCAAGGCCGACCGCGTGGGCTTCACGTGGCCCGAGGACGAGGATGTCGAAAAGCAGGTCGAGGCCGAATGGCTGGAACTGCTCGATGCGATGGCGTCCGATGACGCCGAGGCCATCGAACACGAATTCGGCGACCACATGTTCACCCTCGTCGAGCTTGGCCGCCGCAAGGGAATCAAGGCGGCCCCCGCCCTGAACGCCGCCACCGAACGCTTCCTTACCCGCTTTGAGCGCATGGAAGCCCTCGCCCGCGAGCGCAACCTCGATTTCGTCAGCCTTTCCCTCGACGACAAGGACGACCTCTGGAACGAAGTCAAAGCCGCCGAGAAGCCCGGTACGGAAAAAACGGAAGACTAAAATTGAAGGGAGCGGGAAAACTTTCTGAAGAAGGTTTCCCCGCCCCCCCCAAACCTCCCCCACCCTTTCAAAGACTTTCGACGTTATCGAATCCCTTTCCACAGCATTCCCTGCGGTCATCCACCTCCATCCCTACAATGCTCCTCCCTTTCATGAAATGAAAAAGCCGGAACGGATTCACAAATCCATTCCGGCCTTTTTGAAGCAAAAAAGAACTCCCGCCGCGCAGCCTCCCCACCAGTCGAAAGTCTTGGGAGGGAGAGAGGAGGGGGTTTGGGGGAGGGGAGAGGGAACCTTTCTCCAGAAAGGTTCCCTCTCCCCTCCCCCAATTTTCAGCTATCCAACCTTAATCCATATTGATGACGGCAACCTTGCCGGATTCGGCGTGCAGCACGTGCACGGCACACCCCAGTCACGGGTCAAAGGCGCGGATAAGCCGCGCTATGTTGACGGGATTCTCAATGTCGGGCACGGGCACGCCGATGAGGGCTTCCTCAAGAGCGCCGCGCATACCGGTGTCGTTGCGGGGAGCGCAGTTCCAAAGGGTCGCGGACACGATCTGATAGTTGTCGATCTTGCCGTTGCGGACCTTGGTGAAATGCATCAGCGAACCGCGAGGCGCCTCGGTGAAGCCGAACCCTTCGGAATCCTTCATCACCGGCATGGAGAACGTCTCCTCGTCGGGACGCACTTCCTTAAGGAAGCGCTCGACGACGTCCAGCATGAGGTAGGATTCCTCGGCGCGGGCCACGTGACGGCCAAGCAGCGAGAAGGCGAGGTCTTCGCCCATGTCGCGGAAGTTCTTCACGTCGAGGCCGAAATATTCCTTGAACAGCTTCTGGCCGATGGGCGAAATGGGCTTGTTGTTCACCCACATACGCGCCAGCGGGCCGACTTCCATGGGCTTCCCGTTGTACAGGGGGGCCTTCACGAAGCTGTACGCGCCCTTCTTGTCCACTTCGAGGACATTCTCGCCCTTGGTAAAGGGCTTGCCCGAGGTGGAGTCGGCGAACCACGAGAACTTGACGTCCTCGGTCACCCGCTTCACGTCGAAGGGCATGTCCTTGCCGTCCTGATAGGCTCCGGCCTTGAACACGAATTCCTTGCCCTCGTCGTCCAGCGGGAACACGCCCACGCACAGCGCGTTGCGGTAGCCCTGCCCGAACGCTCCGAGATCCTTGTACTGGCTGCCGACGAGATACACCACGGGGAGGTACTTTTCTTCGACGAACTTGCGGACCTTCTTGAAACGGGCCGCGTATTCGACGAGCTTTTCCTTCGTGGGGATCTCAGCGGCGCCGCCGGCAAGGATGCCGTGCACGTGAGGCATACGGCCGCCGAAAAGCGCGACCATCTCATGGCACACGGCGCGCACTTCCAGCGCCTCGACGTACTGGTCGACGCCCACGGCGTTGATGGCCGGGGGAAGGCGCAGATCGGGCTTGGCGTAGCGCGGCATGAACGGGGCGGTGTCCGGCCCCTGGATGAAATCCTGGCCCGCCAGATGGTAAAAATGCAGGATGTGCGACTGGAGGTAGTTCGCACCGAGGATCAGGTTACGGGTGGCGCGGCCGTTGCTCGGAACCGCGGTGCCGCTGGCTTTTTCCAGCGCGATGCTGGCGGCGGTGGCATGGGCGGTGGGGCACACGCCGCAGATGCGCTGCACGATCTGGGCGGCGTCGCGCGGATGACGCCCGCGCAGGATGGATTCGAAACCACGGTACATGCCGCCGGTCAGTTTCGCATCGACGACTTTGCCGTTTTCAACCACGACCTCGGCCTTGAGATGGCCTTCGATACGGGTCACCGGATCGATGGCGATCGTGGTTTTCGTCTGGGTAGCTTCTGCCATAAAGTGGCTCCTCAAAAGCGACTGGAACGGGAAACCCCGTTCAGAGTGTCAGATAAGCGCAACCCCGGAGGATTGCCGCCTCCCGGCCGGAAAACGGCCTAGTTGACGTAGAAGGGGGACTGCCCGTCGGGGAAGGTCGGGGAGGTGCAGCCGATGCACGTGGCGTTGTTGACGCACCAGTTGACCCCGTTGTTCCATTTGCGCTCGAAGGAGTCGCAGGCGCTCCGGGGGCCCTTGCAGCCCATGCTGAAACGGCAGCCGTCCTTGTCGCTCATGGTCTTGACCATGTGCCCGGCTTCAAATGCGCTCAGGTGGGGACAGTTCATGTGCACGTTCTTGTAGAACGCCTTCGGGCGGCCGTTGGCGTCGAGCCCCTGCTTGACCAGCAGGCCGAGCGTGTTGGTGGCGAGAGCCTGAAGGCCGAGGCCGATGGTGCCCACGATCCAGTCGGGATGCGGAGGGCAACCGGGGATGTTGATGACGGGGGCGGGGATGCCTTCCTTTTTGAGGAACGCGGAAACGCCCATGGCGCCGGTCTCGTTGCCCTTCCCGGCGGGAATGCCGCCGTAGGCCGCGCAGGTGCCCACGGCGAGCACGGCGGCGGCGTTGGCGGCCAGCACCTTGGTCACTTCGGTCATGGTCACTTCATGGTGGTCGGCTTCCGCCACCACGCAGCACTTGCCGTCATGCGCCACGGGCACGGCACCCTCAACGGCGAAGATGAACTTGCCCTTGAACTTTTCGGCGACGCGCATCATATGCTCATACGCGCCCTCGCCTTCAGCGGCCATGACGGTGGGATGGAATTCAAGGCTGATGATTTTGAGCAGCACGTCGGCGATGCTCGGGTGCGTGCTGTTCAGCAGCGTGACCGAACAGCCCGTGCACCCCTGCCCCTGAACCCAGAAAACGGGAGGACGTTCGCCGGTGAGCGTTTGGGCAAAGGCCTCGTGGATGGCGGGGTGAAACATTTGGGAAACCCCGAACCCGGCCACCGTGCCCGAACACAGTTTGACGAAATCTCGTCTGGAAAGAGCCATTCCTGCCTCCTTGATAAAGGCATGTTGATACGATGGATAGCGAGGGATGCTGCACAACGCGCGCTCTGAGGACGGACAGAATGCGGCCTACAGCAAAAGATTATAATCGTATTATACAGAGGCCGGAATTGTGTCAATCAAAACGGGGTAAAACGTGCCACTTATCTTTTTTCCGTAACACGATTAAGACTGCAACCATGCAACATCACCAACAATGTGCGTTTTAGAACAAGCTTATCAGGCCGCATGGCATAAGAAACCACGGGCTGCCGCGCCACTGCGGCAACCCCGTGTTCCACTGCGTTCCTCCCGCACAATCCGCCGCTACAGATTTTTTCCGCCCCGTGCCGCCCGCTCCGGGCCGTGGTGCGCCTTACGATCGGCAAAATGTTTCCGGCTGGCCGCAAAGATCAGGCTCGCCACGACCAGCGTGCACATTTCCGCCAACGGTATGGCTACGTAAATACCCACATTGCCGAACAGTTGCGGCAACAGCCACAGGAAGCCCACCGGGAAAAGCAAGCTGCGCATGAGAGCCACCGCAGCGGACGCCGCAGCCATATGCAGCGCCGTGAAGAAACTCGCCAGAGCCATGTTCAGGCCGCTGAACAAAAAAGCCAGCTTGAACCAGTCGATGAACTCCAGCGTCACCGCCACCACTTTCTCCTCACCGGGCAGGAAGATTTTCAACAGCATTTCCGGATACAGCGCGAACAGACCATACAGCATGAGCCCGATGCCGAAGACCATGCCCAAGGCAAGCCCGAGGAATTGGCGGGCGCGGGCGAAGTTCCTGGCCCCGAAATTGGCGCTTACCAGAGGAGACAGGGAGTCACTGATGGCGTAGGACACGGAGGCCCCAAACCATGCGGCATAGTTGATGATAGTAAACGCAGCCACACCGTATGAGCCGATCCGGGCAAGCAAAATCCAGTTGATGAACAAGATCACCAGTCCGATCGACGTCTCGTTGATCAATTCGGAAACGCCGTTCCAGCAAGCCTGCCCGACCTCCTTCCACGCGCCAATCGCACGAGTAAAACGGCACTTCGCCTCAGGAGTGAAAAAGTGCAGGCACAAAACCCCCGTCGTGATGGTATAAGCAATGCCGGTAGCATAGGCCGCACCCTCGACGCCCATGCCAAACACGGGGATAAAGACGGCGTCCAGAACAATGTTGATGAGCGCGCTCAGCATGAGCCCCACGGAAGCCAGAGCGGGTTTCCCGTTCACGCGGACGAAATACGAGAGCGCCAGGCCGCAAGGGATCATCGGCCCGAAAAACATCAAGCCGCGCAAATAGGCTTCGGCGGGCCCCCTCAGCTCTTCGTCCGCCCCGAGAAAGCGCACCAGTTCGCCGCTGAACAGCAGCATCCCCGCCGACGCGGCTAGACCGACAAGCAGCAGGGAGAGCATCGTTTTGGTGAAAATCGCGGAAGCCGCTTCCGGCCTCTTCTCGCCAAGATATTTCCCGGCCCGGACTGCCCCACCCGACGCAAGCATGACGCCCACCCCGAAAAACAAGGAAAACATCGGCATGACAAGGTTGAGGGCCGCCAAAGACATCGCCCCGACATAGCGGCCGACGAAGAAGCCGTCCACTATGGCCGCCGAAGACTGGAGCAGCATGGCCAGCGTCCACGGGATGCAGTAACGCAAAAAGGTCCGCACCAAAGGGCCGTGGAGCATGAGATCCAATCCGTGCATAAACTTCCTTCAAAGAGAAAAAGATTGCGGCATGTCGAATTCCGGAAAGTGGAGCCCCTTCAGGAAAGGATGCACTCCCCCTCCAAAACGTTCCGACGCCGGAGACACCGTACAGCAAGAAGCCCGTTCCGCTATGAGGCAGCTTATCCGGCTCCCCACTGCCCCCATGAAGGGAACAAAGGAGTTATCCGAGGCTGTCCTCCCTCCGCGGCGATATGTGCCTTGCAAAGGCTCAAGCTATCTTCCGAATACGCCATTTTTTACGGGACAGAAACCGTGCCATGCCCTGAGAGCGACATGGCACGCTTCATTAGTACGTATAAGGATTATCCTTACACGGACTAATTGGCAAGAAAAATTTCTCTGCGCCAAGATAAAAGATGCCAGCCCATAAAAAAGCCTCCGGTGTACACACGGAGGCCCTCTCTCAGAACATGCCCGTCGCGGCACGGCGTCAGGCTATACCGTAGCGCACCATATACCAAAGCGTCTTGACGTATTCCGAAAAAATATACCCCATCTCATAGATGCGGAACCGTGCCGTGAATGTCGCCCCCGCATAGACCGGGTGCACCCCGAACGCCACTTCGGGCCAGACGTCCCGGAACACCGCGAGCGCCCGCCTGCTGTGGAACCAGCTCGTCACCAGCATGACGGAACGGGGATGCGAGGCTTCCAGCGCCTTTTTGGTCAGAACGGCGTTTTCATACGTGCTGCGGGATTGGCTCTCACAGGCCGCATCCGGCACTCCCGCCATGCCGAGCCGCCGGACGATAAGCCCTCCGTCGCCGGAGCCCGTCACAAAGACTTTCGGGGCAACGCCCTGATGATACAGCTCCGCCGCACCGATCACGCGCTGCCCGGATTCACCTCCGAGCACTACAATGACATCCGTATGTTCCAACGGCACGTCAACATGCAGCCACGCTTCCGCCCGCCAGATCAGCACAGCCCCGATCAGCAAAGCGGCGATCGCCAGCTTGCCGATCGCCCCATACCATCCCTGCCCCATCCCCCGCTCTCCGCCGAGCTCCGGATATGCCTTTCCTTTCCCAAACATGCTCCCCCACAAAAAAACAACCCCCATCCAGCCCATACCGCTCCCCTTGAACAGGGGATCGATAACGACAAACGTCTTTGGAGGAGAGGGGGAAGGTTGAGGGGAGAGGCCCCCTTCCGGAAAAAGGTTCCCCTCCCAATGCAATCTTCATCAGCCCGGCCGCAATCAGTCTCCGGCCTTGAGCTGTTCCCAATACTTTTCGTACAGTTCGCGGGCTTTGCCCACGTTGACGGTCACTTCACCCTTGGCGAGCTCTTCCGGATCCAGCACAATGACCTTGCTCTCGGCGTATTCGGGCTCAAGGATCTTCTCGGCGGCCTTGTTCGGCGTGGAGTAGTTGAACTCTTCCACGCACAGCTTGGCGACCTCGGGACGCATCAGGTAACTGATGAACTTGTAGGCGTTTTCCTTGTGCTCGGCCCCGGCGGGGATGGCGAAGTTGTCGAGCCAGATCAGCATCCCCTCTTCGGGCACGATGAATTCGAGGTCGGGGTTTTCCTGCATGGCGATGAAGGCATCGCCGTTCCACGCCAGCCCGGCCACCACTTCCTCGCTGATGAAGGCCTGCTTGGTGGCGGTCACGTCGAACACGCGCACGGACGGCTTGAGGGCCTTCAGCCACTCGTAGGCGGCCTTGATTTCGTCGGGGTTGGTGCTGTTGATGGAATAGCCGCACGCCTTCAAGCCCACGCCGAACGTATCGCGCAGGTCATCGGAAAGCAGCACCCTGCCCTTGAATTCGGGCCGGGCGAGATCCTTCCAGCTCTTGATGGTGGAGACGTCCACGGCCTTCTTGTTCACGAGCAGCCCCACCGTGCCCCACATATAGGGGATGGTCAGGGCATTGCCCTTGTCGAAAGGCTGATTCAGCGAGGCGGGATCAAGGTTGTCGAGGCCCTTGATCTTGCTCTTGTCCAGCTTGGCGAGCAGGTTGTCCTGCGCCATCACTTCCACGAAGTATCCGGAAGGGACGACCAGATCATACCCTTTGGCCCCGAGCAGTTTGAGCTTCGCGTACATGGCCTCGTTGGATTCATAGGTGGAAAGCACCACCTTGATGCCTGTCTCTTTCGTGAAGCCATTGACGACTTCCTGCGGAATGTATTCCGACCAGCTGAACACGTTCAGTTCCTTCGCCTCTTCCGCAAAAGCCGGAGAAGCGGCGATCAGCAGCGCGACAAGCGCAACGAGGAGTTTTTTCACGCGAGTTCCTTATAAAGTTGAAGGTACTTAGGAATGTGGGGGAGGGGAGAGGGAACCTTTCTGGAGAAAGGCTTCCCTCTCCCCTCCCCCACGCCCCCACCTCTCTCCCTCCCAAGACTTTCGTCTTTTTGGGACGGGGCGGCGAGGAGGCCATGCCTGAAAGGATAAGCATCTTCCCGAGAAAAGAAAACAGGCCGCGCAACGGAACTCCCGCCGCACGGCCCGCATGTCCGCCGTATTTTTCTAACAGGGATTCAATAAACACAAAAGTCTTTGGAAAGGGAGGGATGGGGTTTGGGGAAGGGAGGGAAAAGCTTTTCTTCAGAAAAGTTTTCCCTCCCTTCCCCAATGCGTTTCATCAACCCTGCTTCCTCAAACTTTTTCTGGGCCGCGAAAGGCAGAAGGCCAGCACGACGAGGGCGATGGTCACGCAGAACATGATGGCGGAAAGCGCGTTGATGTCCGGCTTCACGCCGAGCCGCACCATTGAGTAGATGCGCAGGGGCAGCACCTCAAACGTCGGCCCGGCCACAAAAAAGCTGATCAGCACGTCGTCCATCGACAGCGTGAACGCCAAGAGCCACCCCGCGACCACGGCGGGCATGATCACCGGCAGGATCACATAGCGGAACGCCTGCGCCTCGGTAGCCCCGAGATCGCGGGCGGCCTCCACCAGATGCTCGTCGAATTCGGCCAGGCGCGCCAAAACGGTCAGGGCCACGAAGGGCAGGCCGAGCGTCGTGTGCGCGATGAGCATGGACACGAACCCGAGCGGCAGCTTGACGCTGATGAAAAAGATGAGCAGCGAAATCCCCATGACCATCTCCGGCGAGACGGTCAGGACGTACAGGGAGGCGTGCAGGAGCTGGCGTCCGGGGAATTCCGTGCGCTTGAGGCACAGCGCGGCGAGCACCCCGAGCAGCGTCGCCAGCGAGGCCGCCAGCGCCGCCACGGAAAGCGTGTTCACCACCGCGTCGATCAGCGCCGCATTGCCGAAAAGCTGGCTGTACCACTTGAGCGTGAACCCTTTCCACGCCGACGTGTACTTGGCGGCGTTGAAGGAATACGCGATCACCACAAAGATGGGCAGAAACAGGAACGCATACACAATCCAGAGCCACAGTTTGCCGAGTTTCCGCATCATCACGCCACCTCGTCCATGCGGTCGCGCGAGGCGACCTTGCGGTTGGCCATCCGGTACACCGCGATGAGCAGGGCCAGCAGCAGCGTCAGAATGGTGCTCGCCGCCGCGCCGAGCGGCCAGTCGCGGGCCACCATGAACTGGTTCTTGATGAAGTTGCCGATGAGCATACTCTTGGCCCCGCCGAGGATTTCAGGGATATAGAACGCCCCGAGCGAAGGCAGGAAAACGAGCATCGAGCCCGCGATGATGCCGGGCAGGGTCAGCGGGAACGTGACGTGCCAGAACGACTGGAAGCCGCTGGCCCCGAGATCCCGGGCCGCGTCGAGCAGGCGGCTGTCCAGCTTTTCGATGGATGCGTACAGCGGCAAAACCATGAACGGCAGGAACGTGTACAGGATGCCCATGAACACCGCGAAATCGCCGTACATGAAGGACACAGGCTGTTCCGTAACCCCGAGCCACACCAGCAGCGTGCTGATGAGCCCGTTGGCCTTGAGGATCAGGATGAGCGCATAGGTACGGATAAGCGAGTTCGTCCAGAACGGGATGATGACCAGCAGGAGCAGCCACGGCTTCATCTTGGCGCTGGCCCGGGCGATCCGGTAGGCGAACGGATAGCCCACCAGCAGGCACGCCAGCGTGCTCATGAAGGCCAGCCACAGGGATTCCCACAGGATTTTCAGGAACGTGGGATCGAGCAGGCGCAGGTAGTTGTCCAGCGTGAACTGCGGCAATACGAAATCCTGCTCGCCGCGCGTCAGCACCGTCACCACCAGAAGGCCGATATTCGGCAGCAAAGCGAACAACAGCAGCCACAACGCCGTGACGCCGATGGAAAAGCGGTTGAAAAAGGCCCTAGTCTGCTTCATACGGCAACACCACTTCCCAACCGTCAACCCAAGTCACGGCAACGCGCTCCCCGCGGTTGTAGCTGATTTCCGCGTCGTCCTCGTTGAAGAACTCGGCAACGGAAAGGGTCTCGCCGCTGTCGAGGGCGATGGAAATATCCACGGTCGCCCCCTTATAGACGGTTTCCTCAATGCGCCCGGTGAGGTACGGCCCTTCGGGGCGCTCGTCGTCATGCGCATAGACGCGGATGTCCTCGGGCCGCAAAAGCACGTTCACCCGATCCCCCGCCGCGAACGGGCGCGACGTGCGCAGGGTGAAGCGGCGGCCGCTGATGTCCGCGATATAGATGCCCTCGCCGGGCACGGACATGATCCGCGCGGGCAGGATGTTGATCTCGCCGACGAAACGGGCGACGTACAGGTTGGACGGCTCCTCGTAGATTTCCTGAGGCGTGCCGATCTGTTCGATGCGGCCCTGATTCATGACCACAACGCGATCGGACATTGCAAAAGCCTCTTCCTGATCGTGGGTCACGAACACGAAGGTGATGCCGAGGCGTCGCTGGAGGCGTTTGATCTCAAGCTGCATGGCGCGCCGCAGCTTGTAGTCGAGGGCGCTGAACGGCTCGTCGAGGAGCAGCACCAGCGGCTTGTTGACCACGGCGCGGGCGATGGCCACGCGCTGCTGCTGGCCGCCGGAAAGCTGATGCGGGCGACGGTCCGCGTACTGTTCGAGATGCACCATGCGCAGGGCTTCCAGCACCCTGCCCTCGATCTCGCCTTTCGGACAGGACTGCATCCGAAGCCCGAAAGCCACGTTGTCGCGCACGGTCATATGCGGGAACAGCGCATAATTCTGAAACACGGTATTGACCTGACGGCGCTCCGGCGGGACGTCGTTCATCCGCTGCCCGCCGATGGATACGTCTCCCTGATCCGGGGTCTCGAAGCCCGAAAGGATTCGCAGGATGGTCGTCTTGCCGCAACCGGAAGGCCCAAGGAGGGTCAGAAACTCGCCGTTGCTGATACTCAGATCAATGCCCTCAAGCGCGCGAGTGTCCTCGAAAGATTTGTCCACACCCCTCAATTCGATGATATTGTCCTGTCCGGTCATTCTTCCCGACTGCCTCCGTATCCTTGTATGGAAGGGCGCGCGTCCCCGAACGGGATCGCCACATATCGGCCATTCACGGCTCCGCTCGTCCTTCAGTGCAGATTCTTGCGAAAAAGCCTTCAGCGGCTTGTCCGGGCGGCCCGTCAGGACTCCCGAAGGCTGTCTCAGGACCTTCTCTTTCACGCATCCTCTACATGAGGCGGGTCAAAGGGTCAAGAAAAGCCCCATCCATGATTTTACAGCTAACCTTTTGTTTCTAAAGATTTTGTCCAAACAGGCCCTTTCCTTTTTTCCACAGGTGCCAAAAAAACGCTTGTCTTTCATTTTGGTTCGGGCTAAGAAGGGCTTCTTCACGGGATGTGGCTCAGTCTGGTAGAGCGCTGCGTTCGGGACGCAGAGACCGCGCGTTCAAATCGCGCCATCCCGACCACTTGGGTCTTAAGGGTTTGCTTCACGGCAAACCCTTTTTTCATGCCCAATGCACGGCGCAAAAAAAAGGAATCCTTCCGTATGAAGAATTCCCTCTTCGGCGCGGGGAAAAACCACCGCACGCCTGCGTCCTCAGATTGCGTCGGCAACCACCGACTGCGGGGTCAGCAGATCCGCATGTATGGCCAGCCAGATGCACGGGGAACTGGTGTAAACCACCCGGTGCTTCCTGCGCTTCGGCAGAAACAGCGAATCCCCTTTCTTCAGCCCCACTTCCTCGCCATCCATGTAGTGCAGGCGGGCTTCGCCCTCAAGCACCACAACCCACTCGTCCAGATCCTGATCGTACCATTCCCCTTCGGGAGTGACCTGCCCGTTGGATACGATGCGCTCCACACGGATGCTCCCCGCACCCGCCGCAAGCGTATCGAAAAGTTCCGGCTCTTCAAGAGAGGGGTACGCGTCTTTATCTACAAAAAGGATGTTACGTTTTCCGTTCATAGTTATACCTCCATCCTCAACTATAGGCTCCGCTGTACTTTCTGTCCATGCCGCTATTTATCATTTTCAATCCTCCGCCGGCGGGTATACGCCTTGAAAAAAGAATGCGGCCCCAATCTCTACGGATGGAGGAGAAAACATGCGATTCGGTTATACGCTGCTCTTGGCGGGAGCCCTCTCCCTCGGTATCGGCATCCAAGCTCAAGCCGACGATTTTATTCCCCAGAAAGCGGGAAATGTCACCATCAGCCTCCCTTCCGGCTGGGAAGTCCTCCCCAAGGGAGTCCTGAAACAGTTCTCCCAAGAGAATGGCCCTGAAATCCTGCTTCTGGCACAAGGCCCTGCGGACGACTTCCTCAAACTGAGCATCATCAGAAATCCCGATCCCGGCACGCAAGAGGCATTTCTCAAACAAGATGCCGCACAAACGGAAAAACGCTGCAAGAAGCTCATCGGCGAACTGGAAAGCCAGCTTGGCACAGGCAAAGCTGAAGCCACATGCGGCAAGGTCGAGAACAACGGCGTCGCCGCCCTCGCTACCCAAATGACCATCCCCGCTCAGGATAACCGCCCGGAACTCATCAACATGACGTGGACCTACCCCAATGGGGACAAGGGAGTGATCGCAAACGCCATGTTCCTGAAGAAGGACGCCGGGAAGTACGAGGCCGACGTCAAGAAGGCCCTCCAGTCCGTCAAGTTCGACAAGTAAAGGGCATTACGGCAACCCCTGCCGGACTTTGGGGATTCCGGCGCGGCCTTTTCGCTAGCAGAGGCCACACCCCGGACACTTTAGGAATAAAAAACGCTTCACTATCCGGTTCACACGGACACTGAAGCGTTTTTCTTTTTCCGGAACACATGGCCGTGCCCATTTTCACGCCACGGCATACATCCTTTTCCCACAAAACAGAGAAATCCCCATCCTCCGCCGGAACGAACTCCCTCCACGCCGCCTCCCCACCAGCCAAAAGTCTTGGGAGGGAGAGAGGAGGGTTTTGGGGAGGGGAGAGGGAGCCTTTCCTCAGAAAGGCTCCCTCTCCCCTCCCCGATATCATCCCATCATCTCCGCCTAGAACTCCAACGAGCCCGGCGTACGGGGGAACGGGAGCGCGTCGCGGATATTGGAAATACCGGTGAGCATCATGACGAGGCGCTCGAAGCCCATGCCAAACCCGGAATGCGGAACCGAGCCGAAACGGCGCAGATCCAAGTACCACCAATAGTTTGCGGGATCCTGATTCATCTCGCGGATACGGCTTTCGAGCACGTCGAGGCGCTCCTCGCGCTGGCTGCCGCCGATGAGTTCGCCGATGCGGGGAACCAGTACGTCCATCGCGGCCACGGTCTCACGGTCGTCGTTCTGGCGCATATAGAACGCCTTGATCTCTTTGGGATAGTCATACACCGCCACCGGGCGCTTGAAATGTTCCTCGGCGAGGAAACGCTCGTGCTCGGTCTGCAAATCAAGGCCAAACTTGGCGGGGTACTCGAAATTCTTTCCGCTCGCTTTCAAAATGTCGATGGCCTCGCGGTAGGAACAGCGCGCAAAGGGCTGCGCCACCATACCCTTGAGGCGATCCACCAGCCCCTTGTCCACAAAGCGATCGAACAGATCCATATCGTCGGCGCGGCGTTCGAGGACACGGTTGATCACAAAGCAGGTCAGGCTCTCGGCCAGATCCATGTTGTCGTTGATATCCGTGAAGGCCACTTCCGGCTCGATCATCCAGAATTCCGCAGCGTGACGGGGGGTATTGGAATTTTCGGCGCGGAAGGTCGGGCCGAACGTGTAGACTTTGCCGAGCCCAAGGGCCAGCGCTTCGGCCTCAAGCTGGCCGGAAACAGTCAGGCTGCACTCCTTGCCGAAAAAATCCTGCGCATAGGGGTTTTCGCCGGGCTTCACGGGCGTGTTCAGGGGCAGGGTCGTCACCCGGAACATTTCACCCGCGCCTTCGCAGTCGGACCCCGTCAGGATGGGCGTATGCACATAATAAAACCCGTTCTGATAGAAAAAGTCGTGCACGGCGTGCGCGGCTTCGGCACGGATGCGGAAGGCCGCCCCGTACTTGTTGGTACGGGAACGCAAGTGCGCAATGGTACGCAGGAACTCGTCGGAATGGCGCTTCTTCTGAAGCGGGAAGGTTTCAGGATCGGCGAGGCCGAACACGGTCATATCCTTGGCCCGCACTTCCCATTTCTGGCCTTTGCCGGGCGACTCGACAAGTTCGCCCGTAACGGCGACGCACGCGCCCGTGTTGACGCCTTCCAGTTTGTCCCATGCGGCGGTACCCTCGTCAACAATACACTGGATGTTGCCGAGGCAGGAACCGTCGTTGAGTTCGAGGAACGAAAACCCCTTGGCGTCGCGGCGGGTCCGGACCCAGCCGCCGATACGGATTTCAGACGCGGCGGACGCCGCACCGAGCGCTTCAGCTACAGGAGTACGCAGCATAGAGCCTCCTCAGATTATATGTTATTTCTTGATTTTTGCCCGTATGAACTCGATAACCACCGGCAGGACCGAAACGATGATGATGCCGTAAATGACGACACTGAAATTGTTCTTTACGATCGGGATGTTGCCAAGGAAATACCCGGCGGAAACCAGCCCCACCACCCAGAGGATAGCCCCGGTGATGTTGAAAGACAGGAACTTGACCGGGGACATGAGCGCAATCCCAGCCACAAACGGCGCAAAGGTACGCACGATGGGAATGAACCGGGCCAGGATAATGGCCTTTCCGCCATGCCGTTCGTAAAACGCATGGGCCTTGAGCAAGTGCTCTTTGTTCAGAAACCGTGTCTCCCGGCTGAATATGCTCGGCCCCACGTGCCGCCCGATCTCATAGTTTACGGCATCCCCCAAAATCGCCGCCCCCAACAGGACAAGCATACACACCGGGTAACTGAGATGCCCGGCTCCGGCCACGGTCCCCGCCGCAAACAGCAGCGAGTCGCCCGGCAGGAAAGGCGTCACCACCAGACCGGTTTCACAGAACACGATGATAAACAGAAAAAGATACAGCAGCGCCCCATATTCCGCGACAAGTGCGAAAAGGTGCTGATCGATATGCAGAACAAACGAAATCGCCTGTTCAAAAAAAGAAAGGTCCGTCATGAAAAAGTCCTGATCACGCAAATACAGGTTTGAAACGGTTTGGAAAACAGCGCACAGGATACGGACAGACCTGTGGAGAATCAAGCCCTGATCGCCCCTTCAAACGCCCGTAATCCATTTGTCACAATCTCCCTTTACGGCCCGTCTGCGCACCTGACGCCGTAGGTGCCGCAAGCCGTCCCCAAAACCTTTTATTCCTCCAAAAGGAAAATGGCTTGACTTTAAACCGGGGACAAGCTATTGATTCCCCCTGTATTGGTCATCGGTCAATGCGCCAGCATAGCTCAGCTGGTAGAGCAACTGATTCGTAATCAGTAGGTCCACGGTTCAAATCCGCGTGCTGGCTCCATAGATTACAAGGGGTTACATCAAAAGATGTAACCCCTTTCTCGTGACTGTCCGCAAAACTGTCCGCACGGCCTTTTTGCGGCTAGGAAATTTTGCTCCCCTTTTGGAAAAATACAGCAACATACGGACACACAAGGCTTTCCCTCGTTGCCGGTTTTTCTTCTTCCCTTCGTTGCTCCCGCAATACGCTACAATCCTCGGCATGTTCAGCCAGCGCCCCTTCTAAAAAATAAAGGCCAGCAGCAAGAAAGAAGGGCCGGATTGCACCCCTTCTAAGATGGCATAAAGCACACCCCAAAAAGGCCGCAGGTTTGGTGTGGGTGAGTGCGTTCTTTCCCGGCGCTGGCCTTCGAGCGAAAAGAAAGGGCATGGTATCGTCCCATGCCCTTCATCCCCTCCGGAGGCGTTACGCTGCCTGTTCTTCCGTCAGGCGTTCGACCGTGCGCCGTGCGTACTCTTCCGAAAGTTCAATGTTGATGCTCTTCCGTCCCGTTTGGCTTGCCGCAAGAGCAGTCGTCCCGCCCCCCGCAAAGGGGTCTAAAACTGTCCCTCCCTCCGGCGTGATTTCCAGCAGCTCCCGCACCAAGCCGATCGGCTTACTCGTCAGGTGGTTTTTCTTCTTGTGGTCAACCGTGTACTGGTAGATTCCGGGCAAGCATTTCCGCGTGTGCCGGTGCAGTTTTCCCTTACAGCCGTAGATCACAAACTCGCTGTCCCTGCGGAACTCCCCGACCATCGGCCTCCCGCTGCCCTTGTGCCAGACGACAATGCCACGCCACAGCCAGCCCGCCGACTGCACAGCGTCGGTCATTGCGGGCAACTGCCTCCAGTCCGTAAACAACAACAGCGGGCTTCCCTCCCGCGCCGTCCTCCAGCATTCCGTGAGCCATAGCGTAGCCCAGAACGTAAACGCCCGCTGATCCCTGTTGTCCCCCAGCATCGGCGGGTAGGTCTTTACCGTCCTTGTGTGCTGATACTTGACGCGGGGATCGGCTTGCCTGGCGGACAGGGTCATTCCTCCGGAGGAATACGGCGGGTCTGTCAACACGGCGTCAACCGAGTCGTCCTGAAGGTTCCGCAAGATGCCGAGGGCGTCCCCCCGGAAAAGGGTTGTCGCGGCATCCTGAAAAAAAGGCTTCATGGTCCCTCCCCTGCGGGCGATCATGTCGCTCTAGGTTGGGACTCGCGGCCCTCACAATGTTGTCGGCATGACAACGCGGGCACCGGATTTCAAGCTCCACGACCTCGCCACGGCAAAGGAGCTTTCCGCAATGCCCGCATCGGATTTCCCTGTTGATCATGTCGTGATGGCCCCCAGCTTTTCCCGATGCGTTCCAGCCGCCGCCCGATGTCCCGACACGCTGCCTCCCTGCGTAATGGTTCCCGCATCCGGATGATCGTGGCTGGCGAGCACGTCCAGAGCCGCCAGCACTTCATCACAGAAGCCCAGAAACTCCCCGAAAACGGACGTCCCGCCGGACTCTTTCCCCGCCTTGAAACCAATGGTCGAGCCTGAGTTGATCGTCACCTGCGCCGCCGTGATGGTTTTCGCGCCGCCGATCGTCTCCGTGCTCTCTCCGGACACGTCCGTCTTTTCGTCCCCGGTGATGGCGCTGGACTTTCCCTTGCCGATCGTTTCCGCGACACTTCCCGCGACGTTCGCCGTGCGCTTCCCTCCCACATCTTCGGAAAAATCCCCGCCCGTGGTGTCCGTGCGCGTCTTTCCCGTGGTGGTCGTCATATGCGCCCCGGCTGTCGTGTTGATGTTGCCGAGGGACGCCAGATCAGTCCGCGCCCCGCCGATGAGCGTCAGGTTCATGGCTTCGACCTGTTTATTCCCGCCCACGGCCTCGACGGAATGCTCCCGCACTGTCCGGGTTTCCGTTCCGATAACGGCGGTCGACTCCTGAGCGGACACAATGCGCTCCCGGCTTTCGTCTTCGATACGGGCCTCCGTTTTCCGGCTCCAGTTCCCGTCCGCGTCCGCACGCTGGAAGGTGGTAGGCGTGCTCTGCCAGAGCTGTTCGCCTTGCGCGACGGCGGGCAGGGATACCCCGAACGGATAGACCTGCCGGATGATCGGATGGTCGGGCCGTCCGTAGGCGAAGCCGACCACGACCTGAGCGCCGGGTTCCGGAAAGCTGAACAGCCCCTTTTCCTGCCCGGCCCCGCTCTGCACTGGCAGGGGAACAGCGGTATAGACTGGAAAAGCCGGATCAGGTTCGCCATCCGGGGTCAAAATCTGAATGTCCACGGCAAAACGCGGGCGGAACCGCTCCGATGCGGCCCCCTCCCCCGGAGCGTCCGCCACGGCGACAACCCGCGCATAGCGATCGAGGTGCAGTCCGGCCCCCAGTTCAGGAAACAGCGCAATCATGGCCCGCTTGATGGCCTGTTTCATGCGGCCTCCCGCGTCTTGAGGGTCATTTGATGCCCGGACAGATGAACCAGCGTCACCCGTTCGCCGTTGAGCACGACGCCGGGCCGCATGGCGGGCATGGGCGGACAGCTTTTCCCGCCGTCCGCCGTCACGTTCCGGAACACGTTTCGGGGAAGCTCGACGGGGCGCGAGGGCCAGCGCGAGTCCTCCCAGCTTCCAAGCCAGACGGAGCCGTCCCCGGTCGCCTGCCAGATGTAGTCCGAAATCTGGAATGCCCCGCCGATGTTCGCCAGTCCTTCAAGCCCTGTCCCCAGCATGTTGAAAGCCGGAATCTTTGTATCCATGTAGGGCCTTTCGGGAAAGAGGAACCGCAAGCCCGTGGCGTTCGCGTACTCCGTCAGAACGTCACGTAGGGTCGGGTGACGCAGGGCAAGGGGGATCGCCTTGTCCATACGTGCGGACATTTCGCGGCACATGAGCCGGGCCTGCGTATCGTCAACAGGCAGGTACCGCTCGACGAACCCGGCAAAAAACAGCGTGTCCGCATCGTCGACGCCGTATCCCATCGTAAACAGAACTTCCCCTGAAACAGGTTCGGACGTCGCAACCTGAAAGACAGCCCGTCCCGGCGCAGACAACTCCAGCCGGACGTCTTCACTGACAAGGGGCAGGCTGCCTGTAGGTGTGAGGAGCCTTTTGCGGATTTTCATTCATAGTCCCCGATGGCGTCGTTCGCCTTTTTGAGCAGCTTGTAAATCCAGCCCATTTCCTTCTCGGCCTGCTCCACCGGCGCGATAGCCCCTTCCCCGGCTGCCGGCGACGATGACGCCGCCGTAAGCGGTTTATCCGCCTTCCGCGCTTCCGCCCGCTCCGGGACGGACTTGTGTTCAGCCAAGGTAAAAGACACGTTCCAGCACCGCCTCCCCTCCTGTTCGTCCCAGCTCACCCGGTCGGCAAAGATCACCTGCCTGATTCCGGCGGCGTTCGCCGTGGTGTTGGTGATTGTGTAGACCTTTCCGGACTCGCCGGAACCCTTGGCCTCTGAAATACGGATAAGCTCCCGCAAGTCAGCTTCGTCCTGATAGCGGATCTGCGTCGTAACGGTCAGGGTCTTGCCTTTGGTGCCCTTGTCGGCTTTCGTCGTCGAGCTGGTTTCACCGGACGCATCGGCCTTCTTGAGCTGAAAAGCTCCGGAAACGCGCAAGCCGAAACCGGGCACGGTGTAATCGTCCAGTCTCAGGAACATCATGGGCAGGAAAACCTCCTTGAAAAAATCGAGCTGGGGCGCGGGCCCAAACCAGATCAACGCGGCTGTCGCCTTGTTCGCGGGGGATGCGGGCGGCGTCACGAGGCGCAGATCACGGCCTATTTCGTCCAGCGTCCCCGTCAGATAGCTTCCGAACCAGCTTGCGCCGGTGCCCTGTATAGTGTCTTGCAGGTCTTTGACTTGCTGCAGCACGCCGTCGAGCCGGGCCTGCATCCGTTCCCCCGCCTGTTTCAGCACCTCAAGCGGAGAAAGGGCCGCCGCCTTCACGCTTTCGATCTGCGCCAAGAGCGCACCGGCGGTCTTCGTCGTCCCCGCCCCCTTGCCGGACGTCCCCGGCGTCGAGGGGAACCAGCCGGGATAGACCGGCGCGGTCGGGATGACGAACTTGTCCAGCTCCAGCGTCATAAGCGACTTCGCCCGCCGTGCTGCCTGTTCGACATCCGGAAGGGGGAAGACCTGAGAAAAGGAACGGAGGGATTCGGAAAACGAGGCCAAATCCGGGCACGAAAACAGGAGCACAACGGCGGCATTTCCATCAAGCATCCCGGATGATGCCGCACACCGTTCCCCCAGAGCCGCCAGCGCCTTTTCCGGGGTGAGCCATGCGTAATCCCCGGCCCGCTCCCCGATGCCCTGTTGCCAAGGGTGCACGCACAGGGCCTGAACCTGTCCAGCCATCATGCCCGTGAACTTGTCCCGCAGGCTGTCCGCCATGCCCGCGAGTTCCGCCGCGTCCGGGATATTGTTCGGAACCTTCCCGGCAAGCGAGAGGACAGACTCCGCGCCCGACCGCATATCCGAAAGCGCCCCCCGCACCGCCGGGGTAAGGCTGTCCGCCAGTTCGGAGATCGACGCGGACGGCGCGAACGCTACGCCGTTCCAGAGATCGAAATTCGTGGGCATGGTCCTCCCCTGCTACTGTTTTTGAATCAGGCACAACGCATAATACGGGTTCATGACGCTGATCGCCTTTGTGGTAATCGTGTGGCTGTGCCCGGAGTCGGTGAGCACATGACCATGCGCCGCTGTCGTGACCGTGTGCGTATGCCCCGGATCGGTTACACCGTGTCCGTGCTGTCCCCCGCTTGCCGAGTGTGTATGGCCGGGATCGGAAACACCGTGACCATGTGCTGAACTGTTGCCTGTCGCATTCGTCCAATTCGTTTGTGTCCGCTGCGTATCACCCGGCCCCATTGGATAACTGGTGCTTGAGCCGTTATCCGCGCATGTCGTAATTGAGTGATTATGGTTCGGAAGAGTATTCACATCCAGCGTTGTGCCTTGGATGCCGATACCTGTCGCAGCTACCCCCGTAGTGATGGCCACAGAAGCGTTCTGGATACTGATCCCGGTCTTGGCGCTTCCAGCCGTCCCGCTGGGGCTGGCATTGGCAAGGCTGATCCCGGTCTTCGCCGTCCCCGCCGTCACTTCCGGCGTTACAGAAGCAGCGCCGCCCGTAGCGCCCGGAGAGTATTTCCCGCCCGCGCCGATGATAAACCGATCCCGCAGATTCGGGGTGCCATTCGTTCCGTCGCACAAGAGCCAGCCTTTAGGGATATTGTCAGCCGTGCCGCTCCACATCAGGATGACGCCGGAAGGCACCAGAAAGCCGGACATTTCAACAAGCCGCGTCTTGATCTCATTGATCCAGCGTACAGTCTGGGGGAACGCCATTACAGCACCCCCAGAAGTTCGCAACTAAAGGTCTCTCTCTCTCTCTCTCTCTCTCTCTCTCTCTCTCTCTCTCTCTCTCTCTCTCTGCATGAGTTCCTCCTCCCTACGCCTTGACCGGAAGGGCAGGTTCAACAGGCCACGGACATGCGGGGTCGCCTTCGCCCTGCCACGGGAATCCCGGCTGGGCGGGAAGATCGCGCAGGGCTTGGCGGTATGCCAGCCACTCTTGATAGCCCGCATCGGTAAGGGCCGTCTCTTCTCCATTGTCGAGCTGGTCACGGTGCCGCTCGACGATCCACGCGCTTTCTTCAAGACGGCGATCGCGTTCCGCTCGGATGCGGGCGGCGCGGGCTTCCGGCGCGTTGTACGCGGCGACGCGGGCGGCTTCGGCGGCGGCTGCCTCGTCTTCGAGCCGGGCCTTTTCCGTTTCCCATGCGGTAACGAACGGGGCCACGTCTTCCGCGTAATCCCCCTCAGTCAACGGGTGGTTCATGTCGTCAAGGAACTCCATGTGCCCCTCCCCATTGTGCCACTGGACGGCATGGAGGTTTTCCGGTGCCGCAAAGTCAAATTGCAGAGCCTCTCCTTCGACTATGATCAAACGATCGGAAGGGACTACCGTAACGTGCTTTTTCATATCCTCGCCTTTCGTTAAAGTTTCTTGATGTAGAACAGGGCCACATAGGGCGGCATGACGTCGATCGCCTTCGTGGTAATCGTGTGGCTGTGCCCGCCGTCAGTGATGCCGTGACCGTGCGCCGCTGTCGTGACCGTATGCGTATGCCCCGGATCGGCAATGCCGTGACCGTGCGGGTCTGAGCCGACCGCGTGGGCGTGACCGGGATCGGATACGCCGTGCGAGTGCCCCCAACTGTTGCCTGAAGCCGTAGAGGTGGCATACCCATCTGGAGGCTGTCCTGAGCCAGAGTCGTTTAAGCTGGTATCTGAACCTTCGGAACGATCCGAAGGAGTTTGATGCGTGTGATTCGGCATTGTGTTCCAATCAAGCGTCGTTGCCTGAATGCCGATCCCTGTACCTGCTGCCCCTGTCCAGACATTGAGGGTCGCGTTCTGAATACTGATCCCCGTTTGGGAAGTCCCCACAGACACGGACGCCGTTGCCTGTTGCAGGCTGATCCCGGTCTTAGCCGTACCCGCCGTCACGTCCGGCGTTGCCGATGCCGCGCCGCCCGTAGCGTCCAGCCCGTATTTTCCGCCCGCGCCGATAACGAACCGATCCCGCAGATCCGGCGTGCCGTTCGTGCCGTCACAGATTGCCCAGCCCTTGGGAACCGCGTTGCTGGCCCCATGCCAAAGGATGACGCCCCCACTTGGGACAAGGAAAAGCCGCACCTGCGAAAGGTTGTTCAGAATCTCATTGATCCAGCGCACTGTCTGGGGAAACGCCATTATCGTACCCTCACCGCGATGTCGTATTCCACAGGTATATCGTCATGCCACTGAACAACGGTCGACATGCTGCCCTTGTTCCCAACTTCCTTATATTGGGCGTGCGCGGGGTCTTCCCCGGCGCTGCACTGTTCCCCAGCAAGGTAAACGTCCAGCTTTTTCGAGCCGACTTCATACCGGGGAACCGCCCAATCCGTGTTTGCGGGGATGACCGCCGAACGGGTGCCCCCGTATGACAGCAACTCGCCTTTGGGCGCGGTCAATCCCGTCAGCACGCCGCCGTTCTTCCGGCTGTCCCCGAACGCGGGCGGGCGAAGATCGATGACGTCCCCGGTCGTGTTGATGGTGGCGAGCTGCACCCTATAGTGCATGAGCCCGGTTTCATCGGCGGCGGTTCCCACCTCCGTCTCCGGCTCGACCACCATAGGAGAGGCGTAGGCCACACGATCGGAACCTTCCGGCTTCAAGCAGACGTCAAGCCAGACGTCCGCAGGCGTAAACGTGGCGACAACGGGCATGGACTCGACCAACTCGGCACGTATCCCGCCGATGTAGCCGTACCCGGTCATGAGCGCGTACTGTCCGCCGTTCCGTGTCACCTTCCAGCCGTCTCCGTCGAACCAGCCCATGCCGTACAGGTCAAAGTTCGAGAGGCGCTCCCTCTCGTCGATGCCGCCCAGCCGCCGCGTGAAGTCGAGCTGCCAAACCTCCGCGCTGATCGTGATGCCCGTCAGCTCACGCGCTCCGGAGAACTCGATAAGGAAGTTGCGGGTCAGGTTGTTGCCAGCGGCACCAGTCGCGCTCGAATACTTCCGTTTTTCCAGCGTCGGGAACGATGCCGCCGCGATAAGCGTTTCGTACTCCGAGCAATAAAGGCCCTGCCAGTTGAAAGACCAATCGCCTATATCGCTCCCCAGCAGCGCCGAGTACACAACTTGGTTCGGGTTCACATAGGCCCGGTATTCCTCCGGGATCGGATATTCATAGACGACATGCCCGGTCGGAACCGTGATGCCCGGCGTAAGCGGATCCGACGGGTCGAGCCCCGGCACGTTGGCAAAAACGAACGTGTCTATGATGAGGGGCTTGCCCTCAGACTGTAGGCGGGCCGTAAGAGCCTCACCCGCCGCAGTCATGACAATACTCATGCACGCGCCTCCAGCGTGTTGTGGTTGTGGTCAAAAATGCCAAGCCCGGATGCCCGGCCCGCCTTCATGATTTCCTGAGCCACGGCGCACACCGTCTCGCTGTTGTCGCCAAAGGGGACGACCCGCATGGTTTCCGTCATGGGGATGCGGGAAATGAAACGATACCGGCGGCATGTACGCCCGTAATCGGCAACGATAAGCTCAAGCACGTTCTGGACGTCCGGAAACGCCGAGTCGTCTATGCCGATGCCGATAACGTCCCAGTCCTGCCCATCCTGACGCTCTTCCTGCGCCACCTTGCCAAGTTCGAGGCGCCGGAAAATCCTTTCCCAGCCCGCAACCTGCCCCGCATCCTTGGCGTTGGCGTAGGCGTGCTTCACGCGAAGCCGGTACAGCCTGTCCGCCTCTCCCACGGTTCTGGTTACGCCGCGCTGCCACGCCATCAGATCGAGCATCCTGTCCGTGCAGGTCATGGGGTCAAGCTGTTTGAGCGGGAAGCGCGCCCAGTCCCCCACCTCTTCCCACCAGCGGCGGGAAGCCCGCGCCAGCGTGCGCATGTGCTTTCCGTCCATCCAGAAGGGAATCTTGATTTCGGGGAAGTCTTCGCTCATATCCCGTCCCCCAGCCTGACCGTCAGGCTCCGCAGGGTCGGCAGGGACAGTTCCGACACAATGTCCTGCAAGCTGAACTCGACAGAGCGCAAATCAGGAAACATGGCGTGCAGCTCATGGTCGAGCTGGGAAAAGGAAAAACGCGACCGGGGAAGAGTCCGGGTAACGTCAACGTCGAGGTTTTCCCGGAATGCCGACCGAACCGCGTTCTCAACGTCCGTCCGGAGGGCTTCCCGGCGTTCTTCACCGCAAGAGAGCTGCGGGTACACCGTGACGGTCAGTTCCACGGGCAGGTCCGGCATGGCGAAAAAACGGATGTCGTCACCGTGCCCGTGGTTTCCCGACTCCATGATGAAGGCATTGACGCTTTCGACAAGCGACGCGGGCGGGATGCCCGATTCCAGCATGAGATACCCGTTCGCGGTACCGGGGCCGCGTGGCCCGTCCTTTTCAAAGTAGACGTAATCGGCCCGGACGCCGAAATGCTCCGTCACAATCTGGCGGTATCCCGCGTCATGGTGGTACTGCCCCACGGCCTGAAACTGTGCGCGGGCACGCAAGCGGAACGCCTCGTCGGTCTCTTCATCAGAGCCGGGGGACACAAGCCAGTCGTCGCCATTCGCCACGGTTACGATGCCGGGCACGGGGACGGGCAGGATCGAGTAGTACCCCGGCCCCAGGTTGGCGGCGGCTCCGGCCTGTTCCGCCCGCACGTCGACTTCAAGCCCCAGTTGGCCTTCAGGGATGACGGCGTCCCGGAGCGTCGCCACACGGTGCGTCACCCCGGCAATCGCGGGGCTTTCAATGATGGTGCCTTTTGGGATCGTCAGGTTCCCGGACGCTTCGGCCCGCGTGAACAGGACGGTTCCTTCGGCGTAGGTGGCGGGATGCCGCTCAAGGTCGACCCCCCAACAGTAAATATCCAGATAAGTGCCCGTGGCGAACTTGAGGAACGTATTCGGAAGCGCATGGCGGACAAGCAAGCGGACGAGCCACAGCGCAGGAGCGGTCACAATGGCGGAAACGAGCCGCCAGAAGGGGCTCCATGCGCTGTTGTTCGTGATCTGCGATCCCTCCTCCGCGTTGATCGTATCCCAGCGCCCCCGCATCCCGGCTTCCGTGGTCGGGATACCGGCTTCGGAAAGCATCTTTTCAAAAATCTGTTCGGACTCCGACATTTACGCCTCCAGAGCAAGGGACAGCGCCCCGTAGAGTTCCGTTTGCGCCGTGAGCCAGTAGACCCCCGGTTCGGACTCGCTGATCTCCGTGGTTCCGGGGATGATCCGCTCGTCGTCGTCAACGGCGATACTGATTTTTATGAGGCAGGATTTCCGCTTCATGGGGTCGCGGTTCGCCAGCATTTCCGTCAGGAGCCCAGACTCCCTGATCATGTGGACAATATCCTGCGCTATTGAAGCCCGGCCCGTGACCATTTCGGGGATGCCCCCGGCGTCGGGCGTCAGGTCGTCCTCCGTAATCAAAAGATCCCGGTATTCCTCCATGCTCTCCCTCAATCAAAGGACATGGCCATCGCTTCTTCGACCTTTTCCCGCGTGACCAGCCCCTCAAAGTTGAAATACTGCGCCCCGATCGTCATGGTCTTGTTCTGGCTGCGGTTCGTGTTGCTGTTGTTCAGCGTATTGTAGATGCTCCGGGACTGCGGCGCGGGGATACGCGGCATTTCAAGAGACGGCATCCGGGGCTGCGTCGGCGCGGATACGGCGTTGATAAGCTGGGGCCTGTACGCTTCGCGGACTCCCGCCCGCTCAAACCGCGCCACCTGCCCCTGCGCCTGCATGACGGTTTGCTGCGCGGGGCGGCCCATGACTTCACTCTGCCGCTGGAGCGCCTGCGGCGCGGACTGTGCGGGAACGGAGGGAACGGGAGAAGGAACCCCCATGCCGTACAGCTCATACCCGGCCAGCGCCTTTTCCGCCTGCGCCTGATACTGGGGGGATGCCGTGGCCCCCTCTTCGCCCGTGAACGTGGAAGCCTCCAGCGGCTTCGTCAGCTTGTAGTATGCGGAATCGGACTTGATGAGGCCCATCTTTTCGAGCACCCAGCCGATGCCCTCCATCAGCGTACGCAGGGGGGCCGTGACAAGGTTGATCGCCTCAAGCAAAAACTTTCCCCATTCGCCGTTGGAAAACGCCGAAGTCAGGCGCTCCCACCACGCGCAAATATCCTGCACAACGGCAATGATGGCCTGCCCCCACCATGTGTCCCCATATGACGCCTTGAACTCTTCCCAATTCGAGACAAGCCACGCGATGCCAGCCACAGCCAAAGCTGCGCCGTATACGATGAAGAGAAGCGGGTTTGCCAAGATCGCGGCCTTCACCAGCGACATGATTTCAAGGAACCATTTCAGGACGCCGCACAGCTTCCCAAACGGACTGATAATCCCAAGCACCCCCAACTTCATCAGGCCCGACGCGATGGACGCCAGCCCCATCACGCCCGCGAATACGGTTACGGCAAGCGCCGCGTAGCCTATCCACCGGGCAATGTTCGGGAACTCTTCGATCGCCCACAGGATTTTCCCCATGAACACGTTGAAGACGTCGACAACATCGTTGAGTGGCGGCAGGAGCTTCTGCCACCATGCCACGGAAACGGTATTGATCCCCGCCTCCAGCTTCATGAAGGGGTCAACCATTTTCCGGGCCATATTTGTGGCTGTTTCCATGCCCTTGATTTTGCCGAGGTCGTCTATGTTCTTCGCCAGCCCCGCCGTGTCCTGAATGAGCAGCTTGAGCATCCCCACGGCTTCATCGGAACCGAACGCTTTTTTGATCAGATCGGAATCCACGACCTTATCAAGCGCCCCGTACTTTTTCTTGAGCTTTTCGAGGATTTGCAGGACAGGAAGCATCTTTCCCTGCGAGTCCACAAACTTCATCCCCAGCTCTTTCTGCGCGTTACCAACGCCCATAAGGAACGCCTTGTACTTCGTCCCCGCTTCCGAGCCGGACATGGTCGCTTGCAGCTTGCCGAGGATCGCCATCTGTTCGTCAAGGCTGATCCCCGCGCTGGTAGCGTTCGCGCCGAGGGATGTAAACGCCGAACTCATTTCATAGCCGCTTGTCTTGAACACCTTGATGGCGTGCGCCGTCTTGCCCGCCATGTCCTCAATCCATGCGGCCTTGCCCTGCGCTTCCGCCTGCTTCTGAAAAATGCCGTACATGGTGCCGGTGTAGGCGGTCATGGTCGAGGCGTCGGCCTTCGTCGCCTTTGCCATGACCGCCGAAGCATAGGTAAAGGACGAGAGTTCCTCGCCGGTCAGCCCGGCAATGCCGGACTGAATGGCATAGGAGGCGTCAACGAACTCCTTTGCTGTGCCCCCATAACTCATGGCGTAGCGTTTCGCCGTGGCGTCCAGTATCCGTAATCCCTTGGTGTCGACATCGAGCGAGGAAACCTCCGCCAGCGCCCGGTTCATTTCCAGAGCCGGGGACACCAGCGTCTCCACGGCAAGCCCGGCACCAGCGACGGCAAGCGCCCCGCCGCCGATCTTCCCGAAAGCGGCTCCGGCCTGTTTCTGGGTCGAGTTGAGAACTTTCTGGAGCTTCCCAACAGGCCCGGACGCCTCGTCACGGACGCCAATGCTGAACATGAGCTTTTCCAGCTTCCCCATCAGGTTCTCCCGAATGCCCTTGCAATGCCGTTCGCCACGGCAAACCCCATCTTTTCCCAGTAGTCGAGTTCAAGGAAAAGCGCCTCAGCCATGCAGTCCTCGTCCTCTTGGCGACCGGGGAACCAGCGATGACACAGGGCCATAAGCTGCCCCAAGTCGTTGCTTTTGAGTTCCGCCGCCCGCCGCTCTACTTTCCCAGCGCCAGCGTCAGGTCAGGCTGGAACTCCTCAACAACGAACGACGCGATCTGAACCGCAAAACCCGGCTGTTCCAGAAGTTCCTTGAGGGCGGGCCTGCTGTCTTCAACCACACACCGCATCAGAAAGTTGTGCGCCGGGGCGATCTTGTTGGAAAGGCTCAGTTCATTGATATACTTGTTGTATTTGTCAGTCGTGACTTCAAAGGTCAGTTCGGCTTTGTTGGCGGTAAGCGTGATGGTCTTCTGCATCATTGTCCCCTTTTGATGATCAGTTGCTTTACGTCCTCGATCCGCGTGTCGAAATGCTGCCGCAGATCGTTAAAGAGCTTTCCCAGTTCTTTCTTGTTGTTGTAGTTCTCGGCTACGTGAACCTTGAAGGCGGCTATGTCCCGTTCGTTCCTGCGGCCCATGCGATGCAAATAGAGGAACGCCCCAACAAGCAAGGGCCAGACATATTGTCCGAACACTTCCAGAAGTTGTTCCAGCTTCACGGGCTTACCTCTTCGAGCCACAACGCCAGCGCCCCGGCGTCGCGTTCATCCATCCACACGCCCTTCACCCCGTTGAGCGTCGCCCGCGTCATGCTCGACAGTACGGGCCGCGTCGGGACTGTCCTTTCTTCCCAGTTGACCGATGAGCACGCCGACAGGATCGTCAGCAACGCGAGCACGGAAAAGAGCCTTCCGGCGTGCCGCCAGTTCCGCCTTTGCCCATGCCCAAACCTCAGCAAGCAACGCGAAGATGGCGGCGAACCTCTCCACATCATTTCCCCGTTTTGCCGTCCGGAACGGCGTTTTTGGCCTTTCCGAAGTTCCCGCCGAATTTCGCGGTCACGGCGTAGATGATCTTGTAGATGGCGGAACTGGATTCAGTCGGCGGGGCCATAAGCGTCTGCGCCAGAGCACACACGGCGATGCAGGCCGCTACGATAAACCCCGCCCAGTTTTCGCCAACAAACTGGGCAAGAGCGTTGAAAAATTGGGTTTCCATCAAACAGACTCCGGGTCATAGGTTCGCGTCAGCCAGCCGTCGAGAAAACAGCGCTGCGTTTCGTCGCGGGCCGCAAGGTTGACGTAGTGCATGGCCTGAGCCGCATTCAGGGCATGAACAAGTACGGCCTGCGTCGTGCGCTTCTCAATGAGCACGCGGAGGGCTGCACGGGTACGGTTGCCGAGTGCCCCGTCTTCTTGCAGGTCAGGAAAAAGCGCGGCCTTCGCCTTCTTGTTGTAGTTAAAGGCATTGCAGATACGCTGCAGATAGCGGGTGTGCCCGCCTTGCCCCAGATTGACGACCTGCTCGTACATTTCGTTTGCCAAGTCCTGCGGGATGTCGTCAGAAGCAAGCCCCAGCGAGTTGAACAGGTTCCGATAGAATGCCGTCACCTGCTCAAGAAGTCCGGGAATCTGGCGCAGGTGCCGGGTAAAGGCCGCGCTGCCCTGCCGGAAACTGGGGTGATCCTTTTCGGCGTCAACCAGCTTCCACAGCACCAGACCGGGATGGCACCTGCGGGCGATGCCGCATAAGGTTTCCCCACCGCGATCGTTCGGATGGTTGGCGTAGCCGCCCTCCCAGACGGCGACCGGCGCGTGCGCCTGTGAAAAGTCAGCCATTGCCGTTCACCTCCACATTGTCCCAGTATTTGGCGGGATCGGCTTCCCTCAGCGCCCGGACTCCAACGCGAGGGCGTTTCGAGGATTCCTCATGTTCGATGCGTTCAGCCGCCCGCCGGAGCTGAGAAGCAATCAGGCGAAGCATGACGGCGGACCCCTGCCGATCGCTTTCGAGGCCGTCCGCTAGTTCGGACAGTGCCGCCGCGCTATCAAACACGCTGGCGATCGGATCAAAATCCTTTTCCATTACAGCCCCTCGGTTTCTTCGGAAGTGAGATACGGAACGCCGTTGATACGGACAAAATCCGGCGATGTGACCACATAAGGGATGGTGAACTTGACCTTTTCCCCGCCCTTGGGGTCGAGGTCCGCCAGTTTCGAGACTTTCAGCTTGCAGCCGAACGCCTCGATCTTCGATTCTTCCCCGTCTCCCGTGCTGCCGTAAAACAGGATGTCGAACTCAGGCAGGCCACGGAACGAACCGGCGTTTCTCGCGGCCTCGGTAACAAGTTTCAGGTTCGCGGCGTCGACCTCGATTTCGCCGCTTGCCCCGACTTCCCCGTCCGTCCAGCCGTTGGGGATACCGTTGGTCTTGGCGACTTCCGAACTGTCTTCAATGTCCAGAGACGCCGATTCGACGTGTACGAGCATGTCGCCCAGATAGACGTCAAAGTTCTTTCCGCTCAGTCTTTGCATGATGCCCCCGCTATGCGTAATTCATCAGATCAAGCATGAGGTTGCAGGTTATCTTTTTCGGGCAGTTGTACGGACGCGCCGCCATGTACAGTTCGACCGCACTCTTGCCCGTCCATGAGATTTCAATGTCCCCATCCTCCGGCGGATAGATTTCGCCGGGGAACGTCTGCCCCAAGATGGTCGTGGCACGGGACATTTCCCGCAGGGGGCGCATAAAGTAGGTTTTGTTCTGCGCGATGCTGGCGGGCGTGCTGTTGAATTGCCGGTTGGCGATGCGGGCCACAGCCAACGGATAGACCTGCCGCATACACTTCTGGATGACACGTACGTTTTCGATGACCTGATAGTCCCCGCCGGGCACGTCCAGAACGGTTCCATCGGCCCAATATGTTCCGGAATAGTCCGGATACCACTGCGGCACGGAAAAACGGGCCTTGTCGAGATCGGAAAGGACGCTCATGTCCAGCCGCCGCCCGTCGACGTCGACCGGGCGTTCCGTCCACTCCCCGACGAGCGCCCCGGTAGCAACGCGCATCGGAGAATCCGCCACGGTGACGGCGGCATTGCACAAACGACCGGCAAGCGTGCCCAGCTCGTACCCCCAGATTGAAGGCGTCACGAGGCAGGTGTCGGCGGCTACATCAGCGGTCAACGGCTTGATCGCCGTGGCATAGTCCGCCCAGCTCTGCGTCTCAGGGTCAAAGGCGGGGGCGCGTCCACCGAACCAGAGCGGACGCATGTACTTGCCCATGATGGCCTCGCCCTTGGCTTGCATGGCCTCGACGTCTGAAACGGCTTTGAGCGGCTCCGTCAGGATGACGCCTTCAACGCTGGCGAGTTCCATAGCCACGTCAACGGCGTCGGCCCATGACTTGATCCCGGATTCCAACGCGGGGTTGTAGACAACGGCGCAGGCGTTCCAATCCTGCCCGGCGTTGTTCCGGGCGTACTCAAGCTGAATCCTCAGATCGGCGGCATCCCCCAGCACGGAGTCCAGATCCGTATCCGTGTTGAGCGTCAGGAGCTTGCCGACGTCCTGCGTCCCGGCCCCGACAAACAGGAGGTAACGCTCGACGGCGGGCAATGCCCCTTGCATCAGGTTAAGGTTGTTTATGACGACAGTTCCGATACTCATGTGTTCTCCTACAGCTTGCCTTTTTGGGCGATACGGTTGAGGCAGTCCTGCGCCACCTTGTTGATGATTTCGTCCGTCTGGGCCTGCGTCACGCCCAGAAACTCGCGGGCGGGAGGCGCATCGTTCCAGCGCTGTTTGCCCCGCGCCTTCCCGGTCAACAGGATGCGGAGCGCAAGCCCTGCCCCGCCCAGCGTCATGTGTGTTTCAATCCACCGGACGGTCACGCGATGGAACGCCTTTTTGCCCCCGGCCCGGTATCCGTTCCTGACGAGCAGCTTTGCCTGTTTGCGCGTTGCCGGGGCGTTGTAGTCGGGCGTCCCCCGCTGGCGGCGGATGCCCGCAGGAGTCCAGTCTTTGCCGACCCCGTGCTGGTTCCTGTAAGCCGCCGTGCCCCACAGGGCCTCCTTCCATGAAACCAACACGCCGCTGTCGGGGCCTCCAATGACTTCCAGCCGTTTGCCGATTGACTGCAACAATTTCCGTTTGTCCCGCTTGTCCCGGCGGGGCGGGAAGGGCACACCGTCGACGGATTGCTGGCGGCGTATGTTCTTCCGGCTGTACTTCCTGACCTCGCGGCCCATCCTCCGGGCGATGTTCCGCCGTTCACGGCTCGAATCGGGGGCCAGCGCGTCAAGCTGGCGGGAAAGCCGCCCGGTTCCTGAGACACGGATCGTCAGGTTCACGGCTTGATCCTTCCGGTCATGCCCGTAATCCGCTCAACAGCGCAGACGGGGACGGGGGCCACACTCCAGCGCCGCCCGTCAAATTCAAGCTGGCCTGACTCGTCCGGGACAACCTCGATCGGTTCCTCGAACTCAACGGCAAGCTCAACGTCCGAAGTCTCAAAATCGTTGATCTCGATATCGATCTCAGGGTCTTTCAGGCCGTCGCGCCGATCGTCATGATCTTGCAGCCATGCCGCCACGAGTGCGGTCAAAAACAGCCCGTCTCCGGCATACCGCTCAATGCTGATCACGCCGTCATATTTGAACAGGCAGACTTCGATGCCGTGCCCAATGTTACGGCCCGTCAACAGAATTTCACCTTGATCGACGAATGCGCTTACTTTTTCGCGCTCAACTCCGGTGACGCTCATGATGTGTTCGACAAGCGCCGTCAGCTTCAACACTGTCCCCCCCTAGATCAGCGCCACGTCGACGCGGCTGCATCCCAGCAAGTCCGCGATGGCGTCATGGGCAAAGGCAAAAAAGGCGTCCGCCGATTCGCGGCCCTCTTTCGCGTCATTGTTTGCGGCCTCCCTGCGCTCGATTGTCCGGAACTGAGCCAACAGCAGCCCCTTGGCGTGCGAGAATACAGCCCGCTGGTAGACCAGCATTGCGGCCCCCGGAACGCCGCCGAACGGTACGGCCTCAAGCGAGGCGCACCCCTCCGCTTTCCGCGCTTCCGCCCATGCCGCAAGCTGGCGGTTTGCCCACACCATGCCCAGACGGAGGTGATCGGACACAAGATCCGCCGCGTACTCTCCGGGCAAACGGTAGAGCGTCAGGAACAGGCGGACGGACAGGGACGGAAACCAGCCGTCATTCCCGACTGTACCGTCAGGCTGTTCCGTGCTCATGGCATTGAAAGACATGGCGCTCCTGTAATGGCCCCGGCCCTGCCCGGAGTACGGCGCGGACGTTCCGGCTGTTCCGGGCGGACGGGGCTGGTTGTGGGGTGGATTGACCTTTACCGTTCGGCGGCGCGCTTCCATGCAAACGGAAACAAGTTCCGTTTGCGCGCTTGCCTTGTTCCAAGCGCGCTACGGCGCGCGACCGCTTCGGGTTAAGGAACTTTTTTCAACAGATCGTCCAGTACGGTTTTGACTTTCGCGCCTTTTTCCTGCGCCTGCCTCAATACGGCGACGGCTCCGGAAACGTCCCCGGACTTCGCCAGCGCCAGCCCGCGCAACTTGAGGTAGTTGGCGGCGAGCTGATCCGGCACGTCCCAAACCAGTTCCGGATCGGGATCAAACAGACGATCGAACACCTGCCCGAAAAAAGGTTCCGGACTGCGCCCGGCATCGTGTTCCGCCTTGGCCCATTCGAGCGTCCTGAGCGCGACGAGCAAGGGCACGGACGACTTGAAACGGTCGGGAAGCCGCTGCCCGTGCTCCATGCACCAGCCAGCAAGATCAAGGGCGCGCTCGATGAACCCGCAGTCGAACAGCCAGACAAGGGCATAGCCCAGCAGGTCGTGCGTCTGTCCGGAGTCACGGAACCGGTTGATGTACTCGGCATACTTGGGCAGGAGCGTATCGCGCTTGAATACGGCCTTCCGCTCGAACGAGGCGATGCTGTGCAGGGCCTCCAAGTCTTCGGCAAGGCTTGCGGATACAAGCGCCGCCGTCTGGTTCGCGGCGAGAAGCCCGGCCTTTCCGCTGGCGATGACGGACGGGGAAACTACAGTTTCACCCTCGCCGTTCCCGGCTTTCGCGGCCCGCTGTCGGGCAAGCATCAGGCTCATTTCTAGGCCCCCCCGCCGGACGCGGCCTTCCATGTCTTTTCGCCATAGAACACCACGGCTGCGGGTTCGATGCCCACGAACTTTTCCGGGACTTCAACGACATATCCTTCGTTGCGGGAGTTGAAGTCTTCCACGCGGTCTTTCTTGGGGTTGTCGAGGATATGACGCCGCCAGCTTCCGTCCTGCACATAGATCGACAAGTTGTCGTAACTGGTGACGACAAGGCCACGGGCCGGGAAGTTCGAGGGGCTTTCCCACGGCAGGCCGCCGAACGAAACCAAGGCGGAATTGATCGCCGCCTTTTCCGTGGGCGTGCGGCCCATCTGGGCAAGCAGAGCGGCCTTTTCGCGGGCAATGAGTTCCGTCCCGATGAGCGCGACAAGCCCCGTCCGCATATACGTGGGGATGCCTTGCACCAAGTCGTTGACGGCGACGTCAAGGTTCGCCCAGTCCGCTCCGTCTTCGGAACCGATCCGGAGTTCCCCGGTCGTCTCGCCTTCGGCAAGGATGTTCTGGGGGATGGCGTCACGGATGTACTGGAGCCAGCCCTTGTTGACGTCCTGCAACAACGGGTTCGACGACAAATCCGTGGTGTCAGCAGCGCTCGTGCCGTACCAGCCGACAAGCTCCCTATCGTTTGCAATCCGCGCCTGCACATACCGTGCGTAGCGTTCCGCCATATCGGGGAACTTGGCCCATGCGTCCATCGTCGCGTAGCGCATGAACACATCGGAGTTCGTCTGCTTGAGCTGGTACTTGTATGAGACAAGCCCCAGCACGTCGCGGGGGACGCGCTCGACACTGTCCTTCGTGGTGTCGGAACGTCCGGACACGGGGCCGGACGCGCTGCCGAGCACGTTTTCCCCGGCGAGTTCATCCACCGGCACGATGTTGATCTTGGGGAGGAACGTGGACTGTTCGACAATCTTGTCCTGCAAACGCTGTTGCAGGGTCGGTTCGACCGCGAACTGGACATTCATGGAAGGCACGCCGTAGCTGGCGGCGAGCTTGTCACACATCTGATTGAATTTCAGGCGGGTATTCTGTCTCATGGAACCTCCTAAAGCAGCTCCGCTTCGGGGGCGGGGGCCGTGGTTTCAGGCGCGGGGGTGCCGGGCTTGGCCTGTTCCATGCGCGACCGGAGCGCGTCGAACTTTTGGGAGAGTTCGGAAACGGAATCCCGCAACGCGGCGAACTCGCCCTGTACGGGCTGTTCCGGGCCGGATTCCGGCTTGTCTTCCTTCTGCCGCTGCGTCATCAGGGCGTCGAACTTTTCAGACAAGCCCGTCACGGCATTGAGCAACGCGGCGTACTCTTCTTTCGTCATGTCTTCCTCATCATGCGCCGGGGATTCCCCCGAACGGAAAAAATGAATGATCTTCCGGACAAGTCCGTATTCCTCAGCCGAAAGAGCCGGATTGTCGGGGGAAAGGGAAAACGCGAGACCGGGCAGGACATGGCATCCGCCTCCCTGCCCGGAAAACCGCATCATGGACGTGCCGAGGCTTGCCGGGCTGTCAGTCACGCCGAGGCCGGTCAGGTAGGCTTTCCCGGTCTGGGCAAAATTTTCCGTGACTTCGATGCTGAAAAAGAGGCCCTGATTCCGGGTGTTCTCATAGATGTACCGGTCGTTCGGGCAGAGCCTCCCGGACAGCGTGACGACGCCGTCGGCGTCTTCGGCCCTGAGTTCCAGAACATGACCGAAGTTCCCCGCCCAGCGCCGGTGCTCAGGCCAGAGCAACGCCGTGTAGGTGTCGGGGTTGTAGGTTTCCGCCATCTGGGTCAGCCATTCGGGTTTGATTTCCCGACCGTCGACGCAGGGGCCGGACTGCGCGATACGCACAAAATCGGTGGAAAGGTTCGGTTTGCTCATGGGCAGAGCATAGCCGACGGGCCGGTTCATGCAAGAAAATCAATTCCGATTTCAATGAGATAGGAATTTTTAGGCATGGCAAGAGAGGGGCGTATGTGTATGCTTTCCTCATGAAATCCACACCTAGATCATGGCCCGAAGAAGTCAGGCAGGCGGCCCGTTCCCTCTACCTGCGCCGCTCTACCGTGGGGGAAGTGTCCACCACGCTCGGCGTCCCTGTCCGGACGCTCTACAACTGGGTCGAGGCCGGGCGCTGGGATGACCTCCTTTCCCATGAGGGCACGGAGGAGGCCACGGCCCGGCGGCTGGCGGTACTGATTGAGCGGGAGGCGAAACAGGCGGACGACCTCAGAGAGATCGACACGTTGGTGACGACCCTCGAACGGCTCCAGCGTCTCAGGCTGCGGGAACGGGGACTGGAAGGCGTGGCGGAACGGGAAGAGGGCAAGGAAAAGGCGGGCGGGAAGCGGAAAAAGAAGCTCAAAAACGATGTGTCGCATCTGTCCGAGGACGACTTCACCGAGGCGTTCCATAAGCGGTTCTTTCCATACCAGCGCGAGCTGCTGGAAACCCGCAAGCACCGGAACCGCTTTTTCCTCAAGTCCAGACAGCTCGGCTTTACATGGTATTTCGCACAGGAAGCCTTTGAAGACGCCTGCCTCACGGGTGACAATCAGATTTTCTTGTCGGCAACCCGCGCCCAGTCCGAGGTTTTCAGGTCGTACATCGTCGACCTTGCGAAAGAGGCTTTCGGCATTGAGCTGAAAGGGAACCCGCTGGTGCTGCACACGGCGCACGGAACAGCTACCCTCTACTTCCTCAGCAACAACAGCCGGAGCGCCCAGAGCTATCATGGACACGTCTACATTGACGAGGCGTTCTGGGTGCAGGGCTTCAACAAGCTGTACAAGGTCGCCACGGGCATGGCGGCACACAAGAAATGGCGGCGCACGCTCCTTTCGACGCCCAGCGCCGTCACGCACGAAGCCTATGACCTGTGGACCGGCGACCGCTTCCAGAAGCGGTTCAAGACCAAACGGGCCGTGTTCCCCTCCCCCAAAGCCTTACGGAAAGGCGCGGTCTGTCCCGATACCTTCTATCGGAAAATCATCACGCTGGAAGACGCGATCGCGGGCGGCTGCAACCTCTTCGACATTGACGCCCTGCGCCTTGAATACTCCGGGGACGAGTTCCGGAACCTCTTCATGTGCGAGTTCGTTGACGACACCCAATCCGTGTTCAAGCTGTCCGATCTCGAAAAGTGTTATGCGGACACGGAAACATGGACGGACTTTGACCCGAACGCGGAGCGGCCTCTCGGCAACATGCCGGTCTGGGGAGGCTATGACCCGTCCCGGAGCCGTGACGACGCCAGCTTCGTCATCGTAGCCCCTCCGCTCAAGGAAGGCGGCGCATACAGGCTGATCGCACGCTACAAATGGCTCGACAAGTCCTACCTCTGGCAATCCGAACGCATCCGGGAACTTGTGGGCCGCTACAACTTCCAACACATCGGCGTCGACGTGACCGGCCCCGGCATCGGCGTTTTCGAGCAAATCCGCTCTTTCTTCCCGCAGGCAACGCCGATCCTTTACTCCGTCCAAACCAAGGCACAGCTCGTCCTGCGGGCAAAAGAGCTTATCGAAGAACACCGGCTCCAGTGGGATGCCTCACAGAATGACATTGCCCACGCTTTCCTTACCATCCGTCAGGGAACCACGGACTCAGGGCAAATCACCTATTCGGCGTCCCGGACAAGCTCGACCGGACACGCGGACGTGGCATGGGCCATTATGCACGCGCTTGAGGCGAAGCCTTTGGGCAGACAAAGGGGCGGCTGCGTCATTGCCGTCTGACAAGAGGAAACATGAAGAGACAGAAAGCGGAACCAAAGAAAACGGAAGCGACGGCCTTTAGCTTCGGAGATCCGGAGCCGGTCTTGCAGGGCGGGATTTATGAGTATGTGGGTATATGGCTGCTCGACAACGGGCGGTACTACTCAACCCCCGTCCCCCTGTCCGGACTGGCGCGGCTGCTCAAGGCGAACGCCTACCACGGCCCGATCCTTGAGTTCAAGGTCAACATGGCGATGCGGGGGTTTCGACCGTCCGCCGCCCTGTCCCGCAGGGACATGCACGCCGTCAGCACGGACTACATGGTTTTTGCGAACGCCTACCTCCAACTTGCCCGAAACTGGCTGGGCGAGGTCGTCAGGGCAAGCCACCTGCCCGCCATCAACATGCGCCGGATGCGCGACCCCGAACGCTACGGCCTGCTGCTTCCGAACGGGCAGTTCCACGAGTTCGGGGCCGGGGAAGTCCTGCATCTGAAAAACTATGACGTGTGCCAGACCATCTACGGCTTGCCGGGCTACCTTGGAGCCATCCAGTCCATGCTCCTCAACGAAGACGCCACCCTGTTCCGCCGCCGATACTACAAAAACGGCGCACATGTCGGCTATATCTTTTACAGCTCCAGTCCCGCGCTGGTCCCGGAGGAACAGGAGAAGATCAAAAAGGCGGTCATGGAATCGCGGGGCGTCGGGAACTTCCGGAACATGTTCATCCATATCCCGAACGGACGCGAGAAGGATATCCAAATCCTCCCCGTGGGCGACTTCTCGACCAAGGACGAGCTGGAGCGGATCAAGAACATCAGCCGGGACGACATTATCGCGGCGCACCGCATCCCGCCCGCGATGGCCTCCATCATACCGACGAACACCGCCGGATTCGGGGACATAACCAAGGTTGACGCCGTGTACTTCCGAAACGAAATCGTGCCGATCCGGGAGGTCCTGCTGGAAGTGAACGAGGTATTGCCTCCGGCGCTCCGCGTCGCGTTCACTGACGCAACCCCCGAAAACCAGTAGCGAATAGGAAAAAATCCCCCTATACTGTGCAGGATTTCAAGGGGGAAAACATGAGAGTATATTGTCCTGTATGCGGGCATGTTTCGAGAATCTGCACCCGGACGAAACTGTCCGCGATACTGTCAAACCTGTACTGCATCTGCAACAACCCGATGTGCGCTCATTCGTTCGTTATGGATCTCGCCTACAACCACACCTTGTCCCCATCGGCCTATGACTTGCCGAAAGACATTCGGGACAAGCTGCCGAAGACAAAATCCCGCAGGCAGATACAGCTCCTTTTTGAAGGCATCGCATGACAAAGGCCCCGCAATGCGGGGCCTTTTCTTCATCAGCAGGAAGCCTGCCGGTATTCCTGAGCGGCACGGACAATCAGCCCGGAACGGGTAAACCCGTATTCCTTCGCCTTCTTGTCTATTTCGTCCAGAGCGGAACGGGGAACGGAGATCGTTACCTTTACCGGCACCATATCCAGTTCCGGGGCGGCTACAAGCTGATAGACCGTATCCGCCGGGGTGCTCAGGCCATCCAGCGCCCGTTCTTCCTCCACCTTTTTCCGCACGGCCTCCAGCCCGGACGGGGCAGGAATTTCTTTCCTTTCCGCCGCCATGTCCTGCAACACCAGCCGCAGGACGTCTTCCGCCATGAACATGGCCTCTTCCAGCGTTTCGCCGCCGGTAAAGCACCTCGGAACATCCGGGAAATAGACGGAATACCCGCTGCCGTCCTCTTCGGGGACGAATGCCGCAATATAATACTTTTTCATATGTTGGCCCCTTCATGGGGGGAGTTGCCTCCCCCCTGCTCAGGTTACTTCATCTTTATGCCGGACTCGCGCTGAATGCTTACGAGGGTACCAGTCGGGATGTCCCGCCCCTTGTGCCGCCATATGGGGATTTTCTTTTTCCCGTCCGGGCTTACGGCTAGGGTATGGTTGGTACCTTCTTCAAATGTCCATCCGGCCTCCGCCAGTTTCTTTCTGACCTCTCGTTCCGTGGTCATGTGGCCTCCCGTTGAAAAAAGATATACGTAATTTTTTACGTATAGTCAACTTTTTTACGTAATAAATTACATCTTTTTCTTTTCTTCCGCTTCCAGCGCCTCGGCGCACCGCTTCACATCGTCAGCCAACAGGACAAGCAGGCAGGCGAACCCGGCCCGGTCTTCACTGAGCAGGCTTGAAAGGTTGTGCAGGGCTTCCGCGTCCTCAAACAAGGCCGTGATCGGGTCAAATTCCTCACTGCGGTATGACGGCATAACCTTCCCCCTCTCCGGCAACAGGTGACAGGGCGTCAGCCATGCGCGAGACGTCCCCGGACAGCCATTCAAGTTCCAGCCGGGAAGCCGCCAGCGACTCGCCAGCCAGCGCCAGCAACGCGGGATCGCCCGTGTCGATGCCTTGGCGAAGCGTCGCCAGAGCCGCCGCGCATGAGCCGCGCACGTCCGCAAGGTCAGCCAGAAGCCGGGCAAGCCCGGCGGCGACAGCCACGGCGTCCGCGTATCCGTCAGGTTCGTGCGGGATGCAGTCTTGTCTCATGCCGCCACCTCACGGTTGAGAATGCGGCGGCACCATGCGAGGCCGCGATCGCAGTTCTCGGCAAGGGCTTCCGGAGACGGCGGGAAGGATTCCGCGCGGAACTGAGAGGCCGCAACGGATACGGGCGCTTCCCGTCTGGGAACGCGATGTTTCCCCGTCTTCGCATTGGAAAGCCATGCACGCAGGAAGCGCCAGACATTGCGGATCGGCGTGCGCTTTTCGGACTGCCAGTCCCGGATGCGGGTTATCTCCGCCTGCACGTCAACGTCCGGGAAGTCGCGCTGCAGCGCCTCCAGCATATCCACAGGGACAAAAAAACCGTCCGTCCCGATCTGATCTTCTTTTTCCCTTTCCTGTTTCTTTTCCGATTCCCCGGTGGGTACGGATACCGTATCCGCAGGCGCAAAAATATGCGGGTAGCGGTCGCAAATGGCCCGCCGGATAACGCAGGAAGGCACGGTCGGGAACAGCGCCCGGAGCGACAAAAGGAGCTTGGGGCTGGTCGTGCATTGATGCCGGACAAAGTTGCATACCCAGATCGCGCCGCCGTCAATCAGGACTTTGCCGTCCCGCTCCAGCGCGGCGAGGCCAGCGGCCACGCCCTCCTCCGTCAGCCCCGTTTCAAACGCGATCTTGCGCCGGGACACGGTGAGGACGCCGAGGTTGTTGGTGTGGGGGGACGAGAACAGGTAGACGTACAGCAGCTTGTCCTGCGGCTCCATGCCCTCGACGTAGGGATCGTTCCAGAAGTCCATGCGGATGGTGCGGTATGTCGCCATTACGCCACCTCCAAGACCAGCTTGTTGCCAGCCAGCAGCCACCACACGCGGCGGCGCTGGAACGGCAGGGGCAGTTCTTGAAGGGCTTGTGCGGCGGCCTCTTCGCCGTAACGGGTGAGCTTGTGGACGAGAAGGGACAGGGGGACGCGCCCGGCGCACCTGCCGGGGCGGGAGAGGAAAACGGTTGCGGACATGGGAACCTCACGTGTTTAGGGGGTTGGGCGTTGAAAACAAAAAAGGCGGAACAACGCTCCCCGGTCACGTGAGACCGCCGGGGCCTCACGGACACCCGGACGTTGTTCCGCCAATATGTAACCGCACACCTTGGATCTCTCCTAGGGTGCAATGGTGGCAGGAAACAAAAGAACCGACATTTTCGCCAGCTTGGGGCTGGTGAAGGCTCCGGCAAGCCTCACGTGTTTAGGGAAGGTTAGAGTAGGAAAAAAGTTCCGGGGTGTCAAGGTGGGTACAGGCCCCCTCCTCCCAATACCCCCAGCAACTACGGAGTTTGGACTATTGCTATTCCTTACCTGAACCGAACTACAAGCTATATAGGTGGATAAATAAACTATTTAGCTTTTTGAGTTAGAGCTGTAACAATCTTTGCCGTTTGTTCCAGCACATCAAGGTTACTTTCTTTTCCGGGGACAAAACCTGTATTGGAGAGCGAAAATAGTTCACTAGAAGCAGCAGACAAAATAGCATTTCGAGTTTCTTTATCTTCTGTCCCTTCTATAAATGAATTATATGTCTTTGTAATCAATGCTTTATTTTTATTTATCAATTCTTGTTGTTGTGTTAAACTATACATTTTTGCACACCATGATATGGCAAAAACAAGAATCCCAAGCATAAAAAATTTCATGGTAAATAAATAAAGGAAATCTAAAAATGCTAATGGTTGTATATCAGGCTTACTAAAATAAAATATTAAAGCTAACAATAATGCTGCCACTGTGAAACCAATTGTAGCCCATAGCCATTTTTCCTTTACTTTCTTCATTGAATCGGCTTCTTCTTCATATTTCTTTCCGAATTCTCCCAACCCCCTTTCAGTATATATTTTTTCTATAAACTCCGTAATTTCTTTTTTCTTTTCTTCGCAAAACTTTTCATACTTATCTGATTCGGATTGTATGGCTTGCTTATATATATTTATAGAATTATTTATAGAATTCATATTTTTTCGTTCGTTTTCAAAATATCTAAAAGAAAAATACGGTGTCAAAAAATCAAATATCTGCTTAGACTTTTCAGCTATTGCATTACCAAGGATATCATTATGTTTAATTCTTTCTAACTGAATATTTGGAAATTTATCAAAAAACTCTTTAGCATAACCTTCTATTTCATCTCTAATATATTCAGGCAAGGCTGATATTGAAAAATCATCTAAAAGACTATGCAGATATATAGCATACGTATTCCTTGTTAGCCCTTTATTTTGTTTACAAAATTCATCACATAACCGTATAAAAGATTCTATCTTTTTTGTGCCTTCCATGATGTACCTTGATACAAATAAAAATATTGTAAAATATATAACTAAAGAGGCCAGCCTAACCGCTGACCTCTCCTCATATTCTATTTCACTGGCCCAAGGCTTACGGACATTCCTCCGCCTTCCTTCATGGTGCACCGGTATTTGATGCCATTATGTACCATTTCCGCTGGCTTCTTGGCTTGCTCGTTTGCCTTGGCCTGTGCAAGCCACTGTTCAATCAACTTGCCGTTTTTCTCTTCCGCCATAGACGGATCAATCGTCGTGATGGCGAGCATCATCAACACGGATATGGCCCGCAAGCCATCCCCCTGTTCGACATTCTCCCGGCTTCCGTTGATCACGATGCTGGCAACCTTGCCATCCGCTTCCATAAAGAAAAGCCTTGCACCTGTCCCGTTTACATTCAACGTGTACACAAAATAGTTATCCCGTTTGAGTTCCGGGAGCTTTGCGCTGGCGAGCATATCTTGGATGCCATAAATCAGTTCGGAAGGCGTAAGCGTCAACAGGGGCGGCAGCTCAAGCTGTCTTCCCTGAGCCGCAGGAGGAGCAGACGGCGCGGGCTTGCCGTCCTGCTTCGCCAGCCGATCCATAGACTGCGTTTCCATTTCAAGGCATGTCTCGAAAATCTGATAGCTGCCCCCTGCAAACTCAGCCTGTTTCCGGCAAATATTCTCCAAACGCGGATTAGCGGGATACCGGGCACTCTTCGCCTTGGACATGGCCTCAGCTTCTCGGCACGTCTCCTCGATCATAGCGCTTCCACCAGCCATTCCCGCCATTTTCTTGCAGTAGGCTTTCGTGTCAAATTCAGGAATGGAGATGGTATCCGCCAGCGCCACCGGCGCATTGAACAAGAAGGCCGCTCCAACGAACAGAACAAGACGTTTCATATTCCCCCCTATCGAAAATTCTATTACCAGTTTGCCTCTTTCTAATGCGGAAAAAAATGCCGGTCAACGCAAAAGCCCCAGCCATGCGGAAACATGACTGGGGCAACGAGGGCTGCGATATTATCGCGAAGGGATATAAAAGGGTGCGCCTGTGGGAACCGCGTGAAGCCGGTGTTGCTCGCTACGATCAAAGGCTATGAGGTATTTTGCTATATAATCGGTATGTTACAATTCTTCAAGCATTCTCCCTGACAGGTACCCATGCGAAAATATGAGTTGTGAATGTGCTGATATAATGAAGCAATAATAATTAAATAACCTTATTTAGCAACATTTTTTACATTAAATACAAAATGTTATGGTAGTTTTATGGGATTTTATGGGATTTTATGGGATTTTATGGGATTTTATGGGGAAGTGTAAAAAGCTCCCTTTCTTTCTCCATGCTGAACCAGTATTCCTTTTTTTCTTAATTTTTTTAAAATGGCAGTCGCTTGGCTGGGTGTCATTTGGCAAAGTGCAATAACTTCAGCTCTACGGATTTGTCCTTTCTTTTTAAGTAAATTTTTAATCATTTCCTCATGTTGAATATCAGAAAATCCAGATTGACGAATGTAGCCTAACGTATTGCCTGTTGCTTCGTAGACTGCTGCCGATAAAATATAGCTCCGCCCTCTCCCTTTGCCTTGCGCTTCAATCAATCCTTTCTCAACAAGGTGTTCCAATTCTTTTTTTACTCTTCCCACTTCCCAATGAAGAACCTCTACAAGTCTACTCGTTGTACATCTACGTTCCTCTCTAATGGCAGAAAGAACAAGAAGACTATTTACAGGAATATCCTTAGACTGTCTGCTCTCTACTGACACAATAAATTTTAGGAAATTGAGATCCGCTTTATCTGTAGAAATGGATAGCACAACATCTGTTGATGTTGTTCTTCCATAATCTGGTTTTGAACGCCCGAACCGCAATACGCCTCTGTAAATTTTATCAACTCCACGTCCTACTCTATCCACAAAACCTATTCTATACATTGCATCAGCCAAAGTACGATTGCGAGGGTGTGGCTGTACGTTTAGAATATTTTCAATAGTTACCCCTTCTACAAATCCTCCGGGGTTACTAATAACAAACTCATCATCTTTGAGCTGTATATACACAGCATTACTTATAGAATAATCTCTATGAATGAGGGCATTAAGAACAGATTCTCGAAAAACTTCCTTATCAACTCTAGGGGCCGCAACCCTTAATAAGCCTATTTGGATTTCTTCTTCTGGATTATAAGGAATAAATATCTCTTGTAGCCTTTCCAATGATTTAAGCAATGGTGTTCTAAAAAATTCATTGAATAAAATAGCATCTCCATCGAATACCTGAAAGGCAAACTCGTGCCCTGGTATAAAACGTCTAAGAGATATTTCTTTTCCAATAAGCAACATGCCTGTAACAGTTGGCACTCGCATACCATTTTCTTCACATGTTAGTCCTAAAGCTCCTTCAAGTTCCTCATCCTCCAGTTCCAAAAGAACCTTATCTTTGCCGTATACCTGAATAGTCTGGCGTAGCCGTATCCTCTCAAGAGGATCGAAATCTTCTAGTGTGGCGCCATGAACAGGCTGTGCAGACAGATCAAATATTCCCATTTTGCCAGCACGGATAGTGCGATCTTCTGAAGTCATCGGTATATTTTCAGGGGTCCCGTCTGCTTTGAGGCGTCGCCTAAGGTAGAGACCTCGTTGGGTGCACACCTCGGTACGAGATTTTTGAACGACTATGCGGGCAACCCGCAGCCCTCTTATTGTAAGTATTTCAACAGAAGGCATCAGCGTTGGGTTGGTGTTTGTTGCAATAGCCCCTTTAATTTGCTCCTCACCCTTTTCTGGCTTGAAAAGCCCAGTAACCGTTCCATTATCTTCGACACCTAACCAAAGTTCACCGCCTTCTGTATTGGCTAAGCCAACGATGGCGGCTGCCAAATCGGCATTCGGTAAATTGGTTCTGTCGCTTTTAAATTCAACGGTCAGGCTTTCTCTTTGAGGAATATCCCGCATTCAAGGCTCCCACAATTAAAAATATAATTATTTCATATATATTTTATAAAAACTGTTTTTCCATTCAACATCCGAAATAAAGAACTGACTCTTTATCACTCTGTATTCGCTTTTTCATGAAGGGTTCTGCAAAAAGCGTCAAGGGCTCCGCGCGCGCCGCAAATTATTCCAAAAGAGTTTTCTTAAAAATGGGGTAGGGCTTCGGAAAATGGTAAGGTTGGTAAGGCGGCTTTTCAAAGAGCATAAAAATCTATGTATTCAAACAGGATAGAAAAGAACGTAAATGGTAAGAAAACGGTAAGGTAATGGTAAGGTAAAAGGTAAGGTGTAATAAAAACAGTCTATTATGCAACAGAGAAAAGGTAAGGTAAGGGTAAGGTTTTATGGTAAGAATCTTACCCTGATCTTACCATTTTCTTACCTTTTCAATATCCCGTGTATCCTTATTTATTACAATATATTATATATAAAAAAAGAATATGCCTTACCAATCTTACCATTTTCCGAAGCCCCCTATACTTTTTCAAGCCGTTCTGAGCCGCGATCGCGCCTTTTCCCGTAACACATTACAATCTATGACAAACATCTCGCGGAGATTTTGGCCCTCTCCGGACACAAAAAAAGCCCCCGCCTCATGTGAAGCGGGGGCGGACACCATGCGGACACTACCTGTTGAGCGACGCCTTGAGGCCGGAGGCCATGTGGAACGTCACGCCCCGGTGCGGGGGAACCGCCACCTCTTCGCCGGTCTTCGGATTGCGCCCGCGCTTCCCGCCGCGCATCACAGGAACCAGCACGCCGAAGCCGCCCATCACGACGCGGTCGCCGTCCGTCAGGGCTTCCGTCATTGTTTCAAGGAAGGCGTCGACAAGCGCCCTGCTCTCTTTCAGGCTTATGCCCAAACGGGCCGCAAGAGCACGGGTAAGCCCCATTTTTGAGAGACCTCTATTCGTCGGCATGGCTGGCCTCCTTTTCCGGGTCGTATGTCGTCACCAGCGTATGAACCTTCTTGGCAAGTACAGGGTCGGTCACAAGGCTGACACACGCAAGTATCTGGTCGTCAGAGCCGGTAAACGTCGAGGTCACGGAACCGAACCCGTGCCCCTCCATGCTTGCCAGCAATTCCCCCACCGTGTTGTTGTCATTGATTCCGAGGGATTCACTCAACATTCTCCGCGCTCCTTCCGTAATCTGCATCGTGTACGCTCCTTGCCGTTTCAGGGTTGATTTTCACATATTCGCCACAGGCAAAGCAGAAAAGACGCCATGAGGCGCGATCCCACGTTTCCCTGACTTCCGTTCGCCATGAACCGCACACGGGGCACAGAAACCCCATGAGCGGGTCAGGATGCTTCCCCCAGCTACTTTTTGAAAACCCAGCATTTGTAGGATCGGTTTTCATGCTTGCTCCAGATCACCTTGTTGTTTTCGATAAACTTATGCCGCTTGCAGTTGGGGAAGAGTTTCTTGAGGGCCTGCGTATCAAAGACAGGCTGCCCGGCGCTTCGGGACAGTTCCATGAAGTGGTTCAGGTTCACCGCGATCACGGCGTCGTCCGTCGCATGGTTCAGGCGATCGGGTTTGCCCTTCTCGGTAGAAATGTCGTTCAGGTAGTCGAACTGATCCCAGAACTGTTCGAGAAGGGGGTGATCCGCAAGCAAACGGCGTTCCCGCTCGATGGCGCGGCCCAACAAATATTCTTCCAGCCCGTCCCGCCATTTTTGATCGAAGACGGGAAAAAGGACGGACAGGGCGCACCCGCAGGCCGCGACCTGAGCATGGTTCTTGATGACGCGCTCGTTCCGCAGGGCTTCCGATGCGGAATAGCGGGCCTCAATTTCAACAAAGGCTTTCCGGTATTCGTCGAGTATGGCGCTTTCGGCTTTCAGGGCTGCGGTCAGGAAACCGCCCACGTCCTCAGCCCGCTGACGCTCGAACCAGCGGGCGATCTCGCGTGAGCCGGGGGTGTGGTGTTTCTTGTCCGCGTGGCAGTGGACGATACGCTGCAGCAACGCTTCGGAGCCGTCGACCTCCGCGTTCTGAGCGATGAGGAGCGCCCCTTGGAATAGGTGCTCCTCTGTCGCGTTCGAGCGGGTGGCGACGCCCAGCGTACCCGTGCCGCGCCCGTTGAAGAAAGGCTTCATTTCGTCAAAACCGAACTGGCGCTGTTTCGCGTCCTTCTCCCCGTCACGGTCTGATTCGATAATGACCACGGGCAGGTTGGAGACTTGCGAGAACGCCCTGCGCCGCCCGGCCTGCGTCGCTTTCAGAAGGTCGAACCCTTCGTACTCGTCACGCCCCAGACACTTCCACAGGAACTCAAGGATGGTCGACTTGCCCGCGCCGGGTTCGCCGGTCAGCTCGAAAAAGGGGAAGCTCTTTTGCTCCAGACGGATTTGCTGGACGAACAAGGAACCAAGAAAGAAGGCGAGGGCCGCGATGCCCTGCCAGTGGAACGCCTTGGCGTAGTCCGTCAGCCAGTCTGGGGAAAACTTCCCGGACGTGTTGATCTCGATTCCGGCGAGGCCCGCCTTGATGCCCTGTTTCCCGATTTCAAAGTAATCATGCTCATTGATCGGGATTTCCTTGCCTCCGCAGTAGGCGTGTTTCTGGAAGACATAGGCTTTCAGCTCCGGCACATAGCCGATGTAGGGCACGGAACTGATCTTCAAGATTTTGTTCCCCAGCCAGTGGCCTATGAGGTACTTGAGGTTCCCGGCAGAGCCGTAGAAGGTGCCGCCGCCCGTCTTGCTCAGGAGGGCCTTGTGGAACGTCTTCGGCTCCGTGATGGCGCTGCCTTCAAGCCTGATTGTCTCTTTGGGTGCCCCGTTGCTGTAATTAATCTCGAACACGTACCGCTGTTCGTCCATGATTGCGTCACATTCCAGATACAGAAATTTCGGGAGGACGTTGGAAATTTGCGAAACGGTACCGTACAGCCGGAATACGTCGCGCCCGCGTTCGCTCCGCAAATAGTCGTAGCGGTCTTTCGTGTCTTCCCCGGCCTCCTGCACCAGTGTCTTGTGCAGCTCTTCTTTCACTTCTACGGCGTACAGCGCGTTCTTAAATTCGACGGTGTACTTTTGGAGCCGGTTGGTAATGTAATCATGGACGTACTTGTGGTAGGCCACCTCGTCCGCCGTTTCGGACATATAGAGCCGCCCACGGTACAGGCACTCGTCAAGAAAGGCCGGGGTGAGCATTTCCTGCCGGTACAGGTCATCCCAGTCCCGCGCATCCGGAGGAATGCAGACAAGGCACGGCTTTTCCGTTAGTGCGTTGACCTTCCCGGCATATGCCCGGAGCTTCCCCTTTTTCATCGTATCCCGATCGAGCGCGACAACCCACCGGGCCTCCGGGCAAGCCTTGATAACCTTCTCCGGCACATTCCCGGATGAAAACCCGGCGACGGCCTTGATCCCCGCATGGTAGAGCGCGATGGCATGGAAAACGCCTTCAACAAGAAAAACACGATCCCCGGCCTCTATCTTCTGGTCGGGGTGCATCCAGCCTTCGCCTTTGTAGACGAACCCTTCCGCCGTCCGCTTCCCGCCGAAATTCGCCTTTTGCCCGTCCTTCTTCGTCTTGCCTATGAGACGTTCCCACCAGCGGGTCTTCTCCGCATCTATATAGAAACGGACAGTCGGCACGATCTCGGAAGTTCCGGGGATGTGATACGCCGCCTGCTCATAGCAGCCGCGGATTTTGCTTAGATCAAAACCGCGGTCGAGCCCAAGGTAGGCGTCCGCAGTCGCAAAGGGTTCCTTCTCCGTTGGCGGATACCGCCGGGCGAAGTCCGAAAAGAGATCGGGCAGAAGGTTCCGGACGGACTCACGATACCCGCAGTTGACTTCCCGGCTGCACATCACCTGCCACGGCATGGACTTGCGGACGAGCAATTCAGGCTTTCCGCACTGGGGACACAGGCCCCGCAGGTAGTTGCCCTTTTCTTTGAAGGCAAACGCCGATTCCCTGAGCAGAGCTTCGACGACCTGTTCCGGGCTGATATCGCGCCTCATTGTTTCCCCGCCAGCATTCGTTCCGTGGCCCGCAGATCCGCGATCGCTTCCAGTTCATCGGAAACGCACACATACAGTTCAGCGATAATGCCCCGAAGTTCCTTGGCCTCAAGCCTTCCGTCCGCAATGGCCCTCTTCCCTTTCTTTGCGGCCTCCCCCAAAGAAACGAACAAGCCATTCAGACGAATCATAAGCGCGGCACAGTCAATCTCCTCAAAGGCATCCGGTTGCCGCCTCCGGGCCTTGCCGTACATGCACTCCAGAATGATTTCATTCCCCAGCACTTTGCAGAGTTTGGGAATGTCACGGGCTGACGGCAGGTGGTCATTCAGGCCAAAAACATGCTGGACGTTGTGCATCGTCCAGCCCATTTCCCGCGCCACCGTCGTCTGGGTCTTTCCACTTCTCTGAAATGCCAGCTTGAAGGCGTCTTTCAAGTCCAGCAACGCCAGCTCGTTCCGGTAATTCTCGCTCATTGTACAGACCTCCTCGAAAATGTACCGGAGTTATGCAGCGTTCTTGTTGAGCTTATTGTTGATGCTCTTGCAGGCGTTCCGGATTGATTCATCAGAAACGGCCCCAGATTCCCTAAGCTCCCTGAGCAACAGACGCAGAAAGACGGCACGAGCGCCCACGATGTACCTATGCCGGGCAGAGCGTGACAACGTGTCGATCTTTCCCCTGCATATCCTGAAGGTACGGCCTTCAATTCCTAAGTGTTTTGATATGGTTGTATGATTTCCATAGACAAGGGTCATGACTTTGATGGCTCGAATGAATGTATTTGCTTTCATAGAGCCAGATTAGGAAATTTTTTCCTTCACCGTCAAGGAAAAAATAGACGGAGAGATTAGGAATTTTTTTCCGTATAAAAGAGCTATGAAAAATCCAGATATGTTTGAGCAGCTTTTTATTGAGGAAGTATCCGCCGCCGTTGAAAAACGGGGCTGGACACACACGTTTTTCGGGAACTCCGTCTTTGGGCATGAAGGCGGCAGGATATGGAGAACGGCGAGAGATCCGAAAGGGCTTCGGAACAAGCCCCGGAAGATCGGGATTGCTGAGGGATACAAGATAGCGCAATTACTTGAAATAGATTTTTCCAGCCTGATTTGGAAAATTGAGCAAAGGATGAAGGCAGAAGAAGAAAAGGAATAAAAAGAGGAAAAAATTTCCCTCAAAAGACTTTACTAAAGGGAATTTTTTTCCTAGTTAGACGGGCTGGAGGTAGCAGTTATGCCCGCTAACACTGGTCTTTTACCTGTTCGTGAAGCCTCGGAACGTATCGGCGTATCGCCTCAAACCATGCGGAACTACTGCAAGATTGGAAAAGTAAAAGCTCTAAAAACTCCGGGGGGGCATTGGCGCATTCCGCTCCATGCCCTTGATACGTACCGCCCCGGAAAGGAAAGAGTTGAAGAGATTTGCAGGCGGTTCGAGCATGAGTCTACGTGATCCATTCCTCCGTGGGGCGATCTGGTATTGCGAAGTAGATCGCCAGCGCGTGAGCCTCAAGACGAAAGACAAGGGGGAGGCCCTTTCCCGTTTTGCTGAAATACGGAAACGCTATTTGGAAAAACTTGCTGGCACTCCACTCCATGTAGACAACCTCATAACGATAGGCGAGTTTGCCGCCGAGTATACGGCATGGGCAGAGGGCGCAATCAAATCAAAAAAGACATTTAAAGCTAACTTGTTAGCTTTAAAAAAGATTATTTCCGTCACTGGTCGCTCTCTCTTATTGTCAGAAGTGAGGGCGAGGCACATTGATATGCTCATTGCAAGGCATCGAAACTGTAAGAGCGTTTCAATAAACAACTATATTCGACATGCACGGGTCGTCATGAATAAAGCCGTGGACTGGGAGTACATACCGGCAAACCCCTTTGAGAAAATCAAACTGTTGCGGGAAAGCAAGGAACCACCGCGTTTTATCCCGCCGAGTGAGGTCATAGACTTTTTACAGGGCATTGATGACGTTGACGAGCGAAGACTCCTGACGGCGTATATTTTTTCAGGACGCCGCCGCTCTGAGCTCATGGGTTTAAAATGGGAACATATCCACATAGATACGAACGAATACTATATCAGCAGCACCACTTCAAAATCCAATGTCTCGCGCTGGTATCCCATGCACCCCATGTTCAAGTCCGTTTTGCTTGCCGTAGGCCCGAAACGCTCCGGGCGTGTTTTCAACCGCTGGTCACACCCGGATACCATAACGCACATAGCCAAAAAAGCGTTAGAGCAAGGCGGGTACCCCAATCTTTCGCTCCACAAGCTGAGGCACACCTTTGCCACGCTCCTAAAAGAAGGCGGCGTGGATCTGGATACCATCGGGAGTCTGTTAGGGCATAGCGACAGAAGCGCGACAGAAATTTACGCACACATCACGGACAACCGCCAGCGTGCCGCCCTTTCTGCCATTCCATGCGGAAAAGTCGCCCTAGAAAACTAACGCCAAAACTGTCCGCAGGATGCGGACAGCGCCATGCAATTCTAGCGAGTTTTCTCTGTTCCGAATTTTCTTTAATCTGTTACATTACAGATAGATGGAACTATGTATTCCACAATTTTTTGAGGAAGCCGGTCTTTTCGTAATCAGTAGGTCCACGGTTCAAATCCGCGTGCTGGCTCCAGAGAAATCAAGGGGTTACATCAAAAGATGTAACCCCTTTCTCGTGACTGTCCGCAAAACTGTCCGCAAACTGTCCGCACGGCCTTTTTGCGGCTAGGAAATTTTGCTCCCCTTTTGGAAAAATACAGCAACATACGGACACACAAGGCTTTCCCTCGTTGCCGGTTTTTCTTCTTCCCTTCGTTGCTCCCGCAATACGCTACAATCCTCGGCATGTTCAGCCAGCGCCCCTTCTAAAAAATAAAGGCCAGCAGCAAGAAAGAAGGGCCGGATTGCACCCCTTCTAAGATGGCATAAAGCACACCCCAAAAAGGCCGCAGGTTTGGTGTGGGTGAGTGCGTTCTTTCCCGGCGCTGGCCTTCGAGCGAAAAGAAAGGGCATGGTATCGTCCCATGCCCTTCATCCCCTCCGGAGGCGTTACGCTGCCCGTTCTTCCGTCAGTCATATAGTCGAGTGCTTAACGAAAGAGCAGGCCGCGTATGCCCTACGCCATCACGACGCCCGAACACGGGACGGCCTTCGACATCGCCGGAAAGGGCATCGCCAAGACCAAGGCGACGGAGGAAGCCATCCGCATCGCCGCTCAGATGGCCGCATCCAGAGCATGAACCTCTGATCCGGCATCAAGCCGGACATCCATAATGCCGCTTCCTCATCCCCAATAAACAAGGAACTCACAAGCTGTCAGGCTGTGAGTTCCTTGTTTTCAATCTGGGGGATCAGAAAAAATGACGAACAGGGATTCGATAAAGTCGAAAATCTTTGAAGAGGGTGGGGGTGGTTTGGAGGGGGCGGGAGAAACTTTCTAGAGAAAGTTTCTCCCGCCCCCTCCAATATCCACACTCTTAATAACGATACAGATCCGACTTGAACGGGCCGTCGACGGAGACGCCGATGTACGCAGCCTGCTCTTCGGTAAGCGTGGTGAGCTTCACGCCGAGACGGGCAAGGTGCAGGCGGGCCACTTCCTCATCGAGCTTCTTGGGCAGCGTGTACACCTTCACTTCGTGATCCGTGGCGGCGAGATCCATCTGGGCCAGCACCTGATTGGTGAAGCTGTTGGACATGACGAAGCTGGCGTGGCCGGTGGCGCAACCGAGGTTCACGAGGCGGCCTTCGGCGAGGATGATCAGGGAGCGGCCGTTGGGCAGTACCCACTTGTCCACCTGCGGCTTGATCTGGATGCGCTTGTTGGCCGGATTTTCCTCAAGCCACGTCATTTCGATTTCGTTGTCGAAATGGCCGATGTTGCAGACGATGGCCTCGTCCTTCATGTTGTTCATGTGATCACCGGTGATGACGTGGTAGTTGCCGGTGCAGGTGACGAAAATGTCGCCTTCCTTCACGGCGTCTTCCATCGTGGTCACTTCAAAGCCTTCCATCGCGGCCTGAAGAGCGCAGATGGGGTCGATTTCGGTCACGAGCACACGGGCACCGAAGCCGCGCATGGAATGGGCGCAGCCCTTGCCCACGTCGCCATACCCGGCAATGACCACAACCTTGCCCGCGATCATGATGTCGGTGGCACGCTTGATGCCGTCGGCGAGGGACTCGCGGCAGCCGTACAAGTTGTCGAACTTGGACTTGGTCACGGAGTCGTTCACGTTGATGGCCGGGAACAGCAGCTTGCCCTGTTCCGAGAGCTGGTACAGGCGGTGAACGCCGGTGGTCGTCTCTTCGGACACGCCGCGCACCTTCGCCGCCACCTTGGTCCAGTGACCGGGGTTGGTCTTGTGGCCGAGGATGATGCGATCCATGAGAACGCGGGCTTCCTTGGAATCGCAAGGCTTGTCGAGCACGGAAGGATCGCGGTCCGCATCCACGCCGAGGTGGATCATCAGGGTAGCGTCCCCCCCGTCGTCCACGATGAGATCCGGGCCGGAACCGTCAGGCCACGTCAGGGCCATTTCCGTGCACCACCAATAATCCTCAAGCGTTTCGCCCTTCCACGCGAACACCTTGGCGTAGCCGAGTTCCGCGATGGCGGCTGCGGCGTGATCCTGCGTGGAGAAGATGTTGCAGGACGCCCAGCGGATATCCGCGCCGAGCTCGTACAGCGTCTTGATGAGCATGGCGGTCTGGATGGTCATGTGCAGCGAGCCCATGACTTTGAAGCCCTTGAGGGGCTTCTTGTCGCCGTAGCGGCGGATGAGTTCCATCAGGCCGGGCATTTCGCGCTCGGAAAGCTGCATTTCCTTCTTGCCGAAGTCGGCAAGGCTGATATCCGCCACCTGATAGGGCAGCGACAGATCGAGAGGCTTCGCGTTGGACATGAGTGTCTCCATAAAGTTGGTATGTTACAGGCGTCGGGCCAGCGTGAGATTGAGCGCCAGCCCCTGTTCCACGGGGTAACGGGTAGTGGAAACGACCTCGAAAGACGCCGCGTGCAGCAGCCTCGCCATGGTCGCTTCATCGAATCCGAGCCACAGGTCCCCGTAGTCCAGACGCATCCTTTCCTGAGTATGCCGATCAAAATCCGCCACCACGAGCAGCCCGCCGGAACGCAGCACGCGCCGGATTTCGGCAAGGGCATTCTCCGGGTTGGACAGGTGGTGCAACACCATATTGATGCTGGCGAAATCCGCCTCGCAGTCCCGCAGCGGAAGGTGGCTGAGTTCCCCGATGCGCAGCGAGACGCCCTCGGGTTCCCCTTCCACCCCGGCTAGCCGCCGCCGGGAAAGCTCCAGCATCCTCGGCGAGCCGTCCACCCCGATGATCTGCCGGGCGCGCCCGCGCATCCGTTCCAGCACGATCCCGGTCCCGCACCCCAGATCCACCGAGGTATCGCAGCCTTCGGGCATCGTGTCGCACACGGCCCCGGCGAGGTCGAACCCGCCGAGCACTTCGCGGCTCAGGGTATCCCAGTGTTCGGCGATGGTATTGAAGAACTGCCGCGTCTTGAGCGCCCGGTCCTCGATGATCCTGGCGGCCATTTCCACGTCCGCGCGCATTTCGGCGTCTTCGTCCAAAAAGGGCATGGCGGCTTTCAGAAAAGCGGCGCCCTCCCCTTCCTTCACAGAAGAGTAAAACACCCACAGCCCGTCCCGGCGCGAGGAAAGCAGCCCCGCTTCGGTCAGGATCTTGAGGTGGCGCGAAACCCGCGACTGGCCCATTTCGAGGATGCTTACCAGTTCATTGACGGAAAGTTCATACCGTTCAAGAACATAGGTAAGCCTCAGCCGGGTTTCGTCGGACAGTGCCTTGAAATAGCGGATAGCGTTGGACATGCGGTTTCAAAGGGTTACAGATGTATCAAGATGAACGGATGGTTTTATATAAAGAAATCTTCATATAGTCAAGGAGAGGGAAAAAATTGGGGAGGGGGAGGAGAACCTTTCTGAAGAAAGGCTTCTCCTCCCCCTCCCCAAACCCCACCCTCTCCTCTCCCAAGACTTTCATCAAATGGGGAGGCCACGCCACAGGAGTTCGTTCCGGCGGGAGATTGTGGGAACAGCGGGCAAGGTGACGGTACTACCGGAGAAAAGGGCACGGGCCGCATTGTGAGAGGCAGGGTTTTCCTGCTATGACAGGGAAAAGCAAAGAGCCGATGGAGGCCGCATGAAAAAGAAATTCGCATTCCTGCTCATGGGAAAAGAGTTCGACACAGCCAAAGATACCGCCGTATTCGAGACGGAACATATGATCAGCTACATTTTTACGGTCACCAGCTTCGAGGAAGCCCTCAAGCGGGCCGTGGCCTGCGCCGAGGACGGCGTGGGCGCTATCGAGGTCTGCGGAGCGTTCGGAAAGGAATGGGCCGACAAGATCATTGCCGCTACGGGGAACAAGGTCGCCGTGGGCTATGTCGTCCACAACCCGGAGCAGGATGAGCTATTCAGGCAGTTCTTCGCCAAGGCATGATCGCAGCGCATGATAAAGCCCGTCTTCTCTCCGAAGACGGGCTTCCGTTTTATGGGAGGGACGGCGTCACGCCCTCCAAGCCCCCAATATATCGTTTTCGTTTTCGGCTTCCGGGATCTTGAGCTTGTCGTGCGCCCAGCGAGCCGAAATCTTCATCACCGAGGCCAGCGCCGGGAGCGCCTGTGCGAACGTGGCGATGTCCTCGGCCTCCCGCGTATCGAACCGGAACCACGGCAGCAGGCGCGGATCGCTGACGCCGCAGTTCAGCACGGCCAACGGAGCGAGAAGCTGACGCGACAGCGTGGACGCTATCTGCATGGCGTCGGAAATCGTCAAATCGCGGCGCACCCGATCGTGCACGCGCCCGAGGGCGTTGGTGCTGGCGGCTCCGTCGGACTGCGAGGTCAGCGTGCCGCCGAGGATGGCCTTGCTCATGCCGAGTTCGCAGCGCGAAATCAACGCACCCGCCAGATCCTGCGAAGAGGACGCGGGGGTTTCAAACAAGATATCCATGCCTTGCGGGATGATGCCCGCCGCATCCTGCCCGAGCGTCCGCAGGGCGTTGTACAGCGCCCGCCGATCTTCCTCCCGACTGCCGGGCGGGTACTTCCCGAGCCGGAACGGCAGGCCGTGGACCTGCACGTAGCGGATGTTCGCCTCCAGCGCGTAGCTGCGGATCAAATACGCCCACGCCACCGTGCGGAACAGCCCGCAGCGCGGCAGCCAACCGGACCGGGAGCGGTGCGTATGCACGATCCAGCCGAAAGGCCAGAGTTCTTCCCCGTCGGGCTTGCCGTTCCGCAGACGCAGCTGGTTCCTGTCTTCCCGCAAAACCTGAAACCAGCTTTGCGGGCGGAAATGGAAGGCGGCGGGAAGATGCAGCCCGTACCGATAGTCCCACTCGATCTCACAGGAGGAAAACCCGTGCCCGATGCCGTCCGCCAGATCCATCAACAGGTCCTCAAAACCGTTGACGGCATCAAACTGTTCCCGAACCGCCGCCGCAATCCGGGCGGCCCGCGCATCGTTGGCGCGGCCCGGCAGGATCTCCCAGTCCAGCGTCAGCAGCGCCCGCTTGCGCTTGCCCATTTCCGCCGCGAGATGCTCGCAGCGGTCTTCCATATCCGCGAACAGCAAATGCTGTTCAAGGATGTCCCCTTGATCCGCAAGCTCCAGAATGCCCCGCAGCCGCTTCGGGGTCAGCCCGTGCGTCAGATTCATCTGCGGCTCCAACGCCAACATGCGCGGGCCTTCCCCCTGCGTCTGCAATCGCCGTATCTTTTTCATGAATGCCTCCAGCGGCCCCAAAGCCGCCGCGTTGACTCAGCCCGTAAAACCCGCAATCCCGTTTGACGGTTCACAGCCTTTATGGAACAGCTTCTTTCACCGTAAAAAATCTGCCGCACCTTGCCCCATCCCCATCCAACGGTACTCCCACCGGGCCGCCTCCCCACCAGCCGAAAGGCTTCGAGAGGAGAGGGGGACGCGAGCCGCGCCAGCAGGTTTGGGAGGGGAAGCCTTCTTCAGAAGGGCCCCCTCCCCCCTCCCCATCTTTCATCCTCCCCGTCATCGCCCCACTCCCTTTCCAGCGGCATCCGGATGTAGGCGTCGCCCATGCTGACGAATCCGGTGGATGCCAGACGCCAAAGCATTTCGAGCGCATCCGGCCCATCGTCATGATCGGCCCGGGGAAAATGCCGCAACTGATCGATGAGCGCCTGCTGGGAGACATGAAGCCGGATCCGCCCCTGCGCCATGTGCGGCTGCAACGACTCGATGCGCAGCAGCTTGTCCGCGCTGTTGACGAGAGGCCGCACCGGCAGGGCAATCCCGCGCTCCGCCGCCCGCTGCACCAGCACATGGGCGAAAAACTCCTGAAACTGCACGGCTTCCACGCCCCAAAGCAACGGATGATGCACATCGTGCAGGGCAATCACATCCTCAATGATGCGATCGGGATGCCGCTTGCGGATGCTCGCCTCCACCACGTCGAGCGTCATACTCCCGCGGAGGAAGCCGCCGACGAGGATCGCGGAAGGGTCACGCCCCGCGCCCTGTTTGCCGAGCGACGGGTCCACCGCTCCGAACAGCAGCCAATCCCGGCTCCGGTCCACCCAAAAGGTGATGCACCCGTTGAACGGCGCCTCGTTTGCAGACAAGGGATCGTTCTGCTGCTCGGAATCGAAAGCCTCCCGATCCTCGGCACGGAGGCACATGAGCCGATACAGCGGGCGCGACGCGGGCCAGCTCACTTCGGCCCCGGCCTCCATCTTCACCCTGTGCTGACGGTAAAAACGCCGGGCCTCCGCCTCGCCGCGCGACGACAAAAGGCTTTCCCACTCATCCCAAAGATCCATCCGATCCGGCCAGCGCAGGATGGAACGGAACGTCCGGGCCTTCCACAAAGGCTTGCGGAGCGTGCGGGCCAGCACGGAATCGTAATGCAGCAGCGTACCGACATAGACCACATCCATGCTCCCGTCCGCCGCGCCGAGATTGAGTACCGTCTTCTGAAGCCACGACTGGAGCTTGTCGCGCTGTTCCGGCTTGTCCACGTTCCCGTCGTTTTCAAGATCGTCAAGGACAATCAGATCCGGACGGTGCGGCCCGTGCCGCAACCCGCGCATACGCTTGCCCGCGCCGAGCGCCTGGATTTTGACGTTCCCCGGCGTGACCACCGTTCCCACGTTCCAAACGTGCCCCTTGCCAGCCCCGGGAAAATCCCGCTTCAACGCCTCGTTGAACTCCAGTTCGTCCTTGACCGCACCCAACAGCGACGCGGCCTGCTCCAGCGCGTCGGCTATGATCAAAATGTAGTGCTTGCGCCCGGTCAGCACGGCCCACAGCACGAAAAACAGCGAAACGAACGTGCTCTTGGCCTCCCCGCGCGGGGCCGCAATCGCCAGCCGCACGCCTTCGGGCGCATCCGCCATGCGGGGCAGTTCCGCATCCAGCCATTCGTGAAGCCGGGAATCCCCCCCGACGAGGCAATAATGCGGAAAATACGCCCGCCGGAAGAAGGTGAAGTCCTGCCGGGCCCGTTCCCGGCGTTCCTCCGGTGTCCCGGCAGAGGCGTCCGGAAGCTCGGGGGAGTTCCGGCGCTTTCCGCGCATGTCAGCGCCCCCCGGTACGGATCGCGTCCGCGATGCGATCCAGTTTTTCGTCCGCCCGCTCCAGCCCGCCGAGGATCTGCGCCGCGCGCTCCCGGCAGTCCTCGCGGGGCACGTAGCTCTTGTGCATCTCCTCGGCCAGCAGGCACTGGCGGGCCTTTAATTCGTCCACCCGCTGCTCCAGCCGGGTTCCCCAATAGGCGAGAAAGCCGCAAACCATCCCGAGCAGGCCAAGCAGCAGGGTGTGTGCATCGAATTGCAGCGCGGCCTGCGTCATGGCCTGACCTCCCGCCCTTTTTCCACGGCAAGCAGGGCTTCGGCCTGAGCGCGCAGGTTCCGGCAATAGCCGCCGTAATCCCGCGCGTGGGCCAAAAGATCCTCCGGGCTGACCATCACGGATGCTCCCGACCGTACCCCGGCGCCAGTGGCGGAGGCGCTTCCGGCAGGCGCGCCAATTCCGGCGGCAGGGGCAGAAGCTTCGGGGGCGGCGGGGGCAAGACCAAGGGCTTCGTTGTACAGGCGCACCCAGCCAGCAGGCAGGCCAGCGCAATGGCGGGAAGCATCTTCGGCAACACGGTCCATCCTCCTCGTGAACGCCTGCCGTTCGGCGGCAAGGCGGTTGCGGGTTTCGGAAAGTTCCCCGGCAATGGCGGCGGCCCGTTCGGTTTCCGCCTCCAGCCTCTGGCGGGCAAGGCGCTCCGCTTCCGCCGCCGCGACGGCCAGCGCCTCACGTTCGCTGGCGGACGCTTCGGCCTGTTCCGCAAGCAGCGCACGGCCCCGCGTTTCCGCAACGCCGAACCCCCGGACGTACCCGGCGGCGCAGCACGCCGCACACAACAGCCCTACGGCGAGCACGTTCCTAGTCATGGCCCCCTCCGCATCCGACGCCGGGCCCCCACCCCGCCTTGCGATACCAATACTGCCTCTCAAGCAGGATCAGCCGTACATAGCGGCGGTTTTCACGGAGGCTGGGAGCGCTCCGCCCGGCATTCACCTTTTCCACCTGTCCGAACCAGCGCGCCGGATCACGGCCCTGCCGCTCCGCTTCCTTCCGGTCCCTGCCGACCCAGCCGATCCCGCCGTTATACGCGGACAACGTGAACGCCATACGCTGGCAGGCATCGGCTCCGTTCAGCCGATCCCACAGCCACTTGTCATAGGAAACCAGCGCCCGGAGCGCCCAGCCGGGATTGAACGGCGCGGGCCGGCCTGCCTCCCGTTCCAGTTCCGGGACGGCACGCGGCAGCCACTCCGCCGTGGAAGGCAGGAACTGCGCCAAGCCCTGCGCCCCCGCCGAGGACACCGTGCCGTTGCGCCACCAGCTTTCCGTGTGCACCTGCGCGGCGAACACCGCCACGGGAGCTTCCAACCCCCATACGGCGCGGGAAACCCGTATGAGTTCCGCCCGATGCCGTTCAGCCGCGCGCGGAATATCCGACGCCAGCCCCGGCTGCGGAAACGGCGCGGACAGCAGCGCCATCATCAAAACCATGCGAATCATCATGTGCGACCTCTCCATGCGGGAACCGCCCTTTCGCGGGCGTTTCCCCATCTCCCCCATGCTCACAGCCCCACGGACACGGCCACGACGAAAGCCGCGACCACGGCGGCGCGGCGCAGGCAGGCCATGACGAAAGGCCAGAGGTAGCCCTTGGCGATGGCGAAATCGGCGCACCGAAGCCGCACGGCTCCGGGGGCGCGCTTCCAGTCGTCGTCAAGATAGGAATCGGGAGTGGCGAAAGGGAACACGGCCACATCGAAGAACATGCCCAAGATAGCGGCAAGCATGACGAGGGCCAGCTTGTAGAGAACAACGGGCACTTGCGCCGGGCTGATCAGCAACAATGCGATCTGAAGCCCCAGCGCAACCAGCCCGAAGAAAAACAGCCGCCAACGGGGACGGAGAAGAAGCCTGAAGAATCCCATAAGACCTCCTGTGGTATGGCGCGGGACCGTCGTCGGCCCGCAAAACCTACCATGCCCGAAAGGAGGCCTCAGGAAAGATTGAAGGATGTCAGCACCTCGCGCTGGAGCGGGATATGCGGCGCGCGGCGGCGCAGGCCGCCATATCCGGCCTCACCGGGCCGGACTTCTTCAAAATGCGCCAGATCTGGCGATCGGAGAGCCCGTGCCGCACGGCGAGCACGGACACCAGCGCCCGTTCGGAAAGCCCTTCACGGGCCAATTCGTCACGTTCAAGGTTGATGTTCCTGTCCCGCGTGTCCACGAAAGCCTGACGGCAGGTGGGGATATACAGCGTCGTGCCTCCGTAGCGCCCGATCAGCTTGGTAGCCTGTTCGCGGCCGATGATCTGCACCAATTTTTCACGCTGTTCCTGCCCACGCAGCGTGATGCCGAGAGGAACGGAAAAACTTGTCCCGCCCTTGGCCCTGATGAGCTCGATCGCCGCCGGAAGGCCAATCAGTTCAACCAATTCATTCACGCCCTGCCCCCGTGTCCGGGCCTGCCCGGAAAACATCTCCGAAGACGCGCTGCGCCGCTCCCGATTCTTCGCCATGTGTTCCATATGAATCCCTATTAGGTAAAAGATGTACCTCTCCGCCTCGCGTGGAAAGGCATGGAAAACAATGCCCTGAGCGCGTATTGCCCGAAGGCTTGCGGCGCGGGGGCAGACCGAATTGTTGACCGGATAGCTTGGTGAAGGTAAAGGAAAGAGGTTGTACACGACCGTTCGCAATGAGATCCTTACGTCAAAATCAGTTCTTTTACAATCATTTTTTGACGCAAAAACTTATTTATTGACTTAACAGCCAAAAACATTACAACATTTCTTTACGATCTCCGTTCACTTCAACCCGGAGCGCCTCCACGGCGCAGAGACGCCATGAGCAGCATCGCCGATCGACTCGTTTTTTTGCGCGGAAGCGCCACACAGGCCGAATTTGCCGATCGTGTCGGCATCAATGTGAATACGTTGCGCGGTTACGAAAAAGGGCGCGCCCTGCCCGGGTATGAAGTATTGGAATCCTTATGCTCAAAATTAAACGTTTCACCGAACTGGATTTTGACGGGACAGGGCAATGTCCTCCAAGAGGCTCCCTTTTCCGGCCTTAATGAAACGCCTCGGCCCCTTCCGCAGCCTGAGCTTGCCGAGCCGATGCCCTCGTGCGACGTGGATTTGATCATGATCCCGATGGTGGAGGCGCGCCTGTCCGCCGGGCACGGCAGCCTTGAGGTCGGCGGCGATTCGGAGCGCAGCTATGCTTTCCGGAGCGATTTCCTGCACCGCAAGGGCAATCCCCGGGAGATGGTACTCATGCGGGTTTCCGGCGACAGCATGGAACCCGAGATCATGGACAACGACATCGTGCTCATCGATCAGGGCAAGCGCGACGTCACCCCCGGACGCCTCTATGCCATCGGGTTCGATGAGGCCATTTATCTCAAGCGCATCGACATCCTCCCCGGCAAGGTCATCCTCAAAAGCACCAACGCCGCCTACCCGCCCGTCGAACTCGACACCCGGGGCGACTGCGAGGACGCCTTCCGCGTCATCGGCCGCGTCCTCTGGTGCGGCAGGGAGTACAAGTAAAATTTGGGAGGGGGAGGGGAAACTTTCTGGAGAAAGTTTCCCCTCCACCTCCCCAAACCCCACCCCCTCCTCTTCAAAGACTTTCGTGTTTATCGAATCCCTGTTGGGCGATTTTTCCTGTGGGCGAAGAATGGAGGAGAAAACTTTTTCCTGCGGACAAAAAGAAACCGCCTAAACATCTTGTGTTCAGGCGGTTCTCTCATTTCTCCGTCCGCTGTCTGATACAATCTTTCTTTCAGCCCTGGCCGGAACGAACTCCCGCCGCGCTGCCTCCCCATCAGTCAAAAAGTTTGGGGGGATGAGGGGAGGGGGCCCCTTTCATTCTCCCAGCTTGCTTTCCTTGAACTCGTGCTGCGGCGCGCCGGGCGGCGGCGGGGCGTTCGGGGGAAGGGTGACGTCCTTCTGCCCGATCTTCACTTCAATGGTGGGCTCCTCGGGCGCGTAGGGCGGCTTCTTCTGATCAACGTCCACGAACAGCTTGCAGCTCTGGCTCAAGCAGTCGTAGACGGCGAGGAGCTTGGGCACGAGGATGGACGCGCCGGGCTTCTCGACGAGCAGATAGTAATCGCGCATGTTGTTCTTGCCGATGATCGGCTTGACCCGGCAAAGCAGCAGCCACTCGTTGAGGCCGTCGTCGTTCCAGTCCGTCTGGGCAAGCAGCGTCACGGTCACGATATCCGCCCCCTGCCCGAGCATGAAGCCGTAAGGCTGCATCTCCACCGTATCCCCCGCCGTACGCGACAGGGCGAACGTCGGCGGCAGCAGCGCCGGATCGACCTTGAAACGGAACGCCGGAGAAAGACGCTGGAACAGATATTCCCCAAGCTGGGGCGGCAGTTCTGGGGTCGAAAACACGGGAGCGACATAGGCCCCGTGCTCGTCGATGACGCCGTGGGCCTTGAGCACCGGAGCCAGCCGTTTCGCCATCATGTTGAACTCATTTTCGACCGTGACGTGCACCTGTTTGCCGGAGCACCCGGCGGCAAGGCAGACGCACAGGCACAAACAGGTTGTGAAAAAAAGACGCAGAGATAAGGGGAAGCGAGCCGACATGGAATCTCCCGGTTCGTGGCTGTAAAGGTGGATGGACGTCTGCGTGATAGCCCCGCGGAGTGGGATTGTAAAGAGCGCGGGAACATGCGAGAATCATATTCCAGCGTGTTTTCCTCAATCCGGAACTGTTTGTTTGAATAAACACAACAAAGAGTGTCGGATAATGGGAAAACGCTCACAAAAGGACAAGTCCGTTGTTTCTTGAGGTCCGCCGTTTGAGGGAAGGCGGCCTCTTTCCGGCGCGGACCCTGCCTTCGCGCCGGGGCAGTCCGGCACTGCGTCTGATTTCTATCCACTATGGACAAGCACAGCGCTTACTTTTTAAGGAGGGGAGCATGGACAGTAGCGTAACGCCGACTTCGCCATCAGAGATGGCTATTCTCGTCGCCGGCCTGCTGATAATGCTGTTTGGGGTTTACAAAGTGTACCGCGAGCGGGGCCGTCCCGGCCTGCTGATCCTCTGGGGCGGCCTCGTGGACTTGGGGCTCGCGCTCATGGGGCTCGGCCTCGGGCCGTCCGGCGACGTGGGCAGCATCATGATCGTCATCTATCATGCCATCGCCCGCCTCGCGGCATGGATAGGGCTGTCCGGGCTCGTCGCCAACCCGTATTCCTGCGTCGCCAACGACATCCGCGGCGCGCTGCACCGCAACCCCGTGGGGGCCGTGCTGCTGGCGTTCGCGCTTGAGGCCTCGCTCGGCATCTCCCCGGCCATGACGCCGGAAGGCCAGCATCTGGTCCTGCACGCCATGGCCATGCACAGCATCGACGTCCCCCTCGGCGGCCCGGTCCTCGCCATCATCATGGCGCTGGGCTATACCGTGCTGCTGTGGCTTTCCGCCGAAGTCGTCCTGCAGGTGTGTTTTACCCGGCCCGACGAACCCATATGCACCGACGTCCCCCTCGGCGGGGGCGGCTTCGCCCGCGCGCTGTTCGATCAGGAAACAGAACTGCTCGGCGTGCCCAGCGGAAGCTGGTGCCCCATCGTCCCCAACCGCTGGAGCAAGACCCCGGCGGCGATCAGCCTGTACGTCCTGCTCGGGATGCTGGTGGTTCTGGGGCTTGGGCGTTTCTTCGTGCAGGATTTCGGCGCGTGGCTCATCGGCATCGATCCCCATACGCTGGTGGAGCTCGAAGGCCCGTGGCATGTGACCCCGCTCCTGCTCTATGTGGGCTCCTTCCTCGTCCTCTGCCCCCGCATCATCAGGCCCGCCTACCGGGCCAAGTATACGTTCGCGCTGTTCCTCGCCGCGTTCATCCTCATTTATGCAAGTGATCTGCCGCCCCTGTCCCGCCTGTTCTCGCTGATCATCTCGGGCATCGGCACGCTCGTGGCCTGCTATTCCACCAACTATATTGAAGAGGACGGGCGCAAGCACTGGTACTGGTTCTTCCTGCTCCTCACCTTCGGCGCGCTGCTCAACATCGTGACCACCGACAACATCGGCACGCTGGCCTCCCAGTGGGAAGTCATGACGTGGGCGTCCTTCGCGCTGGTGGCGTGGGAACGCACCTCCAAGGCGCGCGATGCGGCCATCAAGTATGTGGTGCTGTGCTGCAGCGCGGCCTACCTCATGATCGTGGGCTTCTTCATGATCGGCGGGAACCACACGCAGTATGGCGAAATCGTCGCCAACCTCTCCGTCCATTCCGACGACGTGCTGAAGTTCGCCCTTGTGTTCACCCTGCTCGGCTTCGCGGCCAAGGCCGGTCTCGTGCCCCTGCACAGCTGGCTGCCCGACGCCCACCCCGCCGCGCCGTCGTCCGTGTCCGCGCCGCTCTCCGGCGTGCTCACCAAGATGGGCGTGTTCGGCGTGGTGACGGTCTACTTCGGGCTCATCGGCTACAAGGAGCTCGCCTCGACCGGGACCTACGGCGGCCTCACCGCCCCCGGCCTGATGGTCACGTTCATGGGCCTGTGCACGATGGCCTACGGCGAATGGATGGCCCTCAGGCAGGAAGACCTCAAGCGTATGCTCGCCTACTCCACGATGGGGCAGGTAGGTGAAATCTTCACCGTCCTTGGCCTCGGCACGTGGCTGGCGGCGGCGGGCGCGCTGTCCCATGTCCTGAACCATGCGATCATGAAGGACTTGCTCTTCCTCTGCGCGGGCGGCCTCATCTTCCGCGTCGGCAGCCGCAAGCTTTCCGATCTCGCTGGCCTCGTCCATGAAATGCCGTGGGCCGTGGGCTGCATGAGCATCGGCATCGTGTCCATCATGGGCCTGCCGCCGTTCAACGGCTTCGTGAGCAAATACCTCATGATCGTGGCCTGCATGGACGCCGGGCAGCCGCTCATCGCGGCGGCGCTCATCGCGGCGAGCCTCGTGGGGGCGATCTACTACATGCGCATCCTGCGCACTATTCTGCTTGACCCCGCCCCGGCGGGGCGCCGCCGCGTGCAGGGCGTCACCACGACCATGCGCGTCCCCATGATCATCCTCGCGGGCCTGTGCGTGATCCTCGGCGTGGCCCCGCAGACGGGCCTGTCCCTCGTCACCCCGGTCATCAACGAACTTATGCCGCACCTCGGCACCGGCGCGGGCCATATGCTGGCAACTCTGCCGTCGCTCGACGTAAGCTGGCCCGTGTATGTGATCCTGCCCATGATCGGCGCCGTCGTGCCGATCTGGTTCCGCAGGGATCGCGTGAAGGCCGGATGGGGCGCCGCCGCCATCCTGTTCCTGACCACCCTGCACGTGCTCGCGTTCGGGCAGGATCTGGACACGCTGTCCTTCATCATGGCCCTGTTCATCCCCGCCATCGGCACGGTGAACCTCGTGTACGCCGTGGGCTACATGGAGCACAGCCATACGCAGTGGCGCTTCTACGCCTTCTTCCTGCTCATGACGGGCGGGCTGCTCGGCGTGGCGGCGAGTTCGGATCTGTTCAGCTTCTTCACCTTCTGGGAAATCATGAGCTCGTGGGCCCTGTATTTCGCCATCGCGCATGAGGGCACGCCCGAAGCGCTGCGGGAAGGTTTCAAGTACTTTCTGTTCAACGTGGCGGGCGCGGGCTTCCTGTTCCTCGGCATCGGGCTCATCGTAGCCTACACCGGCACCGGCGAGTTCGCGGGCGTGGCCAAGGGCTTCGCCTCCCTTTCTCCCGCCGTGGGCACCTCCATCATGATCCTGATGGCCGTCGGCTTCTGTATGAAGGCCGCGCAGGTTTCCCTGCGCATCGACTGGCAGATGCACCCGGCGCTGGCCCCCACGCCCGTGTCCGGCTACATCTCCTCCGTGCTGCTGAAGATCGCTGTCTTCGGCCTCGTGAAGCTGTTCCTCGTCTTCGGGAGCGTATACGCGCAATCCCCGGACACGGCGGGCCTCTTCTCGCAGCAGGCCGTCATGTACGCCACGGCATGGATCGGCGCGTTCACGCTGCTGTACAGCGCCGTGCAGGCCATGCTCCAGAACAGCCTCAAGCTGGTGTTCATCTGGTCTACGGTGAGCCAGATCGGGTACATGGTGCTCGGCGTCGCCGTGGGCACGAGCCTCGGCATGGCGGGCGGCCTCCTGCACATGGCGAACCACGTGTTCTTCAAGGATCTGCTCTTCCTCATGGTCGGCGCGGTCATGCTGCGCACCCACGCGGATACGATCTCCGAGCTGGGCGGCGTGGGCCGCAAGATGCCCGTGACCATGTTCTGCTTCTTCATCGGGTCGCTGGCCGCCGTGGGCGTGCCGCCGACCAACGGCTTCACCTCCAAGTGGATCATCTATCAGGCGCTCATGGCGGAAGGCGAACCGCTCCTCGCGCTGATCTCGCTCATCGGCAGCGTGATCACGCTGGCGTACCTCGCCCGCTTCATGCACGCCGTCTTCCTCGGACAGCCGGGGCGCAACCTCGACCATATCGAAGAGGCCCCGTGGGTCATGCGCGCGCCCATGCTGCTCATGGCCTTCATGGTGATCCTAACCGGCGTGTTCCCCGGCCTGATGCTCGCGCCCCTCAATGCGGCGCTGGCGGAATACGGAATGCCGTCGCTTGACGTGGCCTTCTACGGCCTCGCCACCGGCCCCGGCGCGTGGGACGCCACGGCGGTCGCCGTGCTGATGCTCGTGGCCTTCGGCGGCTGCTGGCTGGCCCTGCGCTTCCTGCTCTCCCGCGTGAAGATCCGCGTCGCGCCCCCGCACGCCTGCGGCCACGACGCCTCCCGGGAAGCCTCGCGCATCCCGCCCGAAGCCATCTACCCGGCGCTGGTCAACCTGTGCACGGGCAACAAGCCCGGCAGCGCCACATGCCCCCTGCCGGAACTGGCCCTGTCCCTCTGCCGGGCCCTGCGGCAGTCCCTCGGCCGGAACGGCCGCATCAACAAGGAGCGTCCGTCATGCTAGACCTGCTTGTGGGCATTCTCCACCTTGTCGTCTTCCCCGGCGGCCTGTTCGCGCTGGCGCTGGGCCTGTTCCTCAAAGGATGCGACCGCCGCGTCGAAGCCCGGCTCCAGCGCCGGGTGGGGCCGCCGCTGATCCAGCCCTTCCTCGATCTCGTCAAGCTGAGCACGAAGGAGGTCATCATCCCGACCTCCGCCGTGCGCGGGGCGTTCCTCGCGGCCCCCGTGGTCGCGCTCGGCGGCATCGCCATGTGCGCGGCGTTGCTGCCCGTGCCCGGCGTGACCGACGGCCTGCCCAAGATGGGCGACCTGCTGGTCATCTTCTACCTGTTCCCCATCCCGGCGATGGCGATCATGCTGGCGGGCTCCTCGTCCGGCTCGCCCTACGGCGGCATCGGCTTCTCCCGCGAGATGATCATGATGCTTGCCTATGAGGTTCCGCTGCTTATGATCATGCTGACGGTCGCCATGAAAGTGGGCGGCGGCAGCGGGGCCGAATTCTCCCTGACCAAGATCATGGACTATCAGGCCGAACACGGCTCGTTCGGGCTCACCCCGGTCATGTGGCCCGCGTTCCTCGCGTGGCTCATGTTCCTCCCCGCCACGCTCGGCGTGCCGCCCTTCGACCAGCCAGAAGCGGAAACCGAAATCCTCGAAGGCCCGCTCCTCGAATACTCGGGCGTGCTGCTGGCCTTCTTCCACATGGCCTCGGCCCTCAAGATGGTCGTGGCGCTGGCGCTCGGGGTGGTGCTGTTCTTCCCCGGCACGATTTCGGACATCCCCGCAGTCAATCTGGTCTGGTTCGTCGTCAAGTGCGCGCTGTTCATGCTGTTCACCCTGACCGTGGTGAAGTCCGCCACGGGGCGTCTGCGCATCGAACAGGCTCTGTCCTTTTTCCTCAAGTATCCCGCCGGGCTGGCCCTTTTGAGCCTTATCCTGGTGTGGATTGGCTGCTGACGGGAGGCCGGTCATGAACCTCATCAAGAAACTTTCCACCCGCTCGCCGTGGCTGTTCCGCATCAACGCGGGCTCCTGCAACGGGTGCGACGTGGAACTGGCCACCACGGCCTGCATCTCCCGTTACGACGTGGAGCGCCTCGGCTGCAAATACTGCGGGAGCCCCCGCCACGCGGACATCGTGCTCATCACCGGGCCGCTCACGGCGCGGGTCAAGGACAAGGTCCTGCGCGTCTGGAACGAAATCCCCGAGCCCAAGGTGACCGTGGCCGTGGGCATCTGCCCCATCAGCGGCGGCGTGTTCCGCGAAGGCTACTCCATCGAGGGCCCCGTGGATCGCTACCTGCCCATCGACGTCAACGTGCCCGGCTGTCCGCCGCGCCCGCAGGCGATCATGGAAGGCGTGCTCGAAGCCGTCGCCATCTGGCGGGAAAGGATGGAGGGCTGATATGGAATTCCTCAAAATCCTTTGGGACAACCTCAAGAAGGGCCCGGTGACCGACGCCTTCCCCTTCGGAGAAACGTATACCCCGGACCGCCTGCGCGGGCGGGTCGAAATCGACCCGGCGCTGTGCGTGGGCTGCGGCACGTGCGTCCACGTCTGCGCCGCCGGAGCCATCAACATCTCGAAATTCGAGGACGGCAGCGGCTTCGAGATCACGGTGTGGCGCAACTCCTGCTGCCTGTGCGCCCAGTGCCGCCACTACTGCCCGACCAAGGCCGTCACCCTCACCAACGACTGGCACAACGCCCACCGGGCCACGGAAAAATATACCCAGATCACCCGCGCCAAGGTCAAATACGACTACTGTGCCGTATGCGGGGCCAAAATGCGCGTTCTGCCGCAGGAAGTGCTCAACCGCATCTACGCCAAGCATTCCGAAGTCGACGTGGACGTAATCTCGCACCTCTGCCCGAACTGCCGCCGCATCGACGTGGCGGTCGAGGAAGACCGCGCCTGTCATATCGACCAGCTCGAAAAGATGGCGGCCCGCGAGGAAGTCTGTCTCGTTCCGCCGAGAAAGGCCGAAAAGGCCTCGGCGGACAAGGAAAGCGCAAAGGAAGCTCCCGCTCAGGCGGCCTCTGCCCCGAAAACAGCCGCACCCTCGCGGGAAGCTACGGCACAGCCCAAGTCCGACCCTGCGGCTTCCAAGGCGGCGCCGAGCGCCCAGACGCCTCCGGCTGAACAGGCCGCTTCCGCAGCAGCCGAAACGCGGCCCGATACGCCTTCCGGCACGGAAAGCGCCGCTGAAAAACCGTCTCCGGCGGCGGGCAACACCGCCGACTGAGCCGACGTACCGCTATGACGCAAGGAGAAACTTGCATGAATACGACATGGTCAAGCCGTTCCATCAATCCCGAGCTCGTCAAGGGGCTGGTGGAGCTGGCTTCCGAAGAACGGCATAACTGGGACAGCTGGGGCAACGGCTTCGAGTGGGTGACGCTCATGAATGCCGGCCAGCTCCCCGCCGCTGCCGCCCTGCTTGCCAAACACGAGGCGCGCCTGTGCACGGTCACCGCGCTGAACAAGCAGCTCGCCGAGCCCGTCACCACGCTGGCCTATCACTTCGACGTGCACGGCTACACGGTGACGGTAACGGTCCCGCTGGACCCCGCCGAGAACAGCGTGCCCACCATCACCCCGTGGTTCCGCAATGCCGACTGGAACGAACGCGAATTCGCGGAGCTGTTCGACGTGCACGTCGACGGCAACACCAACCCCAAGCGCCTCTTCCTCGATCCGGAAATCGACGAGGGCATCCTCAACGAGGTCATCCCGCTGACCATCATGATGAACGGGGCCTGCACCAAGGATATGTGGGAGCGCATCATGGAAGTGAACGCCGAGCCCGGCGAGGAAGTGGAAAAGGGGGTGCACGAATGAGCCAGACCAGCAGTTTTTCCCTGCCCATCGGCCCGGTGCACGTCGCCCTTGAGGAGCCGGTCTACTTCCATCTCGACGTCGACGGCGAAACGGTCCGCAAGGTGGAGATCACCTCCGGGCACGTCCATCGCGGCATGGAAGGCATGGCGACGCAGCGCAACTTCTTCAAGAACACGACGCTGACCGAACGCGTCTGCTCGCTCTGCTCCAACAGCCACTCGCTGACCTACTGCATGGCGGTCGAAAACGTGCTCGGCATGACCCCGCCGCCCCGCGCCCAGTACCTGCGCGTGCTGGCGGAGGAAACCAAGCGCGTGGCCTCGCACCTGTTCAACATCGCCATTTTCGCGCACAACGTGGGCTTCAAGTCCCTGTTCCTGCACATCATGGAAGTGCGCGAGAACATGCAGGACGTGAAGGAGACCATCTACGGCAACCGCATGAACCTTTCCGCGAACTGTATCGGCGGCGTGAAGTTCGACATGGACGACAGCCTGACCGTGTACATGCTGGAACGGCTCGACACCGTCGAAGAAGCGGTCAAGCGCGTGGAAAAGGTGTTCCGTACCGATCCCCTGATCGCCAAGCGTTCGCGCGGCGTGGGCGTCCTGTCCCGCGAGGATGCGTGGGCGCTCGGCGTGGTCGGCCCCGTGGCGCGTGGCTCGGGCCTCGACATCGACGTGCGCAAGAACACGCCCTATCTCGTCTATCCCGATCTCTACTTTGACATCATCAAAGAACAGGACGGCGACGTCTGGTCACGCGCGATGGTGCGCGTGCGCGAGGTGTTCGAGTCCATCCGCCTGCTCCGCCAGTGCCTCGACAAGCTCCCCGACGGCCCGTTGGCCGTGCACATGGAGCGCATCCCGGAAAGCGAATCCGTCGCCCGCTCGGAGGCCCCGCGCGGCGAGCTTATCTATTACCTGCAGACCAACGGGACCGACACCCCCGCCCGCCTCAAGTGGCGCGTGCCGTCCTACATGAACTGGGAGGCCCTCACCGTCATGATGAAGGACTGCCAGCTCGCCGACATCCCCGTCATCGTCAACAGCATCGACCCCTGCGTCAGCTGCACGGAGCGGTAGGGGGGTGAAATGAAGATTGGGGAGGGGGAGGAGAACCCTTCTGGAGAAGGGCCTCTCCTCCCCCTCCCCAAACCCCACCCCCTCCTCTCCCAAGACTTTTGTAAGGGTCGACGGAGGGCGGGGTATTGAGAGAAGATTCACCTTTGGCGCACGTCCCCCGGAGCCGCGCCAAAAGAAAAACGGTTTTGATGCGAAGGGGCTCCTGACGAGCCGCCTCCCCACCAGTCAAAGTTTTTGCGGGTGGGGGTCCGGGGGAGGGAGCGTGTGGGTGTCCCCCACTTTTGAAAAAAGCTCCCTCCCCCGGTCTTCCCTCCCCAGCGAGGGAACCCGTGCACGAAACATCCATCGTCGCAGGCATGATGCATATCCTCGAAGACGAGGCCAGACGCCACAACGTGAGCAGGATCACGCGGGTGCGGCTTTCGGTGGGGCTGTTCACGGCGGTGGAGCCCAAAACGCTGGAAGCGTGCTTCGAGCTGTACGCGGAAGGCACGGCGGCGGAAGGGGCCGAACTGGACATCACGACCGTCCCCGCCGAAGGGCGCTGCCTTGAGTGCGGGCACGGATTTCCCATGACCTCGCCGCGCTGCCGCTGCCCGGAGTGCGGAAGCCTGCGGCTGGAAGGCAAGGGCGGCCGGGACTTCCTCATCACCGGCATCGACGCCTGCTGACACCCCAGATTGACTGCGAAAGTTCGTAAGGAATATGCCATGAGCCGTTACATGATCGAATCGGTCCCGGAAAAGTGCAAGGCGTGCCGCCGCTGCGAAATCGCCTGCATCGCCGCCCACCACGGCCTGACCTTTAAAGAGGCCCTGAAAAAGCGCGACGAACTCGTCGCCCGCGTCCATGTCGTCAAGAGCGGCTCGGTGAAGTCGCCCATCTCCTGCCGCCAGTGCGAGAACGCCCCCTGCGCCCGCATCTGCCCCACCGGGGCGCTCCAGCAGGACGACGGCATCGTGACCATGAACGCCCAGATCTGTTCGGGCTGCCAGCTCTGTATCATGGCCTGCCCCTACGGCGCGATCTCGCTGGAATCCATCGGCCTGCCCTCCGCCACGTCGGAAACGATGGCCCAAAAGAGTATGCGCTCCGTGGCCGTGCGCTGCGACCTGTGCAAGGACTGGATGAAGCGCGAGGGCAAATCCGTGCCTGCCTGCGTCGAAGCCTGCCCCGTCCACGCCCGAAGCGTGGTGCAGATAGGCTGATCCCAGCGCAATCATTGATGGTGTAAGCGTGCCGGGGCGGGGCTCCGGCACGCTTTTATTCACCGGGCATTTATGGTACAGGGCACGGATTATGAGCGAATCCATCGGCATTATTGCAGGAAGCGGACAATTCCCGCGCCTCGTGGCGGAAGACGCCAAGGCGGCGGGTTATGGCGTTGTGGTCTGCGCCTTCCACGGCTTCACCGATCCCGGCCTTGAAGCGCTGGCCGACGCGTACACGACCGTCTATCTGGGCCAGTTCGACAAGGTGATCGACTACTTCCGCAAGCACGGCGTCCGCAGGCTGTGCATGGCCGGAGCGATCAACAAGCCGCGCGCGCTGGACTTGCGCCCGGACTTCCGGGCGGCGCGCATCCTCTTCTCCCTCAGGGGCAAAGGCGACGACGCGCTGCTCCGGGCCATCATGACGGATCTGGAAAAGGAAGGCTTCACGCTCATCCAGGCGGCGGAACTCTCCACCTCCCTGCTCTGCCCCGAAGGCGTCCTGACCCGGCGCGGCCCCTCAGCCGAGGAGATTGCGGAAATCGACTACGGCTGGCCCATCGCCGAAGCGCTCGGCCGGTTTGACATCGGCCAATGCATCGTGGTCAAACAGGGCATGGTGGTGGCCGTGGAATGCCTCGAAGGCACGGACGCTGCCCTGCGGCGCGGCGGCGAACTGCGCGGCGAAGGTTGCGTGGCGATCAAACGCTTCAAGCCCAAACAGGACGAACGCGTGGACTTGCCGTCCATTGGGCTGCAGACCGTGCGCCTCCTCATCGAACAACACTACCGCTGTCTTGCCGTGGACGCGGGCAAAACGCTCTTTTTCGACAGGGCCGAAGCGCTGGCCCTTGCCGACAAACATAACTTCTGCATCGTCGCGCTGACCGAAGACTCGTTCGGGAAGCTGCGCCTTCAGGCGAAAGCCGACTAGACACACGAAACCCGAGAGGAAACCAAGTATGGGCAAGGCCGACCGTTATCAGAAACTGTACCCCGTCACATGGGATCAACTCCACCGCGACGCTAAAGCGCTGGCATGGCGCCTTCTGGAACAGGGACCGTTCAAGGGCATCATCGGCGTCGCGCGCGGCGGGCTTGTCCCGGCCGCCATCGTGGCCCGTGAGCTCAACATCCGTCTGGTCGACACCCTGTGCATCTGTACCTATCAGGGCCGCGAACAGACCGGCGGCGAAGAAGTCCTCAAGGCCATCGAAGGCGACGGCGACGGCTGGCTCGTCGTCGACGACCTCGTGGACACCGGCAATACCGCCACCATCATCCGCAACATGCTCCCCAAGGCCCATTTCGCCACCCTGTACTCCAAGCCCGCCGGAAAGCCCCTCGTGGACACCTTCATCACCGAAGTCAGCCAAGATACGTGGATTCTTTTCCCGTGGGACTCCGAAGTGCAGTATACCGCCCCGCTGGTGGAACAGAACTAGGCGTTAAGACGGGAAGCCCCCGGCAGACGGCATTATAAAAAAAGAAAACCGGGACAGCCTCGCGCAACAGGCTGCCCCGGTTTTCCGCATAGGAGAGAAGGAAGGATGGCCGTCGGCTTCGTTCCTGTCGGACACCGAAAGCCTTCGGGAAATGTCTCCGGATCGGCAGCCCGTGACTGCCGCCAATCCGGGGCTCCGCCCTTCCCGCCGGGTGACCGGAAGGGCGAAGCGGTTTGGGAGGGAAGGATGCCAAAAGGCAATCCGTGCGGAGGAGCTTCAGCCGCGCGGCGCGAAACGCATCCTGGGTTTCCCCTCCCGGTTCAGCAAAGCCTGTTCTTAGAAAGCGTACCGCATGTTGACGGAGGCCTTGTAGGCGTTGCGGTTGGTGTTGTCGAGGACGTTGCCCCAAACGCCGTCGTTGAGGCTCAGGTGGATGTACCCGAGTTCCACGGCGAGGGTCAGATCCTTGTAGATCTGGTAGTCGGTGTCGAAGGTGGCTTCCCACGCGCCGTCCTTGGTGGTCAGGTAGGTGGAGCCCACCATGCTGCCGGTGGCATCAGGATAGCTGGCATGGAAGGTGGTCATACCGGCGTTCGCGGGCATGTTCTTGTTGTTGGTACCCCGATAGTAGCCGACCTGAATGGCGTGAGTCAGGTTTTCCATGAAGGAGATGTCCTTCATGCGGAGCGCGACGCCCCACGTGCCCACGGGGCTGGTGCCGAGGATGGTATCGCTGGAAATGCCGTAACCGCCGTCAAAGCCGAAGGAAGAACCGGACCAGCCGGCGTCCACGGTGGGCATACGTTCGGAGCCGTCATACGGATTGGAGTTGTCACCGGAGCCGTACCACAGGAGCAGGCCGGGAACGCCGAAATCAAGCTTGTATTCCGCGATGGCGGAAGCCAGCCAGCCGCTGCGCTTCAGGTCGATGGTCTTGCTGGTCGCGCCGTCGTATCCGCTGAGCGAACGGACCGTGCCCATATCCACGGAGCCGTAGTTGAAGTCACCGGCGAGGCGGAAGGGGCTGAACGTGGTCATTTCACCCGTGATGCCGACCCACCATGCGTTGCCTTCGCTGCGGTTGCCTTCAAGCGTGGTCAGATCGCTGCCGCTGGGGAGCACGGGGAGCATCCCGGCGCGCATGTCATCGATGTCACCCTTGGCGTCGCCACCAAGGCTGCGGCTGCCCACGAAACCATACATGCCCCAAGGCGTGATCTTCACACCGTCAAAGGTCAACGGCAAGGTCAGGCCAACGAAATCCATGGCGTTGTTCTGATCGTCATGCCACTTGCCATAACCATTGGTGTTGTCGTTTTCAGCGCGCAGCCAGAAGAGGTTCGCGCCGACGTTTTCGGTGAAGTTTCCGCCGATGGTGATGCCCGCGCCGTCGCCGTCGAGCACGGCGGAACCGGCCACGAAGCCAGGCATCACGAAGGGCTGCAAGCCCATGCGGACCAGCACGTCGGTTTCGGGGATGGCCCAGTCGATGTAGGAGTAGCGCACTTCAACGGTCCTGCCGTCCGTGCCGAGGGAAGCGCCGTCCTTGGCATGGCCCCAATGCGTGTCGCCGATTTCAAAATAAACGACGCCCTTCAAGCTTTCAGACGCGATCACGTCGATCTGGGTGCGCAGGCGCTGCGCCGCGCCGAAGCGGTCGCTGCTGTTGTGCTTGTCGAACGAATCGTTCGTATACTCAAAACTGAAGTCCCACATGCCCTTAGCCTTGATGTCGGCTGCATTGGCGGCGGAGAATGCGGAGCAGATAAGCCCGGCCGCAAGCAGAAGCGTGGTGAGTCTCTTCATGACGAAAATCTCCTTTCTTCATGGTGAAGGTTGGGGTATTTCCGACCTCTTCCTCTCAGAGCCGGAAACACCAAAAGCTTCAGGATCCGAGGTGAAGCTTTCAAGGGCATTTTCTCTCACCGAAATAAATATTCAATTATTTGTACGATCTTTATAACAAGCCTCTAACGAAGGCTCTCTCGGCCCCGCTTGCAAAAAGAAAAAAGAGGGGCTCCGCGACACGCCCCTTCCCGCTTTTCCTTGCCCCCCAAGGCAAAACCGAAAGGCCCTTTCCACCGGCCCCCGCCCCTCTCATATTAGACCTATCCCTTGCCTGGAGATGACGGTTCCACTCCGGCGGATGCAGAAGCGCATCCCTAAGCCCGCCTCCCCGCACGATGCCGGAACAGGGCCAGCCCGAGGAACAGGTTCAAAAGCAGGCTCACACCAAGCACCGCCCGGAAAAGGACCGGCAAGGCCCACAGCGATTCGCTGAATCCGGACGGGGCGACCTCGCGTTCCACCGTACCTTCATCGGAAAGCGTGATTGTCATGGGATGGGAAACCTTATGCCCCATGTTGTCCGCAACCACGATGGTCCATGTGCCGGGCTTGTCCGGAAGGAACGCGAATCTTCCCTGAGCGTCCGTACGCCCGTTCTGAAATTCCACATCCGCGCTGTCCGGGCCGTACAGCTTCGCTTCGGCATACGCCGCCACGTCGCCCGTGGAATACGAGAACGCCACCACACGGGCATCTCCGGACGCCAGCTCCTTCGCCAGCAGCGCGTGAGCCTGCGCGTCCGCGGAAAACCAGCCCAGAACCAACAGGGCGGCCAACACTACACGTCTCAACATATCTTCTCCTTGGAAAGGGAACACCGGAAACGGAGCCTCCGGGCACTCCACTTTCATCTCACACTCAATCCGCATCGGGCTTTCCCCATCCAGCCGGGACACCCGCGCACCCTTCCCGCGAACAATGCCGCCGGGCCGCGCCCCGACACAGCAGAAACGCTCTTTCCTAGCACCCCGCCGGGAGACGTATTCCCAACGGAAACATTTCCATGCTGCCCCACCCTCCATCGGCCCTTATGGAAATTTTTGGAGGGGGAGAGGAGGGTTTTGGGGAGGGGCGAGGGAACCGTGGGGGTGCTCCCCCTTCTTCAGAAAGGTTCCCTCGCCCCTCCACAGCCTTCCTTTTCCCTGCTCCCTACTTCATCACCGGGAAAACATAGGTAGCGCGCATGTTGCGCTTGTCGGCGCTGCCGTCGGTGAGCTTTTCGGTAACTTCGGTACGCAGCATCCACAGGCCGGGCTTGGTCACCTTGAACGACGCCATGCCGTCCGCGCCGGTTTCAGCCTTGGCCATGTAGGCATCCTGCTCGGCGCTGTACCCGTCGTAGGTCAGGCCAAGCGGGGCCTTTACCGGCTTGCCGTTCAGCAGCACTTCCGCCTTGATGTCGTCACCGGCCTTGATGTCGGCGGGATTCGTCAACAGCACGATCTCAAGATCGTGCCCCAAAACCTTCTTGTACAATCCGTCATTCGCGGCGGGATTGAGCATGGTCTTGGCGAACTTCTCATACTTGCCGACCTTGAGGACCTTCTTGCCCTTGGCTTCGAGATCCTTGCGGCCGCCCTCCAGCACGCCTTCGGTCGTGTCGCTCCAGGTCTGCGGCAGACGATGCCCGACGATCATGGCGGGGCCGTCCGCAGGGAGGGCCGCCTTGCCCACAAGCGCCTTCACCTTGGCGTCTTCGGCAAGCTTCACGGGCTCCTTGGCGTTGCCCTGAATGAGTTCGACCACCACAGTCTCCACCGGCTCGGCCTCTTCGCTGATCATGAATACGTGCGCCGCCTGCGCCTGCACGCCCACGCTTTCGCCCTTGGCGGCCTGTGTTTTGTCGGGTTTGACGATGAATTCATGCGCAGAGGCAAGAGTGGCGGTCCCAACGAGGCAGAGTGAACACATCCCAGCAAGCAACACTTTGAAAAGCATGGCGAACTCCTTGTTTTAAATAACACGGCACAATATTGTGTTATCTTTTTCAAAAATGTATTACCCGGAAAAATGATTTTCCGTCAATTCAATTTTTATTTTATTTCCACATGTTATAATCATTTACCCAACAATTCCGACACTGTTCGTACTTTTTTTAAAAAAATAACACGCATACTCGGCGACACACACCCGTGCCCTGAAAAAACAGGTTCCTCCTTCCAAAAAGCCATCATCGGCGCGGGGTTGCAAAATGACAAAAAGGCAACTGCTTGCCTTTGTTCAGCTATCCGCGTAGATTATCTCCTTTCGCGCCAGCCGGCCCGGTTGGGGTGCGCCCCTCGGCTTCAACGCAGTCCAGACAAAAGGGAAGCATATGAACCTCACACAGAAAATCATCGGCAGTCACCTTGTTTCCGGCACCATGACGCCCGGAAGTGAAATCGGTCTGCGCATCGACCAGACCCTGACCCAAGACGCCACCGGGACCATGGCGTGGCTCCAGTTCGAAGCCTTGGGCATCCCCCGGGTCAAGACCGATATTTCCCTGAGCTACGTGGACCACAACACGCTCCAGATGAACTTCCGCAACCCTGACGACCACCGCTTCCTGCGCACCGTGGCGGCCAAATTCGGCGGCGTGTACTCCGGGCCCGGCACCGGCATCTGCCACCAGCTCCACCTCGAAAACTTCGCCAAGCCCGGCGCGACCCTCGTGGGCTCCGACAGCCACACCCCCACCGCGGGCGGCATCTGCTCGCTCGCCATGGGCGCGGGCGGGCTTTCCGTCGCGCTGGCGATGGCGGGCGAGCCCTACTATATCCCCATGCCCAAGGTCGTGCGCGTCTTCCTGACCGGGGCGCTCACCGGCTGGGCCTCCGCCAAGGACGTCATCCTTGAACTGCTCCGCCGCCGCACCGTCAAGGGCGGCGTGGGCCGCGTGTTCGAATACGCCGGGCCCGGCGTCGCCACCCTCTCCGTGCCGGAACGCGCCACCATCGCCAACATGGGCGCGGAACTCGGCGCCACGGGCACCCTCTTCCCCTCCGACGGCGTGACCCGCGCCTTCCTCAAGGCCATGGGCCGCGAAGCCGACTGGCGGGAACTCGGCCCTGACGCCGATGCCGCGTATGATGAAGAGGAAGCCATCGATCTTTCCGCGCTGGTCCCGCTGGCCGCGCAGCCGCACATGCCCGACCGCGTGGTGCCCGTGGCCGAACTCGACGGCCTGCCCGTCGAGCAGGTCTGCATCGGTTCCTGTACGAACTCCTCCTACGCGGACCTCAAGCTGGTCGCGCAGATCCTCGACGGGCACCGCATCAATCCCGGCACCGACGCCATGATTTCCCCCGGCTCCAAGCAGGTGCTCACCATGCTGGCGCAGGAAGGGCTCCTTGAGCCGCTCATCGGCTCCGGCGCACGCCTGCTCGAATGTTCCTGCGGCCCGTGCATCGGTTCCGGCGGCGCACCCGTCACCTCCGGCGTAAGCGCCCGTACCTTCAACCGCAACTTCGAGGGGCGCAGCGGCACCAAGGACGCCAAGGTCTATCTGGTCAGCCCTCTGACCGCCGCCCAAGCAGCCCTGAACGGCAAGTTCACCGATCCCGCCACATGGGGGACCCCGCCCGCCAAGCCGGAACTGCCCGCCGATCCGCCGTCCATCCGGCACCTGTTCGTGTTCCCGCCGGAAAACGGTGACGGCGTCGAAGTCCTGCGCGGCCCGAACATCGTGGCGCTGGAGAAATTCCCCCGCCTCGACGCGTCCGGAGACGTGCTCGAAGCCAACGTCGTGATCCGCCTCGGCGACAACATCACCACCGACCACATCATGCCCGCGGGCGCGGAAATCCTCGCCCTGCGCTCCAATATCCCGGCCATTTCCGAGCACGTGTTCGTGCGCGTGGACCCCGATTTCGTGAAGCGCGCCCGCGCCGTCTCCGAAGCGGGAGGCAACGGCGTCATCGTGGCTGGCGAAAACTATGGTCAGGGCTCCAGCCGCGAACACGCGGCGCTGGCCCCGCGCCATCTCGGCATCAGAGCCGTCATCGCCCTGTCGATGGCCCGCATCCACCGCGCCAATCTCGTGAATTTCGGCATTCTGCCCCTAGTCTTCGTGAACAGGGAAGATTATGCTAAGGTCGCTCAAGGTGCGGATATCCGCATCCCGCTCACGGAAATCACGCCCGGCGGCGTGACGAACATTGAGATTGCGGGCGTGGGCGTTCTTCCTGTAAGGAATGATCTCTCGGCGGCCGAACTGGACATCATCCGGTCCGGCGGCCTGTTGAACGCCGTAAAAGAAAAAATGTAAGCCGGATCCCGGGAAGCCGTGCGGGGCGCCGTACGGCTTCCCGGGGCCCGTAACCTTTGAACTGGAGCTGTCATGCTGGATCTCATTCGAGCCAACGCCCAATCGTGGGGCGTCAAAATCGCCTTTGGCATCATCATTCTGGTCTTCGTCTTCTGGGGCGTCGGCGGCCTGACGGGCGGCCCTTCCACGGTCATCCTCACCGTGAACGGGGAACCCATCACCATTCAGGAGTTCCAGCGGAAATACGAACAGCTTGAGCAGCAGGTGCGCGCCCAGTATCCCGATCTCGATGCGGCCGGCCTCAAGGCGATGCAGCTCAAGCAGCAGCTCATCCAGAACCTCATTCTCGAAAACCTCATCATGCAGGAAGCCAAGCGCGTCGGCATCGTCGTGACGCCCGTGGAGCTGCGCAAGCTCATCGAAAGCTTCCCCGCCTTCCACAACGCCGAAGGCAAGTTCGATCCCGACGCCTATGTCCGCGTGATCAAGGCCCAGCGCAACACCCCCGGCAACTTCGAAGCCGAGCTCCGCAACAACATGCTGATGAACAAGCTCCGCGCGGACGTCACCGCCGGGGCCTTCGTTCCCGAAGCCGAAGTGCGCGATCTCTTCCGCTATGAAGGCGAACGCCGCATTCTGGAGTATGTTTTCTACCCGCTGGAAGACTATACCTCCAAGGTTACCGTCGACGACGCGCAGATCAAGGACTATTACGAAGCCAATCAGGCATCCTTCACCGTGCCCCCGCAGGCCGACGTGGAATACCTGCTCATCGGCGCGGAAGCGCTGGCCGCCGCCCAGAACATCAGCGACGCCGCCGTATCCGAGTACTATGAAAAGAACGCCGCCCAGTTCGCCACCCCCGAAATGGTGCGCGCCCGCCACATCCTCATCCTGAGCGACGCCAAGGCTTCCGCCGAGGATCAGGCCAAGGCGAAGGCCAAGATCGAAGAAATCGCCCAGCGCATCAAGGCCGGCGAAGACTTCGGCGAGGTTGCCAAGGAAATTTCCGAAGATCCGGGCAGCGCTCCGCAGGGCGGCGAACTCGGCTGGTTCGCGCACGGCCAGATGGTTCCCGAATTCGACAAGGCTTCTTTCGCCCTCAACCCCGGCGAGCTTTCCGAGCCCGTCAAGACGCAGTTCGGCTGGCACCTCATCCAGCTTGAAGAAAAGAAGGCCGCCGGGCAGAAGCCGTTGGATGAAGTGAAGGATCAGATCCGCACCCGTCTGGCGCAGGATGAAGCCTCCGGCAAGGTACAGGAAGCGCTGGAACAGGTTCAGCTCGCGGTCATCGGCGGCAAGTCGCTGAAGGAAGCCGGGGAACCGCTCAAGCTGGCCCCGCAGGAAACCGGCCTCGTCAACACGACCGAATTGACCGAAAAGATGGGCATCAAGCCTGAAAACCTGCCCGCGCTGCTGGCCGCCAAGACCGGCACCGTGCTGGACACGCCTTTCGTGACCAAGACCGGCTATGTCATCGCCAAGGTGAACGAATCCAAGCCTCAGACAGTGAAGCCGCTTGACGCCGTGAAGGACGACATCAAGGCTCGCCTCCAGCAGGACAAGGCCCGCACGCTTGCCTTCGAGGCCGCCAATGCCGAACGCAAGACCTTTACCGCCGATCTGCCCAAGGAACTTCAGGGCAAGCTCAAGAAGACCGAACCGGTCGGCCGTCAGGGCTACATGGGCGAGCTGGGCATGAACGCCGAACTGGCCAAAGCCGCCTTCGCCGCCAAGGTGAACGAATGGTTCCCCGTGGCCTACACGCTCGACGGCGGCGCGGTCATCGCCCGCGTGGCCGAAGTCGTGACGCCGAGCGACGAAGACTGGAAGACCGCCGCTCTGCAGATCACCGACGCCGTGCTCAACGCCAAGCGTGAGCAGATGTTCCGCGGCTTCCTCAGCCTGCTCCGTTCCAATGCCAAGATCGAACTGAAGAACGAGACGATTCTGGCGGATTAACAAAGAAAACATCGGGGAGGGGGAGGGAACCTTACTCCAGAAAGGTTCCCTCTCCCCTCCCTGCCTCCCTCCCCTCTCCCTCCCAAGATTTTCGTATGGGTCAATAGCGGTTGAAGGGGATACGGTATTCCGTTTCAGAGGCATCCGTCTCCCGGCTCCACTGAAAAAAGCCATAAGAAAGCGCCCGAACTTCTATTCGGGCGCTTTCTTTATTTCCATGACAAACCCAGCCTAAGCAAAAGGTTGCGGCACAGCAGACGATTAATGTTCTCTTTCTTGAAGTTCCAAGGAGATAACCAATAATTCCCGATCCATAGAACCCGTTAACGGAAAACTGGAGGAAAAGACTGTATTTTTACCATATTGTTGAGATGAAACAATCATACCCTATGGCAGAGCCAAGCAACAAGCTGTAACACTCCATTAATGCTCGAAACATCCCCAACGCCCCTGCTTTTCCACAGAGTCGGGAGACATCCGTATCCGAAATGGGCCTGCATATCACCTCACCTTCCATTGACCCATACGAAAGTCTTTGAAAGGGGTGGGGGGTAGATTGGAGGGGGCGGGGAGAACTTTCTTCAGAAAGTTCTCCCCGCCCCCTCCAATCTTCTACAGCTTCCTCAGCTTCTTCTCAAACCGCTCGTATTCGCTGAAAATACACGCACAGTAGTTCTGGCGATACAGGCCCATTTCCTTGGAGCGGTCGATCCCGGCCTGCCACAAGGGGCGGAAGTCCCGGTACAGGAACTCGGAACCGAATCCGGCGTCGCTCCTGTAGTCACCGGACGCCGCGACGCGGGTTCCGATTCCCCGGATGGCGTCGTGCTGCTGGTGCCGGGAATACAACAGGCTTGTGGTAAAGCAGTCGAAACCGTTCTCCGAGGCGATGGCGCAGGTCAGGGCAAGACGGCTCTCGTAGCAGTAGCCGCAGCGGACATACCCTTGATTGTCCGCGATACCCAAATCGTGCACCATCTTGAGCCAGCCGGGCAGATCATACACATCGTCCTGCCACAACATGGGCAGATCCATCTGTTCCGCCACCTGTTCCATCGCCTCCCGCCGCCGAAAATATTCGGAGACGGGATGGATGTTCGGATTGGCGAAGTATCCCGTGACATCATAGCCCTCGTCGCGCAACGACTGGATGCACATGATGCTGCACGGCCCGCAACAGGCGTGCAGGAGCACTTTCTTGCCGTTACCTGCCATTGTTCTGCCCGTTGTGCTGATGGCCCTGCTGCTGTGCTGGGGCTGCCGGCGCGGAAGAAATGCCCTCGATACGGATATCCAGACGGATGTGAAATTCCTTTTCCATGAGCGAGAGCCGTTCGCGCTTGTGATTCAGAAGATACAGCCCGAGCTCGGCGTCCACGCTGTGGGCGTACTCGGTCTGCCCCGCCGCCGCAGCGCTGCGCATGGCGCGGTGCAGGTCGCGAAGCGTCTGTACGGACTGCCACTCCATATTGCGGCGCTGGCCCGTCCCCTTACAGTGCGGACAGGTCTCCATGCTGATAGAGATCGCCGAGGAGCCGGTCCGCTGGCGTACGATCTGGAGCAGGCCAAAAGAACTCATCTTGCCGATGTCGTGACGGGCGCGATCGCCCTTCATGGCGTTGCGGAGTTCTTTTTCAACCTCACGGCAATGCTCGGGATCGCGCATTTCAATGAAGTCGATGACGATCTGCCCGCCGATGTCGCGCAGGCGAAGCTGACGGGCGATGGCCGTCGCCGCTTCCATATTCGTACGGAAGGCCATAGCCTCAAAATTCGTCTTGCCGCCGATCTTGCCGGAGTTGATGTCGATGGCCATAAGCGCCTCGGTCTGGTCGAACACCAGACGCCCGCCGGACGGCATGAGCACTTCGCGGGAATGTACCTGCTCGATCTGGTTGAGAAGGCCGAAGTTTTCCCAAAGGGTCTTGTCATGCTTCTCATAGAGATGCACGAGGTCGCCCTTGCGCGGGAACAGCAGGGAAGCCATCTCCCGGATGGCTTCGGCGGTTTCCGCGTTGTCCACCCAGACTTCGGACACGTCGTCGGACAGATAGTCGCGAACGCTCCGGCTGGCGAGGCCCGGTTCCTGATAGATCAGGGAGGGGACCTTTTCCGTGGTGGCGCGCTTGCGGATATCCTTCCAGACGCGCTTGAGGAAAGAGAGGTCCTTCTGGAGCGTGGTCTTGCTCGTGCCCGCGCTCACGGTGCGGACGATGGCCCCAAGCCCTTCGCCGGGCTCAAGGCCCCGGATGAGCTCGCGCAAACGGTTGCGCTCCTCGCCGTCCTCCACCTTGCGGGAAATGCCGATCTGCTCCTGCCCCGGCGTCAGCACGAGGAAACGCCCGGCGAGCGACAGCCATGTGGTCAGGAACGCGCCTTTGGAGCCGTTGGGCTCCTTCACGACCTGCACGAGGACTTCCTGCCCGGGCTTGAGCACTTTCTGGATGGGCGGGTATTTGCGGCCCTTGGTGGGTTCGTGGGGCTGGAGGTAATATTCGGGGTGCACTTCGTCGATCTGCAGGAACCCGTTCTTCACGTTCCCGTAATTGACGAAGGCGGCTTGCAAATTGGTGTCGATGTTGTTGATGACGCCTTTGTAGATGTTGCCCCGGATCTTGGCCTGATGGGTCATCTCCACGTAGTACTCGCGCACGGAGCCGTCTTCGGTGAGCACCACCTCGACCATATCGCCGGGCAGGACGCTGACCAGCATCTTGCGGTCCACGCCGGACGCGGCGGCCTTGGCGGACTTGCGGCCCTTCTTGGCGTCCTGTTCCTCTTCGCCTTCCTCGGCGGACTCGTCCTCGGCTTCCTGCAGCGCGGCGGCAGCCGAGGCCTTCTTGTTCCGGCGGCGGCGCGGCTTGCGCGGCACGCGAGGCGCGCGCGCCTCCTCACCCTCGGCTTCGGCGGGAGCGGGTCCGTCGTCGTCATCATCAAAAACGAACACCTCATCCTCGGGCACGGCGGCCTGCTGGTCCTTCAGCGTCTCCTCAGTCTGTTCGGCGGCGGGACGCGCGGGTTTGCGGCGGCGGGAACGGGAGCGGGGTTTGCGGGGAGCCTCTTCGCCCGTGGCGGCGGATTCCTGCCCGGATTCAGCCCCTGCGGGCTCATCTTCGACGGCGGGCGCGGATTCGGCAAAGGCCTCAGCCGGAGCGTCGGCGGCTACGGGCTCATCAAGAATGGGCGTTTCACCCGCTTCCGGCGCGGCTGCGTCAACGGCGGCATCGCCTTCGGCGAGACGGCGGCGGCCCCGACCGCTGCGGCGGGAACGGCGGCGCTTCGCGGGTGCGGCGGCATCGCCTTCGGCGGTTTCGGAAGCATCGGCGGCAGCGGATTCCTCCGGCGAGGCGACGGCAGGGACGGCGGCGGGTTCGGACACGGCGGGAACGGCGGACGCAACCGCCTCGGCGGGCAGAACGGAAGCGGCGACGGCGGGAATCTGAACGGGATGTTCGGTCAACACGGGCTGTTCAGGCTGCTTCGGCTCCACAGGCGCCTCAACAGGCTGTTTCGGCTGCTCGGACTGTTTCCGGGCTGTTTTCGCCGCAGACTGCTTCGGCGCGGGGCGTTTCCGTGCGGGAGCCTCGGGCGCGGGCGGGGCCGACACGGACTGTTCCTCCACGGGTTGCGCAGGCACGGCGTTCTCCGGAGCGGAAAGTTCCAGCGTGGCCTGCTCCACGGCAGGCTTCTTGCGGCGCGGGCGGCGGGGCTTCTTTTCGGGAGCGGGCTCGGAAGGGGTTTCAACGGCATCCGCAGCGGCGGACATGGGCTTTTCGGACGCAGCCGGCTGTTCCGCCGGGGCTGCGATCTTTTCAGAATCGGTCATATGTTTCCTCAAAAAAACAAAAAAGTATCGGGGTGCCGTCCGGCTGGCGCGGGCGGCCGCAAAAATCGCGGGCTCGGACGCGCCGTTCGCTCGGCGTCTCCGAAGGAGCCCCATGCATACGGGCCTCGCCGGGAGAAAGCCTTTCCGGAGAATACGGAAGGCGGGCAAGGCCGCAAGACGCGGGTTTCCAAAAAATTTTTCCGGCGGTGACAAATGCCCCTGCGCACGGACAGGCCAGCGGTCCGGGCGGGGAAGCGACGATCCGGGCGAACCGGTCAGTCCAGCATGTGAAGCGTCACCGACAGGTCGTCCCCCGCAAGCCGCAGGACGGCATAGCCGCCCGTCGCAAACGCGCCGGGATTGACCAGCACGGTGCGTCCGAGGCGATCCACGGCGCGGGATTCATGGATGTGTCCGCACAGGCACACATCAGGCTGCGCGTCCAGAATGAAGTCACGTACGGCGGAGGAACCAACGTGGATTCCGTCCCCGACGATGTCGCACAGCGTGTCATGCGGAGGCGTATGCACGGAAAGCACCACATGACGATACGTCCGGGCCTCCCTCCACATGTGTTCGAGCCAGTCCGCAAAGCGGGACTCGGGAAATTCGCTCGGCGTACCGAACGGCGTGAACGTGGAGCCGCCAAGCCCCATGAGCGCGACGCCGGGAGCCAGCTCACGTACGCATAAATGGGTATTCCATCCCTGCTTGGCAAGCCAGTCCGTGACTTCGGCGCGATCCATGTTGCCGATCTGCGCGTAAATGACGGGATTGTAGCGGGTGAGCTTCTCAAGCACATTACGGGCCTGCGCCGCGCCGCCGGTGACGGTCAGATCGCCGGTGACGATGATGCCGTCGGCCTCTTCCAGCCCCTGGATTTCGCCAAGCCGGGCTGCCTTGTCGTGAAGATCGCCCATGACGATCCATGTGCGGACCCCGGAGGACGGGGCCGTCGCACCGGAAGTTCCGGAAGCGGGGACCGCAAAGGACGAAAGAGGCTGGGCGCTTGGCATGTCGGCAACTTCCTTGTACTGTTGGGGTTGCAGGGTATACCGGCTTGCCTTTCCCTGCAAGGGATTCCGCTTCACTGATCTTTCGTACCCTAACCTATTGTTTCAGGTTTGACAAAGGTGCGCCATGTCCCTTCCCCCGACCTCCCCTTCTGCGACGGGTACGCCCTCCGGCCTCGCCGCCCCGGACAGAAATGTCTTGCGTTCCGAGCTGATACGCGCCCGTAAAGCCCTTGACCCCGCCGAGTGGGAACGCCATTCCGCCGCCGTCCAGCGGCGTGTCCTCGCCCTCCCCGAGTGGCGCGACGCCCGTACTGTCGCCATGTATATCGCCGTGCGGAACGAAATCTCCACCGATGAAATTATCAGACGCGCGTGGGCCGAAGGCAAACAGGTGCTCCTGCCCCGCTGCCTCCCGCCGAGCGCGGGCGAAGGAATCATGGAATTCGTCCTGTGCCGGGGCTATGATGAACTGGCGCCCGGCGCCTTCGGCCTCTCCGAGCCCGACCCCGCGTGCGTACCCCTGCCCCGCACGGGATGGGGGCAGGACGCCGCCGGAACCTTCGTCCCGCCTTCCGGGACGGATGCGTCTCTCCGGCTGCCGGATCTGATTCTGGTCCCCGCCGTGGGCATCAGCCCCGCCGGGGCGCGCCTCGGGTACGGCAAGGGCTTCTACGACCGCCTGCTCGCCCTGCCCGGCTGGGGCGGCGCGAAGCGGCTCGCGCTGGTCCACTCCCTCCAGCTCGCCGCATTTCCCGCCGGGCCTCTGGACATTCCCATGCACGGCTACGCTACCGAAAAGGAACTCATATGGCTCTGAGCTTCATCCCCTTCGCCTTTCCCGGCGCCCCGGGCGTCCGCTGCGCCTTCCAGACCCGCGACTGGGGCGTTTCGGAAGGGCCCTATGGAGGCGGGAACATCGCCTATACGGTAGGGGACGATCCCTTGCGCGTCTCGGCCAACCGGCTGGATCTCGCCGCATCTCTTGAGCTTGCCGAAATCGCCGAACTCGATCAGATCCACGGCGACACGCTCGTTTTCGATCCCCCGCCCTCGCCGCTGGAGCGGTTCGTGGAGCCGCCCGCCTTTCCCAAAGGGGACGGCCTTGCCACGGACAAACCCGGCATCGGCCTGATCATCAAGACCGCCGACTGCCAGCCCGTCCTCGTCGCGCACAAGGAAGGGCGGCACATCGCGGCCTTCCACATCGGCTGGCGCGGCAACCGCCTGCGTTTCCTCCAGTCCGGCATCGCGGGCTTCTGCGGGCGCTACGGCCTCGACGCCCGCGATCTGCTCGCCGTGCGCGGCCCGAGCCTCGGGCCGCAGCGCTCGGAATTCGTCAATTACGGCAAGGAATGGGGCCCCGATTTCGCCAACTGGTTCAACGCCCGCGACAAGACCATGAACCTCTGGCGGCTGACCCGCGATCAGCTGCTGGAGACGGGCCTGCCGGACGAAGGCATCTTCGGCCTCGATCTGTGCACGGCGTCCATGCCGGACAGCTTCTTCTCCTACCGCCGGGACGGGATCTGCGGGCGTCAGGCCAACGTCATCTGGATAGCCTAAATGCCCATGCTGCTGGACATCCGGGATACGGTGGCCGACTATGCGGAACTCATCGCCCGCGTGGTCGGCGTGGACGTGGAAGTCGTGGACGCGGGCCTGAACCGCCTCGCCGGGACGGGCCTCTATGCCTCCGGGGTCGGGGAAAACATCCGCGCCGAGGGCGAAACCTACCGCCACGTCATGCGCATCCGGCGCTCGTTCGTCATGGAGACGCCCCGCGAGCATTTCATCTGCACCCGCTGCCCGGGGCGCGACCTCTGCCGCGAAACCCTTTCCATCAGCACGCCCATCATCGACGGCAGCGACGTGCTCGGCGTCATCGGGCTCGTCTGCTCCACCGACGAGGACCGCGCCCGTGTCCTCGGGCACAAGGACGTGTACGTCCAGTTCATCGAGCGCTGCGCGGAATTCATCCTGCACAAGCTCCACGACCACGCCGACCTGCTCCGCGCCCGGTCATTCCTCGACATCATGCTGCGGATTCTCGAAATCAACAGCCGGGGCATCGTCATCTTCAACGCCAAGGGCGGCATTTCCTACCTGAACGACATCGCCCGCCGTGATCTCGGGCTCAAGGACGACGGCCTGCCCACGGACGTGCAGTTCAAACGGACCGGGGAATCCTTTTCGGATCTCGAGGAATTCGTGGTCACCGCCCGGAGCCGCAAGTACACGCTCATGGGCCAGATGACCCCGCTCGCGCCGTCGGACTACCATTTTGCCACGGTCTTCACCTTCGAGTCCCTGCCGCGCATGGCGGATCGCGTCTCTTCCCTCGGGGACTCCCTTTCCGGCGTCGAAAACCTCATCGGGCGCTCGCCCGCCATGCTCCAGCTGAAAGATCAAATCCGCCAGATCGCGGGCTCCACGTCCACGGTCCTCGTCACCGGCGAATCCGGCACCGGCAAGGAACTCGTCGCCCGGGCCATCCACGCCGCCAGCGGCCGCCGGGACAAGCCCTTCATCGGCATCAACTGCGGGGCCATCCCCGACGCCCTGCTCGAAAGCGAGCTGTTCGGCTACACGGGCGGCGCGTTCACCGGAGCGAGCGCCAAGGGGCGCATCGGCAAATTCGAGCTGGCCCACAAGGGCGTGCTGTTCCTCGACGAAATCAGCACCATGCCGCTCTACCTGCAAGTGAAGCTGCTCCGCGTCCTGCAGGAACGGGCCTTCACCCGCCTCGGCTCCAACCGGCTCATTGAGGTGGATATCCGTATTATCGCGGCGACGAACGAAGATCTTGCCGGAGCGGTGCGCCAAGGCCGTTTCCGCGAGGATCTCTTCTACCGCCTGAACGTGATCCCGCTGCAGGTGCCTCCCCTGCGCGATCGGCACGGCGACATCGAACTGTTGTCCTCCCATTTCCTCGCCCGCTACAGTGCCCGGTTCAACAAGCCGGTCCCGTCGCTCGGCCCGGACATGCTCGCGGCCCTCTCCGCCTACCCTTGGCCCGGCAACGTGCGCGAGTTCGAGAATGTGATGGAGTTTATGGTCAACATGGCCCCGTCCGGCGGGGTCCTGCATCCTGACATGCTCCCCGCCTCCGTGCGCGGGGCCTTGCCCTCTTCCGCGCCTTCCCCCTCCGCCCCCCTCCCGCCCGGCGGGATCATCCCGCTCCGCGATCTGGAACGCAACGCCATTCTGGACGCCGTCCGCCGCTGCGGGGACGACACGCCCGGAAAGAAGGCCGCTGCCGCCGCCCTCGGCATCGGCGTCGCCACGCTCTACAGGAAGCTGAAGGAGTATGAGGACGAAGCGGCGGCTCTCTCCCGTACCACCTAACCCCACCTGAACAGGATGGAACTTGCGATTTTTGGGATTTCGCAGTAGAGTCCCTCCTTTGTGTGCCGACTGGCGAGAGTGGCGGAATTGGTAGACGCACTGGACTTAGAATCCAGCGGATTTCCGTGGGGGTTCAACTCCCCCCTCTCGCACCAGAAAGCCTTCCGGTGCATTCATAAACTTCGTGTTTTGATTGATAAAAAGCTCGTCCGTCCGCCCTTGAGCAGGTCGGCTCCCCTAAGGAGGGAATCCCCATGGAATTTGTCGTTGAAAACCTTTCCCCTACCCGGAAAAAGATCGCCTTCACCCTGACCGCGGATGATGTGAACGCCGCTATCAACACCGCCGTCAAGGGCTTCCAGAAGGATCTGTCCCTGCCCGGCTTCCGTAAGGGTAAAGTCCCCGCGTCCGTAGTGGAAAAGCGCTTCGGCGAAGACGTGTACGCCCGCGCCACGCAGGACGAGATCAACGGCCTCCTCCAGAAGACCCTCAAGGACTCCAGCCTGACCCCCGTTTCCAGCATGGAAATGGACAACCATGACGCCTTCGCCCGCGATACCGAATTCAAGTGCAACGTCACCTTCGACGTGCTGCCCGAAATCGAGTTCCCCAGCTACGAAGGCCTCGAAGTCGATCAGGCCAAGGCCGACGTGTCCGACGACGACGTGAACGAAATCATTGAAAACCTCCGCGGCCGCATGGCGGAACTTACCGAAGTGACCGAAGATCGCCTGCCCCAGGACGGCGACACCGTGGATGTCGACTACTCCGGCACCGATGAGGAAGGCAATAAGATCGACGACGTGCAGGGCGAAAACTTCGGCGTGGCCCTCGGCCAGGGCCAGGCCCTCCCCGATTTCGAAGCCCTCGTGAAGACCGCCAAGGTCGGCGAAGAAAAGACCGGCCCCGTGAACTTCCCCGCCGACTACCCCCACAAGCCCCTGGCCGGCAAGACCGTCATCTTCACCATCAAGGTGAACAAGATCCAGACCAGCCAGAAGCCCGAAGTGAACGAGGAGTTCGCTCAGAAGGTCGGCCAGGAAAGCCTGGAAAAGATGAAGGCCTCCATCGTCGAGCACGTTTCGGCCACGAAGGCTCAGGCCGCCCGCAGCGAAGCCATGAAGAAGCTCATCGACGGCCTCCTTGAAAAGGTTTCTTTCGAAATCCCCAATTCCATGCTGAACGCCCGCGTCGAGCGCGTGGTGCAGGAACAGGCCATGAAGCTCCAGCGCATGGGCCTCGACGACCTCCGCAAGGACCAGGCTCAGGAAGAAAAGCGCGAAGAAGCCAAGAAGGAAGCCCTCGAAACCCTGCGTCCCCAGGTGTTCCTGATGGCCCTCGCCCAGAAGGAAAACATCACCGTCAACGATCAGGAAGTGGAAATGGCCATCTACGGCATGGCCATGCGCGCCCAGCAGGACTACAAGAAGGTCAGCGAAGCCTATCACAAGAGCGGCCTGATCTATGAGCTGCGCGACCGCATCCTCGCTGACAAGGCCCTGGAAATGGTCTACAGCAAGGCGAAGATCAACGAAGTCCCCGCCGTGAGCCTGAGCGAGCCCAAGAACGCGGACTAGTCCGTTTTCCGCCCACTTTTTGGGAAAAATAAGGAGAGGGGAGTGTCCGCACTCCCCTCTTTATTGTATGGGGGCCCTGTGCTATTTCCCGTTTTTATGGCTTCATCCCGAGACAACGGCGCAATCGTGCTTATCTGACGGGGAAAGCCCTGATGCCCAATTATCATATGGAGACAGTATGCAAGATATTCTTGATATGACGGTGCCCATCGTCGTCGAAACGTCGGGCCGCACCGAACGCGCTTATGATATTTTTTCCCGCCTGCTGAAAGACCGCATCGTGCTCCTCGGCTCCGAGGTCAACGACGCGGTGGCGTCCCTCATCTGCGCCCAGCTGCTTTTCCTCGAATCGCAGGACCCGGAAAAAGAGATTTATCTCTACATCAACAGCCCCGGCGGCTCCGTCACGGCGGGCATGGCCATCTACGATACCATGAACTACATCACCCCGCCCATCGCCACCGTGTGCATGGGCCGCGCCGCCAGCATGGGAGCCTTCCTCCTCAGCGCGGGCCAGAAGGGTATGCGCTACGCCCTGCCCAACAGCCAGGTGATGATCCACCAGCCCCTCGGCGGATTCCAGGGACAGGCCACCGACATCGACATCCATGCCCGCGAGATCCTGCGTATGCGCGAGACCCTCAACGGGCTGCTGGCGAAGCATACCGGCCAGCCCATCGAAAAGATCGCCCAGGATACCGAACGCGACAACTTCATGACCGCCGAAATGGCGCAGGCCTATGGTCTGGTGGACAAGGTTCTCGCCTCCCGCCGTGACCTCCTCGCCGAAAAGTCCGAATAGGAAGAGAGATGCCCAATACCACTCCCCCGAACGAACCCCGCTGCTCTTTCTGCGGCAAAACCGAAACGCAGGCGAACCAGCTCGTCTCCGGGCCGGACGGCGTGCACATCTGCGACGAGTGCATCGCCACCTGCAACGAAATGATGGCCCAGAACGCCATCGAGCAGGTCCGCGAAGACGAACGCCTGCTTACCCCGCAGGAAATCAAGGCCCGCCTCGACGAATACGTCATCGGGCAGGACGAGGCCAAAAAGATCCTCGCCGTGGCGGTGCACAACCACTACAAGCGCGTCTTTTACGCCGACGCCCTCAAGGGCGACGACGGTGTGGAGCTCGAAAAGAGCAACATCCTGCTTGTCGGCCCCTCCGGGAGCGGCAAGACGCTCCTCGCCAAGACGCTGGCCCGCGTCCTGCGCGTGCCGTTCGCCATCGCGGACGCCACCACGCTGACCGAGGCCGGGTATGTGGGCGAAGACGTGGAAAACATTCTGGTCCAGTTGCTTCAAAATGCCGACTACGACCTTGAAGCGGCCCGCAAGGGGATCATCTACATCGACGAAATCGACAAGATCTCCCGTAAGGCAGACGGGCCGTCCATCACCCGCGACGTGTCCGGCGAAGGCGTCCAGCAGGCGCTGCTCAAGATCATCGAAGGCACGGAAGCCAACATCCCTCCCAAAGGCGGCCGCAAGCACCCGCAGCAGGAATTCATCCGCATGGACACCTCGAACATCCTGTTCATCGTGGGCGGGGCGTTCATCGGCCTGGACAAGATCGTCGAGCAGCGTATGCGCGGCGGCAGCATGGGCTTCGGGGCCAAGGTGGAGACCAAAAAGGAGCGCACCCTCGGCGAGCTCCTCGAACAGGTGCATCCCGCCGACCTCGTGCAGTTCGGGCTCATCCCCGAATTCGTGGGCCGTATCCCGGTCCTGACGCACGTGGACGATCTCGGCGAGGACGACCTCGTCCGTATCCTGACCGAGCCCAAGAACGCCCTCACCCGGCAGTACCAGAAGCTGTTCGAGCTCGACAACGTGACCCTGCGCTTCACCTCCGACGCCCTGCGTGCCATCGCCCACAGGGCCATCGAGCGCAAGACCGGCGCGCGCGGCCTGCGCAACGTCATGGAAAGCGTCATGCTCGACATCATGTATCAGCTTCCCTCCATGCCCGGCGTGAAGGAGTGCGTGATCAACGACGCGGTTATCGAAAAGAAGGCCCCGCCGCTGTACATCTACGACACCGAAGCGCACATCGCTTCGTAAGGTTTGTGGTAAGGGAGAATGCGGGGGAAGGGGAGCCTTTCTGAAGAAAGGTTCCCCTTCCCCCGCACCCCCAACCCCTCCAAAGACTTTCGACCGGTGGGGAGGAAACGCGGCAGGCGTTTCCCTTTGCAATATGAAAATTTCCATACGGCCCGTCGCGGCATACGAAGCCGGGCTGGGGGCCGTTATAAAAGCCTTGGGAAGATGAGAGGAGGGGAACCGGGGGAGGGGAGAAGGAAGCCCTTCTTCAGAAGGCTTCCTTCTCCCCTCCCCCGGTTCCGTACCTTCTAAAGGAGCGAGCATGAACGAAACGAACGACGCCATCACCAGCAATGCAACACTGGAGGGATTCGAGCTTCCGCTCATGCCCTTACGGGAGGTGGTCATGTCGCCGCACTCGATCATGCCCCTCCTCGTGGGCCGCGAAGCCTCGATCAAGGCCATCGAAAGCGCCGTGAACGACTACGGCAAGCGCATCTGCCTCGTGACGCAGCGCGAACCCGAACTGGAAAAGCCCGATCCGGCGGATCTCTATGCCGTTGGCGTGGTCGGGCGCGTGCTCCAGTACATGAGGCTGCCTGAAGGCCCGATCAAGGTGCTCTTCGAGGGCCTGTACCGCATCAGCTGGCGGCCTCTGACGCCCGAAGATCAGGAAAACCCGTTCGGGACGGATGCCTTCCCCAAGGTCGTGGTCACGCCGTTGCCCATCATGCGCAATGACGGCCCGGAAACCGAAGCGCTGGTACGGGCCACAAAGGAAATCCTCGCGGAATACGCCCATACCAACAAAAAACTCACTCCGGAGATCCTTTCCGCCGTCTCCGCCCTGCGCGATCCCGGACAGCTCGCCGACACCATCCTGCCCCTGCTCAAAATCGAATACCCCAAAAAACAGGAAGCGCTGGAGCTGGCCGATCCAGGACAGCGCCTTGAAAAGGTTTACGAGTTCCTGAATACCGAGATGGAACGGGTCTCGATGGAACGGCGCATCAAGAGCCGCGTCAAAGACCAGATGGATAAAAACCAGCGGGAATACTATCTTTCCGAGCAGATCAAGGCCATCAACAAGGAAATGGGCCGCGAAGACGATCCGCAGGCCGAGATCGCGGAGCTTGAGCAGATGCTCAAGGCCAAGAACATGCCTGAGGAAGCCCGGGAAAAGGGCATGTCCGAGCTCAAGAAGCTGCGCATGATGGCCCCGGCCTCCGCCGAATACGCCATCGTCCGCAACTATGTGGACTGGATTCTGGAACTGCCGTGGAACGACATGCGGGAAACCAGCATCGACATTCCCGAGGCCCGCGCCATCCTCGACGCCGACCATTTCGGCCTTGAGAAGCCCAAGCAGCGCATCCTTGAGTTCCTCGCCGTCCAGAAGCTCACCAACGCGCTCAAAGGCCCCATCCTCTGCCTCGTAGGGCCTCCCGGCGTGGGCAAGACCTCGCTGGCCCGCTCCGTCGCCACGGCCACGGGGCGCGAATACGTGCGCCTGTCCCTCGGCGGGGTGCGCGACGAAGCCGAAATCCGCGGCCACCGGCGCACCTACGTGGGAGCCATGCCCGGCAAGATCATCATGGCCCTCAAACGCGCCAAGTCCAGCAACCCGTTGTTCTGCCTTGATGAAATCGACAAGATGAGCTCCGATTACCGGGGCGATCCCGCGTCCGCCCTGCTGGAGGTACTCGACCCCGAGCAGAACAAGACCTTCAACGACCACTATCTCGACATCGACTACGACCTGTCGAAGGTGTTCTTCATCACCACGGCGAACTCGCTGCACAATATTCCCGCTCCGCTTCAGGACCGTATGGAAATCATTGAGCTTTCCAGCTATCTCGAAGTAGAGAAAAAGCACATCGCCCGTGACTTCCTCCTGCCGCGCCAGATCAAGGAGCATGGCCTCAAGCCCGGGAACATCTCCCTGCCCGAGGAGACGCTCACCGAGGTCATCCGTTCCTACACGCGCGAGGCCGGGGTCCGCAGCCTTGAACGCGAAATCGGCGCACTGTGCCGCAAAACCGCGATCAAGCTGGTGGAAGAGGACAACCTCGACCAGTGCGTGACCATTACGCCGGAGGATCTGGAAACCTATCTCGGCGTGAAGAAGTACCGCATGGACGAGAACGAAAAGTCCCCCAAGGTCGGCGTGGTCAACGGTCTGGCCTATACGGGCGTGGGCGGCGTGCTGCTCAATGTGGAAACGGTGATCATGCCCGGCAAGGGGAATGTGTCCACCACCGGCAAGATCGGCGAAGTCATGAGCGAGTCCGCGAAGGCGGCGCTTTCTTATGTACGTTCCCGGGCCGCGGCGCTGGGGCTCAAGCCCGATTTCCACAGCGAGATCGACATCCACACGCACTTTCCCGAAGGCGCGACCCCCAAGGACGGCCCCTCGGCGGGCACCGCCATCACCACGAGCCTCGTTTCCGCCCTGCTCGGCATCCCCGTGCGGCATGACGTGGCCATGACCGGCGAAGTCACCCTGCGCGGGCGTGTGCTGCCCATCGGCGGCCTGCGTGAAAAGCTTCTCGCCGCCAGCCGCGCCGAGATGGCGACCGTGATCATCCCGCGCGACAACGCCAAGGATCTCAAGGAAGTGCCTGACGAGATCCTCCAGACGCTGCGCATCGAGCTCGTGGACCATGTGGACGAGGTGCTCCCCATTGCCCTCGACGCGCCCGAGGACGCCATTTGGGACAAGAGCGACTGCCCCTCCCTTATCGAGTCCCTCCGCCGCCATCACGAGCCCGCGGTGACGACGGCGCAGTAGGCAGTGAGAGAATTGGGGAGGGGAGGAGGGACCTTTCTGGAGAAAGGTCCCTCCTCCCCTCCCCAAACCCCACCCCTCCGCCTCCCAAGACTTTCGTAAGGGTCGATGAAGGGTGGAAGTGGTTTGAAGGGCAAACTCTTGGCGTACGTCCCCCGGCGCCCCCAGAATTTAGCTTTGCACGGCATTTGATTGGCGCAAGGTTACACTAATTGATTTCGTTGAGTTTTTTGAAGGCATTTGTTGGCAAGCCCAACGACGAAAAAGTTTCCTCAGTATTTATCTTGGATTACATAGAATAGAATATCAATCGGTTACTGCGATACAGCCTTGTTTTTTGATGCGAAGGGACTCCCTCCGGGGTCCCTCCCCACCAGTCAAAATTGTTGCGGGAGGGGGTTCGGGGAGGGGCTTTTTATAAAAAGCCCCCTCCCCCGTGCCTTTCTCCAATATTCCAAACCGCAGGGACGGCCCTGCGGCTGCTTACGAACCGGGGACGGCCTCGACAACATGGCGAGGTAATGTATGCACTGGTTTCTGCTTGTTTTGGCCGGATTGCTCGAGGTAGGCTGGGCCATCGGCTTAAAGAGTTCCCACGGGTTCACGCGGTTCTGGCCTTCGGTGGCGACGCTTGTCCTCATGGCCCTGAGCTTTTTCCTGCTGGCCTCGGCCCTGAAACACCTTCCCATCGGCACCGCCTACGCGGTCTGGACGGGCATCGGGGCTGTGGGCACGGCGCTGCTCGGCATCGTCCTTTTCGGCGAATCGGCATCCCCGGCGCGCCTTCTGTGCATCGGGCTGATCCTCGCGGGCATCGCCGGGCTGAAACTGCTTTCCGATGCATAACGGCATATTGTGAATGAACAAGGGTGAAACGGTATGGCACGCATTCTGATCATCGACGACGAGGAACCCATCCGGTTCTCGCTCCGGGGCATTTTGGAGGACGAAGGGTACGAAGTGCTTGAGGCCGCCACCGCCGAGGAAGGGCTTGAGGTCGCCGACGCGGAATGTCCGGATCTCGTTTTCCTCGACATCTGGCTGCCCGGCATGGACGGCCTCACCGCGCAGGCGCGCCTCAAGGGGAACCATCCCGATCTGCCCGTCGTGATGATCTCGGGGCACGGAACCATCGAGACCGCCGTCAGCGCCATCCAGCAAGGGGCCTACGATTTCATCGAAAAGCCCCTTTCTCTGGAAAAGGTCGTCATCGTCGCGGCCCGCGCCCTTGAAGCGGGTTCCCTGCGCCGGGAAAATCAGGTGCTCCGTACCGTTTTGCCCGAACAGGACGAACTCATCGGCCAGTCCCCGGTCATGCTCAAATTCCAGGAACTGCTGGCCCGCGTCGCCCCCACGGACGTGTGGGTACTGCTCACCGGGGAAAACGGCACGGGCAAGGAACTCGCCGCCCGCGCCCTGCACGCCGGGAGCCGGCGCGCCGATGCGCCCATGATTGCGGTGAACTGCGCCGCCATTCCCGAGGAGCTCATCGAAAGCGAGTTGTTCGGGCATGAAAAGGGCGCGTTCACCAGCGCGGATCAGGCCCGGGCCGGACGCTTCGAAATGGCGAACAACGGCACGCTGTTCCTCGACGAAATCGGGGACATGAGCCTGAAGACGCAGGCCAAGATCCTCCGCATCCTTCAAGAGCAGTCCTTCGAGCGCGTGGGCGGCACGCGGACCATCAAGGTGGATGTGCGGGTCATCGCCGCAACGAACAAAAACCTTGAAGAGGCCATTGCCGCCGGGACGTTCCGCGAAGACCTGTACTACCGGCTCCGCGTGGTCCCGCTGCACCTGCCCCCCCTGCGCGAGCGCGGGGGAGACCTCGATCTGTTGCTGGCGGCCTTCACGGAACGCCTGTGCCGCGTACACGCCTGCAAAGCGCCCGTCTACGCGCCGGAAACGATGGAACGCCTCCGCCGTTACCCGTGGCCCGGCAATGTGCGCGAACTGCGCAATTTCGCGGAGCGCATGGTGATCCTCTTTGGCGGCAAAACAGTCCTCCCCGTGGATCTCCCGCCGGAAATGACCCCGCAGGGCAAGCCGGAGCCGTCTGCCGAGGCAGCTTCCGCCGCCTGCGAACCCGCGTTCCTGCCGCAATCCGCGGTGCTGGGCCCGGATCTTGATTTCAAGAAGGCCCGGGCCGTGTTCGAGGCCCGCTATCTTGAGGCGAAGCTCCACGAATGCGGCGGCAACATCACAAGGCTCGCCGAGACCATCGGCCTTGAGCGCAGCTACCTGCACCGCAAGTTGAAAGGATACGGGATTTCTTCGGAGTAGCGCCCCCGTTGCCCACGTTTCGGCAATGAGGAAAAAAGGCTCCACCGGAGCCTACAAACACAAAAGCCTTAGGAAAGAACAGGACGGGGTTTAAGGCGGGGAGAGAAAAGCCCTTTCTCTGGGAGTTTTTCTCTCCTTTCCCCAATGCCTCTTCCCAAAGGAGCGTTTACAATGGAATTGCGTTTTCAGGCCGGAGGGCCGGAAAGTTGGTCGGCGGACGCGGTGATCGTGTTCCTGTCGGAAGACGAGAAACTGGAAAAAGCCTACCCCGAATTGCTGGACGCCGCGCCGTGGATGTCCATCGCGCCGGGGATGCGCGACTTCCACGGGAAAAAAGGCGAAATGGGCCTCCTCTACGGCCCGCCCGCACACCCTCTGTCCCGCGCCGTCGTGGTCGGCCTCGGCAAACTCGACGCGCTGACGTATGCGGAAACGCTTGAGGAGATCCGCAAGGGCGCCGGGGCCGCAGCCGTCCGCTGCCGCGAACTTGGCGTGGACACGCTCGCCCTCCCCGTTTCCGGTCTGGCCCGCTTCAACGCCGATGTCGAGCGCACCATTGAAGAAATCGTCTGCGCCGCCATGCTCGGCCTGTGGCGCAACAAGGCGTTCAAGTCCAAAGAGCCCGAAGACGCCGATCCGCGCTGGCTGGCCCTCCTGTTCTGCGACGCCAACGTGCCGGACTTCCCCCGCCTTGCCGCCCGGCGCGGCGAGACCCATGCCGAAGCCGTCATCCTCGCCCGTAACCTCGCCAACACCCCGGCCAACAGCCTCACGCCGGAAGACATGGCGGAAGAAGCCCGCAAGCTCGCCCGCCGCCACGACATGAACTGCGAAGTGCTCGAACGCGAGGACATCGTTTCCCTCGGCATGGGCGCGTTCGCCGCCGTCGCCGCCGGTTCCGCCAACGATCCGCGCCTGATCATCCTTGAGCACGCCCCCGCCGGGCACGCCGACGAAGCTCCGCTCATCGTGGTGGGCAAGGGCATCACCTTCGACAGCGGCGGGATCTCCATCAAGCCCGCCGCCGGGATGTGGGAAATGAAGGGCGACATGGGCGGCGCGGCCGCGGTCATGGGCCTGTTCGAAGCCCTCGGCCAGCTCGAAACGCCCCGCCGCGTCATCGGCCTGATGGCTTGCGCCGAGAACATGCCCGACGCCCGTGCGACCCGGCCCGGCGACGTGGTGAAGACCCTCAGCGGCAAGACCGTGGAGATCGTCAACACCGACGCCGAGGGGCGCCTTGTGCTTTGCGACGCCCTGACCTACGCGCAGCGGCGCTGGAACCCTTCCATGATCGTGGACGTGGCGACCCTCACGGGCTCGTGCGTCGTGGCCCTCGGCGACGACGTGGCGGGCCTGTTCTGCCAGGACGCCACCCTTGCCCAGCGCATCAAGGACTTCGGCGACATCGTGGGCGAACCCTACTGGCCCCTGCCCCTCTGGGACCGCTATTTTGAACTGCTCAAGAGTGAAACCGCCGACTTCGCCAACGCCGGGGCGCGGGCGGGCGGGGCGAGCAGCGCCGCCGTGTTCCTCAAGCAGTTCATTACGTTCGACGGAAGCTGGGCGCATCTCGACATCGCCGGGCCCGGATTCGTCACCCGCAAAATCCCCAACTGTCCCGCGGGCGGCACCGGTTTCGCCGTCCGCACGCTGATCGAGTTGGCGGAGAACAAGTAAATTGCATTGAAAAGGGGCGGGGAAACCTTTCTGAAGGAAAGTTTCCCCGCCCCCAACCCCTCCCCCCGTTCCCAAGCGTCGGTAAGGGGATGAGGGCAAGGCAGCGCCTTTCCCGGCGCTGTTTTCCTTTACAAGGAGCGAAGCAATGGGAATGAAAGACAGGTTCCGCGCAGATCGGGACTTCATTGACGGCGTTCTGAACGACGCCGACGACATGGTGGTTGCCCTGAACGACGGCGACGGGGCCCCGTATGCCTTCCCGGTGAATTTTGTCCTGCTGGGCGACGCGCTGTACATCCACACCGCGTTCACCGGAAAGAAAATGGACTTGATCCGCAAGAACCCGCGCGTGGGGTTCTCCGCCTATGCGGATGTCCGCATCATCCGCGAGAAAGCCACAACCACGTTCCGCAGCGTTTGCGGGACCGGGACGGCGATTATCGTCGAGGACAAGGAGGAAAAACGCACCGCGCTCGATGCCATCACCGTGCGCTACAAATCCTTGTGCCCGCGCCCCGCCCCCGATTCCATGATCAACCGGGTCGCCATCATCCGCATCGACATCGACTCGCTCATGGGGAAATACGCCCCTGGCGAAGAGGAAGCGCTCAAAGCATGAACCCTTCGCCAGCGCATCAGACCTTGCCCCTCGTCACGGAGCGCCTGCGGGTCCGTCTCTGGACAGAGGCGGATCGCGCCGCTTTCCGCCGTATGAACGCCGATCCCCGCGTCATGAAGTTCTTCCCGTCCACACTCTCCGAAGCCGAAAGCGACGCACTTCTGGCCCGAATTCAGGCACATCAGGCGGAGCACGGCTTTACGCTCTGGGCCGTGGAAGACAAAGCCACCGGAAATCTCGCCGGGCTCACCGGGCTTGCGCGGGTGGCCTTTGACGCGCCGTTCACGCCCTGCGTGGAAATCGGCTGGCGGTTCCTGCCCGAATACTGGGGCACGGGGTACGCCCTCGAAGCAGCTCGCAGCGTGATGGGCTACGCCTTCAAGGTTCTGGAACTCCCCGAGGTGGTCGCCTTCACCACGGAAAGCAACCTGCCGTCACAGGGCCTCATGCGGCGGCTCGGGATGCTCCACAATCCCGCCGAGGATTTCGATCATCCCGCGCTGCCGCCGGATCACCCGCTCCATCGCCATGTACTCTACAGGATGCTGAAAGACTTCTGGGAGTGACAACGTACGGAGCAGAATTCTTGCCCTGAGGCATCGCTTCCAGGCAGCTCCCTCCGTCCCCATCCCCTCCAACCTTTCCGGCAGCAAGGGGAACGCACGGCAAGAGTCCCCCCAACGCATAACCATTTCCTTACAACGCTTGCCCCCTGCCATCCCAACAGCCCACACACAACAATCCCCTTCCACACATAGAAAAACCGCCCGAACGGACATCGCTCGGGCGGTTTTCTTCCCTCAACCGGGAAAACCGGCAACAGGGATTCAATAAACACAAAAGTCTTGGGAGGGAGAGGGGTGGGGTTTGGGGAGGGGAGAGGGAAGCCTTTCTTCAGAAAGGTTCCCTCTCCCCTCCCCAATCTTCCATTCTATCCCACTACTTCCCTTCAGCCTCGATCTCTTCGCGGACGTAGTTCACGAGTCCTCCCTTGTCGATGAGGTTCTGCATGACGGGGGACAGCGCGGGCACCTTGATGGTCTCGCCGGTGGTCAGGTTCTTGATCACGCCCTCTTCGGGGCTGACTTCGAGCTTGTCGCCGTCCTTGATCTTGTTCACGTCGTCGCCGATTTCCAGCAGCAACAGCCCCATGTTGAAGGCGTTGCGGTAGAAGATACGGGCGAAGCTGTGCGCGATGACGGCCTTCATGCCCGCGCCGAGGATGGCGATGGGGGCGTGCTCGCGGGAAGAGCCGCAACCGAAGTTGCGCTCGGCCACGAGGATGTCGCCCACCTGCACGCGCTTGACCCAGCCGTGCTCAAGGCCTTCCATGCAGTTTTCGCCGAGCTTCTTGGGATCGGTCGTCACAAGGAAACGGGCCGGGATGATGGCGTCGGTATCGATATGTTCGCCGACTTTATGCGATACACCAGTGAAAGGCATATGTTTCTCCTGTAGTACTCTCGCTAGAAAAATCCACGGGGGTCCGCACGCTCCGAAAGGATGCGGCGGAACCGAGGCGGCCGGGCGGAACCGCTCCGGTACGCCTCGCACTCCGGGCCGCCTTGAGAGGCGGCCCGACCGGACGGCATTACAACTTTTCGGGGCTGGTGATCACGCCGGTGACGGCGGAAGCCGCAGCCGTACAGGGGCTGGCAAGATACACTTCGGCTTCGAGGCTGCCCATGCGGCCGCGGAAGTTGCGGTTGGTGGTGGCGATGCAACGCTCGCCGTCGCCAAGAATGCCCATGTGGCCTCCGAGGCAGGGGCCGCAGGTGGGCGGGCCGACGATGCAGCCGGCATCGGTAAAGATGTCGAACAACCCTTCCTTCATGGCCTGACGCCAGATGGTGGGCGTCGCGGGCAGGACGATACAGCGCACGCCCTTGGCGACCTTGCGGCCCTTGAGCACTTCGGCGGCGTCGCGCATGTCGGAGATGCGGCCGTTGGTGCAGGAGCCGATGACCACCTGATTGACGGTCACGTCCTTCACTTCGGAAACGGGCTTGGTGTTTTCGGGCAGGTGCGGGCAGGACACCTGCGGCTCCATGTTGCTCACATCGATGCGCACGATTCTTTCATACGTCGCACCGGCATCGGGCGCAATGAGTTTCGCATCGGGGCTGTTGTGATCGCGGCAATAGGCGAGCGTTTTCTCGTCGGACGGGAACAGGCCGCACTTGCCGCCCGCTTCAATCGCCATATTGGAGATGCAGAGGCGCGCTTCGACGTCGAGTTCGGAGAGGGTTTCGCCGCCGAATTCCAGCGCCTTGTACAGGGCGCCGTCCACGCCGATGTCACCGATGAGCCGCAGGATCAGGTCCTTGCCACGCAGCCATTTGGGCATCTTGCCTTCAAATTCCACGCGGATGGTCGGGGGCACCTTGAACCACAGCCTGCCGAGCGCCATACCGGCGGCGACGTCGGTGGAGCCGAGGCCCGTCGCGAATGCGCCGAGGCCGCCGTAGGTGCAGGTGTGGCTGTCCGCGCCGATCACGAGGTCTCCGGGCTTCACGAGGCCCTGTTCGGGCAGGAGGGCGTGCTCGACGCCGCAGTCGCCGCCTTCATAGTAGTGGGTGACGTCCATTTCCTGCGCGAACTTGCGGGTCACCATCACCTGATTGGCGGAATCGATGTCCTTCTGCGGGGTGAAGTGGTCCATCACCAGAAAGACGCGATCCTTGTCGAACACCTTGGCCGCGCCCATCGCCCGGAAGGACTTGATGGCGAGCGGTCCGGTGATGTCGTTGGCGAGCACGCCGGAAAGATGGCAGTTGACGATTTGCCCGGCTTCACGGACTTCTTCATCCGTGTGGGCCTGAAGGATTTTCTGGGCAAGAGTATGAGGCATGGGACGGCTCCAGAAGGTAAAAGGTTTCCCGACCGACGGGCGAAAACGCCATTCCGCGTTTCCTCATCAATCGGAATCGTTACAACATTTTTTCGACCGAAAGACCAGCGCCCGGCAAACCGCTTTCCCGCCGGAAACCGGGACCGCGCAGGAAAAACGCGGCACCGCCCATCAGCCGGACCGAGGGCGGAAACCGGAGGAACGGCCCGTTATGGCTTTCCCCCGGCTCCGCGCCTCAGTTGCACGTATTGATGGCCGGTTCGCCGGTGGCTTCCTGCGTGCGGAGGGCGTCGCGTTCCTTGTGATCGAGACGGTTCAGGGCATCAATATAGGCCTTGGCGCTGGCGACAATGATGTCCGGGTCGGAACCTCGGCCCGTAGCGCTGTATTCACCCTCGCGCAGGCGCACGGTCACTTCGCCCTGCGCGTCCGTGCCGCCGGTGATGGCGTTGATGCTGAACTGCTCCAGATCAGGGGCGCGGCTTACAATCTGGGAAATGACGTTGAAGGTCGCGTCGATGGGACCGGCGCCGAACCCGGCGCGGCGCATTTCCTCTTCCCCGGCCTGGATGACCACGGCGGCGGTGGCGGGCATGGAGGAGCCCATGGTCGTCTGCACGGAGACGTTGCCCAGACGGTAACGATCCGGCAGGCGGTAGACTTCGGAGAAGACCAGCGCTTCGAGGTCTTCGTCATGCACGTTGGCCTTCTTGTCCGCAAGGTCCTTCACGGCGGCGAACACCACGTTGACCTGCTCGTCGTCCAGACGGTAGCCCAGTTCCTCAAGGCGGGTACGCACGGCGTTGCGGCCGGAATGCTTGCCGATGACGAGGTCCGTGGACTTGCGGCCGATGGACTGGGGCGTCATGATTTCGTAGGTTTCGCGGTTCTTCAACATACCGTCCTGATGGATGCCGGACTCATGCGCAAAGGCGTTGCTGCCCACGATGGCCTTGTTGGCGGCGATGGGGCGGCCGATGATGAGCGACAGCAGGCGGCAGGCCGGATAAAGCTGCTCGTTCTGGATGCCGCAGTCCACGCCGTACACGTCGGGGCGGACCTTCATCGCCATGACGATTTCTTCCAGGGAGGCATTGCCCGCGCGTTCGCCGATGCCGCAAAGGGTCACTTCGGCCTGACGGGCACCGTTCTGGATGGCGCTCAGGCTGTTGGCGACGGCGAGCCCGAGGTCGTCGTGACAGTGCACGCTGAACACGGCCTTGTGGGAATTCGGGGTATTTTCGATGACGTACTTGATCAGCTTGCCGTATTCGTCGGGCTGGGCATAGCCGACGGTATCGGGGACGTTGATGGTGGTGGCCCCGGCGTTGATGACCTCGGTGAACACGCGGACGAGGAAATCAGGATTGGAGCGCGAGGCGTCTTCGGCGGAAAATTCCACGTTGTTGGTGTACTTGGCGGCGTGGCGCACGGCGGCGACGGCCATTTCCACGACCTGATCCGGGGTCTTGCGGAGCTTGTACTCCATGTGGATGGGCGACGTGGCGAGGAAGACGTGGATACGCGGGTTGCGCGCCCCGTTCAGCGCCTGCCATGCGCGGTCGATGTCGTTCTTGTTGCAGCGGGCGAGCGCGGCGACCTGCACGTCGGTGACGGCGTTGGCGATGGCATGAACGGCTTCAAAGTCGCCCACGCTGGAGGCCGGGAAACCGGCTTCGATGACGTCCACGCCGAGGCTTTCCAGCTGACGCGCCATACGGAGCTTTTCCTGGAGGTTCATGGTAGCGCCGGGGGACTGCTCGCCATCGCGGAGCGTCGTGTCGAAAATAATGACGCGATTGGACATGGGATTCTCCTTGGAGTCTTTCAGCCGGAAACAGTCCGTCTCAGTCCCGACGCCGCCCGATGCGACTTCTCTTAACTATACGGTTTTATTGCTGTTTTCCGTGAAAAAGATCTCATATGCAGAAGGGAGGGACAGGGAACCGCTCTAATCAGGTTCCCTTCCCTCCCCTGGATCAAAGCGCCATCTACCGTTAATTCTGCGTAAGGCTCCCTAGGAGCTGCCGGTTGCGGCGGGGCAGAATGATGTAGGTGTAGATGGGGCCGGACAGAAGGTAGATCGCGCCCAACAGGAACCCGAAGACAACGGGCTGAGACAAGATGAGCACGAACACAAGCAAAGCGGAGATCATGGAGCTGAAGGCATGTGTCTTCAAGAAGCCGTATTCCTTGAACGAGAAATAGCGCACGCGGCTGACCATGAGCAGGGCCATCACAAAGGTGACGACCAGCCCGAGGAACGGCGTGCGGGCTTCCAACCATGACGGGAGATAGGAGGAAAAGAGGATGAACATGGCGACGGCGCACCCGGCGGCCGGGCAAGGGAGCCCGACGAAGAACTTCTTGCTCACCGTGGTGACGCAGACGTTGAAACGCGCCAGGCGCAGGGCTGTGCAGGCCACATAGAGGAAGGCCACGCCGATGCCGAGCTTGCCGTAGCCTTCGAGCACCCACATCCACGAGGTGAACGCGGGAGCGACGCCGAAAGCGACGAGGTCGGCCAACGAGTCGTACTGGATGCCGAATTCGCTGGCCGTGTTGGTCAAACGGGCGACTTTCCCGTCCAGGCCGTCCATGAGGGCGCTGAACAGGATAGCGAGGGCACTGCCTTCGATATTGCCCTGCACCGCGAGGAGCATGGCAAGAAAGCCCGTAAACAGGCTGGCAGTGGTAAAAAGGTTCGGGAGGATATACACTCCCCGCCGAACGGGTTTTTCTTCTTGCATAATAAGGTACCTGTGGGAATCCTGCGAGCAGATTCCGGCCGCGTCGAAGAGGCGCTAGGCCTGAAATTTTCTGGCCAGGATGCTTTCTCCTGCCGCGACCACATCACCGTTGGCAACGACAGCACTATAGTCAGGAGGAAGATAGAGGTCAACCCGAGAGCCGAAACGGATCATGCCGTAGCGTTCGCCGCGGGCGAGGGTGTCGCCCTCTTCCACGCGGCAGACGATCCGCCGGGCGATGAGCCCCGCCACCTGCACCATAACCCATGACCGCCCGCCGTCGTCGCGCACAAGGTACGCGCAGCGTTCGTTGTCCGTGGACGCCTTGTCGAGCGCGGCGTTGAAGAACTTGCCGGGGAAATAGCGGATGGCCTCCACCCGTCCGGCGACGGGCGAACGGTTGACGTGCACATTGAACACATTCATGAAAATACTGATGCAGGGCCGGACCTCTCCCGTGATGGGATCGGCTTTCGGCTCCACGCGGATCACCCGGCCGTCGGCGGGGCTGACGGCGATGTCATCCTCCGAGGGCACCACACGCTCGGGGTCCCGGAAAAAATGCCCGGAAAACCAGGTGAGCACAAGAAAAACCAGCGCCAGCGGCCAAAAACGCAACGCCGCGAACGCCAGCGCCGTCAGCGCGAGCAGAAAGAGAAACGGCAGCCCTTCCGGCGCCACACCGATATTGCCTTTTCGCATCTGTCATCCTTCACTTTATGGCCGGGGAACGGCTGCCCTTCCCGGCCCAACAAGGTTAAACGTGATTTTCGGATCATGACCGAAAAAGGCCACGGATGCAACCCTGCATCGCCGTTCCGCATACGGCCCGGCTAGTCCCGCCAGAACTCGGGGATGAACAGCACGAGGATGGCGTAAATCTCCAAACGGCCCAGCAACATGCACAATGTCAGAACCCATTTGGACAGCGTCGGGACATGGCTGAAGTTGTCCACCGGCCCCACGCTGCCGAGCCCCGGCCCCACGTTGGAAATGCAGGTCAGCGTCGCCGTGAACGCGCTCACCAGATCCATGTCCTGCACGGTCAGGACAATCGTACCCACCGTAGTAACAATAAGATACAACAGGAAAAAACCAACCACCCCCGAGATGACTTCAACGGGCACGGACTTCCCGGCGATCTTGAGATGGCGCACGGAATGGGGGTGCAGCAGGCGGAAGATTTCCAGATACGCCAGCCGGAACAGCATCACGAGGCGCATGACCTTGACGCCGCCGCCCGTGGACCCCGCGCAGCCGCCCATCAGCATGAACATCAAAATGATGACCAAGGTAATGGAGGGCCAGAGGTTGAAATTTTCCGAAACAAACCCCGTGGTCGTACAAACGGAGACAAGCTGGAACACCGCCGCCCGCGTGACCGCCTCGAATTCCGAGAACGAACGCATCCCAAACAGGCCGTGCTCCACGAGCCCCGCCACGATGACCGCCGAGCCGAGGATGAGCAGCACGGCATAAAAACGGCATTCCCGATCGCGCAGGTAGACCTTGACCACGCCCCTCAGCGCCTGCGCGTGCAGGGAAAAATTGATGCCCGCGATGAACATGAAAAAAATCAATATCCACTGGATGGACGCCTGCGGATACGCCGCGATGGAGTTGTTCTTGGTCGAGAAGCCGCCCGTCGCCACGGTCGAAAAGCTGTGGTTGAGCGCGTCGAACCAATCCATGCCCGCGATGTACAGCAGCACGGTCAGCACGATCGTCATCAGGCAGTAGACCCGCCAAAGCGTGAGGGCGGTGTCCTGCATCCTCGGCGTGAGCTTGTCGGGGCTCGGCCCCGTCACCTCCGCCCGGTACAGCTGCATCCCGCCGACGCCGAGCAGCGGCAGCACGATCAGCGAGAGCAGGATGATCCCGAGGCCGCCGATCCAGTGGGTCAGGCTGCGCCACATGAGCAGGCCGTGCGGCAGGCCCTCGATATCTGCAAAAATCGTCGCGCCCGTGGTCGTGAAGCCCGACGCGGCCTCAAAAACCGCATCCGTCACCGAGGCCGTCGACGTCAGCACGAACGGCAGCCCGCCCGCGAAGCTCGCCACGATCCAGCAGATGCCCACCACGGCGAACCCATCGCGCAAGGTCAGGTTCAGGGGCGTCTGCGAACGGTTGGTATACGCCAGCGCGAGCCCGCCGCCCACCATGATCACCAGCGACGAGAGCAGGCCGAGGAAGGCCCCGTCCCCATACCACAGCGATACCCCGAGCGGCAGCACCAGCGACGCGCCCACGCACACCAGCAGCACTCCCACGATAAACAGAACCGAACGTATTTGCATGGCTGACCTTCTTGAGGAGGAAAGATTGGGGAGGGGAAGGGGTGCCTTTCTCGAGAAAGGCACCCCTTCCCCTCCCCAAACCCCTCCCTATCCCCTTCAAAGACTTTTGACCTTATCGAATCCCTGTTTCCAGCCTTCGCCGGAAATGGGGAAGCTTTTTTTGAAATGGATTCAAAACATTCAGGATATCCGGCGGACACCCGTGGAGCCCAGTGACGAGCCCGGATGGAACGGGCATAGGCTGAAGACTGCCGGCCCTGATGCGCTGAAAAACCCTGCCCGCAATACGTGTTCCTTACGGCAGACGCAAGAGCGCGTCCCGAAGCTACCTTAAACGGACTGCAACCGCTGATAAAAAACAGGCATGGGGGGACGTGGAGCGGTGTGCCCTTCACCGGCAAGGCGTCATTCCTTCTTTTTCGAAACGATGCCCTCAAGCTTGCTCATCTTCTCGCGGAGGCTGAGCAGAACAATGCGATCCTGCGGCTGGATGACGGTCTGGCCGGAAGGGATGAACGCCTCGCCGCCCCGGATGACCCCGAGCAGAAGTATCCCCTTGGGCAGGCCAAGCTCATGCACACGCTTCCCGGCGACAAGGGATTCCTCATCCACCAGAGCCTCGAGCATTTCAGCGGCGTCGCCGCCCACGGAGACGCTGGAAAGCACCTTCCCTTGCCGGATATACTGCAAAATACTGTTCACGGCGGACAAGCGGGGGCTCACGCTGTGCGCGATGCCGATGGCTTCCACGAGGGGGAGGTAGGCGGCCTTGTTCACGCGGGCCACGGTTTCCTTCACGCCGAGGGATTTCGCCAGCAGGCAGGACAGGATGTTCGATTCCTCGTCGCCCGTCACCGCGATGAAGGCGTCCATCTGATCAATATGCTCTTCCTGCAGGAGGGACTTGTCCGTGCCGTCGCCGTGCAGGACCAGCGTACCCTGCAGCTGGTCCGCCAGCTGTTCGCAGCGCTCCTCGCTGATGTCGATGAGCTTGGTGTCCACGCCCTTGTTCTCAAGGAGCCGCGCCAGACGCAGGCCGATGTTCCCGCCGCCCACGATGCAGGCCGTGCCGAGGCTGCCCCGCGTCTTGTGCAGCGCCCGCAGCAGTGCCCGCTGGCTGGTGGGCTTGTAGGCGAAATAGACGGTGTCCCCCGCCTTGATGACGTCGGAGCCGGAAGGGACGATGAGCTTCTGGCCACGGGCGATGGCCCCGACCATGATGCCGTCGTCCTGCACGATCTCCCGGAAACGGGTCAGCGGCTGCTCAATGAGCGGGCCGCTCTCCACGCGCATCCCGACCATACGGATGAACCCGTCGGCGAGCTGGCCGTACTCCACCGCTCCGGGCAGCGTGAGAAGGCGCTCGATGGAGCGGACGATCTCCTGCTCCGGGTTGATGAGCATACTGATTTGCAGGGACCCGCTGCCGAGCAGCTGGGGATAGGCGGTGTACTCTTCCGTGCGTATCCGTGCCAGTTTCATGGCTTTCGGGGCGATGGTGTTGGCGAACAGGCAGGCGACGATATTGGTTTCGTCGCTGTCGGTCACGGCCAGAAAAATAGCGGCGTCGCCCGCCCCCGCATTCTTGAGAACCGATGGGATGGAGCCGGACCCAAGCACGGTCTGCACGTCCATGTTGTCTTCTATCCTGCGGAGCTTGTCCGGGTTCTGGTCAATAACCACAACCTGCTTCTGCTCTTCGGACAGGCGTTGCGCAATGTGGAACCCCACTTCCCCCGCTCCCACGATGACGATCTTGAGTTCTTCAACTTTCTGGGGAGCACGACGAAACAGCATAAAGCCTCCAACAACGCCTATAGGATGGATTTTGCTCTGAAACAACAGTTCATCGCAAGGATTCAGACTACCGCAGTGTAGCGTAAAACATCCGGGGGGAAAACTAGAAAAAGCGCCCGCAACCCGCATGAGCACTCGCCAACCCGACCTTTACGCTTGCCTTCTCAACGCAGCCATTTTAAAAGAATGTACTATTCATCCTTTCTGCTTTTATGGAGCCTCCACTGCTATGGACATCCCTCTTCTTCCGGACATCGTCGCCATTTTCTGCCTTTCCATCGGCGTCCTGCTCGTCTGCCACCAGGTCAAAATCCCGCCCATCGTGGGGTTCCTGCTGACCGGCGTCCTGTGCGGCCCCACGGCCCTGGGGCTCGTCCAGAACCCCCACGCGGTCGAACTGCTGGCGGAGATCGGCGTGGTCCTGCTGCTGTTCTCCATCGGCCTTGAAATGTCCGGCGAAGAACTCATGCGGCTGAAACGCCCCGTGTTCGTCGGCGGCACGGCGCAGGTGGTGCTGACCGTCGGCGCGTTCATGTGCCTCGGCGTGCTCACGGGCCAGACGTGGCAGCAAAGCATGATGTACGGCTTCCTCGCCTCCCTGTCCTCCACCGCCATCGTGCTCAGCCGCCTCCAGCAGAAGGCGCAGTCCGAATCCCCCCAGGGCAGGCTCGACTTTTCCGTGCTCATCTTTCAGGACATCGCCGTCGTCCCCATGATGCTCGCCATCCCGATCCTCGCCGGGCGGGGGGACACGGACCTCGGGGGGATGCTCGTCTCCGCCGGGCGGACGCTGGTGATCCTCGTAGGAGGCTGGGTCCTCGCCCGCCATGTGGTCCCCCGCATCATGCAGCTCGTGCTCCGTACCCGGAGCAAGGAGCTCATGCTCATGACCGTGCTCGGCCTGTGCTTCGCCATCGCCCTCGGCACGGCCTCGCTCGGCCTCTCCCTCGCCCTCGGCGCGTTCCTCGCCGGGCTCCTGCTCTCCGGATCGGAATACAGCCTCAACGTCCTCGAAGGCATCCTCCCCTTCAAGGACGTCTTCACCAGCCTGTTCTTCATCTCCGTGGGTATGCTGCTCGACGTGGGCTTCCTCGTACACCATCTGGACAAGGTGTTCCTCTTCGCGGCCCTGCTCATCTTCCTGAAATCCATCCTGTCCCTGCCGCCCATGCTGCTGGTGGGGTACCCCCTGCGCGTCTCCATCCTCGCCGCCATGAGCCTCGCGCAGATCGGGGAATTCTCCTTCGTGCTGGCCCGTTCCGCCGTGAACAGCGGCCTCATGGACAACGACGGGTACCAGATGTTCCTCGCGGCGAGCATCGTGACCATGATGCTGACCCCCACGGTCATGGAAATCGCGCCCAAGGTCGCCTCCTTCGTGAGCCGCCACATGCACATGCCCGTCGATGAGGAAGCCGCCGCCCAAAGGGACGAATCCCTCAAGGATCATTTGATCATCGTAGGGTTCGGCGTGGGCGGCAAGCATCTGGCCCGCACGGCGCGCGAGGCGGGCATCCCCTACGTCATCCTTGAAATGAATCCCGATACCGTGTCGCGCTACGGCGGCAAGGAACCCATCCACGGCGGCGACGCCTCCAAGCCCCTCGTGCTGGAACACTTCGGCATCCAGAGCGCGCGCGTCATCGCCGTCGTGATTTCCGACCCCTCCGCCGTCCGGGCCATCACCGCCGTGGCCCGCAAGCTCAACCCCAAAGTGCACATCGTGGTACGTACCCGCTTCCTCGGCGAAGTGGACGCCCTCCGGCGGCTTGGTGCCGACGACGTCATCCCCGAGGATTTCGAAACGTCCATCGAAATATTCTCCCGCGTGCTCGGGCACTATCTCGTCCCGCGCCAGACCATCGAACGGTTCGTGAACAGCATCCGGCACGAATACTACAACATGGCCCGACAGCTCCGCATGACCGGTATGGATCTGCCCTCCCTCGCTGATGAGGTCCTCACCGGCCTTGAAGTGGTGGCCTGCAAGGTCGAACCCGGCTGCGCCCTCGACGGCAAGCGCCTGATGGATACCTCGCTCCGCAAGAAATACGGCGTCACCGTCGTCGGCATCCGCCACGCCGGGCAGATCATCCCGTCGCCCGGAGGGGACGCCTTCCTCCACGGCGACGATACGGTATTCCTCTTCGCCTCCCCCGCCTCCCTCACGACTGTCATGCCCTTCTTCCGAACCGATCCCGAGCCGGAGAGGGCCGAAGATTTGTAGGGACAGCATTCCTCCGCAACAACTCAAAAAATCCAGACACGTTGCAGCAAAAAATGCAGCATCCCCGAGAACGGTGACTCCGGGAAACTTCCAACAAGGCCCGGGCCGCCAAGCCGCCGCTACCGCGGCCCGCCCCGTTTACGAAAATCTTTGAAGGAAAAGGGGTGGGGTTTGGGGAGGGGAAAGGGAAACGTGGGGGTGCTCCCCCCTTCTTCAGAAAGTTTCCCTTTCCCCTCCCCAATCTTCACCTCCCCCCACACCTCCAGAGCTTGCGTGCGGGAACGGGCGGGTTTATAGTTGCAGGCTGGCGGCGGCCTGCGGGCCGGAGCCGGGACGTTGTAAAGCATTCCACCGGCAAGGCCGGCTGTCGGACATCTCCCCAGAGAGGCGAGCGGCCCCAAAACATAGAGGGATATTTGATGAAAACGGCACAGGAAATACGGGCTATGATGCGCGGGGGCAACGCCACGATCGGTACGTGGCTCCAGTTCCCTTCGGCGGACGTTGCGGAAGTGATGGGCGCATCCGGTTACGACTGGGTGGCTGTGGACATGGAACACGGCGCGTTCACGCGGGCCATCCTGCCGGACGTGTTCCGCGCCATCGAACGGGGCGGCTCCACGCCTTTCGCGCGCATCGCGCAGGCTGAACTGCGGCCCATCAAGGACGCGCTGGACTCCGGCGCGCAGGGGCTCGTCTTCCCCATGATTGAATCCCGCGAGCAGCTCGACCGGGCCATCAGCCTCTCCCTGTACCCCGACGCGGGCGGCAGCCGGGGCGTGGGCTATTCCCGCGCCAACATGTACGGCAGGGATTTCGATCCCTACCGCGTGGACGTGGCCAAGGACATCCTCCTCGTCGCGCAGATCGAGCATATCCGCGCCGTGGATCAGCTCGACGCCATCCTGTCCCACCCCCGCCTCGACGCGATCATGGTCGGCCCGTATGACCTTTCCGGCTCGATGGGCCTCACCGGGCAGTTCGATCACCCCGATTTCGTCGCCGTGATGGCCCGCATCAACGAAGCCTGCAAGCGCCACAACATGCCCATGGGCAACCACGTCGTGCAGCCCGAGCCCGAACGCCTCGCCAAGTGCATCGCCGACGGCTACCGGTTCATCGCCTACGGCATCGACGCGGTGTTCCTCCTCCACGGCTGCGCCTGCCCGAAACGCTAAAAAACTGGGGCGGGGAAGGGAACCCTTTGAAAAGGGCTTCCCTTCCCCGCCCCAGACCCCACCCCTTCCCTCCTAAACTTTTCGGTTTTGGGACGGGGAATAGACAAGGAAATGTGCATGAAAATCGTTTTCTTCGGCGGTTCCGGCTTTTTGGGATCGCACGTATGCGACAAGCTTTCCGATGCGGGCCATGACGTCACCATCGTCGACCTGCGCCCCTCCCCCTACCTGCGCCCGGATCAGAAGATGGTCACGGGGAGCCTGCTGGACGAGGATCTGGTCAATACCGTCGTGAGCGGCGCGGACGCCGTGTTCGACTTCGCGGGCCTCGCCGACATCGGCGAATCCAACCAGAAGCCCGTGGAAACCGCCCGCATCAACGTCCTCGGCAACGTCATCCTGCTCGAAGCCTGCCGCAAGGCCGGGGTCAAGCGCTACGTCTTCGCCAGCACGCTCTACGTGTACGGCAAGTCCGGCGGCTTCTACCGGTGCAGCAAACAGGCGTGCGAACTGTATATCGAAAATTATCACGATATGTTCGGCCTCGAATACACGATCCTGCGCTACGGTTCGCTCTACGGCCCCCGCGCCGACCGCCGCAACGCGATCAACCGTTTCGTGGCCGAAGCGCTGGAAAAGGGCACGATCACCTATTACGGCGCACCCACGGCCCTGCGCGAGTACATCCACGTCGAGGACGCCGCCCTCAGCACGGTGGAGATCCTCGGCCCGGAATACGCCAACCAGAACATCGTGCTCACCGGCAACCAGCCCATGCAGGTGGGCGACCTGTTCCGCATGATCGAGGAAATGCTCGGCAAGCCCATTGAAATCAAGTACCAGCACGACCCCAACAGCGGGCACTACCAGATCACGCCGTACGCCTTCATGCCCAAGGTGGGCCGCAAAATGACCCCGCACCTGTCCACCGAACTCGGACAGGGCGTGCTCAAGGTCATGGAAGAAATCCATCAGGAACTGCACCCGGACCTCAAGGAGCTCGGCGGGTACCTGATGGTGGACAAAGCCGACTAACCGACACCGCTCAGGAGACGCCTCATGAATATCATCGCCATTATCCCCGCCCGCATGGGTTCCAGCCGCTTTCCCGGAAAACCCCTTGCCGACATCCACGGCATCCCGATGGTCGGCCATGTGACCATCCGTACCGCCATGTGCAAAGAACTGTCCTCCACATGGATCGCCACCTGCGATCAGGTCGTGATGGACTACGCCGCCTCCGCCGGGCTCAAAGCCGTAATGACCGCCGACACCCATGTCCGCTGTACGACCCGTACCGCCGAAGCCATGCTCAAGATTGAGGAAATGACCGGGCAGCGCGCCGACATCGTGGTCATGGTGCAGGGTGACGAACCCATGATCACCCCCGACATGATCGACGCCGCCGTCGAACCCATGCTCAAGGATCCGTCCATCAACGTCGTGAACCTCATGGCCGACCTCGCCACCGAGGAAGAATTTGAAGATCCCAACGAAGTGAAGGTTGTGACCGACCTGAACGGCGACGCCCTCTACTTCTCCCGCGAGCCCATCCCGTCCCGCCGCAAGGGAACCCCTCACGTGCCCATGCACAAACAGGTCTGCATCATCCCCTTCCGCCGCGACTATCTGCTCAAATTCAACGCAATGGACGAGTGCCCGCTGGAAATCATCGAATCCGTCGACATGATGCGCATTCTCGAACACGGCGAAAAGGTCCGCATGGTCCCCACCGACAAGCGGACCCTCAGCGTCGACACGCAGGAGGACCTCGAACGCGTCCGCGAAATGATGAGGGACGACGCCCTGCGTATCAGCTACACGAAGTAACGGGAAGTTGAGGAAGAAGGAACCGGGGGAGGAGAGAAGGGGCCCTTTGAAAAAGTCTCCTGTTCCCCTCCACCGCCCTCCCCTCATCCTCCCAAACGTTTCGACTGGTGGGGAGGCCGCGCGGCGGCTTTCCCCCTTTTTATTCACACCAGCCCGCCTTTTCAGAACCCTCCGGGGGACGCCGCTGCGCGCCCCCATTCATCATCCACCCATAGCCGGGTCAAGGGGGCGCTGCCCCCCTTGCGGGTACAAGCCCGCCGGAGGCATATCACCATGAAACACTTCCTCGAAGAACTCTGCATCGCCGCACTGGCGTGGATTCCGACGGCCGCGGGAATGGGCGCGCGCCTGCTCTTGTGGCGCCCTCTGTTCAAACGCTGCGGCAGGGCCCGGTTCGGCACAGGCATCGCCATGCAGGGCTGCAAAAACATGAGCCTCGCGGACGGCGTGCGCATCGGCAGGGGCTGCCAGCTCTATGCCGAGGGCGGGACGCTGGACATGGGCGAGGACGCGGCCTTGAGCCCCGGCGTGACCGTGGACGCCTCGGGCGGGCTCATCCGCATCGGCAAACAGGTGGCCATCGGCCCCGGAACCGTTTTGCGCGCCGCCAACCATTGTTTTGATAGCCTTGAAAAGCCTATCATGCTACAGGGTCACCTGTACGGAGAAATCGTCATCGAGGATGACGTCTGGATCGCGGCGAACTGCACCATCACCCCCGGAACCCGCATCGGGCACGGGGCCGTGGTCGGGGCGGGCGCTGTGGTCACGCGCGACGTGGAGCCCTACGCCATCGTGGGCGGCGTTCCCGCGCGCGTCATCGGCAGCCGTCGCAAGGATTGATTGCCCAACGTCGCCCCGCACGCCGGAACGGCGTTTCCCATCCAGCCAAAAGGATGTTTCGCCATGAAAATCGCCATCACCACATCTTCTTTCGCCCGATACAGCGACGAGCCGCTGAAGCTGCTCGAACAGGCGGGCGTCGAATACGTCATGAACGATAAGGGCCGCGCCCTGACGGAAGAGGAAGCCATCCAGATACTGGAAGGCTGCCACGGGGTCGCCGCCGGAACCGAACCGCTCACCAAAAAGGTCATGGACGCCCTGCCCGACCTCAAGGTCATATCGCGCTGCGGCACGGGCATGGACAACGTTGACCGCGCCTACGCCGCCGAAAAGGGCATTGAAGTCCGCAATACGCCGGACGGCCCCACGCTGGCTGTCGCGGAGTTGACATTGGGTCTCATCCTCACCCTGCTCCGCCAAGTGCCACATCAGGACCGCGAACTGCGCTCCGGCGTCTGGAAGAAACGCATGGGCAACCTCCTGCACGGCAAGAACGTGGGCATCGTGGGCTTCGGCAAGATCGGCCAAGCCGTGGCGCACCTCCTCGAACCGTTCGGCGTGAACGTCGGCTACCACGATCCCTTTGCCGACGTCCCCGGCTATACGCGCCTTGAGCTTGACGACCTGATGGGCTGGGCGGACGTCATCACCCTGCATTGCCCCAAGACCGAAAACGGCGCCCCGCTGCTCGATCTTGGCCGCCTCTCCCTGATGCGCCCCGGCAGCATCATCCTGAACATCGCCCGCGGCGGCCTCATCGACGAAAAAGCCCTCCTCGGCCTGCTCACCGCCGGGCATCTGGCGGGCGCGGCCCTCGACTGCTTCACCAAGGAGCCCTACGACGGCCCGCTCAAGGAGATGGACAACGTCATCCTGACCCCGCACATCGGCTCCTATGCCAAGGAAGCGCGGATCATCATGGAAACGGACACCATCAAAAACCTGCTCGACGTCCTGTTCCCCGGAGCCTAAGCGTATGGCCCTTTCGCTCATCGTTTTCGACTGCGACGGCGTCATCCTCGAATCCGTGGACGCCAAGACCAAAGCGTTCGGGCAGGTGGCGGAGCCGCTCGGCGCGGAAGCCCGCGACCGGCTCCTCCTCTACCATACCCTGCACGGCGGGGTGAGCCGCCGCGAGAAATTCGCATGGCTCTACCGCGAAGTGTTCCACCGGGAAATCACGCCTGAGGAAATGGAGGACTGCTGCGCCCGGTTCGTTTCCTACGCGCTGGACAACGTCCTGAACGCGCCCCTCGTGCCCGGCGTCATGGATGTCCTCGAACGCTGGCACGGACGCGTGCCCATGTATGTCTGCTCCGGCACGCCGCAGGAAGAGCTCCAGTCCGTTCTGGAACAGCGCGGCCTCGCCCGCTACTTCACCGGCATCTGCGGGACGCCCCCCGCCAAGGCGGAACTGCTCAAGGGCATTGTCCGCAAGGAACGCATCGATCCCGCCGACGCGGTCATGGTCGGCGATGCCACCACGGACAGCGACGCCGCCGAAGCCGCCGAGACGCTGTTTTACGGGCGCGGCCCCTTCTTCGAGAATACCGCCTACCCCCACGGTTCCGATCTGACCGGACTCAACCGCTGGCTGGAAGAGCTCGCGGGGAAGGAATAAGAGATTGGAGGGGGAAGGGGAAACTTTCTGAGGAAAGTCCTCCCACGTTTCCCTTCCCCCTCCAAACTGCCAGAGGGGCTCGCTCCACCCCCATCCTCTTCAAAGACTTTCGCCTTTATCGAATCCCTGTTGCCGGCCTTCCCTGTGGATACAGGCAGGCGTTCCCGCATCGGGCCTTGAAAGCCCTCAAGACGGGGCTGGGGCATCCAAAAGCGAAAATCCGTTTCCCACCCCCAAAACTTTTGTGTTTTGGGGGCGTTTGTGTTTTTATGGGGAACACTTTTTCTCGAAACCAACCCGGCGAAGAGGGTGCCTGACGCTCTCGGAGCCGCCGCAATGTTCCGAACCGGAACACCGTTTCCAGAACATTGCGGCGGCTCCGAGGGGGTCGGGGGAATTTGCCCCAAGGGGCGGCGAAGCCGTGGCCGTTAGGCGGGCTTGCGAACCTTACGGGCATCGCACGCAAAGCGATTTCCCCGGCCCGCCGGAAGGCATGGGTCCGGGCGGCGGCCCGACAGCCGGAGGCATCCCCTTCCCACGGAGTTCCAGTGATAGACATTTCGACACTCAACCCGGCCCAGCTCGAAGCCGTGACCGCGCCGGACGGCCCGGTTCTGGTCATCGCGGGCGCGGGGAGCGGCAAGACCCGCACAATCGTCCACCGTCTGGCTTGGCTGGCGGAACAGGGCGTCCCGGCAAGCGACATGCTGCTGCTCACGTTTACCCGCAAGGCCAGCCGCGAAATGCTGCTCCGGGCCACGGATCTGCTCGGCTACAGCATCGGCGGCGTCCACGGCGGCACGTTCCACAGCTTCGCGTTCTCGGTGCTGCGCCAGTACAGGCCCGCATGGGCCGAAGGCCCGGTCACCGTCATGGACTCGGCGGACAGCGCCTCCGCCATCCAGCAGTGCAAGGAACGGCTCAAAGTCGGCAAGGGCGACCGCTCGTTCCCCAAGACGCAGACCATCATCGGCCTCCTCAGCAAAGCCCGGAACAAGGAAATTTCCATCGGCGACGTGCTCCAGCGCGACGCGCAGCACCTGCTGCCCCACGCCGATGCGCTGGAAAGCATCGGAGAGGCATACCGGGGCTACCGCCGCCAGCACGGGCTGCTCGACTACGACGACCTGCTGTTCGAGCTTGAGGATCTGCTTAAAGGCGATCCCGAGGCGGGGCGCGAAGGGCTTGCCGAGCGGTTCCGGGAACGCTACCGCTACATCATGGTGGACGAGTATCAGGACACCAACCGCGTTCAGGCCCGGCTGGTGCGGCTCCTCGCCGGGGAAGCGGGCAACGTCATGGCCGTGGGCGACGACGCCCAGTCCATCTACGCCTTCCGGGGCGCAGACGTCCGCAACATCCTCGACTTCCCCAAGCTGTTCCCCGGAACGCGGGTCATCCGGCTTGAGGAGAACTACCGCTCCACACAGCCCGTGCTCGACGTCGCCAACGCGGTGCTGGCCCCGGCCTCCGAGGGTTTCCGCAAAAACTTGTTCACGACCAAGGAAAACACGCCCAAAACGCCCCGCGTGCGCCTCGTCCGCCCCATGAGCGACCTGACGCAGGCCAATGTGGTGGCGGCGCGCGTGGAAGAGCTTCTTGACCGCTATCAGGCGAAGGAAATCGCCGTGCTGTTCCGCGCGGGCTACCAGTCCTACCACCTTGAGGTCGCACTCTCCAAACGCGGCATCAAGTTCCGCAAATACGGCGGGCTGCGTTACGCGGAAGCCGTACACGTCAAGGACGTGGTGGCGTTCGTGCGGCTGGCGATCAACCCGCTGGACATGCCCTCCTTCGAGCGTGTGGCGGGGCTGTCCAAGGGCGTGGGGACCAAAACCGCCGAAAAAATCTATCACGTCGCCGCGCAGGGCGATTTCGATGCGCTGCGCAAAGCCTGCACCAAGTACCCGGATCTGTGGTCCGACATGCTGCTGCTCGACAAGCTGCGCGAGCACAACCTGACGCCCGCCGCGCTCATCGAAATGGTCATCGAGCACTACACGCCGCGTCTCCAAGCCATATTCCCCGACGACTGGCCCCGCCGCCAGCAGGGCCTCTCGGAACTCGCGCACATCGCCTCGGCCTACACCGATCTCGAACAGTTCGTGGCGGATCTGTCGCTGGAAACGCCGGAGGACGACGCCGACGAGTTCGATGAGGCGGGCCGGGTGGTGCTCTCCACCATCCATTCCTCAAAAGGGCTGGAATGGGACGCCGTCATCCTGCTCGATCTGGTCGAGGACCGCTTCCCCTCGCGCCACGCGCTGGTGCGGCCCGAAGACTTCGAGGAGGAACGCCGCCTCATGTACGTCGCCTGCACCCGTGCCCGCGAGGATTTGGAACTGTTCGTGCCCGCCACGCTCTACAGCCGCCAGAACGGCGGCAATGAGCCCGCGACGCCGAGCCCCTTCGTGCGCGAACTGCCGTTCAGCGCCCTTGAGGAGTGGCAGGAGGGCTACACGGGCCGCATCTCCAAGCGCAGCACATCCTTCGCCGGAGATCCCGCCTTTTCACGGCCTTCTCTGGATATTCCCCGCGAACTGGCCAACCCCAACGCCGGGCGCGTCAAAGGCGTGTTCCCGCCCCCGGTCATCCCCGAGGCGAAAGGCGATAGGGCCGCATCCAAGGGCGGCGCGGGGTGCGGCTATTGCCGGCATAAGGTATTCGGGCGCGGCAAGATCGTGGAACAGCTTCCGCCCGACAAGTGCCGGGTCAACTTCCCCGGCTTCGGGCTCAAGGTCATTCTCAGCGCGTTTCTGACTCTGGAGGAATAAATGTCCGATCTCGTTTCCGAGGATCACATCCTCGCCCGCATCGCCTCGCATTTCCCCAACGAAGGGCCGGACGTGCTGCTCGGGCGCGGCGACGACTGCGCCGTGCTCGGCGTTTCCGGGCCGCTGTGCGTGAGCACGGATCTGTTCATGGAGGACGTGCATTTCCGGCGCTCCTATTTCACGCCGGAAGATATCGGCTGGAAGGCCCTTGCCGTCAACCTGAGCGATCTCGCCGCCGACGGGGCGCGGCCGATGGGGTTCACGGTGGGCCTGTCCCTGCCGCCCGATGCGGATATGGCCCTTGTGGACGGCCTGTGCGCGGGCATGGCCGAGCTGGCGGCCCAAGCTTCCGTGCCGCTTGTCGGCGGCGACCTCTCCCGCGCCGACAAGCTCCACCTCTGCCTGACTGTGTTCGGGCAGGCGGAAAAGACGCTCCTGCGCGGCGAGGCACAGCCCGGCGACGTTATTTTCCTCATCGGCAGGACGGGCCTTGCACGCGCCGGTCTGCTGCTGCTTGAGGAGCGGGGCCGCGCCGCCCTCAACGAGTGGCCCATCCCCTGCGAAGCGCACCTGCGCCCCGCCCCGCGCCTCAAGGAAGGCATGCGCCTGTCGCGCCTTGCGGCGGACTGGGGCCGCGAGAAAGGCGATCCCACCTGTGGGCGGCTTGGGCTCATGGATCTTTCCGACGGCCTCGCCCGCGATCTGCCCCGGCTGGTCGGGCCGGGCATGGGCGCGGACATCGACATGCCCATGCCGCACACTGAAATCCTGCGCTTCATGCGCTCCCGCAACGAGGCCGAACCCGTCGCCGCGGCCAAGCGGCACGCCTTCCTCGGCGGCGAGGACTACGCGCTCATCGGGACATGTTCGCCCGAGCTTGCCGTACACGTCATGGTCGCCAACGCCGAGACCACAATGCTCGGCAAGGTCACCGAAGGCGGCGTGATCCGCGTTGACGGCGTCCCCATATCCGGCGGGTTTGATCATTTCGCGGGCTAGGGTAAATGGCTTTGGGGGAGATTGGGGAAGGGAGGGAAAACTTTTCTGAAGAAAAGCTTTTCCCTCCCTTCCCCAAACCCCATCCCTCCCTTTCCAAAGACTTTTGCGCTTATCGAATCCCTGTTCGCAGGCTTTTCCAGTGTCATGTTTTTAGGGGTGGGAAAAGGCGTTGGCGTCTGCCCGGCAAGGGGGTGCCGTTGTGGGATTCCGGGCGGGGCGCCTCCGGTTGTTCCTGTGGACACGAATCCCGCTTTGTACGAAACTGGGAAGCAGGCTCTTTCCATTGCCCACCGTTCCCGGAACGGGCTGCCATCATCCCATGCCGCTTTTCTTTCCCACTGCGCCCGGAGCGGTTTGCCCCTCCGCGCCGGTGGACGGCTAGGCGTGTCTCATTTGAAATGTAATCATTTGAAATTATTAAAAAATATATTTTGCGGTTTAAAAATAGTTAAATGATATCAGTGGATTATATCTAATTGGCGACACAACCTGAAGAGGATGGGCGAACCAAGCGGACAGTTCTGGAGAAGGGGAAGGCTGGCCTTCCTCTGGAAAGGCCTCTCACCGATTATGGCAACCATTCCTTTCAAAAGGGGTTTCTATGGCTACACTCATCCTGCTGAACAAAACGGAACTGCCGAAGGGCACGCCGTCCGAGGCACTGGTGGCGGTATGGGACAAAGGCAGCGTCCCCGACGGGCAGATTTCCATCCCCGTGGAGCTGAACGAACGCCTGCTCCCCATCCGTGACGATCTGGCGGCATGGACCTACGAAACGGGCTGCGCCCGGATCAACGGCAAACTGCTGGAAGAACACCTCCGCGCCGACGACAACCTGTCCATGTGGTGGTGCTCCACGCTGGTGGAAAAGCACCCCAAAGTGACGCATAACCTGTTCCCGGCGCTGAAGCTGCGTGCCCTTGAACTGCTGCTGGACGAAAAGGGCGTCACCCGGCTGGAACTGTGCGCCGCGGCGGGGGCCGACCCGTGGATGGAAGACGTCCTGGGGCGCTTCTGCAAGGCTACCGGGCGCGAGTTCGCCGTGCGCCGTATCGGCGGCGCGGAAGCGGCGCAGCCGGAAGGGCTGAAGGCCAAGCTCAAAGCCTGTTACTACCGCCTGCCCGCCCCGGTGAAGGCGCTGGTGCGCTTCCCGGCGTGGCTGTGGATCGTGCGCCGCCGCCTGCCGCGCACGCCGCTTTCCCGGCCCGCCCTGCCCGAAGGCGTGAAGCCCGCGAGCATCGTGACCTATTTCCCCAACATCGACATGGCCGCCGCCAAGAACGGGCGGTTCCGCTCCCGCTACTGGGAAAAGCTCCATGACGCCCTCCAGCCCGCCGACGGCAAGCCCAACCGCGTGAACTGGGTCTTCATCTATTTCCCGGCCCCACAGTGCTCCTTCCCCGACGCGATCAAACTGCGCGACCGCTTCCGCGCCAACGGGCAGGACGGCGCTTCGTTCCACTTCCTTGAAGAATTCCTCACCAACGGCGACATCGCCAAGAGCCTTGTGCGGTTCGGCAAGCTCCTGCTCTCCAGCCGGGCCGTGGAGCCGCAGGTCAGGGAACTGTTCCGCTTCCCCGGCTCCCGGATGGATCTCTGGCCCGTCCTGAAAGACAACTGGGCCGATTCCACCAGAGGCTGGCGGGCGCTGGAACGCTGCCTCATGCGCGAAGCCTTCCGCCGCTATGCGGAATGGGCCGGGCCGCAGGACTGGACAACCTTCCCGCAGGAAAACTGCCCGTGGGAACGTATGCTCTGCCAGTCCATGCACGACGCGGACGCCGGGCCGGTTTACGGCGCGCAGCACTCCACGGTGCGCCCCACGGACTTCCGCTATTTCGACGATCCCCGCATGATCAACGATCCTGCCTGCCGCCGGGCCATGCCCGAACTGTGGCTGTGCAACGGGACCGGCGCGCAGGATGCCCTGCTTGCCGGGCACATGCCGGAGGACCGCACCGCGCTGGTGGAAGCCCTGCGGTATCTTTATCTCGCGCCCAAGCCCGATGCCGAAGCCGCTCCGGAGACGCCCACCAAGCCCACGCGGCTGCTCATCGTCACCAGCTTCTTCGCCGACGAAACCGACGCCCACCTCGCCACGCTGGCGGCCTCCGCCAAGGCCGGGACGCTGGACGGCTGGGAAGTCGTCGTCAAGCCGCATCCCTACCTGCCCGTAGTCGAACGCCTCAAGAACCTGTACGGCGGCGCCGAGCCGCCCAGCGTCGTGGATGGCCCCATCGGGAACTTCCTCACGCCGGGCACCGTGGTCTGGGCTTCCAACTCCACCACCGTGGCGCTGGAGGCCGCTTTCCGCAAGCTGCCCGTGCTGGTGCAGGCCGCCGAGGACGACGTGGACCTCTGCCCCTTGCAGGGCCTCCCCGGCGTGGTCAACGTCCGCACGGTTTCCGACGTGGCCGCCGCCCTCGCCGCTCCCAAGGCCCCCGACCTGCCGCCCGACTACCTCGCCCTCGATCCCGAACTTCCGAGATGGAAGGAACGGTTGGGCCTATAGCGTATGAAAAAAGGGGGCGTTCAGAGCCCCCTTCCTTTTTGCTCAAAACGGTTTGCCCCAGACAACGTACCCTTTCGGAACATTCCGGTTGTTTCGCAGATTTCTTTTAAATGCAGCAAGATGAAGCACACTGGATTCTTCCTTGATAAGGGGTAGGCCGTTATGTATGGTGAAGGCATCTCATACCCGCGTTCTCCAAGCGGGCACAAAGAGGGGGCTGTCTGGGATGAAAAAACTGTTGCGCGCGCTCAAACAATGGACACTCCTCATCGCCATCGTCGTGGGCGCCGTGGGGCACAGTTTTTTCTCACAGTTCACGTGGCTTGCGCCGTGGCTGCTCGCCTCCATGCTCCTGCTGACCTTCTGCAACATCTCGCCGCGCGATCTGCGGTTCCATCCTCTGCACCTCATCCTGATGAGCCTTCAAATCGTCATGAGCCTTGGCCTCTACGCGCTGACGCTCCCGTGGCATCCGGCCATCGCGCAGGGCGTATGCATGGCCGCCCTCACGCCCACGGCCACGGCGGCGGCCATCATCACCGGTATGCTCGGCGGCAGCGTGGCCTTCCTCGCGGCCTACGCCTTCCTGAGCAACCTCGCCATCGTCGTGCTCGCGCCGCTGGTCCTGCCGCTCATCGCCACGGGGCAGATCGACACGCCCTTCCTCGAAACCATGTCCAACGTGTTCATGCGCGTGGGGCCCACCATGCTTTTCCCCCTGCTGGCCGCTTGGCTCATCCAATACGCCGCCCCCAAGGTCAACGCCGTGCTGCTGCGCTGGGGCATTCTGGCCTACTACCTGTGGGCGGGGATGCTCGTCATCCTTATGGGCGGCACCTTTGAACAGCTCCTCAAGCCAGGCGAAAAGGACTACCAGCTCGAAATCTTCCTTGCCCTCACCGGGATCGCCGTCTGCACCGCCAACTTCATCCTCGGCAAGTCCATCGGTTCCCGCTTCCACCGCCGCATCGCGGGCGGGCAGGCGCTGGCGCAAAAAAATATCATCCTGCCCATGTGGCTGACGTTTCAGTATCTTGATCCCATCGCATCCGTGTCGCTGGCCGCCTACTCCATCTTCCAGAACATCGTCAACGCCGCCCAGATATGGCTCAAAGGACGCCGCGACGACCGCATCATCCAGCGCCTCCACGACTTCCACGAGAAAAAGCACGCCCGCATACAGGCCGCCCAGCAGCTTGTCCCTCAGGAAGAACACGCCGAACTTCTCTCGGAGCTGCCTACCCGCGTCAAGGACAGGCTCAAGAAGTAACAGGGCGACCCGCGCTCAAACGGAGCGCGCCTCGGAGCACCCGGGGAAATCACAGGCCCCCATACGTGGATGGCCTTTATCACGGATGCCTTCCCACGGCGCAACAGGCCCCCGCGAAGCCCGCAGCCCCCAACGGAAAAGCCCTTCAAAAAAAGCTCTCCCGCCACAACGTGTTCCCTGTACGGGAAGCGCTCTTCTCTTTTCAGCCCGTCACGCCGCACCGAATAGGCCCCCCGTCGCGTCCTTCACCTCCCTTCTCCGAATCCCAAACAAAACGCCCGCCGCACGCAAGCGACAGGCGTTGTCCTCCCCCCGAAGGAGGGGGACATTCCCCTTGCGGCCTTTGCCGAAGGGGAATGTCTGAGGGGAGGGAAGATGCGGCATCCCGGTTGGGGACAGGACGCCGCGATTTGGGGCTAGAAGGGCCAGATCATCGGGATGACGAACACGCACAGCGCGAGGCTGATGATCTGAAGCGGCCAGCCCGCCTTCATGTAATCAAGGAAGGTGTAGCGGCCGGGGGTCAACACGATGGTATTCGGAGGCGTGGCGATCGGGGTCAGGAAGCAGGCGGAAGCGGACATACAGATGCCCATCATGAGCGGCAGGGGCGAAATGCCGCCGCCGACGGCGATGGGAAGGGCCAGCGGGGCCATCAGGGCCGCGGTCGCTGTGTTGGACATGAAGTTGGTGAGCAGCATGGTGAGCGCGCAGGACACGAACATCAGCATGGTCGGCCCGGACACGTTGGAAACCACGGCGTTCGCCACCAGCGCGGCGGCTCCGGACTTCTGCATCGCGGCGGACATGGACAGCATACCCGCAAACAGGAAGATGGTCACCCAGTCGATGCAGTGGAACGCTTCCTTCATGGTCATGCAGCGGGTCGCCACCACAAGGCACGCGCCGAGCACGGCGGCGGTCGTCAGAGGCAGCGCCCCCGTCACCATCATGATGACCACGAAAGCAAAAATCCCCATGGAGTAAGGCATCTTCGCGGTGCGGCGTTCCTTCAGTTCGGAACCGAAGGAATGGTCTTCGCCGCCCTTGTCCTCGGGAAGCAGGCGGTAGCCGAAAGCCCAGTAATACAACATGCCAACGGCAAACAGGATGAGGCCGAACTTGCCGAATTCAAAGAACCCGAACTGCGGGATGCCGACCTGATCAAGCATGGAGTTGATGATGCCGTTGGGGGGCGTGCCCACGAGGGTCACGGTGCCGCCGAGGGACGAAGCGAAGGCTACGGGCATCAAAATCTTGCTCGGCGCAACCTTGGCGGAGGCGCACATGCCCATGATCATGGGGACGGCCACGGCGGTGGTACCGGTGTTGGAAAGCACGGTGGACAAGCCGCCGACAGCGATCATGGAGAAGAGCAACAGCTTCTTCATATCGCCTTTGGACAGCTTCAAAGCCATCTGACCGACCCTATCGGCAAAACCGGTGACGAACGTCGATTCGCCGATGATGAACATGGCCATGAACAGCACTACGGTGTTGTCGCCGAAGTAGCTGAACGCCACTTTGGAAGTCAGAACACCCGTACTGGAAAGCCCCACGGGCACGAGCATGGCCGTGATGGGCAGCGGAAGCGCTTCCGTCACGAACAGCAGCGCGGCAACGATGAGGATGCCAAGGGTGATATAGGCTTTGGTGCGATCACCGGGGATCGCGGCACCCGCCGTCCCGGGGGAAGCCGCAAAACACTCAAACCCTCCGGCCAGATACACGCCCACACACGCAACAATCAAAAGAGCCAAGAAACTCCACATAAACCGTTTCATACAAACCTTCTCCCCTGCTTGCCAAAAAAGCAAAAACAGTTAGTGTATGAAAGTCATCAAACTGGTGATGCCTTTGACGGAAACTCTCCCCAAGGACGGCCTTATTCCTCCCAAAACGCAGCCGTCCTCCCCGATAAGGCGCCCGTCCGCTCCGCTGCAACGGCGCGGACGGGCATTTTTTTTATTCGTAAGAAGCGACGAATGGCCGAATGCGATCGTGCGAGGCCTTCACGCGCCGTTCCAGTTCACGGGCGTATCCGTCGAGATCTTCAATACGCTTGCGGGCAACCCCCGTATCCATCGCCGCCTTGGCGACGGCGGGCGTGATGCACGTCAAAATGCGCGGATCAAGCGGCTTCGGGATAATGTAGTCGAAGCCGTATTCAAGGCTGTCCACATTGTAGGCGGAACATACTTCCGCCGGGACCGGTTCCTTCGCCAGCGCGGCGAGGGCCTCGGCGGCGGCGATCTTCATGGCCTCGTTGATTTCCGTGGCTTCCACGTCAAGCGCGCCGCGGAAGATGTAGGGGAAACCGGAGACGTTGTTGATCTGGTTCGGGTAGTCGGAGCGCCCGGTCCCCATGATGCAATCGGGGCGGGCCGCCTTGGCGTCTTCATACGAGATTTCCGGATCCGGATTCGCCATGGCGAACAACACCGGCTTGTCGGCCATGGAGCGCACCATATCCTGCGAAACCAGATTCTTGGTGGAAAGGCCGAGGAACAGGTCCGTGCCCTTCATGCAGTCCGCGAGGCTCCCCAGATCTTCCTCCTGCGCGAATTCCAGCTTGTATTCGGCCAGATTCGAGCGCTTCTTGTGAATGAGCCCCTTGGAATCGAACATACGGATGTTCTCGCGCTTTACCCCCAGCGCGCAGTAGAACCGCGCACAGGCCATGCCCGCCGCGCCGGCCCCCACCACCACGACGGTCACGTCTTCAATCCTGCGGCCCGTGAGTTCACAGGCGTTGAGCAGGGCCGCACCGGAAATGATGGCGGTGCCGTGCTGGTCGTCATGGAACACCGGGATGCCCATTTCCTTCTTCAGCGTCTCCTCGATGATGAAACATTCAGGAGCTTTGATGTCCTCAAGATTGATGCCGCCGAACGTGGGTTCCATCGTCCGTACGGCAGCGATGAACTCTTCGGTGCTGCCCGTCTTGAGGCACAGGTCGAACACGTCGACATCGGCGAAATTCTTGAACAGGACGCCCTTGCCTTCCATGACCGGCTTGGCGGCGTAAGGCCCGATGTTGCCGAGCCCGAGGACGGCTGTGCCGTCGGAGATCACGGCCACCAGGTTGGCGCGCCCGGTGTATTCGGACACCAGCGCCTGATCCTCCGCGATGGCCTTGCAGGCTTCCGCCACACCCGGCGAATAGGCGAGGGACAGATCCTTCTGGCTTTCGCAGCGCTTGGTCAGCACCACTTCGGTTTTCCCGTGACGGGGGGAACGGTGGTATTCAAGAGCTTCTTCCCGCGTAAACAAGGCCATGTACGTATTCCTTATTAATAATAAATAGAGGTGAAAGGCGACGCCTCCGGCGGTACGGCCACGGCTTCGCCGCCCCTTTGGGCCGAATTCCCCCGGCCCCTCGGTTATGCCCGAGCAAAGGACGAAGGCAAAAACGCGCCCATGCCGCCCCCACAAGCGCAAGAGAAACGGCGCGCCGTTTTTCTCTTGCCGATACAGGGGGAAACGAGCTTCAGCGATTCCGGTTGTGCCGGGGCCCGGGGGGCGGCTCGCCCCCCGGACGGGGCCAAGGGGCGGTAAGCCCCTTGCCGCCGGAGGCCTATCTTTTTAGCTATGGCAGTGCGAACCGCAGCCCTTGAACTTTTCGTACAGGGCCTTGGGCAGGATGCCCTTGACGGACTTGAGGGCCAGCATACGGCGCATGATGCCGAGCTGGTCTTGAAGGGGAATCTTCTTGGGGCAGACGTCTTCGCAGCCGAGGAGGCCCATGCAGCCGAATACGCCCTGATCGTTGCCGATCACATCGTAGTACTCGTCCTCGGAACGGTTGTCGCGGGGATCGATGTAGAAACGGGCGAGGCGGTTGATGGTCGCCGCGCCGAGGAAGTCCTTGCGCATCCGGGCCGTACCGCAGGCCGCGATGCAGCAGCCGCATTCGATGCAGCGGTCGAGCTCGAAAATCTGCTCGGCAAGCTCGTTTTCCATGCGCTTTTCTTCGGCGCGGGGATCGAACGCCTTGTCCTGCGTGTGAACCCACGCTTCGATCTTGCGGCCCACTTCACGGAACCACACGCCCGTATCCACGGACAGGTCGCCAAGCAGCTTGAAGACCGGCAGGGGATGCAGGACGATATGATCGGGCAGATCCCGGGTCTGGGTATGGCAGGCGAGGCCGGGACGCCCGTTGATGACCATGCCGCAGGAACCGCAGATGCCCGCGCGACAGCAGAAGTCGAACTGGAGGCTCGGGTCCTGCTGCTCGCGGATGATGTTCAGCGCGATGAACAGGGTCATGGAGCTGTATTCTTCCACATAAAAAGACTGCATGTGCGGAACGGAGGCGGGATCAAGCGGGTTGTACCGGAACACCTCGATGTGCAATTTGCGACTCATTCTAACTCCCGAATCTGAAAGAAGATGTGTGCTTTTCAGAGCGCCTTTCGCGCTTCCTCTCACTCAAGACACAAAAGTCTTAGGAGGATGAGGGAAGGGGGTCCGGGGGAAGGAAGCCCTTCTTCAGAAGGGTTCCTTCTCCCTTCCCCCGCGGCGTACCCGCATTTACTTGATGGCTTCTTCCGCCTGTTCCTTGGTCTTGATCTTGTCGGCGGGGATTTCAGCGGGAATGATCTTCCCGCCGCCGTAGCCTCGCTCGCCCGGAGGCAGCTCGAACCACGGAGAAGCGTCTTCGTATTTGAGAGTGGGCAGAGAGTCGCCTTCCTTCCAGTAGGCGAGCGTGCGCGTCAGCCATTCGGCGTCGTTGCGCGCGGGGAAATCTTCGCGGGTATGCGCCCCGCGGGATTCCGTGCGCTGGAGCGCGCCGTAGGCGGTGCAGAGCGCCAGTTTGATCATGCCGGGCACGCGCAGGGCCATGGACAGCTCGGGCGTGAAGCCCTTCACGCTGCCGTGCAAGCCGATGTGCCTGGCCCGCTCAGAGAGTTCGAGCAGCCTGTCGACGCCGTTCTGGAGATCCTTGGCATTCCGGAAAATGCCCACGTCGTCCATCATGATGTCCTGCATGGCGTTGCGGAGATCGAAACAGTTTTCCTTACCATTGCGGCAAGAGATGATGTCGTCGATGGTCTTGGCGACGAGCTTGCGGGCATCGTTGACGGGCTCGGTCTTGAACACGCTTTCGGAACCCTTGAGGTACTCGACCATCTTGCTGCCGATGTAACGCCCGGAAACCACGGTTTCGGCGAGGGAGTTGCCGCCCAGACGGTTGAAGCCGTGCAGGTCCCAGCACGCCGCTTCACCGGCGGCGAACAGGCCCTTGAGCCCATAGGCGTGGCCGTCCTTGTCCGTACGGACGCCGCCCATCGAATAGTGCTGCGTCGGGCGCACGGGGATAAGCTGGTGGATGGGGTTCACGCCGAGGAAATGGGTACAGATATCATAGATTTCACGCAACTTGGTCGTGATGTGGTGCTCTCCGAGGTGGCGGATATCCAGCCACAGGTGGTCACCGTAGGGGCTCTTCACGCCAAAGCCCTTGCGCATGTGCTCGGTCATGCGGCGCGAAACCACGTCGCGGGAGGCAAGCTCGGCCTTTTCGGGCTCGTAGTCGGGCATGAAGCGGTATTCGTTCACGTCAAGGAGCGTCCCGCCGTCGCCGCGGCAGCCTTCCGTCATCAGGATGTCGGTAGGCACGCTGCCGGTGGGATGGAACTGGATGGCCTCCATGTTGCCGAGGGGCACGACGCCGGTATTCAGGGCGCAGATCTGGCCGCCGCCGTCGCAGATGATGGCGTTGGTGGTGGCGCGGTAGATGCGCCCGTAGCCGCCCGTGGCGATGAGGGTGGCCTTGGCGATGTAGGCGACAAGCTCGCCGTCGCGCAGGGAGCGGACAATGGCGCCCATGCAGCGTTCGCCGTCGTGGATAAGGGCTTCGGCCTGCATCCGATCGTGGATTTCCACGCCGTACTGGAGACATTTGCTGTCGAGGGTGTTCAGCACGGAACGTCCCGTGCCGTCAGCCGTGTAACAGGTACGCCATTTCGCGGTGCCGCCGAAGGCGCGGGCGTGGATGAGCCCGTGTTTGCTTTCCTCTTCTTCGGCCTCGAAGGGCTTGCCGCCCTTATAATAGGTGTGCTTGCCCGCGACGACGCGGTTCCACGGCACGCCCCAATGGGCCATTTCACGCATGACGATGGGCGCGCTGTCCGCGAAGATGCGGGCCACTTCCTGATCGCAGCCCCAGTCGGAACCCTTCACGGTGTCGGCGAAATGGATGTCGGTGCTGTCGCCCTTGCCCATGACGGCGTTGCCGAGGGCCGCCTGCATACCACCCTGCGCCGCCGAGGAATGCGACCGGCGGGGAGGGACGACGGAAAGACAGATGGTGTGGAAACCTTCCATAGCCGCGGCGAGCGCCACGCGTTCGCCGGCAAGCCCGGCACCAATGCACAACACGTCGGAATAAATCGTTCTCATGACGCCCTCCCTTAGATGGCCATCGTGGCGAAGCTGTAGTGGGTTGCCAGACTCAGCAGTGCCAGACCGATAACGAGATAGAGGGCATACTTGCGCCACTTCAAACGGTTTTCACGGTTCAGGATGCCGAACTTCACGCCGACGCGGTACAAACCGATGGCGATATGCAGATCCAACGCGGCGAACAGCACCAGATAGAAGGGGACCATGCCGCCCTGAATGGCCGCCGCGCTCTTATCCGCAGAGATGGGCAAATTCGACAGGATGTTGATGACATGCGCGCTGGCCATGACAAGGATGACGATCGCGGTGGCGACCTGCACCAGCCACAGCCATGTGTCCATATGGTGCATCATCTTGGCCTGACGCCAGAACTCACGCAGTTCCAGCGGGCTGAACGGCATTTTCCGTGCGGCGAGAATAAAGTGCAGGATCATGACAAGCAAAATGATCGGCCCGCCAATCTGCGCCAGATAAGACGTTTCAAGGAATACGGCCAACGAGTCCATTATCTTCGGACTCAAGATGACACTCGAAACAAGTACCATATGCATCAGCACAAAACAGCAGAGAAGGACACCGGTCAACATCTGGATGACATCGGTGTATCCTGAAATATGATTGCGCAATCTGACATGTGAAGTGATGTTCGCCTGAGCCATCTTTAGATTCCCTCCTCAAAGAATGAAAAAGACCTTATAAATCCTTCCGCCTCTCCTTATTCCCAACTCCTTTATCAATTCCGCCAAAAGCTGACGCCGCAAGCATCAACACTCTTTACTTCTTATTGAAGTATAATGGCATTCCTTCTTGGTTTAAAGGATACTTTCCTTTTTCTGTCAACCGAGTGTTATTTGTGCACTCGAACAATATAGTCACTTGACCTAGAAAGAACTTTTGTTATTCATAACAACTAGAGAATAATGTGGAAATAATTCTTATTACTGTTTTATATAACACTGGGTTTTTACTTATCTTTTTGCCCAGTATTTTCTTTGCCGCAAATGCCCGTGGCGAATGGTACCCTTCTTCACAAGAAGCAGGGCGCTGCAATAAACCTGCTCTTTTTACACGACTATTCTCCATATTCCATGAAGAAAAGGAATAGCCCGGCAGAGGAGGACGATTTTACAATGTTGACAAGATCCCTCTCGAGAAGGCGCGACGCCTTGCCTCAAAAGAGTTCCCCCTGCCTTACCCTCCCATGCGGGCGTATCCCACAGCCATAGGCGCATGGAGGAGGCTCCCCCTGCGAAGCCATCACGAAGGGCGGCTTTTTTTCCTCATCCTTGCCCAATCCAGCGGTCATCTGCGCTGACGCCGTCCGCTGAAATGGAAAAGCCCCCCATTCCGTGGAATGAGGGGCTCAACAGATCACAGTACAGCAGGACTATTTCGCACGCCAAGCGCCGTGCTTGTTACAGTAGGCGCGGGCGAACACGACCTGATCAAAGAGAATGGGGAATTCAACGACCGGAGTCTCCCCGGCCTTGAAGTACTTGCGCAGCACGGTGTCGTCGGAGGTGCGGATTTCAGCCCATTCGATCAGGTGATCGGCGTCCATACCGTGCAGCTTGGAGCCCACGCTCACTTTGCAGCCCTTTTCCGTGGCTTCCACGACGGGCATGTGCGATTCCTTGGTCCCAACGGGTTCGCGGTCGTCAAGAACTTCCATCGTTTTGCCGCAGCAGATCATGGCGCTGACGCCGTCATGCACGATTTCGGTCACGGTTCCGCAAATGGGGCATTTATAAAGCTGATAACGGTAGGTCATGGGAGAAGCTCCTTTGCAGCGAGGCTGCGCATATTGTCCCCACGGGGACGTAGTAATGAATTAACGATAAAAAATACTATTCCTATTTTTATTTTTTGTCCAGAGGCCAACCCACCTCGGCGGCCTCCGCCCCGAACCGTACAGAGCCATAACAACGGGGCGTTCCTCTCATTCCTTATCCATCCAAAAGAAAAGCCCCGCTCATGGAACGGGGCCAATCTCTTCAGAGACAAGTGTTACTTCGCCAGCAGCATCCAGATTTCACCGGGGCCGTTGAGGTGCCCCGCGATATAGGCCGCCCTCGCGCCCTTGCCGCAGAACAGGTCGACGCGGCGTCCCTTGATGGCCTCTCCCGTATCCTGCGCCAACCCGATGCCGAAAAGCGGCGTGGTCGAGACGGGGCCTTCCTCCACGGGGGAGGAAGGATCAGGAATATTCACATCGAAGGCAAGCACCGAACCGAGCGGGAAAGTCGTGCGGTCCACGGCCAGCGAGACCATCGAACTGAGCGGCGACCCCATGCTGCCCACGGGGCCGGACGTGATGCTGCCGGAAGAGGTTTCCGGCCCTTTGCGGAAAAAGATGTAGCGCTGATTGCGCCGGAGCAGATCGTCGCGCAATTCCGGGTGCTCGCGCAGCCACTGCCGGATGGACTGCATACTCACCTGCCCGGTGGGGATTTCCCCCTGATCGGCGAGATACCGCCCTATGCTCAGGTACGGCTTGCCGTTGGACCCGGCAAAGCGCACGGGCATCTCCTTGCCGTCCTCGAAGCGCAGCCGCCCCGATCCCTGCACCTGCAGGAAAAAAGCGTCCACGGGATCGGACAGCCATGCCAGTTCCAGCCCCTTTCCGCGCAGGACGCCGGGCCTGCCGTCCAGCCCGTCGATTTCGGCCCTCGTATAATAAGGAACGGGCTTCCCCTTTTCCATGCGGTACACGACGCGCTGGCCGATAAGCTCGCTCTTGAAGCTCCCCAGATTCAGCTCGCGCAGATCCGGCGGCACACGGTACAACGGGGCCGTGTAGCCGGGCTTGCGGGTACGGCTTGCCTTGACGACGGGCTCATAGTATCCCGAAAAGGCAGCGCCATCCTTGAGCTTCACCCAGCGGAACCGCTCCGCCAGCAGGCCGGGTTCGGCGTCGAGACGGGGCAGCAGGGCCTCAAGGCAATCCAGCGTCTTGGCCACATCGCCCCACGTCACCGCCACATCGCCGTGCGCCACCGCGACCTGACCGGGCTCGCGCCCAGCGATATGCGCCCGGCTGGCCCGCAGGGCCGGGGCCAGCTCCTTCCACGAATGCAGGCGCTGCCCGGTGCGATCGAGCTTCCCCGCCAGCACGGCGGCCTGCTCGTCGTTCTCGGGGACAAGATCGCCCGCGACGTCCCGGACCGGAGCTGAGGGAGCGGGAAGGGGAGCCGCGCACCCCGCCAGCAGGCCGAGGGCAAGGACGGCCGCGGCCAGAGCCGCCGTTCCCGCACCGCGTTTTTGTGGAACCTTCAGCAAAGGATGCTGTTCATGCACGATTTTCCCACTCCCGATGTTTGGCTCGCCCACCGCGTCTCCTATGGAGAAACCGATACGATGGGGTATCTCTATTACGCGGAATACCTGCACCTCTTCGAACGTTCCCGCAGCGAGTACATCCGCGAGATGGGCATGAGTTACGCGGAGGTCGAACGCCTCGGCATCATGCTGCCCGTACGCGAAGCCCAGTGCCGCTATAGGCGGCCCGCCCGGTATGACGATCTGATCCATATCCGCGCGGGGATAGCCGAAGTCAGGCGCGCCTCTCTCGTCTTTGTGTACAATGTCATGGACGCCGAGCGCAAGACCCTGCTTGCCGAGGGCATGACTGAACACGCCTGCACCGGACGCGACGGGCGCCCCGTGCGCCCACCGGAATGGTTCGTCAAACTCATGCGCGGGGAACCGTTCCAAATCCCCGAATAAAGCCCTTACCCCAAGCAGAGGGAAGGAGCCGCCTTCAAGAAGCGCCCTTCCCTTTTCTTTCGCCCTTCTTCTCCCCCGTCCCCGCCGCCTTTTCCCAACTCCCCCTCAATGCAGGCATCTTCCCGGGCTCTCTTTGACCGTTTCTCGATATACATTGGCATTTTCTCATGAGACACGGTTATCCAATTCGTCTATCCCTATCTATAAACGCATTATCTCTTTTATCCGGACGGGCTTTTTCCTTTTTACCCTCCAAGAACAGCGGCTTTACCTTAAGCGGCGAACAATACCCTTTATCTTTTTGCGGAAAGAGGGGTCTCCCTTTTTTATGTTTTCACCGGAAACATGCTTTGGCTGTACGGACTGGAACCTCATACCTGAAGGAGTTTCTTATGAAACGGTGGTTCAAAATGCTTACGGGTTCCCTTGCGGTTGTCCTTTTCATCACATTTTCCTGTGCGGCATTCGCGGCGGCCCCGGTCAAACTCCGCACCGCATGGCTTGACGAGCACGAAGCCTTCCTCGTCTGGTATGCCAAAGAAAAAGGGTGGGACAAAGAGGAAGGGCTGGACATCGAAATGCTCCTCTTCTCGTCCGGCATGGCGCAGCTCAACGCCCTTCCCGCAGGGGAGTGGGTACTCGCCGGAACCGGCGCCGTGCCCGGCATGATGGGCGCGCTCCGCTACGGGACGTACACCATCGCCGTCACCAACGACGAATCCTACACCAACGCCCTCCTGCTCCGCCCCGACAGCCCTATCCTCAAGACCAAGGGCTACAACAAAGACTACCCGGAAGTGTACGGACATCCGGACGACGTGCGCGGCAAGACGTTCCTCATCACCACCATGTCCTCCCCCCACTTCACCCTGAGCCACTGGCTGCGCGTGCTCGGCCTCAAGGAAAGCGACGTCACCATCAAGAATATCGATCAGGCGCAGGGCCTCGCGGCGTTCGACAGCGGCATCGGCGACGGCGTCTGCCTGTGGGCACCGCACATGTTCTTCGGTATCGACAAGGGCTGGAAGGTCGCCGGAACCCCAAATACCTGCGGCGTGGGCCTGCCCACCGTGCTCATGGGCGACAAGAAGTTCTGCGACGCCAACCCCGAACTGGTCGCCAAGTTCCTGCGCGTATTCCTGCGCTCCGCCAACATGCTCCAGAAGGAAGCCCCGGAATCCCTCGCCCCGGAATACTGCCGCTTCTTCCAGGAATTCGTGGGCAAGAGCTTTACGCCGGAAATGGCCGCGCTCGACATCAAGACGCACCCCGTTTTCAATCTTGAAGAACAGCTCGCCCTGTTCGACGGCTCCAAGGGGCAGAGCAAGGCCGCCAAGTGGATGGCCGACATCGCCGAATTTTTCGCCGGCGTGGGCCGGATCACGCCCGACGAGCTGAAGGTGGTCAAGGACGGCTCCTACGCCACCGACAAGTTCCTCAAGCTCGTCAAGCAGCCCATCCCCGACTACAAGTAACATTCCCGGTTTCCCTTTACCCTGCCCTTGCCGGCCCTCCGTAACAGGGGGCCGGCTTGCTTTTTTGGAAATCGGTATGATTCTAACTCTCTGAGCAACCAAACAGTCCCTTTTCGCAAGAAGGGGTTCCATCTTAGCGGTTCGTCTGATAGCATGTGAAAGTTCACCTTTGCATTGCTCCGGGGGGAAGCTTTTTTCCTTGCATTGCATCGGGGCGGGCAAGGAGAAGACCTAGGGGTTCTCCTTTTTCTTTTCTCCAGCCCTGTTGCCCCGTTAGCGTGGATATGTTAGATTTTTTCTCGTGAAGAAGGTCTATTGGTCTTTGAACCACTCTACTGCCGGGAGAATCATGGAAACAATCAATCTTGAAACCACGCGCGACGAAGCGTTTCTTCGCGAGGTGGAAGCAGAAAGCGGTCAGAAGGTGACCAACTGCTACCAGTGTGGAAACTGCACGGCGGGGTGCCCCTGCGGTCCTGAATACGACCTGCAGGTCAGCCAAGTCATGCGGGCCGTCCAGCTCGGTAACAAGGAAATGGCGCTTTCAAGCCGTTCGCTGTGGCTCTGCGTGTCGTGCTCGACCTGTACGTCCCGCTGCCCCAACAACATCGACGTCGCCAAGGTCATGGACGTGCTGCGGCACATGGCCTGGAAGGAAGGCAAGACGAACTACGCCATGGCGTCGTTCTGGCAGTCCTTCCTGACCACCGTCCGCCACTTCGGGCGCACGTACGAACTGGGCGTCATGGCCATGTTCATGGCCCGCACCGGCCGGGTTTTCACCGATGTGGATCTCGCGCCGCGCATCCTGCCCAAGCAAAAGCTGCCCTTCAAACCCCACACCATCGTCGGCAAGGACGCTGTGGCCCGTATCTTCAAGCGTTTCGACGAGCAGCGCAGCGCCGAGGGGGACAAGTAAATGAAACTCGCCTATTACCCCGGCTGTTCTGGTCAGGGGACGTCCGCCGAATACGAACGTTCCACCCGCGCCGTCTGCCGCGCGCTTGAAATCGGCCTCAAGGAAATTTCCGACTGGAGCTGCTGCGGCTCCACGCCGGCCCACGCTTGCGATCACGTGCTCTCCTCCGCGCTTTCCGCGCGCAACCTCGCGCTTGCCGCCGCCGAAGGCGCCGAACGCGTGGGCACGCCCTGCCCGAGCTGCCTCGCCAACCTGAAGACCGCCAAGTACCGTATGCAGGACGAGGCGTTCCGCGATAAGGTCAACGCCCTTCTCGACAATCCCTGCCCCGAAGAGCTGCCCGAAACCGTATCCATCCTCCAGGTCCTGGTGGAGGACTACGGCACCGGCGCCATCGCCGAAAAGGTCAAGAAGCCCCTCGAAGGCATTAAGGTCGCCTGCTACTACGGCTGCCTGATGAGCCGCCCCGCGGACATCATGCAGTTTGACGACGCCGAGAACCCGATGGCCATGGACAACATCATGACCGCCCTCGGCGCCGAAGTCGTGCCTTTCCCCCTGAAGACGGAATGCTGCGGCGCAGCCATGGGCATTCCCCGCCGCGACATCACCGCCCGCCTTACCGGCCGCATCCTTGAACGGGCGCAGGCCTTCGGCGCGGACGCCGTGGTCGTCGCCTGTCCGCTCTGCCACATGAACCTTGACCTGCGCCAGCGTCAGGCCGTGGGCGGAAGCATGAAGATGCCGGTGCTGTATTTTACGCAGCTCATGGGGCTGGCCCTCGGCCTGCCGCATCAGGAACTCGGCTTCGAAAAGCTCTGCGTCAGCCCCGACGAACTTCTGCGGAAGATCGACGCCGCGCAGTCTGCCAAGGCCGCCGCGGCCAAGGCCGATGAAGCCACAGAGGAGGCCAAGGCATGAAAATAGGCGTTTTTATCTGCCACTGCGGATCGAACATCGCCGGGACCGTGGATTGCGGCAAGGTCGCTGAGATCGCCAAAACCTATCCCGATGTGGCCTTCTCCACCGACACCATGTACACCTGCTCGGAACCCGGACAGGAAGAAATCGTCGCCGCCATCAAGGAACACAAGCTTGACGGCGTGGTCGTCGCTTCCTGTACGCCGCGTATGCACGAGCCCACCTTCCGCCGCACCGTGGAACGCGCCGGGCTCAACAAGTACATGTTTGAAATGGCCAATATCCGCGAACACGTGTCGTGGATCGGCAAGGACAAGGAAGCCAACACCAACAAGGCCGCGGAACTCGTCCGCATCGCCGTTGAAAAACTGCGCCGCGACAACCCGCTGTTCTCCAAGTCCTTCGAATCCACCAAGCGCGTGCTCGTCATCGGCGGCGGCGTGGCCGGCATCCAGGCCGCCCTCGACTGCGCCGACGCGGGCCTCGACGTGCTCCTCGTGGAACGCGAAAGCCACATCGGCGGCAAGATGGCGAAGCTCGACAAGACCTTCCCTACCGTCGACTGCTCCAGCTGCATCCTCGGCCCCAAGATGGTCGACGTCGCCCAGCATCCCAAAATCACGCTCATGGCCGCTTCCGAAGTGACCAACGTGTCCGGGTATGTGGGCAACTTCACCGTGACCGTGAAGAAGAAGGCCACCTACGTCGACTGGTCCAAGTGCACCGGCTGCGGCGCCTGCATGGACAAGTGCCCCGCCAAGAAGACCCCGGACAAGTTCAACGAGTTCGTCGGCCCCACCACGGCGATCAACATCCCCTTCCCGCAGGCGATCCCCAAGAAGGCCACCATCAACGCCGAATTCTGCCGCAAGCTCACCTCGGGCAAATGCGGCGTGTGCGCCAAGGTGTGCCCCACCGGGGCCATCAACTACGAAATGAAGGATGAGGAAGTCACGGAAACCGTGGGCGCCATCGTTGCCGCCACCGGCTACGACCTCATGGACTGGACGGTCTACGGCGAATACGGCGCGGGCCAGTACCCCGACGTCATCACCTCGCTCCAGTACGAGCGCATCATGTCCGCCTCCGGCCCGACCGGCGGCCACATCAAGCGCCCGTCCGACGGCAAGGAACCCAAGAGCGTCGTGTTCATCCAGTGCGTGGGCTCCCGCGACAAGTCCATCGGCCGCCCCTACTGCTCCGGCTTCTGCTGCATGTACACCGCCAAGCAGGCCGTCCTGACCAAGGACCACATCCCCGACTCGCAGTCCTACGTGTTCTACATGGACATCCGCTCCAACGCGAAGCTCTATGACGAATTCACGCGCCGCGCCGTCGAGGAATACGGCACCCAGTACATCCGCGGCCGCGTGTCCGCCATCCAGCCCGACGGCCACGGGCAGTACATCGTCCGCGGTGCCGACACCCTGCTCGGCAAGCCCGTCGAGGTGAAGGCCGACATGGTCGTGCTCGCCGTGGGCATCGAAGGCTCCAAGGGCGCGAACAAGCTCGCCGAAACCCTGCACATCTCCTACGACGGCTTCGGGTTCTTCATGGAATCCCACTGCAAGCTCCGCCCCGTGGAGACCAACACCGCCGGCGTGTTCCTCGCGGGCGTCGCCCAGGGCCCGAAGGACATCCCGTCCTCCGTCGCGCAGGGCAGCGGCGCCGCCGCCAAGGTGATAGGCCTCCTCTCCAAGCCGCTCCTCGAAAGCGACCCGCAGATCTCCGTCGTGGACATCAAGCGCTGCGTCGGCTGCGGCAAGTGCATCAAGGTGTGCCCGTTCCAGGCCATCGTCGAAAAGGAAATTCGCGGCGAAAAGAAGGCGCAGACCATCGAGGCCGTGTGCCAGGGCTGCGGCCTTTGCACGGCTACCTGCCCGCAGGGCGCCATCCAGCTCTCCCACTTCACTGACAACCAGATCCTTGCGGAGGTAGACGCTCTATGTCGGTTCTGACAGGCAAAGAACTCCGGATCGTAGGCTTCCTCTGCAACTGGTGCTCCTATGGCGGCGCCGACACTGCCGGGGTCGCTCGTTTCACCCAGCCTACGGACCTGCGTATCATCCGCGTCCCCTGTTCGGGCCGCGTCAATCCCCTGTTTCCGCTGAAAGCCCTGCTTTCCGGCGCCGACGGGGTGCTCGTGTCCGGCTGTCACCCGCGTGACTGCCACTATTCGGAAGGCAACTACTACGCCCGCCGCCGCCTCGAAACGCTGAAGGAATTCCTGCCCATCATCGGCATCGATCCCCGCCGCTTCGAGTACACGTGGGTGTCCGCCTCCGAAGGCCAGCGCTGGCAGGCCGTGGTCACCGCGTTCACCGAACGCGTCCACAAGCTCGGACCTGCGCCCAAGTTCGAAGACGCGAAGCCGATGTACGTCATGCCCAACCTTGACCTGCCCGCGCCTCTGCGCCCGCTCGGCTGCGGCGTCAATCCCGCGGCCATGACCGAGCTCAAGGACCAGATCAAGGCCGCGCTCGAAGCCAAGGAAGTGGAATTCGTCATGGGCTGGCAGAAAGGCTTCGACGGCCTGCACGCCACGCCCCTGTACATGCGCAAGCCCGAAGACGTCGAAAAGCTCATCTGGGGCCCGCTCAACGTCCACTCCCTCGCCACCTACCTGCCTCTCTTCAAGGGCAAGAAGGTCGGCATCGTGGTCAAGGGCTGCGACTCCCGCGGCGTCGTGGAACTCCTGCAGGAGAACCTCATCAACCGTGAGGACGTGGTCGTCTTCGGCATGGGTTGCAACGGAACCATCGACATCAACCGCGTGCTCGCCAAGATCGGCGACGTGACGGAAGTCGAATCCGTGACCGGCTCCGGCGCCACCCTCAAGGTCCGCGCCGACGGCAAGGACTACGAGTTCGCCATGCAGGACGTGGCGCAGGACAAATGCCGCGCCTGCACCGTGCCCAACGCCGTCATCCACGATCACTTCGCGGGCTCGCCCACGAACATCCCGGACGGCGCGCAGCCCGCCATGCCCGCCATCATGACCTTCCTCGACGGCCTGAGCCTCGAGGACCGCATGGGCTTCTGGCGGGGCCACATCGACCGCTGCATCCGCTGCTATGCCTGCCGCAACGCCTGCCCCATGTGCGTGTGCCGCGACAACTGCGTGGCGGACAGCCGCGAACCGCATTGGCTCACGCAGGAAGACAGCCCCACGCAGAAGATGTTCTTCCAGCTCATCCACGCGATGCACCTCGCCGGACGCTGCACCGGCTGCGGCGAATGCAACCGCGCCTGCCCGATGGGCATCCCGGTCGGAGCCCTCAAGCTCCAGATGGGCCGCGTCGTGAAGAAGCTGTTCGAATACGCGCCCGGCATGGACGTTGACGCCGTGCCGCCGCTGCTCGGCTTCCAGCTGGAAGAAAAGAACATTCACGAACATCACATCGAGGGAGCATAAACGCAATGAGCGCCATACGATTCCTCGCTGCCGACAAGCTGGCCTCGTGGCTGGCCGAAGTGGCGGCATCCCGTCAGGTGCTGGCCCCTCGTCAGGAGGGCAAAGCGGTTGTGTTCCGGCCTCTCGTCGCCGGAGAAACGCCGTCGCTGGCCCGCGCCACCGTATCCCCCAAGACCGCCGTTTTCCCCGCCTGTGAAACGCTCGTGCATTTCACAGGCACCAAGGACCCGGAAAATCCGGCCAAACTGAACATGAAACTCGACGACACCCCCGACGCTCCGGCCCGGATGGTGTTCGGCTGCCGTTCCTGCGACGCCCGCGGCTTCGCCGTGCTCGACAAGCCGTTCCTCGAAGGCAAGTTCCAGGACGCCTACTACAAGGCCCGCCGCGACAACCTGCTGGTCGTCACCCGGACCTGCGACAGCCCGTGCAGCACCTGCTTCTGCCACTGGACCGGCGGCGGCCCCGCCGATCCCACCGGCTCCGACGTGCTGCTCACGGCCGTGAACGGCGGCTTCGTGCTTGAGGCCGTGTCCGAAAAAGGCGAAGCCTTCCTCGCGTCGACCAAACTCGCCGACGGCTCCGACAAGATGGACGAAGCCAAGGCAGCCCGCGAAAAGGCCGCCGCCAGCCAGCAGCCCGCCCCTGATCTGTCCAAGGCGGCCCGCCGCCTCGAACAGCGTTTCACCGACGTGGACTTCTGGGCGGAACAGACCGCGAAGTGCCTCTCCTGCGGCGCGTGCACCTACATGTGCCCGACCTGCCAGTGCTTCAACATCTCCGACGAGGGCGATCCCCTCGAAGGCCGCCGCCTGCGCAGCTGGGACAACTGCATGTCCCCGCTGTTCACCCGCGAGGCCAGCGGGCACAACCCCCGCACGGCCAAGGCCCTGCGTATGCGCAACCGCGTTTCGCACAAGTACTGGTACGCTCCCGACTACAGCGACGGGCGTTTCGCCTGCACGGGCTGCGGTCGGTGCATCAAGCAGTGCCCGGTGTCGCTGGACATCCGTGAAATTGTCCTCAACGCCATCGCGGATGACGCGGAAGCCAAATAAGGAGTCTGAACATGGCAGGGACGCACAATCCCCTTCTGCCTGAAATGGCGACCGTCATCGAAACCGTGCAGGAAACGCACAACATCAAAACGTTCCGCGTGCGTTTCGATGATGAAGAAAAAATGAAAAACTTCACCTTCCAGCCCGGACAGGTGGGGCAGCTCTCCGTTTTCGGCGTGGGCGAGTCGACCTTCGTGATCAACTCTTCCCCCACCCGGATGGATTACCTCCAGTTCTCCGTGATGAAGGCCGGCGAAAACACCGCCGCCCTCCACAAGCTCAATGCCGGCGACAAGATCGGCGTGCGCGCCCCGCTCGGCAACTGGTTCCCCTACGAGCAGTGGAAGGGCAAGAACGTCTTCTTCATCGGCGGCGGCATCGGCATGGCCCCCATCCGCACCATCATGGTGTACCTGCTGGACAACCGCAAGGATTACGGCGACATCAGCCTGCTGTACGGCGCCAAGACCCCTGCGGACCTGTCCTTCCAGTCCGACATGCCCGAGTGGCTGGAGCGCAAAGACCTGAACGTCACCCTGACCATCGACAACCCCGCCGACGGCTGGGAGCACAAGGTCGGCCTCATCCCTAACGTGCTCAAGGAAATCGGCCCCAAGCCCAAGAACACCATCGCCGTGCTCTGCGGCCCGCCGATCATGATCAAGTTCACCCTCGCGGCCCTCGTCGAACTGGGCTTCCCGGATGACCAGATCTACACCACGCTGGAAAAACGCATGAAGTGCGGCATCGGCATCTGCGGGCGCTGCAACATCGGCGGCAAGCTCGTCTGCGTCGACGGCCCCGTATTCTCCAACAAGCAGCTCAAGGAACTCCCGCCCGAGCTGTAGGATGGTTGAATAAATCGGGGAGGGGGAAGGGACCCTTTTGAAAAAGGGCTCCCTTCCCCCTCCCCGAACCCCACCCCCTTCCCCCTAAAACTTTTGTAATGGGGGCGAGGGGAAAAACGGCAGGCACGGCATCGCTCCCGACCGGGAATGATGCCGTATTTGTCGTTATGAGAGCATATGTAGAAAAAATACACCCTTTCTTTCAAACACCCTTCCCCTCCATTCCAAAAGCCCTTCTCCTCTCTTAAAAAATATGAAATTTCATCTTATTACGCAGAGAAAGCCAGCATCTTTCAATCTTCATGCGAAGGAGAAACGGCAGGGGCTTTGCGCTGCGCGGAGGGAGATCCACCCGGTCGCAGACCGGGTTAGCTCCCGGAGCATCGGCAGCGCACCGGCGACGGATGGCAGACAAAGAAAAGCCGAAAAGGAAGAGGGCCGTTGCGCGGCAGGCCAGCAACCCACTTGAGGCAGCGGAGAAACGGGGTGTTCCGGGGGGATTGCAAAGGGGGCCTCGGAGGGGCGGAGCCCCTAACAGGCCCCTTTGCCCCCGCGGGAGGCGGCCACCCTGCGCGGCAGGGAAAACGCCCGACGGCGCAGCCGGGAACCATCCCTACGTATTACATAATAATCTTAAACCATAGACAAACACTCTGCTTCCAACCCAATCCCCTCCACCGTCAAAACGGCAAGGTGCGGATACACCTCCACGCCGTGCGCCACGGCATCCCGCAGCCCCACGGCATACGCCGGATCGATCATGTCCGCAGGCCCGAAGCAACAGGCATCGGGCCGCTGTATGCAGTAAAACATGGCTGCCCGCTCCCCGGCGGCAACAATGCCTTTCAGCGTCCCCAAATGCTTGAGCCCCCGCTCGGAAACGGCATCCGGGAACAGCGCGACGTCATCCTCCGACATGGTGACATTCTTGCATTCGACCCAGAGCCTGGGCATCCCCGGCCCTTCGAGCAAACCGTCCAACCGGCTCTCGCCACGCACTTTTTCCCGCGCGAATGAGGTATAGCCTTCCGCCCACGGCAGCTTGCCCGCCCTGAACGCAGCCTCAAGCATCCGGTTGGGCGTGCTCGTATTCACCCCGGCCCAAAAGCCGCCGCGCGGATAGGCCGCAGGATCGCCGCACCACACCAGCTCCAGCGTCCACCTGAGCTTCCGCTCGGGGTTCTGCGCGGGAGACAACAACACGGGCGCGCCGGGCCGCAACAGCCCGATCATGGACCCTGTATTATTGGTGTGCGCCACATCCGGCTTGCCGTCGATCAACACGTGCACGAAAAAACGCTTCTCGCGGCGTATCAGACGCCCGACCACACAACCGGAAGGAAATGGCAACAATATGGACATGCACCCCACCCCATTCCCCCGGGGACCATGCCCCGGGGATGTTCTTTCCTTAAAAAAGCGAATGCCGATACCCGGCTAGAGAAAAAAAGCCCTTTCCACTTCCCGCATATCCACCAATTTACAGACGGGGCCTAACCTGCTACTGCATGACGACAAAGTCATGTAGCCACCGAGGTATAGTCCCATGCAATTCTCCGAAAGAATGGCCCACATAAAGCCTTCCGCCACCCTGACCATCAACGCCAAGGCCCTCGAGCTCAAATCGCAGGGCGTCGACGTGACCAGCCTGGCAATCGGCGAACCGAATTTTCCCACCCCCGCCCATGTCTGCGACGCCGCGAAACAGGCTATCGACGAGGGCTTTACCCGCTACACCGCCGTGCCCGGCATCCCGCCCCTGCGGGAAGCCATCGCCGGTTACTTTAAGCGCGCGTACGGCGTCGACGTCGCGCCGGACTGTACCATCGCCAGCAATGGCGGCAAGCAGTCCCTGTACAACCTGTTCGCCGCCCTGCTCAATGACGGCGACGAAGTGCTCATCCCCTCGCCGTACTGGGTGAGCTATCCCGACATGGTCTACCTGAACGGCGGCGTGCCGGTCGCGGTCAAGGCCCCTGCCTCGCAGGGCTTCAAAGTGACGGTGGAACAGCTCGAAGCCGCACTGACCCCGAAGGCCAAAATACTCGTCTTCAACTCGCCTTCCAACCCCACGGGCGCCTGTTATTCCGTGTCCGAACGCGACGCCATCGTGAAATGGGCGCTGGATCGCGGCCTGTTCATCATCGCCGATGAAATCTACGACCAGCTCGTCTACGAGCCCAACAAGCCGTCGAGCATCATCGTCTGGTGGAAGCAGTACCCGGACCGCATCGCCGTCGTCAACGGCCTTGCCAAGAGCTTCGCCATGACCGGCTGGCGCGTGGGCTATACCGTGACCCACCCCGACCTCGTCAAGAAACTCAGCCAAATCACCGGACAGGCCACCGGCAACATCTGCTCCGTGTCCCAGAAGGCCGCCGTAGCCGCCCTCACCGGCCCCTACGACTGCGTGGAGTCCATGCGCCAGGCCTTCCAGAAGCGCCGCGATATGGCATGGAAGGAAATCGCCTCGTGGTCAAACGTGGTATGCCCGAAACCTGAGGGCGCGTTCTACCTGTTCGCGGATATTTCCGCCCTGTATGACGAAAAAATGCCCGACGCCACCGCCGCCTGTACCCGCCTGCTCAGTGAAGCGGGCGTGGCGCTGGTTCCCGGCGACGCCTTCGGAGCGCCGGACTGTATCCGGTTCTCCTACGCCGTGGCCGACGACGTGCTCATGGACGCCCTCGCCCGCGTCCGCAAGGTCCTCATCGGACAATAATGCTGACCTCCGGTTCCGGGGCTTCCCGGAACCGGAAAACGCCGCCCGCGGACGGCACTTTTCAGGAGACGGTATGCATACTCTGGATTGGAAGCACGCATGGACCGGACGGTTGCTGACGACGGCCCCGACACGCCCGCAGGCGCTCAAGCTCCTTGAGCCGCAGCTCGACAGCTGCAATGCCCGCCTCATCGGTGAAGTGGCCTCGGGCAAACTTCCGTTCCTCAACCTGCCCTTCCGCAGCAGCCTGACGGCCCGCCTCAAGGCGCTCACCCCGCAGCTCCGGCGTTTCAGGCATATGGTCGTGCTGGGCATCGGCGGCTCGGCCCTCGGCACCCGCGCACTCCAAAAGGCCTTTTTCCCTCAGCAGGATCTCCCGAACCACCAGGGGCCGTGGCTGTGGATCCTGGACAACGTGGACGCCGACGTGCTCGAAGCGCAGATGTCCACCCTCAATCCCGAAGAAACCATCGTCGTCCCCGTCAGCAAATCCGGCGGGACCATCGAAACGCTGGCCCAGTACTTTTTCATGAAGGCGTGGCTGCAAAGGGCGCTCCCCAACACGTGGCACGAGCATATGCTGCTCGTCACCGACGAAAAGAAGGGCTACCTGCGCGAAGAGGCCGACCGCCACAACATCGTGTCCCTGCCGGTGCCGGACCATCTGGGCGGGCGGTATTCCGTCCTTTCCGCGGTGGGGCTCGTCCCCGCCGCCTTCATTGGCTTGCCGTGGGAAGACTTCCTCGAAGGCGCGGCAAGCGTAAACGCGCCGCTCGTCAACGACGAACTCGGCAAGCCGGAAAACCTCCGCAACCATCCCGCATGGGCGCTCGCGAACTGGTGCTTCGAGCTGTCCCGTCACGACTACAGCCAATTGATTTTCTTCACGTATATTCCCTCATGGGCCTCTTTCGGCCAGTGGTTCGGCCAGCTCTGGGCGGAAAGCCTCGGCAAAAACGGCAAGGGGACCATGCCGCTGCCCGCAGTGGGCGTTACCGATCAGCACTCGCTCCAGCAGATGTTCCTCGACGGCCCCGCCGACAAGGGCTGCATCCAGCTGCACTGCCCGAACCTGAGCAAGGGCCCGCAGTTCCCGGACGACGTGCCGGACAGCTGGGAATGGCTGCGGGGCAAGACTTTCGGGGACCTGCTCAACGCCGAAACCCTCGGCTCGGCTGCGGCCCTCGTGCATAACGGCGTGCCGCTCACCCGCCTGGAAGCGGCGGAATCCTCCATGCGCGCCGCAGGCGAAGTCATGGGGCTGCTCATGGCCACGACCGTGCTTACCGGCTGGCTTATGAACATCAACCCGCTCGACCAGCCCGCCGTGGAGCTCGGCAAGCGCCTTGCCTATTCCCGCCTCGGCTCCTCCAGCTACCCGGAAGAAGCGGCCATTTTGAAGGCATTTCTGGACTAGGGGGTAGGCAAAAAAAGCTATAGAGACTTTGGGGAAGGGGAAAACGTTTTTGAAAGAAAGCGTCTCCCCTTCCCCTGATTTGCCAGCCTCCATTCCTTTCCAAAGACGTTTGTGCTTCGAATCTCTGTGCCCTTTCCGGTACAGGCATAAAAGAAATCCGTAGAAACACGTTGCCACGATCAACGGCAATCAGGGCTTTTTTCTTCGAACAAGGCCGACGGCTCTGTTCAAACAAAAAAGTCGTGGCTATTTTTCAAGAGCATCCCTATTGCGTAACCGACCTCCCCACCAAACGTTTCACGGGAAGGGAGCCAGGGGAAGGCATGACGGGTGCCTTTTTCATGGGGTGCCCTCCCCGACATATACTACTCAGAGGCTCGTTTTGTTCGGCAAAAAAGACTCCGTGGACAAGGGCCTGCCGTTCGGGCTGACCCGGTTCCTCTCGTGGATATCGCTTATCCTGATCCTTGCTTCCAGCGTGATGCTGGCCTTTTTCATCGGCAATTCCGCACGCAACACGCTGCTGCTCCGCCAGCAGCAATACGCCATGCTCATGGCCAGCAACCTGAACCAGCAGATCTACCGCCGGTTCACGCTGCCTACCTTCCTCGCGTTCGGGCGCATCGCCCTGCGCCAAAGTATGCAGTACCAGCAGCTCGACGATGTGGTGCAATCCACCATCCTCGGCCTGCATTTGGAATCCCTGCGCATCTATGGGGCCGACAGGGTCGTCAACTACTCCATCAATCAGATGGAACTGGGCCGGACCGACATCACGCCCGCGTCGATGGAACGCGTCATGAGTTCGGGCATCCCCTTCTTTGAGACGCTCTCCAGCGTCAACATGCTTTCCGCCATGTTCATGCTCAAGATCCCGGACGGCAGTTACTCGCTGCGGACCATGTTCCCCCTGACCGTGGATCTCGGCATCAGCGAGAGCACCGGCAAACCGGAATCCCTTGTGACCGGCGTGTTGGAAATCACGCAGGACATCACCGACGATTACGACAGCGTCGTGCGCTTCCAGTGGCTCATCCTCGCCACATGCCTTGGTTCGTCCACCATCCTGTTCGCCATCCTCCAGTTCTTCATCATCAAGGCGGAACGGACCCTTGCCGAGCGCATGAGCCGCAACCGCAAGCTTGAGGCCGAACTCCATCAGAACGAAAAGCTCGCCAGCATGGGCCGCGTCATCGCCAGCATCGCCCACGAGATCCGCAATCCGCTCGGCATCATCCGGTCAAGCTCCGAGTTTCTCATCCGGCGCACGCCGGAACAGGAGAAAGGCAGCCCCGCCCAGCGTATCCTCACGGCCATTTTCGACGAGTCCTGCCGTTTGAGCCAGATCGTCAACGACTTCCTCGACTATGCCCGCCCCCGCGTACCCCGTCAGGATCGCGTGGATCTCAACGCGCTGCTGAATCAGGCCACCGGCTTCCTCGACGGCGAAATGAAGCGCCTCGGCGTGGAATGCGTCCGCGACACGGAAGGTTCCCTGTTCGTCCTCGGGGACAAGGATCTGCTGTACCGGGCCGTCTACAACATTCTGGTCAACGCCTATCAGGCCATCGGGACCAACGGGACCATCCATATCCGCGGCGAACGACGGGACGACGGCATGATCGCGCTTTCGTTCCACGACAGCGGCCCCGGTTTCCCGCCCGCCCTGCTGCACAAGCTTCTTGATCCCTTCTTTACCACCAAGGATCACGGCACGGGCCTCGGCCTGCCCATCGTGAACACCATCATCACGTCCCACAACGGGAAACTGCTCCTGACCAACCCCGAAGAGGGCGGAGCCATGATCACCATCCTGCTCCCGGTTGCCAGCGAGCCGGATATAGGCGACACTCCCGAAAAAGACGAACGGCCGGCCGCAAGCGCGGATGACGAGCCCGTGACGCTGACCGATCCGCTCCCCTCGGAGAAACACGATTTGCGGGAAGGCGACGCCTCTCCGCAGACACGCTAGACAGACAAGGATATTCTCATGAACGACAAGGTGCATCTGCTGCTGATTGACGACGAGAAAAACTACCTGCTCGTTCTGGAAACGCTGCTGACCGAAGCGGGATACGCCGTGACCGCACTGAATGACCCGGAAACGGCGCTGGCGTTTCTCGAAGAGTCCGAAGTCGACATCGTCATCACCGACATGAAGATGCCCCGCATCTCCGGGCGTGAGGTGCTGGAACGGGTCAAAAAGAACTGGCCCCACATCCCGGTGCTCATCATGACGGCCTTCGGCTCCATCGAAAGCGCTGTGGAGGCCATGCGTTACGGGGCGTTCAACTACATCACCAAGCCGTTTTCCAACGACGAGCTGCTGCTTTCCATCCAGAACGCCGCCGAGCTGGCCCGCGCCCACCGCCAATACCAGCTGCTGCGGGAAAGCCTTGAAGAGCGCTACGGCAAGCACCAGATCATCGGGCGCAGCCGGGCCATCCGTGACATGCTCGCCCTTGTGGACCGCGCCGGGCCGAGCCGCGCCACGGTGCTCATCACCGGCGAATCCGGCACCGGCAAGGAACTCGTCGCGCGCGCCATCCACTTTTCCTCGCCGCGCAGCCAGGAACCTTTTGTTTCCGTGAACTGCATGGCCCTGAACCCCGGCGTGCTTGAAAGCGAACTCTTCGGACACGAAAAAGGTTCCTTCACCGGCGCGGTCGCCATGCGCCGGGGCCGTTTTGAGCAGGCCAGCGGGGGCACGCTGTTCCTCGACGAAGTGGGCGAGCTGACCCCCGAATTGCAGGTCAAACTGCTCCGCGTGCTTCAGGAGCGCCGTTTCGAGCGCGTGGGCGGCAGCGAGGAAATCGAAGTCGACATCCGCATCGTCGCGGCAACGAACAAGGACCTCATGCCGCTGGTGCAGGCGGGGACGTTCCGCGAAGACCTCTACTACCGCCTCAACGTGGTGCACATCCCGATCCCGCCCCTGCGCGAACGCCGCGAGGATATCCCGCTGCTGGTGGCCCACTTCGCGGAAAAGGCCGCCAAGGAAAACGGCATCCCGCCCAAAACGTTTTCCACCGAAGCGCTGAACCATCTTTCCGGCTATGAGTGGCCCGGCAACATCCGGCAATTGCAGAACGTGGTCGAACGCTGCCTTGTGCTCGTGCCCGGAGACGTGATCACCCTTGAGGATCTGCCCGCCGAGATCCGCGACGAGGAAGCGCAGTTCAAGAGCGCCGTGGATCTGCTTCCGGTGCAGCTTGATCTTGCCGATACCCTTGAGCGCATCGAAGCCGCGCTTATCCGCCGCGCGCTCGTCCGCGCCGACTTCGTACAGGCCAAAGCCGCGGAATTGCTCGGCATATCCAAGAGCTTGATGCAGTATAAGCTGAAAAAATATAGTATTACCGGGCATTAATAGAATTGGGGAAGGGAGGGGGAACTTTTCTGAAGAAAAGCTTCCCCCTCCCTTCCCCAAGCCCCATCCCTCCCTCTCCAAAGACTTTTGCCGTTATTGAATTCCTATTGCCATAGCTGCCTGTGGACAAAAAACAATCGGACGGATTCCGTTCAGAGGCCCGCAACGCCGGGAAACTGCCGCCGGGGTTACCCCCTCGCACAGCCCCGCCCGCCATCCGCCCCGTTTACAAAAATCTCTGAAGAGAAAAGGGGGAGGTTTGGAGGGGGAAGGATAAACGTGGGGTGCCCCTTCTCTAGAAAATTTCTCCTTCCCCCCAAGACTTCCCCGCACCTCTACACCTTATCACCGAGCCCCGCATGAAAAAGAAAAAACAAAACGACGAAGCGCCCCTTCCGGCGCGTGAAGCGGCCCTCCGGATTCTGGAACGCACGGGCATCAGCGCCCCCGTACAATCCCTGTTGGACACGAAATTGACAGGTGGCCTTTTTTCGCGTCAGGAAGCCGCTCTGACGACGGAACTCGTTTACGGGTATCTGAGGTCGGAAATCCGGATTTCGTGGCTTCTGAGCCAATTTATGAAGGCTCCGGAAAAGCTGCCCGCGTCCATGAAGCTCATGATCGGCATAGCCGCCTACGAGCTGCTGTACCTTGACCGCATCCCCGCCCATGCCAGCGTCAGCGCCGCCGTGGACGCCGTGCGAGCCCGGTTCGGGCAAGGGCTGTCCCGCGTCGCCAACGGCGTACTCCGGTCCCTTATCCGCCTCTCCGAATCCGAAGATTTGAAAGCCTTCGCCTTCTATGAATCCCGCATCAAAGATCCGATGGAACGCCTTTCCGTTTTCCACAGCGTGCCGCGCTGGATGCTCGAACTGTGGACCAAAGGCTACGGGCCGGAAAAGGCCGAAACGTTTGCGCGGGCCGTCTCCGTCGTGCCGTCCCCTTGCGTCCGGGTGAACGCCGCCCGGGACGAATGGGAGGCTCTGCGCGACTTCCTGTGCAAGGAAGGAGAAGCTGTAGGAATTTCGGGAGTCCGCTTCGCGCCCGGCACCCAGCCGGAGTATATGCGGGACTACCTGCGGCAGGGCAGGCTGTCGATACAGGGCGCGGGAAGCCAGCTCGTCCTGGAAGCGCTGGACGCGCCGCGCTGGGAAGGCCCCGTGTGGGACGCCTGCGCCGGACGCGGCGGCAAGACGCTCGCGCTCGTTGAGCTGGGCGTGCCCGTCCTCGCCGCCAGCGATACGTACCAGCCCCGGCTGCGGGGCATGAGGGACGACGCCAAGCGCCTTGTGCTCAAGACTCCGCCGCTGTTCTGCGCCTCGGCGGCCGAACCGGCTCTGCGGGGCACGCCCAGGACCATCCTGCTTGATGTCCCGTGCAGCGGCCTCGGCACGCTTGCCCGGCACCCTGACCTGCGCACGCTCCGCACCCCCGGGCAGGTAGCCGGGCTGGTCGACCTCCAACGCCGCATCCTCGATGCCGTGTGGTCGTACCTGCCTTCCGGCGGGCACCTCGCCTACATCACCTGCACCATGAATCCCGCCGAAAACGAAGGGCAGATCGACGCGTTCCTCGCCCGTACACCCGGCGCGTCGCTCGAAAAGCAGTGGCAGAGCACGCCCGATGCCTTTGGCAGCGATTTGATGTATGGAGCGATGCTCAAAAAAGCATAAAAAGAGATGAGAGAACGGTTCACCGTTCTTTTGGAAAAACGTCCTGGCTCCAGATCGCCATATGAAAAATGCAGGGAATGCCTCAAACGCTCGAGGCATTCCCTGCATCTGCAAAGAAACGAGCGCCCTCATCGCAGCAGCGGCATACTTCCGGTCAGTCTGCTGACCAGCTTCTTGGGGCCGCAAAGGCCGAGGCCGAAATACCGCCATTCGCTTTCGTCCGCCTGCGCCGCCTTGCCGATGTATTCGCCGTAGTTTTTGCAGCACTGGGCCACATCGGAAAAATCCACAACAATCACATCCTGATAATCGACCCCATACAGTGTCTCTCTGATGGCTCGGATCTGTTCCGCATCGCCCCGTAAAATCGGCACCGGAAACATAATGATGCCCAGATGGGCCTTGCCGGAACCATCGAGCACGTCCGCGCCGACCGCTTCGGGCATATGCTTGCCCAACGTGATGCCCAAGATGGCGGCGGTATTGGCGAGAAGCCCCAAAGGCAGGTTTTCGTCCAGAACCATTACGCATTTTGAAGTCGTACTTTCCACAGCGCTCTCCTTTTCAGGAAAAGGCTAGCACGGGGCCTGAGCAAACGCTTGCACGATATTGCTCACCGTTTCCACCGCTCCATACCGAACACGGCCTTGCCCCGAAAAACATCTTTCCACATCTTCGCCACAAAAAAACGCCGATTTCCCTTTCGGGAAACCGACGTTGGAGGCGTATCCCGCCCCCATCAGGCTCCGTGAAAAAATTTATTATATTTTTACCATTTCGTAATGGTTACGGGCAATTCACGGATAGCCTCGCGCAGCGCATCGGGTGAAGCGACGGCGGCCCCGACCTGTGCGACGACGAGCCCGGCGGCGTAGTTCGCCAGCACACAAGAAGCCAGAAGGGGCAGTCCGGCGGCAAGCCCGAGCCCGAGAGTGGCGATGACCGTATCGCCCGCGCCGGTCACGTCAAAAACGTCCTGTGCCATTGTGGGAACGTGCCAAACCTCGGAAGGCCCGGAGAACAGCGCCATACCGTCCGAACCGAGTGTCGTGAGCAGATGCGGACACCCCACCTTTTCCAGAATGGCGCGCCCGGCGGCGAGGATTTCTTCTCGGCTCCGTACGGGCATCCCCGCGCACTCGCCCGTTTCCTTCGTATTCGGCGTGAGCAGGAACGAACCGCCGTACAAGCCTACATTGCTCGGCTTGGGATCGATCAAGACCTTCACCTGATGCGGGCTGGCGGCGAGCAGTCCACGCAAGCGGGACATGAACGACAGAGAGACGATGCCCTTGCTGTAATCGGACAGGATGACCACATCGTGCGCCGGAAGCTGCTCCGTAATGACGGAAAGTAGGGCTTCCTGATCGGCGGAGGAAAGCGGGCTGGCGTCCTCGCTGTCCAAGCGCAGCATCTGCTGGCGCCGGGCCATGACGCGGGTTTTTACCGTGGTCGGGCGCTGCGGCAGTACCACGAACGCGCCGCAAATGCCTTCATCACGGACGAGCCCCCGGATACGATCGGCGGAGGCATCCTTGCCCATCACGCCCGCGAGCGTCGCTACGCCGCCAAGCGCCACGATATTGCGGGCCACATTGCCCGCACCGCCGAGCAGATAGCGTTCCTTTTCGATCCGGACGACCGGGACGGGCGCTTCCGGAGAAATGCGATCCGCATCGCCTATAAGATAGGCATCCAACATGATGTCGCCGACGACCAGCACGCGCTTGCCCGCCAGCCCGCCCACGACATCGGGCGTCAAGAGAACCGGAGACGCGTCAGACATGGAAATCCTTTGGTTGAAGATCATTCCGGCTTGGCTTCGGAAAGCTCCACCGAGAGCCCCAGACGGCTCAGGAGCTCCGCAAGCTGTTCTTCGGATTCGTAGGGAAGCGTGATCCGTCCCGCGCGGTCGGTCCCGGAAATGGACGCCTTGGGCGCGACATTCTCCCGAAGCTGCCGGATGGCCAGTTTGATACATGCGGGCTTGGGCGCGCGGGCACTGCGGGCCACGGGAGCGGAGGCCCCCATCAGCGAAGACGGCAACAAACCGTGCCGTTTCCAGTGGATGACGGCTTCTTCGGCGTCACGTACGGACAGGCGGCGCATCATGACCGCATTGAACAGGATGTCCTGCAGAGCGCGCTCGGGAAGCGCCAGTACGGCGCGGGCATGGCCGGGCGTGAACACGCCGTCCTTGAGCGCATCCTGCATAGGGCGGGGAAGCTGAAGCAGGCGCAGGGAGTTGGCGACGGCGGAACGGCTCTTGCCAAGCCGCTGGGCCAGCTCCTCCTGACTGTACGGCAAACGCTCGCGCAGGGACTGGATGGCTTGGGCCTCTTCAAGCGGGTTCAGATCCTCGCGCTGGAGGTTTTCGATAAGCGCGGCGGTCAGGGCGTCCTCATCAGACAGTTCCCGCAGATAAACCGGCACTTCGGTAAGCCCGGCGCGCTGCGCGGCCCGCCAGCGGCGCTCGCCCGCCACGATTTCATAGATGGTCGCCGTTTCCGTCCGGCGCGGACGCACCAGCAGCGGCTGGATGACGCCCTGGCTCCGGATGGAGGCCGCCAGTTCGTCAAGCGCGGCCTCGTCGAAATGTTTACGGGGCTGCCCCTTGCAGGGCGTCAGCGCGGCGATGGGCAGCGTCGTCGTACTCTTAGGCACCGAGGGCGCGGGCACCTCCGCGCTGTCCGCCTTGACCGAAGACGGGCGCTCCGCAGGCGTTACGTTGCGGAACAGCGCATCCAGACCACGCCCCAAACCACGTTCATTCGCAGACATGGGAAAACCTCACAGTCGTTCAAGGCAGGGACGCCCTGCCGATGTTTTCACGTGAAACACTACTCCGCCTTCGCGGTACGCGAGCCGGGCTTGCGCATGACGATTTCCTTGGCAAGGCTCAGATAGGCCTCGGAGCCTTTGGACTTGATGTCGTAATGAAGGATGGACTTGCCGAAGCTGGGGGCCTCGGAAAGCCGCACGGTGCGGGGGATGACCGTTTTAAAGATCTGATCGGGGAAGCAACGGTTCACTTCGTCCTGCACTTGCCGCGTCAGGCGGTTGCGCCCGTCGAACATGGTCAGCACCACGCCGAGAAGCCCCAACTGAGGATTGAGCCGCTTCTTGACCTGTTCATAGGTTTGCAGCAGCTTGACGATGCCTTCCAAGGCAAAGAACTCGCACTGGAGCGGTACAAGGATCTCCTTGGCGGCGCACAGGGCGTTGAGCGTGAGCAGGCCGAGCGACGGAGGACAATCCAGGATAATGAAATCAAAACGCTTTTCCAGCGGCTCCAGCAGTTCGGAAAGATAGAATTCCCGCCCCATCTTATCCACAAGCTCCAATTCAGCCGCCGCCAGATCCGTACCGGAGGGCAAGAGGAACAAATACGGCGAAACCGTGGATAAAATGGCCTCGTTAACCTTTTCGGGCTGGAAGAACGACGTGTACAGATTGGCCGGCAACACATCCTGACCGAAGCCGAGCCCGCTGGTGGTGTTTGCCTGCGGATCGCAATCCACGAGCAAGACGCGTTTTTCCATGATCGCCAATGAAGCGGCGAGATTAATAGCGGTAGTGGTTTTGCCCACACCGCCTTTTTGATTGGCAATGGCGATGATTCGAGCCATGAACGTCCCTCTTTGGCAATAGGAGAAGCGCGAGGACATAAAGGGTGAAACGAGGCCGAAGCTACCTGAGCCTCATTTCTTCCCAAACAGTTCCGCATGGTTGCCTTGCAAGCGGCAGGCAAACCTCTGTGCCGCGTTTTTCGCGCATACGGCACGCCGCAGGGCCATACAGAAGCGTTCCCGGGCGGTTGCGCCGGAAAATCCCTTCATAAAGAAGGGCATTGTTTCACGGGAAACAGACACGCTTCCCTTACCGTTCTCTAGAAGATGTCACACCTCACGTCAAGGGAAGACGAAAAGAGAATAAGAAGAAACAAATGTTACCATCAAGAAACATAATATGTTACATTCGGAGACGCCCCGCCATAACGACGCAGGAAAACATTGCCCCCGTTCAGCACGGCCCCGAAAAAAACGGAATGCGTCCGCTTCTTACATATGGGATTGGCCCTCCCAAGGAAGCCGTTCAAATTCTCCCTCTGTAAAAACGGCTATGCAAACCCTATCCCGCCTCCGGGCAAGGCTCATTCACCAGATGCTTCCACTGCCCAAGGAATGCGGCGCGGCTTTCCGCATCCCAATGCTCCATCTCCCGGACAAAAGCCCTTGCCTTGTCGCGCAACGCCCCTTCCGTCCCGGAATTGGCGATGACCTGATCGCATCCCGCCAGCTTGCGCTCCTGCGTCCACTGGAGGCCGTCCATCCGGGCCATGAGCGTATCCGACCAGCCCCGTACTTCCAGCAGGCGGCGGCAGCGTTCGCCCTGCTCGCAGGAAATCCCCACAACGTAGGGCCGCCGTTCTCCGCACAGCTTGCGGCTCCAGCCGGACTCGAACCACAGCGGCACCTCGGCGACGGCGTAGCCCCGCCCCGCTTCTTCCTGCCCGCTCCAGAACCGTTCAAGATCATCCAGTACCAGAGGGTGCAGCAGGTTTTCCAACTCGTGCACGTCCACGCCCGACTCCGCCGACGGCAACAGCGCGGCAGCCAGAGCCTTACGATCCACAGGCGAACGGTCGTCGGGAATGAATCGATCGCCATAGCGCAGCCGCAGCGCCTGCCAAGCCTCCCGGCCCGGCTCATAGAGCCGGATTACCGCCGCGTCCGCGCTCCACGTCGGGACGCCCTCCTCCGCCAGCATCCGCATGAACAGCGACTTGCCCGATCCCGCCACGCCGGTTACGACGACGCGCCGCATGTGTCGTTCCAAGGTCAGCGCCGTCTGGACAAAATCCTCCGGAGGCGGGCAGGTGAAGGCCATCTTCTCACCCGTAAACGGGTGGATGAACGACAAATGCCATGCGTGCAGCATCTGACGCGGAGCCGGATCATGCTTGAGCAGCACGCCGGGGACGGGCGGCGTCAAAACCTGCCCGCCCCTTCCATACAATTTGTCGCCCCAGAGGGGATGCCCTATATGCGCCATATGCACACGGATCTGATGAGTGCGGCCCGTGAAAATCCGTACCTCAAGCAGGCTGTAGCCCTGCCCCTTGTGCAGCACGCGCCACTCGCTGCGGGCTTCCTTGCCGTTTTTCGCCACCGCAACCTTGACCTTCACCGTGGGATGCCTGCCGAGCGGCGCATCCACCGTGCCCGCCGGCGCGGGGACCCCCTGCACCAGCGCAAGGTATTCCTTCCGTATTTCCCGTGCCGCGAACGCCTCGGAAAGCCGCATCCTCGCCTCTTCCGTGAGCGCCACGCAGATAAGCCCGGAGGTGTCTTTGTCCAGACGGTGCACGATGCCGGGCCGGAAGCCTTCCTGCGCCCGCAAGGACGGGAAACGCGCCACCAGCCGATGGACGAGCGTCCCATCAGGGCAGCTCGGCGCGGGGTGTACGGTCATGCCCGCCGGTTTGTTGAGCACGGCAAGCCACGCATCCTGATAGAGGATCTCCAGTTCGCCCTCTTCCGGCTGCACGGATGTCGGTTCCGCTTCCATCCGCAGTTCAATGGACTGCCCGGCCCCCACCTTGGCGGAGACGTCCGTACACACGGCCCCGTCAACAAGACAGCCGCCATCCCGGATGGCCCGTTTCACTTTTTCACGTGAAACATCCTGTTCCCGCAGGGCCTCTCCGAGAAACCGGTCAAGCCGCACCCGCCCGCCGTCAACTGTGAAAGCATATGTTCGTGTCATAAGGAATATCGGTAGAGGTGGGATGTGACGAGGAGGAAGGAACCTTCTTGAAGAAGGATTTCTTCATCCTCCCCAAACGCATCTCCTTCCCGGCTCAAGCAGGGCGAGGAGGCTGCTCAACAAGAATCCATTCCGGCGTTTTTCTTAAAGAGAAAGACATACAATCAAAGCGGGAAAAAGTGCAACCGACTGTCTTTATGCGCTTCTTATTTGCGCAGGAAGCCGGGGAGCTTGAAATACAGCTGCGAAAGCGGATCAAAGAGGCTTCCGGGCAGCCACGATGCCAGCCAGAACAGGCGGAGCTTGGGCGAGGCCACATAAGGAGCCACCAGCCTGCGGGCCTCCGCCCCGTTGCCTTCGCGCCACAGGGTCACGGCCTTCTGGAACGCGGCCCGGCGGGTCAGGATCCCGACCAGATCGGGATAGTCCCGGTCATAGCCGGGGTACAGCTTCCGGTGCTTGTCGAGGATACGGAGCGTCTCATCGGCGAACTGGCCGAATTTGCGGAACGTCGTGTTCACGCCGTGGACGCGCCAACGGGTCAGCGGCTCGTCCACATGGTCCAGTTCCCATGTCTTGGCGATGCGATAAAACACATCCGCCTCTTCGCATACGTTCAGGGATTCGTCGAACCACTCGCCCAGGCTGTCCAGCGCCGATTTGCGGATCATGGCCGAGGACATGGAAATCCACTGCCGGGTCATGAGTTCGCGGAACACCATGCCCCGCGCCGGATGCGTCGACTCGAACATCCGCGAAAGCGTGCCCTTCTCGCTGAACATCTCGGTATCCGTGCTCACCAAGCCGAGCCTCGGATTGGCATTGAACAGCATCACCTGCTTTTCCAGCTTGGTGGAAAGCCATTCGTCATCACAGTCCAGAAACGCCAGCAAAGAACCTTCAGCCTTGGCAATGGCAAGGTTGCGCGCGGCCCCGAGCGGGACCGTCTTCTCGGCGAGGAAATACCGCACCTTCTCCCCATAGCTCTGCGCGATGGCTGCGCTGTCGTCCGTAGAACAGTTGTCCCAGAACACGATTTCCCAATCGGGCCACGACTGCCGGAACACCGAATCCATCGCCTCGCGAAGGTGTTCCGCGCTGTTGTAGCAATTCATGATCACCGTAACTTTCGGCATAGAGACCTCTTGTTGGAAGGGGAAAGGAAAACGTGTGGGGAGGGGAAGGAGGCCCTTTCTGGAGAAAGGGCCTCCTTCCCCTCCCCACGCCCCTCCCCTTCCTCCCCAAAGACTTTCGTAAGTGGGGCGAACGGAGTGTGGGGCGGCCCAGCGGCTTACCCCGGAAAACAGTTTCCCGGCAGCGTCGTCCACAAAAACTTGAAGGGCGTCAAAAAAACGACGCGCATAATCGCCTTTTCAGCCCGTTAAAAATTTTTTCCGACCCGTTTTCCCATCCATATCCCGTTTTTACAGCAGAGAGCCTATTGACGCGCAATATCGGCCCCGGCTCCTGAACGCCCGGCGCTGCGCTTGTGCGTTCAGGAGCCGGGGCCGCACTGAGGGGGTCCGGGGGGAATCATTCCCCCCGGCGGGGCCAAGGGGCGGGCCCCTTGCCGCCGGAGGCATCCCACGGCGGCATCCCCGCTACTTCACCGCTTCGATGATCCCCGCGCAAACGGCTTCGACATCCTCCCGGCTCAGGCCGGGATGCAAGGGCAGCGTCAACAGTTCGCCGTGCAACTGCTCGGTTGCGGGCAGAGACGGCTTGCCCCCGCCATACAGCGACAACAAATGGTTCGGCTTGTAATGCTGGCCCGTGGGAATACCCTTGGCGTCCAGCGCGCCGATGACATCATGCTGGCGTCCGTTCAGGATGCGCACCGGGAAAATGTGCGGCACTATCCACGCTTCGGGCTCCGCCGTGAGCAGCGCCACGCCGGGCACGCCGGAGAGCCGTTCGCGGTACAGCTCGGCAAGCTCGCGGCGCTTGGGGGCGAATTCGCCGTCCAGCCGGGTCAGCTGCACCCGCCCGATGGCAGCCATGACGTTGCTCATGTGGTAACGCCAGCCCTGCCGCTCCACGTCGAACTCCCAGCTGCGCTGTCCGGAGAAACGCTTTTCGGTGTCCTTTTCCACGGAAAGCAGACGCCCGTCGCGCGCGGCTTCGGCCACGGCCTGATCCGAGGTCACGATGCAGCCGCCTTCGCCGCAGGTGATGTTCTTGATGCCGTCAAAGCTGAAACAGGCCACATCCCCGAAGCTGCCGATCTTGCGGCCCTTGTACAGGCATCCGAACGCATGGGCGGCATCTTCGATGACCCGCAGGCCGTGCTTTTCCGCAAACGCATACACACCGTCCAGATCGACCGGGTTGCTCGCGTAGTGTACCGGCATGATGGCCTTGGTGCGGGAGGTAAGGCGCCTTTCCGCATCGGCGAGATCGATGGTCGCCGTATCAAGGCGCGCATCGCAGGCCACAGGGACGGCCCCGGCCCCGCCGATGGCCTGAAAGGACGCCACGAACGTCAGCGAAGGCACCAGCACTTCCGCGCCGCTCCCGTGCCCGAGCACGGCCTCGACAGCCAGATGCAGGGCGGCTGTCCCGGTATTGACGGAAATGACCCAGCTCGCGGGCACGCCCAGATAGGCCGCCACATCAGCCTCAAATTGCTGCACTTCCTTGCCGATGCCCAAGTAGCCGTCTTCGCAGATGACGCGATGCACGGCCTCGGCTTCGGCCTCGCCAACGATGGAACGGGAAAGTCTCATGCTCATGTCAGTCTCCGGGGGTTCCCCCCTGCCCCGCCGTCCGGCGGGCGCATAGGTCGGCGCCGCGTGGCGGACGCCAGAAAAAGGGGCAGGAAAACCCTGCCCTGACGTGTTACCAATGATAGGGGATATCCCGCGAATCAAAGTCCTTACGGAGCCCTTCCGCCGGATCGTGCGGGATGTCCGGGCAGTTGCAGATAACCGCAGGAACGCTCCCCGCCGCCGTAAAGCCGTACCAGACACGCGGCGGGATTTGCAGCAGCGCGTAGTTGTCCGGCCTGCCGAGCAGCACTTCCATGATCCGCCCGCGCGTCGGGGACTCGGGGCGGTCGTCATACAGGACAATCTTCAGCTGCCCCACAGGCACGGCAAAACGCTGCGTCTGGCGCGTATGGCATTTCCATGCCTTCACGCATCCCGGCTCCACTTCGGAAAAGTACACTTCCCCGATCTCCCCGAACAGCGGGGAGGCCGGGCGCATCATATGCATGACCGGGCCGCCGTCCGTGGGGATGACGGCCAGATCCAGCAATTCCACGTCGTTAATAACGGATTCCATCGGAACTCCACGGCAGCCCCAACGCGGCGGCCTTGCGGCAGTAATCCTGAATCTGCGATTGCGTGAACGCGTAAATGTCCGCGCCCTGTTCCCTGTAAAACACTTCGTACCACTTGGCGGTGAACCGCATGGTCGTGTCGAAATCCAGCGTGGCGCGCCAGTTGAGGCAGGCCAGAGCCTTATCGCAGCACAGCTTGAGCAGGGTGCATTCCTTCATCCCGGCCTGCCCCGCCAGATCCATCTTGCTGCCGAACCCGGACCACTGGCTTTCCAGCGACTGGACCACGTCGGCTACGGTGTGGCTGGCGTCGGAAGAAGGCCCGAAGTTGAACGCTTCGCCGTCGAGCCTGAAACCTTCATGGCAGCCGTCGCCCTTTCCCGCCTTCACAGCGTCGCGGTGCGCGGCGAACAGCTTCGCGCCGAGCCACAGGTAGCCGGAAAGCGGCTCCAGCACATGCTGCCACGGACGGGTGGCGTGCGGGCTGCGGATTTCCACTTCCCTGCCCTCGCTCCACGCGCGGGCGCAGTCGGGCACGATGCGGTCCGCCGCCCAGTCGCCGCCGCCGATGACGTTTCCGGCGCGGGTCGTGGCGCAGTACGGTGCGTTCACCGGATCGCCGAAAAACGATTTGAAATAGGAATGCGCGATGATCTCGGCACAGCCCTTGGAAGCGCTGTAGGGATCGTAGCCGCCCAGATGGTCGGTTTCACGGTAGCCCCACACCCATTCGTCGTTGCGGTACGCCTTATCGCTGGTGATGCTGACCACGGCCTCAACCGAAGGCGTCACGCGCACGGCTTCCAGCACGTTGAGCGTGCCCATCGCGTTGACTTCGATGGTGTCGGCGGGGTTGTCGTAAGAAGCGCGCACAAGTGCCTGTGCCGCCAAGTGAAAGACGATCTCCGGCTTGAATTCCCACATGGCTTCGACAAGCGCCTTACGGTCGCGCACGTCGCCCCGGTAGTCGCGGATACGCCCGCCAAGGCCGATCACGTCGAAATGCGACGGACCAGTCGGCACGGCGTCCGAAAAACCGGCGACTTCCGCGCCCATCTGGAGCAGCCACGCCGTCAGCCACGAACCCTTGAATCCGGTGTGCCCGGTGACGAACACCCGGCGGCCTTCATAGATATGACCAAACATAGATTGTCCTTGGGGGAGAATGCCTCCGGCGTCCAGAGCGCTACCGCCCTCTGGGCTCCTGTCCGAGGGGAAGGATTCCCCCCGGACCCCCTCAGCGCCTCCGCATCCCGCACAGGCTTGCGCCTGCACGGGATACGGCGGTTCTGTGGGCGTCGGACATCCTTTTTCAGGATGCCGCAACGGAGCCGCCGGGAAACTGTTTTTCAAAGAAAGGCGTATCGGAATGCCCCACCCACAACCCGCCCCACTTACAAAAGTCTTGGGAGGGAGAGGGATGGGGGTGCGGGGGAAGGGGGAGGGAAGCCCTTCTCCAGAAGGGTTCCCTCCCCCTTCCCCCGCATATCAAAATGCTATTTGCACCACGGGGCGTTGCCCTTGTCCCAGAGGGAGTTGAGCGCCTGCGCGTCACGCAAGGTATCCATGCACTGCCAGAAACCGGTGTGGCGGTACATGGAAAGCTGGCCTTCGGCGGCAAGGCGTTCGAGCGGTTCCTTCTCGAGATCGCAGGACTCGTCTTCCGAGAGATAGTCAAGAAATTCGCGCTTGAACACGAAGAACCCGCAGTTGATGTATTCGTCCAGAACGGGTTTTTCCTGCCAAGACAGGATGTTGCCGTTCTCGTCGGTCTTGACGGAACCGAAGCGGGAAGGCATCCGGACGCCGGTGAAGGTCGCCATCTTTCCGGATTTGATATGGAAATCAACAAGTTCGCTAATATTGATGTCGGAAACGCCGTCCCCGTAGGTGACCATGAAGCGATCCGTGTCGATGTGCTGTGCGATGCGCTTGATGCGCGCCCCTTTCAGGGTTTCCGGCCCGGTGTCGGACATGGTGACGCGCCAGTCGGTCACCTGCGCGGTCGGGTGGTAGGTCGTCGAGCCGGTGGCGAGATCCACGGTGAAGTCCGCATTACGCATACGGTAATCGTGGAAATACTGCTTGATGACCTCCCCCTTGTAGCCGAGGGGCAGCACAAAATCCTTGTGACCGTACCGGGCGTACATGGACATGATATGCCACAGCACCGGACGCCCGCCGATTTCGACCATCGGCTTGGGTTTGAACTCGGTTTCTTCGCGGAGCCGGGTTCCCTTACCGCCACACAGAATAATAACTTTCATGGACTTGCCTCATGTTTCCAGATATAGGAAGCTCCGTATCCTGACCGGATCATCGGAGTCCGGTCACACTAGCAAAACACGCGGCAAAGGTGAATACCCCCGTCCTTCCGGGCAAAAATACCCCCACCCCGCAATCCCTTTTCGGCCTCTTTTCGACGCCATCCGCATCAGGAGAAATCTCATGTCCCCATCCGTTCAGGCCATCAGGCGGTTCCTCGAAGCCCACGACCGTTTCGCCGCACACAACGGCATCACCGTTGAAGATGCCGACTACGATTACGGCAAGGTCAGCCTCGCGTTCGAGGATCACGCCAAAAATTCTCTCGACATGCTGCACGGCGGCGCGCTGTTCACCCTCGCGGACATGGCCTTCGGCCTCGCTTCCAATTTCGGGCAGGAAGACGGCACCATGATCAGCACCAATGCCACCATTTCCTACATGAAAAGTGCCAAGACCGGCCCCATCGTCGCCGAAGCCCGGCTCGCCAACGGCGGCAGGCATCTCGCCACCTATGAAGTCAAAATCTACGATGGACAGGGAACCTATATCGCCTGCGCCATGATCTCCGGCTACCGCCTCGACACCAAGCTGGCGATTGAAGAATAGAGAATGTGGGGGAAGGGAGGGGGAACCTTTCTGGAGAAGAGGGGAGCCCCCCCTCCCTTCCCCCATATCCCCATCCTCCCTCTCCCAAGGCTTTCGACTGGCGGGGAGGCCGCGCGGAAGGAGTCCGTTCCGGCAATGTGCTGAAAACACGTTTCCTCGCCTTATCAATCTCCGTGCCGCCGAGCCCTTAAAAAAGACGACTCCAGACCCCCTCAGGGTGAATGAAAAGGGTTCCGCATCCTGCTTGCGCCGGATGCGGAACCCTTTTCATTCACCCTGAGGGGGTCTGGGGGGCATCATGCCCGCACTGCCTTTTATCTCCCTACGCGGCGGGCGTGGCGGGCGATGATCTCGTTGTAACGGGCCTTGAAGGCCCCGGGCTCGGCAAGCTCAAAACCGGACTGCACCGGACGGAACACAAAGAGTGCCTGCGCCGCCTTGCCGTTGGACCAGCTCATGGGAGCCATGCTCCACTCCATATTCTGGGCGGAAGCCAAACGCTGGTTCACCTGCGCGGGCGTCCACGGGGTTTGAAGATTCATGACCGAGGCCATGCGGACAAAGTCATACCCGATGCCTTCCCAGAAATCCGGGGTGCCCTTGCCGGACTCGGCCATCGCACGCACAAGGGCGCCCGCCGCCGGGGACGGGGACGCCGGATTCCACGCGCCGGGGAAAATCGCCAGATCAAGATTCGCCACATTGACGCTCGAACGGTTGGAAAGCCCCTGCTCCCAAAGGGACGTCCCCATCAGCACGAGGCGATCCTCGCCCTGATAGAACAGGAACGGCACGAGCAGCTCCAGATTCTTCCAGCTGTCCGGAATGAAAGCCGCTTGGAAGGTCGACGTCGGGACGGGGGTTTTGCCGCGCATGGTTCCGCCCACGAAACCGCGCATCACCTCGCCCCAGCTGGTGGTGTCGCCGGAAGGATAGGTCGCTATCTTGGCCGTGGAACCGTTGGTGCGCACGGCCTTGAGGAACAGATCCGTCATGCGCTGCCCGTAAGTATCCGTCGGAGCAAGGACGCCGTAGCTGGAAATGCCGAGATTGTGCGTAAAATTGAGGACCGCGTCGATTTGATCCTGCGGGCTGGCGAAGAAACGCCACGCGACCGTCCCTTCGTCGCTTCCTTCAAGGCTCGGGAGAAAGGCGAAGACGGCGCGCGATTGCTGGATGCTGCGGGACTTCATCGCGGTATAGCGATCCGCGCGCAAGGGGCCGCCCACCATCACGCACTGCGGGGGCAGCTGAGACAGCTTGTCCAGCCAGTCGGAAGATTCCGTATCGATCATGCGGACATCCATCATCATCCCGGATTTGGACAATTCACCCTGCGCGGCCGTGGCACCCGCAGCGATCTTGTTGCCGAACGGCCCGTACGCTCCGCTCAGAGGCAAGGCCAAGGCCACACACCCGGAACTGAACGACGGCTGCCCTGCGCCGCCCGCGCCGGAAAGCTTGCTCCGCACATCAAGCCACGCGGAGCTGTTTTCCGCTCCGGGGACCAGATCCTTCCAAAATTTCAGGGCATTCTGGGCGCCCTGCATGTTGCCGCTGGAAAGGGCCGCCCGAGCCACACGCTCCCACGCCAGCACACGCTGTTCCGTGGGAAGGGCCGCGTCACGGGCCACCACATTGTACAGGCGCTCGGCTTCGGCATAATTGCCCGCCCTCCACGCCGCATCGGCCTGTTCGGAAAGAGGCTGGCCGCTGACGGCATGGCCGGGCTGGGACGAAGGATACCCGCCGCCGGAGACAAATACGGTACGGCCGCACCCGGCGAGCAGCAGAAGGCACGCCAAAACCACCAAAGCGCCTGCCCGTGCAGGCCGTTTCAGACAACCGTTCATGATTCCCCCAAAAATATGGTTCCATCCGTATGCGATACGCCGCACAGGGAACAAAAAACCCGCAAAAAAGCAGGGTTCGCAACCTGAAAAAGGCAGACGACAAGGCGTATCCGTTCCTCATAGGCGTTTCAAGGCTACAGCATGGCGGAAAGCGAGGCAAGCCCGGTTCGCCTAACCACAGGGCTTTGATGCCGGTTTACGCCATTTGACCGGCGTTCGCGGCAAGGGTACAAGGCAAGGGTACCCTCTGTTTTCCCGTAACCACCGCACCTTCTCACGGAGCGTTTTATGAACCTCATCGACCTCATCAGCAAGCACCCCGTCCCGGTCACCCGCTTCCAGCGTCCCTACGTCATCGCCGAAGCCGGTGTGAACCATGAAGGCAGCATGGACATCGCCCGCCGCCTCATCGACGAAGCCGCCCTCGGCGGCGCGGACGCCATCAAATTCCAGACCTACAAGGCGGGGACCCTCGCCTCCAAGCATTCCCCGGCCTACTGGGACACCAGCAAAGAGCCGACCCCGAGCCAGTACGAGCTGTTCAAAAAGCACGACTCCTTCTGGAAAGGCGAATTCGAAAACCTGAAAAAACACTGCGATCAGGCCGGTATCGCCTTCATGTCTACCCCGTTCGACGTGGAGTCCGCCAAATTCCTCAACGACATGATGGATGTGTTCAAAATCTCCTCTTCGGACCTCACGAACCGCCCCTTCATTGAATTCATGTGCGACTTCAAGAAGCCCATCATCATGTCCACCGGGGCGGCCAGCCTTGCTGAAATAGCCGAGGCCGTGAGCTGGATTGAAGCCAAGGGCAATCCGCTGGCCCTGCTCCACTGCGTGCTGAATTACCCCACGATGGACGAAAACGCCGCGCTCGGCATGATCCCGGCCCTCGTCCGCCATTTCCCGCAGCACGTCATCGGCTACTCCGACCACACCCTGCCCAACGATATGAAGGTGCTGGAAGTTGCCGCCCTGCTCGGTGCGCAAATCCTTGAAAAGCATTTCAGCCACGACAAGACGCTGCCCGGCAACGACCATTACCACGCTATGGATTACAAGGATCTCCAGCTCTTCCGCCAGAATTTCGAGCGGACGCTGTCCATGATCGGGGAAATGCGCATCGAAGCGCTGGCCTCCGAGGAGCCCGCCCGCCAGAACGCCCGCCGCTCCCTCGTCGCCAACCGCAACATCCCCGCCGGGAAGATCATCGACAAGGACGACCTCACGTGGAAGCGTCCCGCTGGCGGCATCAGCCCCCGTCACTACTATGAAGTGCTCGGCATGGCCGCCCGCGCCGACATCGAGGAAGATACCGTCCTCCAGTGGGCGCATCTGGAATAAGAAACGCATGTGCGGGAAGGGGCTGGAGAAGGTCCCCTTTCCTCCGCCCTATCCGTTGCGGGTCGCCTCTTTCCCCAGAATTCCGCACGGAAGAAGGGAATGGAGAGCGCCCGCCACAGTGAACGGCAAGACAATCATTGAGCATTCGGTTCGTTGTGTTTCAATCTTCCTCAAGTCCGGCGCGATCCGGCGTTTCCCAAGAAGGGAAACGGGGAAACGCGCACATCTTGCAGGAAGACAGGGGTGGGGGCCCGAGGGAGGGGAGAAGCAAAGCCAAGGGAACCTTCTTTCGGGAAAAGCGTGCCTCCCCTCCCCCGGGATTCCACAACACACATCCAAAAAGGAAACGCCATGAAAAAAATGCTCATTGCCGCCGTATGCCTGATGCTGCTGAGCCCGGCCCATGCGGGCGCATCTCTGTTCGGTTCGGACGGCCCGAAGGACACCGACGAGATCACGCCTCTGCAATACGCCTCCCTGCTCGGCCTGCGGGACATCGATCCCGTGATGTTCCGTACGAAGCTGATGCCGCTCATTGACGAAGCCATGAAAGACGGCAAGATCACCGTCGGCGAATGCAAAGAAATCGAAAAGGCGGCCGGGAACGTGGCCCCGGCCTTCTACGCGGCCGCGAAGGCCCCGCGCCTTCAGGACAGCATCTCGGAAACGATGGACAAGGCGAAGAAGGACGGCAAGGAATTGGGGTCGAAACTTGAGGACACCCTCAACAACCAGCTTCCGCAGTTGTTCGACGACGCCATGAACCTGTTCCGGGATCAGATGCGGCAGTACAACAAGGAAAAACCAGAAGCGCCCACAAACCTCTGATTGCCTGCGGCGCGGAAAGAGGCATCTCCTGTGACCACTCAATCCATCACGACGCTGATTCTTGGTACGGCCCCGGAAAACGCGACCCCGGCCACCCACATCCTGGCCGGGCCGTGGTGTACGGCCCCGGCGTCAGCCGAAGAAACCGGTTTCGACATGCCGCCGGAACCGCTGGCCGATCCCGAACGGCTGGAAACGGCCGCCAGGCAGGCGCGCCAGCTCGTCACGCAGCTTGCCCCCCGGCTCCGGGATTACCTGAACGGACTTTACGGCACGCAGCACGACGACCGCTATTGGGATTTCGTACTGGCCCCGTGGCTTGTCCGCGCCGTGGAAACGCTGATCGACCGGCTGTACCGTACCGCCGGGATTCTGGAAACGTTCGGCGGCCGCCCCCTTTCCGTGCCCGTGCTGGACGCTTCGGAATTCGCCTTCGCGGATACGCAGGACTTCATCATGGGCGGCATCCTGAATCCGCAGTGGAACCACTGGCTGTTTTCCCGCCTGCTGAAACGGGACTGGCCCGCCGCATGGACAGCCGAGGAACTGCCGCCCGTCCGGCGCGAGTCCGCCCCGACCAGACGGGAAAACCTCTTGAAGCATGTCGCGCGGAACATCCTGTTCAGCCTGCCCTTTCCCCGCGTCAAAGGGTTCAGCCTCAGGCAATCGTTCGATCTGTCCGTCGTGCTCACGCTCAACCGGGACCGGCGGGACGACACCATCCCGCTCCGGCTGCTCGGCGATCCGTCCGCGCCGCCCCTGCCTCTCGGATTCACGGAGGACGAAGCCTTTGATCTCGCCGTCGCCCTGCTCCCCGAATCCCTGCGGAAAGCGTCCATCCCGCAGACGCTCGGCCACGAACAGGCCCGCATCCGCTCGCGCGTGGTCAGCGTGGCGGCCTGCGAGGACGACGCCTACCGCATCAAGATGGCCCTGCACCGGGGGCGCGGCTGCCGGATGATCTTCATCCAGCACGGCGGCGAGTACGGCTATGTCAGGACTTCCGTGGCCTATCCGCTCGTCGAGTATTGCCAGCACCGCTTCATCACATGGGGATGGAAGCGCCACGGCCTCATGCCCGGCAACTTCCTGCCCCTGCCGCATCCCCAGCTTGCGGCCCTGCGCGATGCGCACCGTGAGAAGTCGCCCACGCTGCTGCTCGTCGGCACCGAGATGGCCTTATTGCCCTACACGCTCAAGTCCATGCTCCGGGGGCGGCAGCAATTCGCCTACCGGGAGGACAAGGCCCGCTTCATGGCCGCCCTGCCCGAAGCGCTCCGCAAGCAGTCCCAGTACCGGCCCTATTTCGACGTCCCTTCCTCGCTTGAGGACGCCCCGTGGCTGCTCCGGCGGTTCCCCGAGGTAACGCGCTGCACCGGCCCCCTTGAGCCGCGCCTGCTCGGCTGCCGCCTGCTTGTGCTCGATCACGCGGGGACGACGCTGGCGCAGGCGCTTGCCGCGAACATCCCGTTCCTGCTCTACTGGAACCCCGAGACCGCCAGCTTCACCCCTGAAGCCCTGCCGCTGCTCGACAAGCTCCGTGAAGCGGGCATCCTGCACGACACGCCGGAATCCGCCGCAGCCAAGGCCGCCGAAGTCTGGGGCGACGTGCCCGGCTGGTGGGCCTCCGTCCGCGCCGCGTGCAAGCCCTGGGCGTCGCAGCACGCCCTCACGAACAAGGACGACGTCCCGCATGTGTGGAAGCTCGTGTTGAAGGATGTATAGAAGAGAAGATTGGAGGGGAGGCCGCGCGGCAGGAGTTCGTTCCAATCCGGGGCAGGAAAACCAAGCCCCCCTGCTCACCTCTTCAACAATACCCTTTCAACAATAAAGAGCCTGAACGCATTGTTCAGGCTCTTCTTTTTGCCCACAGGGAAAGCGGGGAAAAGGGATTCAATAAAGTCGAAAGTCTTGGGAGGGAGAGAGGAGGGGTTTGGGGAGGGGAGAGGGAACCTTTCTGAAGAAAGGTTCCCTCTCCCCTCCCCAATCTTCTTTTCTCCAACCCTCTTCCCGCCTACTCGACGGCTCTCCCGATCCTGTTCAAACGGATGTTGCTGAGGCCGTCGGCGGACCAGTAGATGCGCCACGCCTTGCCGCGGATATCGTTGCGGTCAAGGAAACCCCAGAAGCGGGAATCGGCGGAATCGTCGCGGTTGTCGCCGAGCGCGAAAAACTTGTCGGCGGGCACGGTGATCGGCCCCCAGTTGTCGCGGCCCGGAATCATGATGAGCGGCTGCGAATGCTGCGTGTACGGCTCCTGCACTTCAACGCCGTTGCGGTACAATACCTTGTTCCGCATCTCCAGCGTGTCGCCGGGAACGCCCACAATGCGCTTGATGTAGTCGAGGCTCCGATCCTTGGGGTAACGGAACACGATGATGTCCCCGACCTTGGGCTCGACGCCGCGGATCAGGTAGTCGTCATTGAAAGGATTCCGAAGGCCGTAGAGGAATTTGTTGACCAGCAGGTGATCGCCGATCTGGAGCGTTTCCAGCATGGAGCCGGACGGAATCTTGAACGCCTGCACGACGAACGTGGTCAGGACCAGAGCCAGAGCTACCGCCCAGATGAGCGCCTCGGCGTATTCCCCTATCACGGTCTTGCGAAACCTCTGGATGAGAGAAAGTTGTTCATTCATAAAGAAGGGGGTCCATTAGGAAAAGTGCCCTTCAATCCCTTTGGGAACGGCGGATGCCTTTTCCCGGGCTTGCGGCACGAGCGTTTGAGGAGAGGAGTACGAGGAGGGGCGCTCCTTACAATGAGCCCCCTTCCCCGTAGGATTTTTTACGGAACTTAACAGTACTTGGCTTCGATCTCAGCCCCGGCGACGGCGACGTCGGACTTGAACCGCTCGCGGGAAATACGGATCTTATGGGCAAGCTCGGGATCGTGAAGCGCGAGGATCTGGGCGGCCAGCCAAGCGGCGTTCCGGGCCCCGGCCTTGTCGAGGGCGACGGTGGCGACGGGGAATCCGGGAGGCATCTGCACGGTGGCCAGCAGCGCATCCATGCCGCCGAGCGGAGACGCGACGACGGGAATGCCAATAACGGGTTTCATGGTGCGGGCGGCAACCGCGCCGGCGAGATGGGCGGCCATGCCCGCAGCGCAGATGAACACCTCACAGCCCGCGGCTTCCAGCGAATCCACGAGTTCGGCGGTACGTTCGGGGGTACGGTGGGCGGAAGTCACCGTGAAGCGGAACGGAATGCCCAGCTTTTTCAGGATGTCGGCGCAGGGGGCGACGGTGGCTTCGTCGGATGCGGAGCCGATAAAGACAGCTACCTTGGCTTTTTCCATACTACAGTCTCCTCAAGCCCTTCGCACCGATGTCGGAACGGTGCTGGCTCTTTTCCATGTCGATCTTGGCGACAGCTTCATAAGCGCGCTTCTGGGCTTCGGCAAGCCCCTTCCCGAGCGCGGTCACGCACAGCACGCGGCCTCCGCTGGACAGGGTGCGGGAACCTTCGCGCTTCGTGCCCGCCTGAAACACCTTGGTGTCCGGCAGGGCGTCCACGGCGTCGATGCCCTTGATTTCCATTCCTTTCGGATAACTGCCGGGATAGCCTTCGGCGGCGATGACCACGCCGAGCGCGGATTCGGGCCGGATGGACAGCTTGACCTCATCAAGCCGCCCGTCGATGCAGGCATCCATGATCTCCAGCAGCTCGCTTTCAAGGCGCATCAGCAGGGGCTCACATTCCGGGTCTCCGAAACGGACGTTGTATTCCAAAACTTTCGGGCCGTCTTTGGTCATCATCAGGCCGGCATAAAGGATACCGGTGAAAGGATGTCCCTGCCGGGCCATTTCGGCGAGGATCGGGCGGATGGCGATGTCGGCCATCTTTTCGAGCTCCGCATCGGGCACAATCGGGGCCGGGCTGTAGGCGCCCATACCCCCGGTATTGGGGCCGGTGTCGCCGTCGAAAACGGCCTTGTGGTCCTGCGCGGAAGGCAGCGGGAGGGCCGTTTTCCCGTCGCAGAACGCCAGCAGCGACACTTCCTCGCCCACCAGAAATTCTTCGATGACCACACGGCTTCCGGCCGCGCCGAACACGCCGCCCATGATCTGGTCGAGCGCTTCGAGCGCCTCTTCCTTGGTCTGGGCCACGACGACGCCCTTGCCCGCCGCAAGGCCGTCCGCCTTGATGACGATGGGCGCGCCCTTTTCTTCCACAAAGGACTTGGCGGCTTCCAGTTCGGTGAACACGCCGCAGGCGGCGGTAGGGACACCCGCTTTCTGCATGATGTCCTTGGCGAAAGCTTTGCTCCCCTCAAGCTGCGCGCACCACTGGCTCGGGCCGAAGCAGCGGATGCCCGCCTGAGTCATGGCGTCCACGACGCCGAGGGTGAGGGGAAGCTCCGGCCCGGGAATCACGAAATCAATAACGTTTCCCTTGGCAAAAGACACCAGACCGGCGACGTCGCTATCCTTCAGGGGGATGTTTTCGCCTTCCTGCGCGGTCCCGCCGTTGCCGGGAGCACAGTAGATTTTCTCGGCTTTTCCGCTTCGGGCGACCTTCCACGACAAAGCGTGTTCGCGTCCGCCGGACCCGATGATGAGCACGCGCATGTACTTTCCCTCCAAAATATTTTCTGCTAAATAGCAAACTTTCGTTTGTTTGAATCGACCGACACTAGCCGTTTACCGTCGAAAAGACAACCGGCAACCCTGTTGCCGCCCCCCTGCCGGAGAGACGCCATGTCACCTGCCAAGCCCCGCTTCCTTCCCCATCTTCCCGCCGATTTCCTTGCCGAACACCAGCTCGCGGGCATCCGATGGTCGGTGCAGCAGGCCATGAAGAGCCCCCAGTACCGCGCCAAGCTCGCCGCCGCGGGCATTGCCTGCGGCGAGGACATCAAGACGCTTGATGATGTCCGCCGTCTGCCCTTTTCGGACGTGGCCGACCTGCGCGACGGCTATCCCCTGCCCCTGCTTTGCGTGGAGCCCTCCGAAGTCGTGCGCGTGCACGCCTCGTCCGGTACGACCGGCAAACGCAAAATCCTCGCCTACACCCAGAAGGACGTGGACACGTTCGCGCTCCAGATGGCCCGCTGCTACGAGCTTGCCGGGCTGACCACGGAAGACCGTATGCAGATTGCCGTGGGGTATGGCCTGTGGACCGCCGGGGCGGGCTTCCAGCTCGGCAGCGAGCGCTTCGGGGCGCTCACCATCCCCGTGGGCCCCGGCAACATCGACATGCAGCTCCAGCTTCTTGTGGACCTGCAGACCACCTGCATCGGCTGCACCTCGTCAATGGCCCTCCTCCTTGCCGAGGAAGTGGAGCGCCACAATCTGCGCGACAAGATCGCACTTAAGAAGATCATTTTCGGTTCCGAGCCGCACAGCCTCAAAATGCGCCAGAGTTTCACCGAAAAACTCGGCCTTGAGGCCAGCTACGACATCGCGGGCATGACCGAGATGTACGGCCCCGGAACGGGCCTGAACTGCGAGGTCGGGGAAGGCATCCATTATTGGGCGGACCTTTTCTATATCGAGATCATCGATCCCCACACGCTCCAGCCCGTTCCCGAAGGCGAAGTCGGCGAAATGGTCGTGACTTCTCTGTCCAAAGAAGCCGTGCCGCTCATCCGTTACCGTACGCACGACCTCAGCCGACTCATTCCCGAACCCTGCCCCTGCGGGCGCGCCATCCCGCGCCACGGGCACATCCGCGGGCGTTCGGACGACATGATCATTTTCCGTGGCGTGAACATTTATCCCGGCCAGATTGCCGACGTGCTGAACCTCTATCCCGATGTGGGCGGCGAGTACCACATTGAGCTTACCCGCTCGGAAGGGCTCGACTACATGTGCCTGCGCGTGGAGCGTCAGTCGGGCGTCGGTTCCGGCAACGACGCGGGGATTGCCCGCGCCATCGGCGACGAGATGCACAAGCGCATCATGGCCCGCATCAGCGTCGAGATCGTCGATCCCGGCGCGCTGCCGCGTACCTTCTCCAAGGCCAAGCGCATCACCGATTTGAGGCTGAATGATTGAGAGTGAGGGCTGAATTTGAGATTGGGGAAGGGGAGGGAACTTTCTGGAGAAAGTTCCCTCCCCTTCCCCAAACCCCATCCCCTCCTTCAAAGACTTTCGACTTTATCGAATCCCTTTTCCCCGCTTTCCCCTATGGGCAACAGAAAAGCCCGAATGAAATCATTCGGGCTTCTTATTGAGAAAGACGCTAAACAGACAACAAGACGACCCCCGTTCTATTTTATCAAACTTCGAACGGAACGAACTCCTGTCGCGTAGCCTCCCCACCAGTCAAAAGCCTTTGAAGAGGATGGGGGGGAGCGAGCCGCTCTAGCAGTTTGGAGGGGGAAGGGGAAACGTGGGGGGTGCCCCCCCTTTCCTCTTCCCCCTCCAATTTTTTCACGCCCCTATCTCTATTGCCCAATCGTCGGCAGAGGAGGGATGGACGCGGCGGTGTCTTCGGGATGAACACGGACAAGCACGGAGGCCGTCGTGCCCGCACGGAGCTCGATTCCCTTCGGAAGCGCGTCGAAATGAAGCCTGACGGGGATGCGCTGCGCCAGCCGTATCCACTCGAACGTGGGGCTGACCGAAGGCAAAAGCTGCTCGCCGGTGCTCCCGTTCTCGCGGGCAATGCCCCAGCCGATGCTCTCCACAGTAGCCTCAAGCGGCGTATCGGAATAGGTCATGAGCGTGATCAGCGCCCTGTCGCCGGGACGGAAATCCCGGATCTGCGTCTCTCGGAAAAAGGCGTCCACGCGGAAACTGTCCGCATTGATCAGAGCAACCAAAGGGCGATAGGCCGTCGACATGGTCCCCGGCTGCACCGTCAGATTGGTGATGTACCCGTTCACTGGAGCCGTAACGTGCGTGAAGTCCAGATTCAAGCGAGCCTGATCCAATTGGGCTTGCGCAACCGCCACGTCAGCTTCGGCAGACAGGAGCTGATCCTCGGCCTGCTGAAAGGCTTCGGGAGAAATCGCACCCGGCGCGTTCTGCTGAAGCCGTGCATCGCGCCCCGCCCTGTCACGGGCGGCCTTCGCAACAGCCTGCTTCTGGCGCACGTTGGCTTCGGCCTGCGAAAGCGCCACGCGGGATGGCCTGTCGTCCAAATCAAAAAGCGGATCGCCCACTTTCACAAATTGATTGTCGCGGACATGCACGGTCTTGACCTCCCCGGACACGCGGGCGGCGACCTGAACGACTTCCGCCTGCACCATCCCGTCACGCGTCCACGGATTCCTGAAATAGGCGTTGTAACGGATGTAGCAGAAAACGCAGGCAATCACGATGATCAGCAGCGTCAGGAACCAGCGAAGCAAACTGTTGATGCTCATAGAACCATCCCGAACGGTAGGAGGAGACACACATAGATGACGATCAACGCCATAAACACCCACGGCGGATTGGCGAACCAGCCGGAAAGCCCGGTACGGTTCAACACAAACGCCGTCGCCAGCGCGCCCAGAATGCCAAACAGCACTATGGGGAGAAGCGGCGAAAAATAGATGCCCACCAGGGCAAGTTCATGCGGCATACCCACCTTCCTTCAACATACGGAGAAATATTTGCAATATAATAAATTCATTGTATTTTTATAAAATCCCAAAAAGACAAATCATACATATGGCGCATCCTCTCCCCGAGCACGTTAAAAGGTACGGGCTGTGGCGCCGCCTCCCCACCACTCGGAAGCCTTGGGAGGGATGGACAGGGGAGGGGTTCCCTTCCCCAATCCCACGTTCCCTCTCAAAACTTGTTCCGGGAATCGACCTCCACCGGAAGGGAACGCATCAAATCGAGCGTATTGGACAACGATTTCATGATGCCCGCACAGGAAACGAGCAAGTCCTGCACAACCTGGCCACCCGCGGGCGCATCCGGCCCTTTCTCGGCGCGGGCGCTTTCGCGCAAGCCGTCAATCATGGAACGGACCACCGCTTCCATGGATTCAAGCCGGTCTTTCAAAGGTGCTTCCACAAGCGGCACACGCGCCGTACCCGGCTGGGAAGGGCACAGCAGATCGCTATCCACGGAGCGGAGCCGGGCATAGAGCCCCTGCATTGAGGACACCATGTCCTGAACCTCCGTGGAAAAAACGCGGACCAGCTCGGGTTTCACAAAAGTCACGGGGAGTTTTTTTGCCAGGATGCCGATATCTTCAGCCAAAAAGCGTGTCCGGTGCAGACGGAAAAACATCCTCAGCCGGAACAGGGAGCCGCGCCGCTGCTCGCGGCAAGCCCGCAAATGGAGCAGCAACGCTTCCGACGAGCGGAAAAAGGCCTTTTGCCTCTGGAGGAACTGGGCTTCCGTATTGGGCATGAACAGCGCGTAGTGGACCAGGGAAACGATGGAAATGCCGAACAGCAGCGTAAAGGAGCCAACCAGCAGCTGCCCGAAATCGTATGTCGGGAGGTTCGTAAAATTGCCTATGGACAGCCACGGCAGCATGAAGGCCTGTTTGGTGAAATTCTGTTCCTTGCGCGGAAACGCGAATGTGATGAAAAATCCCGATACCCCCATCATGACGATGAACTCGCCAAGATTGGAAACCAGAGGATAGATGAAGGTATAGGCCAGCCCCGTACAGCCGATGCCGAGCGCAAAGATCAGCACCTGGCGCAGCGGTTTGTCTTCGCCGGTCATGATGCCGATCAGGCCGAGCACGATGGTCAATTCCAGAAAAGCGATGGATTCCAGCCCCGGAGGGTTGAGGAGTATCCAGCACAGCGTCGCCACCCAGAAAATGACGAACATCTGGGACATGTAGGCGTATTGCTCGGGCTTGATGACGGAAAGGGCCTTTTTTGATGCCGACGGCTTCAGTTCGGGCATGGGCCCGCCATGCAGCAGAAAACCGGCCAGCATCAGCAGCTCGCGGCAGTGCGCCGTCTGTTCCTCGAACAGCTTCACCGCAGAAAACGCCAATCCCTTCCGTGTCGAGCCGAGTTTCTCGAATACGCTTTCATCGAACGCGAGCGGCTGTACGTCTTCGGGCTTCGAGGAATCACCGGGAGAGCCTTCCTTCCCCAGGGCATCCAGGCGATCGAAAAGTTTCCCCAGTTCGGCGACCCGCGACTCAAAATGAGGAAAAAGGGATGCCATATCCAAATCTTTCATGGCCACGAGGGTCCCCATCCAGCGCCGCTGGAGCTCCAGCAGTTCGGCGCTGCACCGGACGGCGCGCTCCCAGTGTTCCCGGTAACGGTAAACCTGATACGTCTCCAGTTGCACGGCCGGGACAAGCTGCCCAACTTTATCGAGGATTTCCCTCATGCCGACATACTGCGTATACATGCGGCTCATCTGCCCTTCCGCTCCGGCACCCTCGTTCATGACGAAAAGGGCCTTGTGCCCCGCCATGAGATCCTGCACGCCGCGATACAGGGACTTGATGGATGTCCTTGGAGAAAAGACAAGTGTTACAATGGTATACACGCCGATACCGAGCAGTGTTTCCTCAACCCGGTATACGGAGAGATGAAAGGCATCCTGGGGTTCGTGAACCGCCATGAGGCAGATGATCAGCGTGACGATGCAGGAAATGAAGAACGCGTAGCCATAGTAAACGCTTGTCAGCATAAGATAGAGCATCAGGCACAGATAGAGGGACAGCACGGACAGAAGGAGCATACGCTCTTGCGCGAAAAGCCCGAGCAGAACAAGGGCGGCGACAGCCCCGGCGATCGTGCCGAACATCCGCAGCACGCCCTTTTGCAGGGTCTGGCCGATGCTCGGCAGGCTGATCACGAACACGGTGAACCCCGCCCAAAATGGCCTGTCCAGATTCCAATAGAATGCCAGCACATACGTACAGACGAAGGCCAGCGCGGTTACGGCGGCGGTATGGATGCGGGAGGACAGTTCGGCGGTCATGGCAAAGGAGGGTGGAGGTTAAGGATGCCGCCATAGTACCGTGCCTCAGATGTCCGTCAATCCGCTGAGAGCTTTGAGAATACTCCGCGCCCCTTTACTTCGGGCCTGTTTTCCCCTATAAGAGGCGCTGCATACGAACGGGCGGTTAGCTCAGTTGGTAGAGCGCCGCCCTTACAAGGCGGATGCCACAGGTTCAAGTCCTGTACCGCCCACCAGCGAATTCAACCCCTTACGGACTCATCTCCGTAAGGGGTTTCTTGTTTTCCGTTCCCGGCCGGAACGACTCCTTTCCTGAACCCCGGCCAGCCTCCAGCCCGCCTTTCTTCATCCGAAAAGCCGCCCGCCCCACCGCTCCATGTCCATACCTTCACCGTTTCCGCTGTTACAAGCGAACGAGAGGGGCATCCACTTGCGGGGGCCTGTTGATGCCCCTCCCATGCCTCATGCCTCCCCTGCCTGTTTTTTTCGTTTCTTATCAACGGGTTCAGCCGATGTGAAAAAAAGGGTTTAAAAAAGCAAATATGTTTCTCCTGACCCGATTTTTTGTACCGGACAGGCCTCTTAGATCTTTTTATGCAGTCCATACGTTCGTATCGTTACATAAAAAAATAAATTATAATAGTATATTAAATAATAAAAGACGACTTGCCTATCGAGGTTGAAATTTTTTTCACTTTTTTCGTGAAATGCTGCGCTCGTAACATTTCCGGTTTCGCGTTTCTCGTATTCTGCATACACAGCCAATCCGGAAAAGGCCTGTACCGAACATGTAAAAAAAGGATAATGGCCAGAAACGTTCCATTGTTTTTACTGTATAAGACATTCTTCCTTTTCTCTCAGCATCGTAACAGGCAGTTGTTCAACCTCGTATATTTTGAGGCTAAAACAGCGATGATTGCCAAATGCCGTATTCTTTCCTGCAATGTAATCGGGATAAAGAAAACGGAAAACGGCATCGAAGACTCTCGCACATAATCGACTTTTGGAGAAGCGACTATGAGCCAATCTACAGTCAAGAAGATCCCCAACAACTATTTTGATGGAATGCCCGTAACCGGCTTCCACAAAATCGTCTTCTTCATCATCATGATGGCCTACTTCTGCGAGCAGATGGACAACTGGAACTTCGGCTTCATCGCCCCCGCGCTCATGCACACATGGGGCCTGCAGATGTCCGACATCGGCGTGGTCACGCTCTGGTACTTCATCGGCATGACCGCGGGCGGCTTCTTCGGAGGCGTCATCTCCGACTTCATCGGGCGCCGGAAGACCTTCCTCATCTCCATCGCCACATTCTCGTTTTTCTCGGTGCTGAACGGCTTTACGGACAACTTCCACGTCTTCGTCATCGCCCGCTCCATGACCGGCTTCGGCGTTTTCTGCCTCATGGTCTGCTCACAGGCCTACATCGCCGAAATGGCCCCCGCCGAATCACGCGGCAAGTGGCAGAACCTCGTGGCCGCCGTGGGTTTCTCCGCCGTGCCGGTCATCGGCGTCATGTGCCGCGCAATCATCCCCCTCGCCGAGGAAGCGTGGCGCTTCATCTTCTACTTCGGCGGCGTCGGCCTCATCGCCTTCTTCGTCGGCCTGCGCTACCTCAAGGAATCCCCCCGCTGGCTCGTGGCCCGCGGCAGGCTGGAAGAAGCGGAACAGGTCGTCTTTGAAATCACCGGCAAGCATGTGGACCTTTCCGAGGCCGCCAAGAACGTGCAGACCAAGGTCCCCGTCATGGAAGTGCTGACCGGCATGTTCCGCCGCCAGTACATCAAGCGTACCCTCGTCCTGCTCGCCATCGTGGTCTTCACCAACCCCGCCACCTTCACCGTGACCAACTGGACCGCGACCCTGCTCAAGGCGCACGGGTTCTCGCTTGAAGACAGCCTCATGGCCACGACGATCATTTCCGTCGGCGTACCCGCCGGGCTGTTCTTCTCATCCTTCGTCACCGACCTTGGCGGGCGCAAGATCCCGATCATGTGTATGTTGATCATCCTCGCCGTACTTGGCCCCATCTTCGGCAATATGACCGGTTACTGGCCCGTCGTCCTCACCGGCGTCGTCCTCACCGCGGTCGTCATGGCTATGGGCTTCACGGTCTTCTCGTACACCGCCGAATCCTACCCCACCCGTATGCGCAACACCGCCACCGGCTTCCACAGCTCCACCGGCCGCCTCGCCGTGGCCGCGGCCCAGCCGCTCATCCCGATGGCCTACGCTGCGTACAGCTTCGACGGCGTGTTCTGGATCTTCAGCTTCCTCTGCTTTGTCCCCGCCGTGGTCATCGCCATCTGGGGCCAGCGCACCGGCGGCAAGTCGCTTGAAGAAATCGCCTAGCTGGATACAGGGGAGTGGGCATTTCTCGGAAGGAGCATTCCCATTCCCCCGAAGCCCCTCATCTCTCCTCCAATGGCGTACGATGGGGAGTCCCCCCTCGGGAACGGATCGGCGTGAGAAACGATTCAGGGGCAACATCCGCCAAACCTTCTTTCATGTATAGAAAGAGAGAAACCAATCAGGAGGACATCATGGGTCACCCGACTATCTATCCTACCGGCGTCACCGTATATAATCCCGAAAAGTGCTGGAACGGCTTCACGATCTTTCAGGCTCTGGAAGTGGGCGCCGTGCTCATGAACATGAACGGCCGCGAAAACAAGGTTTGGAAAGGCGTGCACGGCTTCCCGAACAAGATTTTCCCCGGCGGCTACCTCATGACCTCGCGCGGCTCCCGTGACGGGCGCTACGGCGTGCAGGACGGCCTCGATCTCGTGCAGATTGACTGGGACGGAAACGTGGTCTGGAAGTTCGACCGCAACGAATACATCGAAGATCCCGGCATCCCCGGCCGCTGGATGGCCCGCAGCCACCACGACTACCAGCGCGAAGGCAGCACCACCGGCTACTACGCGCCCGGCATGGAGCCCAAGACCGACTCCGGCAACACCCTCGTCCTCGCGCACCGCAACGCCCGCAATCCCAAGATTTCCGACAAGCAGCTCCTCGACGACGTGATCCTCGAAGTGGACTGGGACGGCGACATCGTATGGGAATGGCACTGCAACGAGCATTTCGACGAAATGGGCTTCCGCGAAGGCCCCAAGAACACCCTCGCCCGCGACCCCAACTACCGCCAGACGCAGCCCGAAGGCATGGGCGACTGGATGCACATCAACTCCATGTCCGTGCTCGGCCCGAACAAATGGTATGACGCGGGCGACGAGCGCTTCCATCCCGACAACATCATCGTGGACGGCCGCGAAGCCAACATCATTTTCATCATCTCCAAGGCTACCGGGAAAATCGTCTGGAAACTCGGCCCCGACTACGACAACAGCCCCGAAGCCAAGGCCATCGGCTGGATCATCGGCCAGCACCACTGCCACATGATCCCGCGCGGACTGCCCGGAGAGGGCAATATCCTGATTTTCGACAACGGCGGCTGGGGCGGCTACGACGTGCCCAACCCCGGTTCCCCCACCGGCGTGAAGGCCGCCCTGCGCGACCACTCCCGCGTGCTGGAAATCGATCCCGTGGCCATGAAAATCGTATGGCAGTACACCCCCACCGAAGCGGGCTTCCTCGCCCCGATGGACTGCAACCGTTTCTACAGCCCCTTCATCAGCGGTATGCAGCGCCTGCCCAACGGCAACACCCTGATCACCGAGGGCTCCGACGGGCGCGTCTTTGAAGTCACCAAGGATCACGAGCTGGTTTGGGAATTCATCTCGCCCTACTGGGGCCAGAAGCTGCCCATGAACATGGTCTACCGCGCCTACCGCGTGCCCTACGAGTGGGTCCCGCAGCTCGGCAAGCAGGAAGAAACGCCCATTGATCGCATTGATGTGAATGCCTTCCGGATGCCCGGTGCCGCCGCGCTCGGCGACCGCGATTCCGAAATCGCCATCGAAGGCTGCGCACCCTACGAAGGGGACAATGCCCTCTGCGTCGCCTCCGTGGACGATCCTGAAGATCAATAAAGAAGCATGGGAGGGGAACAGGGGCCTCCCCTGTTCCCCTCCCGGCCAACGGCCTCCTTCACGTTCTGCGCTTCTCCACTATCTCCTCTCGGTTGCCTCCTCCACGCGAAGAGCCTGGGCCCTGCCCGGGCTCTTTACGTTTTCATGCCGCGTTGTCCCGTTCGCAAAAGAACGGCGGCCCGGCGACTTCCCGCTCCGGGTCCCTCCCGTCACGCCGTAAACGAAAATACGGGAAGCGGCCATGCATACGCGGCACGCTCCCGACCGCCCCGGCGTCCCCCCTTACGGCATCACATTGCTGATTTTGGTGAAACGGCATACCATTCCCCAAAAAATACGACAGATGCCGGGCCCGGCCCGGAAAGGATTCCCCGTGCACGATTTCCAATCCGCCGAATCATGGCTCAGAAAGGCGCTCAGAAACGCCCCGAAGCCGCTTCCGTCCGGAGTCTTCCCCAAATTGCTGGACGAAGCGGAACAGGCGGGGTTCTCTCATTCCACGCTCAACGACGTCGTGGACGAATGGCTGAACTTCGGCTATTGCCGCGTCACCGACCACGTCTCCAACGACATCGCACTGACGCCGGAAGGGGACGAGTACTTCGGGCACCGAACCATTGATGAATAAAGATTTTTCTTTGTACATAACCCGCAACGCATGGAGACAGGCATGAAGGGAAGCTTCACCACCCGGAAAGGAGCGCTTTACTGCATCGTCATGACGTGCCTTTGCAGCCTGCTGGCTACGGGCTGCGCCAGCAAATACGGCGCGCAGACGACGGACGTGCATTACTATCCCGACTGCTACCAGCCCATCGCCGATCTGCGCAGCGCCGAAAAGAGCTTCAACACCACAATGGTCATGGGCACGACGATGGGTGCCCTGCTCGGCGCGGTCATCGGCGCGAGCCAGACCGGGAAGGCGGAAGGTGCTCTGGCCGGGGCCGCCATCGGCGCGGGAGCCGGGGCCGGGGCGAGCTATCTCGTCGCCAAGTACAACAACGAGAGGGACGACCGCGTCCGCCTCGCCAGCTATGCCCGCGACCTGAATGCCGACGTCAATTCCCTGAACCGCGTAACCGCCGCCGGGCAGGTGGCCTACAACTGCTACAGCGCGAAGTTCAGGGCCGCCCTTGAGGACTACAAGGCCAAGCGCATCACCCGCGCCGAACTCGATCAGCGTTATGCCGAAATCAAGAGCGGGCTTGCCGAGGCGTCCGCCATTCTGGGCAGCACGCTCAGCGAGGCCGACAAGCGCGAAGCCGAATACCGGCAGGTGCTGACCGTCGAGGCGAAGAAGGCCAGCCGCCCGATCCCCCCGGTACAGACCGTGGCCACGACATCCAAGAAGACCAGCAAGACCACGAAAACCGTCACGCGCAAGCAGACGGGCGACCAGTTGCAGAACCTTTCCAACGGCGTGGGCTCATACAAGGAATCCACGGCGCAGCTCACCGCGGTGAAGTCGGATCTCGACGAGATCCAGCTGCAGATGGACAAGGTGATGCTCGCTCAGGGTTAGTGGGGAACGGATCGGGGGAAGGCTGCTCGGCGGGAGTTTCCGGAACATTGCGTTTTAAAACATCCATCATTCCCAACATCCCTTGCTTTATGGAATGTTAGGGGCAGGGATTCGATAACATAAAAGTTTTCCTTCCCTTCCCCAACGCCTCCGTGCCATTTCACCGAAGGTACAACTATGGGTAATCCTCTTCATTTCATACAGGCTTCGGATACGTCGGCTTTCGCCGCCCTGCATACGGAACAGGGCGCGCTCCCTTCGCAGTACGAAGCGTTGCAGGCCTATCTGAAAAAAATCGGCCTTGGGCGGTTCGGCACCCTGTGGGCCGAACCCGTTACCGGGCAGGCCACACCGGCGGGCTACGCCTCCATTTCCTGGTATACGCCGCTGGAAGGCGTCGGCACCCCCCTCTCCCGCCTCGACGCGGGAGAAGCCGAACAGGCGCGGGCTGCCCTGCGCCGGGCGCGGGAAGCCGTCACCCCCCATCTCGACGACACGCCCGGCGGCGTCCTGCTCCGCAAGGCGCTGTTCATCCCTTCGGCGGACAATGTCTTCGCCGTCAACGGCCATCCCGTGCTCGTCAACTGGGGCCTGCTCCCGCAAGGCACGGACGAAGCCACGGCCCCGATACTCTGGGGCGAGCCGGAAAACGGGGAAACGCCCTCCGGTGTGACTGGAGCGGCAACGGCTGCAACGGGAGCTTCCGCCGCAGCGGTTGCCGGGACGGCGGCACGCAATGCCGTTCCCGGTGCGGGCCGTGCGGCTGGCCCTTCCGCCGGAACAAGAACAGCGGGCGCGACCGGAACGGCGGCCGGAACCGCCGCAGGTATTGCCGGGGCAACGGCGGGAAACGCCATCATCCGGCGTAGCAAGGCGGGCCTCTTCGGAGCCCTGCTCCTCGGCATCCTGCTGGGCGTACTCCTGCTTTTCCTGCTGCGTTCCTGCGTAAAAACGGCCCAGGAACAGCCCGTTGCCCCGGAAACGCCCCCGGTTGCGGCGGAGTCCCCCGAAGAGGCGGCACGCAAGGCTGAATGGGCCAACCTGCTCCGCGAAAAAGCGTTCTGGCAGGGTTTGCTGGAACTGACGCCGTGCGAGCTGAAAGCCTTCTTTGACGGCAATGCCGGCAAGACGGATGCGAAACCGGACGCCGGAGAAACCACCCCCGGCAAGGACGTTCCGGAAAACCAGCCCGGGGAAACGGTCCCCGGCATCTCCCTCCCGCCCCTGCCTTCCGCCAACGCCACGGTTCCGGCAAAGGCCGTAGATCTGTCTACGCTCACCATCCCGCAGCGCCTCGAACAAGGTACTGTACTCATTCTCGCGCCGGTCCCCGGCGGCGCGCAGCAGGGGACCGGCTTTTTCATCAATCCCGATCATGTGCTGACCAACCGCCACGTCGTGGCAAACGCCGTCGACGATATGGTGATGGTGACCAACGCCAACCTGCGCGGAGCACGCCGGGGCATGGTCGTCGCGCGCAGCGATACGCCGGGATACGATTTCGCGGTCATCAAGGTGATGCTCGTGGAAGGGGATCAGGTTCCCGCCCTTCCGTTGTCCCCGACCGTCAACCGGACCGACAAGGTAAGCGCATGGGGCTTCCCCGCCCTCGTTTCCGAACAGGACCCCGCCTACCTGCAGCTCCTCAGGGGCGACTTCAACGCCGTCCCCGAGGTCGTGTTCACCGACGGCGTGGTCAACGCCATCCTCCAGACCTCGCCCCGTAACATCGTGCATTCCGCCGTGGTCTCGCAGGGCAACAGCGGCGGCCCGCTGGTCAACGAGAAGGGCGACGTCATCGGCATCAACACCTTCATCAGGCTGGACGCGGACTCCAACCGCCAGACTCAGACCGCGCTCGGCAGCGACGCCATCATGGGCTTCCTGCGCGAGAAGGGCATCCCCTTCACCGAACACCAATGAACCGTTCCTGAACAAGGATAGTCAGATATGGCCGGATATTTCATTCTCTCCACCCGGAAGGGGGATTACCGCGCACTGGCGTTCCAGGGCTCGCAGGTCTATGCCTGCCACGCCCAGCTGAGCGGGCTGCTGCGGACCCATCTCGGGGAAGCCCACGCCCGTCTGCTGGCCGAGCCGCTCATGGACCCGCAGGGAACGGCGGTGGACTGGTACACGTCGGGCCCCGTGCAGCCCCTCGCCGAGCTTCCCGCAGAAACGCAGGAAGCCGTTAAAACGCGGTTGCAGGGCCTCCTTTCGGATATTGAAGAGCTGGCCGCCAGCCTTCAGACGGACAGCGATCCCTATAAAAGCCTGTGCGGCACCATGCTGCATCTGGCTACCCGTTTTCCCACGCCGGAATGCCTGTACGCCTCTCTCCCCTCGGGCGAGCCCGCAAGCCCGCCGCAACCCGTGCTGGTCTGCTGGGGCATGACCCTTTCTTCCTCCACGGCGCAGGAAGGCATCTATGCAATGGGAGCCACGCCGTTCTCCCCCGAGCCGCAAACGCCTCTCGCCAACGGCGCATCCGGCGATCCGGATCGCATCGTCCGCGAAGGCGAAGTGACGGAACGCCCCATCGTCGCCCCGCTCCCGCCCACGGTTGTGGTGGAAGGCGAGCCGTGGTGGAAAAAGCTCCTCATGCTCCTGCTCGGCCTGCTCCTCGCACTGTTGCTGTTCTGGGGCCTGCACTTCCTCTTCCCGTGGGTCCCTCCCCTCCCCCTGCCCGCAGGGTGCGCGAGGACGCCCGCCGTTGAAACCCCTCAGCCTGCCGTGCAGCCAGCGGACCCCGGCCCGTCCGAAGCGGATTTGACGGCTTTGCGCGCCGAACTCGAAGTTTTGCGCCAAGCGGCCCAGAAGCGTGCCGAAGCCTGCCAGCCTCCCGCGCCGCCAGCCGTCGAGGAACCCAAAGTGGAAACGCCCGCCGAGCCGCCCAAGGATCTGGGCGATCTGCTCGGCGATCTGACCACCATTCCCAAGGAGGAGCCGAAGCCCGAGCCCAAACCGGAACCCAAGAAAGAACAGCCCGCGCCGAAGAAGGAAGAGCCCAAGCCGGAACCCCCCAAGGAAACCCCGAAGAAGGGCGATCCCATGAAGTTGCCGGACAAGGACGACAAGTCGATGGACTTCCTCGACGGCTGCTGGAACTGCCGCACCGGGCTTTCGGACACGCGGGGCAACCCGATCAAGGTCCGCTTCTGCTTCGGCAAGAACGGCAAGGGGCAGATCACCATCATCGACCGCCAGGGCAAGACCTACACGGGCCGGGCCGACGCGCAGATGCAGAACGGCAGGCTGCACATCGACACCGGAGACGCCACCAGCCGCAATTCACGGGGCAGTTTCAACGGCCTCCGCATCGATTGCAGCCCCGGCGCGGGCAACGACGCCATGTGCTACGGCCGCAACAAGGGCGACAACTCCCCGTGGAGCGCGAAGTTTTTCAGGGATTAGACGGCACAAAGGCATTGGGGAAGGGAGGGAAAACTTTTCTGAAGAAAAGCTTTTCCCTCCCTTCCCAAAACCCCATCCCTCCTTTTCCAAAGACTTTTGTGTTTATTGAATCCATATTCCCAGCGTTCCCTGAGAAAAGTTTCATCGAAAGGCTGGGTACAAAGAATGAAGGGCCGCCCATTTCTCAGCGCAACAGGTTGCCATTCCGGGACGCATAGGAGAAACTTTTACGGCGCGGCTCCGGGATACGGACGCCACGCGGACATTTTTTCATACCGCCCTGCCCGCCGTCGGCTTCCGAAAGCCTTTTTGGGGAACGCGGTGAAGTTTCGAGAGGGCGGTAAGGGGAAAGGTGGGGGATGTTCCGCTTTCCCCGGAAAGATTCCCCTTCTCGCCCCCATTTGTAAGGACTCCCTATGAACTACACGTCAGCAGTGAGCATCATACCGGGCGGCTGCCCGCAGTTTCTGGATTGCCGCCTCGACGCGAAGAGCCTCGGCAGGTTCTGGGCGTATTTCCGTGAAATCCCGCAAACCGGGGAATCGGCCATCGCCTCGGCCCGCAGGCAAGTGGAGCTCGTCCCCGTGCCGCTGGACGACACCGGGCAGCCCGGCGACTACGACTACAAGATCGACGCGAACCGGGCTCTTGAAGCGTTCACGGGGCGCTGGGTTCCCGTGCCCTTCCTGCGGCTCTCCAACGAGCAATGGAAGGACGGCGCGTTCAAATGCGAAAAGGGGCCGAGCAACTGGGCCCGCCTGCACGTCAGCCGCGAGGATTCCGATGGCGCTTACCGCCTGACCTTCCTGTTCGATACGACCATTGAGGAGCGCGAACAGCCCACGGGCCAGTATTTCGCCCTGTGCGACGACGACGTGGCGGAGAACGCCCGTTTCGCCCTTTCGCCCAAAAGCCGCGACAACGCGTGGTTCCTCAATACGCTGTGGGTCGACGAATGGATCGCCGAAATCTACGATGCCCACCAGACCGCGCGCCACAACGGGCGGACCACATGGCGCGAGAATACGCCGTTCATCATGGAGCACCTCGCCACGTACCTGACGCTCCTTGAGGCGCTCGCCGCAAGCGGAACCGTCCCCACCGTGCGCGTGGTGGACCCCGCCCACCTGACGCCCGTGGACGTGGATCTCGTGCTCGATCTCGGCAACTCCCGCTCCACCGGGATGCTCGTGGAAACCCTCCCCCAGCGCCAGACCAACCTGAACGACAGCTACCTGCTCCAGATCCGGGATCTGAGCCAGCCGGATCGCACCTATACCGGCCCCTTCGCCACGCGCATCGAGTTCGCGGAAGCCACCTTCGGCAATCCGCGCCTGAGCGCCCGCTCGGGCCGCAGCACCCCGGCCTTTGTCTGGCCCTCGGTGGTGCGCGTCGGCCCCGAAGCCGCCCGGCTCGCCCAGCATTCCGTGGGCGCGGAAGGCAATACCGGCATGTCCAGCCCCAAACGCTACCTGTGGGACGAGTCCCCCCGCGCCCAGCAATGGCGCTTCAACGCGTGGGGCACAGGCTCCGAGTTGGAGCCGCCCGTCACCCGGGGCGTGTTCATCCAGCAGATCAACCGCGAAGGTACGCCGTTGTGCTGCTTCGACGATCCGGGCCTCTCCCCGCGCCCCAAAATTCTGCGCACCCAGCAGCCCGAAGTGGCGTTCGAGGCCCATTTCACCCGCAGCTCGACCATGATGTTCCTCCTCAGCGAGATCATCATGCACGCGCTCGCCACCATCAACTCCCCGGCCCAGCGCGGCGAACGCGAACAGCCCGACGTGCCCCGCCGCCTCAAGCGGATCATCTTCACCGTGCCGAGCGCCATGCCCATCGCCGAACAGCGGATCTACCGCCGCTGGGTGACGTGGGCAGTGCGCATGATCTGGGAAACCCTCGGATGGGGGCAGTGGTATACGACCAAACAGGGGATGCGGGACACCCGCCCGGACTACCGGGTCAGCCCTGAGGTCCGTTGCAGCTGGGATGAGGCCACCTGCACCCAGCTCGTCTACCTCTACAACGAGATCACCGAAAAGTTTCAGGGCGACGCCCGCCACTTCTTCGCGCTCATGGGCCGCAAACGCGGCGCGGACGCGCCCTCCCTGCGCATCGCCAACGTGGACATCGGCGGCGGAACCATCGATCTGAGCATCACCACCTTCGCCGTCACCGGGGATGAGGCCACCGCCGCCCGCATCAAGCCGCACATGGCATTCCGCGACGGCTTCAACATCGCGGGCGACGACGTGATCCGCGAGATCGTCGAACAGCACGTCCTGCCCTGCATCGGTCAGGCCACGGGCCTTTCCGATCCCCGCAACCTCCTCGGCCAGCTTTTCGGGCGGGATACCGTGGGCGGCTCGCAGCGCAACAGGGCCCTGCGCACCCAGTTCGCCCGCCAGATCGCCGGCCCGGTCGTCACCCGGATGCTTGAAGGCTACGAACAGGCGGATCTGCTCGTGGGCGGCGTGCAGGAACGCAAGCTGTCCGCGTTCTTCCGGCCCGAGCACGCCCCGCAGGAATCCGATCCCGCGTCTCCCGAAACGGAAGGCCTGCCGGAACAGCCTTCCGCCGCGCTCATCCAGTACGTCAACGAAACCGTGGAACGTCAGACCGGAAAGCCGTTCAGCCTCATGGATGTGGCCCTGCGCATCGATCCACGGGCCATCGATCGGACCATCCGCAACACGCTCGGCCAGATCCTCGCCAACCTGTGCGAGGTCATCCACGCCTACAACTGCGACCTGCTCCTGCTTACCGGGCGGCCTTCCAAATGGCACGCTATCATTTCCAGTTTCTTCGCCAAGCTCCCCGTCCCGGCGGACCGCATCATCCCCATGCGCGATTTCCGGGTGGGAAGCTGGTACCCCTTTGCCGACAACCGGGGCGAGATCACCGATCCCAAGACGACCGTGGTGGTCGGGGCCATCCTCTGCGCCCTGTCCGAAGGCCATCTCGAAGGCTTTTCCTTTGATACGGGATCACTGTTCCTCAAGTCCACGGCCCGGTTCATCGGCGCGATGGACGCGGGCGGCCAGATCCGGCAGGCACAGGTCTGGTTCGAAGCGGATACGGACAATCCCTCCGGCGGCGAGCTGCACAAGGCCATCCAATTCTCCGGCCCAATCCCCATCGGCTTCCGGCAGATTGAGGCCGAGCGCTGGACGACCACCCGCTTCTATATGATGGATTTCGCCGCGCCCGCCGCGCGGAACAACGCCCGGAACCGTCTGCCCTATACGGTGAAGCTCGCCTTCACGGTGGCGGATCTTGCGGACGCGCCCAACGCGGCGTCACGGGACGAGGGGGAACTCGCCGTCAATGAAATTGAAGCCGTGGACGGCACCCCGGTTAATCCCCGCGACCTCGAAATCCGTCTTCAGACCCTCCCCGCCGACGAGGGCTACTGGCTTGATACGGGCGTCTTTAACATTTTGTAGAAAGGCGGAAGGCTGGAGGGGGCGGGGAAACGGTTGCGGAGCCGCGGCGGACTGTCTCTTGGCAAAGTTTCCCGGTTTCGCATGAAAAACAACCGGAGCCGCAGAGGATTGTTCCCTGACGGAAGCCTCCGGTTCCGCGTGAAGAAAAACAAGGGGCGGCCTCTTGCCGTTCCACGACATGAAAAAGGGGCACGACTGACTCGCTCGGAACGGCGGCACAGTGTTTTGCGCTGAAAAAGCGAAGCATTTCGGCATGAAGCACTGCGCCGCCACTCTGAGGGGGTCTGGGGGAAATTCGACCCAAAGGGCGGCGACGCCGAGACCGTTGGACGAGCTTGCGAGCCTTACGGGCATCGCACGCAGAGCGATTTTCCCCAGCCCGCCGGGAGGCATTCCTCTTATGACCATAGACGATCAAAAACTTGTCGAACAGTGCGAAGCGGGCATCAAAACGCTCGCCGGCGTTGACGAATGGGTCAGGGCAAACCCGCAGGCCACAGGCTCCTCCGGCGAGGCGCTCCTGCGCGAGAGCAACCGGCTCGCCCGTGCCCTGCGCAAGGAAGCCGCCACCGCCGCGCGGAAAATGTGCGTGGGCGTGTTCGGCCCGAGCCAGTCCGGAAAGTCCTACCTCATCTCGGCGCTGGCGCAGGATGCCGACGGCTCGCTGCTTACGGCACTCGGCGACGAATCCGCCGATTTCATTCAGGACATCAACCCGGCGGGCGGCAAGGAGTCCACGGGCCTCGTCACGCGCTTCACCCTGACGCCGAGCGGCGCCCCGGCCATGTTTCCCGTGAAACTGCGCCTGCTGTCCGAATTGGATATCGTCAAAATCCTGACGAATACCTACTACGCCGACTGCCGCCACCTCACCCCGCCCGACGAGGACGCCCTCGCCGCCCGCGTGGACGCACTGGCGAAAAAGGCCAAAGGCGAACCGTGGCGGGCCTCCTTCAGCGAAGACGATATGATAGACCTGAAGGAATACGTCACCCGGAATTTCCGGGCCACCGCCGTGGTCCAGAGGCTTGAGCACCTGTACTGGCCCAAGGCCATCCACGCCGCCGGACGCCTCGCACCCGAAGATCGCGCCGCGCTGTTCGAAATCCTGTGGGACGAGGCCAAACCGTTTACGGCGCTCTACCTGCGCCTGAGCGGGGTGCTCGACGCGCTCGGCTATCCCGATGAGGCGTTTTGCGGCAAGGAAGCCCTGCTCCCCCGCGAAACCAGCATCATCGACGTGGAAACGCTGCGCGGCCTTGGAGAGACAGAGGGCGCGGACAGCCTCGAATTGGTCACGAAGGACGGACGCCGGGTCGCGGCGGGCCGATCTGAAATCGCCGCGCTCACGGCGGAACTGGCCATCACCATGCGCCACAAGCCGGACGATTTTTTCGAACACACCGACCTGCTCGACTTCCCCGGCTACCGCTCGCGCCTCAAGACCGACGACGTGGCCCGCGAACTCGCCAAGCCCGATCAAATCCGCCAGTTCTTCCTGCGCGGCAAGGTGGCCTACCTCTTCGAGCGCTACAAGACCGATCTCGAACTGACCAGTATGCTCCTGTGCATCGGCCCGAGCAATCAGGAAGTGCAGGATCTGCCCGCCGTCATCAACGACTGGGTGTCCGACGCCGCAGGAAAGACGCCCGAACTCAGGCAGGGCCGACACACCACGCTGTTCCTCGTGCTCACCAAGTTCGACATGGAATTCGAGAAGAAAAAAGGCGCGGTGGACGACGAAACCCGCTGGTCCAACCGCCTGCACGCCTCGCTCCTCGACTTTTTTGGCAAACAGCATGACTGGCCCGAACAGTGGACGCCCGACCAGCCGTTCAACAATACCTACTGGCTCCGCAATCCCAAATTCCGCTGGGAAGCGGTCATTGCGTTTGACGGCGACCGCGAAACCGGCATCCGTCCCGAACAGGAAGCCTATGTGTCGGACATGAAGGCCAAGTTCCTGAATACGCCCGAAGTGCGCCGCCATTTTGCCGATCCCGAAGCCGCATGGAACGCCGCGTTCACTCTCAACGACGGCGGCGTGGCCTTCCTGCGCCGCCAGCTGCGCCCGGTATGCGATCCGGCGATCAAGCGGCGTCAGGTCGCGGACCGCGTGGCCGACAACCTGCGCCCCTTCGTCGAGCACCTGCGCCGCTTCCACCGCATCGACGACAAGGCCGCCCTGCGCGAGCAGCAGCGCCAGCTCGGTATGCGTCTGGCCCGCAGCCTCGCCCTTACGGCCCAGAACCAGCGGTTCGGGGAGCTGCTCCGGGCCATGCTCATGCGGGATCACGAACTGTACGCCCTCTATTATCAGGTCGAAAACCGGCTCATGCGCGAGAACGAACAGGCTCCCGTGCCGCAGCCGAGCGTGGGCAGCGCCGCCAGCGCGCAGGACATCATGGACGACCTGTTCGGCGACATGGCCCCGCCGGTGCCCGCCTCCGCCGAGACGCCCGAAGCCGCCCCGCAGCCGCTGGACGAGGCGGGCGCGTTCGCGGAACTCGTCGTCGGCGCGTGGATCGAACAGCTCAACGCCCTCGCCGCCGATCCCGTCCGCCAACGGTACTTCGGCCTTGAAGCCGAAGATTTCGGGCAGCTTGTCCATGAGATCATCCAGGGCATGTCCCGCCTCGGCCTCGAAAAAGACATGGCGCAGGCCGTGCGCGACGTGTCCGGCTACCGCAATATCCGGCGCGACAAGCTCATCTGGCGGCAGGCCAGCATGGCCGCCTATTGCATCAGCGCCTTCGTGGACTGGCTCGGCTTCAACCCCGCGTCCGTCCCCGAGGCCAAGCGCACCATCCAGCTTGCCGGGCGCACCCGTACCCTCTTCGGGCAACAGCCCGATCCGGAAGGGTATCCCGCCCTTGCCGCCGAACCCCTTGCATTTGACAGGCAATACTATACCGATTGGCTGGCGGCGCTTATGCACCTCATCGAAGGCAACGCAGACTACGAAGGCGGGCAGACCTTCGATCCGGAGCAGAACGCCCGCCTCGGACGACTCATCAACAACCTGAACCCTTCCGTTTTCACGCAGGACAACTGACATGACGTTTCGCTGTGCACTCCGTTTCGAACCTGACAAGGCCAAGGGGCCGGGCTACGGCCTCATTCTGGCCTCCTGCCCCGGTTTTTCCGCGGCTCCCAACACGCTTCTCTACATGATCAAGGATCCGTCCAACGGCATGAGCCTCGGCCCCAACGGCTGGCAGCCCGGCGACGCCCATCTCGTGCCCGACGCCGTCGCCCCCTCGGGCGAAATCCTGAGCCTGTCGGTAGGCCCCGCCGTTGTGGACAGCCTCGAATTGCAGGCCATTTATCAGGTGGTGCTGTTCACGGACGCCGAGCATGTATGGCAGGGAGGCCTCAGCATCAACCGGATCGTCTATTCGCGCGATCCGAGCCTCCTGCCCGATCTGGAGCTTGCCCCAAAAGCCGCGCCTTCCGCAGGGCGCGAGCCCCTGCCCATGCCGGAAATGGAAACCGGCCCCGCGCCAACGTCGCTCTCCTTCGATGGGAAACCCGGCTCGGCGGTCCCGGCCAGCGAACTGCTGAATCTGAAGGAACGCCCCAAAAGCTATAAAAGCCTTATCCTGAACATCATCTTTGCTATCCTTACGGTAATTCTGCTTGCCGGGGCCGGATACTTCATCTATACGCGGGTCCTGCCCAAAACGGACACGACGCTGGAGGAAAAGCCCGCCGAAGTCCTGAAGCATGAGGCGGCGGATCTGCCCCCGGGTCAGGAAGCGCCCGTGAAATACGCCCCCGATGACATCAAGGGCCCCAAGGGGTTGCAGGTCGCCCGCGACGCGCTCAAGCGCAAGGTGGAGCCGGACACGGCTATGGCCCTCGCGCAGCAGCTCTTCGCCGCTGCGGACGACGTCAAGGCGCAGGACGGCGCATTCCTGATCGCCGACGAGCTCGCCAAGAAGGGCAATGCGCAGGCCCTGCTCATGCTCGGCGACTTCTATTCTCCGAAGCAGCCCCAGCGCGGGACCATCCAAAAGGACACCGATATGGCCAACGACTGTTACAAGAAAGCCCTCGCAGCCGGAGCCGCCGAAGCCCAGCAGCGGCTGGATGCGTTGAAGTAGAGAGAATATTGGGGAGGGGAAGGAAACCCTTTTTAAAAAAAGGGTTTCCTTCCCCTCCCCAAACCTGCCAGCGCGCAGCCCACCCCATCCTCTCCAAAGGCGTTTCTCAACGGGGCACATGGCGATCACGTGAGCGCGGCAGCCTTCACCTTGGCGGCAGTTTTCCGAAGACGCCTCCTTTCCTTCAATGCCAGACGCCTTTTACTGCAAAAAGTCTTCTCGTTAGCCGGGGGCGTCATGCCTCAGCCTCCGAACGCATTATCCCGACAGGAGAATCCCATGAAACGAATCCTCATCGCCATACTGACGGCGCTTACGCTCCTCGCGGGCTGGACGCCGGCGGCGGATGCGGCGGATCGCACGCCGTTGCTGATGGAAGGCAAGAAAACCCTGTACCAGCGGGTGATCACCCATCCCGGCGCGAGCCTATACGCCGGGCAAGGGGAAGGCTCCACCGTCATCCAAAAGGCCGTGCGCCCGTTCAGCGTGTTTTATGTGTACACCCGCGACGGGAACTGGCTTGAGGTCGGCGCGTCCACCACAAAGCCCGACGGCTGGATAAAGGCCACGGACACCACCGCATGGAACCAGGCCCTTACCCTGCTTTTCACCGACCGCTCACAGCGCCAGCCCGTCCTGTTCTTCAAGGACCACAAGGCCATCATGGATGTCTGCCAGGCGGAAGACCTGCCGGGCAGCCTTTCGAAGCTCCGCGCCGAAGCCAAGGCCGCGCAACAGGGCGACGCCCCGGCGGATCTGCCCATCCTCGCCGTGGAGCCCGACGACGCGCAGGGTGCCGTCTCGCGCAACCGCTTCTACCTGATGCCCATCCTGAAAGTGGACACGCCGTTCGAGGGGACCAAGCTCCTTGAAGTCGCCTCCATCGATCCCGGCAGCGCCGGGGACAAGCCAGACGCCAACGCCCCAAAAGACGCCAAGGACGACGGCGTCCCGCGCACGGGCATCGCAATGGTCATCGACACGACCATTTCCATGAAACCCTACATCGACCAGAGCCTCAACGTGGTGCGGGCCATTTTCGACTCCGTCGCCAAGGACAAGCTGGACGACAAGGTTTCCTTCGGCATCGTGGCCTTCCGCAACAGCACGAAGGCGTCGCCAAAGCTCGAATATGTTACCAAGGTCGTCAGCGATTTCCGCGACGCCACCAAACGCGACGAACTGGAAAAGGCCCTCAGCGGGCTTGAGGAAGCCAAGGCATCCAGCCACTCCTTCAACGAGGATTCCCTCGCCGGGGTCAAGGCCGCGCTCGATCAGCTGAACTGGCAGCCTTACGCCAACCGCGTGCTGCTCCTGATCACGGACGCCGGGCCGTTGCCCCTGAGCGACGCCAACGCCTCCACAAGCCTCGATGTGCAGGAACTGGCCGACCTTGCGGCCTCCCGCAACATCCGGCTGGTGGTGGCGCACGTCCGCACGCCCGCCGGAAAGGGCAACATCGACTACGCCGCCAAAGCCTACACCACGTTGTCCGCCGTGCCCGGCGGGAAAAGCGCGTACATCCCGATTCAGGCCACGGACGCCGCCAAGGGCAGCGCCTCTTTCGCCAAGGCCGCCACGGGCCTGTCCTCTGCGCTGGTTTCGAGCGTGAAGCAGTCCCTTGCCGGAAAGGCTCCGGTGAAGCCGCAGGAAGCGCCCGCCCAATCGCCGGAAGAGCGCGCCAAGCAGATCGGCGAGGAACTCGGCTACGCCATGCAGCTTGAGTATCTCGGCAAAAAGCAGGGGACCCGCGCGCCGGAAGTCGTGACCTCATGGATTGCCGACGCGGATCTTGACGCCCTCAGCGCCGGAAAGCCCGTCAGCGCCGTTTCGGTCGCCGTCCTGCTGACCAAGAATCAGCTCAGCGATTTGCAGCGCCAGCTCAAGATCATCATCGACAACGCGGAGCGGACCCGCAAGACCGACTCGCGGGACTTCTTCCAGGGCATCCTGTCCGCCTCGGCGCAACTTGCCCGCGATCCCGCCGCCTTCTCCCAGAAGCCCGGCGCAAACCTCCGCGATATGGGCGTGCTCGGCGAATTCCTCGACGATCTGCCCTACAAGAGTGACATCATGCTGCTTTCCGAGGACGACTGGTACCGCATGAGCGTCGGCGAACAGACCGCCTTCATCAACCGCCTCAAGTCCCGCGTCGCCCGTTACGAAGAGTACGACCGCGACGTCAGCAACTGGGAGAGCTTCGGCTCCAAGGATCCCGGCGACTGGGTTTACCGTGTCCCGCTGGCAATGCTGCCGTAACGTAGAAAAATAAGATTGGGGAGGGGGAGGAAGAACCCTTCTGAAGAAGGGCTTCTTCCTCCCCCTCCCCAAACCCCACCCCCTCCATCTCCCAAGACTTTTATGTTTATCGAATCCCTGTTCACAGCTTTCCTTGAAGCGATTTTTTGATTCAAAAAAAGAACCTTTTTTTCCAGACTCACACATCCTTGCGTGATCAATAGATACACAAATGGAATTTTCCTCTATGAATCTCTGCGAATTGCGAAACGTCGCACTCGAACGGAAAGCGCGGGACTACACCTATCGGCTCCGCATCGAATCCCTGGCCATCCGGGCCGGTGAAAAAATCGCGCTGATCGGCCCTTCGGGCTGCGGGAAAAGCACCGCGCTGGACCTGCTCGCCATGATACTGCCCCCAAGCGGGGCGGAAACGTTCCTGTTCAACGCGCCGGGCGATACGCCGGAAGATGTGGCGGAACTCTGGCGGCGCGGGGGGCGGGAACGTATGGCCCGGCTGCGGCTGCGGCATATCGGCTATGTGCTGCAAACCGGTGGACTCCTGCCCTTCCTGAGCGCGCGGGACAACATGACAACGCCGGGCAGAGCCAAGGGCATGGACGCGAAGGCCGTGGACGCCGGATTGAAGGAACTGGCCGGACGCCTCGGCATCGGACACCTGCTCAGCGCCCTGCCGGACAAACTGTCCATCGGGGAACGGCAGAGGGTCGCCATAGCGCGGGCGCTGCTGCCGAAACCTGAGCTCGTGCTCGCCGACGAGCCCACCGCCGCGCTGGACCCCGTGACCGCGAAGAACGTCATGCGCCTGTTTACGGAACTGGCCGGAGAATGCGCGCTGGTCGTCGTGTCGCACGACCACAGGCTGGTCGAGGAAAACGGCTTCCGCTGCCTACGCCTGGATGTGGACGGCGGGGACGGCTCGATCAACACCACGCTGCGGGGGTGAACATGCGTTTTTCCATCATCTGCGGCATGGCCCTGAGGGACTACTGGCACGAGCGCGCCCTGTCGCTGTGCGCGGTGCTTGCGCTGGCGACCGTGCTGGCTCCCCTGCTCATCCTGTTCGGCGTACGCAACGGCGTCATCAGCAATCTTCAGGAACGGCTGCTCCAAGACCCCCGCAACCTTGAAATCGTTCCTGTGGGCAGCGGCAAATACGGCAAGGCCTTCTTCGAAGAGCTGCGGAAACGCCCGGACGTGGGCTATGTGGTCCCCCAGACGCGGGCCATAGCTGCGACCATCGGCCTGCTCCCCGCCTCCGAAAAAAAAGGCGGGCTATCCCCCAACCCGGTCAACGTCAGCCTCATCCCTTCCGGCGCGGGTGATCCCTTGACCCGGCGTTTTGCCGGAAGCGCGGCCCTGAAGGACGACGAAATCATTCTGACCGCGCCCGCCGCCGACAAGCTCGGAGCGCGCGCCGGGACCATACTGACCGGGCGGGTCACGCGGGCGCGGGGCATGACGCGGGAACAGGCGGAAACGCCCCTGCGCGTCAAAGCCGTACTCCCGCTGTCCGCGCTCCAGAAGGAGGCCGCCTTTGTGCCGCCGTCATTGGCCGAGGACGCCGAAACCTACCGCGACGGTATGGGCGTACCCGAACGCGGCTGGACGGGAACGGCGCGCGGAGACGGCGAACGGCTCTACCCTTCGTTCCGGCTCTATGCCGGAAACCTTGACGGTGTGGCCTCGCTGCGGGACTTTCTGGGCGCCCGGAACATCGACGTCTATACCCGCGCCGAAGAAATCGAAAACGTCAAAATGCTGGACCGCTCCACAACGCTGGTGTTCGGCCTGATCTGCCTTGCGGCGGGCGTGGGCTTCCTCGCATCCACGGCGAGCAACCTCGTCGCCGCCATCCGGCGCAAGCGCCGCGTGCTCGGCATTATCCGGCTCATGGGCTTTTCCGGGGCGGACATCGTGTGCTTCCCGCTGATGCAGACGCTGTTCACGTCCGCGCTCGGCATGGGGCTGGCCTTCGCGCTCTACGCCGCCGTCGCGGGCGTCATCAACGCCCTCTTCCCCCTCGGTGCGGAACTCGGCGCCGTCTGCCGCCTGTCGTGGGCGCATGTCGGGGGGGCTGCCGGCGTCGTGCTCGCGTTGTCCCTGCTGGCCGCCCTGCCAGCGAGCCTTTCGTGCAGCCGCCTTTCACCTTCCGAGGTTATCCGCAATGAATAAATGGTGTTTCCTGTTGATTGCCGCCTGCCTGCTCGCTCCCGATACGGGGCACGCCGCGCTCAAGGCACGGGACGATGTGAAGGCCGAAGACGCCTTCAACCCCAACCCCGCCCCCGATGATCTGATCCTGCCCATGCCCTGCGGGCAAAGCATGGTGCTCAAGGCTGTAGGCGTACGCGGCAAGGGCCTGCTCTGGGATCTCGAAACCCGTTTCGGACGCCGGGACGGCGGCTCCGACGATCGCGGCTATTATGACAGCCCGTATGCGTCCGCCATCTCGGGCCCGTTCGTGCTCAAGGATCTCCCTCCCGACTGGCGGCAGAAAATCAAGGCCGCCAACCCGGACGCCGACGCCATGCAATTCTATTTTGAAGGCAAATACGAGGTGAGCAAACGCCAGTGGGATGCCGTCATGGGCGGGCAGTGTATGGATGGGGACGCCCTCCCCCCCCTCAGCCCCGAGGACGCGCGCCCCGTCGTCGAGGTTTCGTGGCATGAGGCGCAGGAATTTACCAGGAAGTATACGGAGTGGCTGCTTGCCAACGCTCCGCAGTCCCTGCCCGGCTTTCAGGGGGACGACAGGAACACCGCCTTTGTCCGCCTGCCCACGGAAGCGGAATGGGAGTACGCGGCGCGCGGCGCCCAGAAGGTTTCGCCGTTGTCCCTGAGCCAAGAGGATTTCTTTGAAATGCCGATGGGCGACGCCATCAAGAACTACGCCGTGTTCCGCGACAGTGAGGGGACTTCGGAAGAAACGCTCCAGCGCATCGGCTCGCGCAAGCCCAATCCGGCGGGATTCTACGACATGGCGGGCAACGCCGCCGAAATGGTGCAGGACGGATTCCAGTTCTCCCTCGGCGGACGGCTCCACGGCTCCACGGGCGGCTTTATCCGCAAGGGCGGCGGATTCCTGTCCACGCAGGATGAGGTCATGCCCGGACGGCGGGAAGAAGTGGCCCCCTTCCTCAAGGACGGGCCCAACAAGGCACGGGATCTCGGATTCCGCATCGCCCTTTCCGGCATCAACACCCCCGGCGGCGCAAGGCCCGCGGAACTGGCCTCGGAATGGAAGAAGGCCGGGATCGAGCTGTCCGCCGAACTGAACCCCTCCGGCGATCCGCTGGAACTGGTGGCCCAGCTTGAAGCGCGGGCCGGAAGCGATGCGGAAAAGGCCAGCCTCAAGGGGCTTCAAAACCTGATCCGCGAAAACAATATTTCGCTCGAACGCCAGAAGCGCTCCACGGTGTCCAATGAAATCCGTTCGGCCGTCTACCTTGTGACCATGCTCAAGGACTGCCTGATCAAGCGGGAAATCATCGGCAAGGAGCTGCAGAACTTCGAGGACAAGAAAAAGCAGATCACGGCGGCCCTGCCCAAAATGAAAGCCGCCGAAGCCAACCAGTACAAGCAGGTCCTTGCCAGCCTCGACAAGGGCATAGCCCTTTCCAAAACCGGCATCGGCAATCAGGAAGCCGAATTCCGTTCCATGCTCCTGTTCTACAAACAGACGGTGGAAAATACCCGGAAGGTGCCGCAATCCCTCTTTGACGAAGAGTTGAAGGGCATCGGGCAGGAAATGTCCGGCAAGGCCCCCCACCTCGTCAAGCAAAACGCCTCACTCCAGATCTACAGGAAGCACGTCGCCGCACTGCGCGGCGGCAAGCTGGCTCTGCTCTCGTCGGATGCGCTCAGAAAGGACATCCTGTCATTGATTCCCAAGGGGAAATGATTCATAAGAGGAGGGGGAAAAACTCTCCCTCCTCCTCTATTCTCCTGCGGACATATCGATTTCACTCTCCGTTTCCGGCTTTTTTGTATCCCTCGGACGACCTTGAGCTCATCCATCCCTTTCCCTCTCTGGTGCTCTCCACACCCCGCTCCTTTTCCGCTCGCTTTCCTTCCATACCTTACCTGTGACACAGCTTTTCTTTTCCGCCATTTGCGGAGATGCCTGATGCGCTAGGAAAATCATAGCCTTTTCTTTCTTTTTTTCTAAAGTAACAAATTGATAATAAAGGATAATAAGGAATCCTTATTATCAATATTGATTATTGTTATTGACTTATCTGTGGGAAGCGCGCATGGTTTCTTCACACAGGGCATCTCTGTTTCCTTGCAACGTCTCAACCCCACCCGGCCAGCCGGAAAAAACCAAAGGAGGCAACCATGTCCAACGATCTGCTCACAAACAACGCCGGTGCTCCGGTAGTCGATAACGAAAACGCCCTCACCGCCGGGCCTCGCGGCCCCATGCTGCTTCAGGATACGTGGTTCCTCGAAAAGCTGGCCCATTTCGACCGTGAAGTCATTCCCGAACGCCGTATGCACGCCAAAGGCTCCGGCGCATACGGCACGTTTACGGTTACCCACGACATCACCCGCTATACCAAAGCCTCCCTGTTCTCCCAGATCGGCAAAAAAACCGATCTGTTCATGCGTTTCTCCACGGTTGCGGGCGAACGCGGCGCCGCTGACGCCGAACGCGACATCCGCGGCTTCGCCATCAAATTCTATACGGATCAGGGCAACTGGGATCTCGTGGGCAACAACACGCCAGTCTTCTTCCTCCGCGACCCGCTGAAATTCCCCGACCTGAACCACGTGGTCAAACGCGATCCCCGCACCAACATGCACAGCGCCAAAAACAACTGGGACTTCTGGACCCTCCTGCCCGAAGCGCTGCATCAGGTAACGGTCGTCATGAGCGATCGCGGCATTCCGGCGAGCTACCGCCACATGCACGGATTCGGCAGCCACACATTCAGCTTCATCAACGCGAACAACGAACGCTTCTGGGTGAAATTCCATTTCCGGACGCAGCAGGGCATCAAAAACCTGACCGACGCCGAAGCCGAAGCCATTATCGCCAAGGATCGTGAAAGCCATCAGCGCGATCTCTATGAGCACATCGAAAAGGGCGATTTCCCCCGCTGGACCCTGTTCATTCAGATCATGCCCGAAGCCGACGCCGAGAAACTGCCCTACCATCCCTTTGATCTGACCAAGGTCTGGTATCACAAGGACTATCCGCTCATCGAAGTGGGCGAACTCGAACTGAACCGCAATCCCGAAAACTATTTCGCGGAAGTGGAACAGGCCGCGTTCAATCCCGCGAACGTGGTTCCCGGCATCAGTTTTTCGCCGGACAAGATGCTGCAGGGGCGTCTCTTCTCCTACGGCGACGCGCAGCGCTACCGCCTTGGCGTGAACCATCACCTCATCCCGGTGAACAAATCCCGCTGTCCGTTCCACAGCTACCACCGCGACGGCCAGATGCGCGTTGACGGCAACTACGGCAGCTACACCAACTACGAGCCCAACAGCAACGGCGCGTGGAAGGACCAGCCCGATTTCTCCGAGCCGCCGCTGAAGCTTTCCGGCGACGCCGATCACTGGAAGTACCCTTGCGACGACGCCGATTATTACGAACAGCCCGGCAAGCTTTTCCGGGTTATGACGCCCGAGCAGCAGGAAGCCCTTTTCGGCAACACCGCCCGCGCCATGGCCGGTGTGCCCCGTGAGATCCAGATCCGCCACATTTACAATTGCTCCAAGGCTGATCCCGCTTACGGCAAGGGTGTTGCCGACGCCCTCGGCATCCCCATGAGCGAAGTGAAGTTGTAAAATAGCTAGGGGATAGAAGCATTGGGGAAGGGAGGGAAAACTTTTCTGAAGAAAAGCTTTCCCTCCCTTCCCCAAACCCCATCCCTCCCTTTCCCAAGACCTTTGACCTATCGAATCCCTGTTCGCGGTTTTTCTTACGCAGATTCTCTTTAGGATAAGGGAAGTTCAGCTTTGGTGGAGGGCCGTGCGGCAGGAATTTCGTTGGATGGCGGGCAACTCAAAACGGCACGTTCTTTTTTTGGATTTACTCAAAAAAACTCCCGAAGCATCGTTGCTTCGGGAGTTCTTTTCAAAGCCGTTTTCACAGGGAACAATGTCGATTTTTCCCCCCACCATGAACAGGGATTCGATAAGGTCAAAAGTCTTGGGAAGGTGAGAGGAGGGGGTCCGGGGGAGGAGAGAGGAAACCTTTCTGAAGAAAGATTTCCTCTCTCCTCCCCCGGTTCATCCCCTAATCCCCACAAACCTTGTCGGAAACAAGGGCCATAAAACCAAGGGTCTTCCTGAGGCTGTCGAGCTGCGGATCAATGCCGTAGCGATGGGCAAGCCACAGGATGTCGGGCATGAAAAGCATTGTCCCTTCGCCGGGGACTTCGGAAATCACGATGCGCAGAGGCAGCTCGAGGGCAACCTCGGGGCGCTCCAGCATCAGATGCGTCCCGACCGCGGGCTTGCCGAAAAAGGCCACGCGGGTTTCGGGCATGAACAACCCGGCGGCACGCGCGTTGGCGGCGTGGTCCACCGTAGCGAACAACGGAACGTTCAAGGTCTTGAGCGTTTCAAGCAAACGATTCCAGACTGTTTCCACACTACCCGCACAGGGCTTGGACACGAGTCCTTCCGTGGTATGCATGACCATTCCTTTTTTTGAAGGTTCGTTGGAAAAGTCCCTTCTCCGAAGGAGGCTTTCCATGAAAACGTTCCGAATGAAACAGGGCGGAACATCAACGATGCTCCGCCGCCTTCCTTTTCCTTTGGGAGGTATTCGGCGACGGTCAGGAAGCCCTCGCCGGATGCCGGTTATTCGACAGTCACGCTCTTGGCGAGGTTTCTGGGCTGATCCACGTCTTTGCCGAGATAGTCGGCCATTTCATAGCTGAACAACTGCATGGCCGGAAGCGCCAAAAAGGCGTTGAACGGGCCCCACGCGGAGGGAATCGTCCACAGGTGCTCCACATGCAGATCCGCTCCGGGGTTGGCCAGCGCGATGACCGGACCGCGGCGGGCCTGCACTTCCACGATATTCGATTTGACCTTCGGAAACAACGCATCATTGAAGGCAAGCGCAAAGGTCGGGAATTCCGGTTCAATCAGGGCGATGGGCCCGTGCTTCATCTCTCCGGAGGCATACCCCTCCGCGTGGATGTAGGAAATTTCCTTCAACTTGAGAGCGCCTTCCAGCGCGAGGGGGAAGGCATGGCCGCGCCCCAGATAGAAGAAGCTGTGCGCGGACGCATACAGCGGGGACAGCATCTGTGCCGTTTCCCGCATGGCGGGCAGGGCATCCTCGATCTGCTTCGGCAAGCCGTGCAGGGCGGCGAGCGCTTCATGGCGGGTCTTGGCGTCAAGCAACCCCTTACGCTGTCCGTAATAGAGCGCGATGAGCGCCATGATGACCATCTGGCTGCACATGGCCTTGGTGGATGCCACGCTGATTTCCGGTCCGGCCTGCGTATAGATCACCGCATCGGCCTCACGCGGGATGGACGATCCCACGACGTTGCACAGCGCGATGGCGATACAGCCCTTTTCCTTGGCGAGGCGGAGCGCCGCAAGCGTATCCGCCGTTTCCCCGGACTGGCTGATCACAAGGACCATGTCGTCAGGCTCAAGGATAACGTTGCGGTACCGGAACTCGGACGCGATTTCCGGGACGACCGGCATACGCGCCCAGTTCTCAAGCAGGTGCTGCCCCCACATGCCCGCATGGTACGAGGTCCCGCAGGCAATGATCCGCAGGCGAGAGGGGACGGGAAGCCCGTCGAGCTCCGGCAGCACGACCATACCCTTCTCTTCGTCCACACGCCCGGCAAGGCAATCCGAGATAACCTTGGGCTGTTCAAAGATTTCCTTGAGCATGAAGTGCTTGAACCCGCCTTTCCGTGCGGCCTGCATGTCCCACTGGACGGTCTGCACTTCCTTCCGGACGGGCTCGAGCGTCTCGAGAGACAGCACCTGCCACGTGGCGTCCGTGATGCGGACGATTTCGCCGTCCTCCAGAAAAACGACGTCACGCGTATAGGGCAGGAACGCCGGGATATCCGAAGCAATGAAATGCTCGCCCACGCCCACGCCGAGGATCAGGGGAGCGGACATGCGCGCGGAAAGGATGGTCCCCGGCTCATCGGGGCAGATCACCGCCACGGCATACGCGCCGTGGGCCTGACGCAGAGCCCAGGCAAAGGCTTCAAGCAGCGTGGGGTTGTGCTTGCGGCCTTCCGCGATGAGATGGGCCAGGACTTCCGTATCGGTTTCGGATTTGAAGACATAGCCCTTGGCGAGCAGGCCTTCCTTCAGCTCCTGAAAGTTTTCGATGATGCCGTTGTGGATGATGGCGAGTTCGTTGTTGCCGCCGATATGAGGATGGGCATTGCGTTCGGCGGGCACGCCATGCGTGGCCCAGCGCGTATGCCCGATGCCGTTCATGGCGACAGTGTTGGGATAGTGGGCGAGCTTTTCTTCCAGAGCCGCCAATTTGCCCTCAGCCTTGATGACCTTGAGTTCCCTCCCCTGAATAAAACCGACTCCAGCGGAATCGTACCCGCGGTATTCAAGGCGCCGCAAGCCTTCGATGATGACCGGAACAGCCGGACGATGTCCGGCATAACCAATAATTCCGCACATGCAGTATTGCTCCTTCCGTTCACGGGAATGCCGTCGGGGCTCCATGCGCCGCCGAGAGCAGTGGTTTCTTTTTACAGCCTGTTTTCAGGCAGGGTTCCAGTGTGATAGAAAAAGGGCACGTTGTAAATACGCCCCGATACGCTTCTGAAATCACCCAACTAGGTTATTATTAAGATGATTTTCATTGATGTCCCGTAAATTCACCGTATATTCCACTACACGGACAGAAAAAGCCATTTTCAGCCTGCTGTTTCAGAGTTTTTATTTATTTCAGGAGGATACTATGAATACCATATTGAAGACCGCCATTTTTGCCACTGCCCTCCTCATGCTCGGCGGCTGCGCCACCAAGGCGCTTACCCCTGAAGAACAAGCCTTTCAGGATGCGCAGCGTTCCTGCACCGAGCAGACCAACTCCATGATCGGCGGGAGCCGCTATTCATGGAGCGATCAGCTCCCGTGGAGCAACTATTTCGAATGGTGCATGGAAGGCAAGGGCTATACCAAGGATCAGCTAAAGAGCATTTGGTATTAAATTTCCATATAGTTATAAGTAGATACGACAGCCGCGGCGGATGACTTCGCCGCGGCTGTCGTCGTCCCGCACCTTATCTTTTGGAGCCCTCCTCAAACTTCCCCGCGCGAGCTCCCCTTCAGCCCTTTTTTCGGGAAAAATCACGTAACGCTACGGCATGTTACGGATAAAAAAAACTCTATTGACTTATCAAAGGAAGGGTGACAATAGCCGCGCCCAAGGAGTACCTTTTATGAAAAAAATGATTGCACTTTTGGCTCTCGCGTTCTTTGGTATGACTGCAACTTGTGGAATGACCTTCGCTGCTGAAGCCAATAACGGCATGGCAACTGCCAATGAACAGGCGCTACAGGACCCTGCCACACATCAGCAAAAGAAAGCTCCTCACGCTGTAAAGAATCAGGAAAAGAAAAATGCTCAACATGTAAACACAAAACAGCAGAAGAAAGTTACTAAAAAGCACGATAACGCTGCTTCTCAACAGAAAAAGACGTCTGAATCCCAGGAATAACATGTAATCCATCCCATAAAACAGATCCAGAACAGAACAGTCCATCTGTTGTGCTTACAAAAATCCTGATGCGATTCTCTCGCATCAGGATTTTTTACGTCTTCCAATTGGAGAAAAAGAAGACTGGAGAAGGAAAACATCTGCTGGAAAAACGTGTTCCCTTCCCCTGCTCTGTCAGCACGGCTCGCCCCATCCCTTCCTCTCCAAAGCCGCCCAACATCATCGAATATCTGCTGGCGGTTTCAGGGAAAATGAAAAATCACAGAAAAGCCATTGCCCTTGAGCCCCTCTGGCAACTGCATAAAAAAAGTTCCCGGAATATTCCGGGAACCTTTTTCCATAACAGGAACTCCTGCCGTATAACCTCACCACCAGCCAACATTTTGCGGGTGGGGGTCCGGGGGAGGGAGCTTTGCCTTACTTGTTGCGATGGGCGGCGATTTCTTCAAGATATTCGGGGCGCACATCGAAGCCGAATTCGATGGCCTTGTCGGCATATTCGGCGGCCTTGTCGTAATCGCCCTTTTCAAACCACGCGAGGGACAGATTGTTCCACGCGGGCGCGAATCCGGGCTGCTTTTCAATGGCCTTTTCGCTGATTTTGATGCTCTCGTCGTACTGGCCGTTCATGTAGTAGGCAGCGCCGAGAGTCGCCATCGCCTGAATGAATTCGGCATCCCATTTCAGAGCCTTTTGCAGGGCGCTGATGGCCTTTTCGGGCTCGCCGCGCTGCAAATGCACAAAGCCGATGTTGCTCCACGGCACGGGGAACTTGGCGCGGCAATTGGCCGCTTCCTCATTGTAGCGCAGGCAGCCTTCGAGATCGCCGCGCTGCAGACAGATGCCGCCAAGCTGCACGTAGGCTTCGGCAAGATGGGACGAATTGCGGACCGCGGCGAGAAACGATTCTTCCGCCGCCACAAAGTCGCCCTTGCTGAGCAAGGCTACGCCAAGATTGTAATGGTGATTGGCGCAACCGTCGTTCTGGCTGAGCGCGGCCCGCAGGTCGGCGATGTACTCGTCAAGATTCTCGTACCGGTCCTTCATCGATCAGTCCCTCTTTCTTCAGGAGTTTATAATACCATACGCAGAACTCGTAGATGCCGAGGTAGCGTTCGTCTCTGTTCACAATCCCGAGCGCGCAATCGAGAGCGCCTTTGTTGAAGTCATTGCCCTCGGTGCGTTCGCCGAGCGAATGCATGAACCCGCGGAACAGCTGCTGCGTGGTGCGCTTGCTCGGATCGACGCGGATATCCATCGGGTCGTTGGGCTTCTGGAAGGGATCCCATTCATCGTAGCCGATACGGTCGATGAACTTCCTCCGGCGGGGATTCATGCGCTCGTAAATTTCGCGCTTGAGCTGTTCCTGCTCCTCGGTCAGCTCCTGCTTGGTGCTGTCTCGAAACATGGTGGCGGAAATCATCAAGACTCCTTGGGCGCCGGGCCTATACCCAAATAAGCGTCGTCGTAGTTGGTGAGAAGCGCCATGGACACGGGCACGAAGACCTCATGCAGCTCCTTGAACCGGGACTGCACGCGATCCCGGATTTCCACGCTGAGGCGGTCCAGCCGTTCCTGAATCTTGTCCAGATGGACGGTCGGATAGCTGGCTCCGGCAGCGAAATTCGACTGGCCGCACACGTGCCCCTTGCCGCCTATCGCCGTAGGGATGCCGTAGAGGCGGCAGGTGATGGGGCGGTAGTCATAAAGCACGCACTGATCGTTCGAATCGAGGAGCGGACAGCGGATGCGGGCCTTGGCGGCCTCTTCCATGATGTGCTCCATGGCGTCTTCAGAACCTTTGGCATCGCGCAGCTCGCGGAAATAGTCGCGCTTCATACGAGTCAGCTTGCGATCCACACTCCCGGCGTTCTCAAGGATGCGGGAACGCTCGGGGCCGAAGTCGTACTTTTCGATGAACCGCGCGTTCAGGTACATGGCTTCGACAAGCGAAAGGTCAAACATGGCGTGGCAGCAATCACTGCAACCGGGCTTGCAGGTCACGCAGTCCGGGTGCATCTCGCCAACGCGGGCAAACACCGCGTCGGCTTCAGCAACAAGTGCCTCGTACGCAGTGAACACAGGGGTAAGCTCGGGCATGATGTTGATCATAGGATCTATAATAGGTAAGAGTGTAAAAAAAGGAAGGGGCCTCTTGAAAAAAAGCTCCTTCCTCTCGCACAAACCGCCGCCCTCAATCGCGATTGCGGGCGGCGGCATTTCAATGCTTAGTTTTCTTCAACGTTGATGGCGTCGTGTTCGCACACTTCGACACAGGATTCACAGCCGAGGCATTCTTCGGCATGGGCCGGGCTGGATTTGCCGTCGGTCATTTCGTACACTTCAACAGGGCAGACGTCCACGCATTCGCCACAACCCACGCACTTGTCAGCGTCAACAGTAACATTCCAAGACATTGTCATTTCCTCCAAGTTTTGGATCAAATCGATCCTGAGTTTCTCGACCACAGGCACTGTCGTGCCGTCATCCTTGCCTTAGCGTCCGAACAGGAGGGTGTCAAGTGTTTTGAGAAACCACGGGAAAGCCTTGCGGCCCTTGTTTCCGCGCGCTGCCAAGGCTCTCCCGGCAACGGCTTTTCTCCCGTTTCGACACCGCCCTGTCCAGACAATAATCATTTTCCGGCAAGTTCCAAGCGCTCGGCGACAGCCTTCGCTGCGGCCCTGGTGAACTCCTCAGCGGAGAGCCGCGCCTTCTCGGCGGCATCGACCACCAGCGAAGGCCGGTTGGCGAGGCTCGCGTCGGGCGCGACGCCGTATTCCGGCGGGAACGTGTCGGTAAAATACATATTCTGGAATCCTGCAAATTTGAGAGCGTGCGCCGTCGAATCGAGCACGGCCTTTTCCCCGGCGGCCACCCTGCCCTCTTCGCGGGCCTTGAGCAGGCCGGCAAGGCATTCGCCGCCCTGCGTGCACACGATATGCCCATGCCGGTTGGCGAGGATGGTCGCATCCATGATGGCCTGCTCGGTCACCTGAACCACGCCGAATTCGCCGCCCGCAGCCTCGTAGGCGTCGACGAGCGCCTTCACGCGGGGGAAGGACACCGGGTTGCCGATCATGGCGGCCTGCGCCACGCTCGGGCGGACGGCCACGGGATTGTACACGCGTTCGGCCTTGGGCTTGCTGTAATAACGCCACACAGGGTCGGCGTGTTCGGACTGCACCCCGAACAGGCGCGGCAAATCGGAAATGATGCCAAGACGGCGCATCTTGAGCAGGCCGGACATGACCGCCGTGATGTTCCCGGCGTTGCCCACCGGGACAAACAGGACCTTGCCCGCCAGATCCCAGTTGAACCACTGGGCGACTTCATAGGCATAGGATTCCTGCCCAAGGATGCGCCAGCTGTTCTTCGAGTTGAGCAGGGCCACGCGGTAGTGCTCGGCCAGATGCTCGACGACCTTCATGCAGTCGTCGAATACGCCGGGCACCTCAAGCACGGTCGCGCCGGAGCCGAGGGGCTGGGAAAGCTGCTGAGGCGTCACCTTGCCCTGCGGCAACAGCACGGCGGTCTTGATGGGATACCCCACATACGCGCCGTACAAAGCCGCGGCAGCCGACGTATCCCCGGTAGAGGCGCAGATGGTCAGCACCTCGTCCCATCCGTGCTTGCGGACCAGCGCACGCAAATAGCTGTACGCGCAGGCCATGCCGCGATCCTTAAAGGAAGCGCTCGGGTTCTGGCCGTCGTTCTTGAACGCGAACGAGGCGTTCAGTTTCTTCTGGAGTTCGGGAGCGCCGTCCACGACCGGGGTGTTCCCTTCGCCGAGGTACAGGATGTCTTCCTGCTCCAGCACGGGGGCCATCAGCTCATAAAACCGGAACACGCCGCGCAGGGCCGTGTTCCGGGTGGCAGCCCGGCTGTCGAACAGGTTGCGCCAATATGCGCCGCCGTGTTCCTTCAGTTTGTCGAAGGTCGTGTCTTCAAGCAGGAATACGCCACCGCAGCTCGGACACGTATACAGCAATTCATCAATGGGGTGACGGGCCCCACAGCCGAGGCACACGTATTCCATCTGCGCCCGGTAGGTCGGAAACTGATCGGACATGGTCGCTCCGTATTGAGGTACGCCTCCGGCGGCAAAGGGCTACCGCCCCTTGCCCCTGTTTTTGGGGAATCGCTCTGCTTGCGATCCTTGTAAGGCCCGCAAGCCCACCCAACGGCCACGGCGTCGCCGCCCTTTGGGTCGAATTCCCCAAAAACGCCCTCAGTACCGCCGGAAACGTGAAGGGCTTTACCCTTCCTCCGGAGGTTCTGCGGGATTCGGAGATTATGTTCTTTTTCTGAGGTCCTAAGGAAAAAAGCAACGGGAGGCAAGCCTTTGTTGTTTTGCCTTCCCTCTTCTCCCTTTGCCATCTAAAAAAATACGGTCCTCTTTTCCCAAAACGCCCACCACCCCCCTCTTTCGGCCCACACGAAAATCCCTGCGAACAGGGATCCGATAACGTCGAAAGTCTTTGAAGAGGATGGGGTGGGGTTTGGGGAGGGGAAGGGGAAACTTTCTGAAGAAAGTTTCCCCTTCCCCTCCCCAATCTTCACTTCCCGCTCATTTAAAACACTATCGCCAGTTTCGCTTCAAGCTTCCAACGCTCGCCGAGGGAGGCGGCGGTGGGGTAATCGACGTTCCCGATGCGGGCCACGGCATCATAATTCTGATAGAGACTGAACTGGGCGCTCACGCCGAGCGAGGCATTGTACTCGGGCAGCTTCAAGGTCACGGACGGCCCGGCAAACCATGTCGTGCTGGCGTCATTGTTGGAACGTCCGTAGCGCCGCGAATCCGTGTTGTATTCAAACTGCGTCTCAACGCCCATGTCCCAGTGTTGGGAGAGCGCATAGACGTAACGCCCGTTCAGGCGGAATACGTCGCTGACGTCTACGCGGGACGTGTGCCCTACCCCGCGATACAAATACATAACCTCGCCTTCGACGAACTGCCGCCCGCCGTCAAAGGCGTGCCCCACGCCGAGGCCCGCCATCGCGCCCCAAGCGCCTGTGCCCACGCCGTCGTCGGACGTGCCGCCCGTGGGCGTCCAGACGCCGAGGTCCCACGCCATGTCGACGGGGGAACCTTCCCGCTGGCTCAAAAACTGCTTGTGCAGGACAAACGTGGTGTCGCCGATGCCGTTCTTGCTGCTGACGCTGTTGGGCGTGAGGGTGCTGTGGGCACGGAAATTGTTCATCACAATGGGCGTGGCGAAACGCACGTCGTAGCCGTCGCCAAGCCCGTAACGCATCTTGAGGACAAACCGATCGTGCAGATTCCGCTGCGTACCCTTATTAAAGGGATACTTGGCCGTGTGCCGGGAACCATTTTTATACCACGTGTGCTTGTCGGCGTGGATGTAGTTGACGATGGTCGCCAGCTTGCCCTTGGGGATTGTGCCGGACGCGGGCCCCATGCTCTCAATAACGACCTGCCCGACGCGCGGGACCGGCTGTTTCGCTTCGTCAGCCAGCGCGGGAACGCCCAGCAACGACAGGCCGAGCAATACCCCGGCGACGCCCAAATACTTCATGCGCCAATCTCCTCTTGTTTTGCAATGAACACACAACGGCGGACAGAGGCCATGCAAAGCGTACTCCGTATGGCCGCAGCATCCTCCAACTTCACAGCAAGAGAGCCCCTTTTTTCGGAATAACCGAAGCAAGGGGCCCTCTTTTCAGGATGTTTCTATACCGTCAGGCATTTTTTTACAAGGCTTCTTCGCCTTCCGCATCCGCGTCGGAGTTGACCGTGTCAAAGCCGACCACGCGGGCGCCGTCGTCCAGCTTCACCAGACGCACGCCGATGGTGGCGCGGCCCACGGAACGGATTTCATCCACGCCCATACGGATGATCTTGTTGGTGGAGGTCAGCAGCACGAGCGCCTCGTCATCAAGCACCGACTTGGCACCGATGACCGGGCCCGTCTTCGGCGTGACCTTGAAGTTGATGATCCCCTTTCCGCCCCGGCTCTGCACGCGGTAGAGATCCACGTTGGTACGTTTGCCGAAGCCGAGCGCGGAGATGGTCATGATCGCCGGGCTGTCTTCCTTGAGCACGAGGCAAGCCACCACCGTATCGCCGTGGCGCAGGGCAATGCCCTTCACACCGGTGGCCCCGCGTCCCATGTTGCGGACGTCGCGGCAGCTGAACCGGATGGCGATGCCGTCAGCGGTCGCCAGCACCACGAAATCGTCGTCCGTGATCTCGCGCACCATGATGAGCTCGTCGTCCTCACGCAGGCCCACGGCAATAAGGCCGCCCTTGCGGCTCCGGGCATAGAGCGCGGCGCTGGAGCGCTTCACCATGCCCCGGCGGGTGGCGAAGAGGAACGACTTGTCCTCGGCGAATTCGCGCACGGTCAGGATGGTGTTGACCCACTCGTCCTTTTCCATGGGCACGAGGTTGGCGATATGCACGCCCTTGGCCGTCCGGCTGCCTTCCGGCACCTGATGGACCTTGAGCTGGTGCATACGGCCCTTGTTGGTGAACATCAACAAGAATTGGTGGTTCGTCGTGGTGATGAATTCCTGCACGAAATCGTCTTCGCCGGTATGCACTCCGGCCACGCCCTTGCCGCCACGGCGCTGCTGCTGGTAGATGCCGAGGCTCGTGCGCTTGATGTAGCCACGGCGCGAAAGGGTGATGACCACGTCGTCGTCGGGCAGCAGGTCTTCGATGTCGATGTTCGAAAGCGCCTCGCGGATAACTTCCGTACGGCGGGGCGTCGAATAGGTCTGCTTGATGTATTCCACTTCATCACGGATGACGCCCCAGAGCACGGAGGCGTCGCCAAGGATGGACTGGTACCACGCGATCTTTGAGAGCAGATCCCGCAGTTCTTCTTCGATCTTGCCGCGCTCAAGCCCGGTCAGGCGCTGCAACCGCATGTCGAGAATGGCCTGCGCCTGCACTTCGGACAGTTCGAAGCGCTGCATGAGACGTTCCTTGGCCTCCGGCGGCGTCGCCGAGGAGCGGATCAGGGAAACAACCTCATCAATATGATCGAGCGCCTTGAGGAGGCCTTCCAAGATATGGGCACGGGCCTCCGCCTTGCGCAGTTCGAACTTGGTACGCCGGACCACCACTTCGCGGCGATGGTCGAGGAAATAGGCCAACGCGGTCTTGAGGTTCAGCAGCACGGGGCGGTTGTCCACCACGGCCAGCATGTTGATGCCGAACGAGGTTTCCAGCGGCGTGTACTTGTACAGCGAGTTGATGACGATCTCGGGCATGGTGCCGCGCTTCAGCTCGATGACCACGCGGATACCCCGGCGGTCGGACTCGTCGCGCAGGTCGGACACGCCGTCGATCTTGCGGTCGTTGATCAGCGCCGCGATCTTTTCCACAAGGCTCGACTTGTTCAGGCCGAACGGGATCTCCCGGATGATCAGCGACTGGAAGCCCTTCTTGCGGTCCTCGATCTCGACCTTGCCGCGTACCTTCACGGTACCGCGTCCGGTGGTGTAGGCGTCGTACAGCCCCTGACCCGCGTAGACGTAGCCGCCCGTGGGGAAGTCCGGCCCCTGCACGACGTCCATCAGGTCCTCGACGGAACTTTCCGGAGCGTCGATGAGCATGAGCAGGGCGTCCGACAGCTCGCTCAGATTGTGCGGCGGGATGTTCGTCGCCATGCCGACGGCGATGCCGGACGAACCGTTCAGTAACAAGTTGGGAACCTTCGTGGGCAGGACCACGGGCTCGGCCAGCGTGTTGTCGTAGTTGGGCCGGAAATCGACGGTTTCCTTGTCGATGTCGTTGAGGAATTCGCTCGCCAGACGGGACATGCGGACTTCGGTGTAACGCATGGCCGCCGCGGCGTCGCCGTCGATGGAGCCGAAGTTGCCCTGCCCGTCTTCCAGCGGATCGCGCATGGAGAAGTCCTGCGCCAGGCGGACGAGGGCGTCGTACACGGCGGAGTCGCCGTGCGGGTGGTACTTACCGATGACGTCGCCGACGATGCGCGCGCACTTCTTCGGAGGGCGGTTGTAGCTGTTCGCCAGTTCCTGCTGCGCGAACAGGATGCGTCGGTGTACCGGTTTCAGGCCGTCGCGGACGTCCGGGATGGCTCGCCCGATGATGACGCTGAGCGAGTACTCCAGGTACGATTTGCGCATTTCGTGTTCGATATTCACATTCTGAGACATAGTATCCTCGAAGGCAGCGCCTCCGGCGGCCGGGGGGAATGATTCCCCCCGGACCCCCTCAGGGCGGTGGACGCAACGGCGTAGCCGCTCCGTCCACCGCCCCGAGCGCGTCGGAACAGGCCGTTTCCGGCATCGTTCCGCCACCCAAGTACCTGCTTGTCAAATATGCACGAAGGATGAAACCATCCCCTATCGCCGCCCTTCCCTCGCCCTGAACGTAAAAGTCTTAGGAGGGAGAGAGGAGGGGGTCCGGGGGAGGAGAGAGAAGCCCTTCTCCAGAAGGGTTCCCCTCTCTCCTCCCCCGGTTTCACTAAATATCCAAATCCCGCACGGTGAGGGCGTTGCGCTCGATGAACTCGCGGCGCGGCTCGACGCGGTCGCCCATGAGCTGCTCGAACGTATCGCTGGCGGCTTCGGCGTCCTCGACGGTCACGCGCAGCAGGGTACGGTTCTCGGGGTTCATGGTCGTTACCCAGAGCTGTTCGGGGTTCATTTCACCGAGGCCCTTGTAGCGCTGGATATTGAGCCCCTTCCGTGCTTCCTCAAGCGTCAGGGCGTGCAGGTCGAAAATGTCCGACGCCGCGTACTCCTGCTCCTTGTTGCGAAGCATGAAGCTGAGGCCGCCGCACTTCTGCCGGATGGCGTCGAGGGCTTCCCATGAGTTGAGGTACATCTTGGAGATGAAGAACTCGACGGATACCCGCGTGCGGTGGCCGTTGGCGTTCTCGATGAGCGCAAAGACGCGATCGCCGTCTTCGTGCGCTTCCGTCTCCGTCGTCAGCTCGTAGCCCCGCTCCTTGAGGAAATCGTAGCAACGCGTTCCGGAAGTGAGGCAATCCGGAGTGACGCGGTCCTCCACGTCGACAAGGGCGAGGAAAAGATCCCGGTTGATGCCCGCCAGCTCGGCGTCGCGCACACGGTGGGAAATGTTTTCGATCTGCCCCATGAGGGCCTTGATCTCCTCACCCCGGAAGAGCGTGCCGTTAGGGGCCTCCACTTCCATGTCGTCGCTCACGCGCTGCATCAGGAAGGCGTTCAGCTCGTAATCGTCCTTGATGAACTTCTCCATCCTGCTGTTGTGCGCCCGGTACAGCGGCGGCTGCGCGATGTACAGGTAGCCGCGGTCGATGAGCCCAGCGTAGTTGCGGAAGAAGAAGGTCAGAAGGAGCGTACGGATGTGCGCGCCGTCCACGTCGGCGTCGGTCATGATGACGATCTTGTGGTACCGCAGCTTGTCGTAATCGGTGTCCTCCTCGCCGATGCCCGCGCCCATCGCGGTGATGAGCGCCTTGACTTCCTTATTGGCGAGCATCTTGTCGAAGCGGGTGCGTTCCGTGTTCAGGATCTTGCCGCGCAGGGGCAGAATGGCCTGCGTGTTCGGGTTGCGGCCCTGCTTGGCCGAACCGCCTGCGGAGTCACCTTCCACGATGAACAGTTCGGAATCCGCCGGGTCCTTGCTCTGGCAGTCGGCCAGCTTGCCGGGCAGCGCGTTGTCCGAAAGGGCGCCCTTGCGGCGGACAAGCTCCTTGGCGCGGCGGGCCGCATCGCGGGCGCGGGAGGCGTCCACGGCCTTGTCGATGATCAGGCGGGCGTCTTTGGGGTTCTCCTGAAAATAGGTGTCGAGCTTGCCGTACACCACGCCGCCCACGATGCCCGCGACCTCGCTGTTGCCGAGCTTGGTCTTGGTCTGGCCTTCGAACTGCGGCTGGGGGAGCTTCACGCTGAGCACGGCGGTCAGCCCTTCGCGGACGTCGTCGCCGGAAAGGGCCTGCCCCTTCATCTTCTTGGTCAGATCGGGCTGGCTCTTGATGTAGTTGTTGATGGCGCGGGTCAGCGCGGTCTTGAACCCGGCAAGGTGCGTACCGCCTTCCTTCGTGCGAATGTTGTTCGCGAAGGTATACATGTTTTCCTTGTAGCCCGCGTTGTACTGGATGGCGAACTCCACGGAAACGCCGTCGGCCACGCCTTCCCCGTCGACGATGGCGTGGATGCCCACTTCGCCGGAGTTCAGATCCTTCACGAACTGGTGGATGCCGCCCTCGGCATGGAACAGATGGACTTCGCTGGTACGCTCGTCGCGGCACTCGATCTGGAGGCCTTTGTTCAAATACGCCAGCTCCTCAAAACGCTTCTTGAGGGTGTCGTAGGAGAATTCCGTGGTCTCAAAGATGGTTTCGTCGGGCTTGAAGCGGACGGTCGTGCCGTGGCTGTCGGACTCGCCGATGTACTGGAGCTCCTCTTGCGGCACGCCCCGGCTGTACACCTGCTTCCAGCGCTTCCCGTCCCGGCGGACGGTCACCTCAAGGCGCTCGGAAAGCGCGTTGACGCAGGAGACGCCCACGCCGTGCAGGCCGCCCGACACCTTGTAGGCGGAGTTGTCGAACTTGCCGCCCGCGTGGAGCTTGGTCATGACCACCTGAACGGCGGGGACCTTTTCCTTGGGGTGGATGTCCACGGGGATGCCGCGCCCGTTGTCGCGGACCGTGACGCTGTTGTCCATGTGGAGCACAACTTCGATGCGCGTGCAGTAGCCCGCCATCGCTTCGTCGATGGAGTTGTCCACCACTTCGTACACGAGGTGATGCAAACCACGGTAATCCGTGCTGCCGATGTACATGGCCGGGCGTTTCCGCACGGCCTGGAGACCTTCAAGAATAGTGATTGAATCAGCTGTATAAGCGTTCGCGTTGGCTGTCATAGGCTCGTGAATCCATATGTTGGTTGTGGCGCCTCCGGCGGCAAAGGGCTGCCGCAGACGGTCCGCAAACGCGGCCTCCGCGAGGCCACGCCCCTTCGGCCTTTACCCGGGAAAAGCCCCCGGGCCCCTCAGAGGCCGCCTCATGCCGCGTGCCCGGGAAGGTATGCGGCATGAGGCGGCTCCTGAAGATGTCCCTCTTCAAAGCTGAACGTTCCAAAGCGGGGATAAAGGTTGTGACTAGAAAGAAACAATACCATAGACGGAATAAGAGGACCATCCCCCTATTCCAAGCGTTCAGGAAAAGGGGAATTGAGGAGCGCTTCCATCCCGAAGCGCTCCTCCAAGTATAGCACGCTCTAGTTTTCTTCGTAATAGCTTTCTTCGGCGATTTTCATGGGCATGATCAGCACGGTGTAGTCGGGATCTTCCGTGCCGTTGATGCCGCAGGGCCCCTCGGCCCCGGTAAGGGTGAGGGTAAGTTCGCCGGACTGGTAATGCGTGAGAATTTCCATCAGGTTCTTGGTCGGGAACGCGATGCGCCCGATGGAGCCGTTGTAGGAGACTTCAAGGGACTCGTTGGCCGACCCGGTGTCCTGCCCCTGTGCGGAAAGCATGGCCTCGGCGCTGGACAGTTCGAAATACGTACACCGATCGCTCTCCGTGTTGAAGATGCTGATACGATCGAGCGCGTCGAGGCAGTCCTTCCGGCTCAGCTTGAGCAGGGACACGTCGGGGCTCGCCAGACGAGTCATGAACGGCGAGTAATCGGGGTAGGCGTATCCGGCGCGGGGAAGGCTGAGGGTTTCATGCCCGTCGCCCGAACGCACGAAAAGGCGCTTGTCCGTCAGGTTGACTTCGATCTCATCGCCGCCGAGCCACTTCCGGAGTTCGCCGACGTATTTACGCTGGATCAGCACACCGTCTTCGGGAAGGCGGGCGGACAGATCGTCGTGCGTGAAGCGGGTCAGGGCGAACTGATGGCCGTTCAGGCCGCACACTTCGATATGGCCTTCGCCAACGGGCTTGAAGTAGAGGCACGCGATGGCGTCGGAAGATTCGTCGTCGCTCACGCAGAAAAACACGCGGTCGATGATCTCCTGGAAGAAATCGCCGGACCACACCACGGCGCCTTCGCTGGAGAACGGCGCGAGGCTTTGGAACCACGTGGGGTCGTTGGCGGGGAGTTTATAGGTACGGCGGCCCTGTTCGAGGATCACCGTGCCCGTGGCGTCGTCAAGCCGGATACGCAATTCGCCGGCGGGAAGACGGCGGACGAGATCCACGAAGTTCCGGCCGTTCACCCCGACGAGGCCGGGTTCCTTCACATCGGCGGGATATGTGCCGGTGAACTCGATGTTCGCATCGGTCGCCATGATGGTCAGGACTTCCCCTTCGGCCTTGATCCAGAGCGAACGCAGATAAGCCGCCCCCGCTCTCGTGGGGATGATGCCCGCCGCTTTCTGAAGGCCTTCGATGATGTTCTCTTTCTTTACTGTAAAAAGCATGTAGAAGATCCTTGTTGTAGATTATTAAGAGACGCGCAATGTGCGTATCCTGATTAACTTCGTGGAATCGCTCTGGTTTTTAGTTACAGCTCGTTCGGCTGGTTAGGAACGGCGGGAACAGCTTCCGTGTTCGTAACCTCAGCCGCGGTGTTCGAGGCACGCTTTTGTCAGCTCTGTCACCATGCTGTGCGCAAGTCGATCACTTTCCTGTAATAATTTGATTTTTTTTACCCCATGCATCACCGTGCTGTGATCCTTTCCGCCGAACATGCGCCCGATGACGGGGTAGGAGTGGCCAAGCAGTTCGCGGCACAAGTACATGGCAAGCTGGCGGGCCTGCACGAGATCCGGGCGGCGCTTCTCACCGAGGATTTCCTTGGCCGGGACGCCGCAGTGCTCACCGACGATACTGACGATGAGCTGAGGGGTCAGCGCGGAGCTGTCGCCGCCCTGCCGCACGATGTTGAGCAGATCCTGTTCGGAAAGATCGCGGCCGAGCAGGGAGCGGTGGGACGCCACCCGGAGGATGACGCCGGAAAGCCGCCGGACATCCGGGCAGTGCTGCGCGATGAGCAGCAGCTGCTCCCTGGACAGGGGCAGGCGGCGGAATTTGGCCTGTTGCTGGGCGTAGCGCAGGCGCACGTCGAGATCCGGCTCGGGGAGTTCGGCCCAGAGGCCGGTTTCGAGGCGCGAAAGCAGTGCCTTGCCGAGGCTCCATTCCTTGGGACGCCCCACGCCCGCCACGATGACGGGTTTGCCCTGGTCCATGAAGCGATCCAGCAGGAGGCAGAGCTCCTCGCGCACGGACGGCCCGGCGGGCTGCTCCGGCTCGGCGACAAGCTGGGCGCGGAACCGGGAGGCCGTGGTGGGCGTCTTGTCGGGAATACGGCTCAGGTGCTGGAAATCATCGATAAGAACGGCTTCTTTGGAGAGCAGTTCCTGCCGGGCGGCGAGGACCGAACGCCCGGCGAACAGCAATTCCAGATCGCTCAGGGAAGCGTAGTAGAGATCGCTCCCGAGCGTGCGGAAGAGTTCGTTGCCAATGGCCCGGAGCAGATGGGTCTTGCCGGTCCCGTGAGGGCCGCAGAGCACCAGCAGGCCCGGGGCTTCGCCGATGTCGTCGAGCGAAGGCGCACGGCCATGCGTGGCCCGGTAGACGGCGCGCCGGGTGATGTCGCGGGCAAGGCTCAAGGCCCATTTGTGCTTCCCGTTGCCGATGAACGTGTCGAAGGTCCATTCTTCCCCAAAAGGCATCGGGTTGGCCACGGCGGGATGGAGGGCGTCCTGCCGGCTTTCGGGAGCGGGCTGGACGAAGGGCACGGGGGGCGACGGAGTGAACTTTCCCGCGCCGTACGTGATGGAAAGCCCTTTCCCCCAGAGTTCCCGGGCCTTTTTTTCGAATAGTTTCTGGAACAGGCTGGAGAAGCGTATGCCGAAGAAGGCGTGGGGGAAACGGACAGCCAGCGTTCCCGCTTCTTGATCCAACAGGATTTCAAGGGGATCAAACCAGCTCTGCAACGCGGTTTCCGAGCACGATTCCAACGCTTCGCCAGCGGCGGAAAGGCGATCCTGAAGCTGGGGTTTGGGGTTTTCGGCGTTGGTGAAGCAGGAGAGCAGGGACGGGCGCGCTTGAGGGATCGCTTCGGCTGAAGAAGTGAGGAGGTATTTGCGTAACGTTTCTTTAGACACGGCGTTGCGAAGCTCCACAGGGGCCAGAGCCTGAGTCAGGCTGAAAAAGATGGTGAAAAACGGAGGCGAAAACGCTTTGTTTCCAACGGAGAAAACATATCAGAAAAAAGTACGTTACACAAGCAAAGAGCCCCTGTGGATAAGTTGTTGAACCTTCCCTGAGGAAATGTGGAATTCCCACAGGAAACGGGCCTGGCGTTTCCTGTGCGGGATGCCTTCATCCTGGCTCCCGGGAGAGGAGGGGAAACCGGCACCACCGGAAAACGTTTCAGCGCAGAAGAGAGCGGAGACAGCCCGGAACCTCCCCGTATTGCAGGGCATGTCTCCTGCGGGCCCCGGATCTGGACAATAGCGTAACAGGTTGATACAATACAAGATAAGAGTTTTTCTCATACAAAAAATTGAACTGTGCCGTATCCCGGCGTATGCCAATCCACTTCTGACAGCGTGGTTCTTCCCTTGCGAAATACCTTTTCCGCAGGCACCATACTCATCAGTTTTATCTGCCTCTTCCTCGTTGTGGGCGGGATGTATCTCGTCAACAGTCGGCGGGAAGCCTCTCTGCTGATTCCCGAGAGCCAGCCCGTCGCGGTGTCTTCTGTGGCTCAACGCCTTCAAGATCAGGTGACTCCTTCCCTTTTTGCCTTATGGGAAAGGGCAAAGAGCGCTGTTGCCGTGCTTCCTGAGGAGCCTCCCGCTCAGGAGATGCCGGAAGGTGAAGCGGCCATCGTTTCCGAGATGCAGCAGGTTCCGCTGGAGCAGGAACCTCCGTCCGATCCTTCCGTCATCAACGGCGTCATCGCCAAGGGCGACAGCGCCTCAGAACTGCTTTCGCCATATATGTCCGCGAGTTCCGTCCAACAGCTTCTGAATGTGACGCGAAAGCTTCACCCGCTCAACAACCTCCGCACAGGGCAACCCTACACGCTGGTCTGCTCCCCGGACGGCAGGGACATGGAGCGCTTCGAATACGAGATCAACGATCGCAAGAAGCTCATTGTCACGAAAACGGATGAAGGGCTTGTCGCCCATGTCGAGCCGATAGTCTATGATTTCAGTCTGGTGCGCGTAAGCGGAACCATCCGTTCCAGTTTGTTCGAGACACTGGCCTCGACCGGTGAATCGCCCATTCTGGCCGTGCGCATTGCGGATATTTTCGGCTCGGAGATCAACTTCATCAAGGACTTGCGCGAAGGTGACAGTTTTTCCCTGTTGATTGAAAAGCGGTTCCGGGAAAACGAGTTTAAGGGCTACGGCAAAGTGCTCGGGGCGACGTTCACCAACCAGGGGAAAACGTACGAAGCCTATAACTTCGCCACGGAAGACGGCGAAGCCTTCTTCAACGCCAAGGGCGAAAGCCTCAAAAAGACCCTCCTGAAGGCTCCGCTGGCGTTCACGCGGATTTCCTCGGGGTATTCCATGAACCGCAAGCATCCGATTTTTAAAACACATAAGCCGCATCAGGGCGTCGATTACGCGGCTCCCACCGGAACCCCGGTCAAGGCCGTCGGCGACGGCACGATCGAAAAGGCCGGGTGGGGGAACGGTTTTGGGAACATGGTCATTCTCAAGCATTCCGGCGGGCTGGAGTCCATGTATTCGCATCTTTCCGGGTTTGCGTCCGGTGCCAAGCGCGGGGCGCGGGTCAGGCAGGGGCAGGTCATCGGCTATGTGGGCGCAACCGGATATGCCACCGGCCCGCATCTGGATTTCCGCCTCAAGCAGAACGGTAAATACGTGAATCCCGCCAAGGTTGTGGCGCCGCGCGGCGGCAGTATCCCCCGCAACCGGATGAATGATTTTAAGAACAGGAAAGCTTTGATCGGAGAATACTTGAGCGGCAAGCGCAGCCTGTCCGACTATAAGCGGTGATGCTGCAAGGGCTTCCCGGCATGTTGAAGGCGAATTGAGATTCGGCGGAAGTCCACCAATGCACAGATTTCTTCTTGGGGATGAGGCTGAGATAAAATTGTTACCACACGGTATAATATTTAGCGAGTCATATTTAGTTCATAAAAGAGAAAATATTTAAAGTAGATAGAAAAGAACTTTTCTGGAAGATGATACAAAAGGGACCGAGAGGTTCCTTTTTTTAGGTCTTCCGCAAGTACGGCTTGGGTGATAAAATGCATCTTTCACTACGCCATGAAAGCCTTTTTGAAGAGTGCCCCGCATCAGGATGCCGCTCAAGGAGCGCGCCCACCACACCTGCCGGATACCGTTTTTTTAAGACAAAATACAGGGATTTCAATGTATTCCATCCAACAGTCCGAAGCCGATTTTCTCCTTTCTTCTTATCGTTATGAATTGCCTCCCGAGCGTATAGCCCAGCATCCCGGTGAACGTGGAGCGTCGCGGCTTCTCGTGCTGGACCGCGAGACCGGGAAGCGCATACATTCCCATTTTTCCCATCTGCTCGAATACTTGCCGAAGGGCACGCTGCTCATAGCCAACAATTCCCGGGTGGTCCCCGCGAGGATGATCGGCCAGCGCCCCTCGGGCGGCAAGATGGAATTTCTGTTGCTTACGCCCATGCCTCTGCTGGAACAGCATGGAGAAGGGGACGGCTGGCATTGCGCGGAGGCCGACGGGCTGATCAAGCCCGCCAAGAATGCCAGGATAGGGGATCATCTTGTTTTTGGCGATGATCTGCGCGTGGAAGTCCTTGCCAAGGGGGAATTCGGGCGGCATCGGGTACGGCTGCACTGGACGGGCGATATCCGCGCGCTTTTCGAATCCCGGGGGCATTTGCCGCTGCCGCCGTATATCAAGCGCGAGGATACGAAGGATGACCGGGGAACGTACCAGACCGTTTATGCCCGGGACGACAAGGCCGGTTCCGTGGCCGCGCCTACGGCGGGCCTGCATTTCACCCCGGAATTACGCGCGCAAATGGCCTCTGAGGGCGTCGAATGGGCAGAAGTGACCCTTCATGTCGGATACGGCACGTTCAGCCCCGTACGCTGCGAGGATATCCGCGAGCACGTCATGCATGAGGAGTTCGTGGAAGTGCCGCAAGCCACGGTGGACGCCATTGGAAAGGCAAAGGCCGAAGGACGGCCCGTCATAGCCGTAGGCACCACTTCCGCCCGGACACTCGAAGGCGTGGCTGGCGCGCATGGAGGTGAGCTAACGGCGCATCAAGGTTGGATCAACTGTTTTATCTGGCCTGGATACAGGTTTCATGTCCTTGATGGCCTGATCACCAACTTCCATCTGCCCGAATCCACGCTGCTGATGCTCGTCTCGGCGCTGACGGGCCGGGAACGGATGCTTGAGACGTATACCGAGGCCGTGAAAATGGAGTATCGCTTTTTCTCCTACGGCGACGCCATGCTCATCCGCTGAATTTGCCAAAATGTTTCCCTGAGTTATCTTTTGGAAGACCAGCAACCTGTCACAAGGGAGACCCGTATGTGGGAAGCGCTTTTTTTGATACTGGCTATCGCCGCGGCGCTGGTGGTGCTGCGGCTGGCAAAGAAGGCGGGGTTGGATATCATGCCCTGCGGCTGAGGCGTCCGGGCGGTTCCCCGTGCGGAAACCGAGAAGAAGGATGATAACCATCTCATCGTCAAGTAGGCGTCATGGTAGAGGCTATAATTCTTATCGTCGTGCTGGCCGTCACTGTGGGGATTCTGTGGCTTGCCAAGCGGCACGGCATTGTAATGCGTCCTGAGGCAGGAGGACTTGAAGCCCTTCCAAAGGAGCTTCACGAAGCAGAACTACGCAATAAAAACGATGGAAAAAGACTGTAATTTTTAATAGTTATTCAAGTTAAGAACAAAATATAAACAATATTATGCACAAAGCTAAAAGCCCTCCCTTTGCAGAAAAAGGAGGGCTTTTTTTGAGGGTGTATCAATGAGTAGCCTTTTTTATGAAACTGTAAAAAATATTATTTATTTTGCATAATTATTGTACTTGTGAACAAAATATGCTCAGGATTATGAACAAAAAGTGAGCAGGGCCTTTCATCAAAATACTGGATGCCTCATGGAACTGTAAAATTTATTATGTTATTTCAGTATGATTGATATGTTATACACAGAAAAGAAACAGAGTTACGAACATAAGCCAGAGTGGCATTTTCTCTGGGAGTGGTTTTTTTCGGAAATGCCGGAAGAATGCAACAACATAATATGTAATTATATCATGTTATTTAAATATGTTACCTATTTTACGAACAGTATATGAACAATATTATGCACATTAGTGGAGAGAAGGAACAATATGGCGTATCCCACCGTAATAAAAAAAGCCTCCATACGGAGGCCTTTTTATTTCATGAAAGACAGTGGAAAATCGGGATGGTCAGCTCTTCCTTTCCCACCAGTTGCGATCGGGGCCGAGATACCACCAATCCGTATGATCGGTTTTGAGGATGGTCTGAGCCAGTTCTTTGGCGATATCCGTGCGCAACCGCTCTACGGCGCTTTCGAGCCATTTGTCGGCGTAACGGTTCCCGAGATCGCTTTCGCGTTTCAGATTGAGGATCAGATCAAGCTGGTCAGCATCATGGGCAAGCAGCGATTCGGGCGTGGTCCGGCACGCATGTTCGTCCCATATGGACATGATGTCTTCTTCCAGCCCTGTGCCTTCCACCGCGTCTTCCAGCGCGTCGCGCTCGCGTGAAGTATCGTAGAGGCGGTTTACGTAATTGAAGTCCCCTGTACGGGCTTCCGGCAGGTCATGGAAGAGGCAAAGCATGACCGTGCGGGCCGCGTCCGCTCCCGTCTTTTTTGCCAATACGTAGCCGATGACGGCCGTCCGGTGCGAATGTTCGGCCACGGTTTCTTGGCCGGACCCAAGAAACTTGTAACCACTCCGAGGCGTATGGCGGAGCATCCCCACCTCGTTGAGAAAATCCGTGAGCCGCTGCATGGCGTCCCGTTGTTTGAGCTGTTCTGCTGACATGGACACACCCAATGTTATCTGTTATTTTTTTCTTTATAACAAGTCTGGAGGAAAGCACAATTGAGTGGTATTGAAAGATATTTTAGAGATTATGGTTATCTTCACGAGCGGCTGGGAAATGCCCTGAGCTATTTGAAAGACCCAAGAGAGTTTTTCTGGAAGCAAAAGGCAAAGAAGGAAGCCGCCGTCCTCATACAAGATCCTGAGCTGGCCGCTTTGCAGCGCGAGGCGAAAGAGTTTTTCCCGGAAGGTCAACTATAGCAAAGTATACGGATTTTGAGAGATACTTTGCCATCAATTTGCGCCGTATCTATAGATTGGGACTTCCTTCCTTCCTTCCTTCCTTCCTTCCTTCCTTCCTTCCTTCCTTCCTTCCTTCCGGAAAAAAGAGTCTGCTGGATATAGGCTGCGGAGCCGGTTTTTTCTGCCTGCTTTGTAAACGGTTGGGATATGATGTGACGGGAATGGATCTTTCGGGTGTTGATATATTTGATTACTTGATCCCCCGTTTTCATATCCCCCGTATGGTGCATAGAATTGAGCCTCAGCAGCCATTGCCGCCCATAGAAAGGCGTTTTGATTATATCACCGCTTTTGCCATTTGTTTTCATGAGCTGGAAAAAAATGGCGAATGGACAGGGCGTTGGGATCGGGAGGATTGGCTTTTCTTCCTTGACGACATCGCGAAAAACTATATTGCGCCTGGTGGCAGAATGTATCTTTTTTTCAACGACTGGCCGCATGGCGATTTCAAGGAAGTGAAATCCCGTATTTTCCCCTGCCGCTACAACGTGCGCGTGGGGCATAAGGTGCTTGATTTTCGTTTCGATTAACTGAGGCTATTTCTTCCAGCTTTCCCCAACGGCCTTACCGGACGCCCATGCCCAGTGCAGATTGTAACCACCTAGTAACCCTGTGACGTCGAGTACCTCTCCGGCGAAGTATAGACCGGGCTGTTTGCGGCTTTCAAGCGTGCGTGGGTTTACGTCACTCGTATCCACCCCCCCGGCTGCGGCTTCAGCGTGTCCCATACCTTCCGAGCGGCTTGGTGTTACCATATGGTCATGTATTGCTAGTGCAAGGTATTCCCTGTCTTTTTTGGCAAGCTGAGCGACTTTTCTTGAAGCCAGCGATCCCGGTATGAGCCGTTCGGCCAGGCGGGTGGGGAGCACCTTTTTGAACAGCCCCAAAACCGTACTCTTGCCGTGCTCGGGTTGGTGCATAAGCTCCAAGGCGGGATGGTCGGGCAGAAAGTCGATATGCAGCGCTTCGCCCTGCCGCCAGAAGCAGGATGCCTGAAGGATGGCGGGGCCGCTGAGCCCTTTGTGGGTGAACAGGAGCGGGTAGCGGAAAGTGCGCCCGCCCACGGATACGGCGGCAGGCAGGCTGACGCCTGCGAGGCCGTGCAGAGGCCAGGACTCGGGGAGCAGCAGAGGAGCCAGCACCGGGCGTACGGGGACGACCTTATGGCCCCATTGGCGGGCCAAGCGCATCCCCCCATCCGTTGCCCCGCAAGCGGGCCACGCGGGGCTCCCTGTTGCGATGACAAGGCGCGGGGCCTGTAGGGTGCCTCCGGACGTTTCCACAGAGAACAGGCCGCCCTCGTGCCGGATTTCGCCGAACGTACGGTTAAACAGCAATTCCGCCCCTGCATTGCGGCAGGCGGCTGCCATCGATTCCACAAGCCGGGCCGCCTGTACCGTGCAGAAAATCTGACCGTACTCTCGCTCTTCCCATTCGATGCCGAATGACGCCAACATGCTCAGGACAAAGTCCGTCGAACAGCGTTTAAGCAGGGTGTCAGGGAAGCCTTTCTGCGTGCCTACATACCACTCCGGAGATATATATCGATTGGTAACGTTCCCCTTGCCTCCTCCGGCAAGGCGCACTTTGCGCCCCGCAACCGGGCTATGGTCGATGACGGCGCAAGAAAAGCCCCGGCGCCCGGCGGTCATGGCGCACATGAGCCCGGCGGCCCCGGCTCCGAGAATGATGGCGTCACGGATCATTGTTCGGCCGGGAGGCTTTTGAGCTTGCGGAACAATGCCCGATAGGCGTGCGGAGGACGGCTGTGTTCGCGTTCGTTGCGGGCCTTTGCCGTGAGGTCGCGGATTTCGGTGGCGTCTTCGGCTGAGAAGGCGGCAAGCAGTGTATCCATTTCCGCATCGGTGGCGTTCATGAGGTCGTCCCGCAGTTTCTCGGAACGCTTGAAGCTGGCGGTTTCGCCCGTGTGCCCAAGCTTGATGGCGTCCAGCGCGTCACGCACGGCCTGCGGATCCGCCTCTTCGCGCATCAGGCGCCCGATGTACTGCATTTGTCTGCGGCGGCCTTCATGTGAGCTGAGGAGCTGCCATTCGAGGACGGCTTCGCGGATGTTGGGAGTGAGCGGCATCTTGGCGAGCACGGATGAGCCGAGGGTGGTGAGTTCTTCACCCATACGCTGGAGTGCTGTGCTGTCGCGTTTCTTCTGTGAGCGGCTGGGGCGGTCATCCTCAAATTCGGAATCTTTTGTGTCCCACTGGTAACGTTTTTTCGGCGGCATAGTGTGTCGGTGAGGTTGAAAGTTGCGGAGGAATGCGCTTTTTGGAAAAAGCGTCTCCTCCCTGGTCCCCACCCTTAAAAACGCTGACAAGTGGGGAGGATACGCAAAGAAATTTTTGTTGGGCACATAACGTGACTATATAGTCACGTTTGACGGAGAAAACCTCTGATAGAAAAAGGGGCTGCCCCAAAAGGCAAAAGCTTTTGAATGGGGGAGAGGGTATGGGAGGGGCGGGAAAAGCCTTTCTTCAGAAAGGTTCCCCCGCCCCTCCCAACTTAACCAGTCAATGAATTACAGTTGCAGGGTGCCGCGGAACTCGGCGAGGTTTTTGATACCAAGTTGCTGGCACAGATGGGGAAGTTCTTCGGCTATCCGGAAGGCGGCGTCGGGGCGGACGAAGTTCATGGTCCCGATTTCCACCGCGTGCGCACCGACGAGGATAAATTCCAGAACGTCCTGCGCACAGGTGATGCCGCCGATGCCGATGACCGGGATCTTGACCGCATTGCAGACCTGCCAGACGCAGCGCAGGGCCACGGGCTTCACGGCGGGGCCGGAGAGCCCCCCCACCACATTGGCGAGCAGCGGCTTGCGGGTCTTCACATCGACGCCCATGCCGGTGATGGTGTTGATGCAGGAGATAGCATCGGCTCCGGCTTGCTCGGCGGCCTTGGCGATGGCGGTGATGTCCGTCACGTTGGGCGACAGCTTCACGATGACGGGCAGGTTCCCCGCGTGTTTCTTGACCGCTTGGGTCACTTCGGCGGCGAGGGCCGGATCCTGTCCGAACAGCACGCCCCCGTTCTTCACGTTGGGGCAGGAGATGTTCACTTCCAGACCGGCGATGCCTTCCTCGGCGGCGAGGATACCCGCCAGTTCCGCGAATTCAGCCGGCGAGGTGGCGTAGAGGTTGGCGATGACCGGCGTTTCATGCCACGGCAGGCGGGGCAGTTTGTTCTTGAGGAAGGATTCCACGCCGTCATTCTGCAAACCCACGGCATTGAGCATACCGCAGGGGGTTTCCGCCACGCGGGGCAGCGGATTGCCGGGACGCGGCTTGAGGGAAAGCCCTTTCACCACGATGCCGCCGAGATGCGTGAGATCGCCGTAATTGGCGAACTCGACGCCGTATCCGAACGTGCCCGAGGCCGTCAGGATGGGGTTCTTGAAGACGAGCGGTTTCGTGTTCCCGGAAGGCTTATGGGAGGAAGAAAGTCGTACGGTGAAGCGATCCATGACTAAGCCTCCAGGGTGATCTGATCGGCCCAGAACACGGGGCCATGGGTGCATGTCTGCACGGGCGTTCCGGCCTTTTCTTCGACGGGCCACTTTTCCGTCGTCTTGGTGACGCAGCCGAGGCAAGCGCCTACGCCGCAAGCCATGCGGCTTTCCAGAGAAAGCTGGCAGCGCGCCTTGGCCGCCAGAGCGAATCCCTGCACCGCCTTGAGGAACGGGGCCGGGCCACAGGCGAGCACGAGGCCGTTGCGTTCGGCATAGGCTTCGATGCGCGAGCGGACATGGTTGAGGAACCATTCAAGGTCTTCGCTGGTGTTCTCGTGGAAGGATTCCACGTCGATGCGCTCCCCGAGGCTTTCCACGGGATAGCAGTCTTCGGGCAAGCGGTGGCCGAAGACCATCGAAAGGACCCCCGGCGTGGGGTGGCGTTCCGCATACCCGACGAAAGGCGCGATGCCGATGCCGCCCGCGAGGAGCAGCGTCGGGGTCCCGCCTTCCACGGCGAAGCGATTGCCGAGGGGCCCCCAGAGGTGCACCTTGTCGCCGCGCCGGAGTTTGGCCATTTTTTCGGTGCCTCTGCCGGCCACCTGGAAAAAGATGACGAGCTCGTTGGTGCTCACCCGGCAGATGGAGAACGGACGGGCCCAGGGCATATCGAGCGCCCAGCCCTGAGGACGGAGCATGACGAATTGTCCCGGCGCCCAACTCTTCCAATCGGGCCGTTCGAGGCGCAGGGCAAAAAAACGTCCCTGCGATCCGGTGAGCCCGAAGGGAACATTATCAATAACCGCCAGGTCGTAAAACGCGGACTGACTCATGTGCGAACTTCCTGTCTGATACAAGTGCTTTGGAGTTTTGTAGTGTGTATGCCCCCCTACGGTCAAGGGGCTAGAGAAGTCTTTTGTAATTCCCTTGAATTTCGCCGGGATGGATGCTCCGGTTTTGTTTGATTGTGGGATGCAAGCGTGGCATACTTTTGTTTTATACCTATCTGTTTGTGAGGATTGCAACATGTCCACCGCTCCCAAAGGCTTTCGTTTCGCCACCGCGTGTGCCGGATTCCGTAAGGAAGGCCGCGCGGATCTTGCCCTTCTTGTCAGCGATGTCCCCGCCGTCGCCGCAGGGACGTTTACGCAGAACCGTTTTCCGGCGGCACCCGTTCTCGTCGCCAAGGCCATGCTCGCCGAGCGTCCCGCCGCTCGTGCCGTCGTGATCAATTCCGGCCAGGCTAACGCCTGCACCGGTGATGAAGGTATGCGAAACTGCCGCACGACCCAGGAGCTGGTGGCTGGCGCCCTCGGCCTTGAGGCGTCGGATATCCTGCCCGCGTCCACGGGCGTTATCGGCGCGCAGCTCAAGATGGATCTTTGGGAGAAGGCCGCCCCCGCCCTCGCCGCCAACCTCGGCAAGGCGACCCCGGAGGATTTTGCCAGGGCGATCATGACCACGGATGCTTTCCACAAGATTTCGCACCGTGAAGTCTCCCTTCCCGGCGGCGTGGTGAAGCTTGTGGGCATGGCCAAGGGCGCTGGCATGATCTGCCCCAACATGGCGACCATGCTGTCCGTCGTGCTGTGTGACGCGCAGGTGGAAGCCTCCGTCTGGCAAAAAATGTTGCGCGACGCCGTGGAACTGACCTTCAACCGCGTGACCGTGGACGGCGACACCTCCACGAACGACACGCTGTATGGCCTTGCCAACGGCGCATCCGGCGTGTCCGCGTCCGACGAGGAATCGCTCAAGGCGCTGTCCGCCGCCCTGACCTCCGTACTCGGGGATCTGGCCTATATGCTGGTAAAGGACGGCGAGGGCGCGTCCAAGGTTGCCCGTATCCATGTGACCGGGGCGGCATCCGATGCCGATGCCGAGCGCGTGGCCCGGACGGTGGGGCACTCGCAGCTGGTAAAGACGGCCCTGTACGGGCGCGACGCGAACTGGGGGCGTATCGTCGCCGCCGTGGGCCGCAGCGGGGCGGACTTCAACCCCGACGATGTGGTGGTGACCCTGTGCGGCGTGGAGTTGTTCCGCAAGGGGCAGCCCACCGATCTGGATTTCGACGCCCTGCTCGAAGAGCCCCTCAAGCAGCGCGATCTGCCCATCGACATCGTGCTGGGTTCCGGTTCCGGCAGCTATACGCTGCTCGCTTCCGACCTCGGGCATGAATATGTGAACGTCAACGCCGATTACCGCAGTTAGAGCGGATGCTCTTTCAGATGATGTGAAGCCGTTTTGGGGAGGGAAAATTTTTTTCAGAGAAGTTTTCCCTCCCAAAAAATCCCGCCAGAGCGGAGCCCCTCCCTTTCCAAAGATTTTTGTGGCTATCCGGTCCCTGCTTACAATCTTTTTCGGCACGGATTGCCTCTGGAATAAAACGCGCTTCAAAATGGAAATGGACAAGAGAGGGAACAGGGGGAATACTCCTTTTCACGGAAAGGCCTCCTTCTCGTCAAGGAGGCCCTCATCCTCCAAAGCGTTTGTAAGCGGGCATCGGATCGGTTTCGATCGTGAGCCCGAGCCGATCGGATGCCTTGCCCAATCTCCCGCCCGTCAGAAGCGTTGCGGGCGGGAGATTCCGGTTTGCGCGCCGCATGAAAATCCGCCCTCAGCCTTTCCTGAGCGGGCACGGCGACACGAAGGACATGAAGCTCCCCCTCCGCAGGGGGAGAGGCCGTATTTTTCAAAGGAATGCCATGCCTGAACCATTGCAAGTGACGGCGGCGGAAGCCGGGCAAAAGCTGTTGCAGTTCCTGTCCCGGCGTTTCGAAGAGCCGCAGAGCGTCCTGCACCGCTGGATCCGTACCGGGCAGGTCCGGATCAACGGCGGGCGGGCCAAACCGTTCGACCGGGTGGAACTGAACGATGAAATCCGGGTTCCGCCCTTTGCCGGGGCCGGAACGAAAGCGGAACGCGTCCCCGTGTCGTCGGGCGGCAAGGAATTGCCCCCCATCGTTGCGGAGACGGCTGACGTCATCGTGTTCTGCAAGCCGTCCGGCCTGCCCGTACATCCGGGCACGGGACACACGGACAGCCTGACTACACGGCTTGAAGCGGCGTTTGCCGGATCGCCTTTTATCCCCGCTCCGGTACACCGCTTGGATAGGGATACCTCCGGCCTGTTGCTCGTCGGCAAGACGTATGCCGCCGTACGCCGCCTTTCGGATGCGCTGGCGGCTCATGATGGGAGCGTCGCCAAGGACTACCTTGCGTGGGTGCAGGGCGAATGCCCGTGGAGCCGCCCGAAACGCCTTGAGGATCATCTGGCAAAACGCACAGTCGGCGCACAGGGCCGCGAAAAGGTCGTTGCCGGGAAATCCCGCACGGGTGGGCCCGACGAGAAGCCCGCGAGCCTGACGGTCCGCTGCCTGACCGTGTGCGAAGGCCGGAGCCTTGTCCTTATCCGCCTGCACACGGGGCGGACGCATCAGATCCGCGTACAGCTTTCGGAGCGGGGTTTTCCGCTCGTGGGGGATGTGAAGTACGGAGGCCCGCGCTGCGGGGATGGGCTCAAGCTCCATGCCGTGCGGCTGCGGGTGGGAGAGGAAACCTATACGGCCTTGCCGCCGTGGGCCGGTCCGTGGCGCGTTGCGCACCTGCCGCCCGAATGGGAGGATGTCTGAGATGTATTTCCCCACTGCGGAAATCGAAGTTTCGCCGTTCGTACCGCCGCTGGTCGCGTTCACCGTTTCCTTCTTCACGTCGATGGGCGGGATTTCCGGCGCGTTCCTGCTGTTGCCTTTTCAGATGACCTTTCTGGGCTACACCAATACCTCGGTCAGCGCGACGAACCAGCTCTACAACGTGTTCTCCAATCCGGGCGGCGTGTTCCGCTATTACCGCGAAAAACGGATGCTCTGGCCTCTGTCGTGGATCGTCATGGCCGGGGCCGTGCCGGGGGTCGTCATCGGAGGCCTTGTCCGCATCAACTGGCTGGCGGATGTCCGGCCTTTCAAGCTGTTCGTGGCGCTCGTGCTGCTCGGCATCGGCTTGGAGATGATCCGCGACCTGTTCGGCTGGATGCGTTTCAAGCCCGCCCCAAAATACGAACAATCTCCTCCCAAGCCCTATGTCGAGGTTGTGGAGCGGAACCTGTCCCGCGTATCCTACACGTTTGACGGGTATCTCTATTCCTTTTCCGTGCCGATCCTCTTATTCTATTCCATTGCGGTCGGTCTTGTCGGCGGCATCTACGGCATCGGCGGCGGGGCGATCATCGCGCCGTTCCTCGTTTCCGTCTTCCATCTGCCCATCTACACGGTGGCGGGGGCGACGCTGGCGGCGACCTTCGTCAACGCGCTGGCCGGTGTTCTCTTCTACATAGCCATTTCGCCCCTCTATCCCGACCTGAGCATCGCCCCCGACTGGGGCATGGCCCTGCTTCTCAGCCTCGGCGGGTTGCTCGGCATGTATTTCGGCGCGAAATTCCAGAAGTGCATCTCGCCCGTGCTTCTCAAGTGGATGCTCGTTGTGATCCTTTTTGGGACCGTCATTGCGTATTTTGTGGAATTTGTGAGGGGGTAGGGAAGAGAATATTGGGGAGGAGAGAGGGGCCCTTTTTGAAAAAAGGGCCCCTCTCTCCTCCCCAAACCCCTCCTCTCTCCCTCCAAAAACTTTCGACTGGTGGGGAGGCCGCGCGGAGGGAGTCCCTGTCGGATGAAAGGATAACGCCAGAAATGTATTTTAGCCCTGTGTTTTTTTGAGCAGAGGACGAAAACGAAAAGCCCGGATCATGTTCCGGGCTTTTCGTTTTCAGAAAAACCGTCAACAGGGATTCGATAAGGTCAAAAGTCTTTGGGGAGGGTGGGGGAGGTTTGGAGGGGGAGGGAGGGCCTTTCTGGAGAAAGGCCCTCCCTCCCCCTCCAATCTTCTGCTCTCTACACTATCCCCCCAATCTTCATGCACCAAAAGGCGATGGCGGCGATGAAGGCGGAGGCGGGGATGGTGAGAATCCATGCAATGACGAGGTTCCCGGCCACGCCCCAGCGGACGGCGGAGAGCCGCTTGGTCGAGCCGACGCCGAAGATGCAGGCGGTGATGGTGTGGGTGGTGCTGACGGGCGCACCGAAAAGCGACGCCCCACAGATGACGGCTGCCGCGGAGGTCTCGGTGGCGAAACCGTGCACGGGCTCCAGCTTGAAGATCTTGTGGCCCATCGTCTTGATGATCTTCCAGCCGCCGAGCGCCGTGCCCATCGCCATGGCGAGCGCGCAGACGCACTTGACCCAGAAGGGAACCGCAATCGTGTCGATCTTGTTAAAGATGAAGAGGGCGAGCGTGATCACGCCCATGGTCTTCTGGGCATCGTTGAGGCCGTGGCTCGTCGCCATGAAGGCGGCGGAAACGATTTGCAGCTTGGTGAAGGCGCGGGTGAGCTTGTTGCGGTTGGCCCGGGCGCACAGGAGCATGATCAGAAACATGGTCAGGAAGCCCATGCCGAAACCGGCGAGAGGCGACAGGATCAGCGGGAGCAGGATTTTTTCGGCAATGGAAGCGCCGTTGAGCGTGCTGAAACCGGCGTAGGCCACGGCGGCTCCCATCAGGCCGCCGATGAGCGCGTGGGATGAGGAGGAAGGGATGCCGAAATACCATGTGATGAGGTTCCAGGCGATGGCCCCGAGCAGCGCGGCGAGCACCAGCGGCTGACAGTTCGCCACCATGTCCGTGTTGACGATCCCCGCGCCAAGGGTTGTGGCGACCTTGGTGCCGAGGAATGCGCCGATAAAGTTGAGCGATGCCGCCATGAGGACCGCGACGCGGGGGCTGAGCACCTTGGTGGAAACCACCGTGGCGATGGCGTTGGCGCAGTCGTGGGCTCCGTTGGTGAAGTCGAAGATCAGCGCCACCACGACAATGAGCACAAGCAGCACGGGGACCTCAAACATACTTGAGCACCACCTCTTCCAGCGTGTCGCCGAGATCGGAAACCATATCAACGGCACGTTCGATGCGCTCGTAAACCTGGCTCCAGAGGATCAGTTCGCGCACTTTCTCAAAGTTGGGGATTTCGCTGTCCATCATTTCCGAAATCCCTGCGGCCTGCAGCATTTCACAGTCCGATTTGCGGGATTTCAGGGAATGCAGATGCCCCGATACGTCCTTTTTCTTTTCAAGCTGCCCGAGCATGAGTTCCGTTTCCTCAATCATGCCCTTGATGTTCCGGGTCATCATATGGGCCGGGAAACGCTGGTACATGAAGCCGCACATAAAAAAACGGCTGGCGAGGTTTTGTATACCGTCCGCCACCCGTTCCTGTGCGAGGTTGATCGCGTGGATGTCTTCACGATCAATGGGGGTAATGAAAGTCTGCGAAAGATGCCATGTTATTTTCCGGTTGAGCTTGTCGGCCTCTTCTTCCAATATATTGATTTGTTTGAGATGGCCTTCCGATTCATACGTGTTTTCCATGACGACGATGAGGCTTTGAGCCATCCGTTGCAGAACGGCGTTCTGTTCCATCAGCAATTTGAAAAACGGAACCGTCTGGGGCAAGAAACGCTCTAGCATAGAACCTCCTAAAAGGTCTGATTCATAAATGCCGCCGTTGTACTGGAAAGAAATGGATCGAGCAAGCAAACAGGAAAAGTCGACAGGAGAATCAAAGCGTTCGTTATGGAAAATTTTTTCGGAAGGGATGAGCAGCAGAGAAAACCAGTGCCTCCCGGAACCCGTCGAGGCCATGGTGAACTGGACATATTCAAGCCTGTCGGGGCAAACGCGCCCCCGTACACCGGGAAACTTGGCGGCAGGGATTCGATAAAAACGAAAATATTTGAAGAGGAGGGGAGAGGTTTGGAGAGGGGGAGGGGAAACTTCTTAGAAAGTTTCCCCTCCCCCTCTCCAAATGTCATTCTTCTTCCATTCCTAAAAATGCCGTGGCTTTCTCCTGCGCCTCCCGAGGAAGCAGCGGAAGCCACGCTGGAAGGCGGAAGGCTTGGAAATCGGGAAGCGAGACCCGCCCGTGATGCAAAAGAAAACCGGAAGGGCAGGGCAATTCCGCGCCATAGAGGGAATCTCCGGCCAGCGGGTGCCCCGCGGCGGCGAGATGCGCCCGGATCTGGTGGCGCGCGCCCTTGCGGATGCGGCAGCCGACGAGCATGAGCGGGGCATCGGGATCATCGGATTCGACGAGGCCGGGGACGTCACCGGCGGTCAGGGGAGCCAGCAGGGTAACATCGGTATGCCGCATCGGATCGGGATCGTCGGTATGGCGCACCCGCGTCTTGTTCCGCGTGTCCGTATCCAGACGGCGGGCCACGGTGAAATCGTAGAGCGGCTGGCCTTCTATCAGGGCCAGATACAGCTTGTCCGTGTTGCCGATGCGCTCGGCCCGATACCAGCGGCGTTCGCCGCCATCGGTACAGGATGCGAGCACAAGGCCGGAGGTCGGCGCGTCCAGGCGGTTGAGCAGGCGTGATGCGTAGCCTTCCTCTTCCGCAGGCAGCAGATCGCCGAGCAGGGTTTCGAGGCTTGGGGAAAGGCTTCCCGCCAGAGCGGCGGTGTGCATACCCGCAGGCTTATAGAGCGCCGCAATCCCGCCGTCCTTATAAACAAGGGACGGAGCGTCCTCCGGTATGGCCGCGCCTTCCGGGTCGGGCAGGATGATGATTTCCTGCCCCGCGCGCAGTTTGAGGCCGGGGATGCCGGGTTTGCCGTTCACCAGCACGAGGGAACGGTCGCAAAGGCGGCGGCGTGCCCGAAGGCCGAGATCGGCCAGCGCGAACAGGTCGGGCCGGGCGGCTTCCTGTTCGGGGGAAGGGGAGGCCAGCAAGAGGCCGAGGGCCTTGTCCAGACGCCAGCCCTGCGCTTCTTCAGGCACACGAAACGAGATGCCGCCGTTTTCGGGGCGGTTCGCGGAAGAGGGCATGAGGCGGGCTTAGTGGTTGTTTGGGGAAGATTTTTTGATATACGTCAGGCCAGCGGCTACGGCGGCGATGCCGAGGAAGAACCAGATGAAATCCATGTGGGGCTCCAGCGTTGAAATGGTTGCGGATGTCTTGAAGTGTAGCGTAAAGGAGAGGACGGAGCAAGGGAACGCTCCCGGCTCTTGCGGCGGTTTCCCGCCGGCCTTTCCCGTTGCGCCCGGATCGGGGCGCGTGAACTTTTTTCCCCAGAGTATCCATGACCACACAGCGAATAGCTCTTGTCGGTGCGGGGCTTGCCGGTTGCGAATGCGCGTTGCAGCTGGCCCGGCGCGGTTTCGCCGTCACCCTTTTCGAGCAGAAGCCGGAGGCCTATTCCCCGGCGCACTCCATGCCGCAGCTTGCGGAACTGGTCTGCTCCAATTCCTTGCGATCCGACGAGCTGGCATCCGGTGTCGGCCTGATCAAGCAGGAACTGCGCGAACTCGGCAGCGCGCTCATGGCCGTGGCCGACGCTACCCGCGTCCCGGCGGGCAAGGCGCTGGCCGTGGACCGCGAGCTGTTTGCCGGAAAGGTGACGGAGCTTGTGGAAGCCGAGCCGAATATCACGCTTGTCCGCAAGGCCATCGCCGATCTTGATGATCCCGCTTTGGAGGGATTCGAGCGGGTGGTCATCTCAGCCGGGCCGTTGGCGAGCGAAAGCCTGTCGGCGTCCATTGCACGGGCCGTCGGCGCGGAGCACCTCTATTTTTATGATGCCATCGCGCCCATCGTGGAGGCGGATTCCATTGATATGGGCATCGCTTTCTGGGGCTCCCGCTATGGCGAGCCGGGCGAGGGCGATTATCTGAACTGTCCCATGAACGAGGACGAGTACAAGGCGTTTTATCAGGGTCTGCTCGACGGCGAGAAGGTCGCCAGCCGCGAATTTGAGCAGGAGAAGCATTTTGAGGGCTGTATGCCCGTGGAGGCGCTTGCCGCGCGCGGCGAGAAGACGCTGGCCTTCGGTCCGCTCAAGCCTGTGGGCTTCACAGATCCGCGCACCGGGCGGCGTCCTTTCGCGTTGCTTCAGCTTCGCCCCGAGAACGGGAACAAGACGATGTTCAATCTGGTGGGCTGCCAGACCAAGCTGACCTATCCCGCGCAGGCAGTCTGCTTCCGCAAGGTGCCGGGCCTTGAGCACGCGGAATTCGTGCGTTTCGGCAGTATGCACCGCAATACCTATGTGAATGCGCCCGTGTCCCTGAATGAGGAGCTCGCCCTCAAGTCCCGCCCGAACGTGCATCTTGCCGGGCAGATCACCGGAGTGGAAGGCTATGTCGAGTCCATCGCCTGCGGCTTGTGGGTGGGGCAGATGCTGGCGGCGAAGCTGGCTGGGCGCTCCCTGCCGAAGCCCCCGGCAACGACGGCCCTCGGTGCTCTGCTCAACCATCTGTCCACGCCCGCCAAGCATTTTCAGCCGTCCAATGTGCATTTTGGGCTCATGCCGGAGCCCGAAGTCCGCGTGAAAAAGAAGGAACGCAAGCAGTGGTATGCCGATCGCGCCCGTGCCGCGTTTGGCGAGTGGTTGAAGGGGTTGGAGAAGGAAGGGGATTGAAGGTTGGGGAGGGGAGAGGCCCCCTTTTGAAAAAGGGGGCCTCTCCCCTCCCCAAACCCCACCCCTCTCCACCTAAAACTTTCGCGTTTATCGAATCCCTGTTGAGAGGATGGGGCATGGGTGAAGTATAGAGGGGGCAGCGGAGGCTTTGGAGAGAATGAAGTTCTGAATGATTTTGAGGTTGTTACTTTGATGCTGTCAGATTTTTTAAGAGCGGACGTTCCCCAGAGTTTTCCGGATTGCGGAAGAGGTGCTTTTCGGGCAAAGGACAACCTAAAAAGGAGCATCGTATGGACACGTGTTTTGTGACCGCCAAGTTGACGGCGAAGAAAGGCATGGAAGCGCAGCTTGAAGCGGAAGTGGTGAAGAACATCCCGAACGTGCGGGCTGAAAAAGGCTGTATCCGGTACGATTTCCATAAGAACCGTTCCGAAGACGGCACGTTCCTTTTCTATGAGATCTGGGAAAGCCCGGAAGCCCTCGACGCCCACGGCAAAACCCCGCACATGCTGGCCTACAAGGAGCGCACCAAGGAGTTGCTGGCCTGTCCGACCGTCGTAACCGTCTGGTCGCAGGTTGATTGCCGATAGGATAATTTCTGCCGGTTGACGTGAATCAAACAAAAAGCCGCCTGAACCAACAGGCGGTTTTTTATTATGGGGAGCGGCTTCCATTCTTTTTGGCTTTCCGCGTTTCCGGGGGACGGACGCCAAGGGCCATCCTTGAGTCCACCCGTCCCGTCATCTACCCTTACAAAAATCTTTGAAGAGGATGGGGGAGGTTTGGGGGGAAGGGGAAACTTTCTTTAGAAAATTTCCCCTTCCCCCTCCAATTTTTTCCCTACCCCCGCCCTCTGAACTGCCGCTTGTCGCCCACCCTGATGGTGACGCGCTCGCGGTCGAAATATTCGAGAAGCGGGATGACGTACTTGCGGGAAAGGCCGCCGGAAAGCTCCTTGAACCCGGCGGGATCGAGATCGTCATGTGAGCCGAACCACGCCTGCATCCGAGCCTTGAGTTCCTGAATGACGGGGCCGTGGAAATACAGGCCGTCCTTGACCTTCACGAGGCTGCCGTCCTCGCAGAGTAGCTTGAGCACCGGAGCCGCGGCTTTGGCGTCGACGCTGAGCTCCTCAAGGACATCCTTAAGGTTCGGCGGCGTGAATGCGCCGTCCACATGCGCCTTGAGCAGTGCGTCGCGCAGCCCGGCCTGATCGGACTTGAGGGAGACGGTGTGTGAGGCCATGCGGATGACGTCGCCCTCGGAAACCAGCTCGCCCGAACGCAGCAGGCGCTCCACAACGAAGAAAGCCAGCTTCGGCGGGATACCCTTGCTCCACGCCTCGCGGCCCGTGCCGCCGGAGAGGAGCGTGCCGCGCGCCATGCCCTGCTTGAGCGGTTCCTTTTTATGGAAGGCATCGGCCACGGCAAGGCAACGCTTGGCAAGTTCGGCGGAAGCGCCGGCGGCGACGTAACCTTTTTCCTCACGGTCGAAGCAGAAAATTTTCCCCTTGCCGGAAAGCGCCTGCAATACTTTGTCGAGCCGCTTGGAATCGAGGTTGGTCAGCACGGAAAGCTGCGCGAGGTTCGCGCCGCGATTCCCGGCCAGCTCGATCTGCATACGGACGCGATCCTCGTCGGAAGCGTCCTCAAGGCCGAGCAGGGAGGCGACGCGATCGGGCGTGGCATCCCGGCGGCGCAATCCGGCGCTGATCGGGTCGAGCACTACGCCGCCCGCTACGGTACGCAGCGGCGAAAAGGCCCGCACGACGCAGTGGTCGCCGAACACGCCCACCAGCGGCTCGTCAAGCCGGACTTCGCACAACGCGGTTTCGCCGGGGCCGAGTTTGTCGCGGTCGAGGAAATAGAGCCGGGCGGCGATTTCGCGGGCTTCGTGGTGAAAATGGATTTCGGCGCGGTGGCGCAGGGCGCGGGGCGAGGAACCAAGGCAGGTCAGCCGCACCAGCCAGCGATCGGAAGGGAACAGCGTTCCCGGCAGGGCCAGCACGTCGCCGCGCTCCACATCCGCCACATCCAGACCTTGCAGGTTGACGGCGGTACGGTGGCCGGATTCCGCCACTTCCACGGATTCCCCGTGGCTTTGCAGGCTGCGGGCGCGGGTAGCGAGTTTTTTCGGGAGCAGTTCCAACGCGTCGCCCACTTTGACCGAGCCTGAAATCATGGTTCCGGTAACGATAGTCCCGTGACCCTTCAAAGTGAATACGCGGTCTACGGGCAGGCGGAACAGATCGGTCCGGCGGCGGGGCGCGAGTTCCTTTTCCTGTTTGACGATATAGTCACGGAGTTTGTCCACGCCTTCGCCGGTCTGGGACGACACCGGGAACAGCGGCGCGCCTTCGAGGAACGTTCCTTTGAGGAATTCGGAAATGTCCTCGACGGCGAGTTCGAGCAGCTCGGGATCGACCATGTCGATTTTGGTCACGGCGACGAGGCCATGCTTGATCCCAAGCAGGGAGCAGATTTCGAGGTGCTCGCGCGTCTGCGGCATGACGCCTTCGTCCGCGGCGACGACCAGCATCACGAAGTCGATGCCCGATGCGCCCGCGACCATATTCTTGACGAATTTTTCATGGCCGGGCACGTCCACGATGCCGAGCCGTCCGCCGCCGGGCAGGTCGCAGAACGCGAAGCCGAGCTCGATGGTGATGCCCCGGCGTTTTTCCTCTTCGAGGCGGTCGCAGTCGATCCCGGTCAGCTTGCGCACGAGCGAGGTTTTACCGTGGTCGATGTGACCCGCCGTTCCCATTACGATAGCCATAGCAATGCCTCCGGCGGCCGGGCTGCCGCCCGGACCCGCGCCTCCCGGCGGGCCGGGGGAAATGATTTCCCCCGGACCCCCTCAGTGCCGCCGTGCGGCCTTCAGCCGAAGCGTCGCTTCGTCCGAAGGCCGCATGGCGGGCCTGTGGGCGTCAGGAGTTTCCGCTTTTGAAAGTGAAAAGAACGAAAAGGCCGCTCCGGGGAACTGTCGCCTGAAAGCAAGGGGCCGCGCGGCCCGGGACGCCGCTTGCCCCGTTTGCAAAAGTCTTTGGAAGGAGAGGGATGGGGTTTGGGGAAGGGAGAGGGAAGCTTTTCTTCAGAAAAGTTCCCTCTCCCTTCCCCAAGTTTCCGCTATTTGCTCAATACGTTGCCGATGCCGAGGATGCCCGCTTCGTCGAAATCCTTGCCGATGAGCTGCATACCGACCGGGAGGCCGTCCGCTTCGCCCACGGGAAACGAGAGGCCGGGGAGCCCGGCGAGGTTCAGGGACACGGTGTAGATGTCCATGAGGTACATCTTGAGCGGATCATCAATGATGGAGCCGAGCTTCCACGCCGTGACCGGGGAGACGGGGCCGAAAAGGGCGTCGCAGGAGCCGAGCGCGTTCAGGTAGTCCTGGCGGATGAGGCGGCGGACCTGCGCGGCCTTCTTGTAGTAGGCGTCGTAGTACCCGGCGGAAAGGACGTAGGTGCCGAGCAGGATGCGGCGCTGGACTTCCTGCCCGAAGCCTTCGCTGCGGGAACGGCAGTAGAGGTCGTCGAGGTTCTTGGGATCGGCGGCGCGGTAGCCGTAGCGCACGCCGTCGAACCGGGAGAGGTTCGAGCTGGCTTCGGCCATCGCTACGATATAATAGGCCGCGATCGCGTGGCGGGTCGCGTGGGGCAGGGATACGTCCACGAGTTCCGCGCCGAGATCGCGGGCACGAGCAAGGGCGTCTTGGCACGCCTTGGCGACCGGGCCGTCCAGCCCTTCGGCCATGAATTCACGGGGCACGCCGAGGCGTACGCCCTTAAGGTCGGAACGGGAAAAATCGGCGTAGCCGTCCACGGGGCGCGGCGAAGACGTGGAGTCGCGCTTGTCGTGCCCGGCTATGACGGAAAGCACGAGGGCGGCGTCTTCCACGGTGCGGGTCAGCGGGCCCACCTGATCGAGCGAGGAACCGTAGGCGATGACGCCGTAGCGGGATACGCGCCCGTAAGTGGGTTTGAGGCCCACGCAGCCGCACAGGGCTGCGGGCTGGCGGATGGAGCCGCCGGTGTCCGTGCCGAGGGAGGCGTAGCACTGGTTCGCGGCGACGCTGGCGGCGGAGCCGCCGCTGGAGCCTCCGGGGATGCGTTCTGGATCGCGGGGGTTGCGGGTCGGGCCGAAGGCGGAGTTTTCCGTGGAGGAGCCCATGGCGAACTCGTCCATGTTGTTCTTGCCGATGATGACCGCTCCGGCTTCCTTCAGGCGTTCGACCACGAAGGCGTCATAAAACGGATTGAAGCCGCCGAGGATTTTGGAACCGGCTGTGGTGCGCGTGCCCTTGGTGACGATGGCGTCCTTGACCGTGACGGGTACGCCCCAGAGGGGCTTGGAGGCGTCCGGGCCCTGCGCGTCGAGGGCGCGGGCCTCTTCAAGAGCCTGTTCACGCACGGTGATCAGGGCATGGATGGATGGTTCCGTCTCGGCGATGCGGTCGAGGCAGGCTTTGGCCACGGCTTCGGCGGAGACGTCGCCCCCGGCGAGGCGCGCGCGGATTTCGGCAAGGGAGGCTTGGATCAGATCAGACATGGGACGCTCCTAGACGATGCGGGGCACGACGAAGAACTGCCCGTCGGTTTCCGGGGCGTTGGCGAGAACGTCCGAATGCATGTTTTTCTGGACCGGCTCGTCGGCCCGGTAGGGCGTGGAGTGCTCCACAGGGCTGTACAGCGGCTCGACAGCGCTGGTGTCCACTTCGGCGAGAATATCCATATACGCAATGATGTCGGCGCATTGTTCTCCGAATTTGGCGAGCGTGCCTTCTTCGGGAGCGAGGCGGGCAAGTCTCGCAAGGTGCGCCATGCGATCCGTGGTGAGCATGAGGAGAACCTTTCGGCTAGAGGTTGGCAAAAAGAAAAAATTACCATCGGCGGTCACAGGTGGTCAAGGCTCACCCCATATGATGAAATGACGCTGAGTTACGTTGTTTTATGGTTGAGGTGGAGGCGTTTTTTCTCTAGACTCGCCTTCGCACCCTTTTATGAGGAGAATCCGCATGGCGGCATCGAAGCGCAGATCGGGCTTTACTCTTATTGAAATCATTTCGGTTTTGGTCATCCTCGGCATCCTTGCCGCGGTGGCCGTGCCGAAATATTATGATTTGCAGGAGGAATCCGAAAGAAAGGCCGCCCTCGCAAGCGTGGCTGAAGCACAGGCCCGCGTACAGCTCCGTTTCGGGCAATTGGTACTCCAGGGGAGTTCGTGCGACGAGGCGGCGAAGGCGGTTTCGGCCCTTTCCGAAACCGCGGACGCGGCCGAAGGCAAGAACGGCGGCTACCGGTTTGGCGATTTCCTGCTCGCCGTGGATGGCGGCGCGCTCACTTCCGCCGGAAGCGCGGCCTCCGCGAAACGCGTTGATTCGACGGGGGATTTTGAAGATACCGGCGCCAAACTGTATCTCCCGCAGTGCGGAGAGAGTACAAACCATAGCTTCGGCAGTTCTACTGATATGGATGCGATTATAAAGGCAATGCGGGAAGCGGGCGTCAGCAGGCTTGATTCCGGCGCGCTATCCAACGCTACCTCGCATTCTTCGGATGTCATGGCCGCACTTAAGGCCGCGGGCATAGACTTGGACGCGATGGGGGCAACATCGTGGAGTTTCAACAGCAACATGCTTTATTGGACGACAGCCGATATCGCCAATACCCCTTTGGGGACGAAGGTTCCTGTAATGAGATATAACCCCAGTTCGGGAACGTATACGGTCTGGTCAGCCACCGTTACGCAGCATACGGAACCGGGAATAGGAACCTATAATATGATTGAAAAAGAAAAAAGCCAGTATGGGGCTTCTGCTCAGGCGGGAAAGGAAAAGCAGACGTATGAGAATGCGCTGAAATGGTTTGACGCCGCGAGCAGGGATAGCAGCTGGATTGAATGACAGGGAGGTATTCCTGATTTCCAGCGAGCAACGTTTACCCTTAAGGGCTGATGGCTTTCCATCAGGGATTCGATAGGGTCAAAAGTCTTTGAAGGGGAGGGATGGGGTTTTGGGAAGGGCGGGGAAACTTTCTGTAGAAAGTTTCCCCGCCCTTCCCAAATTTTTTAGCTTCTTCCCGTTCTGCGGGATGCCTGCGCGGTGGCCTTGTTGCGGCGGATCTTGTGTTTTTTGACGGACGACGCGGTGGCTTTGTTGGGATAGCTGTATTTGGTAAGCGCGGAGGCTACGGTGATGCCGTTGGTGCGGGACTTGAACCCTGCCTCGACGAGCCTGCGGACTTCATGGCTGCGGAGCCCGGCGGAGTCCGCTCCGAGGATGACCGCGATGAGGCGCGTATTGCCGCGGCGCACGGTGGAAATGATATTGTAGCCGGAAGCCGTGACCCAGCCGGTTTTCAGGCCGTCAGCGCCGGGGCAGGCCCCGAGCAGCGGGTTTTTGTTCGTTGTGACCGCCCCCCGGTGCTTGAGCACGCGGACGCGGTGGTATTGGAGCGCGGAGGGATTGTTCTTGAGGTACACGTATCCAAGCCGCGCCATATCTCTGGCTGTGGTGTACTGACCGGCGGCGGGCAGGCCGTTGGGCGTTTTGAACGTGCTGGAGGACATGCCGATCTGGCGGGCCTTGTTGTTCATCATCTTGACGAAGGCGCGGCCCGAACCGCCGACGCGTTCGGCAACAGCCATCGAGGCGTCGTTGCCGGAAGAGACGGCCATCCCCATGAGGAGGCGGTTCAGGGAAACGCGTTCCCCCGCGCGCAGGCCCATGCGGGAACCGCCCTGGCGCGCGGCGTGGCGGCTGACGCGGATCTGATCGGAGAGTTTGACTTTGCCGGACCGGATGGCGTCGAAGGTCACCATCATGGACATGATTTTCGTAAGCGAGGCCGGGGGGATCCGCACGTCCGGATTTTGGGAATAGAGTATTTTGCCTGTGCGGGCATCCATGAGCACGGCGGAGCGGACATTGAGGATCTGTCTGGACGCGGTGCTTTGGGCGGCGTGGGCTTTTCGGGCGTTCCGGGCTTCTGCGGCCGGGGCGAGGACGAGTGAGGCGGCTATAAGAAGGAATCCGGCCATGAGGGGGATTCTTAGAAGGCGGCATTTGGATCGCAATATGGTGAACATGCTGGATACGCTCCGGAAACCGTGTCTAGAGAGGATGGGGAAGCCAGATCAGAACCTTATTCCAGCCGGATTGCGATGACAAGGGAAAACAGGCCGGTTTTCCGGTGAAAGGGGTCAGCGGGACGCACTTTCTCATGTGAAGCGTAATTCTTTGATATTCCATATCGTTATGCCGATAAGCCAACCCGGTCCGCATGAGAGTGTAAAAAAAATATGCTCCCCCCCTCTGGACGACATCGAGGGATGCTTTATTTCTTTCGCATAAAACATGACATCATCACCTCTTTATAGGGTGTGAGTCCTCGAGGAGGAACGTATTATGGGCAAAATCATTGGCATTGACCTCGGCACGACGAACAGTTGTGTCTATGTGATGGAAGGCAAGGACCCCAAATGCATCACCAACCCGAACGGCGGCCGTACGACCCCGTCCGTGGTCGCCTTCACTGATAAGGAGCGTCTGGTCGGTGACGCCGCCAAGCGTCAGGCCGTGACGAACTCCAGCCGTACCGTTTTTGCGGTCAAGCGTCTGATGGGGCGCATGGCCAATTCTCCCGAAGTCGAACATTGGAAGCAACATGCTCCCTACAAAATCGTGGCTGGCGCCAACGGTGCCGCCGTGGTTGAAATCGACGGGCACCAGTACACCCCGCAGGAAGTCTCCGCGACTATCCTCAGCAAGCTGAAAGCCGACGCTGAAGCCTATCTCGGCGAACCCGTGACCGAAGCGGTCATCACCGTCCCGGCCTACTTCAACGACGCCCAGCGTCAGGCCACCAAGGACGCCGGACAGATCGCCGGACTCGACGTCAAGCGTATCATCAACGAACCCACCGCGGCTTCCCTTGCCTACGGTTTTGACAAAAAGGCCAACGAAAAGATCGTCGTGTTCGACCTCGGCGGCGGCACGTTCGACGTGTCCATCCTCGAAGTGGGCGACAACGTGGTTGAAGTGCGCGCCACCAACGGCGACACCTTCCTCGGCGGCGAAGACTTCGACCAGCGCGTCATCAACTATCTGGTGGAAGAATTCAAGAAGGAACAGGGCATCGACCTTGCCAAGGACAGCATGGCTCTTCAGCGTCTGAAAGACGCCGCAGAAGCCGCCAAAAAGGAACTGTCCACGTCGATGGAATCCGAAATCAACCTGCCCTTCATCACGGCTGACCAGACCGGGCCCAAGCACATGCTCATCAAGCTGTCCCGCGCCAAGCTGGAACAGCTGGTGTCCGACCTCGTGCAGAAGACGCTGGAACCCTGCCGCAAGGCGCTGGCCGACGCCGGTTTGAAGCCTTCCGACATTGATGAAGTGCTGCTGGTCGGCGGCATGACCCGTATGCCTCTGGTCCAGAAGACCGTGGCCGACTTCTTCGGCAAGGAACCCAACCGTTCCGTGAACCCCGATGAAGTGGTCGCCATGGGCGCCGCCATTCAGGGCGGTATCCTCGCCGGCGACGTGAAGGACGTGTTGCTCCTCGACGTGACCCCGCTTTCCCTCGGCATCGAAACCATGGGCGGCGTGTTCACCAAGCTGATCGACCGCAATACGACCATCCCGACCCGCAAGAGCCAGACCTTTACGACCGCTGCGGACAACCAGCCCTCCGTGTCCATCCACGTGCTGCAGGGCGAACGTCCGATGGCCGCCGACAACATGACGCTGGCCCGTTTCGACCTGACCGGCATTCCTCCGGCACCGCGCGGCGTGCCGCAGATTGAAGTGGCCTTCAACATCGACGCCAACGGCATCGTGAACGTGTCCGCCAAGGATCTCGGCACGGGCAAGGAGCAGTCCATCCAGATCACCGCTTCGTCCGGCCTCTCCGATGCCGACATCGAAAAGCTGGTGAAGGAAGCCGAAGCCCATGCGGCCGACGACAAGAAGAAGCAGGATCTCATCAGCGCCCGTAACCAGGCCGACGGCCTGATCTACGGCACTGAAAAGTCCATCAAGGATCTCGGCGACAAACTCGACGCGGCCCTCAAGAGCGACATCGAAGGCAAGATTGCTTCCCTCAAGACGCTCATGGAAGGCGAAGACGTCGAAGCTATCAAGAAGGCGACCGAAGAACTGGCTCAGGCTTCGCACAAGCTGGCCGAACAGCTCTACTCGCAGGCTCAGGGCCAGCAGCCCGGGGCTGACGCCGCCGGTGCCGCGGGCGCCCAGCCCGGAGCTGGCGCGGCTGGCGGCAAGAAAGCCGACGACGATGTGATCGACGCCGACTTCACCGAATCGAAGTAATAAAGAGAAAGGCAGTGCCTCCGGCGGCTGGGGGGCGAGTCGCCCCCCAGACCCCGACAGTACGGCCCGAAAGAATGAAACGCCCGGAACAAAAGTTCCGGGCGTTTCATTCTTTCGGGCCGTTTCTGATCGCGCCGGATGGTTTTTATTCTAAGAGAGGCATTGCTCTCCATTTTCCCTTGCTCTTTTTTGCGCCTGATCTTTTGGAAAGGCAGGGAATGACAGCCGGGAAGGAATAGGATAGGGGGAGAAAAACACGGAGGTTGCTCATATGGTGGCGATGCGGCGCAAGGATCGGCAGGTGTCCGATGAAGAGGCGATGGCGTATTTGAAAGCTGCGGAATACGGCGTGCTGTCCACGGTTGGGCCGGACGGCGAACCCTACGGTGTGCCTTTGACGTACGCGGTTGAGGAAGACGGCAAGGGGCTTGTCTTCCACTGCGCGCGCGACGGCTACAAGCTGGCCTGTTTTGGCGCGAATCCACGGGCGCATTTTGTGGCGGTGCAGGAAACGAATGTGTTGCCCGAAGAATTTTCCATTGAGTACAAGAGCGTCATGGTCTCCGGGCTTCTTGAGGAAATTGAGGACCGCGAAGAGAAAGTCCGCTGTGCGCAGGTTGTGGGCGACAAATATTCCACCATCAGCTCGGAAGAGTACGCCAACCGCGCCGCCGACAAGATCCGGGTGTTCCGCTTGAATATAGAGCATATTTCCGGCAAGCGTCTCGTCAAGGCCGGAGAGCCCGGCATGGGTTATAAAAAAGGGTAGCAAGGATACAGCGAACGAGGAAGAGGCCAGCCTTTTCCTCGTTCTTCTTCCGGGGAGATTTGGGGCAGGCTGTCTCCCTTTGCTTTTAGGGAAACGGGCATCTCACACAGGGTTCTGTGCGCTGGCTGGATGAGAGGGCTTTTTTTCAAGAAAGATGAGCGTCAGCGCTGGGGATACGGCTTTTTCGGCGCAGCGGGTGTAGCCGTTGCGCTCATACAGGCAAAGATTGCGCAGGCTCTTGTTGCTGGTGAACAGTTCCAGCCGTGGCGCGGGACAGTTTTTTTCCAGTTCTTGGAGCAGACAGGAGCCGAGGCCGCTTCCTTGATGTTCTGGATGTACCATCAGTTTTCCGATCAGCAGCGTATCTCCCCGCAAAGTACCCCGAACGGACCCCACAATCTTCCCTTTCTCATCAACCGCCTTCAAGAATATGCCGCTTCTGAATTCTTCCTTCATTTCCTCAAGCGTCTGCATGAGCGGTGGAATGGAAAAATCGTTGAGCAGCCTAGCCTCGCCTTGATACGCCAGCCGCTGCAACTCCAGTATTGCCTCCAAGTCCGCTTCCTCGGCTTGAACGATATGGTGCGGTGTAACCGCCTTCAAACAGGGCATTGGAAAATCCTTTTGGAATGGTGGACAAGCCGTGTTGCTTTGCCTTTGCCGAATGGCAGGCGACACAACGTTTTTTGCGGAAAGCCGACAAAAGGGATTCGATAAGGTCAAAAGTCTTTGAAGGGGGAGGGATGGGGTTTGGGGAAGGGAGGGGGAAACTTTCTAAAGAAAGTTTCCCCCTCCCTTCCCCCATTTCCTTTCTTACTCGGCTTCCTCAATCCACTTCTTCAGCGGGGTTTCCATCTCTTCGCGGATGGCGGCGAGGGCCTCGGCGCTGTCCGCTTCGAAGCGGGTGACGAGGACGGGCTGGGTGTTGGACGCGCGGACAAGCCCCCAGCCGTGGGGGAAATTCACGCGCGCGCCGTCCAGCTCGATGGTGTCGTAGAGGGCGCGGAAATGGGCTTTCACCTTTTCGACCACGGCGAACTTGGCGTTGTCCGGGCAGGGGATGTTGATTTCGCGGGTGGCGAAGGACGCGGGCCAGCCGGGGAGTTCGGTCATGGGCTTGTCCTGCGCCGAGAAGAGGGCGACAAACCGGGCCGAGCCATAGATGGCGTCGTCAAAGCCGTACCAGTTGTCGGCAAAGAACATGTGGCCGGACATTTCACCGGCGAGCGGAGCGCCGACTTCCTGCATCTTGGCCTTGATGATGGAGTGCCCGGTGGTCCACATCATGGGGGTGCCGCCGTGCGCCTTGATGTCGTTGAAAAGGCGGCTGGAGCACTTCACGTCCGCGATGACCGTGGAGCCGGGCTTGCGGGTCAGCAGCTCACGGGCGTAGAGGGACAGGACTTCGTCGCCGAAAAGCAGGCGCCCGTCGGGATCGACGATGCCGAGGCGGTCGGCGTCACCATCCAGCCCGATGCCGAGATCGGCCTTTTCTTCCTTCACGCGGGCCATGAGCGCCTGCATGTTGGCCTCTACGACGGGATCGGGGTGGTGGTTGGGGAAATCGCCGTCCGGTTCGCAGAACATGGGGATGACCGTTGCGCCGAGTTTGGTGAGGATGTCCGCGCAGATTTCACCGCCCGCGCCGTTGCCGCCGTCGAGCACCACTTTGACCGGGCGGGCCAGCTTGAAGCGGCTGAGGATATCTTGCTTGTACGTGGGGATGATGTCGATGCGCGAAGCCGTCCCCGTGCCCTCGGCGAAGGCGCCTTCCTCAAAAATGGCCTTGATCTTTTGGATTTCTTCGCCGTGAATGGTGGACTGTCCGGCCCATACCTTGAACCCGTTGTATTCCGGCGGGTTGTGGCTGGCGGTGATCATGACGCCGCCCTGCCGGTTGAGGTGCTTGACCGCAAAATAGAGCGCGGGGGTGGGGACCATGCCGATGCTGATCACATCGGTCCCGGTGGACAGGATGCCCTCCACAAGCGCGTCGTGATACGCGGGCGAGGAGTGGCGGCAGTCATAGCCGATGACCGCGCTGCTGATGCCCCTGCCGGCCAGATAGGTGCCGCAGGCTTTCCCGAGATGGGTTACCCATTCGGCGTTGAAATCCTTGTCCACGACGCCGCGAATATCATAAGCGCGAAATACGTTGCCTGCGTTCATTTTTTTCCTCCGGATTTGCCCGTTGCCCGTTGTAAGGCGTGCAAAGTGTGTACGGCATGTTAGAAAAAGAGAGGCGTTGAGTGCATAAAGAACCGTATCGGCCGGTTTTCATATGATGCGGCCTTGATGCGTTTGAGATTGGAGTGGCCGCAGCCCTTTTTATAGCAGACACCCCCTCCGCCCGCAAATGAGAAGGAAAAAGGCTTGGCGGGCGGCAACAGGATAATGCGTGCCTTCTGGTCGTTAGAACGGCGAAAGTCGCGTTCTTGGAAGAAAAAAACTAAATGAACTTGACCGTCTGTGCAGGATGACCTATATTTTGTAAACTCTGAATCCATTTGGCAGGCAATCCCGGAACGGACGGATCCCGCCTGCGCTCGGATGGATTTGCCCCCCTCCGAAGGGGACGTGCGATGCCCGGCCTGTGCCGGTGCGCTCCGCATGTTCCGGCACGGAGGAGTTTTTCTGGCCATATAAGGAATCTTGATGAACTGGGACTGGGACAAGCTCCAAGAGAAACGGCAGAGGCAGAACTGGGGTAACAGCAATAACAACAGTAATAACAACAATAATAACAATAAGAACGACGAAGAGCCTCCTTTCGGCAGTGGGAGCGGCAACGGCGGCGGCAAGGGGCCGGACTACGAGAAGTTCTCCGACGCCTTCAAGCGCCTGCCCCATCTCTCCGCGCCCGCCGGCGGCAAGGTCAAGTGGATCCTTGTCGCGCTCGTCGCCGTATGGCTGCTTTCCGGCATCTATATCGTCAATCCCGATGAAGAGGGCGTTGTCCTGCGCTTCGGCAAATACGACCGTACGGTCGGAGCCGGCCCGCATTACGCGCTGCCTTTTCCCATAGAAACCGTCTACAAGCCCAAAGTCACGCAAGTCCAGCGTGTGGAAGTGGGCTTCCGCTCCGTAGGGCAGGGCCGCACTTTCCAGCAGGGGGCGAACCGTTCCCTGCCCGAAGAGTCCGGTATGCTCACGGGCGACGAAAACATCGTCAACGTACAGTTCAGCGTCCAGTACCAGATCAAGAATCCGGTGGAATATCTGTTCAATGTGACGGATCAGGCCGCCGTGGTCAAAAACGCCGCGGAAGCCGCCATGCGCGAAGTCATCGGCAACAGCCTCATCGACTCCGCGCTGACGGACGGCAAGCTCCAGATCCAGACGGAAGCCACGCAGCTTCTGCAGGAAATCCTCGACCGTTACAAGGTCGGCGTGCGCGTCATAGCTGTCCAGCTTCAGGACGTCCACCCGCCCAAGGAAGTCAGCGACGCCTTCAAGGACGTCGCCAGCGCCCGCGAGGACAAGAGCCGCATCATCAACGAAGCCGAAGCCTACCGCAACGAGCTCATCCCCAAGGCGCGCGGCCTCGCCGCCGAGGTGGAGAACCAGGCGCAGGCTTACAAGGAAACCCGTATCCGCAACGCCGAGGGCGAAGCCAACCGCTTCCTCGCGCTCCTCAAGGAGTACGAGCAGGCCAAGGACGTCACGAAGCAGCGCATGTATCTTGAAACTATGGAAGAAATTCTCAGCCGTCCCGGCATGGAAAAGCTCGTTCTCCCGAAGGACGCCGCCGATCGCGTGCTGCCGCTGTTGCCGCTCATGCAATCCGCCCCGTCCGCCGGGAAGATTGCGCCCCAAGAACAATCTTCCGGGACCCAGCTTCCGGAAGCAACCCTGAGCAGACCGAGGGGGAATAACTGATGGAAAAGCGTTTTCCCTTTCTGATCGGCCTGATCATCATTCTGGTTCTGATCGGTTCCCAGAGCATCTTTATCGTCAATCAGACGGAAAAGGCGCTGGTGATCCAGCTCGGCGATCCCGTGGACAAGGTGTTCGGGCCGGGCCTGCATTTCAAGATTCCGCTTATCCAAACCGTCGTGCGTTTCGACGCGCGCGTATTAGATTATGAGGCAAGGGCCGCAGAGGCCTTGACCAGCGATAAAAAGGCTATAGTTCTCGATAACTACGCTCGCTGGCGGATCATCGATCCCTTGCAGTTCTACAGATCGGTGCGCACGATCCCGGGAGCCCAGGCCCGCCTTGACGACGTGGTGTACTCCCAGTTGCGCGCCCAGGTTGGTCGGCACAGCCTGACCGAGGTCGTCTCGAGCAAACGCAGCGGTATCATGGCCGACGTGACCCGCCGCGCTTCGGACATCATGAAAGAGTATGGTATTGAAGTTGTTGACGTGCGCATCAAGCGCACCGACCTGCCCGCCGAAAACCAGCGGGCCATTTTCGGAAGGATGCGGGCCGAACGCGAGCGCCAGGCCAAGCAGTACCGCTCCGAAGGTGTCGAAGAAGCGACAAAACTCCGTTCCGAAGCAGACAGGGAACGGGCAGTTATACTGGCAGAGGCCAACCGCCGTTCATCCGTCATCCGTGGTGAGGGCGATGCGACGGCGGCACGGGTTTTTGCGGAAGCTTTTTCCCGCGCCCCGGACTTCTATAAGTTTCAGCGCGGGCTTGAAGCGCTCAAGAAGGGCTTCGAGCAAAATTCCCGCATTGTGATTACGAACGATGACCCTTTCCTCGCCCCCATCAGATAACCCCGGGGGTATGGAGTTTTTCAATGACGTTTTTTCAGGAAGTTTATGACCGCATCCGTTGTGCGACGAATGCCAGAACCCAAACGGAACTGGCCGCCGTGCTTGAAATACGGCAGTCAAGCATTTCGGATGCGAAGCGTCGGAATTCGATCCCTTCCGACTGGTACATGAAACTGTTCGAAAAGTTCGGGCTCAACCCCGATTGGATCAAGAGCGGCACCGGCCCGATGTTCCTGAAGATCGATCAGGTATACACGCCGGTCGAAGGCCCGCCGGAAGGGTTCCACGAGGAACCGGCCCACTATGCGGACCCCAACGCCATCAGCACGCTGACTAAGGTCTATTCGACGCAATGCGCGTATGAAGAGGGGCATCCCGCCCCGGATTTGCAGACTTCGGGCAAGATTGCCCTGCCGCAGTCCTATGTCAATGCGCAGACGCTCGTGTTTCATATCGAATCGGATTCGTTTTCCCCGCTGGTCCGCCGCGGGGCTTATGTCGGGGTGGATACTTCGCGTACGCACCCCATTTCCGGCGAAGTGTACGCCGTATACATGCCGCATGAGGGCGTGGCGCTTAAGCGCCTGTTCCTCGACGGCGATCATGACCGTTTCATCCTGAGGACGGAACAGCCCGCCCATCCCGGCGTGGCGTTGCTCCCTCAGGACTGCCCGGGGCGTATCCTCGGCAGGGTGTCCTGGGTGTTGCAGAATGTGTAAAGCATAACCGGGGGAGGGCGCTTTTTGAAAGGAGCGTCCTCCCCCGGACCCCCACCCGCAAAACTTCACGTTTATCGAATCCCTGTTCGCGGCTTTCCCTGTTGGTCTTTTGGGCCTGTGGAGAGGCCGGGAGCAGGGATTTTATGGACTGGGAGGATTGGAGGGGCGGATAACGTTTAGAAAGACGTGGTGAACCGTCTTTTTTGAAGAGGGTCGTTTCCCTATTCAATGCAAAAACAGGAGAGTGTTTTGGAGAGTTCCGTGATGCGGCGTACTTTGAGCGCCGTTTTGCTTTTGCTGGCGTTGGCTGGAGCGGGGTGCGCGCAGAACCGGATCGTGTACGCGCAATCCGGCGTGCAAGTGCAGCCGCCTCAATATCCGTCCTATCAGGGTTCGTACACGAACGGCGCGATCCCCTCGGCATGGCTGCCCCTGTACCAGCGCTTGCGTGCCGACGGTCTGGACGGCCCGGATTTGCCGGCGCTCTTCGCCTCAATGGGCATGCCGTCGCAGGACCCCATGGGCCGCAAGATCAAGGAGCTGTACACCAAGGCCTTCGCTCCCAAGCCGAAACCCACGCCGCCGTCCTCAAAGCCCACAACGCCCGCCCGGCCCAAGCCGCTGGTCTATCCCGGCGTGATCACCGCCGGGAACGTGGAGAAATGCCGGGCCTTCCTTGAGGCCAACAAGCCGGCCTTCGATTATGCCGAACGGACGTTCGGCGTGCCGCGCCAGATTTCCGTGTCGCTCCTGTTCGTGGAAACCCGCCTCGGCACGTTCTTGGGCAAGGAGAAGGCGTTCTACACGCTGGCGAGCATGGCCTCATCCCGGCGGCCCGAGGCCATTTCCACGTATGTGGCCCAGCTTCCCGGCTCCACAGCGGCCGATCGCCAAAGCTGGATTCAGCAGCGCATGGAGCAGCGTTCGGACTGGGCCTACAAGGAACTGGTCGCTCTGCTCAAGAATATCCGCTCGTCCGGCGAGGACGCGCTGACCATGCCGGGCTCCATTTACGGGGCTATCGGGCTGTGCCAGTTCATGCCCACGAATATCAGCCACTACGGAGCCGACGGCAACGGGGACGGCGTGGTGAACCTGTTTACCGTGCCCGACGCCGTGGCGAGCCTCGCCAACTACCTCGCGCAGCACGGCTGGAACAAGGCCGCGACCCGCGCCCAGAAGCAGAAGGTCATCAAGACCTATAACCGTATAGATATCTACGCCAATACGATTCTCGGCCTTGCGGAGGCGCAGGGATACGTGGCGGAGTAAGTTTCCCTCCTCCGTCCAAACGGGGGAGGGTTTTCGTTTCGTCCTTCACGGAATTGTATCCGTCCGTTCGCCAAGGCGTCACGGAAGCGGCGTATCAGTTGGGCCTGTCTCTAGACGGGCCAAACTTTTATTCGGAGAATGAAAATGACGTATCGACTTTCCGGCAGGCTGTTGAACAAGGGCCTCATGGGTGCCGTGGCCGCACTGCTTCTGCTGATGAGCCTGCTGGCTCCGGCACGGGCCGAGCTGGTTCAGTTTGTCTATACCTCTGACCAGCATTACGGGATCACCCGTAAGGCATTCCGTGGGCTGGACAAGGTGTCCTCCCGCGAAGTCAACGCGGCGATGGTGCAGGCTATCAATACGCTTCCCGGGATCTCGCTTCCCGAGGACGGCGGCGTCCGGGCCGGACAGCCCGTTCAGTGGGCCGATGCGGTGATCTCCACCGGCGACATCGCCAACCGCATGGAAGGGACCGACGAGCGCCTGATCCCCTCGGCCACGGAGTGCTGGGACCTGTTCGAGAAGCAGTATATCAACGGCGTTTCGCTCAAGGACCGTGTGGGGAAGGCGGCTGAAGTGCTGGCCATTCCCGGCAACCACGACGTGACCAACGCTGTTGGGTTCTACAAGGCGATGACCCCGGCGAAGGACAACGGCTCTCTGCTCGCCATGTACAATCGCGCGAACAACACTTCGCTGGCGCCCGAAGCCTTTGACGCCAAGCGGGACAAGGTGTTCCTGAACCGGGAATACGGCGGCGTGCGTCTGCTTTTCGTGCAGATGTGGCCCGACAGCGCGGCTCGGGCATGGCTCGACGCGCAATTGGCCAACGTCCCTTCCGGAAAGCCGGTGCTGCTGTTCACCCACGATCAGCCGGATATTGAAGCCAAGCACCTCATCAATCCCAACGGTTCCGGGGACATCAACGCCAAGGACAAGTTCGAGAATCTGGTTTCCGACGTGTCCAGCGTTCAAAAGGCCAAGGAAATCCCGGTCAAGGAACACCGGGAGCTTGCGGCGTTCCTCAAGAAGCATCCCTCCATCGTTGCGTATTTCCACGGCAACGAGAATTACAATGAGTTCTACACGTGGGGCGGCCCGGACAACGACATCGCCATGCCCGTGTTCCGCGTGGATTCTCCCATGAAGGGCAATGCGTCCAGCAAGGACGAGAAGCTCCTTTCCTTTCAGGTGGTGAGCATTGATACCGACGCCCGGAAGATGACCGTGCGCGAAGCCCTCTGGAACGCCGATCCCAAGCATCCGGCGATTACGTGGGGGGAAAGCAAGACCATCGGGTTTTAAGTAAAAGGTGGAGGAACATTGGGGAGGGGGAGGAGAAACTTTCTGAAGAAAGTTTCTCCTCCCCCTCCCCAAACCCCACCCCCTCCAATCTTCAATCCCTACCTTCTCCTTCTTAAGGACAGCGCCTCAGGCATGAACAGCTTGGCGAGCAGGAGATAGGGAACGGCGAAGATGACCCCGGCGATGCCGCATATGACGGCGTGGCGCATGGCTGCGGGCAGATAGGCGTACAGGGAGGGGAACCAGAGGGGCAGACGGCCGGGAAGCCCGTAGACCGCGAAAAAGGCCAGCAGCGTGCCGGGCAGGACCAGCAGGCCCCCCTTGAGAAGCTGATGCCCCATGCCGTCGAACGCCCCCGTGCCGTGCTTGCGGATCCAGAACCACGACAGGGCAAGGGTGTAAACGAAGAGGCAGAGCGTCGTCAGCATGGCAACGCCGAACGCGCCCCAGAGCTTTACCGCGAGCGGATAGACGGGCAGGGCGGCGAGGGTCGCCACAGTGCCTACAATAGCCGGGGTGAGGGTGTTCTGACGGGCGTAGAAAGCCCTCCCGATAACCTGCTGCACGACCCAGAAGGGGACTGAAAGGAGCAGCATCTGGAGCAGCGGCGCGGCGAGGATGGTCTCCTCGGCGGAGAAGCGCCCGCCTTCAAAGATGAATCCGAGCGTGGGCAGGGCAACGGCCATCATATAGGCCGTGAGCGGGATGACTACGAGCATGCTCCCGCGCAGGGCCGTGCCAAGGGTCTTGTCGAATCCGGCGTCGTCGCCCCGGGCCGCCAGCGCGGCGAGGAACGGGAAGGACGCCACGCCCGCGGCCTGCGCCACCACGCCCACGGGGACAAGCATGATGCGCCGGGCATAGCTCAGGAGGCTTACCGCCCCCTCGCCCGCCATAGAGCCGAAAATACGCACGAACTGCTCGTCCATAGCCACAATGGACACGCCGAGCATGAGCGGCAGGGCCAGCAGGAGAAGCCGCTTGAGGAGCGGGTGGCGCAGGTTGAAGCGGAGGCGCAGCCCGGCGGGTATGCCTTCGGGCAGAGGAGAGCCGGAGGAGCGGGCCGCCACGACAGGCAGCAGGAACGATCCGAGGGCCGCGCCGAACAGGACGCCCCAGCAGAAGCCTTCCATGCCCCGCCCGGTCACGAGGAGACCGCCTGCGATGATGCAGCCGTTGTAGATGAGCGGTGTGAGCGCGGGGGCCAGGAATTGCTTGCGGATATAGAGCAGGGCGGACACGCACGCGCCGGGCAGGAAGAAGACCTGTGCGGGCAGGATGATGCGCAGGAAATGGGCCAGCCGGGCCTGTTTTTCCGGGGAAAATCCCGGCCCGACGATCCGGGCGAGTTCCGGAGCGAAGATCCATGCCACGGCGGTCAGGGCGGCTATGCCGAGGGCCGCCCACCAGAACACAGCCGAGAAGAACCGCCAGCCGTCTGCCTCGTCCTCCTCGAACCGCTTGGAAAGCAAAGGGATCAGCGTGATCGAGATATAACCGCCCGCGAGCAGGTAATTGAGGAAGTCGGGGACCACGAAGGCCGCGAAATAGACGTCCGATTCCGCACCCGCCCCGAATTGCCACGAAACCACCTTATCCCGTACCAGCCCCATGAGCCGGGACAGGAACACGCTGCCCGCCATGATCAGGGCCGCTATGCCCATTTTATGCGTTGCCGTCAGTCGCACTGCTTATCCTTATGATTGGAGGCCCAAATCGGGAAGGGGCTTTCTGGAGAATGCATTTCTGCCTGCCTTGTACCCGTTCCCCGCCTCCAACGGTCTTTTGGGAGTAATGGGATGATGCCGTTTCATTCCGTGTTTCCGGCGGGAGAGCCTTCGCGTGCCCTCCCCATCGGTTGGACATATTGGGAGAGATGAGGGCGCGGAGGAGGAAAGCCTTCTTGAAGAATGTTTTTCTTCCCCGCATTCTTTTTCAGGTCCCAATGGACGGCGATTTCGCCTTCATTACCGGTGATGTGAAGCGGAATATCCCGCCATTCCAATGCGTCGCGGACTTTCCGGGAGGGAAGCCGGTACGGGTTGTACGCTCCGGCGCTGGCGATGGCCAGCTTTGGAGACACCGCGTCGTACAGAGCCGGGACAAGGCTGCCTGCGGAACCGTGGTGAGGCAGGACGAGCACGTCCGCCGACAGGTCCGCGCCGCTTCGCAGCAGGGCCCGCAGGTACGGCGCTTCGGCATCTCCGGGCAGCAAGGCGAGGCCGTGCCCGTTGAGGACAAGCCGGAACACCAGCCCGTCATTGCCGGAAGGCGTCACGCCGGGGGCCGGGGCCAGCACTTCAAGCGCCAGCCCGTCCGCAAGGGGGAGCACGTTTCCCGCGCCCAAAGTATGACGGGGAATTCCGCGCGAGGCAAGGATGGCGGTGAACGCTTCGGAGAGAGGCCGGGGCGAGTCATGTTGCGGCGTGTCGATGCCTTCAAGCGGAGCGGTGTATGCGGCTTTCATCGCATAGTTGGCTGCGATGAACAGCAAGCCTTTGAGGTGATCCCGGTCGGGATGCGTTACGGCGATGAAGTCCAGCCGGGGCAGGTTGTTGGCGGTAAGCACCAGGGAAACGAGATCCCGTCCCACGTCGAAACGGTCGGAAAACAGCCCGCCGCCGTCCACCATCGCCCTTCCTCCGTAGGGCCATTCCAGAAGTACGGCTTGCCCCTGTCCGACATCCAGCACCCTGAGGGAAATTTTGGGTTCAAAGAAGGCGTGGACCCAGAGCAACGGCCCGACGGAAAGCAGGAGCGCACCGGAGATCAGAAGGCGTTTCGCCGCGTGTGGGAAATGATCCCGATGTATGCGCATGGCCAATGCCACGGCGATCGCGCCGAAGCCAAGGATGGCGGTCCAGTGCGGGCGAGGGGATACGAACAGATCCAGCCCCGCGTGCGCTTGCAGCCAGCGCAGGCTATGCAGAAGCGCCTCGCAAGGAATGTTCGCCAGATGGAGCAGGAAACCGGCTGCCTGTTCCAATCCGGCTGCCGCGGCGATAAGCCCGAGGAACGACAGCGGCAGGACGATGAAACCGAGCGCCGGAAGCCAGAGCAGGTTGATCGGGAACCAGAGGGTCGAGCGCCCGAAGGCATCCAGCACGAGGGGGAGGGTGGCGAGCTGCGCGGCGACGGAACAGCCGAGGGTCAGCCAGAGAAGCCGGATGAAACGGCCCCCGGCGGCACGCATGGGCGAGAGCCCGCCTTGCAGGACTTTGAGCGGCGAGAAGGATAACGGGCCGTCGTTCCAGAGTTTGCTGAGCCACGGGGAACAAAGCGCGATTCCCGCCACCGCCGAAAAAGAGAGCTGCACGCCCAGATCGTACAGGCACAGGGGATCGGCCAGAACCATGCAGAGCAGGGCAAGCAGGAGCACATCGGCAAAGGTGAAGGCCGGGCGCAGGTTCCGGCGGAAACGCTCGGGAAGCAGATCGGGCACGCAGCGCAACAGGCAAACGATGGCAAGCATCAGGGCGGCCCGCACCAGCGAAGGCGGCGCATCGCCGAGCCATAAATAGGCGGAGGCCAGCGGCAGGCTCAGGAGCCCGATGAGGCTGTAGGCCGGAAAGCGCAGGAACAGCCCCGGCGCGAGGAGCCCCACAATCCCGGTGAGCGCCAACGCGCCCAAGCCGACGACGGCAAGATGCTGTCCGGACAGGGCAAGGCTGTGCGTCAGCCCCGCCGCGTTGATGCGCTCCATGTCCGGCGTGTTGAGCCCATAGCGATCCCCGAACAGCAAGGCCGGGATGATGGAAGATCCGCCGTCCTGCACCCTTGAAAAGCGCCTCGTATCCGCCGGCGCTGCGGAGTGCGCAGGCGAACCTGAATATTCCCGAACCTCTTCAGTCTGCACCTCCCCAATCTGCTCAGGAGCGGACGGGAGGTTCTCCCGCCGTGGGGGTGAAGGCGGTTCGCTCCAAGCGTTTTGGGACGGCAGGGCCGCCTGCCGGGAAGCGTTTCTGTCCGTACTGGAAGGGGAAAGCGTGCGGAGGCCGCTTTCTTCCGGCGGATCCAGCGCGGCGGCGACACGCTGGCGCAGGCGCTCCCGTAGTTCGGCTCCGGCGGAAGGCGTGCCGGATGTACGGATGGCGGCGTCATCCTGTTTGACCCACGTCTGAAAGAAGACGCCTTGGCGATGCCAGTAAGCCTCGCTGTTCCACGTGCCTTGGTTGTGGAAACCGTGGACCGGACGGATTTTCAGATCCGCGGTTATCCGTTGCCCCGGTAGGGGGCGGGGGACGTCGGGCATGTCCTGCCACGTCAGGGCCATCCTGCCGGGGAGCGGTTCCTTTTCGGCGGGGCCCACATCGTCCAGAATGATTTGCAGACGCTGATCCGGCAAGCCGCGGGAACCGACGATCACACCTTCCACGGTGACGGCCCGCCGTGAGGACAGGCTCTTTTCCAGCCATGCCGGGTACTCTTGGGGGACGCGGGGAACGGACTTTTCGCCGATCCACCAGCCTGAGATGACGCACGCAGCCGTCAGCAGGCAGCAGAGAGGGCGGCGCGTCCGGCTGTCCACCCATGCAAACAGGGCGCAGGCCGTTAAAGCCGGAACCGGAAAACGTGCCGTGACGATTCCCGCGACGAACAGCAAGACGCCGGTTTCCCAGAACAGGAGCGGCTGAAGCGGGGGGACGGGCGGCATCGGCTGTTTCGTCGGCATGGCGCAAGTTGTTTGGGAAATGAGAGGGAAGGTTGGGGAAGGGAGGGAAAACTTTTCTGAAGAAAGTGGGCCCCTCTTTTCCCCCTTCCCCGGACCTGCCGGTGCGGAGTCCCTCCCTTTCCAAGGCTTTTCGCGCTAACGAATCCTTTGAAAGGGCTTCGTTGGGGAAAGAGGTTCATACCGACATGTTCCGTTGCGGAGCGCACCTCGAAATGCGAGTGGGATACCGGAAGGACGGAGAAAAAGGGGGAGGGCTGGGCCCTCCCCAAAAGCGTTTTGCCTCGACCGGCTATTTTCCCAGCGTGGCGGCGATGGCGTCGAGGGCCTGCTCCATGAGGTACGGCTGGGCCTGCGTGCCCATGTGCCCGAGGCGGAAGACCTTGCCGTCCATCGGGCCGAAACTGCCGGTGCAGATCAGCCCGTGGCGGCGGAGCGCTTCTTTCCATTCCGGCCACGTAAAGCCTTCGGGGATCATGGCCGCCGTGACGGTCGGCGCGTTGACGGCGTCGGGAGCCGTCCAGAGCTTGATGCCGAGTTCGGCGAGCCCGGCCCGGCACTGGGCCGCTACGGCTTCGTGGCGGGCAAACGCGGCGTCCATGCCTTCCTTGAAGATGGCCTGCGTCCCCGCGTACAGCGCGGCCACCCCGTGCCAGTTCGGGGTGTAGGGGCAGCGTCCGTCCGTGCGCACGGTGCGGAAGGGCAGGATGGCGTCGTAGCCCTGATAGTTCACTTCCTTCATGCGTTCCCACGCGGCGGCGCTGACGCCCACCATGCTCATGCTCGGGGGGCAGCTCAGGCACTTCTGGGAACCGCCGAGCATCAGGTCGACGTTCCATTCGTCCATGTGCACGGGCGCTCCGCCGAGCCCCGCCACCGTGTCCACATAGAACAGAGGCACGCCGAGATCCTTCTTGAGCTTGCCGAGCAGCCCGATGGGGTTCAGGGTGCCGGACGGGGTCTCGCAGTGCACGGCGGTCAGCATGACCGGCTTGACGCGGCGGATGGCTTCCTCCACGGCGGCGAGGTCGCTTTCACGGATGCTGCAGTCATAAGGGAGGGACACCTTTTCCACGATGCAGCCGAAGGATTCGGCCATTTCGCCGATGCCGTCCCCGAAGACGCCGGTACCGACGCTGACCACATGATCGCCGGGTTTCAGGCAGCTTTTCAGCGCGCCCCAGAGGGCGAGCATACCTTCGCCGGTCATCAGGACGACATCGTCCTTTGTGCCCATGAGCTTGCCGATGCCGCGGCTGGTGGCGTCGTAGAGGCACAGGAAGTCGGATTCGACCTGTCCCGAGCCGTAATCCCTGCCGAGGACGGCAATGACGTCTTCGTGCAGGGCGACCGGGCCGGGGACCATGGGAATGGGGGCGTAACTCATGATGATTTCCTTTGTGTTGGCGTTTCGGCGGCGTCGGGGAGGGGCACGTTTTCAAGATCCACAAGCCGGACGTCGCTGTCCGTGATGGTCATGTTGAGGAACAGGCTGCCCGTGCGGGTGAACCGCTGCGGGTCGTCGGTGATGAAAAAACGGATGCGCCCCGTGCGCCCGGCCTGCGGGTGGGCCAGCCCTTTGTCGGCGAGGCGGCGCTTGACCACCTCGGCCGTGGTCGCCGCGGAATCCACGATATGGACTTCCGGCCCGACGACCTTACGGATGGCGGCGGCGAGCATGGGATAGTGCGTGCAGCCGAGCACAAGGCAGTCGGGCGCGGGAGACTTCTCAAACAGCGGCTCAAGGTAGCGTGAAACCACGCCTTCGGCGATGGGGCCGTCGAACCAGCCTTCTTCGGCCAGCGGCACGAACAGGGGGCAGGCGAGGCTGCGGACCTGCGCTTCGGGGCGGCGGCGGAGGATGGCTTCGGCATAGGCCCCGCTGCGGATGGTGGATTCGGTGGCGATGACCGCGATGTCGCCGGAGGGCGAGGCTTCGCAGGCGGCGCGGGAACCGGGCTCGATCACGCCGATGATGGGCATGTCGGGCCATGTTTCGCGCAGGGCGGGAAGCGCGGCGGCGGTGGCCGTGTTGCAGGCGATGACCAACAGCTTGATGCGCTGGCCGATGAGCTTGGCGGCGGCCTGAAGGGAATAGCGGACAATCGTTTTCTGGCTTTTGGCCCCGTAGGGCACGCGGGCGGTGTCTCCGAGGAACAGGTAATCCTCGCCGGGCATGAGGCGGCGCATGGCGTCAAGGACGGTCAGGCCGCCCACGCCGGAATCGAAAAGGCCAATGGGCAGTTGGTCCTGGCCGCATTGTTCCGTAGTCATCAGCATATCCTTTGTCCCATGCCGTTGTATCGGATGGAGCGTTCGCGTCCGGGGCGTCCCGCCGTCCGCGATTTTGATCTTGCGCCTTTGGGAGGCGGAGCCCATGTCAGTCTTCGAAGGGGAGCACCGGGTTACAGCAGCCGTCCCCGTCCATGATCCGGCATTTGCAGGTCGAGACGGGCGCGAACAGGCTGCCGAGGATACGCTCCAGCAGGATGCCTTCGCGCGAGGGCAGCCCTTGCCCGAACGTGGCCCGGATGCCGAGGGTGACGAACTGGACGGCGCGATCCAATGCGATGGACAGGCTGTCGCCCTGAATGAGGCTGCCCGTGAGCACGCTGGAGAACGTGTCCCCCGTGCCGGGGTAGTGGGCGGGGATATATGCGCAATCGATGCGCCAAAAGCGGTCCTCGTCGCGTTCGTAGGCAATGACCGAGGTATTTTGTCCGGGGTCCCTGTCGCCTTCCAGCAGGGGGACGCTTGTGGCGACCACGGTTTGAGGTCCCATTGCGGACAGGCGGCGCAACCGGCCCTTGATTTCCTCGGGCGAGATCCGGGGCGTGAACGGCTCGTCGAGGAGCAGGGCGACTTCGGTGATGTTCGGGGTGATGATGTCGGCGCAGGAGATGAGCCAGCGCATTTTTTCCACCATTTCCGGGGTCATGGTGGGATCAAGGATGCCGTTGTCCCCAAGCACCGGGTCCACGACCGCCAGCCCGCCGGGGGCGAGGCAGTTGCGGATGCACCGGGCTGCCGAATCCATCTGTTCCGGGGAGGCCATGAAGCCGGAGTACACGCCGTCGAAATGGAGGCCGAGCCTTTCCCAGTGGTCGAGGATGCCGCCAAGTTCCGGGGTGAGGTCGCACAGCGTATAGTCCGTGAATTCCACCGTGTGCGTGGAGAGCACCGCCGTGGGCATCGGGCAGACCTGTATGCCCATGCAGGATAGGATCGGGATCGCCACCGTCAGCGAGGTGCGCCCGAAACCCGACATGTCATGGATCGCGGCGATTCTGGGGACTGGATTGCGCATAGCGAGACTCCGGGAAAAGGCTTGGACGGGGGAGGGAAACCCTTCTTTAGAAGGGTTTCCCTCCCCCGAACCCCCTCCCTTCCCAAGACTTTTGACCTTTTTAAGGAAGGGGAGCCCTATTGTTTTCAGAAGGCAGAAGTTTCCCATACCGGGGGCGGCAAATCAAGATCCCGGAAACGGGTCAAAAACAATTTTCATCAAAAGAACAAGTGTGTTATGATGTTTTTCAGGCAAGATCCGCAAACTTTCCCCACCCTGTTCACCTACAGGGAACGCGGCGAACAGGGATTCGATAACGCCGAAAGCCTTTGAAGAGGAGGGGGGAGGGGAAACTTTCTTTAGAAAGTTTCCCCCCTCCGATTTTCTCTTACATCTCCACAGCTTTTTTCAGAGCCGCCACTTCGGCGGGGGTCAGTTCGCGGGCTTCGCCGGGCTTCATGACACCGAGACGCAAGGGGCCTTGCGCGACGCGGACGAGCCGGAGGATGGTCAGATGCAGATCGCGGCACATGCGGCGGATCTGGCGGTTCAGGCCCTGATGCAGGGTCATCTCGAGCAGGGTGCCGCGCTGCCCCGCAGGGGGGCCGGCGTTGCGGGAAACACCGGACAGATCATGGACCTGCCCCGGCAGGACGCGGATTTCCACGGGCGCGAGCTTCTCGCCCTCGGCAAGCGTCATTCCCTTGCGCATGACCTCAAGGGCGCGGTCGGACACCCCGCCCCGGATGAGCACATGATACACGCGCGGCATGTGATGCCGGGGATGTACCACCCGGTTGGTCAATTCACCGTCGTCGGTGAGCAGGACAAGCCCTTCCGAAAAAAAGTCGAGACGCCCGGCGGGATAAAGGCGGCGGGCCTTCCACTTCGCGGGGACGAGATCGAGCACCGTGGTCCGGCCTTCGGGATCGTAGGCCGTGGACACCACGCGCACGGGTTTGTTCAGCAGCAGGTAGCAGGGGGCCTGCGCGATGGGCTGGACGGGCTTGCCGTCCACTTCCAGCTTGTCGGTGCCGGGCGTGACTTGGAGGCCCGGCGAGGCGACGGGCTCGCCGTTGACGCTGACGCGTCCGGCGGCGATGAGCTCGTCGGCCCGGCGGCGGGAACAGACGCCGGCGTCCGCCAGCGCTTTGTTGATTCGTACGGTCTTTTCCATGATACTCCTGGGCGCGCGTGCGCGGGGCCGTTTCCGGCCGGGATTCTCCGCTGGCGCTTGCCGATAATGTGGGCTAGGATGCCCTTTCGTCAAGGAATATGCGAATGAGTAAAAAGAAAGAGACCAAGGAGGAACGCTCCGAGCGCCGCAGGAAAGAACTCCGGCTGGCTCTGCGGGTGTTCCGGTATTTCCTCCCCTACAAATGGGCCATGGTCGTCGCGCTGTTGGCTTCCGCCGTCGTTTCCGGGACTACGGCCGGCACGGCATGGCTGATCAAGCCCGCGCTCGACGACATCTTCATCCGGCAGGACGGCACGGCCCTTCTGTATGTGCCGCTGGCCTTCATCGTACTGACGGCCCTGAAAGGTGCCGGGCGCTACCTGCAAAACTGGTGTATGCATTACAGCGCGCTGCACGTGCTGGAAACCATGCGGCAGGAACTGTTCCAGAAAATCATCACCCTGCCCCTGCATTTCTATGAGGAATCGCAGGTCGGGGCGCTCATGTCGCGCGTCATCAACGACGTGGGCATGATCCGGCAGAGCCTGCCCGCGTTCATACAGATCATCCGGCAGGTGATCACCATGATCAGCCTGCTGTACGTGGTGTTCCAGCAGAACTTCGAACTGGCGTGCTGGGCCATCATCGTCCTGCCCGTCGCCGGGTTCCCGCTGTCGCTGTTCAGCCGGGCCCTGCGGCGGTACGGGCGCAAGAACGCCGAGGTGAACGCCAGCATCTCCAGCATGTTGCAGGAACTGCTCAGCGGCATCCGGGTCATCAAGGCCTTCGCCACCGAAAAGCAGGAAACGGGGCGCTTCAACAAGGAAAACGCCCGGATCATCAACATCAACTTCCGCCAGTCCTGCGTGTCAGAGCTGTCGTCTCCGGTGATGGAACTCATCGGTGCGATCGGCATCGGGCTGGTGATCTGGTATGGCGGCCGCGAGGTTATCCAAGGCGACATGACGCCGGGCACGTTCTTCGCCTTCATGGGCGCGCTTGCCATGCTGTATACGCCCTTCAAGAGTCTGAACGGCGCGAACATGAACGTGCAGAACGCCCTTGCCGGGGCCGAGCGCGTGTTCGCCATCCTCGACGATCCTGCCCTCAAGACCGAACGCGGCGGCACGCTGCCGCTGGACGAGCCTTTCCGCGAGCTGACCTTCCGTGACGTGAGCCTGCACTACGGCGATGAGAGCACGCCCGCGCTCCGGGGCGTTTCGCTTACGGTGAAGGCCGGGGAGCGCATTGCCTTCGTGGGGCCTTCCGGCGCGGGCAAGACCACGCTCGTCAACCTGATCCCCCGCTTCTATGATCCGCAGCGCGGCGAGATCCTTCTGAACGGCAAGCCGCTCAAGGAGTACTCGCTGGCGTCCCTGCGGCGTTCCGTATCGATGGTGTCGCAGGATGCCTTCCTGTTCGACATGACCATTGCCGAAAACATCGCCTATGGGCGCGACCTGTCCTCGGAGCTGGATATGGATCGCGTGCGTTCCGCAGCCGTGGCCGCCTATGCCGACGGCTTCATCCGCGAGCTGCCCGAGGGGTACGAAACGCCCATCGGAGAGCGCGGCGTGCGTCTTTCCGGCGGCCAGAAACAGCGCCTGACCATTGCCCGCGCCCTGCTCAAGGATGCGCCTCTGCTCATTCTGGACGAGGCCACCAGCGCCCTTGATTCCGAATCCGAACACATGGTTCAGAAGGCCCTCGACAACCTCATGCTCAACCGCACCAGCCTTATCATCGCGCACCGGCTTTCCACCATTCTGGAAGCGGATCGCATCGTGGTCATGGAATGCGGGCGCATCGTCGACATCGGGCGGCACGAGGAATTGCTTGGGCGTTGCGAACTGTATACCCGCCTGTACAACATGCAGTTCCGCGCGCACGAAAATATCTGTGGCTGTGAAACCGATCTTGTGGAGTCCTGATGCCTCATTCTGGAAAATCGTTGCTCGGAGCCCTTTCCGCGCCCGTGTATTGGCTGTACCGCCTGTGGTGCCGCTCGCTGCGCTATACCGAAATCAACCGCGCCGCCATCGAAAACACGACCGATCAGGGCCGTCCCGTGGTCCTGTCGCTGTGGCATGACGAACTCTTTCCCCTGATTTACCTGAAACGCCGGCTCAACATCATTGCGCTGGTCAGCCAGAGCGACGACGGCGACCTCCTCGCCGGGGTGCTGGAACGCATGGGCCTTGAAACGGCCCGGGGGTCCAGCTCCCGGGGCGGGGTGAAGGCCCTTCTTGCCGCCGCCCGCCGGATGCGCGAATCCGGGATCTGCGGCTGCGTGACTGTGGACGGCCCGCGCGGCCCGCGCCATGAAGTCAAGGAAGGCGCGATATTCCTCGCCGCCCGTGCGGACGCGCCCATCGTGCCCATCCGTCTGTTCATGGAACGGCGCAAGGTCTTCAAAAGCTGGGATCGTTTCCAGCTTCCTTTGCCGTTCAGCCGGGTTTCGATGGTGTGCGCCGACGCCTACCGCGTCGAATGCGATATCCGCGATCCCGAAGCCGTAGCGCGCGAGTGTCGCCGCCTTGAGGAAAAGCTTGAGGCCCTGAAAGCGCCCGAACTGCCGCCTTCCCCTTCCTTGCTCCACCAGCTTTCCCAGGCGTTTTCCCGGGCCATGTGCCGGGTGGGCTATGGCTTCGCCCTTCTGCTCGGCAAACTCGGCTTTTCCCGTATCCGTTCGCTTGCCAAGGGGCTTGGCTCCCTGCTCTGGACATGCCTGCCCAAGCGCCGCCGTCTCGCCACGGAGAGCATAGCCCGGCACCTTGAACTTTCGCAGGCAACGGCGGAGTCGCTGGCGCGGGCCAGCTTCACGCACAACGCCCGTTCGTTCCTCGAGTCGGTCCTCGTTCCCGAGTTCGGCTTGTCCCATCCCTTGCTCGACGTGGAGCGCCCGGATCTGCTGGAGCGTCTCAAACGAGGAGAGCGCCCCAGCGTGATAACAACGGCACATCTCGGGGCTTGGGAACTGTTGGCCAGCCTGCTTGGGGATGTATCCGACCATCCGCGCCTGACGGTCGTGCGGACGTATAAAAACAAGCTGATGGATTACGTCACCACGCGGCTGCGCTCTTCTCATGGGGCGGACGTCATCGGGCACCGGGAAGCGGCTTTTCCCGTATTGCGGGCACTCAGGAAGAACGGGTACGCGGCGTTTCTCGCGGATCACAATACCAGCCGAAGCGAAGCGTTTTTCCTGCCGTTCCTTGGCGAGGAGGCCGCCGTCAACAAAGGGCCCGCTGTCCTTGCCGTCCGGGCCAAGGCCTTGGTCTGGCCCATCGCGTTGATCCGCGACGGGGATCGGTATCGTATTATTATAGAGGAGCCGCTGGACACGGCCCTCCTTGAAGGTGATGCTGAGGAAAAAGCGCTCGCGGTCGCCGCATTTTATACGGAGGCCAATGAGCGCATGGTCCGCCGCGCGCCCGATCAATGGTTCTGGATGCACAACCGCTGGAAGACGAAGCGGATTATGGACGATTGATTGAACTGGAGGGGCGGGGGGACTTTTCTGAAGAAAAGCTTCCCCCGCCCCTCCAAAGACTTTTGGGCTTGCCGAATCCCTGTCCACGTTTTTTCTGTATTGTATGGATGGGGAGAAAAGGCGGGCGGTGGAAAAGCAGATCCATGAAGGCGGAAAAGCCGGAAAGCGTCCGGCGTTGACCGGCCGTTCCGTTTTCTGTAGGCAGAGAGGAACGGCTTTTTTTGTATGGACATTCCGTTCTTAGAGCATGTGTGCAACGCCCCAGCGCCGGACGCACGTTCAGTGCGCTCCAATGCGGCACGGGTTCCGCCGAAAACGACGATTCTCGGCGGAATGGACCTCTGAAACGCGATGCTTTCAAAGGTAATCCGCTCTGGAACATCACCTTGTCATCAAAGGAGTTTTCCATGCCAGTCGCGTATATCACCGGAGCTACGTCGGGAATCGGCCGGGCCACCGCCGAACGTTTTATTGAGGAAGGCTGGACCATCGTTGCGATGGCCCGCCGCGAGGAACGCTTGCAGGAGTTGCAAGACGCGCATCCCGGCAGCGTCCACTGCTTCAAGCTGGATGTGCGGGACAAGGCGGCTGTCGAACACGTTTTCTCCGAGGCAAAGGAGCGTTTCGGCGCGCCCGACGTCCTCGTGAACAATGCGGGGCTGGCCCTTGGCTTGGAGCCGGCTCAGGCGTGTTCGCTCGACGATTGGGATACGATGGTGGATACGAACATCAAGGGCCTGCTGTACTGCACGCGCGCGGCGCTGCCCGGTATGGTGGAGCGCCATTCCGGGCATGTGGTGAACCTCGGTTCCATCGCCGGGACCTATGCCTACCCCGGCAGCAACGTGTATGGCGCGAGCAAGGGGTTCGTGCTCCAGTTCTCACGGGGCTTGCGCTGCGACCTGCACGGGACCGGCGTTCGCGTGACCGACGTCGAGCCCGGTTTGCTCGAATCCGAATTCTCCAATGTCCGTTTCAAGGGCGACGAATCGCGCTTCGATACGCTCTACGAGAACGCGTACCCGCTCCGGCCCGAGGACATCGCCGACACCATCTGGTGGGTCGTTTCCCGCCCCGCGCATGTGAACGTCTCACAGGTCGAAGTCATGCCCACCACGCAGTCGCTCGCCTCCGCCCGGGTATTCAAGGGGTAACAGCCCTCCAAGGGGGGTAAACTTTGAATACTCTTGCCATCTCATGAAAATTGCATGTAACTTTTGAGAAAAACATTCGGAAGCCAGCAACCTCCATCCTCCCAATGCCTCAACATTCGGTTTTCCCAAGCCCGTCGGCAGGGATTCGATAAGCGTAAAAGTGCTTGAAGGGAAAGGGGAGGCGCGGGCCGCGCTGGTGGGTTTGGGGAAGGGAACGGGAAACTTTTTACAGGAAGTTTCCCGTTCCCCTCCCCAACTTTTTTTACTTCCAGCCTTCGGCGCGTTCCCGCAGGACTTTTTCACCGTAGCGCTCGAACATCCCCCACGCCCACGCATGGGTCATGTCCGGGGGGCAGGAGACGTTCACGTCGGCGTTTTCCGCAGCTTCCCACGGGCCGCCGATGCGGGCCACGAGATTGGGGATGTCGAGCCAGGTGCTCTGGCTGTAGTCGATGTGGATGTTCAGCCAGTGGCGGACGTTGGGGATTTTCCGGCGGGGCGCTCCCTTGCGCGATACGGGGTCGAGGCTGATCAGGAGATCAATGGGCGCGTCGAGCTTGCGGGCGACGAGGTTGACCGCCGCGTCCCCGCCCCAGCTGTGCCCGATAAGAGCCACGGAATGGCCTTTGGAGGCGTAGATGTTCACGATGTCGTGCATTTTGCGGCTTTCGTAGTGCTCGCGGAACCAGACGTCGTGTCTGGCGCGCAGATCGGCGGGATAGCGGGCGCTGACGGCATAACTGTTCCCGAGGATCTGATCGAGGAAGCCGCCGATGACCAGAACCAGAGGCCGCAGATCCTGCGCTTCGAGGGCCGCCGCTTTTTCCATGAAAAGCTTTTCCTGCGGCCTGTCCCGGATGGGGGACAGGCCGCACAGATCCAGAAGCCGTTCGGGATTGCGCTGAAACGTGAAATTCATCGGCTTTTCCTTTTCTATTGAAATCGGGCGGGGGCGCCGCCGGGCGTTTCCCGCGCGAAAAACCGGGGAGGAAACGTTTTTGCCCAACAACGCACTCTAGAATGTCAAAGCCCCGCATCCTTGGCAAGCGGGTGAGAACCCTCTTTTTCCAAATGAAAAGCCCCTGCGCGATTTCCGCACAGGGGCTTTGGAAAATCCACCTTCACCCAAAGTCGGGAGAGGGGGGAGAGGGAGGCCCCATCTTCAGAAGGGGCCTCCTTCCAAGTCTTAATTGTCTTTCAACGCGAACGTTCCGTTTTCCTTTTTCACGTCCATGGCGATCTTCCAGAGCACGGAGATGATGATGCCTCCGAGCCCGTAGACGCCGAGCGCGACGAGGATTTCAGGAATGGTCGGAGTGTACTCGGTGACGGTTTCGAACATGTTGGGCACGAAGCCGCCGATGAGCAGGCCGAGGCTCTTGTCGATCCACGAGGCGATCACGAGGAGGATAAGGGCCCAGGGCAGGATTTTGTCGTTGTAGCGCAGTGCCGGGGGGATCAGCATGAGCAGGGACAGCACGGCGAACACGACGGCGGTCCACATCCAGCTGTTGATCCACGCCATATGCCCATCATGACCCGTGAAGAGGTACAGGATGGAGTGCTGGTGTCCGGGGATGCCGCTGTAGAAAGCCGTGAAGATTTCCAGCAGGTAGAAGAACACGTTCACGCACATCGCATAGGTGATGATGGTGGACAGGGTCTTCATGGCTTCGCGGCCGGGCTCGAAGCCGGTCACGCGGCGCACGGCCATCAGGAGCAGCAGCAGGATGGCCGGACCGGAGCAGAACGCGGAGGCGAGGAAGCGGGCGGCCATGATGGCGGTGAGCCAGTAGTGGCGGCCCGGGATGCCGGCGTACAGGAAACCGGTGACGGTGTGGATGGAGAAGGCCCAGATGATGGAGATATAGATGAGGACCTTGATCCACTTCGGCGGCTTCACGTCGTTGCGGGCGGCTTCAAGGGTGACCCAGCCGATGATGATGTTCAGGAGGAGATAACCGAACAGAACGGTCATATCCCAGAACATCACGGAGTTCGGCGTGGGATGCAGCAGCACGTTGAGAGCGCGCTGCGGCTGCCCGAGGTCGACCACGATGAAGAGCATGCACATGATCACGGCACCCACGGCCATGAATTCGCCGAAGATGATGATCCGTTTGAACTTCTCGTAATGGTGGAAGTAGGCGGGGAGCACGAGCATCACAGCGCCCGCGGCCACGCCGACGAAGTAGGTGAACTGGGCGATGTACAGCCCCCAGGAGACGTCGCGGCTCATGCCGGTGATGGCAAGGCCGATGTTCGCCTGGAAGATGTACACGATGAAGCCGAGGCCAAAGATTGCGCCAAGGAAGCAAAGCCACAGGTAGAAGCGCGGCCGGCCTTTGAGAATCAGTTCGAGCATGGCGGCCTCCTAGATGATGTAGTACACGCCGGGCTGGGTGCCCAGAGTGGGTTTGCGGCGGATGGTGAAGTTCTCCGACAGGGCCTGACGCACGGGCGAACCCGGATCGTTCAGGTCGCCGAAGATCATCGCGCCTTCGGAGGCTTCCACGCAGGCGGGGAGCTTGCCCTGAGCCAGGCGTTCGGTGCAGAACGTGCACTTCTCGACCACGCCGCGGGTACGCATGGGGAACTCGGGGTTCACATCCTTCACGTAGGGCTGCGGATCGCGGAAGTTGAAGCTGCGGGCGCCGAACGGGCAGCCGGCCATGCAGAAACGGCAGCCGATGCAGCGGTGGGGGTCCATCACCACGATGCCGTCCTCACGCTTGAAGGTGGCGGCGGTGGGGCACACGCGTACGCAGGGCGGGTTTTCGCAGTGGTTGCACAGCAGGAGGAAATCGCCGTGCAGGAACTTTTCGGGCATGTAGGCGTTCACGTCGTCAGGGAAGACGTGGGCGTACTTGTCCGTCCAGATCCATTTGACGTCCTGGTTGCCGGGGATGGTGGGCACGTTGTGGGCATGGTGGCACGCGTCGATCACGCGCTGGAAATGTTCCGGCGAGGTGAACTTGCGGGTGTCGATGACCATGGCCCAGCGTTTGGCGTGCAGGGCATCAGGTTCGTTGGTGTAGCTGCCCTTGGCGGGCGCGGTGCCCGCCGGGAGGGCGCTGGCCTTGCTCCCGGTTGCGAGGGTCAGGGCGGAAGCCGTGCCCAGCGCAAAGGCGGAGAGACCGGCTATCTTCAGAAAGTCTCTTCTGCTTTTCATTAGTTGTTCCCCCTCGGCGCGATGTGGCAGGTCCAGCAATACGGATCAACGTTGTTGCTGTTGTGGCACTTGTCGCAGAAGTCGGCCTTGTTCGTATGGCAGGCCATGCACGTATCCTGAAGGCTGATGACCCACTTGCGGCCATCGGTGGCGACGTATTCGCGCTTGCCTTCGCGGATGGCTTCATCGCGCCAGGTGTTCAGCAGGGCCATGTGTTCGGCACGCATCCATTCCTTGGACTCGATGCACTTGTCCTTGCCTTCGCCCGTGGGCAGGGCGACTTCGGGGTAGACGTAGGTCTTGCCGCCGAGGTTCAGCCAGAAGGGCGAGGTGAACGCCACTACGGCGATCAGGACGCCGGGGATGATGTATTTGGCATTATACATGGTTTAATTGTCCTCCTCGGCAGAAGCGGCGAGCTCTTCAACGGCCTCTTCCTCTGGCTCGGGGTCGGGGCATTCGAGGTCTTCCTGACGCAGGTTCATGGTACGGGGCTGTTCGCCCTTCATGACCAGCGCGTTGGCGACCAGTTCGTGCAGGCCGCTGACGGTGACGCCCGGCGCCCAGTAGTTGGCGAGAGGCGGCAGCGTGGCGCGGTCGATGGCGCAGACGCAGGACATCCAGTTGACGCCGTTCTTTTCCTGCACGTAGCGGAGGGCGTTCCCGCGGGGGAAGCCGGCGCGCAGGCGCAGTTCCATGATTTCCTCGGTGTTGAGGCCGGAACCGGAACCGCAGCAGAAGGTTTCTTCCCGGATGGTGTGCGGGGGCATTTCCACGAACTCGGGGCAGACGGCGCGCAGCACGGCGCGGGGCTCTTCGAGCATACCCATGGCGCGGGCCGGGTTGCAGGAGTCGTGGAAGGTGGTGATGATGCCGGTGTTGCGTTCGGGGCGGAGATTCAGCTTGTTGTGGTGAATCAGGTCGGCCGTGAACTCGGCGATGTGCACCATCTTGGTGGCCCGTGCGTTTTCAAAGCGCGTGCCGGTGATGGGGGACGTGGGAACGTCCATCATGCCTTCGGGCGCGGGGCCGTTGTAGGTCGCCATGTACTGGTTGATGACGCGCCACATGTGACCGCATTCGCCGCCGAGGATCCATTTGGAGCCGAGGCGCTTGGCTTCCGCGTACATCTTGGCGTTCAGCTTCTTCGCCATGTCGAAGGACACGAAGGAGCCGAAGTTGCCGCCTTCGGAGGCGTAGGTGGACAGGGTGTAGTCCAGCCCAAGCTCGTGGAACAGCATCAGGTACCCCATGAAGGTGTAGATGCCGGGTTCCGCGAACACGTCGCCGGAAGGCGTGATGAAGAGGATCTCGTGCCCCTTCTCGTTGAAAGGCGGATCGATATGGATACCGGTGATGGTTTCGATATCTTCGCAGAGGAATTCAACGATTTCCTTGAAGGCGTGGGGCTGGATGCCGAGGTGGTTGCCCGTGCGGTTACAGTTGGACACCGGTTCCATGATCCAGTTGATGCCGAGGCCGAGCTCATGCAGCAGTTCGCGGACGATAGCCGTGATTTCGGCGGTATCGATGCCGTAGGGGCAGAACAGCGAGCAGCGGCGGCATTCGGTGCACTGGTAGAAGTAGGTGAACCATTCTTTGATGACGTCGGTGGTCAGCTTGCGGGCGCCCGCAACCTTGCCGAGGAGACGCCCGGCGGTGGTGAAGTCGCGGCGGTACACGGAACGGAGCAGTTCCGCACGCAGCACAGGCATATTTTTCGGATCGTTGGTGCCGAGGAAGAAGTGGCATTTGTCGGCGCAGGCGCCGCAACGCACGCAGGTATCCATGAAGATCTTGAGGGAACGGTGCTTGGCAAGACGTTCCTTCAAGGCCTTATAGATGATTTCTTCCCAGTTTTCGGGCAGGTGCCAATCCTCTTCCTCAGGCTGCCACGCGTGGGGATGAGGCATGTGCAGCCCTTCCATGATATCCACCTTGGCGGGATAGGCGTACATGCCGGCCTTGATCTCGGTCTTGACGTCCATCCAGCTCTTTTCGGGGAAACTCGCACGGGAGGCGATCATTTCTTCCGGTTTTGGCATTTTGGCCATTAGGGAAACTCCTTACTTGGACGGGGCCGGGGCCGCGGGTTCAACGTCTTCGGGCTGCTTTTCCAGGGGCAGGCCAGCCTCAGCCATCAGATCACGGAAGTCGTCCTCATATTCCGCATAGGTGCGGTAAGGGGCGTTCGGGTTGTTCCAGGGATTGACGTGGCGGACTTCACGCGTGTTGCAGCGCATGTTGCGGGTGGGGGACATGAAAATGCCGCCCATGTGCATCAGCTTGCTGAAGGGGAAGTAGATGAGCAGCACGCTGACGAGCGCGACATGGGTGAAGAACAGGGGGTTCAGGCCCACGGCGGACTGCGGCGTGAAGTGCAGGATGCCCATGATGAACACCTTGGCCTGCGCGATGTCGACCTTGTCGAAGTAGCGCATACAGATGCCGGTGCCGATGATGCCCATGATGAGGAACAGCGGGAAATAGTCGTTGGCGAGGGAGATGTAGCGCACTTTCGGGTTCGCCAGGCGACGGCCGAAGAGGAACAGGACAGCCACCACGATGAGCATGTCGGTCATGAACAGGCGCGGCACGCCGACCTGCATGATGCCGTCGAAGAACTCGAGCCACGTCAGGCAGACCGGAACGGGTTCGATGAAGAACCGGAAGTGCCGGATGAAGATGACCAGGAAACAGTAGTGGAAGGTCAGCGCGAAGACCCACAGCCATTTGGAGGAGAAATAGGTGACGCGCGGCCCCACGGAGCTGACTTCCGCAGAGGTGTTGCGGAACAGCGAACGGAACAACAGCACTTCGAGGATCATACGGCCTACGACAGCGGCGTTGCTCATGGGCGTGTCGAGGCGGTTCGGCTTGATCCAGTCCAAGGAACGCTCTTGACCACCCGTAGTGGGGATGGCGAAGGGCACGGGCGATTTCGCCCACCAGCAGGTGATGCGCCAGATGATCCCGCAGACGAAGACAACCGCGGCCAACAGAGGCAGCGCCACACCCAGCAGAGACTGGAATCCGGCGACCGCCCCCGACCAGGCGATGGCTCCGATGAGCAGGACTGCCACGAGTGAAACTATCATTCCCTACCTCACTCCAGGCTTAAAGTTTGACATATCCAAATCCGTAACCACAATAAAAAGGATTCCGAAAGGGAAACAGGAAACAGGGCCTATTCCCCGTCCTGATTTTCCACCAGGCCATGTCTGGCCGCCCAGCGCCTGATCTGAGACGCCTCCCTGCGCTGTTGGGCCACACGCTCGGCGTAGACCTGCTCCCGATCCGCAAGGTACAGGTTGAAGGCCATGAGGCAGAGCGTGTCCAAACGATCCCCCATGTCCAGGAACCCCTGGACATCCCCGGCGGCCAGCATGTCCGCAAGGAGCAGTTCACGAAGCACGGACTTGTACAGGTACAGCACGCCGACGGCCTGTTCGGGCTTGAGGTCCTGCACCGCGCGGATACGGATCAGTGCCGCCACAGAGGCGTGCACTTTCTCCATGTCGACATCCCGGCCCGTGACGGCGTCGTAGATCTGTTCCCCGGCGGCGCGGGTGGCGTGGCCGACGGGATTGGCGAACTGATCGCGTTGCGTCCGAATGAAACCGGTGGTCTCAAAAGGATACATGGCGAACACGGCTTCGGTCCATTTTTGGATAGCCGCGTCGCGCCGAGCCGAGATGATGTCTTCAGTGCTCATGCTTGCTCACATCAAGGTTAAGAAGGGGATTTGGTTCTCCTGCGCTGCATAATCAAAAACAAGCGTCCGCCCCGAAAGGTTGCGGCCCGCCTGTTTCGTCGAGTGCCTCCGAACCTGAAAATCATACGCCGTCTGCACCCTTACGCGATTTTGGCGGATTTCACAAGACCGGCTTGAGAGGGGAGTGTTTGGCTGTTCAGACAAACAGTATATAATCTTCCGGAACTAAATAAAATAATATTTTTAGAGCGATTATTTGCCGCGTCCGGCTTCGCCCATATCCGAGGGGGCATCCGACCCCGCCGGGCAAGCCTGTTTGCCAGGGGGAGCCGGACGATTGGACGGCCCGCCCCAGGCCATTTCAGGACAACAAAAGGGACACATCCGGTTGCGGCATTGTACTGCCGCAACCGGGCGTGTCCCTTTGCAATGCGGTTTTGGGACTACAGGGCATGGGGGGCAGCATTGTGGAACGGAGGACCTTAATGCTGCCTTCATTCCCGCTCACGCCAGGTTCGTCACTTCGTCGCCGCTGTTGCCACTTCCACCGATGGTGTTTTCGAGCTTGCCCTTGAGGTTGTCGCGGAGACGCCCGGCGAGCTGGGCGACGGATTCGTTGAGGCTGGCGGGCGCGTGATCGCCCTGCGCCTCCTGCGGGATGCGGCTGTGGGCCACGGTCATGAACAGCTTGATCCGGTTGAGCTGGTTCGCCTCGCTGCTGCCGGGATCGTAGTCCACCGCCATGAGGTTGGCGTGGGGCCGGATGCGCTTCAATTCCTTGAGTACGCCCTTGCCCGTAATGTGGTTGGGCAGGCAGCCGAACGGCTGGAGGCACAGGACGTTGCCCACCCCGTGGTCGATGAGTTCCAGCATTTCCGCCGTGAGCAGCCAGCCTTCCCCGGCCTGATTGCCCGTGGAAACGATGCCTCGCACGCTGCGGGCCAGATCCGCAATCCGGGAAACGGGGAGGAACCGGCTGCCTTCGAGCGCCCGGCGCATGGCGTCGCGCAGGGATTCGATGCGCTTGATGAGCAGCCAGTTGCTGAAGGCGGGGAATGCCTTTCCGCCCATGTGCCGCCACAGATAGACGGGATCGAGCAGGCAATAGAGGAAAAAGTCCATAAGATCGGTCAGGACGGGCTCGCCGCCTTCTTCCATAATGTGGCGGATGACTTGATTGTTGGCGTCGGGATGGTACTTGAGCAGGATTTCGCCCACGATGCCCACGCGGGGCAAGGGTGCGTGAGCCTGACGGATGGCCGAGAAATCCCGCACGATGCTCCGCATGTGCGACTTGAACAGCGAGCTGTCGCCCCGCGCCGCGCTGAACTTCACGCGGTTCATCCAGTGGGCCAGCCGATCGTCCGTATCCCCGGCGTTGCGCTCATGGGCGCGGGTGGACAGCGAGACGCGCTGGAGCATGTCCCCGTAGAGGCAGCCCAGGATGAGCCGGTGCAGCAGGCGCGCGGAGATGGCGAATCCGGGCTGTCTGTTCAGGGAACCCCCGCTCAGGGTCAGGACGGGCACATCCCCGAACCCGGCCTCGCACAGGGCCTTGCGGAGCAGCGCCGGGTAGTTGGTCGCCCGGCAGGGGCCGCAGGTCTGCGCCAGCATGAGGGCCGTGCGCTTGGGATCGCACCGTCCGCTTTGCAGGGCGTCGATAAGCTGCCCGATGACCACGATGGCGGGGTAGCAGGCGTCGTTGTGCACGTAGTTGAGCCCGGTTTCGATGGCCTCGCGGCTGACCGTGGGCAGGATTTCCAGATTGTAGCCCGCGCTGGAAATGGCCTTGCCGATGATGTCGAAGTGCAGGGGGGACATCTGCGGGGCAAGGATGGTGTGTGTCTGGCGCATCGGTCTGGTGAACACCGGACGGAAGGCGGAAGCGGCGGGCCGGGGAGTGGGCGGCGTCTCGCGCCGCTCCTCCACGGCGGCGAGCAGGGAGCGGATACGGATGCGGGCCGCGCCGAGGGACGCGCCCTCATCGATCTTGATGAGCGTATGCAGCTTTCCGGCGCTGGTGAGGAGTTCCGACACCTGATCGGCGGTGATGGCGTCGAGGCCGCATCCGAACGAGGTCAGCTGCACCAGTTCGAGGTTGGGGCGCGTGCACACCAGCGCCGTGGCCCGGTACAGACGGGAATGATAGGTCCACTGGTCCACGACCCGGAGCGGTTCGGCGGGATGCCCGAGGTGCGCCACACTGTCCTCGCTGAGCACGGCGGCGCCGAGGGAGGCGACGAGTTCGGGCAGACCGTGATGGACCGCCGGATCGGCATGGTAAGGCCGCCCGGACAGCACGATGCCGAGCTTGCCGGTGCGTTCCAGTTCGGCGAGCACCCGTTCGCCTTCGGCCCGGAGTTCGGTGCGGTAGGCTTCCTGTTCGAGGGCGGCGACGCGTACGGCTGCGCGGAGCTCCTTTTTCGGAATGCCGAACAGGTCATGCAGCGCGGCAACGAGCGTGTCGGGATGTTCCAGCGACACGAACGGCGTGTACAGGGTGCAGTCCTGTTCCAGCAGTTCGTCCGTATTCAGGCGGATGACTTCCGGGTACCCGGCCACCACCGGACAGTTGTAGCCGTCCGCGGCGTCTTTGCTCTCCCGGCGCTCGCGCGGCAGGCAGGGGAAAAAGATGCGCTTGAGCCCCTTGCGCAGGAGCGAGGCGATGTGCCCGTGCGCGAGCTTGGCGGGGTAGCAGACCGTTTGCGAGGGCATGGACGACAGGCCGAGATCGAAAAGCTCCTTGCCCGACGGCGGGGACAGCTCCACGCGGTAGCCCAATTCCGTGAACAGCGTGAACCAGAACGGGTAATGCTCGTACATATTGAGCACGCGGGGGATGCCGATGCGCCCGCGCGGGGCGTCGTCCTGCGGGAGCGGTTCGTATCCGAACAGGCGGCGTTCCTTCCATGCGTACAGGTTGGGCATGGACGGGCGGGCCGCTTCGCCGCCGGAAGCGCCGCGTTCACAGCGGTTGCCGGACACGAGTTTCCGGCCGTTGGAAAAGCGGTTGACCGTGAGCAGGCAGTGGTTGCCGCATCCCTTGCAGCGCAGGGTTTTGGCGGAAATATCGAGGGAGCGCAGGGAAGCCGACGTCAGGGGCGTGGGGACCGCGCCGTCGGGCGTGCGGCTGCGGGCGAGCAGGGCCGCGCCGTAGGCCCCCATGAGCCCGGCGATGTCGGGGCGGCACACATGATGGTCAAGGAGCCGTTCCATGACCCGCAGCAGGGCATCGTTCAAAAACGAGCCCCCCTGCACCAGCACGCGGTCCCCAAGTTCGGCGGGCGTGCGCAGGCGCAGGACTTTGTACAGCGCGTTGCGGGCCACGGCGTAGCACAGCCCGGCGGCGATGTCGCCGATGTCCGCGCCTTCCTTCTGCGCCTGTTTGACCTTGGAATTCATGAACACGGTACAGCGCGATCCCAGATCCACGGGATGCCGGGCGAACAGGGCGGCGCGCACGAACGCCTCCATGCTCAGGTTGAGGCTGCGGGCGAACGTTTCGAGGAAGGCCCCGCATCCGGCGGAGCAGGCTTCGTTGAGGGTCACGCCCGCGATGAGGCCGTCCCGCGCCTTGAGGCACTTCATATCTTGGCCGCCGATGTCGATGACGTACGTCGCATCGGGCACGAGGCGGCAGGCGGCCTTCAGGTGTGCCACCGTTTCCACGTCGGCGGACAGCGAGCCGAGGGCGGCCTGCGCGAGCTGCGCGCCGTAGCCCGTGGCTACGCTGGACTGGATCCACGCGCCTTCGGGCAGGCTGTCGATGAGATCGGCAAGGTAAGGCAGGAGCCCCGCCAGCGGATCGCCCTGATTGCGTTCATACCATGAAGTCAGGACAGCGCCGTCGGCATCGGCAAGCACGGCCTTGACCGTCGTTGAGCCGAGGTCCACGCCGAGGAAGAGCGGGCCGGACGCGGATTCCAGCGGCTTGCGCGGGGCGGCGTCCCGGTTGTGGCGTTCGCGGAACAGATCGTAGTCGGCTTCGTTGTCGAACAGCGGAGGGAGGGAGGCCGTCCGATCCCCGGCATCGCCCCGCACGCGGGCGCGTTCGGCCAGCGTGCCCAGCGTGACGGGCTCCATGTCGGCCATGCGGGCCGCGCCGGGCAGATCCACAAGGCTCAGGGCCGTGCCGAGCGCGACCATATATTGGGCGTTCGGGAACGGCACCACCTCTTCGGGCGCGAGCCTGAGCGTGGCGATGAAGCGTTTGCGGAGTTCGGGCAGGAAGTGCAGCGGCCCGCCGAGGAAGGCGACCTTGCCCCGGATGGGATTCCCGCAGGCCAGCCCGCCGATGGTCTGTTCGACCACGGCCTGAAAGATGGAGGCGGCGAGGTCTTCCCGTGCGGCCCCCTCGTTGAGCAGAGGGACCACGTCGGTCTTGGCGAATACCCCGCAGCGGGAAGCGATGGGGTACAGGGTCGTGTAGTTCGCGGCAAGCTCGTTCAGCCCGGAGGCGTCGGTGTGGAGCAGCGCCGCCATCTGATCGATGAACGCCCCGGTGCCGCCCGCGCAGGCTTCGTTCATGCGCAGATCCATGCCTTGGCTGAGGTAGAGGATCTTGGCGTCTTCGCCGCCGAGTTCCACGGCCACATCGGTTTGCGGGGCAAGCACGGCGATGGCCCGGGAGGCGGCCACGACTTCCTGCACGAACGGCAGCCCGAGGGTTTCCGAGAGCCCAAGGGACGCGGAGCCGGTGATCGCCGCCGAAACCGCCATGCCGGGATACTTGAGGGCTAGCTGGTCGAGCATGGTGGAAAGCGTCTGCCGGACGGCCGCTCCATGACGCAGGTATTGCGCCTCGAGCAGTTTGCCGTCCGCGGCGACGAGCGCGAGTTTGGCCGTGGTTGAACCAATGTCCAGCCCCAGAAATACGCTTCTTTCCATCATGGATCTCCTTGCCTTGCGGGGGAGCCGGCCGCCGACAGCGGAAACCTCCATAAGCGACTGCATCGCTTCTTTACTGCCATCGGAAAACGGCTCAGAAAAAGGAACGGCGCCTTTATCTCTGTGTATAACATCGTGTCTTTTTTTAACCAGATACCCAATGATAATAAAAAAGTATAGAGTATCAACGTATTGTATTCTAATGTCGACAATGCGCAACGAGCGTGTTCTGCTCAGATGTCTGATGCCGCCATTTCACATGGTTTTGGTTCCGATGGCAAGCGGGAAACGGGTGAATAACCGAACAACAAGACCGCAATAGATCGGCAGTACAGAAAGCGAACGTGTAAAAACTCTTTGCAACAGCTTCTGAGGCGGCACGAGAGGCGGTGCGGGCGCAGCTTTGCCGCTTTATGCGGAATGCCCGAGCCATTCTTGGCAGGCTCGCCCTTGATGACAGGCTCTCCAGAACCGAGGGAATGCCGACGCCATGATCATGCAAACGCATCCTTGCCGTGAGCCTCAAGAGGCCCTTTTCGCCTTGATCCGCAAGGACGAAAGCCGGACCGTATCCTATGAACAGCCGCAGGAGGAGTATTTTTCACGGTAAAGGCTGGCGCGCTCCCGCTTCGCCGCACAACCGGAAGCACTTTCACTCATTGTCCAACCAGTCCGTATCTCTTTCTTTAGAAGAAGTTAGACATTAATTCAAATTAAAATTTCAATTTTAAATTAGTATTCTCCGATGGACTGAAGGCCGACAGCAATCGCCCTCCTGCCCACAACTCATTGCACTTTCTTGCAAAGCGGATCAGAGAGGCGCGTTCATGAGGCTTGCCGCAGGAATGGGGGGATGAAACGTGTTGAGGTAAGGCAGAGGTCTGAGCTTTTTTCTATGGATTGGCCGTTTCCAGAGCAACCGGAAAGGGGACCTGTTTCGCTCTCCCCTTAAAAACTTCAGATTGGAACGAACTCCCGTTGCGTGGCCTCCCCACCCGTCAAAAGTCTTTGGGAGAGGAGGGATGGGGGTGTGGGGGAAGGGAGGAGAGGGCTTTCTCCAGAAAGCCCTCTCCTCCCTTCCCCCACATTTCACATCTTTCCCGTATAGATCAGAATGCCGTTGGCAATGCCGCGCGCAATGGAGGCGCGGTATGCGTCGACGGCCAGACGTTCGGCTTCGGTCTTGTTGGTGCAGTAGCCCACTTCGATCAGCACGCCGGGCACCCCGGAACGGCGCAGGACATGGAAGGGGGCGGTCTTGATGCCGCCGTCGTGGGTCCGGTAATTCTTTTTCCTGAGATACTTGAGCGTCGTCTCGTGGACGTTCCGCGCAAGGCGGCGGGATTCCTGTTTCTGGATGGTGAAAAGGCGATGGGGCGGCAGCTTTTCCCGCGTGGCGCGGCTGCGGTCGCGGAGGGCGTTTTCGACGGCGGCGAGGCGGGTTGAGGCCGAGGTGCGGGAAACGTCGAGATAGTACGTCTCAAACCCCTGCACGCCTTCGGACGGGTTGGCGTTGACGTGGATGGAAATGAACAGGTCGGCCTTGTTGGTGCGGACTTTGTCGGCCCTCTGCTCCAGCGTGATCCATGTGTCGGAGCGGCGCGTGTACCGGACGTTGAGGCCGCGCGAGGACAGGATCGCCCCCACGCGCTTGGAGATGTCCAGTGTAAGATCCTTTTCCCTGATGCCGTTGTGGTGCGTGCCGGGGTCTTTGCCGCCGTGCCCCGGATCGATGAGCACCGTTTTTACGCCGAGGCGGAACGGTTTGCCTCTAGGCTGTTTTTGCTTGCTTGCCTTGCTGGCGGCGGAAGGCGATTGCCGTTTTTCTTTGGGCGAGAGCGTCGCAAGGTAACTGGAGGCGTCCTTGGCCGTATTGGAAGAAGGGTATTTTTTGAGGATCTGTTGGAGCAGTTCTTGCGCTCCGGCCTTGTCGCGGAGGATCTGGCCCCGCAGCCGTGCCGCCCGGTACAGGCTGTCGTCGGCCAGCGAGCTTTTGGGATAGAGGCGGACGAGCTGGAGATACCGGTCCACCGAGCGCCGGGCGTCCTTGGCATTGGAGGCGCAGCGGGCCAAATGATCCAGCGCTTCGGCGGAGCGGAACAAGGCCGCTGAGCGCTCTTTCCATTTTTTTTCGACCCGGTAGACGGTCAGGAAGGTTTCGGCAAGCTTTTCCCACGGCTCACGCTGGAGCCGTTTTTTGGATTTTTGAAGCTGCCCCATATCCCGGATGGCTTTATCGTATTTTGCCGGGTTGGGGCCGGCAGCGGCGGGGGCGGCGGATACGAACGCGAAACACAACGCCAGCAGAATGCACCATGAAAGGAACAGGCTGTTTTTATGAGTAATTTTGTTTTCGTCTCTTGGCTGTTGTGAGGTATCCATGCCGTAGTGGGGGAAGGTTTTTTGAGCGGTTGCGTGATTTTCATCAAGAGTACCAACGGGAAAAAGAAAAAACAAGGAAGGATAACCGTGAAAGGGTGAGAAAGGCGGCATGGACATTCCGGGATATCCAAGGCACGGTGAGGGCGCCGTTTTTCCCATTGCATACCGGCGGCGCACGGTATATAGCTTGCGGCTTCTGATTGATTGAACAAACAGTATTCTTCCGAGGCTCCCATGCTGTCCATCCTTTCCACGCTGGTTCCCGTATTTGGCATCATCCTGTTTGGCATCGTCGTTGAACGGATGGGTTTTTTGCCCATAGAAACATCGGGCTGCCTCAACCAGTTCGTCTACTGGATCGGCCTGCCCATGATGCTGTTCAACCAGCTTGCCCGTATGGAAGCGGGGCAGATGTCGGGAGCCATGGTTGGGGGCATCCTGCTCGGCTACGGGATCACCTACCTGTTCGCATACGTGGTCTTCTCGAGCCTGCTGCGGAGGCGTTGGGAGGAAAGCTCGGTGTTCGCCCTGCTGTCGAGTTTCCCGAACGCGGCGTTCATGGGCTTGCCGATCGTGGTGCTCCTGCTGCCGGACAGTTCCGAGGCCGCCATCGTCGCCAGCCTTTGCGCTGTGATGACCTCCGCGAACCTGCTTTTCACGGACGGCAGGCTGGAAGCCGGGAAACATAAGGGCGAGGGCCGCAAGCAAGTATTCCTGTCCCTGCTCCGTTCGCTGTTCCACAATCCCCTGCTCATCTATTCGGCGCTCGGCGCAGCAGTGAGCCTGCTCCATATCGCCGTCCCGAAGCCGATCCTGTCGATGTCGGCCATGCTCGGCTCCACGTCCGCCCCCTGCGCGCTATTCTGCATGGGCATGATCCTCTCCAAGCAGATGACTTCCTCGCAGGGCTTCGTAAAGGGATGGGCCAGGCGCCAGTTTCCTTTGCACGTGCTGAAACTGGTGGTGGAGCCGCTTTTCATTTTCGGCGTCCTCTACCTGCTCGGTGTGCGCGGCATCGCGCTTGCCTCGGCGACCATCGTGGCGGCCATGCCCACGGCTGTGGCGGCTTATATCATTGCTGAAAAATATCAGGTGGCTACAGAAGACTCTTCGCTCGGCATCGTGGTAGATACAGCCTTATCGGCGGTGAGCATCCCTCTGCTCATCGTGGCGTTCCAATACTACGGTCTGCTGTAGGGGGGAGAGGCGTTGCCGCAGGAGCAGCAAAACATCCGCCGCTGGCTGGTGCGGCTTACGGGCCCCATCTTCATCGAGATGGTGCTGATCATCCTGCTCGGCATTGTGGATACGGTCATGCTCAGCCAGTGCTCGGACAACACCGTGGCCGCCGTGGGCGTGGTCGTGCAGCTTTTGAACATGATCTTCCTCGTCTTTGAGGCCACGACAGCCGGGACGTCCGTGCTCTGTTCGCAGTTCCTCGGGGCGCGCCAGATGGACAACGTATTCCGCGCCATCGGCGTATCGCTGGCCTTCAATATGATGATGGGCGTCATCGTCAGCGCCGCCCTCTTTTTCGGGGCCGAACGCATCCTGCGCCTTATGGAACTGCGGCCCGAACTCATGGGCGACGGCGTGACGTATATGCGCATCGTGGGCGGGTTCGCGTTCTTTCAGGCCATCTCGCTGACCCTTTCGGCCATCCTGCGGAGCGCTGGCATGGCCTATTATCCCATGCAGGTGACCTTTCTCATCAACATCATCAACATCATCGGGAATTATACGCTCATTTTCGGGCATTTCGGCTTCCCCGCCCTTGGGGTCGAAGGCGCGGCCATCTCCACGTCGTTCAGCCGCGGCGTAGCCATGTGCCTGCTGCTCTTCATCCTGTTCCGCAAAAAACTGACGTTTCCCCCCTCCTTTCTCTGGCCCTTCCCTTTCGGGGTGCTCCGCAAGATGCTGTCCATCGGCCTGCCTTCCGGGGGCGAACAGCTTTCCTACAGCCTTTCGCAGGTGGTGATCACCTATTTCGTCAACATGCTCGGCAATGAGGCTCTCGCCGCACGTACCTACGCCGTGAACATCGTGACCTTTTCCTACGTATTCGCCATGTCCGTGGGGCAAGGCGGCGGCATCTGCATAGGGCACCTCATCGGCAAGGGGCACAAGAACGCCGCATTGCTCCTCGGGCGGTACTGTATCCGCATCACGCTGATGATTTCCTTTTCGGTGGCCCTGCTTTCCGCGCTCCTCGGAAAGAGCGTCATGGGGCTGCTCAGCGACAACCCCGAAGTCGTATCCCTGACCGCCCTGATCCTCTGCATCGACGTCGTCCTCGAACTTGGGCGCGCCGTCAACATCCTGTGCGTGAACTTCCTCCGCGCTACCGGCGACGCCGTGTACCCGTTCATCATCGGGCTTATCTTCATGTGGGGCGTGGCGACCGTCGGCGGTTACGTGCTCGGCGTTACGCTCGGCTTCGGGCTCGTCGGGATGTGGATCGCCTTCACGATGGATGAAAGCATCCGCGCCGTCCTCTTCTGGCGCCGCTGGCAGAGCCGGCGCTGGATGGGCAAGAGCATCGTCGCCCGGTAGATGAGCCTTGAAAGGGCATAAAGGCGCTACAGAAACTCTCTCTCTCTCTCTCTCCTGTCGCGGGAACGAACTCCTTTCGCGCGGCCTCCCCATCGGTCGAAAATCTTTGGAGGTGGAGGGATGGGGGCGTGGGGGAAGGGAGGAGGGACCTTTCTCAGAAAGGTCCCTCCTCCCTTCCCCCACATTATTCTCCCCCTACAACGCCTTCACAAGCCCGACGACGGAAATGATCATGAGCAGGGCAAGGACAACCTTGCGGAAGCGGGCCTCGTCGACGGTGGAGAACCAGCGGTTGCCGAACCACATGCCGCCGAACATGGGAACCATGAAGACGAGGGTAAAGATGATGGTATCAAGGCTGATGAGCCCCTGCTGCCAGTAAAAGAGCGAGGCCCAGACGTCCGTGAACAGGAAAAAGGCGATGAGCGAAGCGCGCCCAACGGCGGCCCCGAGCGGGCTGGACAGGAAAAAGAGGATGATCGGCGGGCCGCCGTTGGCGGAAGCGCCGTTGATGACCCCGGCGAGGAGTCCGACGCCCGTGGTCTGGGGCGGCGTGGGCGCGTTCTTCGGCCGCAATCCGCAGTAGAGCATGGAAGTGAGGATAAGGACCACGGCATTGATGATCAGGCGCATGGCGTCCACGGGTATGGATACCAGGCAATAGACTCCGAAGGGCGTGCCGAGGGCCACGCCGAGCGCAAGCCAGCGGAGGGATTTCCAGTGGACCTGCTTGTAGACGAAGGGCAGGTGCCCGATGCTGGCCAGCACTTCCCAGAACAGGATGACCGGAGCCACCTGTGCCGGGGGGAAGAACAGCGTCAGGAGCACGATCATGATCATGGAAAAGCCGAATCCCGTTGCGCCGCGGACGATACCCGCCAGAAAAACGGCGGTGAAGACATAGGCGAACAGAAGCGGGGTGAAGCCGGACATAAGGCCTCCTCGGATGGTGCGGGGACGGATGCCCGTCCCCGAAAACGCCCTGCGGGAGCGGGGCATCGGGGATCGGCCTAACGTGGGCGTAAGCCCCCTGTCAAGTGAGCCGCAGGGCGGAAAGGACAATGGGTTGCGCTTGCGGGTGAAGGCTTTTCGGGGTATCATCACTTCTTTATATGACAGTTCGTTCCGAAAGCTGCGCCTTGCCTATGGAACCTTCATATCCCGTCTTGAACTCAGACCTCTTACGAGTACCCCTCCATGACCATCAAAAGCAATTCTCCCCGAGATTCCCGCAACCCCCGAGATTTCAACGACCCGCGGAACAAGCCGCAAGAACGTTCCGAACGGACGGAGCGCCCGGAACGCTCCGAATGGGCCTCCCGTCGCCCCGAGCGTCCCGAATGGTCGAACCGCGACCGTTCCGAGCGGGCTCCGCGCCCTGATTGGGCCGCCCGCAGCGAACAGCGCCGCCCCCCCCGCGATCGTTTTGAAAACGGCGACCGCCCCCGTCCGCAGAGAGGCTCCGGGCTCATCGCCGAGCTGCGCGAACTCGACCGCGATCTTATCAAAATGATCGCCCGCCGCAGCCGTATGCTGACCCGCCTGCCCAATGCCGGAACGTCGGATCACGAACGCGAGCTGCGTACTTCGTGGGAAGAAAACGCTTCCGCGGTCAGCCGCGATCCCAAGCTTATCCGCCAGATTTTCGCACTGCTTCAGGAAGTGGAAGTCGCTCCCGCCGATATGGAGCAGCCTTCCGCCTTCAACCTTGCTCCGGCCCGCAAGGCGCTTGCCGTGGAACTGCCCGCTCCCGCTTCCGATCGCCTGCCCCGCGTCCGCATGGTGCTCGCGGCCAGCGGCGCCACCGAATGTACCCTTCACGGCGTGCCGCTCAACGGCCCGGTCATGGAGTGCCTGAAAGGGCTCAATCAGGTCGGTGCCCGCCTGCGCTGGGAAGAGGACGGGCGTATCCTCTGCCAGGGCGGCGAACCGGTTTCCGGCTACAACAAGTCCATCCTCGACAAGGTGGTGCACGTCGGCGACGATCCGTTCAACCTGTACCTGATGCTGTTCCAGATGGTGACGCGGCCCGCGCGCCTCAAAATTATCGGCGAGAGCGGCCTCAAGTTTGTGGACTTGGCTCCGATCCGTCATTTCCTGCCGCTGCTCGGCGCGCGCCTGACCAGCGTGGTTCCCGGACAGGAGGGCTTGCCCGCCCGTCTGGAGTCGTCGGCCATGTTGCCGTCCGACGTGGCCGTGCCCGCCGAACTGCCCGCCGACGCGCTGGAAGCCCTGCTCGTGGCCACGGCAGGATGGGAACGTGACGTGACGGTCGACTTGAGCGGACACGCCGAAGGCCGCAACATCGTCTCCAAGGTCCTGCCCATCCTCCAGAGCGCGGGCATCAAGGCCAGCCTCACGGATACCGAAGATACCCTTTCCCTGCATGTGGTTCCCGGCAAAGCCCAGTTCTCCGACGAACTGCTCCCCGGCATCAATGTCGTCGCCGCGGCGACGCTGCTCGCCATGCCCGCTTTTGTCGGCGGCAGCGTGAAGCTTTCCGGCCGTTGGGAAGCCACCGGCGACGCCAGAAGCGGCGACGCCGTCAAAGGCCTGTTCTCCAAACTGGGCGTGAACCTCTCCGTCGCCGATGGCGAACTGTCCGCCTCCTTTGGCGAAGGCATTGCCGAGGGTGAGCCCCTTCCGTCGCCCAACCCGGTTGATGACCTCACGGGTTTGCCTTCAGCGCTCCTGCCGCTTGGCTTGGCGCTGTCCCTTATCCCCGCCGTGCGCTCGAAGGGCGGGGTCATGCCCAAACTGCCTGAGAGCGTGGATAAGGTCCTTGTGGAAAGCTTCCTGAATCAGCTTGGCTTGTCTTGCGAAGACGGGCGGCTCGTTTCCATCGAGCCCTCCACCACGCCGTGGGCCAGCCCGACCGTACAGTGGGCTCTGGCGCTCTCTCTGGCGGCCTTCCTCCGTCCCAATATCAAATTGAGCAATCCCGGCATCGTCACGAACTATCTGCCCGTTTACTGGAACATTTATAACACGCTGCCGACCCCTTCGATGACCCGCAAGGCGCAGGAGGAAGAGACGGCGCCCGCAGCCAACAGCCGTCCGGCCCGCCGCCGGGTGCTGGCCAGCCATACCCCCGAATCCGAAATGCCCGACGAAATCGTCTATCCTGACGAAGACTAGGGCTGGGTCTGGGCGTTTTGAAAAGAATGTGAAGAGATTGGGGAGGGGGAGGAGAAACTTTCTTAGAAAGTTTCTCCTCCCCCTCCCCAAACCCCACCCCCTTCTCTTCAAAGATTTTTACGTTTATCGAATCCCTGTTCGCGGCGTTCCCTGAAACGGGTTTTGGGGAGAGGCCACGGAATTCAAAGGTTGTTTCTTTCCAAGCCAAACGGAAACGGTTCCGCATCCGGTACAAACCGGGCGCGGAACCGTTTCCGTTTGGCTTTTAAGGGGAATCAATCGCTTTTCTATACGTGGGGAGAGATAGCTTTCTCGAAATGTCCCTTCGGGCATCAGGGGCAGGGTATGGAGTTGGGGCCGCCACAACTGCCGGAGTTCCCCATATCAAAGGGGAGGCCATGATCCTGCGGCGCGGTTTGCCCGGGCAAGACCGACTGGCCGCCGAACATGGGCTCGGAAGGCGCGGACGGGGCTGTGGGGCGTGCCGCGGGGGAGGCCGGGGACTTCGCTTTGACGAGTGCCGAAGGGATGCCCATGAATTCCACCAGCGGCAAACGGCCCTCGCTGGAGCTGATGACCCGCGCATCGTTGCACCAGAGCCGGAACTGGGTCGTCAACACTTCGAGGCTGAACAGATCCCAGAACGTCATGGGTTCCGTCTCCAAAGACGGCAGGAAGGAGCGGGTCAGCGGCGTACCCATCTCAATGCGTTTTTTGAGGTTCAGGATGATGGCGAGATCCTTTTCCTCTTCCGCAACCGGGCACCAGATGATCTTGCGGGCGTCGGCTTCGGACATGCCCATCACCAGCTGGCGGCAGGCGCTGCACGAGGGGGAGAAGAAAACACGGGCGGTGGTTTCGTCTTCCATTTCGGGGGCCTGAATCGCCCACGGGCCGACTTCGCTCCGGGCGAGCCCCCCAAGGGTCAGGAGGAAGAGGGCACCCCAGAGGACAAGCAGGGGGGAAGCGTGGTGCAGGGCGCTGCGGTGGGTATCCGCAAGCGTGGCGGCGCGGAATGTGATGTACGAGAGCGCGAGGAGCAGCGCGGCCACCATGCAGGCGACGCAGGGAAGCGTCAGGATCATGATCCCGAGCAGCACGCAGTCCAGCAGGACGGCGAGCCCGGCCAGCCAGCGCCCGAGCACGGCGCGGCCGGTAAGGGCCAGCAGCCCCAGAAGGGAGAAGATCCCCACACCGCCCCACCACAGGGAATAGCCGTTGATGGAAAAGTTCTGATAGAGCGTGCACCCGGCCGAAACACAGGGCACGGACGCCGCATCCAATGCGTTCCAGACGGAAAAGAGAATCCCGCAAACGGCAATCAGCAGGGGAAGATACAGCGGGCTGTGGGAACGGTTCGTCAACATGCCAGTACCTCGGTGATGCGGCCCGTGGGGCGGAGTACCCCTTCGGCGGCTGCGTTTTCCCGTTTTCTCTACCGACTTTGACAGCGGAGGTAAAGCCGCGCCGTTTACGTAAGGAAAACAGCGGAAAAACACGGTCGTGCCGGGAGTCGGCGGCTATTTGCAGATTTTTTCGCGGCGGGCGGCTTCAATGCCAGCGCAATCGCCGGAGGAGCAGGCCTTTTCGAAGGCCTCGCAGGCCTCTTGCTCCTTGCCCTCTTTGAGGGAAACCGCTCCGAGGATGTTCCACACGCGATAGGATCTGTCGTCGCGGCGCAAGGCTTCTTCCAGATCCTTGCGGGCCCCGGCGGTGTTCCCCTGCTGGAGCAGGCAGATCCCCCGCGAGAGATACGCCTCCGCGGAAGGTTCGAGCCGGATGGCTTTCGTCAGATCATCGAAGGCGTCGTCGGCGTACCCGAGCTGGCTCAGGGCCAGCCCGCGGCGGATCAGCGCCTGTGGGTAATCGGGCTCGATTTTCAGTGCTTCGTCAAGGTATTCCAGCGCTTTTTCCGGGTCGGTACACGTCTCGCCTTTCCAAAGGACATGTGCTTTTGCGAAAAGCTGTTCGGCCTGCGGGTCATGCTTGCCCGACACGCCCGTGGGGTTGGCGGGCTTAGGGGGCATCTTTTCCGGCTCCAGCAGCGAACAGCCGGGCAGCGCGAGGATGGACAACAGGGCCAGCCCTCCCGCAATCGACCGGAATCGGACAGGATTGATTTTATTTATAAGCTTATATAGAATATTTTTACTAATGTTAAAACTTTCTATATTCATTATCATATAGTAACTCCGGAGGTAATGATGTTTCGACACAAGGTACCGGCCATCAAGGTTGCTCGTGACCGGCTTTTGGACTTGCCTGTGGAACAGGCCCGAACGGGAGCTTTGGTTCTCGGAGGGTTGCGCCGTGCTTGCGAATTGGCCGACACGCTCGACTCCTGCATAACCGAAGACATGACGTTTGCTAAGCATTTTTTCAACGAATTGGCAACCCTTCCGCATGATGACGAGAGCCACTGGATGAATCTGCTGGAGGATTTGGCTTTGATTTTCCGTGCGAAACGGTTGGCTTTTCCCGACCTGCCCGAGGAAGGGGAAGAACGCCGCCTCTTGGAGTTTTTCGAGACGTCGGAAGAGTGGGGCGATCCTGAAACGGAAGTGGGCTCATGGTACTGGAAACTTCTCCCCGAACGTTTGTCGCGTTGAACCTGTCCATGTTCGGTTCCGGGGGCGCGTCGGTCAGGAACAATTGCGGGCTGTTGCGCTTTCTCGTATGATCTCCTTCCTGCCGTCGCGCAGGAGCGCCCGCCGGAAACGCGCCGTTTCCGGAACGGGTCAGGGAGGCGAACATGAAGCGTTCAGGGATTCTTGCCCTATGGCTTATTTTGAGCCTTGTTTCCGTGGTGACTTCCGGTTGCGGATACAGGGTCGCGGCTACGATTCAGGCCAATGCGGAAGCGACCCCGGTGCCTACGAAGCTCTCGTGGGCGGCTGTGCCGGGGCCTGCGCTTTCCGCTTCCGCTCCGGAAACGCTTTCCGGGCTCCAGACTGTGTCGGTGCCGCTTGCCACGGCGCTTTCGCTGTATAATTGGAAGTGGCTTTCCAATCCCGATCAAGCCGCCGAAGCCGACGTGCTGGTGCGGATCTGGTGGATGACCGACGGGCCGCAGTACATCACGGAACGGGCCGATCCTTTTTATCGCCCCGGCCTGAGTTTCGGTACAGGGATTGGTTTTGGTTCTTCCCCGTGGCACAGGGGGCCGTTCGGGTATGCACGGCAGGCGTTCTATGTGCCCGAGCCAAGCATTCAGGCCATTTATTCCCGCGTATTGGTCGTGGAAGCCTTGCGTGCCGATGCGTTGCCCAAGGCCACGCTGGAGGCATTGCTTCCCGCCGCGAAGCCTTCGGGCATCGCCTCCAAGCCCGCGCCTGCGGCGAAGCCGGACGGCGATCCTTCCAAGGGGCCGTATGCGCCGCCGATTGCGCTTGAAGGGGAAGCCCTCAGCAAGCCCCCCTATGCCGCCCCGTTGAAGGCGACGGGGGCGGATCCCGATCAGGAGCCGCCCTACGCGCCTCCGCTGTTGGCCTCCGCGTCGCAGGGCGTCCCGGGCGGGGCCGTGCTTTGGCGCGTTGTGGTGACGAGCGGCGGGTCAAAGGGCAATACCTACGAAATCCTCCCTCAGCTTGCCACCGCCGCGGCGCAGGCCGTCGGCAAGAACATGCAGGCGGACGTGTTCGTCGACAGCGACATGCGCGTGACGTTCGGAAAGTAAATTGTTGTGGGAAATTGGAGGGGGGAGGGGAACCCTTCTAGAGAAGGGTTCCCCTCCCCCCTCCAAACCTCCCCCTTCCCCTCCCAAGATTTTTGACCTTATCGAATCCCTGTTCAACGGTTTTTCCTGTTTGCCAAAGAAAGGCAGGGAAGGGGGAATGCTCGTGGCGCGCGGAGAAACGCATTGAAGGCCGGTAGGCGGTGGTTGGAAACCATTGCCTTGCGGGCCTTCTTTTTTGCGATGGAAGAAATGTTTTTTGAAGTGTGGATGTTGTCCGCATGGGGCGGCGGAACCGGGGAGTGATAGAATCCGGCGGGCGTTTGACAGGTGTTCCGAAACCGTGCATGATTATCCTACGATCCCGCGCCTGCGGGCTTTTTCTTGTCTTCCCCGCTTATGCCATCCTTTTTGGAGGATTTTTATGTCGAACACGTTTGACGTCATCATCGTGGGCGGCGGCCCTGCCGGGCTGTTCGCGGCTTGGTGGCTGGCCGACCATTCGGATTTGTCGGTGTGCATTGTGGAGCGCGGCAACATGGTCAAGAGGCGCGGCTGTCCGCTCGGCAAGGCCAAGAAATGCATGAAGTGCGACCCCTGCCATATCCTTTCGGGGATGGGCGGAGGCGGGCTGTTCTCGGACGGCAAGCTGAACTTCATCCACAAGCTCGGCAAGACCGATCTCACCCAGTTCATGCCCCGCTCCGAAGCGGAAAGCCTTATCGAAGAGACGGAGGCCATTTTTGACCGTTTCGGCATGACGGCCCCGGTATTTCCCTCGGACATGGAGAATGCCAAATCCATCCGCAAGGAAGCCAAAAAACACGGCATCGATCTGCTGCTCATCCGTCAGAAGCATCTGGGGAGCGATTGCCTGCCGAATCATATCGACGGCATGTGCGAAGCGCTCCGTGAGCGCGGCGTGTCCATCCGTACGGGCGAGGATGTCAGGCACGTCATCGTCGAGGACGGCGAAGTGCGCGGCCTGATCACCGACAAGGGCGAACTGCGCTGCCGGGCCGCGATCCTTGCGCCGGGCCGCGTGGGGGCGGACTGGATGGGCGACATGGCCAAGAAGTACGGCATGGAGCTCCAGCAGCGCGGCATCGAAGTGGGCGTGCGTGTGGAAACGCACAACGACGTGATGTCGGATCTCACCAATGTTATTTACGATCCCACCTTTTTTGTGCAGACGCAGCGTTACGACGACCAGACGCGCACGTTCTGCACCAACCCCGCCGGGTTCATCACGCTTGAGAACTATCAGGATTTCGTGTGCGTAAACGGGCACGCCTACCGCAACCGCAAGTCGGACAATACGAACTTCGCGTTCCTGTCCAAGGTGATCTTGACCGATCCCGTGTCCGACAGCCACGGGTACGGCGTCGCCATCGGCAGGCTCGCCTCGCTCATCGGCGGCGGCAAGCCCATCCTCCAGCGTCTCGGGGACCTGCGGCGCGGGCGGCGTTCAACATGGCAGCGCATCCATAACGGCTACGTCGAGCCCACGCTGACCGAAGTCACGCCCGGCGACATCGCTATGGCGCTGCCGGGCCGCATCGTGACCAACCTTGTGGAAGGGCTGGAGCAGCTCAACTTGGTCGTGCCGGGCATCGCCGACGATTCGACCTTGCTCTACGCGCCGGAGATCAAGTTCTTCTCCACACAGGTTGCCACGTCCAGCGATCTTGAAACATCCGTTTCCAACCTTTTCGTGGCGGGCGACGGCCCCGGCGTGTCCGGCAACATCGTGTCCGCAGCCGCCACCGGCATCATCCCTGCCAAGGCTATTGTGAGGAAGTTCGGGAAGGGCGAAGGGAAGGAGTAGAAGATTGGGGAAGGGAGGGGAACCCTTCTGGAGAAGGGCTTCCCCTCCCCCTCTCCAATTTTTTCTTCTCTCATTCACCAACAGGCTGCTTCGGGCCGTCGAGAAGCTTCTGGTAGAAAACGAGATCGAGCCAGCGGCCGAACTTGTACCCCGCTTTGACGATCTTTCCGGCGAACGTGAATCCGAATCGCTCGTGCATACGGATGCTGGCGGCATTGTCGGCATCGATGCCCGCGATCATGGTCGCATAGCCAGCCCCGTTCGCCGCCTCCAGCAGCTTCTCCATCAGCCGGGTGGCGATGTGGCGCCGCCGGAAGTCCTTATGCACATAAATGGAATGTTCGATGCTGTACTTGTAGGCGGGCCACGGACGGAAATTTCCATAGGTGGCGAATCCGGCTACCACGCCGTCCTCTTCCAGCACGAAAACGGGAAGCCCGGCCTCACGGTGCTCTTTGAACCATTGCCTGCGCATGTCCAGCGTATGCGGCGTATAGGTGTAGACTGCCGTGGTGTTGATGACGGCATCGTTATAAATATCCAAAATCGCTTGCAGGTCTGCTTCTGTGGCAGGGCGGATCATGAGGCTTTCCTTGGCTGTGCTAATCGGTTTCCCTGACAAGGAAACGGGTTAGGGGTGGAGCTTGGCGGGGGAGGGTTCCCCTACGGGCGGCCCCGCAAGGGCCTTGACCGTCAGGCGGGGCCTAGCCCTTACGGACATCGGCGGCAACGCAACCCCTATCCCAAAGGTTCCCCTCCCCTTTTCCTACATCCGTTTTTCGCCTTCCGCCATGATCTGCCCGGTGAGGGGCGTGTCATAGCCGCCCTGGGCTTCGATGCGCGCCTTGAATGCCGGCGAATCGAGCAGGGCGCGGACGGCCTGAACACGGGGATCATCGAGGAAACGCGTGGGGATGACGAGATCATAGCGTTCAAGGGCGAGCGGCACGAAATCAAGGCCAAGCGCCTTGGCAGCGGCGTAGATGCCCATGCCGCAGTCGGCCGCCCCGGTGAGCACGTTTACCGCCACGGCCATGTGCGTGAACTCCTCCTTATCATACCCTTTGACGTCGGAAGGCTTGAGCCCGGCCTGCTTCAGCTTCCAGTCGAGGAGGATGCGCGTCCCGGCCCCGCGCTGGCGGTTGATGAAGCGGACACGGGTGAAATCGTCGATGCCCTGAATATTCATCGGGTTGCCGTGCGGAACGATGATGCCCTGATGCCGGATGGCGAGGTTGATGACCGTTACGTCCACATCGGGCAGGAATTTCTTGATGAACGGGAAGTTGAAGTCGTCGGATCCGGGATCGAAAAGATGCATCCCGGAGAGGTGGCAGGAGCCGTTTTTCAAGGCCGTAATGCCGCCCATGCTGCCGACGTGCGTGGAGGCGAACCGGAAGGGCTCGGGCAGGCCCATGAGTTCGTCGGCGAGCAGATCAAGGGTGTTGTCGTGGCTGCCCACACAGACAAGGATGCGGTCGAGTTCCGCTTCCGAAACGGACAGTTCCGCGGGCACCACGGCGTGCTCGTTCAGGCCTTCGGCCTGCTCGGGGATGCGAACGTCGCCCTGCGCGCGGGTGACGGTGGTGATGTTCCCGGCCCCGCGTCCGAGCGGCGTGGCGACCAGCTTGTCGCCGACCCGCCCGATGGACATGCGCACATGCTCCTCGACGCCCGGACGGGATGGCACGGTACGGGTCAGCTCGACGGGGACAACGGTTTTTGCGGGCGGCTCGCGGTGCGAAAGCCATGAAATGAGCGGTTCGAGCAGTTCCTTGAAGCATACCAGCGCGCTTACCGGATACCCCGGCGCCCCGGCCACGAGGCGGCCCCGGCAGTTGGCGAGCAGGGACGGCTTCCCCGGCATGGCGGCGATGCCGTGCGTGAGGATTTCGCCTTCCTTTTCCAGCGTGGCGCGGGTGAAGTCCTTGGAGCCTGCGGACGAGCCAGCACAGAAGATGGTCAGGTGCCTGCCCGCGTCAAGGCTGTCCTTCAGGGCCTGATGCAGGGCTTCCGGGTTGTCCGGAACGGGGGCGGCGCGTTCCACGACGCAACCCAATTCACGGGCCAGCGCCGCCAGCATCTGGGAATTGGATTCCACGACCTGACCCTTGCCGGGATCGGGGTGCGTGGTGAAGTCGAGCACTTCGTCCCCTGTGGGGATGATGCGGACAGTGACGCGCTCCCAGACGGGCACGTCCCAGATGCCGCCGGAAAGCAGCGCGCCCACATCCCACGGCCTCAACTGGTGGTTGCGCGGAAAGAGCAGTTCCGTCGCCACAATGTCCTCCCCGATGCGGCGGACGTGCTGCCACGGAAAGGCGGGGGCTTCAATGGTGACGCTGCCGCCGTCCAGCACGACCTGTTCGATCATGATCACGGCGTCGCAGCCCTCGGGCATGGGGTGGCCGGTATTGACGGCAAAGCAGGTTTCCCCGGCCTTGAGCGTTAACGGGTGCCCTTCCCGTGCCGCGAAGGTCGAACGGGCGTTGACCGCGTAGCCGTCCATCGCCGCCGAGTGGAAGGTGGGCGAGGAATAGCGGGCGTGCACCGCGTGCGCCAGTACCCGGCCCGAAGCTTCATGCGAAGGGATCGTTTCCTCGCGGATCAGCGCTTCGCGGTCTATGGAAGCCTTCACCCGTGCGACGGCTTCCGCGGGAGGGATTGTTTTGAGGTAGATATTGCGTTTCATGATAAATCCTTATGTGAATAAAATGGATTTTGCAGCCTTACCGGGAGACGTGCGCCAAGGTTTGGCCTCCCGTGCCGCCCGTTCCGCCACAGACCTTTACAAAAGTCTTTGGGGGAGAAGGGGTGGGGTTTGGGGAGGGGGGAGGGGCCTTTCTCCAGAAAGGCCCCTCCCCCCTCCCCAATTCATCCCTTCAACCTCTTCAAACTGCCCGCCAGCGCTTCGGCCTTGCGGGGGCCGATGCCGGGGATCGCGGCAAGCTGGGCGGGCGTGGCGGCAATGATGGCATCAAGGGCCTTGAAATGATCCCAGAGCAGCCGGGCCGTGGCCTTGCCTACGCCGGGGATGCGGAGCAGTTCGGCGGAAAGCGCCGCGCCCGCCCGCGCCCGGCGGTGCCGCCCGATGACGAAATGGTGCGCCGTATCGCGGATATGCTGGAGAAACAATAACTCGGCGGAACCGTCGCGCAGCGGCAGTGGATTGCTCCGGCCGGGCAGGAAAATCCGGTCGCCCACGTTCCCGGCCCGGCGGTCGGCGCGCCCCATGTCGTCGCGGGCCTTGGCGATGCCCGCCAGCAGGAACAGCCCTTCGGCATTGGATTCCCTGACGATGCGCTGCACGGCGGAAACCTGCCCGCGCCCGCCGTCGATGAGCACCAGATCCGCCCACGGCGGCCCGGATTCGAGGCGGCGGCGCATCCACTCGGCAAGGGCGGCGTAGTCGTCGCCGTTGCAGGCCGCTTCGCCTTCAAGGGCATAGGTGCGGTAATCGGATTTCTGGGGCTGCCCATCTTCAAAGACGACCATGCCCACGCGGGTGGACGTGCCGCCCGTGTGGGAAACGTCCACGCACTCGATGCGCCGGATGGGGCGGGATGCCATCGGGACGGCCCCGGGCAGGGCGGATTGCACCTTGTCCAGCGCGAAGGAGGCGGCAAGGCGGTCGGACATGGGGACTTCCGACTTGGTGACGGCGGCTTCGCGGGCGTTGGAGACGGCCATGTCCACGAGCCGGGCTTCGGCGGCATTGCGGGGCTTGGCGATGCGGACGATGCCCCCGCGCGCGTCGGCAAGGGCCGCTTCCAGCGCTTCGAGGGATTCCACCTCGTCGGGGGCGTGCCCGTTGGAATCCGTTCCGGCGGCGTGAGGCGGTTCCGCTTCGCCTTCGAGTGTTGCAATGTGATCTTTTGCCGGAGAGGGGGAGTCCGGAGCGTCCTGCTCGCCGGACATTCCGGGCAGAACCGTGTCTGCGGGCAGCCACGGCACGACAATGCGCGGGGGAATGGATGTTTGCGGGCCGTAGAACTGCCCGAGGAAGCTCCAGAGCAATTCCGGGCCTTCCGCCAGTTCCAGATCCGGCCAGAAGAAGGTGCGCCCGTCCACAAGCCGCCCTTCGCGCACGAAGAGGAGCCCGAGGGCAAGGCCGCCTTTGGCCGGGGCCACGCCCGCCACATCCATGTTGCCGCCTTCCGGCAGGACCACGCTCTGGCGTTCCACCGTGCGCTCGATGGCCTTGATCTGATCCCGGAACACGGCGGCCTGTTCGTAATTCATGGCCTCGGACGCGTCCGCCATGGCGTGGCGCAGCGTATCGAGCAATTCACGGGAGCGCCCGGAGAGGAGCAGTTCCACGCGGTGTATGAGGGAGGCGTATTCTTCAACGGGGACGTTTTCCGTGCACGGCGCGAGACACTGCCCGATATGATGGTAGAGGCAGGGCCGGACGCGGTTTTTGAAGGCCCGGTCCACGCAGCGCCGTAAGGGGAAGACCCGGTGGATGGTCTTCCATGTCTCGCGGGCCGCCTGCCCCGAGGTGAAGGGGCCGAAATAGCGGGCGTTGTCGCGCCGGGCCTGACGCACGACCTCAAGGCGCGGATAGGGGGCGTCCTTGGCGATGCGGAACAGGACATACTGCTTGTCGTCGCGCAGGACGATATTGTAGTGCGGGCGGTGTTTCTTGATGAGGCTGGCTTCGAGGAGCAGCGCTTCCTTTTCCGTGGTGGTGGAAAGCGTCTCCAGCGAGGCGGCGTGCCCGATCATGGCGACCGTTTTCGGGGTCAGGGCCGAAGCGTCCCGGAAATAGGAAAGGATGCGCTTACGGAGGTTTCGGGCCTTGCCCACATAGATGATCCGCCCCTGCGCGTCCTTATAGATATAGATGCCGGGCGTGGTCGGAAGAGTTGAGGATGCTGGACGCTCCATGCGATCTCCAAAAAAGTCTGAAAAAGAGGCAGGATGAAAGGCCGCATCCAGTCTACAGGGTGGTGGGCGGCCTGTAAACCGTCCTCCGGTTGGCGCTTGCCAGATCGCGCCGGATGCGTGTACTCTACTCGTATCCATTTATATTTTTTGCCGACGAGAGGCCAGTATGGCGCGGAAAGATCCCTACGACCCGGAAGAAGGCATCATAGACCTTTTTGATATCGTCGATGACCCCGAGGCGTCTCCTGAACCGGAGCCCCGCGGGGCTCTTCATGATGATGGCGGGCAAGCCCTGCCGGGGCAGCCCGAAGCGGCCGATCCGGAAACCCCGCCCGGGGAAGAGTCCGAACGGGTGGTGTCACGGTATCCTTTTGAGAACAGTGATGATTTTCTTGAAGAGATCGAAAAGACGCCCCTCATGACGCTGCTGCCTCCGAAGGGCGAGGCTTCCGCGTTGCCGGAGGAGCCTGTTTCGGATGGCGCGGAAGAAGAGGCTCCCGCCGAGAGCCTTGGCGAGCCCGTCCGCGAAGAGCCGGACGAGGCGTTGATCCGCGCCTTTGAAGCGGAAATGGCGAAGGCCGGGGCGGTTGTACACGAGTATGGTGTGGAAACGGCTCCCGGCATGGCTGATGCCTCCGGGGTTCCGGACGAAGCGGAAGCTCCGGCCCTGTCCGCCGACGCCGTGGATCAGGCGTTTGCCGAGATGCACCTCGAAGCTCAGGAACCCCCCGTCCCGGAACCCGCTGAAAGACCGTATGCCGAGGATCTGGAATTGTTGTTCGGCGACGCTCCGGTTGCGGATGCCCCACAGGTTGGGCCCTCGCCGGTTGCGCCGGAGCCCGCTATGGAGGCTCCCATGCTGGTTTCCCCAGAAGGGGAGGAGGGCTCGAAAGCCGAACCCGGCCTTTCCCAACAGGCCGAGGCCGCGCCGGAAGGGGCTGTTGAGGAACCGGCGGAAGCGCTGCCCTCTTCCGCATCGGCGGATGAGGTTGCCGAGCCGTTGCCGGAACCTTCCGGGGACGGCTCGGATCGGGCGCTTGCGTTCGTGCCCGTGGCTGTGCCGGACGTTCCCGTCAGCGCCGCCGTGCCGCAAGCGGAGCCCTCATGCGGCCATGAAATGGAAGAACGTATTATCCGGCTGGAGGAAGCCTTGAGCCGTCTCAATGAACGGGTGGTCGCCTTGGAACAGCGTGCGGATGGCGCCGCTGAGCAGGATCTCAACGTCTCCGCGATCTCCGGCGACATCCAGTCTCTGCTTACGGAAGGCAATGCCCTGTGCGGTCAGTTGAAATCGCTTGCGGCGGAGCTTGGTTCCACGCCTTCGGGCATTTCCGCTGAGGCCCCCGAAGCCGCACCGCTTCCCGGTTCCTCCGCCGAGGTGGCCGAAGAGCCCCCATTCCCTCCCGTCCCCTCCCGTTCCGCTGAGATCCCTTGGGAATCCTCCTCTCAGGAAGCCGATCCCGATGACGGCCCGGATGTGCTTGGCCTTGCGCTGGAATCGCTGGAGCGGCGGCTCGCGCTGTTGGAGAGCCGGCCCGTGCAGGCTCCCGACGCCGCCGGCATCGTGCAGGATGTCCTTGCCCTCGTCCGTGTGGACATGGAAAAAGCCTCCGAGGAGCAGGAAGCTTCGGCCCGCGCCCTGGAGCAATTGGAACGGCGCGTGCAGGAGTTGGAGAGCCGCCCGCTTCCGCAGCTTATCCTGCCGGATCTCCCCGACACCGAAGCCATCACCGCCGACGTTATGAGCCGTATTCAGAACGAGCTTGACCGCATTGCCGCCGAGGCCGCCGCCCGCGTCCTGCGGGAGGAGATAGCGGGGTTGATGGGGAAGTAGAAGTGGAAGATTGGGGAAGGGAGGGAAAACTTTTCTGAAGAAAAGCTTTCCCTCCCTTCCCCAAGACTTTCGGTTTTATTGAATCCCCATTCCCGGGGTTCCCTGTGGGCGGAAGGTTGAGCGGGTGCATTGGCTTCTTGGTTTCCGGCATAGACGGAAAAGAAAAAAGGGCTATGTAGATTAGCCTGTTGGAATGGAATGGCTCAAATAAGAAAAGGACAGATTTCGAGAATCTGTCCTTTTCTTTTGTTATGGGATCGGGAGGAGGTATGCCCCCTCCAATTGCTTTCTACTCGTCCCCGACCTGCAAGGCGGCGAGGAAGGCCTCCTGGGGCAGCTCGACGTTGCCCATGCGCTTCATGCGCTTTTTGCCTTCCTTCTGCTTTTCGAGGAGCTTGCGCTTACGGGTAATGTCGCCGCCGTAGCACTTGGCGGTTACGTTCTTGCGGAGCGCGGAAATGGTTTCGCGGGCGATGACCTTCTGGCCGATGGCGGCCTGAATCGCCACTTCGAACATCTGGCGCGGGATGGTGCGCTTGAGCTTGAGGGCAAGCGCACGCCCGTAGGCGTAGGATTTGTCCTTGTGCACGATGACCGCGAGGGCGTCCACGGCTTCGCCGTTCAGGAGGATATCCAGACGCACGAGGTTCGAGGCCCGGTAGTCGATCACTTCGTAGTCCATTGAGGCGTAACCGCGCGTGGCGGACTTCAGGCGGTCGAAGAAGTCGAACACGATTTCCGCAAAGGGCAGCTCGTAGGTGATGACGACGCGGTTCTGGGCCAGATACCCCATGTTCTTCTGGATGCCGCGCTTTTCCTCGCAGAGCTTCATCACGTTGCCGACATAGTCGCTCGGGACATGGATGTCGATGCGGACGTAGGGCTCATAGAGGTTGGTGATGCGGGCGGGATCGGGGAGCTTCGATGGGTTGTCGATTTCCGTGGTCTTGCCGTCCGTCGTCTCCACCCGGTAGATGACCGAAGGGGCCGTGGCGATGAGGTCCACCTGGAATTCGCGTTCGAGGCGTTCCTGAATGATCTCCATGTGCAGGAGGCCGAGGAAGCCGCAGCGGAAGCCGAAGCCGAGGGCCTGCGAGGTTTCCGGTTCCCACGAGAAGGCCGCGTCGTTGAGCTGGAGCTTTTCCAGCGCGAACTTGAGCTGCTCGTAATCGCTCGGATCGGACGGGTAAAGGCCGCAGAAGACCACCGCCTTCACTTCCTTGAAGCCGGGCACGGCCTCGGCGCAAGGGCGTTCCGCCAGCGTGATGGTGTCGCCGACTTTGGCGTCGCCCAGTTCCTTGATGTTGCCGCAGAGGAAGCCCACCTCGCCCGCGGAAAGCTGATCCATATCGCGGGACTCGGGCGAGAACACGCCGAGCCGGATGACTTCGTAGGTCTTCTTCGTGGCGAACAGCTCGATCTTGTCGCCTTTGCGGAGCGTCCCGTCCATGATGCGGAACATGACCACGACGCCCTGATAGGAGTCATACCACGAGTCGAAAATGAGTGCCTTGAGCGGCGCGTTGGGGTTGCCCTCGGGCGCGGGCAGGCGCTCCACAATGGCTTCGAGCACGTCGGGCACGCCGTCGCCGGTCTTGGCGCTGACGGGCAGGGCTTTGGAGCAGTCCAGCCCGATGTCTTCTTCAATTTCGGACTTCACCCGCTCCACGTCGGAACTCGGGAGGTCGATTTTGTTGAGGACCGGGATGATCTCGTGGTTGTGGTCGAGGGCGAGGTAGACGTTGGCGAGCGTCTGCGCCTCCACGCCCTGCGTGGCGTCCACCACCAGCAGCGCGCCTTCGCAGGCCGCCAGCGAACGGGAGACTTCATAGTTGAAGTCTACGTGGCCGGGCGTATCGATGAGATTCAGCAGGTACTGCTTGCCGTTTTTCGACTTGTAGGGGATGCGGACGCTCTGCGCCTTGATGGTGATGCCGCGCTCGCGTTCGATGTCCATGCGGTCAAGGTACTGGTCGCGTTTTTCGCGTTCCGACACCAGCCCCGTGATCTCAAGGATGCGGTCGGCGAGCGTCGACTTGCCGTGGTCGATATGGGCGATGATGCTGAAGTTGCGGATATGTTCCTGTACGGGCATTGAAGCATGTCCTTTTTTCGAGAATGGGTAGTGCCTCCGGCGGCAAGGGGCGGCCGCCCCTTGACCCTGCTTGGGGGGAATGATTCCCCCCAAAACCCCCTCGGTTATGGAAACGCGAGAGGTTGAGGCTTTATGTCGGTTGTGTCGTTTTCTTAAAAAATGGAATAAACGGCGTTGCCGTTTATTCTGTGGGTAATGGAACCTCGTTGTGTCGTTTCCGTTTACGCCGGGGTCCGGGGGGAGGCTCTCTCCCCGGCGGAGTCTGAGGCGGAGCCTCAGCGGGTGCAGGGCGGCGCCCTGCGCTTACTTTTTCCCGAAGCCGGGAATGGCGAACTTGCGTTCGAGCTTCTGGAGGAACCACGTGGCGAAGGAGACGAGGACAAGATAGTAGATGCCCGCCACAATGTAGACTTCCGTGGGCCGGAACGAACGCGAAACAAGTACCTTGGCCTCGCCGGTAAGCTCGATGCAGGTGATGATGTAGGCGAGGGAGGAATATTTGATCAGATAAATGATTTCGTTGCCGCAGCCGGGCAGGGCGCGCCGGGCGGCCTGCGGGATGACCACCCAGAGGATGGTCTGCAGCTTGGTGAACCCGAGGGCATAGGCCGCCTTGATCTGCCCCTGCCGGATGGAGAGCAGCGCGCCGCGGACGTATTCCGACTGGTACGCGCCCGTGCAGAGGATGAAGCCGAGCACGGAGGCGGGATAGGGCTCGAGGTAAATGCCGAGGTTGGGCAGGCCGAAATAGAGGATCATGAGCTGCACCACGAGCGGCACGCCGCGGAAGATGGTGGTGAAGCCGTTCCCGAGGCTGCGGAGCCATTTGGGGCCGAAGACGCGGGCCACGCCGGTGAGGACGCCGAGCACGAACCCGATGGTCGCTGAGGGCACGATCAGGGCGATGGACATGACGAGCCCCCGGTTGAGCGCGGGGAGGACCGTCTGGAAGATGAAGTCGGGATCAAGCCACTGCATCGTCTAGTCCTTTTTCGGGGCGTCGGGGATCATGGACGATTCGCTGCCGTCGTCGGTGATGTCGTGGGACAGGTCGCCGGTGAGGAGTTCGCTGACCGTGGGCTCGTCGGATTTTTCGGTGCCGCGCAGGTCGAACAGCTTGCCGCAGAAATCGCTGGTGCGCGTGCCGGAGCCGGGGGCCAGCAATACGTCGGGCGCGCCCTGCTCGATGATCTTGCCCTGTTCCATGAACAGGATGTCCGTAGCGAGGGCGCGGGCGAAATCCATCTGGTGCGTGGCCATGATCATGGTCATGCCGCCGTCCGCGAGGTCACGGATAACCGAGAGCACTTCGCCGACAAGCTCGGGGTCGAGGGCGGAGGTAGGCTCGTCGAGGAGCATGACCTTGGGGTCCATGGCAAGGGCGCGGGCAATGGCGACGCGCTGCTTCTGCCCGCCGGAAAGCTGGGCGGGGTAGAGCGCGGCGCGCTTGGCGAGTCCCACGCGGCTGAGTTCGGTCAGGGCGCGGTTGCGGGCTTCGGCCTTGTTGCAGCCCATGACCTTGCGCAGGGCGATGGAGACGTTCTCCTCGGCGGTGAGGTGATCGAACAGGTTGAAGTCCTGAAAGATCATGCCGACCTGCTGCCGCAGGGCGCACAGTTCCCTTGTGTCGCGGGCGTTGACCTTCTTCCCCTCAAGCCAGATGTCGCCGGAGTCCGGGGGCAGGAGGTAGTTGAGGCACTGGAGGAACGTGCTTTTGCCGGCACCGGAAGGGCCGATGACCACTTTCACGTCGCCTTTGTGCACATCGAGGGACACGTCGTTGAGGATCGTTTTGCCGCCGAGTTTCTTGACGATGTTGGTGGCGCGCAGGATAGGGGTGGTGTTCATGGTGACGTGCCTCACATGGAGCCGCTGACGGCGTAACCGGGAATATGGACCTTGCGTTCCAGCACGCGGAGGATGTGCACGCCCACAAGGGTGATGCCGAAGTACAACAGGCCTGCCGTAATGTAGAGCGGCAGGTGCTCGTAGGTCCGCGAGGCCACGAAGTGGGTGCGGGCCATGATTTCCGGGGTCCCGAGGACGAAGCACAGGGCCGAGTCCTTGAGCAGGATGGAAAATTCGTTGGACCAGCCGGGGATGGACAGGCGCAGGGCCTGCGGAAGGACGATATGCCGGATGGCCTGCCCGTCGTTCATGCCGAGGGCGCGGGCCGCGCGGAACTGGCCCACCGGGAGCGTCTCGATGGAGCCGCGGAAAATCTGGGACTGGTAGGCCGCGCTCGCCATGCCGAGGACGAGGCAGGACGCCGTGATGGTGGACAGGTTCAGGCCGATGACCTCGAACAGCCCGAAATAGAAGAGGAACAGCAGGAGCAGGATGGGCATTCCCCGGAAAAACCACACATAGACGCCGATGAGGCGGCGGATGAACGAAGGGCCGTACACCTGCAGCACGGCGAGGGGAAGGCCGATGCAGAACCCGAGCGCCAGAGATCCGATGACGGTGATGAGGGTTACGACGCTGCCCTGAAGGATGTAGGGCAACGCGTTGAGAATAACCGGGATTTTGTCCACTATTTCCAGCATCTCGACTCACGGAATGGGGGTTGAGGGTCAAAGCGTTCCCAAATGGGAATGCCTGAACGCCGAACGCATGTCCGGCGCGCCGCAACACGGCGTGGATTCCGCCGAAAACGGTGTTTTCCGGCTGAATGGATTTTGAAGCGTAGCGCCTTTCAAAGGAAACACGCTCTGCGCGGGGCCCGTAGAAGGGCTTGTGCGCCCGGAACCGGAGGGTCTGGGCGGATACCGAAGACCGCGCCCGCTCCGCGAAAAGCGTTCTAGCATACGCCAGTCTTCCCGAAGAGGGAAGCCCTGACAACAAGGCGGCGACGGCGGAGAGAGGCCGCGTCGCCGGTCTTGCGTAAGCGCGTCGAAAACGCCGGGGGCCGTGCGGCCCCCGGCGTGAGCGTCATTACTTGTTGCCGAGGTACTTGGCCTGGAGTTCCTTCCAGTAGGGATCGGCCTTGAGGAGCTTGTAGCCTTCGTTGACGAGCTTCATGGTTTCGGCGTCGTCCTTGCGGATGGCCACGCCGAACTCGTCGGAACCGAACACGCCCACTTCCTGCACGGGCTTGCCCTTGCGCATGGCGTCTTCGGCGGGGGCGGCGTCAAGGCCGATGGCGTCGATGCGGCCGTTCAGAAGGTCTTCGATGGCCATGGGGCCGGAGTCATAGAAGCGCAGCTGATAGTTGTACTTCTTTTCGGCCTGCGCCTTCTGGAGCATTTCGTGTTCGTTGGTGCCGCGCTGGACGCCGAGTTTGATCTTGCCGTTGTAGATCTGGTCTTCGGTGACCTTGGAGCCCTTCTTGGTGATGAAAATCTTGCGGATGGTCCAGTAGGGATCGGAGAAATTCGCCTGCGCCTTGCGTTCGGGGCTGATGCTCATGCCGGAGCAGACCATGTCGATCTTCTTGGCGAGCAGGGCGGGGATGATGCCGTCCCAGTCCATCGGCTTGTGCTCCACGGTAAAGCCCATCTTCTTGGCGATCCAGTTCATGGAGTCGACGTCGAACCCGGCGGGCTTGCCGGTTTCGTCCACGTAGGCGAACGGAGGATAGTTGGCGTCGATGCCGTTGATGAGGTGCTTGCCGGCGGCCAGGGCGGGGGCGGCAAGAGTGATGGAGAGCAGCAGAGCTCCGAGCCAACGAAGAGCAATCCGTTTCATTTTTTCCTCACTGAGGGTTGGGCGTGGTCAAACCTGCACCTAAAACCGGACAGGAAAACACAAGACGATTCCGGAAGCGGCCGAAGCGGAAGTCCGGCTGATTCCAAACCTTTCTCCTAGCACAGATATTTTTGCCGCGCAATCATGCCGCGCCCGGACGGCCCCGTTCCGCCGGGGTGCGGAATCCTTTGCGAAAACGCGCCGCTCCGCACGGAGGGCTGGGCTCTGGCTTGTTGACAATATTGTCTTTTTGACGGTATATTCCAAACTGTATCTGACTGTTTTTCGTACGCGCAGGCCGCCCCGGTTCCCCCGGATTTTCTCCCGAGGAACGGGGCGTTTTCCTTCCGGAGCGTATCGTTCGCCAAACGGCGCGGAAATGTCACCCCGCAGCCGCATGGGCGGCGTAGGCTTGGAACGCGTTGCGATGGCTGTGTCACGGGGCAGGGGTCCCGCGCCTGTTCAACCGATTACCTTGAGAGGTTCCGTTACGTGGCGATAAAACGCACTCTCCAGCAATGGAGTGTGGAAGATTCCACCGAACTGTACGGCATCCGTAACTGGGGGGCCGGCTACTTCGGCGTTTCGCCCGAGGGCGATGTCGTGATTTATCCTTCCGGCGAAAACAAGGGCGTGGCCGTCAGCGTCCCCGAGGTCATTCGGGGTATGCGCGAGCGTGGCTACGACATGCCGGTCCTGTTGCGCATTGAAAACATTCTTGATTCGCAGATCACCCTGCTGCACGAGTCGTTCCGCAAGGCCATCGCCTCGCTCGGCTACAAGGGCGAATACCGCGGCGTCTTCCCCATTAAGGTGAACCAGCAGCAGCATACGGTCGAGAAGATCGCCCAGTTCGGCTCGCGCTTTCACCACGGCCTCGAAGTCGGTTCCAAAGCCGAACTCATTTCCGCCATTTCCCAGCTCAAAGACCCGGAAGCCTGCCTCATCTGCAACGGCTACAAGGACGAGGAGTTCATCGACCTCGGCCTCTCCGCCGTACGCATGGGGTTCAAGTGCATTTTCGTCATGGAAATGCCCGGCGAGCTGGAGCTGATCCTCGAACGCTCCGCCGCGCTCGGCGTGCACCCGCTCCTCGGCGTGCGCGTCAAGCTCATCACCAAGGGCAGCGGGCACTGGGCCGGTTCCTGCGGCGAACGCTCCGCCTTCGGCCTGACCACGGCGCAGGTGGTGGATATCGTGGACACCCTGAAGCAGCACGACATGCTCGACTGCCTCCAGCTCCTGCACTACCACCTTGGTTCGCAGGTCCCCAACATCCGCGACATCCGTACCGCCGTCATGGAGAGCACCCGCGTCTATGCGGGCCTCGTGCAGGAAGGCGCGAAGATGGGGTATCTCGACCTCGGCGGCGGCCTCGCCGTGGACTACGACGGCTCGCACACCAACTATGTGAGCAGCCGCAACTATTCGATGGACGAATACTGTACCGACGTCGTGGAAGCGGTCATGACCATCCTCGACCAGCAGGGCATCGAACACCCGCACATCGTTACGGAATCGGGCCGCGCCACCGTGGCCTACTATTCCATCCTCCTGTTCAACATCCTCGACGTGAGCATCGCCGAAACGGGCGAGAGCATCCCCGATGTCCTGCCCGAAGACGTGCCGGAACCGGTGGTCAACCTCCGTGAAGTCTTGCAGGGCCTGTCCGTCCGCAACCTTCAGGAGTGCTACAACGACGCCGTCTACTACCGGGACGAAATGCGCCAGCTGTTCATAACCGGACGCGTTACGCTCCGGCAGCGGACGCTCGCGGACAAGTACTTCTGGGCGATCATCAACCGCATCGCCGAGGAAAAGGAAAAGCTCAAGCACACGCCCAAGGAACTCGCGGACATCGACAGCACGCTTGCCGACATCTACTACGGCAATTTCAGCGTGTTCCAGTCACTCCCCGACGCGTGGGCCATCGATCAGCTGTTCCCGGTCATGCCGGTGCACCGCCTGACGGAATTCCCGTCCCGCAAGGCGGTCATTTCGGATATCACCTGCGACAGCGACGGGCGCATCGACAAGTTCATCGACCCGCAGGGTATGCGCACTTCCCTCGATTTGCATCCCCTTGTGGACGGCGATGAATATTATCTCGGCGTGTTCCTTGTGGGCGCGTATCAGGAAACCCTCGGCGACCTGCACAACCTGCTCGGGGACACCAACGTCGTGTCCATCCGCATCAGCGAGGACGGCTCCTACCAGTTCGTCCGCGAGATACGGGGCGACTCCGTGGCCGACATCCTCGACTATGTGGAATACGATCCCCGGCGCATCCTTGAGGATCTCCGAGAAGCCGCCGAGCGTGCCGTGCGCGAGAAGCGCATCACGCCTTCGGAGCGTTATAAAATCCTGCAAACGTTCGAAGACGGTTTGCGCGGCTATACGTACTTCGAGCGGTAGGAGGACCGGGGACGCCGTCCCCCGGCCCCATGCAAGGGGTCGGCGGCCCCTTGCCCCGGCGTATTGGTTGACGGCTGTTTGGGTGGCATAACGATTTTTTGTTGCATAGCAGTCCCCGGAGGGGCTTTCCCCGAAGCGCACGGCATACCGTGGCAGGAGCGGCGCAGCCGCTGCCGTCGTCGCGCTGAGGGGGCGGGAGTCATTCCCCCAGCCCGCCGGAAGGCATTCAAAAGGAGAAAAGAATGGCACGAGTTCTTATTATCGGCGCGGGCGGCGTCGGCAGCGTTGTGGCGCACAAGTGCGCGCAGAATCCCGAAGTTTTCACCGAGATCATGCTGGCGAGCCGCACGGTTTCTAAGTGCGACGCCATTGCCGCGAGCATCAAGGAACGCACGGGCCGCATCATCGAGACGGCGCGTGTGAACGCCGACGACGTGCCCGAGCTGGTGGCGCTGATCAAGCGCTACAAGCCCGTCATGGTGATCAACGTGGCCCTGCCGTATCAGGATCTCACCATCATGGACGCCTGCCTTGAAGCGGGCGTGCACTACATGGACACCGCCAACTACGAACCGCTGGATGTGGCGAAGTTCGAATACAAATGGCAGTGGGCCTATCAGCAGAAATTCAAGGACGCCGGACTGATGGCCCTGCTCGGCAGCGGTTTCGATCCCGGCGTGACCAACGTGTTCGCGGCCTATGCCCAGAAGCACCTGTTCGACGAGATCCACGTCCTCGACATCATCGACTGCAACGCGGGCGATCACGGGCAGCCCTTCGCTACGAACTTCAACCCGGAAATCAACATCCGCGAAGTGACCGCCAAGGGCCGTTACTGGGAACGCGGCGAGTGGGTGGAAACCGATCCGCTTTCGTGGTCCATGACCTACGATTTCCCGGACGGCATCGGGCCCAAGAAGTGCTTCCTCATGTACCACGAGGAGCTTGAATCCCTCGTCCAGAACCTCAAGGGCATCCGTCGCGCCCGTTTCTGGATGACCTTCTCCGAGAACTACCTGAACCACCTCAAGGTGCTCGGCAACGTCGGTATGACCGGCATCGAGCCCGTGGAATTCCAGGGCCAGCAGATCGTGCCCATCCAGTTCCTCGGCAAGCTCCTGCCCGATCCGGCCTCCCTCGGCCCGCTGACCAAGGGCAAGACCTGCATCGGCTGCGTGATGAAGGGCGTGAAGGACGGCAAGGAAAAGTCCGCCTACATCTACAATATCTGCGATCACGAAGCCTGCTACGCCGAAGTCGGCAGCCAGGCCATTTCCTACACCACCGGCGTGCCCGCCATGATCGGCGCCATGATGATGGTGACCGGCAAGTGGATGCAGCCCGGCGTCTGGAACATGGAACAGCTCGATCCCGATCCGTTCATGGAGCAGCTCAACCTCCGCGGCCTCCCTTGGGTCGTGCAGGAGTAGTTTGGAATTGGAAGGCTGATTGAGAAAGACTTGGAGGGGGCGGGGGAACTTTTCTGAAGAAAAGCTTCCCCCGCCCCCTCCAAACCTCCCCCACCCCTTCCAAAGACTTTTGTAAAGGTCGATGCCGGGCCGGGCGGCTTGTCGTCTGGCCCTTATCGATGCGTCCCCCGGTGTTTCACCAAAAAGAACCCCCTCGCAATTGCTCCCTCAAGGCCCGCCGGGAAAGCTTCCGGGCAGGGATTCGATAACGTCGAAAGTCTTTGAAGGAGGAGAGGAGGGGGTTCGGGGGAGGGGAGGAGGAAATTTTCTCCAGAAAGTTTCCTCCTCCCCTCCCCCGATAAACCCATTCCCCCACTTCCTATGACCGAAACCTATCTTGAACAGTTGAAGCCGGAGCGGTTCCCGTCGCCGTGCTTCGTTGTGGACGAGGCGAAGCTGCGTTCGAACGTGGCGATTCTGGACGAAGTGCAGCGGCGCACGGGCGCGAAGATCCTGATGGCCCTGAAATGCTTCGCCATGTGGGACGTTTTCCCGATCATTTCCCGCAGCGGGGAAGGCGCGCTGTACGGCTGTTGCGCCAGTTCGCCCGACGAAGCCCGGCTTGCTAGGGAATGCTTCGGCGGCGAAGTCCATGCGTTCGCGGCGGGCTACTCGGAAGCTGACATGGTGGAACTGCTCGAAACGGTCGATCATGTGCTGTTCAATTCCTTCGCGCAGTGGGAACGCTTCAAGGGCATGGTCGAAGCCAAGAATGCCGGACGCGCGACGCCCATCGAATGCGGCATCAGGGTGAACCCCGAGCATTCCGAGGGCGCTGTGCCCATGTACGATCCCTGCGCTCCGGGCTCCCGGCTCGGCGTGCGGCTGCGGGAGTTCGAGCGTTTTGCGTCCGCCGGGGGCTGCCCCGCCCAGACGCCGCCTCCCGGCCTCAAGGGGCTTTCGGGGCTGCATTTCCATACCTTGTGCGAACAGGGCGCGGACGCGCTGGATAGGACGCTCAAGGCGTTTGAGATGAAGTTCGGGCGGTATTTGAAGGGCCTCAAGTGGATGAACTTCGGCGGCGGCCACCATATCACCAAAGAAGGCTACGACATCGACCTGCTCTGCAAATGCATCGAGCGGGTGCGCGACCGCTACGGAGTGCAGGTCTACCTTGAGCCCGGCGAGGCCGTGGCCCTGAACGCGGGCGTGCTGGTGTCCACCGTGCTCGACGTGGTGCGGGCGGATATGCCCGTGGCGATTCTGGACACTTCGGCGGCGACGCACATGCCGGACGTTCTGGAAATGCCGTACCGCCCGATGGTCATCGGTTCCGGCGAGGCCGGAGAAAAGAAATGGAGCTGCCGCCTTGCGGGCAAGTCCTGCCTTGCGGGCGACGTGATCGGGGAATACAGTTTCGACGCGCCGCTCAAGGCCGGGGACAGGCTGGTCTTTACCGACATGGCGATCTACAGCATGGTGAAGACAACGACCTTCAACGGCCTGCGTCTGCCCTCCATCGTGCGCTGGAACCCGGAAACCGACGAGACGCGGCTTGTCCGGGAATTCGGCTACGAAGATTTCAAGATGCGGTTGTCCTGATGTCGAAAGAAAAGCTCTCCTATGCGCAGCAGGTCTGCGTCAAAAGCGCGGGAAAGGCCATGCAGCGCACCGGGATGGTCGGCCCCGGCGCGAAGGTCGGGGTCGCCGTTTCGGGCGGCGTGGACAGCTGGGTGCTGCTGGAAGTGCTCCGGCGGCGCCAGCGCATCGTGCCGTTCCGGTTCGACATCATGGCGATCCATCTGAATCCCGGCTTTGATGCGGAAAACCACGCGCCGCTCGTCGAGTATCTGGCGAAACACGGCGTTGCGGGCCACATCGAAGTCACGGATCACGGCCCGCGCGGGCATTCGCCGGAAAACCGCCGCAATTCCGCCTGTTTCTACTGTGCCATGCTGCGCCGCACCCGGCTGTTCGAGGTATGCCAGCGGTACGGGCTGACCCATCTCGCCTTCGGGCACAACGCCGACGATCTGGTTACGACGTTCTTCATGAACCTTGTCCAGAACGGGCGCGTTGAGGGCATGGGCATGTGCGACGACTTTTTCAAGGGGGCGCTCAAAGTCATCCGGCCTCTGCTTCTGGTGGAAAAGCCGGATATCATCAAAGCGGCGCGGCGCTGGGAGCTGCCCGTCTGGTCGAATCCCTGCCCTTCCGCCGGGAAGACCAACCGGGCGAATTTCCAAGCCAAGATCGACGCGCTGCACGGCGGCGACAAGATGCTCAAGACAAACCTTTTCAACGGGTTGTGCCGCTGGCAGCTGGCGCAGTCCGAAAGCGGGAACAAGGCATGATCGGCAAACTCCGCAAGGCTATCGAGCGCAGGCTTTCGGCTCAGGACATCCTTTCCTATGCCGCGATCACGTTGCAGCGCCACTGGTCGAAGGATTGGGGCACGCTGGCCCTGCGGCTCAAGGCGTTGCTGTTCGGCGTTGAGATCGGGCCAGGCGTTACGGCGTGCGGTTCGGTGATCCTTGGGCGGTGGCCCGGCAGCCATATCCGCCTCGGCGCGGGGTGCAGCCTGATTTCCTCCTCGCGGCGCGCCACTGCCTCCACGCTGTACGCGCCCGTCCGTCTCCGCACCTATGCGCCCACGGCCCGCATCGATCTGGCGGAAGGCGTCCAGCTCAGCGGCACGGCGATCACGGCGCGCTCGTGCACCATTTCCATCGGCAAAGATACGATGGTGGGCCCGAACTGCGTGATCACGGATTCCGATTTCCACGCGCACTGGCCCGCCGAGACACGGCACGTCGAGCCCGCCTTTGAGCTGGATCGCGGCGTATCCATCGGCGCGAACGTCTGGATCGGCATGAACGCTCTTATCCTCAAGGGTGTGACCATCGGGGACGGGGCCATAGTCGCCGCCGGGTCCGTCGTCGTCCGCGACGTCCCTCCAAAGGCCGTCGTCGCCGGGGTGCCCGCCAAGGTCGTGAAGGTTGGGGAGTGATGGGAAGCATTGGGGAGGGGAAGGGGAAACGTTCTCTAGAAAGTTTCCCCTTCCCCTCCCCAAACCCCACCCCATCCTCTTCAAAGATTTTCGTAAGGGTCAACGGCGTGGCGGGCGGCTTGTACGGCTGGCCCTTGGCATTCGTCTCCCGGTGACTTACTAAAAGAAGAGAAAAAGTTTTTTCCAAATCCGTAGAAAAGAAAATGCCTTTTTTCCAACTCCGTGCGCCCGCCAAACTGTTTCAGGGAAAGTTGCGGAGAGGGATTCGATAAGGTCGAAAGTCTTTGGAGGATGAGGGGAGGGGGCCGGGGGAGGGGAGAAGGGACCTTTCTCCAGAAAGGTCCCTTCTCCCCTCCCCCGGCATCCTTTTTCCCCAATCGTTCATGCAAAACAACGTGGCTGATTACATACGGTCGCTGCTGGCGTCCGAGCGGTTCGCGCGGCAGGTGACGCACCATAGGGTGCTGCCCGCGCGTGAGGCCCGCTATGGCGAAACGCGCCGCCCGTGGCCCCGCGCCATTGCGGGGGTGCTGCGCGAGCGGGGGATCGCGTCGCTGTACAGCCATCAGGCGCTGACGGCGGATACTGTCCGCGCCGGGCGCGACGTGGTGGTCGCCACGCCCACCGCCAGCGGCAAAACATTGTGCTACAGCCTGCCGATACTGGAAAAATGCTTACAGGACCCGGACAGCCGGGCGCTGATGCTGTTCCCGCTGAAGGCGCTGGCGCAGGATCAGCTTGCCGCATTTGGGGAGCTGACCGGGCATTGGCCCGAAGCGGCGAGGCCGTCCATCGCCATCTATGACGGCGATACGACCGATCATTTCCGGCGCAAGATCCGCAAGAACCCGCCCAATGTCCTGATTACCAACCCCGAAATGCTGCATCTGGCGATTTTGCCCTTCCATGAGCAGTGGACGACGTTCCTTGCGTCGCTCTCGCTGGTGGTTGTGGATGAGGCGCATACCTATCGCGGCGTGCTCGGATCGCATATCAGCCAGCTTTTCCGCCGCCTGAACCGGATCTGCGCCCGCTACGCCGCCCGCCCCAATTTTGTTTTCTGTACGGCGACGGTCGGCAACCCGGAGGAACTGGCGGGCAATCTGCTGGGCAGGGAACTGGTGCAGGAAAAGGGGCTTCCCTCGGAGAATGCTTTCCCTTTTTCCCCTTTGTTTTCCCCTTCCTCCTCTTCTGAGCCAGTTGCGTTGGGGAAGGAAACGTCCCTCAATGCCCCCCAAGAGTCGGCGGACATCCCTGTCATCCGCGAATCGGGCGCACCGACGGGCAAGCGGCATATGGTGTTCATCGATCCGGAGGACAGCCCGTCCACGACGGCCATCGCGCTTCTGAAGGCAGCTCTGGCGCGGGGGCTGCGGACCATCGTGTACTGCCGTTCAAGGCGCATGACGGAACTCATCGCGCTGTGGGCCGCTGACAAGGCCGGAAGCTTCGCGGGCCGCATCAGCGCGTACCGGGCGGGCTTTTTGCCCGAGGAACGGCGCGAGATCGAAGCCCGCATGAGCGACGGGCAATTGCTTGCCGTGGTTACGACCAGCGCGCTGGAACTGGGGATCGATATAGGCAGCCTCGACGTGTGCATCCTTGTGGGGTATCCGGGCACGGTCATTTCGACCATGCAACGGGGCGGTCGCGTGGGGCGGGCCGGGCAGGAATCCGCGGTGCTGCTCGTCGCGGGCGAGGACGCGCTGGATCAGTATTTCATCCATCAGCCCGAGGCGTTTTTCGGGCGCGAGCCGGAACGGGCGGTCATCAATCCCGACAACGACGTCATCGTCAAGCGGCATCTCGAATGCGCGGCGGCGGAATTGCCGTTGCCCAGTGATGATCCGTGGCTGCGTGGGCCGGGCGCTCAGGCGGCGTTGCGGGAGCTGGAAAGGGAGGGGCTGCTCCTCAAATCGGCGGACGGCAGGGAATGGGTGGCCGCCCGCAAGCGCCCGCAGCGGCATGTGGATCTGCGGGGCTGCGGCGCGTCGTGTACCATTGTGGACGCCGAGGGCAGGCCCATCGGCAGCGTGGACGGGCATCAGGCGTACAAGGAGACGCACCCCGGCGCGGTCTATCTGCATCGGGGGAAGACGTATGTGGTCAAAAGCCTTGATATGGCGGAGCGGGTTGTCCGCTGCGAGGTGCCGCAGCAGCGGGTAAACTGGCATACCAGGGTCAGGAGCCACAAGGAAACCGCCATCATCGAAGTGAAGGCCTCGGGCTCGGCGTTTGGTGCGCCCGTCGCGTTCGGGCGGCTGCGGGTCACGGAGACGATTACCGGCTATGAGCAGCGCTCCGTTGCCGACAACCGGCTGATCTGCGTCGTGCCGTTGGATCTGCCTCCGTTGGTTTTCGAGACGGAGGGCTTGTGGTTTTGCGTGCCGGATGGCCCGCGCCGGGCTACCGAGGACAGCCTCATGCATTTCATGGGCTCCATCCACGCGCTGGAACATGCGAGTATCGGGCTCATGCCGCTGATGGTCATGGCGGATCGTAATGATTTCGGCGGCATTTCCACGCCCATGCACGCGCAGCTCGGGATGCCCGCCGTTTTCGTGTATGATGGGTTGCCCGGCGGCGCGGGGTTGTGCCGTTCGGCTTTCCCGCGCCTTGCGGAATTGTTCGCGGCGGTGCGGGATCTGTTGTTGCGGTGCCCCTGCGAACTGGGTTGCCCGTCTTGCGTACACTCGCCCAAGTGCGGCTCGGGAAACCGGCCCATCGACAAGGCGGGGGCGTTGTTTTTGTTGGAGCGGATCATGGCGGCTCCCGCTCCGGTCGGAGATATGGCTGTGAGCGGGCTGGAATCGGAACAGCCGAAGGAGAAGACCGTTATGGCGGCGGATATTGAATTGGGAGGCCCGGCGGCGGGAAGTTCTGAGCGTATCGTTGCGCCGCTTCCGGAGCGGTTCATGGTGCTCGACGTGGAAACCCGGCGTTCGGCGGCCGAGGTGGGCGGCTGGCATCGGGCGGATCTCATGGGCGTCAGCGTGGCGGTCCTGTACGATTCCAAGGGCGATTGTTTCACCGAATACGAGCAGGAAGATCTCCCGGCCATGTTCGAGCGCCTGAGAGAGGCTGGATTGGTCATCGGGTTCAACTCGTCGCGCTTCGACTACGCGGTGCTGCAGCCGTTCGCCGGATATGATCTGCGTTCCTTGCCCACGCTGGACATGCTTGTGGAGGTCAAAAAACGGCTTTCCTACCGTGTTTCGCTGGATAATCTGGCCCGTGCCACCCTGAACGCCCCCAAGAGCGCGGACGGGATGCAGGCGCTGCAATGGTGGAAGGAAGGGAACCTTGCCTCCATCGCCGAATATTGCCGCAAAGACGTGGAGATCACCCGAGACGTGTATCTGTTCGGGCACCGGGAAGGTTATCTGCTGTTCACCAACAAGGCCGGGCAGCAGGTAAGGGTTGTGGTGGAGTGGTAGGGAAGGAACCGTTGGAGAGGTTCTCTCCGAAAAAAGTTCCCCCATCTCCCGAGGATTACGGCGTTATCGAATTCCTTTCTGGGGTTCAGGCCGTGAGTCTCGGGAAATGGGGGAATGCGGGATAGGGAGGCACCCGTCAGCGTGAAGGCTGATCGGGCGTCTTTTCTTTTTCCTTTGTGTCCTGTTGCGCCCCCTGACCGAGGGCGTGGGCGTCGGGGCATCAGCTCGGTACGGAGCGCCGGTTTTTGCCGATCATCCATCTACAGCCCCAGACGACCCAGCCGACCAGCAATATGATGAACAGGATACTTTTCATCGGAACAGCTCCACGATTTCCCGTGGCGTGATGTCCGGGCGGATATCGCGCAGGGCGAGGTTGATGAAGTCGTCGGCGGTGTCCATGTCGAGTTTCATTTCCGGATGGTGCAGGGCCGGATCGAGCGGGTCGAAGGTGCGGATGGCGAACAGTTCCGGGTTGTCCACGATATACGAGAGGCAGTGCTCGCGGTGGGCGGGCAGGGTGGCCTCGTTCATGGCCTTGGTGAACAGTTCGAAGGAGACGATTTCCGCGCCGAGACCGTCTGGGTAGAGGTTGTTGCGCGGGATGTGGTTGTAGGCGTAGTCGCAGTTTCCGGCGGTGTGCTCTCGCTGGTAGAAGCGGATCAGGTTGTCGATTTCCCCGCCCCAGATCAGCGGGTTGTCGGCGCACACGCGGACCACGAGATCCGCACCGTGCGCGGCGGCGGCCCCATGCATACGCGAGAGCACGTCTTGTTCCGATCCCCGGAAGGTGTTGACGCCCTGCGCCCGCAAGTGGCGGGCAAGCACTTCGTCGCGCCGGGTATCGGGCAGGGCGACGACCAGATCGTCGGCCAGCTCCGAGCGCGCGCAACGCCCCACCACCCAGTCGATGACGGGCAGGCCGTGCAGGTTCAGCAAGGTTTTGCAGGGCAGGCGGCTTGATCCCAGCCGTGCCTGAATGACGATGACGGTTTTCATGGCTGTGTCCTTTGGGGGAGAGGTGGGAGAGAAGAGGAATCGGGGGAGGAACCCTTCTGGAGAAGGGCTTCCTTCTCCCCTCCCCGGGCCCCTCCCCTCATCCTCCTAAGACTTTTGGTTTTATCGAATCCCTGTCCGGGAGTGTTGCCGGTCGTCGAAGATTGTCAGGAGCACGGCGGAGTATGTCCTTTGTCCGTACCAGCCGGGGGACGTATCAGCAATGGCGTGAGAGTCCGTTTGTTCCGCCTCTGGCCCTTTTCCTTCGCTCTGTTTTCAGCTTTCTTTTTCTTTCTTCAAGAGCTTCAAAATGCCGCTGACGACCTTGGCTTTGTTCTTCTCGAAATGGATGCGGGATTGGCGTTGATACAGGACGTTGCGGCGTTCGGGTTCGTCGATGAGTTCCACAAAAACTTTGCGGAGGCGTCCGGCGTTGAATTTCCGCATGATGCCCATGTAGGCGAAACCGTGATCCGCGCGGGCGAAGGTGTGCCGCGCCTCGCGTTCGTGCTGCGCCAGAACGATGCTCGGGATATGCATGTGGGCGAGTTCATAGACGGTGCGCCCGGCGGAACAGATGGCGAGGTCCACGCCTTCCATCATGCGGGACATGATGTTGGTGGCGTACTCGAAACGGAGCAGCGGATTGCCGAGGGCCTTGATGTGCCTGACCAGCTCGTCGCGGTGCGCGTAGCCCGGCCCGGTTACGACCCGGATGGCGATGCCCCGCTCACGGCAGAGCGGCTCGACGGTATCCAGCGTCTGACGGGTATAGTCGGGCATATCCGTACCGCCGAAGGTGATAAGGATGCACTTCGGGTCCGGGCGGAACGCATTCTGTTCGGCCTGCAAGAATTCGTCGCGCAGGCAGAAGTACTTGTGCCCATACAGAAAACGCTCGGGCTGTTTGCCGTTTGTTTCGTTTTGAGGTTCCTCGTACAGGGCGTTGACCACCTGATCGGCCAGCACCGAACCGGGCCCCTCGTCCTCGAAGTTGACCACGGGGATGTTCGCGGCCTTGAGGTGCTCCATATATTCACGGGGCGTGTCCAGCATGTCGTTGATCACAAGATCGGGATCGAGCGCCAGCACGTCTTCCCAAAGTTCGCCCTGCTGGATGACGGTCTTGTAATCGCGTGCGGCGATGTTGGAGGCGGCGAGTTCGCTTTCTTTGGTGCAGACGAAAAAGACTTTATGGTTGGCGATTTCGTGGGCCAGCATGAGCGAACGGAAGACGTGCCCCATGCCGATGGCGGGATAGCCCGCGACCACGAACACCACGCGGCGTTGCGTCAGAAGGCGTTCGCACAGCCACCAGTCCTGATAGCTGTTGATCTCCATCGCCCGATCATTGAGGAAATACGGTACCGTATGTCGGATGGTACCGCCGTCCAGCGCGTCGCTTTTGACGATGATGAGGGCCTTGCTCTCGACCACCAGCTCTGATTCGTCTTCGGACATGAAGGATTCCAGCCGCCCCTGATGGACTTCCCATATGCGGTGCCGGACGCTTTTGACGGTGACGAGGCAGTCGGCCTCGTCTTCAAGGAACGTCTTGTAGGCGTCGTCGATGTCCACCCACGTCAGCAGGGGGCAGCTTGCCCGATAGATGATGATGTGCCCGTAATCGTTGCCCAGTTCGCGAAGGATGGATTTCATCTCCGTGATGATGTCCAGCGAGGTGAAGCGCAGCCCGGCGTTGTAGTGCACGCGCACGCCGTTGCGTTCGCAGATCAGGCTGATTTCCTGGCTGTCCGTGACGACCACGACGTCGTGCGCCGGGACGACGCCGCGCGCCGTGTCGATGGCGCGCTGGATCAGCGTGACCCCCGCGAGGCGTTTGACGAGCTGGTCCGGAATGACCGCGTTTTTCTTGATGGCCGGGATGACGATGCAGCGTCGCGTTTCTGTCATGGGAAAATGCCTCCGGCGGCAGGTATTCCCCCTGTGAAGGCTGGCAAAAAGGAAAAGGGTACAGCCGGGGAACTTGCGTTAAAGACCAGTCTGTTGCGAAGACGCAACTCTGTATCGACCCATTTATGAAAGTCTTTGGGGAGGGTGGGGGAGGTTTGGAGGGGGCGGGAGGGGCTTTCTTCAGAAAGGCCCTCCCGCCCCCTCCAATCTTCTCACGATTCCTCTTCCTACCTCAAACTTTCCAACACTTCGCGGGTGGACTTGAGCATATAGTCGAAGTCCTCTTCGCTGAGCCAGTGCTGGAAGGGGAAGGATATCTGGCCGTCGAAGAAGGCGTCGGCGTTGGGGCAGTTGGCTTCCCCGAGTCCGAGCTTCTTGTAGAAATCGTAGCGGTCGAGCGGGATGTACTGCACCACGCACTTGATGCCCTTTTCTTCGGAAATGGCGTGCATGAAGGCGTCGCGCTTGCCGTTTTTCATGCAGCCCGCGAGCAGGTGGTAGTTGTGGCGGGTGGTGTCGTCGCGGAGGAACTCCAGCTCGGGGTAATCCTTGAGCGCGTCGATGAAACGGATGGCCCGGGCGCGCTTTTCGGCGTTGATCCGGTCGATGCGCTCAAGCATCTTGACGCCGAGGGCGCACTCGATTTCGCCGAGGCAGTAGTTGTTCGGCCAGAGCATGTCGCCGTCGAGCATGGGCATGTCCACATTGCCCATCGCCGGGGTCCAGTAGTTGGGCCGGGGCTCGGGATAGCCGCAGTGCCCGTTGTGGCGCAGGGCGGGCACCAGCGCGGCGAGCTTCGGGTCCTTGACCACCAGCATGCCGCCTTCGCCGAGCGTGGTAAGGTTCTTGTGGGAATGGAACGAGAAGATCGCCATGTCGCCCCACGCGCCCGACTTGATGCCGTCGATGTCCGCGCCGATGGACTGGGCCGCGTCTTCGATGACGAGCACGTTGTGCCGCTTCGCCACTTCCATGATCGCGGGCATGTCCGCCACGTAGCCGTACAGGTGCACGACGACGATCGCTTTCGTTTTGGGCGTGATGCACTTTTCGATGGTTTCGGCGTTGACCACATGCGTGACGGGATCGACGTCCGCCCAGACGAGCTTCGCGCCCTTTTTGGCGTAGGGGTAGGCCGAGGCGGTGAAGGTGTGCGAGGGGATGACGACTTCATCGCCGGGCTTGAAGTTGCAGAGCTGCGCGGAAAGCTCAAGCGCGGACACGCCGTTCATCACCGCAAAGCAATGCTCGGCCCCGATGTACTCGCCGAACGCCTTCTGGAAGGCTTGCAGATGCTTGCCCTGCGTCAGCGGTTCCGCGTTCCGCATGGCTTCCACGACCACAGCGATCTCGTCTTCGGTGTACTTGATCGCACGTCCGCTGAAATTGACTTTGATGTCCATAAGATGTCCTGTCTCTGATTGCCCAGTGCGGAACCCGAAACGGTATAGCCGCTTCGGGTTCCCTTATGTTTCTCGGGACAATTGGTGCTGCGGAGGGGGCCTCCGTCTCCCCGCTTAGCGGGTCAAGGGGCCGCATGGTCCCTCGCGGGGGCAAGCCCGCCGGGGGCGCTCCCGCTAGATGCTCTTGTAGCGTTCGATGAGGTTTTCCCTGGTGAGGATCTGCTTGAAGTCGGGGCCGAGGGCATTGGTGAGGGGCTTTTCGTGGACGATGCAGCCGCGATAGAGGCCTTCGTACTGCTCTTCGGTGAGATCCTTGCAGATGCCGGTGGGCAGGTTGACGCCCTGCCGTTCGATCATGGTGCGGAACTGTTTGTATTCTTTGGGGTAGATGTCCCCAAGGACGTTCAGGGCGAGGCAGTTGCCGAGGCCGTGGGCCACATGCAGGACGACGCCGAGCCCGGCGGAGAAGGGATGGATGACGCCCACGTTCCCGGCGGCCATGCCGCCGATGTAGGAGGCGATCATCATCTTTTCGCGGTTTTCTTCGCTCATCATGTCGTCGGAGAGGAAAATTTCCTCGCAGAGCTGCACGGCGCGTACGGAGAAGGCGTCGATGATGGCGTTGCGGTAGCTGCCCTGAAGCGATTCGACGCAGTGCATGAAGGTATCGATGCCGGTGTAGAAATACTGGTCGCGGGGAACGGTGGCGAGCAGGTCGGGATCGAGCAGGAGCTGATCATAGACCGTGTAGTCGCTGTTCATGCCCAGTTTGAGATTTTTGGGGATGTTGGTAAGGACACAGGTGCGGGAGCACTCGGAGCCCGTGCCGGAAAGGGTCGGGATGCCGATCTTGTAGACGGCGGGATTCTTGACGAGTTCCCATCCCTGATAGTCTTCGGCCTTGCCGGGGTTGGTGAGCAGGTTGGCGACGGCCTTGGCGGTGTCGAGGGCGTTCCCCCCGCCGATGCCCACGACGCAGCAGGGGGTGCGGCTGTCGGCGGCGGATACGGCTTCCTTGAAGGCGTCGATGCGGGTGACTTCCGGCTCGGAACTGGAGTCGACGAAATGGAGCTGGTCGCCCTTTTCCATGGGCAGACGGCCGATCAGTTCATGATCGCGGAAGAAGTGGTCGACGAAATAGACGACCGGACCGTCCACGGCTTCGCGGCGGGGGTTCAGCAAGTCGCCGAGCTGAGCCAGAGATCCCCGCCCGAACACATAGTAAGGAACGTTTTTTGTATTGCGATACATGGTAAAAGCCTCATAGGATGATTTTAGGAAACGATAACGGGCATTGTATGTTGAATCCGCCCGGGCCGCAAGCCGGAGCAAACGGCCCGTTCCGGCGGTTTTCCACCGATTTTTCCACGGGAGAGTGTATGTCAGGCAAAACTTCGATAGCGGTTCTCGGGGGCGGAAGCTGGGGTACGGCGCTGGCCCATCTGTTGGCCCATGCCGGGCATTCGGTGGCACTGCTGTTACGGGATACGGAGCAGGCCGCGCACATCAACGCGCACCATGAGAACCCGCGTTACCTGCGGGGCGTACCGCTGCATCCGGGCATCCGGGCTGTTGCCGGGGATACGGGCGGTCCGGAACAGGCGGAAGTGCTGGCGGGCATCTCCATTCTGGTCCTGTCGGTCCCTTGCCAAGCCATGCGGGGGACGCTTCGCCGGTTGGCGGGCGTTGTGCCCCCGGACTGCGTTCTTGTCAATACGGCAAAAGGAATCGAAGTTTCCGAGCTGGTTACGGTGGAGCGCATGGTCCGGGAAGAGCTGCCCGGATTCGTGGACCGCTATGCCGTCCTTTCCGGGCCGTCGTTCGCCCTTGAGGTGGCGACCTGCAAGCCCACGGCGGTGGTACTCGGCTGCCGCGACGAACGGCTTGGGGCACGGCTGAGGGAAGTGTTCGCCACGCCGTGGTTCCGCTCCTATTCGAGTACGGACGTGCCGGGCGTGGAGCTTGGCGGGGCGATCAAGAACGTCATCGCCATCGCTGCGGGCCTCAGCGACGGGCTCGGCTTCGGCCTGAATGCCCGGGCGGCGCTGGTCACGCGCGGCCTTGCGGAAACCAGCCGCCTTGGTGTGGCGCTTGGGGCGCGGGCGTCGACCTTCATGGGCCTTTCCGGGCTCGGGGACCTCATGCTCACCTGTTCGGGCGATCTGTCCCGCAACCGTCAGGTCGGGCTGCGCCTCGGGGCCGGTGAGAGCCTGGAAGACATCGCCTCATCCATGTGCATGGTGGCCGAAGGGGTCAAGACCACGCAGGCCGTGCACCGGCTGGCGCAGCGCCTCGGCGTGGACATGCCCGTGACCGGCACGATGTACAGCGTCTTGTATGAGGGGTTCGCGCCCCGCGAAGCTGTACAGGCCCTTATGGGGAGACAGTTGAAGGAAGAATAGACGGGATAGCTAACAAAGGGCGGTTGTTTTTTAGCAGATCGGCGCGTGGAAGCGTTACTCCATCCGCCGTATTTTAGGAATGAGGCGGCTCCACATAAAAAAGGGCTTGGGTTGTGCCCAATCTTTCAAACGCATAATACACACTCTCCCTTTTTATTGGTATGTATACTTATATATTACAGTTTTATTTTTATTGTTTAAAATAGGTTTTTATACATTTATGTTTATTGTTGTATGTTTATTTATAAATAAAATTGCTATTTTTAATAAAAAGATAAATATAATTACATTGTGTTTTATATTTTTATATTTATCATGCATTAGTAGATGTAAATTATACATATACAAATATCATAATTGGAGGAGTATATCTAGGATCAGGACTCATTATTCCCAATGAAGTGAAAACAGGGTATATTGAAGAC